>FWPU01000457.1_pt1 | contig 131521 bp, 103 predicted proteins | sample 2228361 | NCBI WGS metagenome assembly FWPU01 (sample SAMEA103939777, study PRJEB20133) | metagenome | reverse complement strand
AATGCACTATGTCCTTCATTCATGTGACAAACTTCAGGACAGTATCCCATCGCTCTAAGAGCACGTATTCCACCAACACCGAGGATGATTTCTTGTTGAATTCTCGTTTCAATCGTTCCACGGTATAAACCATTCGTCACCGTTCTGTAATGTTCAGGGTTATCAGGAATATTTGCATCAAGCATATAAAGAGGTACTCTTCCAACCTGGATTTTCCAAATCTGAACTTTAATTTCCTGTTCTGGAAAATCAATGGCAACTTTGACTGGATTTCCGTTTTCATCTTTAACCAGTGTCATGGGTAAATTGTAAAAATCATTGATCGGATAAGTCTCTTGTTGCCAACCTTCAGAGTTTAAATATTGCTGGAAATAACCTTCTTTGTAGGCAATTCCAATTCCAACAAGAGGTAAGCCTAAATCGCTGGAAGATTTTAATGTATCACCAGATAAAACACCCAACCCACCGGAATAAAATTTCAAACAATCAGTCAACCCATATTCCATCGAAAAGTATGCGAATACATGTTCGTTACTTCTACCAAACTTGTGTTGAAACCAAGTTTCTTCGAGTAAATATTCATTCAATTTATTCAGAGCTCGAGAGTAGTGCGAAATGAAGCCTGAATCTTTGGCCAGTTCATCCAATCTGTTCTGGGAAATTAAGCCGAGCATAAGCGCAGGATTGTGACCCGATGTTTCCCATAAGTCTTCATCCATTCTTCTAAATAATTCTATTATATCCGGATTCCATGTCCAGAATAAATTATATGCTAAATCTTTCAAACCAGAAAGTTTTTCTGGAATCACTGGGATAACTTGATATGTTCCAATTATTTTTGGCATTTTTACCTCTCGATTATTACACAAACAATATTCAATTTAACAAATAATTTGTAAAAATTTTGAAGATATCTTTAGGTGATGAAAATTATTTCTTAGTTTAATTAAATTGCATAATGATTTAAAACAATAATCGATTTATTTCAACAATTAAATAATGAATCAAACAACATATGGAGTTACATATGAAGATAAACATCTTTTCAATTCTGTTGATAGTCTCGTCAACGTTAGCTCAGAGTCCCAATTTTTCTGATAATGATCCTTACCGATTCCCACAAGAGAAAAGGTTAAAAAACATCCGAGTAATAACAAATGGTGGTGAAAACGCTGAAGCTTATTTTTCTTTCGATGAATCTAAGGTTGTTTTTCAATCTACAAGAGATAACTTAGGTTGTGATCAAATTTTTGTAATGAACATTGATGGAAGTAATCAACGGATGATTTCTACAGGAATGGGTAGAACAACATGCGCTTATTTTTTGCCAGGTGATACAATAATACTTTACGCATCAACTCATCATTACGATAAAAAATGTTCTACTCCACCTAATAAAGCTAAAGGTTATGTATGGAAATTATTCGATACATATGATTTATTTTTAGCTGATTTAAATGGAAAAATTATCAAACAGTTAACTTGCGAATATGGATACGATGCAGAAGCGACAATATCACCACGAGGAGATAAAATCGTATTTACCTCAATGAGAGATGGTGATCCCGAATTATACACTATGGATATTGATGGTTCAAATTTAAGGAGAATTACATTCGAAAAAGGTTATGATGGTGGTGCATTTTTTTCAAAAGATGGTTCAAAAATTGTATTTCGCGCAAGCAGACCCAGGACAGAGAAAGAGCTTCAAGATTATGAGGAACTTGTAAAAGAGGGTTTATTGAGACCGACAAATCTCGAAATTTATGTTTGTGATGCAGATGGTTCAAATCTCCGACAGGTAACAAACAATGGTGCTGCAAACTTTGCTCCATTTTTCCATCCTGATGGCAAAAGAATCATTTTTAGCTCAAATGTGAATAGTCAAAATAAGAGAGTATTCAATCTGTATATGATAAATATTGATGGTACTGGACTTGAACAAATCACTTTCAGCGATACTTTTGATGGATTCCCCATGTTTACAAGGAATGGTAAAAAAATAATCTTTGCATCAAATCGATTTAATAGAAAACCTGGTGAAACCAATATTTTCATCGCTGATTGGATTGATTAATATTATCTTATAAAAATTAATGGAGATTGATATGAAATTAAAAAGAAAATTCGTTAATCTTTTAGTACTCATTTTTTTACTTGGAGCATGTTCAACTGTTAGAGTACCAGAAACTAATTCGAATATTGTTCAACAAGATATATTTAAACATTTAAGTTACTTAGCATCTGATGAGTTAAAGGGAAGAGGAACAGGCACAGAAGAACTCGATCAAGCAGCAGAATACATTGCAAAATATTTTCATAAACTTGGATTAATTCCCTTGGGTACAAAAAATTACTATCAACCTTTCAATGTTGTAACGGATTTAGAGCTCCAAAAAAATAATACGCTTGATATTCTGGTAAATAATGAACTCATGAAATTTGAATTAAAGAAAGATTATCAACCGACAGGTTTCTCTTCAAACGGAGCGGTTGAAGGTAAATTAGTTTTTGCTGGGTATGGAATTGAAGCAGAAGATATAGGGTATAACGATTATAAAGATATTGATGTAAAAGATAAGATTGTTTTAATTATGAGATATTCTCCCGAAGGAGAAAAGTCCGATTCAAAATTTGGAATGAAAGTTCAATCTAATTTTAAAGTATCAGTAGCAAAAAATAAAGGTGCGAGGGCAGTAATATTATTTACCGGCCCGAACACTATGGAAAATGATAAGTTAATTTCACTCGTTCCTGATCCTGCTGGAAACAGCTCAGGTATACCGGTTATTTCAATCACTACCCAGAAAGCAAATGAGATTTTTGAAAAAGCTGGAATGAATCTACTTTCCATTCAGAAAGCAATTGATTCTACGCAGTTGTCAAATTCATTCTATTTAGAAAATGCCATTGCAAAACTTTCAGTTGACTTAAAACCAATTGTGCGTGAGACACGAAATATAATAGCCTATTTAGAAGGTAATGATTCAGAATTAAAGAAAGAGGTAATTGTAATTGGTGCACACTACGATCATCTCGGAATGGGTCAGAGAGGCTCGCTATCCACAAGCAAAGAACCTGAAGTTCATAATGGTGCGGATGACAATGGCTCTGGAACAAGTGGATTGCTTGAACTTGCGGAATTTTTTGTATCAAATAAGAAGAAATTAAAGAGAAGTATCCTCTTTATCGCTTTTTCTGCAGAGGAGTTAGGTTTGATTGGTTCTAAATATTTCGTTGAAAATCCTACTATCCCGCTAAAAAACATAGTTGCAATGATTAATATGGATATGATTGGGAGATTGACAGATGATAAATTGACTGTTTATGGTGCTGGAACTTCACCCAAATGGAAACCCTTACTTAACAATCTTAATGCAGACTCCTCTTTTAAGTTCAATTTCATTGATGGAGGATTTGGACCAAGTGATCATTCATCCTTTTATTCTAAGAACATCCCTGTTTTATTCTTCTTCACTGGCACACATCAGGATTATCACAAACCGAGCGATGATTTTGATAAAATAAATTACATTGGTATGGAAAAAGTACTTTCTCTAATCTCAAAAGTTGTATATGACCTAACAACAAATAATGAAAAGATTGAATTTACTAAAGTACAGGGTGAGAGTAAGGAACAGAGAAGAGTTAATATTAGAGTATATGTCGGAACAATTCCAGATTATTCTGAACAGGTAGAAGGGTTTAAAATTGCAGGAGTCAATGACGGAAGTCCAGCAGAAAAAGCTGGTTTACAAGCTGGAGATATTATTATAAAATTCGGTGATAAGCCTGTGAAGAATATTTATGACTATATGTATGCAATGCAGGGATTCAAACCGGATGACGAAGTTGAAGTTATTATATTAAGAAATGGTCAGGAAATTAAAAAGATAATCAAATTGGGTTCAAGATAAGATCGAATTGATAAATGTTTAAAAATAAAAACCCCGTCAGTGACGGGGTTTTTATTAAAATCATCTTTTATTAATTATTTATTTTAACCTCAATTTCTGTTAATGGTAACTCAGTTCTTCTCATTGAATGTACTTTATTTGGAATATTTATCTTAATTGACTTATTAACTCTTGCTTCAAATTCATCCCGAAATCTTTCAATCATATATTTAACGGGCCAGGCAGCAGCATCACCCAGAGCGCAAATGGTATGACCTTCAATATTATTAGCGACATCAATCAATAAATCTAAATCTTGACTCGTTCCTTTCCCATCAAGAATTCTATTTAGAATTTTTAACATCCAACCAGTTCCTTCCCGACACGGAGTGCACTGTCCACATGATTCATGCCAATAAAATTTCGTTATACGTGCGAGAACTTTAACTAAATCAGTATCTTCATCCATTACAATAATTCCACCTGTACCAATTGCAGAACCAACCTGTTTAAGCGATTCAGCATCCATTTTCAATCCTTCAATCTGGTCACCTCTTATTGGAGGCATTGAAGTTCCACCAGGGATCACACATTTGATTTTTTTGTTGCCTGGAATTCCACCAGCATACTTATAAATAATATCTGTTAAAAGTGTCCCGGTGGGTAATTCATAAACACCTGGTTTGTTTACATGTCCACTCACTCCAAAGAGTAAAGTTCCTGGATGTTTTGGCTCGCCAATACTTGCAAACCATTCTGCCCCATTTTCGATGATCGCCGGTACATTCGCAATTGTCTCAACATTATTTATCGTAGTCGGATATCCCCACAATCCATTTTGAGCTGGGAATGGTGGTTTGACTCTTGGATATCCTCTTTTACCTTCAATTGAATTCATCAAAGCTGATTCTTCACCACAGATATAAGCACCAGCTCCACGGTGAATATAAATATTCGTAAAAAAGTCAGTTCCAAAAGTTTCCTTCATCTTCTCACCAACAAATCCAGCTTCATAGGCATCATCGAGTGCTTTCTGCATCAAATGAATCCATTTTACATACTCACCACGTATGTATATATAGCAAGTTTGTGCACCAATGGCATATGCAGAAATTAAAATTCCTTCAATCAGTTGATGAGGATTAAATTCGAAAATCTGACGATCTTTGAACGAACCTGGTTCACTTTCATCACCATTTATGCAAAGGAATTTGGGAATATTTTTATCCTTTGGCATAAAACTCCACTTCAACCCGGTCGGGAAACAAGCTCCACCTCTACCTCTCAAACCTGATTTTTTCACTTCTTCGATAATTTCATCGGGAGTTTTTTGTAATGCTTTTTTTACGGTCCCGTAACCACCGTGTTGCCGATAAACTTCAATTTTATGATAATCTGGAATATCTTTTAATAATATTTTAATGCTCATGTTCTTTTTTCTTTAAATCATTAATTATCTGAAAAAGTTTTTCTTCATTTAAATTTTCGTAATAATCTTCGTTTATTTGAACTACTGGTGCAGTACCACATGAACCGAGACACTCGACTTCAGAAATTGTGAATAAACCATCATTTGTCGTTTCACCTTTTTTAATGCCGAGCGATTTTTCCAATTTTTTTAGTAGATCATATGCACCTTTTAACATACAAGATACATTTGTACAAACCTGTAAATGATATTTCCCGATTGGTCTCGTATTGAACATTGTGTAAAAAGTAACAACGCCTAAAACATGCTCTTCACTCATTCCCAATAAATCAGCTGCATACTTCATTCCCTCGCGAGAGATATAACCGTATTTTTCCTGAATAAGATATAGCACCTCGAGAATCACTGAATCAGGTTTTAGATATCGCGTTTTTAGATTTTCAATTTTTGTTAACTCTTGTTCAGAGAATTGAATTTCCACAGTTGACTCCATGTTCATTTATCTGCCTCTCCCATTACAGGATCGATACTTCCTATGATGGCAACGATATCAGAGATCATCTGACCTTTGATCAGAATGGGTAAACTTTGGAGATTCACAAATGACGGGGATCTTATTTTCAGTCTCCACGGATATCCTGTGCCATCACTTACAATATAGAATCCGAGTTCACCTTTTGGATTTTCTACACTGGAATAAACTTCACCGACTGGTGGTGTGAGTCCAAAATTAACCAACATAAAATCATAAATTAGTTCTTCCATCTTTGTATAAACATTAATTTTTTTTGGGAGAACATTTTTTGGTTCGTGTGCAAGAATATCTCCCTCGGGCATTTTCTCAAGACATTGTTTCAAAATTTTTGCACTCTCTCTCATTTCATCAACACGAACCCAATATCTTGCAAGGGCATCTCCTTCGGTATAAGTCACAACATTGAAGTCAATATTTTCATAATCAAGATAAGGGAAAGCTCTTCTAACATCATAATCAACACCCGTTGCTCTAAGATTAGGACCTGTTAATCCCATTGCAATTGCTTTTTCAGCTGAAATTACCCCGATACCTTCCATTCTTTCAAGAAATATACGGTTTGTGTTCAACAATCTTTCCATTTCATCAAGATTCTCATCAAAATGCTCAAGAAAATCTTTTAACATAGCAGTACATTGAGGGGTCCAATCCGAAGCAACACCTCCTATTCTCGTGTAACTTGTAGTGAATCTTGCACCGGTTAGTAAATCCATAATATCCTGTAATTTTTCTCTTTCTCTGAACGCCCAGAGCAAAACCGTCATCGCGCCAACATCCATTGCTGTTGTACCTACAGCAACAAGATGAGATGCAATTCTTGCCATTTCGGAAATAATCATTCGGATATATTTGGCTCTTTTTGGGATCTCAACTCCTGCTAATTTTTCAACAGCAAGAGCAAAGGCAGTATTGTTACTTAATGGTGCAAGATAATCCAATCTATCAGTATGTGGAATGAATTCGTGATATGTTGAATTCTCAGCTATTTTTTCATAACCACGATGAAGATAACCCAATTCAGGTACACAACCAATGACAGTTTCTCCATCGAGGTGAACAAGTAATCTAAGTACTCCATGTGTAGCCGGATGTTGGGGTCCCATATTCAGGACCATTCCATTCTCAAGTGTATCTTCTATGACAACATCTGTCGCTTTTGTTAGTAAAGCTTCTAAAATTTTACTCTTCGACTTCGATTGTTCTTGTGGTGTATTCATAATTATTTCTTTGGTAGTTGTAATGATCCAGGAATTCCTAATAATGGAAAATCTTTTCTAAGAGGATAATATTCAAATTCCTCAGGCATATACATTCGTCTTAAATCGGGATGATTTCTGAAAATAATTCCAAACATATCATATGTTTCTCGTTCATGCCAATCAGCAGTAGGATAAACTTTAGACACACTATCCACAGCACAATCTGTCTCATCAACTCTAACTTTCAATCTAATTCGATATTTGTTTTTGATACTAACGAGATGATATACAACTTCGAATCTATCATTTCTCTTGGCTCTATCAACACCACAAATATCGACTAAAAGATTAAAAGTAAGCTCTTCATCATCGCGAAGGAATTTACAGACATCTACGATGGAATTCTTTTCGATTAAAAAAGTTAAATCACCTCTAAAATCAGTTATTTCGAGAATTGCCTGAGGAAATTTCTCTCGCAGTTTTGACTCAATTTTTTCTCTCATTTAGGACAGGAAGCTCGATTAGTGGTTGATCAGTGTATTCTAAGACGCTGGTTTTTCCAACTTTTTTCTGAATTTCTAAGATTGCGTTTAAGAGATTTTCTGGTCTTGGGGGGCAACCTGCAACATAGACATCAACAGGGACAAATTGATCAATTCCTTGAACCACCGAATAGGATCTGAACATTCCACCACTTGAAGCACAAGCACCCATTGAAATTACCCATTTAGGTTCAGGCATTTGATCATATATTTTTCTCACTACTTTTGCCATTTTGTATGTAACGGTACCTGCAACAATCAACAAATCCGATTGTCGGGGTGAAAACCTCATAACTTCAGAACCAAATCTCGCGATATCGAATCTTGGGTCAGCAGCAGCCATCATTTCAATAGCACAACAGGAGATTCCAAGAGGCATAGGCCAGAGAGAATTTTTTCTCGCCCAACTTACAACAGCATCTATCGTTGTTGTAATGAATGACTGTCCAAATGCTGATTCTAATCCCATTTCAACGCTCCTTTCTTTAGCAGATAGAAATAACCTGCTAAGAGTATTATTATGAAAATAAACATCTCAGCGATTATAAAAAATCCAAACACGTCACTCAATTTTTTCAAACTAACAGCCCATGGATAAAGAAAAACAACTTCAATATCAAAAACAATAAAGATCATTGCAACGATGTAAAACTTGACACTAAATCTTTCTCTGGCTGTTCTCACTGGTTCCATTCCACTTTCATAAGTAGTGAGTTTTTCGGGATTCGGTCTCTGTGGCCCAAACCATGACGAGGCTTTCAAAAGAAACAATGAGAATAACAGCGCAACAAAAATTGCAAGTATTAGTGGTATGTATTGTTCAATCATATTCAAACTTTTTTCAAAAATAGAGATTGATAATGGTAAAATCAATTTGTAGAATTTGACACTTAATTTGATTTTTAAAAAGTAATTATTTTTATCAATTCAAAATAGAAAAAACATTACGCAAATCAATAACGATTGAAGTGTATTAAGTTTAGTTATGATTTAATTGATTAAGAAAGATATAATTAGAAATTTTAATTTTTATTTTCCTCCCAACCGAAATCGATATACTCTATCTCAATTTTTTCTCCCTTAATTCTTACTAAAACAAATCCTTCTTCAAGACCCTCATTTGGTCCAGTCCACCACCTTGCTGAAACAGCACCTCCTGTTACGAAACGGATCTTATTCTGAATGTTTAAATCCTCAAAGAAATGTAAGTGCCCCTGTAAAACCAGTTTTAAATTATGATTCTTAAATAAATCCATAATCTCTTTAGAATTTTCAACAACCAAACCTCTTTCATTAGCTGCAACTGAACCATGATAAATTTGACTGAAGGTCGTCAATAAAGGAATATGAGTAGAAATAATTAAGATAGTTGAGGTATCCGTTTTACTCAATTCATCTTTTAACCAATTGACTTGTTCAGCACTAACATAACCATAATATTTTCCCTGCTCTTCAATTTCTTCTATCGAATCAAGTACAAACACTTTTAGTTTTTTATAGTTGAAGGAATAATAATTTTTACTAATTCTATTTATGAACATTTTCTTTCCAAATTCTGGATGGGACCGAAGAGTTTTAGTCTTATCATACCATCCAAAAATTTCATGATTTCCAATTGTGTTATAAACTGGAGTTTTGATTAACTTTATTAACTCTGAATAAATTTTATATAAACTATCTGCTCGTTCATAGTTTACTCCTAAAGCATCCATAATTAAATCACCACCGGTCAAAACAAAATCTGGATTAATCTCATTTACTTTCTGAATTGCTTTTTTAAAACCTTCAATCGCATTTCTTTCCGGTTGAACATGAATATCCGTCATAAAAACAAAAACTATTTCATCGTCCTGTGATTGTGAATGTAAGTGAAATGTAAAAGCAAGAGAAATTAAAAGTAAATAAATTCTAAATGCTTTTTTCATAATTGCCTCACTTTTTGTCAAATATAATTCTATATCACTTAAAATAAATCAATTCCTTGTTAAAAAATCATAAAGTTCTTGGATTGAAGACTTTTGAATTAATCTTAATATCTTTTTAGGTGATATTTAAAATAAATATTATCTTTTGATGTAAAAAAAATAAAAGCCACGAGTCCAGAACATTATTTCGGAATAGCTCGTGGCAAATACATTTGAAATGAATAATCATATTTCTGGAATCTGTTCCATACTCTTCTGAAGTATTTTTTCGTCTATTCGATTATTATTCAATCTATTTGATAAATAATCATCATAAGCTTGCAAATCAAAATAACCATGTCCACTTAAATTAAATGCAATTACTCTTGATTGACCTGAATCTTTACATTTTATAGCCTCATCAATTGCAACTTTTACAGCGTGAGTTGATTCGGGTGCGGGGATTATTCCTTCTGTCTTTGCAAAGGTCAATCCTGCTTCAAAACATTCATTTTGTTCAACAGCTCTTGCGAGGATTAAATTTTTCTCTTTAAGAAAACTTACAGCTGGTGCCATTCCGTGATATCGTAAACCACCAGCATGAATCTTGGGAGGAATAAAAGTGCTACCAAGCGTATGCATTTTTAATAACGGTGTCAAATGTGCGGTATCACCGAAATCATAAGCATATTTACCGACTGTCAGACTTGGACATGCGGATGGTTCAACAGCTATGACTTCGTAATTTTTTTTGTTTCTTAGCATCTCACCAATAAATGGAAATGTAAAGCCAGCGAAATTACTCCCTCCACCGACGCAACCAATCAAGACATTCGGTTCATCTCCAGCTAATTCAAACTGTTTCATTGTTTCAAGTCCAATGATTGTTTGATGCAACAACACATGATTTAATACACTTCCAAGGGAATAATTCGTGTCTTTATTTAAAGCAGCAACTTCGACAGCCTCACTGATTGCTACTCCAAGACTACCTGGGTGTTCGGGATTCTGGCTGAGTATGAATTTACCTGAATTTGTTTCATCACTTGGTGATGGAATTACTTTTGCACCATAAGATTCCATCATTATTTTTCGATAAGGCTTCTGATAGTAACTAACCTTAACCATAAAAACTTTAACTTCAACTCCAAAAAGTGAACCAGCAAATGCGAGTGCAGATCCCCATTGTCCAGCACCTGTCTCTGTGGTAAGTTTTTTTACCCCTTCTTTCTTATTATAAAACACCTGTGCAATAGCAGTGTTTGGTTTGTGACTCCCCGATGGACTCGTACCTTCGTATTTGTAATAAATTTTTGCTGGAGTATCCAGATATTTCTCAAGGTTATACGCTCGGATTAATGGTGTTGATCTCCATATTTTAAAAACATTTCTAACTTCATCAGGTATTTCGATGAATCTTTCTTTGCTTACCTCTTGCATGATTAATTCCATCGGAAACAAAGCACTTAAATCATCTGGAGTTACTGGTTGTTTTGTTGCGGGATGTAGAACAGGTGGCAATGTTTCGGGTAAATCTGCTTGAATATTGTAGAAAAATTTTGGTAAATCTGAATCACTAAGAATGTATTTTTTAGATTCCATAAAATCCTCCACTAGTTTAATTAAATAGTTTTTGTGAATTATCTTTTGGTTATTAATTGAGTCGAAATATTTTAAAATTGCGGGTTACGCAATGGGAATGCTTTAGGACCTCTTCACGAGGTCCACCACCAGGTGAGATTACGCCAGATGAATGAGAAAACACTGACGATTGAAATGTAATGAATATTAAAAAGAAATTTACTCATCATATCTGATTGCAATATATAATTTCGAAATTAAAAGTCAAGAGGAATAGTCCAATAAATTTTAGATAACTTTTATTTTATGATTATAAGAAATTTCCAATACAGTTACATTATTTTATTGATAGTTTTTAGAATATGACTAGATTCATTAAAATGTAGAAGTGTATTAAGAATAAAGATTTCTAAATCGTATTGAAGTTTTATTTGATAATTAGTTCTATATTAGATCTGTGTTTAAAAACATTTCACATACGATAAGTAAATTAATCAAGGAACTCTGAAGATTTCAGACTTATGGTGATACATTATAGTTAAAAATTTGAAGCGAATTGAAGTAATTACGAATGGGGTTATTTTTAAAATTTAATTATGGTTAATATAAGGTAGGAAAAGTAAGTATCGCAATTTTTTGACTGATTAATTCCTATATCTTAAATTTATTTCTGAAATTTTTAACGAATCAGATACTGTATTATATGCTTAACTCATGAATATAATGAAGATAAATCGAAAGGTCTTCTCTTTAGAAACTTTCCTCTGCCCATTCTCCCAGTGAATTTATCATTTTCAATAATGATCTCACCATTTGAAATTACAACTTCGGCTTTTCCAGCAGACTCAATACCTTCAAACATAGAATAATCTATATTCATGTGATGATTTTCTGCAGAAATTACTCTATTAATTGCTGGATTCCAGATAACTATATCTGCGTCGCTACCAACTTTAATTGCGCCTTTGCGTGGATACAAACCAAATATTTTTGCTGGATTCGTTGAATTTATTTCTATCCACCTTCTGAGTCCGATCTTATTTTGTTTCACACCCTTGAATGATAATTCTAATCTGTGTTCTATAACAGCACCACCATTAGGAATTTTCGTGAAATTATCCTTGCCAAGCATTCTATCAGAAAAATTAAATGGACAATGATCCGTAGATAATACCTGCAGAGCATCGTTCGCAAGTCCTTCCCATAAATGTTCTTGATTCCATTTTTCTCTCATGGGTGGAGTAAAAACATACTTATAATCATTTTCATTGTCTTGACTGATGTTATCAATACTCAAGAAAAGATACTGCGGACAGGTTTCAGCAAGAACATCTTTCTTCTTTTCTCTTGCCTGTTTGATTACTTTCATCCCCTCAAAAGAGGAAGTATGGACGATATAAATTGGAATATCAAGAAGGGTTGCATAAGTAATGACTCGATTTATTGCCTCAGCTTCCAGAATTGGTGGTCGAGACAAGGCATGATATTTAGGACTGGAATATCCTCTTGAAAGAGCGAATTTTATAAGTTCATCAATGATCAATCCATTCTCAGCATGAATCATGACAAGTAAATTAAATCTTTTTGCGTTCATCATTATAGAAAAAATTTCTCTATCATCTAACATCAAGCGATCTGGATAAGCTGTAAAAAGTTTTATGCTGGTAATGCCATTATCTAAAAGAAATTTGTAATCATTAATTTCAATTGAATCGGTATCTGTTATTATCATATGAAATCCATAGTCTATCACTGCTTTACCATCTGCTTTCTTTTTCCACTTTTCAATTACATCTGAGAGTTTTTCTCCTTTTGATTGAGTAGGAAAATCAATTATAGTCGTTGTTCCACCAAATGCAGCTGCAACTGTCCCAGTGAAAAAATCATCTCTCGAATTAATATCACCGTAAGGCATATCTAAGTGTGTGTGAACATCAATTCCACCTGGAATGACATATTTGCCTCTTGCATCTATTATTCTATCTGCATCTTTTTGAATCCGCTCACCTACTGCTTCGATTCGACCATTATCTATAAAAACATCACCAAAAAATTCTTCCGGTGGAGAGATTATTAGTCCATTTTTAATAAGAAGTGACATTAAGCAAACCTTTCATTTTAAGTAAAAATAAAAAAAAGAAGTGGCTTGTTGAAATTTCAAGCCACTTAACTATAGGAGAGAACTAATAGGATTAGTTTGTTTTAACAACAATCTGTGGAGGAGATTGTAAATGTTTTTTTACGGCACAATTATCAGCAGCATTTATGACTGCTGATTTATACTTTTCTGGGAAATCAGGTGGCAATTGAATTTCGATTTCGATTCTATCAAAAAGTCTTTTCTGATAGTTATAATCCATTCGTTGAATTAACTTTATGCCATCGGTGGGAATGCCACGCGCCTGACAGAAACCTAAGACATAAATTCCAGCACATGTTCCAATTGATGCGAGGAACAAATCAAATGGAGCTGGTGCAGTTCCATCTCCGCCTGCCTGGACCGGTTGATCAGTTTTTACAACATTTCCATTAAAAATAGCATCGACTCTCTTGTTACCGGGAAATACTATTTCCATTTCAAACATAAATTTTCCTCTTTTTGATGAGTTAGATGATTAACCGATGAAATGGTTTCAGATAAATAATGAAGATCTTGTAAATACTTAAATTTCACTTCGAATTTAATGGGAATGTGTGCATCGAATGAGTGAGAGGAGAATGAAGATTTGAAATTACTCTTTTAAGCTACCAATTAAAATTCCTGATATGTAATATTTCTGAACAAAAGCAAACAATAAAACGATTGGAAGAATTGTCACAACAGAACCTGCCATCATTAATTCAGTATCTTGAGTATGCTCACCCATTAAATTTGCAAGTGCTACTGGGAGAGTATACATAGTTGAATCCGTCATAACAATCAGAGGCCAGAGGAAATCATTCCATACTCCTATGAAAGTGAAAATTGCAAGTGTAATCAATGCAGATTTACTAAGTGGAAGAATTAATGTAAAGAATATCTTAAAGTCCGAAGCTCCATCAATTCGTGCAGCATCTATTAAACTATCAGGAATAGACATCATGAATTGTCTTAACAAAAAAATTCCGAAGACGCTTGCCATACCTGGAATGATTATTCCAAAATAGGTATTTATGAATCCTAAATGTTTCAGAATAAAAAATAATGGTAACATAGTAACCTGTCCCGGCACAATCATCAAGCTGAGAAGAATTTTAAATAACCTATTTTTTATTCCAAATCTTAGCTTAGCAAAAGCATAGGCTGCCATAGAATTAAATAACAATGAAATTAATGTAACCAGAATTGAAAGAGCCAGAGAATTGAAAAAATATCTTGCCATGTCAAGATTTTGGAACAAAAAGAGATAATGTGAAAGATCGATTTTTGAAGGGATAAATCTGGGAGGAAATTTTGCCGATTCCCCTATCTCCATGATTGATGCTGAAATCATCCAAACAAATGGTATAAGTGCAAGAATTGCGATTATGATAGCAATTAAATGAATAAAAAATGACCTAATAATGTATCCTTTTTTCATATCTGAATTGAATGAATGTGAAAATTAAAATTATCAAGAAGAGTACAAATGCAATAGAAACTGAATATCCAATATTCCACCAACGAAATCCTTCCTGGTACATATAAAGCACAATACTCAAAGTTGAATTCAGTGGCCCACCCTGCGTCATTACATAAGGTTCTGCAAACAATTGAAAGTAACCGATCATGGTAATTATTGAAATAAAAAATGTAGTAGGAGCCAGTAATGGTAAAGTGATGTTTTTTAACTTATACCAATTTGAGGCACCATCAAGTTCGGCAGCTTCATACAATTCTGCAGGAATATTCTGAAGTCCCGCTATGAACAGAATCATGTTGTACCCGAAATTTTTCCATACTGCCAGAAGAATAATTGCAGGCATTGCAAAATCAGGATCTCCAAGCCAATCAATAGGTTGGATTCCAATTAAGGAGAGAAGGTAGTTTAAGACACCAAATCTAGGATGGTATAAATATCTCCAAACAATAGCGACTGCAACGATTGTTGTAACTACTGGCAAAAAATATATCGTCCGAAAGATTTTCTTATACTTTAGTAATTTTGAATTTAATAATAATGCCGTGGAAAGTGAAACTAATATCGATAATGGTCCCCCGATTAAGACAAAATAAAATGTGTTATAAAGAGCTTTGAAAAACAGTTCATCATTCAACAATTTTATATAATTTCCAAAACCAATGAATTTTAATCTTCTGAAATCACCAAGAGTATAAATATCAAAATCAGTAAAGCTAAGTAAGAAAGCTACAAAGAGCGGTAAAATAAAGAATAGTAATATTGCTGAGAGAGCAGGAGCTAAAAAGATTATTACAATTCCAATATTACTCTTGTCTGTCATTTCAATAAACCAAGTGAAGTGAGTTCTTTTCTTTTTTCGAGTAAAGTTTCTGTTTCTTTATTTAAATTGATACATGCATCGATGACTGAAATTTTTTTAAGAGCCACTGCTTCGACATATTTCTGAATTTTCGAAATCATTATGTTTTCCCACTCAGCAATTTTGGGCATAGCTTGAGTTCGTTCTAATTGGATCCTGAAAGCTTTAAGGTAAACATCATTTTTTAATGTAGTATCTTCCCATGAAGTAATCCGTGAGGGTAAAGAACCTACCAAATTATAGAATCTAACTTGAGTCCCTGGTTGGACTAAAAATTCAATTAATTTAAAAGCTAAATCTTTCTTATTACTTTTAGAATTGATTACCAGACTAGCACCACCAGCAAGGGATATACCTGGAAAAATCGAGTCCGGTGAAGGCAAGGGTGCAGTCGCACAGATTGATTGTAAATCTTTTTTTATTCGTTTCTTGAATTCAGAAATATTCCAGGGACCTGTAATGTACATTGAAATGTAAGCTTCTTCAAATGCCTGATAGATGTTAGTCACCTCTGTAATGTTTGAGGGAGATAAATTTTCATGATAAAACTTAGCTAAAAAGTTGAAAGCTTCAATAAAATTGGAATCTGTAAAAGCCGGGATAGTATAATTATTTTTAAGTAACACAGAATTATTCTGAAGTGAAAAAATAATCAGTGGTACCCACTCGTTTGTGGGAAAATAAATCGCATAATTTTTAGTTTTCCTTTTTATATCTGAAGATAATTTATAAAGTTCTTTCCATGTTCTTGGGGTGTATTTCCAACCAACTTTTTCGAGTATATCTTTCCGATAGAATAAAACTCTTGTATCAACATACCATGGTAATCCATATAAGACGCCGTCTATTTTATTTGATTCGAGAATCCCTGTAAAGAAATCCCTTAAATCGATTTTATATTTATAACAGAATGAGTCGAGAGGTGTTAGTGCATTTAATGCTACGAATTCCGGTATCCAGGTATTACCAAGTTGAAATACATCTGGTAAAGTCTCAGAAACGAAAGCTGTTATCAATTTCTCATGTGCAGCTGTCCATGGAATCTGTTGTAATTTAATTTTCACATTATATTTCTTTTCGAATTCAGGTATTAACTTACTTATGTTCTCACCCTCTACACCCATAGCCCAGAAGGTTAAAACATTATCATCTTCTCGACTGCAAGAAAAAAATATCATTAACGAAAAAACAATTAATAATCTTTTCATCACTTCAGAAGTAACACTTTTTTAATCAATTTAATTCTATTTGATTTCACTACTATGAAGTAAACTGATGCTGACAATTCTGTTTTCACTTTCCAATTGATTTTGTGAATTCCTCCTCTGAAATAATTTTCTGCAAGCGTTTCTATTTCTCTACCAAGAATATCATATACAGAAATTTTTACATAATCATTTTCCGATAAATTAAATTGAATCACCGTTTCGTTATTGAAAGGATTAGGATAATTAAAAATCGAAGCATCGATTATTTTAGTAATTGAATCATAATTTTCTACAGATGTAGTTGAATCTGGTAAGAAACCAATTGAATCAATTGCATTTTGAATTTCTGGGTTGGACATAAATAAATTCCACAACAATCCTGTTCGATAATTCTCAATCATAATTATGATAGGTCCTTGATCAATTGCCAGATAACTATTAGCGAACCAATTTTGTGTTAGATTGAAAGCATCTTTAAAACCATAAGTACCCCACAATTGATTAAAATATCGTCTATAGAAATTCTTAAGAGTTGAGATAGACTCATATGGAGTATATGGCATGGAAGATAAAGCTGCAGTAGGAGCAATTGTTCCGTTATCATTTACTAAAGGTTCATGAGCTGCATATCCCCATGGGTTATCACTAGCTGTAATTCCCCATGTCAATGAATCATATCCAATAAATCTTTTTGGATTATTTATACAATAAGCTCTGTTTACAAGTGTTTGATTTTTATTATGTACGTAGTAATTACAAAAATTGTCTTTCTTGTTTCTTGGATCAAAACCAAGAAATGAATAATGTGTAAAAAATAATGGTCCACCGAGATTTTGTCCTAAATACAATTTAAATCCATAGGTTATTCGTGGGTTAAAATAATCATTTGATGATGCCCATCCTTGATAATAAGTTGAAGAAGGGATTGGATAAGTCGGCGATGCAATTCCAAGAAGATAACAAATCAAAGTTTCATTCCAACCGAGTAGTTTCAAATTCAACACCCAGCCATAGTTTGGAGACCAATGCCAGTATAAGTACTGACTATACGGACTGCGACGATACCAGCTGAATTCAACAGTGTGCCAAATAAAATTTATTTTATTTCGTATTTCATTCTCAAGAGAATCATTTCGATTAAAGTATTGTCTTGCTGTCAGAAGTCCCTGCAATAAAAATGAAGTTTCCACGATATCACCACCATCATCGTATTGACTGAAAGGAATGACTTGACCTGTCCACCCATTCAACCAATGCGGATAAGCTCCATGAAATCGTTGGGCAACATTAGTCAAAAAATTTAAGATTTTTAACATTCTGTTAGTACCTTCTTCCCGGGAAATGAAGTTCCTTTCAATACCAACAATAAGAGCCATAATTCCAAAACCGGAACCACCAATTGTAACCACATCGCCCGATGTGTTTCTCTCTCTTGCGAGTCCGCAATTTGGATGTGCGAAATGATAAAAATATCTGAAGGTCGCCCTCTGTACCATTTCAAGGAAATCATCATCAGACATATTGAAATTAGGTGTTGCTATAACGCTGTCGCTAAGTTCAGACTGGTTACCTTGAGAGTCGAATGCAAGAATTTTGAAAATTAATGTATCATGATTTGATTGAAATGCCTCCCAATAAAAATTTTGTCCCTTTGGAACGGTTTTATAATAAATGAATTGTTCTCCTGATTTTTTGAAGATTCTATAACCCACAAGATTTATCTCTTTATTTTCATCCCAGATCAGGTCAAAATGTTTTTCATAATTTATCGAACGAAAATTTTGAGGTGCTTGAATTTGGGAGAATAGAATGGTTTGAAAAATTAATAGAACATATAATGCGACTTTAATGTTAGATAGTTCTAAATTCAATTTCGAATTCTTCATAGGATATTAAATTCATTTTTTCATCTCTTAATTCAATTTTCAATCTGTGATTGCCAGATTCAATCCATTCAGGAATTTTGATAGATAATTTTTCGGATGATAAATGAATGATAGAATCTGATTCTATTTTATCAATTTTCATTAGATAAATCTCTCTTTCATTGAGGAAAAATAATAGAGAGTGATTGCTAAACTCCTTATGAAAATCATTAATGATCCATAGTTCAAGATTAAATTTTCTTGAGAGAGTTGAATAAATATCCTGCAGCAATTCCACAGAAAGTAGTAAAGGGTTATAAGAATTTTTCAAGATGAAAAAAGCTTTTTTCTTCTCACCGAAATAATCAATTACACTCCACGAAATCGATTCCCAACAATCTATAAACATGAATTGAAAAATTCCGGAAATGTTAGAGTATTTTTTTCGCCTGTAATAATGAATTGCTTTTTTTAGAAGATTAGCCTGATAAGTTTGTGAATTTTCAATGAAATCATCAATGGAATTACCACGATCAATTTTTGCAATATGGAAGGTTTGTTCATATTGGAAATTATGATATTCCCAGATTTTGCTTTCTGGTTTATCGAATTGATTTTCTGGTAAAATTCGAATAAGGGAATTTTTGTTCGGTAATGCTTGAGCACCAAATTCCGTAACGAGTGGACCCGATGGAATTGCAATGAAATTTTCAATTTTACCCCAATACCAACCTTCATAACAATGTTCTTCATAATTCGATGCTTTTCTTATAATTCTTGAATTATCTTCATTTAACACAGCTTGATATAAAAATTCATCCAGTTTATGTATTTGTTCACCCGGTTCATTATGACAACACCAGAAGACAATCGATGGATGAGAATGAAATTGTTTTACCATATCTTTAATCTGACTTACTGCATTCGATATAAATTCCTGAGAATCATCGTATGTCCATTGTAATGCAAAATCCTGCCAGACAAGTATTCCTTCTCTATCTAAATAATCATAGAACTCTTGTCTATTTACATGAGCATGAACACGAACTATATTGATATTTGATTCCTTAAGTAAGTTTACGAGATTTTCGATTTTGTCCTTTTTGAGTAAAGAGAGCATCTGTTCTGGAATGACATTAGTTCCTCTCAAAAAGAGTCTTTTATTGTTTATATGGAAGATGGAGTTTCTTAATTCGATTTCTCGTATTCCAAAATTAGATGAAAAAATCAACTCATTACGAATAAAAACCTGTAACTGATATAAAGACGGCTCACCAATTTCATAAGGCCACCACAAATGTGGCTCAACTATCTCAGCAGTAAAATTGACAGTATTATTAGCAATATTTGAAATATTTAGTGTACCTCGCCAGACAATCTCATCCTTAAATTTTATAAAAACATGTAATTCTTCAAAAGATGAACCCCCAGAATTCATATAATATTGTAGCTCAAAAGTAATATAAGCCAAATTTTCTTGATAAAGTATTTTAGGGAAAACTTTGAGGTTTGTAACATAAATACTTGGATGGGAATATAGAATCACATCATTCCAGATTCCTCCCGTGTTTCGATCCTGTCCATGCTCTGGATCCCAACCACCAGGACGACAATCATGATGAGAAAAGATACCTTTGATTAATTTCTTTTTATGAGGCCAGGAGTTATGAATATCTTCACGCTCTGAAACAACCTTAACTATAAGTAAGTTCTTTCCCCAACTAATTTTATCACTTACATTAAAATAAAACTTCTGGAAATAACCTTCATGTGATCCAATAAAAAAATCATTTAAATATACTTCGCACGAATAATCGATACCATTAAATTGTAAGATCACGAGATAATTTTTATCATTTCTGTAATCGAATTCTATAATGAACCAAACAACTCCTGCAAAATCACCAATCTCAGTCAGATACCAATTTGAAGGTATGAAAACTTTATTCAATTCCTTAGAAAGATAAGCATTTTTGACTACTTCATAGTTAAATTGACTATTAGAATCTTTTAGGTAAGACCACTCCCCATTTAGAGATAACAAATTTTTATTACTCATAAGAATATTTAATTCTTAATTTATTCGGTATTTGATTTATGATTATCCAATCCGGATTATCAATCGTGCTTTCTTCATCGTTGATTATAATTGTTCGGATATTCTCTTTTTTGAAATTAAAGATTTTTATGACATGTTGTTTAAGATTAAGATCACCATTAAGCGTAATTTCATACTCATGATCGGTGATTTTTTTCAAATAGAGATTCATATTACCTAATTGAGTAATCAAGTTTTTAATTTCGAACAAACCATCTTCACTAAAGAAATTATCATCAAAACCAATCAGTAATTTTAATGATGAATCTTCCTCATCTTCATAAGCAAAGAAATTTCTGAAAGCATTAATAAACTCCGAACCGACCCACGTATGTGGCATATCTCCTATGAAAGCTGCTTTTTGAGAATCTCGCCAGACAACTTCAGCCCAATGATTCCACCGTGATGGTCTCTGGTATTCCAACAAAAAGTTTAATAAATCAAAAGCTCTGTCTTTTTCATGTAGAAAAAGGAATGCATTTAAATTTCTTACTTCATAGGGAGTAAAATTTTCATAAGTCTTTGTTTGTATCCTTTGTACTACGAATTCATAATATTTATTGAATGTTTTTTTCAAATTTTCCTGGGGTAACAAATCAGTGAGATTACAGGGAAAGAAAGAAATTGAAGTTGATGTAGGATCAAAATCACCTAATTCAACACAACCAGGAATATAGTCGATTTGATGGTTTGAAATCGTTTTAACTAACGAGTTTTTCAGATTAATTAAAAATTCATCTTTTAATGATTTAAAATATTTGTAGTCATCGTAATTATTTAAAACATGAGCGATCTCAGCTGCACTTGATAAACCCAAAGCTGTAAAGAAGTCATCCCAGTACGAATGCATTGGTTTAGCTGAATAACCTTCATGACTGATCGATTGTGGCATCAATCCATAAAATGCGGATAAGGAATCAGAAAAATATTCTACAGTTTTTCTCAAACTCGTCATAGAATCGATGTAATGAACGATTTTCTTTACGATGTTATAATTTTCTTTCACGAACGAAGTATCTTTTGAAAATTTAAAGTAAGTATTAAGCAAGTAGATAAATTGACCATGACTATCATGTTCATCAACTGGATCAGGTCCACGAGAGTCTACTACACACGGAACTTTTCCATTATCATAAATATGTTTACCATACCACCTTATGAAATTCTTAACCTCATAATTAAAGCCAAATCTCAATAGTGCAACAGATGTTAAAGAACCATCTCTAATCCAGCTTCTCTCATAGGCTCTCGAACCAGGTTGAATACCAAGTTTATCTTTATTTATCAAGATATACGCAATGTTCGACCTCACAATTTCAAATAATCTTTTTACTTCCTTGCTTCCATTAAACTTTGTTCGATTTAATCTTTCATCCCAGTAATTTATTGTTTTTATTTTTTCTGTTTCAAAATAGTTATTAAAGTCAGATTTACTTTTAAAACTTATGGTATTGTTGTAATCATAAATTAATCTGATTGTAAATGTGTCTCGAGATGAGTTTAAGAAATCAATAGAAATTAGTGCGGAATTTAAGTTGTCTGAACTCTTTGCTAGATTTTTACCCCAAAAATTTCTATTAATCAAAGCAGAGATGGCATCGTTTTGTTCAAACTCGAAGGCTTGAGATTTAAGATTAACTGATTCAATGTGCAATATCCCATCGTTAATTTGAATAAAATTCTTGTCAATTTTTATCGATTTAACTTGTGAAACACCTCCTTGAATATTCAGAAATTGATAAACAGGGTTTACCTGAAAAGGAACAAGTGCTAAATGTAATTTACCTTGAAATTTGTGCTTAGTTTTATTGATTATCCTATATTTAATAAAAAGTTTTGGGGTCTTATCTGGTATTCCGAACGAGAAAGCTTCAATAATTAATCTCAGTTTTTTTGAATCCCAGATAACTGAAGGAATTGGTAAATATGAATTCAATAATTCTTGTTTTATTTCAAAATCATGATGAGTTAAAATTTTTTTGTTCAATTCAATAAGAGGAAGAATAGAAAAAGAATTTTTTTCTACTTCTATCATTCCATTAAAATCGATTAATGCTTCTTTTGAATCACTATCCATCCCTATAACTGTCCAGTAGGTCGCTTTATCACTAAAATATTGTGGTAAGAACTTTGATTGTCTTGATTTTGCAAGCTCAAAAAATATTTTATTCTTTGAATCAGCAAATTCATATTCAAATAATTTTATCTCACAAAGTTTAATGATATTCTTCGATTTAATTGATAACCTTAAATACTTTGTTTCTAAATCTTTAAACTGGATAACAGAAACTCTTTTTAAAATAGTTGAAACATAATATACAGGATTCCATTTTAGGGAATCGTTCGATTCAAAAATTTGTAAGTCCTTAGAATTAATGTCTCCCCATGTTATTTTGATCCCACCAATTTCAGTAGGTTTATTAAATTCAAGAAGTATGTCTTGTTCTTTCTTTTTAGTGTTTACGATAAAATTGTTATCAGGATTTAACAAGATTTTAAATTCTTCTGGATGTATTTTAATTTTTATCGTGTCATCCAGAATTTCTTCAAAGACCAATTCATCAATATAAATTGTACCGCTACCTCCGGTAAAAGATGAAATAGTGAATTCGATATAATCAAATTCCTTAAACGATCTATCTTCAATTGGTCCCCATGCAAAGACAATATTCTTCTTCCTCGCTTTGAAAATCCTCCAATCAGATGGGAATTTGAAATTTATATTATTATACCACCAAACATTTTCTCTTGTATTATCAAGAAATTTAATCTCGAAGTTATTATTCGGTGAATTTGCTTTAATAAAAAATTTGAAACGATAATTATCTGGAAGGTTAACCTTTAATTTTTTTTGAATTCCACAATATCCTGTTCCAAACTTAAAGTTGTAATCAATTCTAACACACTTACCTTTTATACCCTCAGCTGTTGTAAATTTTAATTCTGCACCTTCGGAAGTAAAAACACTCCAGTCATTAACGTCTTCAAAATCATCGAGTACAGAGATCTTTTCCTGACCAAACAATAACGAAACCGATAAAAAAAATAGAAAGAAGTGTTTCATCTCAAACGGGAGATATTTAGTTTTTCAAGACCATCTACAATTATTTTATCTTTCATCATATATCTCCATACAAAACCATTTCTGTAATTTTCGATCATTAGTACAATTGGTCCCTGGTCAATTCCTAAAAATTCTTTATCAAACCAATTTACAGTTAAATTAAAAGCATCTACAAATCCATATTTACCCCAGATTCCATTGTCCTTATATCTCTCAAATAAATTCATTAAAGTTGGAATACAAATTTCAGGAGCAAATGGAATCGAAGCTCCAGGGGCTGTTGGAGCAAGAGTTCCATCATCAAAGTAAACTAAATCGGGACCACTTGTCCCACGACCTGCATATCCGTAGAACTTTTTGTTGTTGAAGTTAAATTGTTCTCCCGGTCCATCACACGCAGTAATACCCCAGGTAAGTGAATCGTAACCAATCCAACCGAGAGGATTTTCAATAGCGTAAAATCTCTGTACATAAGTTGCCCTACGTGAGTTTTCAAAAAAGTCGATTCCTCTACTCCTTAAAGTATCATCAGCAAGATTTCTGAAATCAATGAAGATGTGAGAATATTGATGACCGAATAATGGAGGGAAGGCAAGGTGACCAAATCCTGCATAAGGCTCTCGCCAATCATAATGTTTCATCCAGGTTTTATAACCTTTTTCAACATCCTTCATTCCTAAACCGGCAGCTATGACATAAAGAAATAGAGCTTCGTTATAACCAACCCAACCCAAACTATTATATGAGGAGTCTTCAGGAAGCCATCCCATATTAATTGTAAACGGATATTTTGAATTTTCTGCCATCTTGAAAAATTCCCAATTCACTCTTTCCAAGATTTTATTCGAAAGTATCCTGATCTTTTTCTCCAGTTTATTATCCCTGTTATAATAATTCCGTGCAAAAATAATACCTGCGAACAACAATCCCGAATCAATCGATGATAGTTCACAATTCCATTCTCTTTTTCCCGTACGATAATTTAGAAAGTGGTAATAAAAGCCCTGAAATCCTGTTGCAGATATATTCTTGCTCTGCTCAGAATTGTAAAAAAATTCTAACATTCTTAATGTTTTTTCTGCTGCATTCTTTCTCGTAATCCATCCTTTTTCTGCTCCAATTGCCCAGACTGGTAAAGCAAATCCACATGCAGCAATTGTTATCGGTGAATCATCGGTCGAACGATCTTTAACCAGAGAATTTTCAGGATTAATCTCATCAAGAAAATATTTGAATGCGTAGTACTGAACTGTATCCAGAAATTGTTTTTCTTTGATTGATAATTTATCATAAGGTATATGAGGATAAACCTTAAAATTCTCAGATAGTAAATGATTGACTGAAAAAAGTTTAATTAAAATAAAAAGAAAGAATAATTGTTTTTTCATATTCAATGGAAGTCATTAATTATTGATAAAAATGTTTTAACTCAAAACAATCTAACTCATTAAAAGTAATTTCATCTTATTACACAAATTAAATATTCAAACCAAATGTTATTCGATGAACAGCTTTAAGTCTTCCATAATCAACCCAACTATAATCAAAACGGACATGATAAGAATTTAAAACATTTACATTAGCACCAGCACCCAAAGTTAAACCACCTTCGTTGTCCACAAGAAATAAATTTTTAAATCCACCACAAATACTAAAGGTATTGAAGAATTGTAATTCGCCTCCAATTGCCAAACTTTCATAATTATCATTAGGATGCAAGGCATCCAGAGAAAGGATTAGTCGATAGTTTTTATGGAGTTGTAATGGTATTGTAATTCCTGCTCTAAAAGTGGTTGGAAGAGTAAATTCATCTGTTCTTAATTCCGCAGGTAATCGATCATTATCCCCGTATTTTCTTGGATCGAAATCATAATTGATAAACAAATCAGTTCCAGAAAATTTACCATGAGTTCCATAGTTTGAGACTGCAGCTCCGAAGGTGATTCCGCTTTGAGCAATTTGATACTGTACACCAAAATTGAAGAAGTATCCATTTAAAGAACTATGCCAAATAGTTTCATTGAAATAGGATAGTATAAATCCCACCGATACTCTATCAGTTAACATACGGCCATAACCTAATCCTAAAGCAAAGTTGGTAACAGAATATTTTTCACCTGTACCCAAAGGCATTTCAACTGTTCTAACTGGAATCTCCCCACTATTTAACGAAATAACTTGTACAGCAAAATTTCCTAATTCACCAGTATTAACTGCAATAGCACCATAATTATATTTAATATCCGCTAACCAATTAGCAATAGTAAAATCAACATCAATATTTTGAATTTTGCCTAGACTTGCCGGGTTGTAATAAATCATTGAAGCAGTTCCATAATTTCCAGTACCAGAACCACCCAGTGAAGAAATTTTTGAATTTGGTTCAATTTTCAGGAATTGGCCAATAGTTGTTCCAACCTTGCTTTGAGAATGGATTATTGAATTAATTAAAATCAATAAAATAAATATTCGTTTCATATTATCACCTATTTGATAATAGCGAATTTGCCAATGTAACTTCCTACATCTTCACTTTCCACATGATAAATGTAAAGTCCAGGTGCAACTTCAAGATTATCCTTTGTTCTTAAATCCCACGCGATGTATCCTTCCGTTAAATTTCCATTGTGTTGTAATTCTTTTATAAGCTCACCATTGATTGTGTAAATTCTGATGGTACAGTTAATTGGAAGATTTCGAAATTCAATCTTTCTCTCACCTCTACCTGATACTGCATATCTTTGAGGTTCAAAAGAAGCTGCACCTACATAAGGATTTGGTACAACATAAGGTTCATTCTTGAATTGTTCTTTTGCAAGTTGATTATATACTCGGTGAGATTTTGTTTTAAATGTAAAACGATCATTTGACGAAAATGGAACTCTTAATTTAATTGAAATTTTATCTCCCGATTTTGGTGGAATAATTGGAATCGTACCAATTCCACTCGTATCCACATCAACTCGCCATGTAGGTCGTGGAGTTGTCGAATTTTTTTGATAAGTTATTACTTCAATATATTCTCCATATGCAGAAAGAGTACTGTCATTATTCACATCTCGAAAGCGCATTTTCAGTTGAATATCACCTGAATCAGTTTTTGCAATCGCTTTAAATTTAACTGGTTTTGAAGGAGCTCCAACTGCAGCGAGGGTTGTATCCTCAATCTTATCGGAAAATTGTATTTCAATATCGGCAGGAAATCCAGTTCGTCTGAGTGTAATTGGTAATGAAGGAGAATATCTATACTTAATTTTCAAATTGGTTTGTGATGATTTAAATAATCCAGAGAGGATAGAATCAATTTCAACTGTTTTCGGTGTTTTAATAATTGGTAAGATACCATCACCCGTTATTCCATTACCGAGTGAATCTAAATCATTTCCATAACGGAAAAGTATTTCATTGCGAGTAATATTTTTAAGTACATAATACTTCGCTCTTACGCTATCCTCGTGATGAGTAAAGGTTAGCTCGTAGAGATTATCATCTGGAACTAATGATGGATTTTTTACCACAAGACTCACACTACCAGTTCCGTTACCAGCAACATGGTCAAGTTGCAGAATTTCTGCCGATGTATAACCGAGTGTTGGTGGATTCGGTGTAACCATTACAACATTTTTTGGCAAAACAAAACCACCTCTTAGAGTTTGACTTACAGAGATTGAGTTCTCAGATGGATAAATCTCAATTGAATCAGCACCTCGATCATATGCACAGACAGCATAAAAATATCTTTGACCATTCTTTATTGTAGTATCAGTCCAGCTGTGTGATAAGCCAGTATTACTACCAAGATAATAAGCAACTCCTTCAACAGTAGTTTTAGAGAAACCCTCAATTTCATTAACCAAATCAAATTGAGCGATAGGTTTTCCATTTCCGATTGGACTCGAACCTGTGGCAGTTAGAATAATTTGTGGATCTAAAAATGCAGGATCAGTACTTCTGTAAATTTTATATCCTTCAAAGTCATTTGTATATGTTATGGGATCAAAAGCTCTTTCAGCTGCATCATCCCAGGTTAGAGTAACGAATCCATCGCCAGCGTATGCTTGAACTGTAGGCATTGGTGGTGGAACAGCAAATTGATAATTAGCCTTATAAATTTGTTGAACCACCTTTATCGTCGTTTTTAATTCTCGTAAATCTTTACCAAAACCAAGAGCGAGCGAAAATCTTTCTGTCCTTCCTTTTTTCAGTTTGAAAGGTCCAGAGGCAAAAAGAAATCCGATGTTGTAATTCAATACGAGTGGTTTATCGAATGCACTATCCGGATCAGTAAAGATATTGTAAAGCCTCATAGGCCAATTTCTTCCATCATCGAAAAAAACAATCTGATCAACCTCTTGTGATGGATTTCCATATCCAGGCCGAATCCTATTCATTTTAAAACCGGTCAAACCTATTTGATCAGATTCATCAATATCTGTTTTATCGAAATTCGTCTCACCATTAGTTGGAATTCCATCACCTTCACCTTCATCATTTGTACCAAAGACTCCATCTTTTCCTGTATCATGAAATTCAGCTACCCAATCCATTTCTTCATCACCGGTCCACCAATAACCAATTCTAAATGCAGGTCTATGTTCAAGTTTTCCATAGAATTGTTCAAATTTCTGTAGATTATAATGTGTCTGAACATAATTTCTGATATTCTCCTGACCTGTTATTAATTCTCCCGGACCACTTACTCTACTTTCATTTAAAATTCCATCATCGTCGTTGTCATTATTATCAAATTCATTCCCTGGAGTTTCAAGGTATGAGTAACCTAAATATCCTGTGGGACCTTGAAAACCGTTGCCGTAATTATCCCAGGTATAAACAAGATTTAGCCCAATCTCCTTACTAAAATAAGCGTTGTCATCGTCAGATTCAGGAATACCATCTTTACCAACTGCAGAACCACCTACACCAGAATCCATATACAATCCGAAGAGAATGTTATCATCATAATCAGTAGTACTTTCGTTTGTTATGTCATAATGAAAGAATATTACATAACCTGCTTGAGGATTTGACCATTGAAAACCTCTTTGTTCAACTCGCAGACCCAAACCTCTTCTTGTATTATCCCGATAATCAGGATAAAAATCCCAGGCATCATAGAATTGATCATCAAAGACAACAAAACTTTCTTGATCAGCTTTAGGTGCCTTTCCAAAATATCCGTTCCAGCTTCCTTTCCAACCTGGATCAAAAGGATCGTTTAATTTATCTATCCATTCATCAGGCCATGTTCTTGGATCATTACTCATTGCAACGCTTCTTGCTACATTTATAGTTGGATCTGTTTGGAAGTACCCAGGTCTTGGTTCAAAACGCATTGTTTTGCCGGTTAATGGAGAAGTTCCCTGTCTTTCTCTATAACCTGTTTCCATTATATAAGCATATTTGCCATTTCTTTGTAAAATTTTTGCCAGAACAAATGGAGTTATGCCATCTGAATAATTTTCACCACTACCTTTAGGAACTTCCACTGAGTGAAATACACTGTAATCAACTTTTAAAGGATCAGGTGGATAATCTCCAACCATTCCATAATTATAAAATAAAGTTCTTATCTTATTAGCATCGTGAAGTCCCTGACGCTCCATATCAATTCTTCCGCGCAATTCAGGTGGGGTAACTGGAACTAAATCATTTTGAGCAAATAATGTGCAATTGAATAGATATAAGACCAGGAATATTAAAATTTTTCTCATCATAACTTCACCTTTTATTTTGAATTAAATGAAATACCTATCTCAATCCGACGTGGTTCATAAAATCTTGATGGATCACTTAAAAGCGAGCGATGAATTGATGGAGTTAATGAATAATCTGGACTACCTGTATTTGCAAATACAAAACCATTGACAAAATGATTGTTAAACAGATTCGTAATTCTCGAAAAAATTGTTAAGACAACAGGTGAGAATTTTATTGCTTTTTCAATTCTTATATCAACCAAAAAATAATATTTTTTTCTACTTGAATTTGTCTCTAGATCGGCGCCAAAACCAGTTCCAATCTCAGGAGTGTATGGTTGTCCTGAACCAATTTTAATAATAGAAGCAAAAGTGAATAAATCCGGATTTGAATAAATAAATGAGATATTTAATGTGTGTCTCTGATCCCAATTAAAAGGTATTGTTCTCGGTCTTGGATCTTTACCAGCAGCTGCTCGATTGGCAGTTTCTCTTGGATCAGAAGAATTACCAAAAGCATATTGTAATGTATAATCGATTGATGAATTAAAATATCTAAGATTTTTTTGGTATAATGAAATAGTAAATCCGTATGCTTTACCAAAATCTATATTGGTAAATCTCGCATAGGATGCTGCAGTATATGTATCTACAAATTCTACACCCAGTAAATTTCTAATGTCCTTATAAAAGAATGAGAGTTGACTACCAAAAAATTCTGATAATGCTTGTTTATACCCAAATTCATATTGAATTGTTTTTTCAGGTTTTAAGTCGGGGTTACCCATAACACCATAAGAAATTCCACCAGCCTGTAACTCGTCAAGAATTGAGTAATCAGCATTGTCATATAATAATCCTAAACCTGGTAACTGATGAAAATGGCCATAACTAAAGTAAACAGATGATCTATCTGTCAAAGGGAAACTAAAACCTAATCTTGGTGCAAATGCAGTTTTTATGCTCGTTCTTTTAGGGTAAGACTGAGGCGCTCCAGTAATAGAATTTGCTGGATTTTGCAAGTCTGAAGGAATAGTTGCTCGAGCATCAAATAATTCGAATCTTATTCCAGTTCTTATTACTAAATCATTCCATTCTATCCTGTCCTGTAAATATCCAGCAAACTGTAGTGGATAGTAAGTTCGAAGTCCTGGCATCTTAGGATATTGTTCACGAGGTTGTAGAGTTTCAACACCACCGATGGTTGTATAAATAAAAAATCCCGGAGGGCCGAATGTGATCTTTGAAATTTGAAATTCAAAACCTGTTTCAATATAGTCGCTATTGGTTGCCTGCCATGCAAGTTCTCCTTTTGCAAGATATGATAAAGTTTCTTGCTTAAATCTTCCTAGGTCAACTCCCTGAACAATTGCCCCATCTTCGTAGTTAGGATCCCCTTTAGCCGGACCTGCTATCAGATATCGTTCATCGTACAAATTTTTATAGACATAATCCTCATACAAAAAATAATTCTGCCTGATGTTCAATTTATAAAACATCCTGCTGCTTAAAGTATGAACAAAACTCAAACCATGGGAGAATGATTTCGTAAAATTGGTTTTTGTTCCATCCGGATTGAATCTAAAAGCATGATTATAGTTTTTTGCTTTGATGTAGTTAAAAACATTTTGATATGAGATTTGAATATTGCTGATCGCAGTATTAAAAATTCTACCCTGGCCACTCCACTCCAATCGATAATTTAAAGGGATTAACTTGAAATCTCCCGATGGTGTGAAAATTTTCTTCTCAAAATCATGTTTATCAAATGGAGAAAATCTTCTTTCTCCAAATAAATATCCTGAATTATAATATCTTCTACCACTGATAAAAAAAGTTGTTTTTGGTAAACCTGTTGGTCCACTAATTGAAAGTTGTATATTTTGAATACCCAACGGATTAATAGTACTATTATGAGGATATCGATTCTTATCTAATGTAAAATAATCTCCACTATAAATCTCACCGGAAAAAATAAATCGCTCTGATCCAGATTTTAATACTGTATTTACAATTCCTGACATCGCCTGTCCATATTTAGCATCAAAAGTTCCACTAATAACCTGCACCTCTTCGATCAACGAACGATCAATTTCAAGTATTGAAGTATTGTTGTATGGATTGACAATGCTCACTCCATCTATTTGATATTGAACTTCTCCGAGTCTTCCACCACGAAAATGTCCGTCAATAACACCAGCTTGAAGATTAACGATATCTTTGAGATTTTGTACAGGGAGAGCAGTAATATCATCTTTATTAATCGATACTACTGTACTCGTTTGGTTGAATTCAACAATCGGTTTCTTGGCAACAACTACTACTTCCTGACCAACTAATGTAGTTGGTTCAAGCATGATATTGATTGTGGTAGTCTGATCAGAATTAACGATTACATTCTCAATAATTTTAGTTTGATATCCTACATAACCAAACCTTAATGAATAAACTCCCGGTCGAACATTTAGAATTACATAGCTCCCATCAACTCCTGTCGCTGCACCTATATTCGTCCCAACAATTAAGACATTTGCACCGACTAATGGTTCATTTGTATCCTGACTTACAACTCGCCCGCGAATTTTTCCGACTGACTGACCAAAAATTATTTGAGAAATTAAAAGTAATAGAATCAATACTGATGAAAAAAAATTTCCCTTTTTATCATTCACTTTGAGTATCTCTATCTTCATGACAATTCCCTGTAAAAGGTTAAAATTAAAGAGGTCTGGAAAAGAATTTCCAGACCTCCATAGCATTCTTATTTAAGAAGCATCATTTTACCAGTATTTATTGAGGTACTATGCTCTTTAACAATTCTGTATAAATACACACCTGAACTCAAGCCCTTTGAATCGAATCGATATTCATTTATACCATGAACCGCATCAATTATCTCGATTCTCACAATTTGTCCAAGTACATTATAAAGCACTAACTTCACCAATCCATTATCAGGTGATAGAAATCGAATTATAGTTGAAGGATTGAATGGATTTGGATAATTTCCAAGAATTTTGTAGCCGTTTATTCCAGGAGTAGCAACATCATCATCAACACTCACCAATGTATTCGGATCGAGTTTACCCCAGGCGTAGGCAGGACCCCAACCATTCTCTCTGAAATACCATGTCCTTGTTCCATAATTCGCAAGTGAATCATCAAACGAATCTCCATCAAGTAATGTCAATCCAAAGAAGAAATTATCTCCACTACTATAACCAAGCTTCGCTAAATCCAATTTCATCTCTACTACAAATCCACTATCAACATCAGAATTATTATTCACCGTTGAATTCCCTTTCAACCTCACATAAAATTCTGCCCATCCTGAATCAACCATCGTTTTCAAATAATTCAATGCCTGTGGCTGACCATCTGCTCCAAAGGCTACCAATAACTCACGTGCATTGGGAATATGTTCTTCGTTGTATGATGAAAAATCTGCAACCGTCATCATCACTCCATCAAGTTGATCATACACAGTGGTCCCCTGTAACAATTGATCATTTACATCTGCTGATACATACAAATAATTTCCTTTGAATGCCAATCTGTACTTTCCATACGAAGGATCAACTACTGGTGGTCGCGGATTCCCTCCAAGCTCTGGCTGGAATTGCCCGCTTAACCACGGACCCGCCCCAGGATATTGATCTCTTACCGTATTATTTTCCCACGCAACCTCTACCGGCGTAATCGTCCATGCAACCTCATTCAAATATCCATCAAGTACTGGAGCTGAAACATTTGCTAGTGAAGGAATAACATTGTCAACAGGTATTATTGGAAGAGTGGTTGTATTAATCGTTATATCCGGTCTCACATAAACTCTCATTGCATTGTGAGAATTTGTATTTCCCCATGGACCCTGGAGCCATGTCCTCGTTGATGCTATCCTCTGCGGATTACCTGCAAACAACCAATCACAATCCCATATACTAAAATTCAACATCACTATATCTCCACTCGATGATGTCGGATTATATCCCAACGCACTCAACTTCACCTTCATCTCCACAACATATCCATTATCAGGTGAAGAACTATCATCATTCGATACCCCATTTATCTTCGTCCAGGCATCCCATGCATCTATCTGCTCTGGTGTCCTTGTTGTATCTGTAAAGTTTCCAAACTTACCTATAAATCTCGGCTGTGCTCCTACTCTCGGTTGGTCAAGTGGTGCTGGTAATCCAGCCAACCAATATGTGTAGAAAAACTCTGCTGCCTTGGCCGGTCTTGTCCCCTCGCTCTTGTCTTTGATGTTCATCAATATCCCATCCCATCTCGCCCAATCCGCATTTCCACCAACACTCGAATCCTGAACTATAAATGCCATATACAAATAATCACCTTTTACAAGAAACTTTATCGTTGCCACTAATGGATCAAACACCGCTTCCTCGTTAAATTCGGGTCTCCACCCACTGGTGGGTATATCACTCTGGCCATACCGAATCGTTGCTGATTCGGCATATTGCCATGAACTCTCATTTAGCTGACCATCGAGAACTATGCTCTCTGTGGTCGCTCGTGCCCATATTACATCGTGTCGAATTTGGACAGTTTGACCACCACCTGTAACGATTGTATAAGGATCGAGTTTACCCCAGGCGTAGGCAGGACCCCAACCATTCTCTCTGAAATACCATGTCCTTGTTCCATAATTCGCAAGTGAATCATCAAACGAATCTCCATCAAGTAATGTCAATCCAAAGAAGAAATTATCTCCACTACTATAACCAAGCTTCGCTAAATCCAATTTCATCTCTACTACAAATCCACTATCAACATCAGAATTATTATTCACCGTTGAATTCCCTTTCAACCTCACATAAAATTCTGCCCATCCTGAATCAACCATCGTTTTCAAATAATTCAATGCCTGTGGCTGACCATCTGCTCCAAAGGCTACCAATAACTCACGTGCATTGGGAATATGTTCTTCGTTGTATGATGAAAAATCTGCAACCGTCATCATCACTCCATCAAGTTGATCATACACAGTGGTCCCCTGTAACAATTGATCATTTACATCTGCTGATACATACAAATAATTTCCTTTGAATGCCAATCTGTACTTTCCATACGAAGGATCAACTACTGGTGGTCGCGGATTCCCTCCAAGCTCTGGCTGGAATTGCCCGCTTAACCACGGACCCGCCCCAGGATATTGATCTCTTACCGTATTATTTTCCCACGCAACCTCTACCGGCGTAATCGTCCATGCAACCTCATTCAAATATCCATCAAGTACTGGAGCTGAAACATTTGCTAGTGAAGGAATAACATTGTCAACAGGTATTATTGGAAGAGTGGTTGTATTAATCGTTATATCCGGTCTCACATAAACTCTCATTGCATTGTGAGAATTTGTATTTCCCCATGGACCCTGGAGCCATGTCCTCGTTGATGCTATCCTCTGCGGATTACCTGCAAACAACCAATCACAATCCCATATACTAAAATTCAACATCACTATATCTCCACTCGATGATGTCGGATTATATCCCAACGCACTCAACTTCACCTTCATCTCCACAACATATCCATTATCAGGTGAAGAACTATCATCATTCGATACCCCATTTATCTTCGTCCAGGCATCCCATGCATCTATCTGCTCTGGTGTCCTTGTTGTATCTGTAAAGTTTCCAAACTTACCTATAAATCTCGGCTGTGCTCCTACTCTCGGTTGGTCAAGTGGTGCTGGTAATCCAGCCAACCAATATGTGTAGAAAAACTCTGCTGCCTTGGCCGGTCTTGTCCCCTCGCTCTTGTCTTTGATGTTCATCAATATCCCATCCCATCTCGCCCAATCCGCATTTCCACCAACACTCGAATCCTGAACTATAAATGCCATATACAAATAATCACCTTTTACAAGAAACTTTATCGTTGCCACTAATGGATCAAACACCGCTTCCTCGTTAAATTCGGGTCTCCACCCACTGGTGGGTATATCACTCTGGCCATACCGAATCGTTGCTGATTCGGCATACTGCCATGAACTCTCATTTAGCTGACCATCGAGAATTATATTCTCTGTGGTCACACGTGCCCATATTACATCCTTGCGAACTGACTGAGCAAAAATAATTGCAGTCACAAGCAATGTAAGGATAAAAATTTGAATTAATCTAGACATAGGTCCTCCTGTTAAATTAGTTTGACTCTTATTTTGTTAATTGAATTAGTCTGCTCAGGAATAACCGTTTTGGAATACTCTACCCCATTAATAAAAACTTTATCAATTTTTGAGTACTTCTTATTTGGATTCTCAAATTCAATTTCATAGAATCTATTTCTGAAAAATCTTTTAACTTTTACCTTTTCCCAGTCATCAGGAAAACATGGATCAATCACTAATCCTTCCCTCACTGCCCTTATGCCGATTAAATAATCTAATAATACTTTTTGAAGCCAGTTCGCTGATCCAGTATACCAGGTCCAACCACCCATACCGTAAAGTGGTGAATCCGGCCCTTCAATATTACCAGGTGTCACATATGGTTCAGCAACATATTCTTCTGGTTTCAATCCATTATAAACTGGTGAAATTCTCTTGTAAATTTCATAACAAATCTCTTTCTTTTTCTTTAAGGAGAATGCCCATATAGACCATGTAGCAGCGTGGATATAAACTCCACCATTCTCTCTTCTTCCAGGAGCATATCGAGTTATGTATCCAATCTGTGGATCAGGCTTTGAATAAGCTGGGTAAAGAAGGAGTGGACCATTTTTTCTCAATAATATTTTTTCAACTGCATTTAATGCGCTTTCAACTCTTTCAGTATTTGTTATGCCACTTATAACTGCCCAGATTTGTGGATTTAAATAAATTTTGCCTTCTTCATTTACCTGACTGCCAATTTTAGTACCGTTATCTTTAGTTGCTCTGTAGAACCATTCACCATCCCAGGCATGATTATTAAAATTATCTCCCAATTTTTCAGCACGAGTTTTAAAATAATTTGCTTTCTCGATAAGATGAATATGCTTTAGAATCTTGGAGAATTCTGTCAGTATATAGAAGAGAAATTCCGCAAGCCAGATTGATTCACCTCTCCATTTTAACCCCACTGCACTTAAGCCATCATTCCAGTCACCAGCACCGATTAATGGAAGTCCACGCTCACTGAATCTTGATAAGACTTTATCAATTGCTTTGATACAATGAATAAGAATTTCCTCACTGAAATTTTTATCGTCATAATATTCTACTTTTTCATATAGAATCGAAAAATTGTTAGTCTCATAGATATATTGAATAACGACAAAAGGTAGCCAGAGCAAATCATCTGAGATTTCTGTTAATAAACCAGTTTCTGTAATTGGATGCCACCAATGTAAAACTCGTCCATCTTTAAGTTGATGTTTTGCATGAAGTATAATTTGCTCTTTCGTTCGTTCAGGAGAAATCGGTAAAAAGACAAGGCTATCTTGCAATTGGTCTCTAAAACCGAACGCGCCGGATTGTTGGTAATATGCTGTTCTCGCCCATAACCGACAAGAAATAGTTTGATATCTTAACCAACGATTCACCAAAAGATTAATTGAAGCATCAGGAGTCTCCACTTCAGTTTTTGTTAATAAATCATCCCACGCTGAAAGCACATTATTAAAAGCACTATCAACATTGTTATGATTAGAATAGTAACTTTGAATATTCCATATTTCATCATAATTGTTTTTCAAACCTAAAACAAAATCAAACCGTTTTCTCTCACCTGGCTCGAATATTAAGTTTATTTTAACAGTTCCAATTGCGTCATACCAACTTCCTTGTGTACGGGTAAGCTCACTTTTAACAACACCTGATGGGTTCGAAAGTGTACCATGATTCCCTAAAAATTTTTCTTTATCACCTTCGAAATCGGTAATTTTTTCAGATGATGTTATAAATCCTATAAATGGATAATCAATATTCCAGTGTCCATATTCACCTAATGCTATTTCCCATAATCTTTTCTTTGCAGTTAAAGCGTTTAATTCATCTAAAAATTTTGTTTCAATAAAAGTTTTATGAAATTCTCTATGATAATCATTTGATGAACCAAGACAGAATTCAAAATATGAGTAAATTTCTAATTCAATTCTTTCATTAGATTTATTCGTAACCTCAAAATCCCAAATTTCGACTGTTTCATTAAACGGAATAAAAATTTTTAGTTGAGTTTCAACAAACTTATAAGTGGTTTCAAAAATCGTATAACCCTGGCCGTGTCTTACTATAAATTTGTTCAATTTTGTTTTCACAGGATGATAAGTTGGAGAGAATATTTCTTTTCCATTTAATTTGAAATAAAAATATTTTCCCCAGTTATCCTGAATCAAATCTTGATGCCAGCGATTAAGCCTATTAAATTCTGAGTGATCTAAAAAACTAAATCCACCTCCTAATTGAGAAATTACAAGTCCATACCTACCATTCGAAATAACATTGATCCATGGTTTTGGAGTAAATGGATTCTTTATGACATATTCTTTATAATCATCTGAAAAATACCCATATGGTGATTCAAATAATTTCATTTTTTGCTCACCGCTCTTGTTGAACCTCCCACTACAATCCCGGTTGATACTTTCAAGTGAACTGGTTCAAAATTATTGTTTTTACTCTTGAGTAATCGTAAAAGAATCGTCATTGCTTCCAATCCTAGTTCTCTTTTAGGTACATGAACTGTTGTGATTGTTGGATAAACAACTTCAGATAAGAGTATATGATCAAAGCCTGCTATGGCAATATCATTCGGGATTGATAACCCAATCTTATTTATATATTTATAACATCCCAGAGCCATCATGTCGTTAAAACAAAAAATAACTTCTGGTTTATCTATCATACCTAATAAACGACTACAACCTAACTCCCCACTTTTGAGATCAAAATTCCCAGCGATGATCCATTCATTCTTTATCGGAATTCCCAACTCAAGAAATGCAGATATTACTCCTTCAAGTCTTTCTTGTGAATCATAATTATCATCGGGGCCACGTATAATCCCAATTTTTTCGTACCCCAACTGTTCATACAAAAATTTTATCATCGAATATGAGCCTTGAAAATTATCAATGCTAACAGTGTTAACATTACCCCATTCATTTTTCCCGGTAATTACTACTGTTGGAATATTTGATTCTCGAATTATTTCTTTTACTTCTTCATTCCTTGAAGGAAGCATCAGAATTACACCATCAACAAGACTCTCCTTCATGAAATTATACACCGATTCGACAATGTCTCTCTTACTATGAGAACTCGCAACTATTAAATGATATCCTTCACTGGAAGCAATATCATCAATTCCATTGATAACATCTGTGTAAAACTCTCCCCAAATTTCCGGTACTACGAATCCAATGATATTTCTATTAGTTTTAACCAGCGACTTAATCAATCCACTTGGTTGATAATTTAATTCACGTGCAATCTTTAAGATTAATTGCTTGGTCTCTGGTTTAACTGCGGGATGATCATTTAATGCCCTTGAAACGGTAGCTATTGAGACATTTGCTCGTTTTGCTATTTCCTTAATTAATGCAGCCATATTTTGTAAAATTTTTCTTTTATACGCAATATAATGAAAAAATTTTATTTGTCAAGAAATTATATAAAATAATATTGTAAAAATTTACATTTTATCATTTAATTTCAGAATTTAGTATACTAAATTCATCGTTTTAACAGATTTAAGTTACCATGGTTTTTCGTTAGATTTCTGTAAGAATTTCAACTTTTAATTGAGTAGATTTGATTGGTCTTAATCAGAAAGGATTTTTCGACATGTTTTTATTTTTCCTCTTCATACAAGAATTATTCCCCTTGTTGAAAAATCTTATCAGGAAATAAGGTTAATTAATTCTCATGTTGTGAACTTATGAAGAGAGAGTTGGTTCATTAAGAAAATTTTCTCTGAATTACTATTAAGAAATATTTTCTTGAAAAATTTTTTAAATCAATCAAGCTTAATGATTCATAACAAAGACGAGAATTCAAAATCTTTCCTTTAAGATAGTTTGGCTATGTTTTGTTCTTATTTCTCTTACCTAATTTCTTTAGATGTGTCGAGACGTTTAGACAAAAGTTAAGAAAAATAATCAATACAAAATTTACTTCTAACGCCAATTACTAATCGCACTATCAGCATATAAACTTACATTTTATTCACAATATTATCTGATAATGAAATCCATCGACTTTATCAACTAAGGATAGAAATAAAATCCATAGATATAATTAATATATAAATCATCGTTAAGGCTCGTTTTATAAAGATTTGTTTTCTCAATACCAAATACCCTCTCCCATCTTTCGATTCATATTTGGCAACTACATTTCAATCTTAATAAAATATTAATACTATATTTATCATTTTTGAGAAAAATATTTGAAGTACCTTTTATTATTCGCTCTTTTTATTATAATTTATATGGTATAATTTTTGACACTGTTTGAAAAACCTGAAGGTCAAAAATGAAAATACTTGAATTAAACGATTTTGAAAATCTGATTACTCTCCTTAAGGATAAAGGCTATACTACTGTTGGTCCAACTGTTCAGAATGAAACTATAATCTATTCAGAAATTTCTGGGACAAATAATTTACCAATTGGTTATACTGATGAGCAAACACCAGCTAAGTATAGATTAAGAAAAATGGAAAATGAAACTTTCTTTCACTTTATCGTTGGGCCACAATCCTGGAAAAAATTTTTATATCCTCCCTTTCAAAAAATATTCACTGCCTATTACAATAAAAACAAACTGGAAATTCATCAAGATGAAGCGGATGATCAAAAATATGCGTTTATTGGTGTAAGAGCTTGCGAAATAAGTTCCATTGAAATTTTAGATAGAGTTTTTATAGGTGGTGAATTCCAGAATAATAGATATAAGAATATAAGAAAGAATTCAATCATCATTGGCATTAATTGTTCAAAAGCTGAATCTAATTGTTTTTGCACTTCAATGCATACTGGTCCTGAAATTAATAGAGGTTATGATGTCGCATTGACCGAAGTATTAACGGACTCACAACATTATTTTATCGCTAAACCAGGAAGTCCAAAAGGAGAAGAGATTCTCAATGAGCTGAATTTAAAAGATGCAACGGAAGAACAAATAGATAAAGCAGATGAGATTATTCAGAATACTAAATCACAAATAAATAAATTTTTAGATACACAAAATCTCAAAGAAATCTTGTTAAAAAATATTGAAAGTCCTGTATGGGATGAAATTTCGAAAAGATGTCTTGCTTGTGGGAACTGTACAATGGTTTGTCCGACATGTTTTTGCATGACGATTGAAGATTACACAGATCTAACAAAATCAAAAGCTGAAAGAATCCAGAAATGGGATTCCTGTTTTACTCTTGAATATTCATATATCCATGGAGGGAGTGTCAGGGTATCAACGGCAAGTCGATATAGACAATGGTTAACACACAAGTTAGCTTCCTGGCACGAACAATTCGGTACATCGGGTTGTGTTGGTTGTGGAAGATGTATAACCTGGTGTCCTGTGGGAATAGATATTACAGAGGAAGCTAATAAAATTTCTAAAATATCTAAATATCAAACATCAATGGAGGAACTCTAAATGGAAAATTTAGAAAAAATCTTAGCTCAACATCCTTTTGTATCGGGATTAGCTCCAGAGCATGTCCAGTTAATGGTAGGTTGTGCTAAAAATGTTGTGTTCGAGCCAGGAAAATATCTGTTCAAGGAAAATGAAGATGCTAATTCATTCTACATTATAAGAAGTGGTAAAGTAGCGCTTGAGATTTATTCATCTGAAACTGGTTCAATTATAATTCAAACTCTTGGTGAAGGAGACATAATCGGATGGTCGTGGATGGTTCCACCATATCAATGGAGATTTGATGCTCGAGCAATGGAATTAACAAGAGTAATTGAGCTTGATGCAACCTGTTTGAGAAGCAAATGTGAAACTGATCCTGCTTTCGGCTATGAAATCATGAAAAGACTTGCAAATATTTTTGAACAACGAATCAATGCTATGAGAATTCAATTACTTGATCTTTATGGAAATAAATAAAATCTCTATGTTCTAAGAGGATACATCATGAAAGTTATGATCCCTTCTCAATATAAAGTATTAAAATTCATAAAAGAAACTCATGATACTTTTACTATAGAATTGAAATCAATGGAATCAAGAAATGGATTTTCGTTCGAACCAGGACAATTCAACATGATCTATATTTTCGGTTTAGGGGAAATTCCAATTTCAATAAGTGGTGATCCTAATAAAGTAGGTATTCTTGTTCATACGACTCGTGCTGTAGGGACTGTTACAAAAGAGATGGCAAAATTAAAAAAAGATTCTATTGTCGGTATTCGTGGACCTTTTGGAAAACCATGGCCTGTTAAAGAAGCTGTTGGTAATGATATCCTTCTTGTTGCTGGTGGAATTGGTCTGGCTCCTTTGAGACCGGTTATCTATCACTTATTAGCGAATCGCGAATATTATGGCAAAATAATTCTTCTCTATGGGGCAAGAACCCCACAAGATATTCTTTATCGTAAGGAATTAGAGAGACTGAGATCAAGATTAGATATTGATATCATCGTAACTGTTGATCGTGCTGTAAAAAACTGGACCGGTAATGTGGGAGTTGTTACAAATCTAATTCCTCGTGCACCTTTTGATCCGTTAAATACTTATGCAATGGTCTGTGGACCTGAAATAATGATGCGATATACAATCGTAGAATTATTGAAGCGTGGTTTATCGAAAGAACAAATTTTTGTCTCCATGGAGAGAAATATGAAATGCGGTGTTGGTTTTTGCGGACATTGTCAGTTCGGAACTGAATTCATTTGTAAGGACGGTCCTGTTTTCAGTTATAATGAAATTGAACACTTATTCGGAAAAAGAGAGATATAACTATGACTATAAAAGTGAAAAAACCAAAACTCGCTGTCTGGAAATTTGCATCTTGCGATGGATGTCAATTAAGTCTTCTTGATTGCGAAGATGAATTGCTCCAGGTTGCTGATATAATTGAAATCGCTAATTTCCCTGAAGCTTCTCGGTCAATAAAACCTGGTCCATACGATATATCTCTTGTTGAGGGCTCAATAACAACTCCTCATGATGCAGAGAGAATTCATAAAATAAGACGACAATCAAAAGTTCTGATTACGATTGGTGCATGCGCAACTTCCGGTGGAATTCAAGCACTAAGAAATTTTAAGGATGTTCGTGAGTTCACGAATATGGTTTATGCTAATCCAAAATTTATCGAAACTCTTCAGCACTCAACACCCATCTCTCATCATGTTTATGTTGATTATGAACTGCGAGGTTGTCCGATAAATAAATATCAATTATTAGAAGTTCTCAATGCTTTCTTAAATCACCGAAAACCAAATATTCCAAACAACAGTGTTTGTATAGACTGTAAGAGATTGGGAATTCCATGTGTGATGGTTTCCGGTGGAAAAGTCTGCTTGGGACCAGTTACACATACCGGATGTAATGCTTTATGTCAAAAATATTATCGTGGATGTTTTGGGTGTTATGGGCCAAAAGAATCATCAAACACTTCCTCTCTCGCAAAACAGTTCGAGGAAATGGGATTAACTAATTATGATATTGTAAGAACATTTAGAGGATTTAACGCATATTCAGAAGCATTCCGTAAGGAGAGTGAAGCTTATGAAAAGTAAAACCATTAAAGTCGATTATCTTGCACGAGTCGAAGGTGAAGGGTCACTTGTTGTTAACATACAGGGTGACAAAATTAAAGATTTGAAATTTAAGATTTTCGAACCACCTAGATTTTTCGAAGCCTTCTTAGTAGGAAGACATTATTCCGAAGTTCCTGATATAACTGCAAGAATCTGTGGCATTTGTCCGATTGCGTATCAAATGTCCTCAGCTCATGCACTGGAACGAGTTGCAGACATCAAAATTGATGGACCCATTCGTGATTTAAGACGTTTGATTTATTGCGGTGAATGGATTGAAAGCCATGTTCTTCATATTTATCTGCTTCATGCACCAGATTTTCTCGGTTATGAAGATGCGTTACAAATAGCACGAGATTATCCTGATATTGTTAAGAAAGCTCTGGAATTAAAAAAAATCGGAAATGATATAGTAAACCTTTTAGGTGGAAGAGAAATTCATCCTATTAATGTAAGAGTTGGTGGGTTCTACAGCATTCCACCAAAAGCTGAATTTTTCAAACTGAAGGAAAAGCTAAAATGGGCACTTGAGACTTCAATTGAAACTGCAAGATGGACTGCTACTCTCCCATTTCCCGAGTTTGAATTCGATTACGAATTCGTTGCATTAAGCCATCCTGATGAATATCCATTCAATGAAGGAAGGTTGATTTCCAATAAAGGTTTAAATATTGATATTAGTGAATACGAAAACAATTTCTTTGAAGAACACATCGCTTATTCAAATGCTTTACACTCCGTAAATAAAAAAGGAAATCCATATTTCGTAGGACCTCTCGCCAGAATTAATTTGAATTTTGAAAAATTAACTCCATTGGCTAAACAGATTTCAGAAGAAATAAAATTTGTTCCTCCCGTAACTAATCCTTTTAAGAGTATCATTGCTCGAGCAATTGAAACTATTTTTGCATGTGAAGAAGCAATCAGGTTAATTGATACCATCGATTGGAATACCAAACCTTATGTTGAATTTGAGATGAAAGAAGGTGTTGGTTACGGTTGTACAGAAGCACCACGAGGAATCCTTTACCATAGATACAAAGTTGTTAGGAATGGTTTAATCGAGTCTGCTAAGATCGTTCCACCAACTTCTCAAAATCAAAAACAAATTGAATCGGATTTATATGAATTTGTGCAGAGATATATTTCGTTACCAAAAGAAGAATTACAATGGAAATTAGAACAAGCAATTCGTAATTATGATCCTTGCATTTCTTGTGCAACTCATTTCTTAAACTTACAGATAGTTAGAGAATAAAAATGGAATGTCGGATATTTTAGTAATCGGTATTGGTAACGAATTCCGTAGTGATGATTCAGCTGGAATTTTGATTGCACAAAGATTGAAAAAGGATTTCCCTCAACTTCAAATTCTTGAAATCTCCGATGAACAACTTCAAATTCTTAATTACTTCGGTATTTATAAAACAGTAATAATTATTGATTCAATCTTATCCGACAATTCTCGAGCAGGTGAAGTTGAAAAAATTATCATAAGTAAAGAACGAACATTCCCTTCTCAAAAATTCTATTCCTCCCACTCAATTTCTCTGAATGAAGTAATTGAATTTGCGAAAGAACTAAACCAATTACCTGATAATCTAATAATTTTAGGAATTCATTCCTCTAATTTTCAGATTGGCACATATACTTCATTCGATATCGACATTGTATATTCAATCATCAAGAAGGAAATTAATAAACTCCTACTTTGATTTTGTCCCACTGAAAATGTTTTTATATCTTAAATTAAAAGAGGAATTCTTATGATGGACATTATAGCATTTGGAGCTCACCCGGATGATGTTGAATTATCAATGGGTGGAACAATCGTTTCTCTCATCGAAAAAGGTTACCGTGTAGGAATTGTAGATTTAACAAGAGGTGAATTAAGTTCTCGAGGTGATCTTGAAATTCGCAAAAAAGAAACAGAAAAAGCAAGTAAAATTCTAGGAATTCATTATAGAACGAATTTAAAATTGAAAGATGGCGCAATTGAAATTAATACAATATCGTTACAAAAAGTAGTCGAGATTATTCGAAAATTTCAACCAAAAATTATTTTCGCTCCTTATTTTGTCGACCGTCATCCCGATCACGAGAATGCTGCTCAACTTATCAAAGAATCGGTCTTTTTTTCAGGATTAAAGAAATTCACAACGTTCCAAAAATCGTTGAGCCCATATCGACCAAAGAAAATCTTTTATTATATGCAAACGTATCCATTCGAACCCACTTTTATTTATGATATTTCACCATATTTTGAAATAAAAATGGAAGCAATTCTTGCATATCAGAGTCAATTCTATAACCCTTCAATTAAAGAACCTGAAACTTTTATCTCGAGACCAGAATTTTTGAATTACTTGAAATCAAGAGCTGAATTTTTCGGTTTTCAAATTGGAAAACAATTTGGTGAACCATTCTATTGCGAAGAAAAAATAGAATTCGACTTTGGTGTATATTTACGATAAATTAATTAATGAGAGATTTATCCATATAATCGAATATCATAGAAATTTCGGTAATAAATAGAGTCACATTTTATTAATCAATAATAAAGAGGTTAATATGATTCGAAATCCTAAAATACTGAATAGAGCAAGAGCAGCGCTACTCATTATTGATGTACAGGAAAAAATCCTTCGAGTGATGAGAGATCATGAATCATTAGTCGAAAACATTAACAAACTAATCAATGGTTTCAAGATTCTTCAACTCCCCATATTCTATACGGAGCAATATCCTAAAGGACTTGGTCCAACTACAGAATTAATTTTAAATAATCTGCCATCAGAACCTGCAATACAGAAACTCACATTCAGTTGTTATGGTGCTGAAAATCTCTTTTACGCTCTCAGAGAGAAAAAACTTGATCAAATTGTTGTTTGTGGTATTGAATCACATGTATGCGTAATGCAAACTGTTCTTGATTTACTCGCTAACGGATTCCAGGTTAATGTACCGATAGATGCAATCTCTTCAAGGAAAGAGGCTGATTATAATGCTGCCCTATTAAGATTCAGTAACGAAGGAGCAATCGTAACATCAACTGAATCAGTTCTGTTCGAGCTACTCGAAGAGTGTCGTTCTGATGAATTCAAACAGATTTCAAAACTGGTAAAGTAGAACTTTTATTTTGCAGTTTCTGTTCATTATTTAAGTAACTTTTCCAAAAATCAATAAGAAAGGAGTGATCATGATTAAAAGACATAATTTAAATAATTTAATTTACTTCCTAATTTTCATAATACTCATACTATTTGTTACTAATCACAATTACCTAATCGCACAGGAGAAGAGTAAATCAACTCAGAAAGAATCAGTACAGAAAAAAGATGACCAATCAAAACAAACCCCAAAATCGGGTATAAAGCAAGATAAAAACGCTGAGGAGTTAATTTGTATCGTTTCTGGAGAGGAAGCAGATCCAGAATTGAAAATGGAGTATAAGGGAAAGACTTATTATTTCTGTTGTAAGAAATGCGTGAAAAAGTTTAAAGAAAATCCTGAGAAGTACATCAAAAACTGATGGAATTCTTAACTTCAAAAACTAAAAAAGCCAGACAATGTCTGGCTTTTTTGTTAATACAAATTTTCGTTATTAATTCTTTGACTCCTTTAACCTACGAATCATTGATAATAAGAATCCCGCTACAATTACCACAGTCCCTAACCATACCAAACCGACTAAAGGTTTTATGCTAACAGTTGCAGCAAAAATTTCCTTTTTCATCATTGGTTCTCGAGAATTAAGTGGTTCGATAGCAATATCCACTTCGCCAACACTTGCTCGAACAGTATTTAAATAAATTTTCAAGTTCAAGTCCTTTACTTCATCTGGTTTTTCTATCCTTTGACCATTACTAAAGCCGTAAATTGGATTTGCTCTATATTCTTTTCCGTTACTAGTTATTATTAGCTTCGCTCCAATATTTAGCTCCTCTCCCGATTGCATCTTTGTCATAAAATCTTCCGGCAATACGAATCCTTCAAAAGTTATTTTCAAATCACCATGTTGTATACTTTCACCCTTCTTTATAGTTAATACTTCTTTATTGGGTGATACATTTCCATCATCATAACTGAGTGGTGAGATATAAATATCTTTTGTAAGAAAAGCAACGATATCAGGCTCTCGCATTATGCCCTGATTGAATTCACTATAATACATTATGGGTTTTGCAACATACTGTTTACCATCTTTTTCTATTTTTATATTGAAATGATATTTACCATCATCTGTCATTGAATAACCAGTGAATATCATTTTATAGCCAAGGATATCAGCCGGTTCATTTTTAATAAGATTTGCGTCTACAGAGGCATCATATTTGGAAGAAAATATTACACCAATAAATAAAATTGCAAGGCCAATATGGGAAATGTAAGCGCCCGCTTTCTCAATGTTTCTTCTAAATATCTTAATGGTAATTTCTAGATTAACAAAGAACGCAAAAAGAGCAGCAAATGAAAAAAGAATCATTGAAAAATGTTTTATTCCCAGAAGAATCATAAGAAATGTGAAAATTATCGTCAGGCTTAATGGTAACAAAGCTTTCTTCACCAAATCTTTCCCATCGGACTCCTTCCATTTTACCAGAAGACTTAAACCGTTTATTAATCCGATAAGAATTCCCAATGGCAAATTCATTTCATTATAAAATTCAATTTGAACTGATTTACCTAAAATTGGAGCTGAGGTACCAAGGAAAATCACCAGTGCAGAAACGCCTAAAACTGCAGAACCCATAAATAGAGCGAATTCTCTTGAAAGTAAATTATTCTGCGGAGGAGAAATTTGGGTAAGATATTTCCATCTATAAGCAATCAATCCACCTCCAAGCAAGAGGAATGTTCCCATAAAAATCATTAGCAATAGATATGCAAAATAACCGGGGTCAACAAAGCTATGGACAGAGGCATCACCTAAAATTCCACTTCTCGTAAGAAAAGTAGAATATAACACCAGAATAAAAGCAAGAATTACAAGAATAAGATTTGTCTTAGCAAAAGCACCAATGCTTGATTCGTTAGATGTTTTCTTCTGAACTAACATTGTGTGTAATGCAGCGACTGATACAATCCATGGAATCAACGAAGAGTTTTCAACCGGATCCCACGCCCAATAACCACCCCATCCTAAAACACCATACGCCCAATAGCCACCAAGCATTATTCCAAGTCCCAATACCATCGATGCGAATAATGTCCAGGGTAATGACTGTTTAATCCATTCACGATAATCATTTTTCATTAGAGCAGAGAAAGCAAAAGCAAATGGAATGCTCATTGCAGAAAATCCAACAAATAGAATCGGTGGATGAATTTGCATCCAAAAATTTTGTAAGAGTGGATTAAGTCCACGACCTTGAACCAAAATATCCTTTAATTGAATTCCAGCAGCACTTATTTGATCAATTAATGATTTATCAATTTTTAAATAACTCATACCTGTGGCGTTATCCGAGAAGAGATAATTCTGAAGGAAAGGTAAATTAAAGATATTAGCACTAACATGAGAAATCGGTACCATGAAAGTTTCAGAATAAATAAGGGCAAAGGGATTTTTAATCACAGGAGTAATCATCAATAATAAGAATGATTGAATAAGAGAAAAAACTGACATCACTCGAGGTTCGAGATCCCCTCTCATTGATGCGTATTGCTGCAAAATAATTCCAAGGATAGCCATCCATAATGCCCACAATAAAAAACTTCCTTCTTGACCTGCATAGAAAGTAGAAATTAATAAACCAATTGGAAGTGTAGTATCACTATAACTATAGACATACTTAAAATGGAATTGATGAGTTAGAATAAGATAGAGAAGATAAAGACTGGCTAGAATTGTGGATGTAGCCATTATGTGAAATGTAATACGAGCAAAATTTAATGTATTTTGATAACCCCTATAATTCAAAAAATAAAAAACTGCAGAAGACAATGCAGTTATAAATGCGATTGTGATAAATATATTTCCAAACATAATTTTTCCTCTTTATGAACCACTTGTATTTGTATTCAAATTTTGACCTTCGTACTTAGATGGGCATTTCGTCAACACATCCGTTGCATAAAAAGTCCCATTTTCAAATTTTCCTGTTACTACAACATTTGTAGCAATTTCAAAGTTGTTTGGTTTTGTTCCTTTATAAACGACTTTCATTTCGTTGTTTTTAACATCACGGATATAAAAAACAAAAGTTCGATTCTCGATATCTTCCTGAAATGCTTTTTCTTTAACCCACACACCCGAAGCTTTACACACTTTTCCACTATTCATTACCTTTGTGAAATCGCTCTCGTATTCAATACTTGTCCTCGAAAAATTGTAAAACAACAATCCTAAAAAGAAAAGAATAATTAAGCTCCCAATTATGTATCTTGCTTTCATAACTATAATTGCTCCTCTAATTTTTTAACTTTTCGATCTAGTTTATACGTGAATACGAAAATTCCTAACCAGACTAGTAAGACAATTATCATAACTATGTAGAGTGAATGATTCTCGAGAAACTTATATAAATTTTCCACTTTTATTCTCCTGATTTTATTCTTTTAGTAATATATTCAATTTTCAAAATTCTGTGAGTTAAATTCCAGAGCCAGAAGAATAGAATTGTAAAAGCAAATAGAGATAAGAAAAAAACTATTCGCATATTATGCGACATCTGAAATTTTATCACAGGATTTGCACTCGCCTGTAATTGACCGGTTTCAGGATTTATTTCAAGAGCCCCAGGATGAAGTCCAATCATTATTCTTGGCATAATGAAGATAAAAAATGGTGTTGTTAAAAATGCAAGAATGGAATAAATCGCTGAAAGTCTCGCTCTCTTTTCTTCTCCTTCTAAAGCTGACCTGAGAGCAAAATATGCACCATAGATAAGAAGCAAAATAAAAATACTAGTCTCTCTTGGATCCCAATGCCAGAAACTACCCCAATTGAATTTTGCCCAAACCGAACCAGTTACTGTTGCAAGGACACAAAAAACAAATCCTAAAGCTGCAGCTGAAACTGATTTGATATCATCATAAATTTCTTTTTTTCTTAAATATCTAATTCCAAAAAACATTGCTAAGAGATAGGCTAAAACTGTTAACCAGGCAGTTGGCACATGAAAAAAAATAATTTTTGCTTTATCCTCAAGTCCAGGTATTAATGGAAATTCAAAAAAACTTTTTGGAGATTCAACAATTGGTGGTAAGATTCCCATGAACAGAACTAAAGTCATCACGAATAATAAGATATATTTCCAAAAGGGTTTCATAATTACTCCAAAATTATTTTTAACTTAAAACTTTTGCAATGAATAAATTAATCTCTCCAAATGATATCGAAAACCATTATTGATGCAGTAATCATTATCACATCATATGAGATTAAGACTAAAACTTCAGGCTGAACATCAGAAATAGGACCACCTTCCATAGCAGCTTTGGTAATTTCTATCAACATCAAGATAAGTGGTAACAAAACAGGAAAAGCAAGAACCGGATATAATGTCCCTTTAACATTTGCTTTTGAAATTATTGCAGCAATAATCGTTGAAGAGGCAGCAATTCCTATATTACCAAGTATAAATGCAAGAATAAAACTTGACCAATTCTTGATAATAAAATCAGAGAAGAGAAACATATAAAGTAATCCAATGATTGAATTTATAAAAAAGATTAAGGCAAGATTAAAAAGTAACTTACCAAGGAATATCGAAATCGGACTTGCAATTAACGAAAGGACCAGGCTCGTACCCCTTTCTTCTTCAGAAACGAATGCCCTTGATAAACCCGACATAGCTGAAAAAAACACCACAACCCAGAACATTCCTGCGTAAACATTCTGTGGAGCTTTCTCGCTGCCAAGAGAAAATAATATTGTGCTCACGGCAACTATAACAAACATTATTAAGGCATTCAGTGCAAAACGCATTCGAAGTTCTGAATTAAAATCTTTATAAAAAATATAATAGATTGATTTCATCGTATTCGATTATTTTTTTTGAATTCATCCAGGTTAATAATTCTTGAGCCATATTTAAAATCTTGTTCTTCATTTGTCGCAATAATAACTATACCATCTTCTCTAAAATTATAAACTAAATTATCAACTAATTTTTTCCCTTCCAGATCTAAATTTGAAGTTGGTTCATCTAAAAGAAGAATCACAGGATTATGTAAAATAGCTGATGCATATTTCATTCTCTGCTTCATTCCTGAAGAGAAGGTTCTAACTAAATCATTTCTTCTTTCATAAAGACCAACCTTTTTGAGGATTTCATCGATATCATTTTTGCTTACTTTGATATTTCTAATTTTCGAAAACAAATCAAGATTCTCAAAAGCAGTAAATTCGTCATAAAGTACCAGATAAGGCGAAACCAACCCAACATACTTAAATACATTCTCTCTATCAATTTTTTTATTGTTATACAGATAATCAATCCTTCCATTTGATTCTGTTAACACTCCTCCGAGTATCTTTATCAGAGTGGACTTTCCAGAACCATTTTTACCAGTTATGATGAGTTTTTCTTTTGATTTTACATCGAAACTTAAATTGTCAAAAACCAGTCGATGATTAAATGATTTCCTTAAATTTTGAACTTTTATAAGAATCTCACTCATTCACGATTACCATTTTTCCTGTTATTTTTTCACTACCATTTAAGATTACATAAAAATAAACACCTGTTGTAGCTTTCGCATTATTAAAATTTTTCCCATCCCATTGAATAACAAGTTTATCGTCTAAAATCTGAGGTGTCTTTTTGGTTGAATAAAATAGGTCCATACCTACTGTGTAAATTTTTAATTCAATATCACCCCACCAATGTTTCGGTAATGGAATATTAATGAAAGTATGCTTATTCAAATTTGCAGGCATTGGAAAAGCAAAATTATTCACCGCAATTATTTCCTTTCTCATAACGGTATCATTCAGAATATAATTATCAACCCAATTCTGTGGATCGCCGACATCAAGTTTGAAGAAAATATTTGGAGTGATTTCCTTGAAAGTCTCGTCAATTTTATTTCGTGAAATTTTTAATAAATAATTAAATAGTTTTGATAAATTACTCCAATTAAGAGCCGAATCTACATTCGCATTGATTATAATTACCACGATCGAATCGGGAGGATATGGTACCTTTGAAACAGAGTCAATCACAATGTAATAATTCCCTGAACAGGGTTGTTGACTACCGTTAATCGTTCTAAATGACTGAATTAAATTTATTGGATAATTAAATCTAACCAATGGGTAGTTTTCACCTTCTGGATAAAAATTTTCTGGTTCTGAACGATATGAAGTATAGTAATTATAAACATAAAATTTTGAAAAAATACTTTTAAATGATTTACCTCTTGATTCAATAGACTTTCTAATTGATTCAAGTGCAGGATTGGTTCGATACAACTCCCATTGTCTTACAAATAGCGAGTAATCGTAATCAAAATTCAACATCAAATAAATATTCCAGATTGCCTGTGAATAACCATCAAACGATGTGAAAATTTTATCAGGTCGATTAAAGAAATTTGAGATATAAGCGTAATAATCATTCACCGAATCGAACACAAATTCTTCCATAGATGTTGATGTTAATTCGTGAAACCAAACATCAGATTCTCTGTAACCATAATTTCCAATTTGAATAGCATGATGAAATTCATGAGCAACCGTCACATACGCTGCATTAATACCTTTTGTATAATATTGAGCTTCATCAAAGCTGTTATCAATTACAATAAACGAAGTATAGTTAAATTGTCCAACTGAATTTTCGAATTCTGTATAACCATAAAGAGGTGAGATATTTTCTATATAGACATCATAAAGCTCATCTCCACCGGCACCCAGATCATTAGGAGGTGGTAGAAATCCCATAACATTGACTTCGAGACTATATACTGAATCTAGAGCTTTAGCTAAATCAATAACTGAATAATTTACTGCATGAAAACCTATTGTATCATAATGAATTTTAAATTTTCCAGAAGGAGTTACCAGAGTTCTCTGTTTCTGAGGTCTCTGTAAAACTGATTGAATTTTATTTCGTTGTTCAATTGAATATTGGTGTAAATTTTTTTTAATCGAATTAATTAAACCAAATCCACACTTTGTATCTTTTATATATGCGTTATATTCTTCTGAAACAACCCCCTTAATTCTTAAAAAAGCAAAATAATTAGAATCGAGATGCGAATAGGAGATTGCCAATGCATCATAAATAGTAATGAAGAAAATTAGAATTATTTTTATTATGAATGAACGATTAGTCATTGTGAAAGTAATTCGATATTAATGATAGAAAAATCTGTAACATAAATAAACTCAGTGTTTCGCTTTAGGGAATAATCAATCGAGTAATTTGTTTTTAATGGTAGATTTTTTATAACAAGATTCAAAGCTTTGTTTTTTGGAGATAGTACTAATTTTTCATAACTACTGCTCAACTCATTGTAAAAAGAAAAAGTTGTAGCTGTTATTGAACTATGTTTTTTACACTTACACGAGGATTTATCTTTTAATCTGATTTTATCAAGCGTAAAATATTTTTCTGGATTCTTTTTACTAAAAACTATCAATTTATCATCGCTTGAGTTGGATAAAAATAAAAATATAATATCAGAATCGCCGATGTTCTCACACTTTGTTATAAACATATTTGTGTAATTATCATTTTGAATAGAGAAAAGTTTTCTAGATTCCCACTTCTTATAACTTCCGTCAAAAGATTTAGAAATCAGATTCAAGATTTTTTTATCAGGATCTTTTTTTAGAATTATCAATTCACGATTTGTAAAATCGAAATGATAATCTTCAAAATCTATTCTTGATAAATGTTCATTTAGTATGAGTTTATTAACTTCAAAGGGATTCAATATAACTAATCCCAATTCGTCTTGATTTTCTTTTAATACATTCAATAAAAGTTTTTGATTTAATGATTGACTAAAATTAATATCTTTAATATAACCATCTATCGCTAATAGTTCTCTTTTAAATTTACCGTTATTCAAATCAATTTTATAAAAATCAAAATGATATGAATATGGTTTGAAACAAACTATATTAATTATGTTATTTGTTTCAGCCTGAAACTTAATTTTTTCATAATTTGAACTCAGAGGTATAAACATCAATTCTTGAGGTGAATTAAACTCGTTCCTTATCAAAATATTTAATCTTCTTGCGTCATTATCAATAAAGATAATTCTTGGATAGAATTCATTCACAAGGTGAAAAGTTTCTAAATCAGAGATGCTTGAAGCTAAAGAAAACTTCTCGTTCTTTGAGATTAAAGTTGAATGATAAATAAGATACAAACCTTCATCAGAAGAAATGAGAACTCCTTTAGTATTGATTGTTCTATAGACTACAAAACTATTTAGTCTATTTATTTGAATTAAAGGAAAAGAATTTATTTCAACTCCATTCCGAGCGAATGAATTTAGAACTAAAGTTTTCCTTGATTTATCAAATGATAAAAAATCATCAATAAGATCCCGGTTACAGTCAAGAACCAATGCATCAGATAAATGATCTGTCAATTTAATTGTTCTTTGAAATGTAAAAGCACCAATTCCATTCCCGAATAAGACATATATCTTCTTGGCCTCAGTTGAAAGTAACGCTAAATCATTGATATCATCATCATCAAAATTTCCTGAAAACAATAGATCAACTGATTCGTCAAATTTTTTATAAACTGTTTTTGAGTAATTATAAATTGAATTTTGAAGGAGTAGAACTAATTCTCTCTTAGTACCATCATATCCAACTAAATCAATTTTATTATCAGAATTTAAGAAGAATGGTATCAGTTTCTTAAAATGATTTTTTTCAATTTTTCGATAAGAATACGAATCTCCTTTGAAGCTAATTACTCCTATACCTTCAAAATTCATTCCAGAAAGAATAAGTTCGTAAGGGCCTGCTCCATCAATATTAACAATGTTCAGATCAGAGAAACAACAATCAACCTTTAATGTAATTAATCTGGTAATAATCCTTCTATTAAACGAATAGATATTTATATTACCACCTAATTTTGAATAGGTTATTAAATTTGTTTTTCCATTAATTTTCAGATTCCGAACTATTATACCTGTTAAATTATTTTCAAAAGTGTACCGAATTGGTTCAGAGAATTTATTAAACCCTTTACCATATAGAATGTATAGAATTTTGCCTGATTCATCTAATCCACCGATATCAATATTACCATCACCATCAACATCATATGAAAACAGATTAAATAAATTTAAGTTGTTTCTAATAACCAAAAATCTTCCAAAACCGTTCAAGGAAAATTTTTCTATTTCTCTTTCACTCTGAGAAAATGAGAACAATGGAAAAAGGAAAAGGCAAATAATAAACAACAGATTATTTCTTAGCCTGTTGAATTCTAAAACCTCTTCTGATAAGGGCTTGCTCATATCTTCTTTTTTGATCATCTGTAACAGGTTTCACAAGTGGTGCTAAACAAGGTTTACCATTTTCATCTAAACTCACAAAAGTCAGATATGCGGAATTTGTATGTTTTATTTCACCAGTAAGAATATTTTCTGCAAAAACTTTCACCCCGACTTCCATTGATGTATTGAAAACACGATTTACTGAAGCCTTTAAGATCACAAGCTCTCCCAGTTTTATAGGATGATGAAAATCGATCTTATCTACAGATGCAGTGACACAAACTTTATTCGAATGTCTTGCTGCTGCAGTTGCAGCACATATATCAATCCAGTGCATCAATCTTCCACCAAGTAAATTCCCGAGTTGATTTGTATCGTTCGGTAATACGAGCTCCGTCATTATTGTTTCAGATTCTGAAACATATTTAAAGGGTCTCCCCTCTTCAATAATCTCTTTCATCAACCAACCTTTTGGAGTTCTTCAACAATTTTCATAACATCTTTTGAATATTCACTACCTGGAAATCTTTGTAAATATTTTTTTGCTTCTTCAAGTGCTTCTTTATTTCTAGATCTTTCAACCAGTAATTTGATCTTTGTATACAACGCAGTAGATGAATATTTACTATCTGGGTATTTCTCAAGTAACAAATCATAATAAATTAAGGCAGATTTAACATACTTCATTTTACGATACTGTTCAGCTGTTTCGAAAATTTTCCTCGCAAGTTTGTCATTTAATTCTCTAATCTTCTTTTCTGCTTCGGAAATTTTCGAATCATTCGGGAAAAAATCAATGAATGCTTGATATTCTTCAATTGCTTTTTCTGTAAAACGCTGATCAAGTGAATAATGTGGAGAGAGTTCATAATAAGATTCCGCTAACATAAACTGTGCATCTTTCACATATTCGCTATTCGGATAACTCCGTATCAACTTGCTGAATTCATACGCTGCAGTGATATATTCCTGCCGTTTGAAGTAACTTAACGCGAGATAGTACTGTGCATCATCCACTATGGTCGAGCCTGAAAACTGAACCATAATATTTTGAAACTCATTAATTGCTTCAAGATAATCTTTCTTATCAAATTTCTCTTTCGCCAGAGCAAATCTCTCTTCAGGTGAAAGACTTGATAAATCTTTTGTTCCAGAACAATTAACGATTAAAATTGAAATTATTAGTATAAACGATTTTAGAATTCTTTGATATTTCATCTTACAAAGTTAACTATTTATTTCAACAATAATGATTTGTTATTTACTTCTAACTGTGAAGAATAGATATACTATAATACCAGTTAATCCAGTAATAATAGTCGGTTCTACCAATGCTCTTAATAATGGAATTTTAGGTAGATTTGTTTGACTTTCTAATTTGGTCATTATATTATCAAAATAATCAGAATCTACGGTATCAGAATATGTTTCATTAAATGTATATTTATAAATCAAATCATTTTGTCTTGATATTAAGTAAGTTAAATTAAGTTGAATTTCTCTTCGATACTTTGGACTTCCAAAAATTGGGAATGAGATTATTTCTGGATAATGAAAAATATATTTTTTCTGGATTACATCGATTAGGTATAGACTTGTTGAATCATATGTTAAACTCTGATACAAACTTGTTCTAACCAGATCACGAATAATTGGTTCGTCAATAAGTATATTCAACTTACATGAAGAAATCGCGTTTTTATCTAAAATTTCCTTAACTGGTAGAAATGAGGCTTCAACCAGTTTATTAAGAATTTCGATATTATTAGCTGGTTGTGATTTTACTAATTCAATTAGAAGAAATATGAAAATCAGAAATCTCATCAAACTAAATAATTAAATTCGACCTTCAGCAATTAACTTCAATCTACGAATCCTCTCTTCAATTGGTGGGTGTGTTGAGAAAAGTTTCATGAATGCATTTCCTCGTAAAGGATTGACGATGAAAAGATGGGCTGTTGAAGGACTCGCATTTTCCATCGGCAGTACATGAGCTGCCTGTTCAAGTTTACCTAAAGCAGATGCTAATGCGAGTGGTTTACCGCTTATTTTTGCACCACCTTCATCTGCCATAAACTCTCTGGCTCGACTGATCGCAAGTTGAAGGATAACGGCTGCAATCGGTGCAACTATTAATAATACAAGTGATGCAATTGCATTTCCGCTATTTTCTCTATCACGGCTACCACCTGCAAACATCATCGACCAACCTGCCAGTCTTGAAATAAAAGTAATTGTACCAACGAATGTAGCTACGATTGTTGCCAATAAGATATCACGATTCTTAATGTGTGCAAGTTCATGAGCTAAAACACCTTCAATCTCTTCATCATTTAGAATACGAAGAATACCTGTTGTAACTGCAACCGCAGCATTTTGTGGATTTCTTCCTGTTGCAAATGCATTGGGATTAGGATTATCAATTACATAGACTTTTGGCATCGGTAGATTTGCTCTTTGAGTTAATCTTCTCACCAAGGTATAGAGTCGAGGTGCTTCTGATTCGGTAACTTCTCTGGCTCGATACATGGTAAGTACTATCTTATCAGAAAACCAATAAGAGAAGAAGTTCATACCCAAAGACATAACGAAAGCTATAACCATTCCATCTTTTCCACCTAATAATCCACCAACTAAAAGAAAAAGAACCATTATTAATGTCATCAAGAAAACAGTTTTGATAGTATTCATTTTACTTACTCCATTTTGTTTTACAATTTAATTACAATAGGATGTTTTATCAAATTCGAGTGATTAAACTAAAATATTAATTTGATGTTTCAGTTGCATTTGTAGTAGCTTTTCAAGGGAAATATTGAAATCCAAACAGTAATTATTATAAAAATTCATTAATTTTTTTATTTTGATTAAATTGCAAATGGTTTTTTGAAAATTCGTTCAAATGGGCGCATAGCTCAGTTGGTCCAGAGCGTACGCTTCACACGCGTAAGGTCGTAGGTTCGAATCCTACTGCGCCCACCAGTTACTAGAATTAAAAAATGAAAAATCTTAGTTTCCTGCCTAAAAAATAGGGAGAATAAAAATGAAAAACCTACTCGAAGAATACCCATTATATCCAGTTGAAAAATTCGAGTCTTTCCAGGAGATGCTTCTACAATCAGTTCGAAAATACCCGAACAAGTTAGCGATGGAAGATTTAAATCCAACCCCTATAAATCGAGTCACATATCGTGAATTATATGAATATGTTATAAAATTTGGTAAAGCTCTAAGAAAATTAGGAATTAAAGAGAGAACTCATATCGCATTAATTGGTGAAAATAGAGTCCAGTGGGGAATCTCCTATCTCGCAATTACAACATTTAATTATGTTGTGGTTCCAATAGATAAAAATTTAAAAGAGAATGAAATATTAACCATTCTTCATCAATCGGATGCGAAAGCTGCTATATTTTCTGAAAGTTATCGTGAAATATTTTTGGAATATAAGAGAACTATCAAAGGATTGGATTATTATATCGATATGGATCTCGAGAGCGAAAGTGAAGGAATTTATTCAATGACCGAGCTAATCAACGAACAAAAATTTGATGAAAAGAAAGATACATTTCCAACGGTTAATCCAAAAGCTTTAGCTTCTTTAATTTTTACATCCGGTACTATGGGTAGTGCTAAAGGAGTTATGCTCTCACAACATAATATCTGCTCTAATATAGTTGATATGAGATCAATGATTGAATTATTCCCAGAAGATAAATTTTTATCGGTTTTACCAATACACCATACTTACGAATGTACTTGCGGATTTCTTTGCCCAATTTCTGCAGGTTCATCTATTCATTATGCACGTTCACTAAAAACAGTTGTTGAAGATATCCAAAAAGTTAAAGCTACGATTTTACTTGGAGTACCATTATTATATGAAAAAGTTTATCGAAGAATTTCAAAAGCAATTGAGGAAGATAAAATTAAATCAATTCTTGTCCCAACATTAAAATCTGCCATTGCTATTGCTGAAAATTTCGGACTCAATAATTTAAGAAAAAAGGTATTTAACGAAATTCATAAAAAATTTGGTGGTTCAATCAGAATATTCATTGTAGGTGGTGCAGCACCAAACCCTGAAGTGGCAAAGGGTTTAAGGAGTTTCGGATTTAATTTTATTCAAGGTTATGGATTAACAGAAACTTCACCTATTCTGGCATTAAATCGATTAAGAAAATTTAAAGACGATGCTGCTGGACTACCACTCCCATCTGTGCAGTTAAAAATTAACAATCCCGATGAGGAAGGAAAAGGTGAAGTAATAGCTAAAGGACCAAATGTGATGCTCGGTTACTACAAAAATGAAAAAGCAACTAACGAAGTATTAAAGGATGGATGGTTTTATACAGGCGATTATGGCTTTTTCGATAGCGATGGATTTTTACACATTACCGGAAGAAAGAAAAATGTAATTGTAACGAAAACAGGTAAAAATATTTTTCCTGAAGAGATAGAAGATCATATTAAACGCTCACCTTTCGTTCTTGAAACGGTTGTATATGCAGCAAAAGATGATAATGGAGATGAGACTATTGGTGCAATCATAGTACCAAATGCAGAAGAATTTATTGAATACTCTCAAAAAACTGGCAAACAAGTAACCCCTGAACTAATTGAACAAATCATTAGAGATGAAATTAGAAAGATTAATAAGGAACTACCTGTATATAAACAGATCAGAAAATTAAGAATTCAAGAACAAGAATTTGAAAAGACAACCACTCAAAAAATCAAAAGATATCTCATTCGTCAGGAAGATTCGGTGCATTAAGTAAAAATCAAGAAGAAATATATCACTCAGCCAGTTGAATCTAAATCTATTTCTGAAAAAGAAGTAGAGACGGAAATTTTTTCGATATTTTATACTGCCTTTCCCGAACCGTGTAAATTGTATTTTTTAATTTTAATATTGAAGGAATTGTCTGTATTATTTATTTTGAGATATGATTATAGATAGATATGTAATTCGGAAACTTATTGGTCCTTATCTATTCGGTACGGCTACAATCATGTTTGTTTTTCTACTTCAATTCTTGATGAAAACAGCTGACAATTTGATAGGTAAGGGACTAAGTACCTGGATTATTATCCAACTAATTGTTTATAATCTCGCATGGATGTTAGTTCTTGCAATTCCGATGGGAACACTTGGAATGGTTCTGATGGCATTCGGTTCCTTGACACAGGATAATGAATTCACAGTTCTAAAATCCTCCGGAGTGAGTCTTATTAGATTGATGTTTCCTGTTATGTTAGTAGGTGGAATTAATTGTATCTTTCTTGTTTGGTTTAATAATGCTGTACTTCCAGATACAAATTATCGAGCAAAAACTTTAATGTATGATATAAGTAAAACAAAACCCACATTAAAATTAGAAGCAAATGTCTTTTCTCAGCAAATTCCAAATTATTCTATAATGGCTAAGCAGGTAAGTAAAACAACAAATGAAATCTATGATGTGATCATTTATGACTACACAAATCCATTTTCTATAAACATCATTACGGCAAAAAAAGCAAATATGTATTTCACTCCTGATAATAAAAAAATGCTCTTCGATATGGAAAATGGTGTGATCCATCAACAAGTAAGCACAGGGAACTACTCATATCGAAGAATTTATTTTCAAAGACATAAAATTGCTGTCGATGCGTCCCAATTCACATTTGAACAAAGCGGTCCTGGGCTACCACGCGGTGATAGAGAGTTAAGTGCAGGTGATATGCAGAAGATTGTAGATAGTCTAAATATACTCAAATCTGAAGTGCTTCAAGAACTCAAGGAAAACTTGAAATCCTATAATTACGAATTATTTGGCAACTTAATTCAACATAGATCAAAGAAAATTGAAGTTAGAGAAAATTCAAAAACGATCTATTTCGCATTAAATTCTGCAAGAGCTAAACTAACAAACATTAATAACTTCGAGAGTCGTCTTGAATATTTTGAATCGGAGATTTATAAATACAAAGTTGAAATTCATAAAAAGTACGCGATACCTTTTGCATGCATTGTTTTTGTACTTGTAGGTGCACCACTTGGCGTTCTGACAAGAAGAGGCAGTTTCGGTGTAGCTGCAAGCATTAGTTTGTTCTTCTTCCTGTTATACTGGATTTGTCTGATCGGAGGGGAAAAACTTGCTGATCGAAGATTGATTGATCCATTTTTTGGAATGTGGATTGCAAATTTTATCATTGGTGCGCTTGGAATTATTCTGACATATAGAATGAATAAGGAACAAATAATAATAGATTTTTCATATTTCAAAAAATTCCTGCCAAAATCATTTTTTCAACAAACTGAAGAATACACGAATCAATGAAAATCAAAATTGTAGACCAATACATCACCAAACAATTTGTACTTTCTATTTTATTCGGAATCTTAACATTTGTATTAATTTTTGTAATTGTAGACCTTATGGAGAATCTTGATGATTTTATTGACCAGAATGTACCGAAGCAGATTATTTTTCAATATTACATCTATTTCCTACCAGAGATAATTAGATTAATACTACCCATTTCAATACTCTTGGCATGTCTATTTACAGTTGGAAAACTAAATAATTTTAACGAATTAACTGCTATCAAATCATCGGGGATAAGTCTATTTAGATTTATGTTCCCTTTCTTGATCGTAGGATTAGTTATTTCTGTTTTTGCTACTTATTTCTCTGGATGGATTGTTCCAAAATCGAATGGCAACAAATTATATATCGAGCAAACTTTCATGAAAAAAAATTTAACCTACATAGGAGCGAATATTTTTTTTCAGGATGGTGAAAATAGGTTCGTGAATATCGGATTTTATGATCAGTCAACTCAAATGATTTCAAGAGCTGGAATTATTTTGATTGATAATCACAACCCTACGAGAATTTTGAAAAGGTTAGAGTGCCAAAGATTACAATGGGATAGTACAATTCAAAAATGGGTAGGTTATGATGTTTTAATAAATGAATTCATCACTGATTCCACGAACAATTTAATTCATGTTTCACGATATGAATTCACTGATCTGAATTTTTATCCTTCTGATATCCTAATCAAACAAAAACGCGTTGAAGAGATGAGTCTAAGTGAAATTCGTCAGGTAATTAGAACACAGAAAAAAAGTGGAATTGATACTATAAAATTAGAAATTGACTATCATTCAATAATTTCTTTTGCTTTTGCAAATCTAATTGTTATTCTGTTTGGTATTCCTATATCAGCTGATCGGAGAAGTGGAACTGTAGCTTTTCAGTTTGGCTTAAATCTCTTTTTCACATTCATCTATCTCGCATTCATGAAAATAAGTCAATCATTTGGTAAAAATGGATTAATGAACCCTGTACTGACGGCATGGTTTGCGAATATTGTTTTCTTAATTTTTGCTGCAATAAATCTAATCAGAGTTAGAAAATAATCTTACTGTGTATCAACTTTTACACTTATACTCGACCTAACTTTGAAACTTATTCTGTCTCCGGATCTAAGAAATACTTTTTGACCATTTGTTGTATATGCAACTACATTAACGATAGCTTTTTTAGCTCGTTTAATCTTTTCAGTATCATCTTTTGATAAAGAAATAACTTTTGTTTGTTTTGCACTATTTATTACCACTCCCTCATTATTAACTGATGCACTGATAATTTGAAAAACTGTATCATTTGGAGTTTCTCCTCCCTGCTCCCTTGTAATATATATTAATTTTCTATTCAAAGAATCGAGCAGAAAACCTGTGATTTTAACCCCGAATGGTAGACCATTATCAACATCAATAATAAGTTTGGACTCATTCACTTTATCAAGTTGTTCTATATAATCATCAGGAATTTCAATTTCTGCGGTATCAGTTCGAGATGCATAATTTATTCTGAAAATAGAATAAATCAAGAATTGAATTTCAAATTGAATAGTATCTGGTAAAATTATTTCTATGCTTCTATAATTTGGATTAACAATAAATTTCCCTCTATATGATATAGAGTCTGGTACTCCCTCATTAAGAAAATCCTCTATATCCAAATCATCAAGATTAAAAACTATTGGTTTTTCATTTAGTGAGATAGTTGTATCAATAGTTGATTTATTTTTGATCTTCAGTTTCTTAATTGTCGGTTTATTCACGAATGAACCAATAATTTCAAAATTTTTAAGTTGTACTTCAAAATCATTAATAGTTGTAGATGGGGTTAACAAAATTTTAGCACCATAAACCTGAACTTTTGGAATGATATCTTTTGCTTCCTCATCAACATCAACAAAAAAAGATTTGGACTTTAGCTCTTCTTCATATGGTTTAATCTTTCCTTTCACATAATTGAATCCAAGATTATTTATCTTGAATTTTGTTTTAACAGAATCACCAGAGTATCCTGCATCTATCTTTGCGTATCCTTTAATATAAAATCCATAACCAGAGTCACTAATGGGATTTGATACTTGTCTATACTTATAATTTTTCAAATCAATTGATTTTGTAACCGTGCTATTTGGGGGGACAATAATTTCAAATTTAAGTGTGTCTGAAAGACCTTTAGTAAATCCAGGAATTGTGACATTAACATCTATTTTCTTATCTAAATAATTTGATACTTCATATAAAAGCGTCCCTTTATAAAGATGAAACTCTTCAAGCTGTACAGAATCATCTTTAACAAAGGATTCAAATTTTATCGTATCTACATTTTGTGGTTTGATAGCAAATTCATCTTCATATTCAATTTTATCACTGAAAATTTCGTCAAGTGGTTTTGATTCGACTCTTGTAGAATCGAATTTCACGAGCAAATGCTGTGAAGTACTATCAATAAAAATTCCGCTAACCCCTTTGATTCTCTCAGCAACTGTTTCTGTTCTGTTAACAACAGGAATTGAATAAGTTACATCCCAGACTGGCATCACCGGGGATTTTATTTTATCAATACATCCCGGGATAAGAATTAAACAAATTAAAACAAATATAGAGTAAATTTTAGAAGTCATCACTCGTTAACTCAATTTTAATTATGCCAGTAATCCTTAAATCGATTTTTTGTTTTGCGCTCACTTCTGATACATTTTGATTCGTTGTGGAAAGAGAAAATCGCTGAATTAATTTGTACCCAAGACTCAATTTTTCAATATCTTCTTGAGTTAGATTTATTTTAATTGTTTGATAAGATGGTGCAATTACTTCACCAATTGAATTAACAAACGCCCCATGTAAAGATACCATTGTATCGTTTTGTGCTATTTCATCTTTAGTTAAATAAAACAAGGGATTATAATTAGAGTCTGTAACAAGTCCAACAAGTTTTAATTCAAATGGAACTTGATTTTCTGAGTAAATGATTACCGTACCTCCTTTTGCATTCTTCATTTTATTCCTTGCATCCTGACTGATGTCTAAATCAAAAGTATCTGTCCATTCAGCATCTCTAACTGTAAATCTTGACCATGCATCTATACGAGTTGAAAATGAAATAGAGTCATTCGAAAGAACTTCTCCACTTTTGTAGTCTGGATTTAATACAATATTGCTTTTTATTGTTAGAGAATCTGGAAGATGTGATAAAAATTCGTTGATATTTGTATTAAGATTATTAAAATTAAGTGTTATCAAACCATTGCTTAGGATCGTTGTATCTATATAATCATTATCTCCAAATCTGAGGTTTATAGGTTCTCTTCCTGAATTAAATTTACCTTTAACTTGAAAATAATTTAATCTTATAGGGAAATCGATCGAGGTGAATGCATTCAATCTTACACTTATAGAATCAAATGTAACCTTCTGAATAAATTCAGAAATATCACTACTCAAAGAATTGTATAAAGTCTGCTCTTTATCACCCATGTTTAACGGTTTGAATCTTCCTCGAATTCGTTTGAATCTCAAGTCATTTACCTCGGTGAATACCCTTACACTATCACCAAAACTACCTCCCTGAACAAAAATGATACCTCGCAACCAAAATCCAGGTCTTGAAGTTCCGAATGGTTGATTCAGAGGTTGCTTATAAAGATAATTTGCAACATCCCTCACAAAGTTGACAGTTTCACCAGCTGGAATTTCACCGCCCAACTTAAGTGTGTCTATCTGTGAACCAATTGTTCTCGTAAATCCTGGAAGAATAAGTTGAAAGAAAGCTGGTTTGGTTGTATAATTTGTGAATCTTAATGTCATTGTGCCTGATTCAAACTCTGCCTCCTCCACCCCAACCGAATCTCTACGCACTATCATTTGAGCATCTATTGAATCGCCAATTAAAACATAAAATACTGTATCAATATGCATCTGGAAGAAATCAGCATTGAATGCATCGATTGTTGTATCCTTCCTGATTTCATCTGTAGTGAATTTCAGAAGATATTTACCGGAATCGACCTTAATCTGAGATTGTCTTTTAACTACTTCTTCAATCTTATAGGTTCTTTTTGAAAGACTGAATTCAATTATATTTTCAGAAGTAGGATTGAAGATATCCTTTGCTTTTTCAGAGCAAGAAGTAAGAACTATTCCTGTTAGAATTAAAAATAAATAATAGTAGATTTTATAATTTAAAATCGCCATCTTGTTTCTGCGAAAAAGTTTAACTTCCTTGCAGTATTGGGACTTACAATTGATTCAAAATTTGAGGATGAAAATACAAATTCAAACGGACCAGCTATCATACCCAATCCAAATCCCCATCTAAATCCTAACTTACCTCCTACTGAGATTCCTGTTCTCAAATACGGAATCCAATTACCTGGTTTCCAGTCAATACCAAACGAGAATCTTGGTTTCTTAGAATTTCCAATCTCATTATTAAATCCTTGATTGTAATCAAAACTAATAAGCATCTTTCCTGGAAATTTCTTAATAAATGGAGCCCTATCTAACTGATAAGATATACCGAACCTCAAAGTGGTCGGGAGACCAGTAGTGAAAGAACTCTTCAAATCACTTGTTACCTGTTTAAATTTATCTGAAAGTGAATCAAGTTGCTCTTTTGAATTATAACCTTCAAATTCAAAATCTCCAATTCCCTTAATTGTCGCTTGATTTTTATCCCATTTGATTGATCCGATGTTAACCAATGCTATTGCAACTCGCATTTGATCATTCACGTTTGCATTCAATCCGATATCAAAACCCATCCCTGAACCTGCTGGATCGGGTGAAAAAGTAAATCCACCATTCTCTACTTTCGAGATACTATCTTTTCCATAATTTATGCCAAAGTTTGGAGAAAATGCGTGATAAATTTCATAATCCCAACTGCCTTTTACTATACCCGTCGATTCATCATAGATAAAATGAGAATTGTTCTTATTAGTACTTAGATAGTAATACCCTTTGATAAACTTGATACCAAGACCAGCATACAAATCTTTGAGAAAATTATTATCAAAATCAGCAATTTTTCTTCCATAACTAAAAGATAATTCACGTGTATAACTTAACTTAATATCCATATCACTAAGATTATAAATCTTAGCAGGATATAACCCCGAGAAGATTAAGTCAGTAAATACTTTAGATAAACGCAAATTAGTTCCGAAGTGATCAACGAATGCAAAACCAAAAGAACCAACTCTTTCGTTAATATTTATTGCAAAAGATAAGTAATTCATATTAAAATTAAAGATCAAATCTGATTCACCAAGCAATTGATTCAGCTCATCTTTATCAGCTTGAGTTAAGTAGCGACCCACTGTATTCCCATGACCATCATCAACACCACCGAAAAAATAATTATATTTTTCAATAGATATTGGAGTAGTTAGAGAAATCGATAGTGGTGGAAGTGGAATTAAAGTCTTCATAGAAAATTTTGAGTAATCTTTCAAGGCAAGGTTTGCTGGATTCACACCAATAGCATCAATTCCTAATGCATTTGAAGCATATGTGAATGCTAATCCCGCACTTTTTGCATCTGAAAATCCATATGATCCATAAGATTGGGAGAAAAGATGATTATAAAAAAGGAGTGTGAACAATATGAAGAAAAGTCTTGCTTTCATATTAGAACCTATCATTTTTATTTAACTCTGTAATTGATTCTACCTCGTAGTCTTACATTCACATAATCATCAGCTTTTAGTAGAATATTTTGATTCTGAGCTGATGAAATTTTAAATCTGAACACTGTGTATTTAACATTCTTGAATTTTTCAAAATCACTCTTATTCAATTTGAAATTAATGGTCGATTTTGATGGCGAAGCTACTTTCCCATCAGAATCTATATTTCCCGCTGATATATTAATGACTGTGTCAGATGTTGAACCCGTACCTGATTGTCTTGTGAAATAAAACAATTTGTTTTTATTCGAATCCATAAAATATCCAATCAATTGTATATCGATGGGCATCGCGTTCGTTAATTCCATCACCAAATTTGCTTCATTACCCTGACTTAATTTGTCTTTAGTTTCCTGTTCCCAATCGACTTCAGCTGTATCAGTGATGATAGCATTTTCTATCCGCATTTGTGAATAAGCTTCAAACAATGCTGAGAAAGAAATTTTATCACTTTGACTAACCGAGCCAACTTTATAATCAGGATTGATTATGATTTTCCCAATAATTTCTATTGAATCAGGAGTAGATTTGATGAATTGATTGATGTTCGTGTTAGCTGTAGAAAATGTATCAGTAATCGAAGAACCCGCAGGTATTCGCAAGTCTTTTTTATTATTTCCATTGAATTGTAAATAGATGGGTGAAGTACCATTTTTAAATTTTCCTCGAATCTGAAAATCTTTTATCAAAATATCATAACCTGTAATTGTCGTAGTAGATCGTAAAGTAAGTATAGCATTAGTGAATGTAACAGCACTAACAAAATCTTTCAATTCACCACTTAAATTATTTTCAATCGACTGAGATTTTGAACCTAAATCAAACGGTCTAACTCTTCCGGCAAATTTTCTAAATTTTATATCCTTCACTTTAATGTTTACACTCAAATTCTGACCAATTCCTATCAAAGATGAACTAACTTTTGCTTTTATCCAGATACCAGGTCTGGTAGAGCCAAATGGTTGATTCGGTGGTTGCTTATATTTATAATCATTTAATTGAACATTAACCTGAACGGTTTGATTTGCAGGAACATTTGCAGAAATTTGAAATGTATCAATAACACCACCATTAACTCTCGTAAATCCCGGAAAAACAAAGCTAACCTGAACAGAAGAGTTATTGTTATTTGTCATTCTGTACGAAACAACACCTTCCTGAATTTCAGCGCTATCCATTCTCACCGAATCACGACCTGCTATCATATTGAACTCGACAGTAGTTCCAATTACAGGAAAGGACGTATCGGCTTCCATATCGAAAGTGTTATTAAATAAAAATTCTAGTGTAGTATCTTTTTGAATTGTATCAGTGGAAAACTTAAGAATTTTTGAATTTGTGATTTCAATCTGTTCCTGTCTTTCAGCAATATCTTCAATAGTGACTTTTTTTGAACCGATAGGAAGATTTAATTCAACATCCCAGCTCGGAGCTACTGGTTCTTTTGGAGTGTCTATACATCCAAAAATAAACATGATTAATACACTTATTGAGAGAATCAGTATTTTTCTATAAAGCATGAGTTTCTCCTCAAATTAAATTTTATCAACAAGAATCCAATTGGTAAATGGAATCGCTTATTTAATCAGGATCATTTTCTTTGCTAAGACTCTATCATTCATTTCTAATTTATAAATATAAATTCCACTAGGTAAATAAGTAGCATTGAATTTATATCTATAAACTCCCTTTGATTTATTTCCTTCTGTCAGTATACTAATTAGTTCACCAAGTGAATTGTGTAAACTTAAACGTACAAAACTATTTTCTGGTATCGAGTATTCAATAATAGTCGAAGGATTAAATGGATTAGGATAGTTCTGTTTCAAATCGAAAGCGAGTGGAATTTGATTCAATATTTCTTCATCAACTGATAACTCGGATTGAGTGCTACCAGCAACTTCAGAAAAATGTCTTAATTTACATATAACTTTATCTGGTTGATTTATAGTCGAAATATCGAGATTTACAAATCCTACTCCTTGTTTGTAGTAAGTAAATAACCAGTGAGTACCTGGTTGGAAGCCCAGTTCTTGAATCATATTATCAAAAGCAGTTGTTCGTGGAATTTCGAGTACGGCTGCTTTATCATTCAAAAAATAAAAGTCCTGCCCAATGACTCCATCTACTTCAAAAGTTGCGAAGAACCAAACCTTTTTTCCATCTACTATCCAGGGAATCTGTGGTGGAACTTCGAGGAGAATTCTAATCAGTACATTATGATCAAGTCCTCCATCTTCTATATAAAATTTCGAACCGACAATAGCATTATAGTAATATTGGTAATTACTAAATGGAGGATTCAATGTGACTTGTGGGATTATATATTCCTGTCCCTCCACTACCTGGCCAGTTGCGATTTCAACAATTTGAAATCCCTGGGCGATGTAGAGTTTTATGGTAATTGTATCCTGTTGAGCATGAACCCAGATCGCAGGAGCCCAAATCAAAAAAAGGAAAGTGGTAAATAACTTTTTCATAGTACCCTCACTAACTTTGTTTATTGTTAGTTTATTTTTCAAACTTAACTTATATAATTATTCATTAATTAGCAAAGTCAAAATTGAAGGATATAACTTACTTTTAGGTAAGTAAAATTCAAAGATGTATGTTAATTAAAAATCATCATCGAATGAATTAAATAATATGTGATAAAAAATTAGAATCAGATACCAAAAACTCGATTTCAAGTTGTGAAAATCACTTTTGTAAATCTGAAGCTGGACACTTTTCGTTTTTCTCTTGCTATGTAATCCTCCTGTTTTACATTCAAATCTATTCTTGGTCTTTGGAAATCTGTATTACTATTTTCATCAATTTTTAATTGACTTTAACTCTCATGGTTTTTAACTAAGCTTAAAGAATTTGCTCTTCCAAAATTTTTCGAATTAAGATGTGAGTATATGATTTCGAATTTGACTTGAGAGAAATTAAGTGCCCAGTAATTATCCGGTATTATCAGAGAAGAGATATACTAATTGTTTGCCAAATCTAAGGTTTTATTAAACTTTCCTATTGATTGATTAATCATTATTACTCAAATAAAACTAATTAATCCTATTAACAGTAATAATGAAGACAAAACAGTTACATAAACTAAAATTGGATAAAATTCCAGCTTCCTTCCATTAACAATTGCATCAATATGATAACCGAACAAAATTATTCCAATCGCTTTGAAAAGAATTTTCATATTTAATAAGAATGATTTTTTCATTTGATATTCTTCATCAAGTTTAATTAAGTATTCAACGGTACAATCAAAATCCTTATTTACCTGCCATAAGCCAACAATCCCTGGTTTAATATTTAATTTTTCCCTACGATTATATAATTCTGGATATTGTATTTTAATTTTCTCAAGGTCTTCAACTGAGAGTGCTCTAGGTCCAATAAAATTCATTTGACCAAATAATACATTTATTAATTGAGGTAGTTCATCAAGGCCGGTTTTTCTTAGAAATTTCCCTATTGAACTTAAATAAGAATAATACTCTGTTTTTTTCAATATAGCGTTTGATTTAGAACTACTATTGTCGGAAAACTTAGATGCTCTGAGAGTTCTAAATTTGTACAACTTAAATCTGAATTTTGATAGAGTTAATCCCCTTTCCTGTATAAAAAGTGGATTCTTACCTGTATCAATCCAGCTCACTAATGAGAGCAAAATTAGAATAGGAGTAAATACAAGTAGCAATAATAATGCAACTGTTTGTCTTAAAATACTGATAGAATATATAACTGATTTTTGCATTAAAATATTCCAACAAGAACTCAATCAATATATGAGATATTTTTAAAAAAAATAAACGGGGACTTTTGGTCCCCGCCCTAAATTAGTTCACTTTATCATCTTTCACAGGAGGAGTAAAACCAAAAGTTCCACCAGAACTCTGAGGTTCTATCTTAATCACACCATATTTTTTTTCGTATTTCTCAATGTTCTCTTTCAGTGCCTGTAAGAACATTTTTGCATGTTGTGGATTAGTAATAATTCTTGCGTATACTTTAGCTTTAGGTACACCAGGCATCACTCTTGTAAAATCAATAATAAATTCTGATGGAGAGTGTGTAATTATTGCAAGATTAGAATAAATCCCTTCTGCTTCTTTCTCACCTAATTCTATGCTTAATTGCTGTGGTGGTTGTTGATTTAACTCACTCATATTTTCACCAATTATTTTCTAAGTTCATCAGCTTTATTAAATGCCTCCTCTGCTTTTTCTTTCATACCTAATACTGCATAAACCTGTCCTAATCTCTCCCAAGTTTTGAAATCATTTGGAGAAAGTTCGACCAATCTCTCCAGATATCCTTTTGCATTCTCAAAATAACTTTTATAGGTTCTATTCGTTGTGTTTTCTTCCTCTTCTTTTTCTCGAACTTGAATTCCCCAATTTATGTAACATGCAGCGATGTTGTAAATAGCATTCTCATAATTAGGATCTATTTCGAGAGATTTTTTAAAATATTGGATTGCATCTGCATATTCTTTCGCTTCAAGTAACATAGTTCCATAATTGTAATTAGTATATTTATCATTTGGGTTAGCATCAACTGCAGCTTTTGCTTTCTGTAATGCTAAATCCCTCTTACCCAAGGAGATATAAGTGTTAAATAGGAATGAATTCAAAGTTCCATCATCTTTATATTTAGTTAATCCTTCTGATGCAATTTTTTCGGTTTTTTCATAAAACTCGATAGCCTGAAGTGAATCCTGAGGATTTTTCGTACTTAAATATTTATTCCATGTTTGCTCCGCTTTTGTGTAGTAAATTTCAGTTAAAACCTGATAACTCTCAAGTGATTTAACTCTATTAACCCATCTTTCAGAAGGTTCAAGTGATCCTTCAAGATCCCCAGCAGATAAGTAAACAAAAACAAGATTTCGATAAGTATCGTTGCTATCGGGTTGCATTTGAATTGCCATTTCAAAAGAATTAATCGCTTTTTGTCTTAATATTTTAGCAGAATCCGGGTTCTCTACACGATTAGCAGAATTAAAATAATTTACTCCATCGTTAAAATTTTCAGCCCAACTTGCTTTTAATAGAGTTTTTATTTCATTCTGGAATCGATTACCAATGTTTAAAGCTTTATTGAATGCTTCGAGCATCCCCTTATAATCCCGTTTTTCATGTTTAACGAAGCCTGTGAGATACCAGCCTTCTTCACTTTGAGGATTTTTTGTCACTTCTTTATTAAGAACTTCTTCTGCCTTATCATAATTCTTTTGCTGTATATAAAGTCTGGCACTGGTTATCTCAGTTGAGGCACATTGATATGCAGAAATAGTTAACCACATAAATGCAAAAGCTAAGGCTAAAATAAAATAATTTTTCATTGTTTACTCCATTTATTAATTAATTTTTTCAAAATTAGTTATTTAATAAAGTATTATCAATTTTTTGAGTCTTTAAAAATCTTAGATATTTAAATTAAATCATGCAACCTGAGTTTGTATCTGTATTATTAAAGGTTATATTCTAAGGGATTTTACTCGCTAAAATTTCGGTAAACTTATTCAATTTATAATCTGATTGTATCATAAATTTCAAAATATCTCTTTTTAGATTAGAAAATTCCTTCAGGTGATTAATCAATTCATTTGCTTTAAGCTTTTTGTTTTTAATTTCACTCAACAATAAAATTAAACCTATCAGCGCTATTAAGTACTCCATCTTTTCCTTCTTAAAATATTTCTCACCGAGATATTCATTCACTCCGAGTAGTCGTTCTGCATCTTCATTAATTTTTCTCATACTATCTCTTAATATTTCAAATACATTAAGAGAATATTCTGAAGTCCGCTTCAATACTCCATTTCTTAAACTAATTTCTATCTTTTCATTTAAGTTACTTATAAATGTTAAATTTATTTCAGAATAAGCTGTTGCAAATTTTTGTAATAATTTATCGACAAGAATAATCCTAACATTATCTTCAAGTTGAGAGTTTTTTTGAATCCCATTCAAAACTTTTGCTAAAAAGATTGTTTGTAGATTGCAAATAATCGATTGCAACGAAAAATCCATCTCTAAAATATTCCTTAGCCAAAGAGGTTTTGTTTTCCTGTTCCTAAGTTTCTGAATTGATGAGTTCAATTCAACAAACTCATTAATGATTTTTAATAACTCATACTCATACTTTGATTTATTTAACTTGAATTTTTCAGAAAAATTGTGGATGGAGTTACGAATATCACTAATCAAACTTTGTATAATATTTTCATCAGTTGATGTCAGTAATTTTTCAAATCTTACTTTATTAAAATTATGAAAGAACTCATTTAAAAGTTTATCATACTTAAATTCTATTAATTCTCTATTTAAAGATGCATAACACTTATCTTTCATAACTTCGTAAAATTCTGAAATTTCTCCATTAACATCGTATATCTCAACAAAATCTATAAAGACTTTATAATCATAACCGCTTAATTCAAGTTCGAATTTTTTATTATGGAACTCATCTCCTCTTCTTATATATTCTAAGTTTGTTTTCATCTCACGGAATATGTAATAATAATTTACATCATTTTGTATTCCGAGAGCAGAGCCAATAGATTTCACAATAAGTTTTTTATTACCATCATTTTCACTAGAACCGTAATTTTTTGGACAGGAATAATCAACAAATCCTCTATAAGTTGCATAAGAGTTATTGTAAACTATTAATGCTCGTTCATTCCCTATCAAATTAGAATAGGCGAAAACATTTTCTATTACTTCACCATTCTTATTCTTAAAGTCATAAAACTCAAAGTTTTCTACTTGACTGAATAAATATCGTTTTTTCATTAACGGGAAAATTTCGCTTTTATGTCTTTCAATTAAATATTCATTCGGTTGTTCATCGTAATAAGCACGGGAATATTCATGTCCATATTTTTCTCTCAATCCTTCAATTTGGCCATGAGCAAACATAGGTAATCCTGGCATTGTGACCATCGTCACAGCACAACCAAAATATTTATCACCATCACCAAACTGGTTTATTGCTGTTTCCTCATCAGGATTACTGAGAAAATTTACATACCTTTTCAAAATTTCTGGATTAAATACCAGAGTATTTTTAATAAGCAGGCGATATTTAGCATTTTCTTCGTTCTTTAACATATTCATGAATGCGCTGTTGTAAACACGATGCATACCAAGTGTACGAACAAAATATCCTTCCATCAACCAGAATGCTTCTGCAAGTAAAAGTGTATCTGGCTTCTCTATATTAATTCTATCAACTACTTCGCGCCAGAATTCTTTGGGATAGTGTTTCAAAAACTCATCCGTGAACATTGCAAAATCGATTCTTGATGGAATTGAATCACCTGTACCAGGAACTGGAAACCATAATCTTTGATAGTGTTTTTGAGTCAAAGTCATTGCAGCATCCAGCCGAATTATTGAAAATTTCCTGGCGATTTTAAAGATCAATTGTACTAAAGCTTCTCTAACTTCAGGTTTTAAGAGATTTAATTGTGCCGTGTCGTTCCATGGCATATTGGTGCCATCGTTACCGTGATAAATGTATCTCACCTTTCCCGTTTTATTCTCAATGAATTGGAAGACAACAGCAGCATCCTGACGAGTCCAGTATTTATCCTCAATTCGAATTTGAAAATCTGGATGTTCACTCAAATCAGGTCCAGTGAATGTATAAGTTGGGAAAGGACTATAATCAGTTTGAATAAAGTAATCGGGATGTTCAATGATCCATCTGGAATAGATACCCATATGATTTGGAACGATATCACAGGCAAGGCGAATTCCTCTTCTCTGACATCTTTCATTTAAATTTTGAAAAGCTTCTTCTCCGCCCAATTCAGTTGCGATTACATAATCATAAATCGAATATGCAGATGCAAGCGCTTCTGGATTTCCTGAAAGTCTCTTTATCTTGAGTGAAGCAGGGCTTCTCTCCCAGATTCCGATCAACCACAGAGCATTAAAGTTGTAAGATGCCAGTAAATCAAGTTCTTCGTCAGGGATTTGATCCAACCGTTTAATTTCACGATTATATTTTCTGGATAATTGATAAAGCCAGACGTAAATATTTTTTGCCAGTAAAATTACTTTGGGCATCCAATCGATATCAGGAGTAAATTTTTCATCCTCAGCTGGTTGTATTGGATAATAATTACCTCTGAATTTATCACCAAACCCGAGCAATTCCTCTAAAGAGAAAGTTGGGACTTTTGATTCTCCAGGTCCAAATGACCTATGAAAAATCTTCTCATCTTCTTTTATTAAATCAATACTTTTGAGTATAAAATCAATAAATTCAGCAGGTATAATATGTTTCCAGTTTTCTTTTATAAATGATAGTTGATTTTCCAAACTATCGGGTGAAATAAGTAATGGTTCAAAAAGGAACTCAATTAATGATTTGTTATTAAATTTATCTAAGCGATATTTATCTAGAAACTGCTCGAGTAACTTAATCGCTTCAAGATACTTTGTTTTATCGATTAGGTGAGTATCGTCAAAAAGAATTTTTATATCATTTACAGCGCTATTTTGATTGGAAAGGAAAAGAAGAATAAGGTTTTTGATAAAGGAAATCCCTTTCATCCTCTCTTCAGTAGCATCAAAAGTTTTCCTACTAAAAAAATATGAGGAATAACTCTTGAATAATTCTGAATATTCAAAACTCGACATTTCACTGTCTAAGAAGTTATTAGCTTTAATAAGAGTTCTAGGAAGAAATTCTATTTCTAACCTTTCGATTATGTAATCAAAAATTCCCGTCAGAATTGCAAAAGACATCAATTTCCCTGGAAACGCGTTAAGTCCAATCTTTTCTTTTATCTTATAAGACAATAACCTTGCTAAATATGGAGCATCAACAATAATTCTTCCTTCTTCGTCAAAATCACTTTCGTTTAAACTGAAATTTTTAGCGAGTTCATATTTAATGAGTAGAATGGATTTCAACTTCTTCATAATATCCAATGAATTTTAATTTAACATTCTTCACTACAACAAAATTACATAAAATTGACTATAGGAAAATTAAATTAAATTCGGTGCGAACTGATTAAGTTCAAAATTTTAACAATTCACAATCATGTTAATTTATTACTTTATAAATCAGATAAAATATAATTTCACATCATAATTTTAAGTATCAACCTGAAATTTCTGCCTGTTTCGGGATAAATAGATTTTATTCTGGAGAGATGGTTTCTATATTCTTTATTCAAAATATTATCTATGTTTAACGACAAAGTAGAAATCAATTTATCAATCGTAAAAATGGCCTGTCCATAGATATTTAAAATTGCATAGCCTGCAGTCGGTTCTTCGAATTCATCGACTTTTCTTTGAACTAATGCCCACTCGTTCGAAATACCTAATGTATATTTACCATTCTTGAAATAAAGTTGATTACTTCCCTTGAATGGTGGAATTTGTGGTAGTGGTTTATTTGATCTACGAATTCTACCGTTTGTATTACTGAAAGAAGATTGATAAAAAATGTTTGGGAGTAATTTTATTTTTACCGATCCCTCGAAACCGTAAATAAGTGCATCAACACCTGTAGTGCTATAAATAGGAAGAAATGTCTGATAATTTATTCTCCCCGTGTTCCTTGGAATTATGAAAGAATTGAGATGATTGTAGTAAAGATTCAAATTAAAATCCAAACTTTCAAAATTATGATATACAAAAATTTCACTACCCCATCCTTTTTCTGAATTTAGGTTTGGGTTTCCAACTTCATATGAATATGCAGCCAGATGCGGACCTTCCGAAAACAATTCTTCAATCGTTGGTACTCTGGTACTGCGACTTAAGTTAATACCTGCATAGACAATATCTGAGATTTGATAAATAAGAGAAACTGATGATGAGATGTTTATAAATTCCCTTTTTCTAATTTCACCGATCCTTTGGCTAATTTTCTTAATTTTTGGATCGATCAAATCATAACTGACTCGAATTCCCATATCAAAATTCAATCTTTTGTAATGAAAATCTTCATAGAGGAAAGTCGAAATATTCAACGAATAAGAAGGTGGAGTGAATACATAACCACCGATGGCAAAATCTCTGTGTTCAAAAGATAAACCAATTTCCCCTTCTCTGATTATTCCTGAATTCTCATGTTCAAAAATTATTTTACCAGAATTTGTTATGATTCTAAATTCGCTACCAATTAAACCACTATATTCAAACTCTTTATGACGGTAATAATCATATCGGTAATCGATATTAAAGTTACTCATCTGACCAATATTTATTTTTGACGAAAATCCGTATTGTCTTTTCATAATTTGTATATTGACACCAAATGGATGAGCCCCAACAAATCCTCCCGGGACGCCGTAATTCAATTTATAATATTTGAGTGAACCTCCAGCAAAACCAAAATCACGAATAAGACTCACACCTGCTGAACCATTTAAATTATCAGAATAAGAATTCAGAAGTTTACCAATTGGTGTTTTCAAATCTGATGTTTTCCTTCTCGAAATATCAAGTCTTATCTGAAATGGATTTACTGGAATTCCGATATTAAAAGCTCCCAGCCATCCATTATTAGCAGTCTCATAATAATTCCCTAGCGTAAAATGAGGCGTATTATGGATTTCCTCAGGTATATTTTTGTTTACGACATTTACTAAACCACCAATAGTAGTTGAAGTTTGAGTTAAAATTTTAGGACCACGCAAAACTTCAATTTTTTGAGAATTAAAAGGTTCAATTGTAACTGCATGATCTGGGGATGTGGCAGATAGATCAATTGCTTTCATTCCATCTTCTGTTATAACAATTCGGTCTTGTCCGAGTCCTCTAAAAATTGGTCGAGATGGTGCCGGTCCCATTGAACGGATTGATAGTCCCGTTTCATTCTTTAGTGTTTGAGCAAGTGTCTGTCCTAATGTCTGATGTAACGATTTATCCGATAAAACAACATTATATTCCTGTATTTCTTCAACGAACTCTTTTGTTTTCTTGTCTGAAATAATCACAGGTGAGAGATTAATTGTTTTCGGGAAGAGATAAACTACAATATTCTTTTCAGAATCATTCTTGATTTCTAAATCAATTAGTTTTTCCTGAAAAGCGATGTGAGTGATTCTTATTCTGAATTTATTTTTCTCAATCGTTCCAATGGAAAAAGTGCCGTCTTTCTTTGATGTAGTGAACAATTTTTCATTAACTATTTCTATCACAGCGTTCGCAACTGGCTCTGAATTTTCTGCGTTCAGAATTCTCCCTTTGATAACGGTAGGCAAATCGAATGCCATTAAATTATTAACAAGTAAAATAAAAAGAATCACCACGATAGTGTGTTGATCCCAAAATGATATCTTATTGAGGAAAATTGAAGTCTCACTTCTCTTACATTTAAATAATTTTCTCATAATACCAAGAATTTAAAATACTAAATCAACCAAAACTAAACTATCTCACGACGACTGGTATCTTACCACTTCGAAAATCTGGATGTCCTTCATGCAGAATAAAAAATTCAATTTCTGTTCTACCATCATTCTTACCAACAAAATGAAATTCATAATTTCCTTCTTCACCTGAATGTTGCCAGACACCAACCTTACTTGTATCAGAAATTTGCCATGCTAATGGTTGTTTCTTGTAATCTGGGGGATTGATTTCTTCTCTTTTAGGATTCAAAAATTTCACTTTAATTCCTGATGTCATATCACCTAAGGGTACAAAAAATGTATCTGAAGTCACACCTCTGAAAATTTCAACAATTTTAATACCTGATTGATAGAAGACCATCCCTTCTGCTTCAAAATGTTCTTCCTGAGGTGCAACGGGTTCATCTTTTGAACAACTAATAAAGATAGATGAAAAGCTTAAAATGATAATCAACATATAGATTCTTGAACTGATGAATTTCATAAGCTCACTCCTTCTTTTTCTTCTTTTTAGTTGAAGCCTGATAATTTAAGTAATTAATTATTAATCTTCCCCGAACTCAGGAGTGAAAAAATGGAGGTGAACGGGAATTAATATCTGAGAAAAATGAGGATTGGGGTTTAGTAAAATTGTCTAACAAAAAGTATGAAATCGCTTTATAATTTGAAAAGGAAATGTTAATCGATCTATTATAAAATTTATGAATTGAATTAAATGTCTGATTTATGATGCAATTTTCAAACGAGTGAGAGAGTAGCTTTTGAGTATTTTCAGATTTTAATAGAGTTAAGTCTTTAAAGTTATAAAGATAATCATGATAATGAACAACATTCGCGATAGATACAGCGAGATATGAAATTAAAATGATAAAGCTAACTATTTTTATGGATTTGCGATTCATATTATGTATAAGATGATAAAAATCGAGTTCAGTTTCAAGTAATAAAATCAGTATTAATACTAATTTGTTTATATTAAATTTTCAACTTTAGAAGTAACCGGATAAAAAAGTTATTAAAGCATAAATTAGATGATCATCAAGAAAGCAAAATCGTGCATGGTAATCATACAATTTCTTCATAAATAATGTACATCTACTCAATAGATTAGATTTTAATTACGAATCGCCTTTCTCATTTTTTCTTTTCTTATTTTTGCAAGAAATAAAGCGGTAAAGATGAAGGATAAAAAAATTAATCTTAAGGGTAAAACACTCGACGAATTGCAGGATTTTTTTATTTCCATAAATGAAGGTAAGTATAGAGCAACTCAATTATTCCAATGGCTTTATCAAAAAAGAGTCGATTCTTTCGACGAGATGACCAACCTTTCAAAATCATTACGAAACCAGTTAAAACAAATCGCTTCAATTGATTCATTGGAACTTGAGGAGATTCAAGTATCAAAAAAATCAGATACTAAAAAATTCCTTTTCAAATGTCACGATGGTTCCCTCATTGAGTCAGTTTTAATTCCGGAGCAGGATAGACTAACTCTCTGTCTTTCAACTCAGGTTGGTTGTCCTCTTGATTGTCAATTTTGTGCAACCGGTCAAATGGGATATAAAAGAAATCTAAGTGTCTTTGAAATAATTGATCAATTTATTCAAACCAGCAAGCACTCTGAAAAAACTATCACAAACATTGTTTACATGGGAATGGGTGAACCGTTCCTCAATTACGAAAACACAATCAAATCTCTTTCAATCTTTTCATCTGATTTAGCTTTTGATATTTCCGCTAAAAAAATCACCGTCTCAACAGTGGGCATTCCAGATAAAATTATTGACTTCGCTAATCAACCATTTAAAGGGAAACTTGCCTTTTCTCTTCATTCAACAGATGAAGAAATCAGATCCCTTATTATGCCAATCAACAAAAAATTCTCCCTTAAACAAAATATTGAAGCACTTGAATATTTTTATAAGCAAACTAAAAGAAGAATTACTTTTGAATACATTTTATTGAAGGGAATTAATGATTCTGATAAAGATATTAAAGGATTGGTTAGACTATCCAAAAGAATCCCGAGTAAAATAAATATCATACCATTTAATTCAATCGCTCACACGAATCCGAGAGGAATTGGAGCGAAATTGCAACCTACATCAACGGAAGAATTTGAAATGTTCGTTGAAAAATTAAGACGTAATAACCTGACAGTTTTCGTAAGAAATACGAAAGGAAGTGATATTGCAGGAGCTTGTGGACAACTGGCGACAAAAGTTTATCGAAGTAGTAGACAAGTTATATAAAAATATGAGGTGAAAATGAATTCATCGAAAAATGTAAAAATCGCATTAATTCAAATGTCTATGGAAGAAAATACGGATAAAAATCTTAAGAAAGCGAGAATGTTTGTAACGGAAGCATGTGATAATGATGCTAAGATCGTTTGCTTGCCTGAAATGTATAAATCACTCTATTTCTGTCAATCAGAAGATCATAAAAATTTCAGATTAGCTGAAAAACTGAGTGGAGAATCCTTTGAAGAATTTTCAGAAATTGCGAAAAAGAAAAAATCGATCATAATTGTCCCGATTTTCGAAAAAAGAACTAATGGACTTTATCATAATTCATTAATCATCATCAATACAAAAGGAGAGCTCGCAGGATTCTATCGTAAAATGCACATTCCCGATGATCCGCTTTATTACGAAAAATTTTATTTCACTCCAGGAGATGTAGGTTTCAAATCATTTGCTACTGAATATGGTAATATTGGAACATTAATTTGCTGGGATCAATGGTTCCCGGAAGCAGCACGATTAACAGCACTAAAAGGAGCAGAAATTATTTTTTATCCCACAGCAATAGGTTGGCATCCATCTGAAAAAGATAAATATGGTCAGGCTCAAAAAGAAAGTTGGATGACGATTCAAAGAAGTCACGCAATTGCGAATGGAGTTTATGTTGCTGCAGCTAATAGAGTCGGTTTCGAAAAAATTGACAAAAATAGTGATGGGATAATTTTTTGGGGTTCTTCTTTTGTTTGTGATCCTCAGGGCAAAATAATTGTTCAGGCAAGTGAAGATAAAGAAGAAATTGTTTATGCTGATATTGATTTCGCTAAAGTCGATGTCTTCAGAACTCATTGGCCATTCCTTCGAGATCGACGAATTGATGCTTATGAGGAAATAAAACTCAGATTCAACGATTGATGAACGAATGTCGATTGCATCTCAATTAAATCTACCGAAGAAGCTTTCAATAAAAATTTTAAGAGCAAAATAACAGAGTAAATGAAAGGCGACTCGAATGAAATTCCGATTACCTGCAGAATGGGAAAAGCACGCTGCTACATGGATTGGATGGCCAATTAATAAAGAGGATTGGCCAGGAAAATTTCAACCGATTCCATGGGTATTTGGGGAAATTGTAAGAAAAATTTCTGAAGTTGAACAGGTAAATATTATTTTTCACAACGATAATCATAAGGAAAGTGCAATTAAAATTCTTAAAAAAATTGGATGTAATTTTACTCAAATTACATTTGTTGAACAAAGAACAGATCGTAACTGGCTTCGTGATTCCTCCCCTTTTTATGTGATTGATGATAAAGGGAAAGTCGTTCTAATAAGATTCGGTTTCAATGCCTGGGCAAAATACAATAATTTCAAAAATGATTCGAAAATTCCTTCAGCGATTTCAAAAGTTTTAAATAAAAAGATGATTGATGCAGTTTATCAGGATAAGTTAGTTGTTCTTGAAGGTGGTGCTATTGATACCAACGGAAAAGGAACATTAATTGCAACCGAAGAATGTTTACTGGACGAGAAAACACAGCCAAGAAATCCAGGATTGACAAGAAAAGATTACGAGAAAATTTTTAAGAAATATCTCGGCATCGAAAATGTAATCTGGTTAAAGAAAGGAATTGTTGGTGATGATACGCATGGACATGTTGATGATGTTTGTCGATTCGTGAACCATAATACTGTTGTTCTTTGTTCTGAATCGAACCCATTTGATGAAAACTACAAGATCCTTCAAGAAAATAAAGAAATCCTTGAGGATGCAAAACTGGAAGATGGAACAAGAGTAAATGTTGTCGAATTACCAATGCCAGAACCACTATACTTTGATGGACAAAGACTTCCTGCAAGTTATGCTAATTTTTACATTTCGAACTCGTATGTTCTTGTCCCAACTTTTAATGATGTAAATGACAGAAAAGCTCTCGGTATTTTGAGTGAATTATTTACTGAAAGAAAAGTTGTTGGAATACATGCAGTTGACCTCGTTTGGGGGCTCGGAACAATTCATTGTCTTACACATGAACAACCCACTGAAGAATTATGATGTGGTTACCCATAGCATTTGGGGTTGCTTTGTTCGATTCACTCAAGAATGTTCTTGCAAAAAAAACTTTGCAAAACATCGACGAATATATAGTAGCATGGGCTAATTCTTTTTTTTCTGCAATCTTTTTAATTCCAATTTTCTTCTTTGGTGTTCCCGAAATTAAACCAATGTTTTTTGTTGGATTAATCGTTAGTGGAACATTAAACATTGCTGCTCTTATCTTTTTTATGAAATCAATTAAAAGTGGTGATTTATCAAAAACTGTACCTCTGACAACTCTATCACCATTATTACTTTTAATTACATCTCCTTTAATTGTTGGTGAGTTTCCTTCGTTTTGGGGAATTCTTGGAATGATATCAATTGTAACCGGTGCTTATTTGTTGAATTTCAGAAAAGGTGAAACGGACTATTTAGCACCCTTCAAATCTATCGTTAAAGAAAAAGGTCCAAGATATATGCTAATCGTAGTTCTCATCTGGGCTATTTCTGCAAATTTTGATAAGATTGCAGTTATTAATTCTTCACCAATGTTTTATTCATTCGCTGTTCAATCATACATCGGGGTATTAATGTTATTCTTTGTGATTCCAAGATATAGAGAAACACCAGAAACTTTTAGACATAATCTTAAAGCACTCATTGGAGTAGGATTTTTTTCAACTCTAACGATTATCTGTCACATGATTGCTCTTAGTTTGACAATTGTTCCATATGTGATTTCTATTAAACGAACAAATTCAATTTTAAGTGTACTATTCGGAAAAATATTTTTCAACGAAGGACAACTGAAAGAAAGACTGGTTGCTGCAACTCTGATGTTTATCGGTGTTCTCTTGATTACTTTTGGTTAATGCTTGTTAGACTAGTTGTTAATTAAAAAATCAAACCATTCCTATTTTAATTCTTTTTATTAAGGATTTTATTTGTGTAACATTTGTTAATATAATTCCTGAATAATTTTCGCTTAAATCATGGATGATGAAAACCTCTTTATGATAGAAATATTTTTTGTAGAAATTTATGAAGATATGCTTTCTACGAATGCTCATCAAAACATTTTTTATCGTTTACAAGTAATTTTTCAAAATAATTTATGGGCACATGATTGTACGAACCTACTGAAGCCAATTAGAGATATTCATTCGAACATTGTTAAAGAAGTCTACTACAATCCTGGGATTTGACTGGTCATATTTTTTGATATAATCTTCACAGGACTTTCATTTACATTAGCGAAGTATTATCAGCACCTCACAAATTAAAATACATCTTGTATTCGAATGGATGTGGCATTGTAGCAATCGAACGAATTTCTTCTTCCTTTAAATTAATCCACTGCTGAATTAAATCATCAGTAAAAACACCATCACGTTTAAGAAATTCGTTATCTATTTCGAGTGCATCAAGTGCTTCTGAAAGATTCCTTGGCAAGAAATGAATTCTTTTATCTTTTTCAAGCTCGAATATGTTTGTATCAAATGGACCAAATCCTTCCTTAACGGGATCAATTTCATTAACAATTCCATCAATTCCTGCCATTAACATTGCACTAAAACAGAGGTATGGATTTGCTGTTGCATCAGGTGGTCTGTATTCCATGCGAGTGAATTGTGGATTATTCACATACTTCGGAATTCTAATAGCAGAGGATCTATTTGCCTGACCAAAAGTAATCGCAACAGGTGCTTCAAAACCCGGAACAAGTCTCTTGTAAGAATTTGTACTCGGATTAGTGAATGCGCATAGTGCACGAGCATGTTTGAGTAATCCCCCAATATAATTCAAAGCAATTTTACTCAAATTACCGTATTTACTTCTCTCATAGAAAACATTCTTATTTTTCTTCGTTAAGAATTGATGAACATGTAAACCATTCCCAGCTTGATGAAACATTGGTTTCGGCATAAATGTAACGAAAAGATTCTTCAGTCTCGATAGATTGAAAAGAGTATATTTAGTTAAGATTGTTTTATCGCCAGCTTCAAGCAAGTTCATAAAATAAGTTTCTATTTCCTGCTGTCCTCTTTCTCCCACTTCATGATGATGGTATTTAACTCTTATCCCAAACTTCTTTAAATAAGCACAGGCTTCATCTCTGAAATCGTCATAAATATCGAATGGATTTGCTGCGTGATATGCATTTGTCCAGAATTCTTCAGCATGTTCCACATGATAATAAGATGATGCTGTTCTCGTATCATAATCGACTTTTGAGAAGATATAAAATTCGAACTCAGGACCCCACCAGGATATATCAGCGATTTTATATTTCTTAAGAATTTCCTCAGCTTTAGTTGCAATGAATCTTCCGTCCTGATTAAATCTTGTCCTTGATTTGTCTGTAAGATGAATATTCGCAAAAAAAGTTAATGTTTTCATTTCTCTGAATGGATCAATAACACCAGTTGTTAAATCTGGAATTAAAATCATGTCACTGCTTTCAACTTTCGAGAATCTATAGCTTGAACCATCAAATCCTACACCATCATAAACAATGTCATTCAATGTTACTTCAGAGAGTGGTAATGAGATATGATGCAACTTACCAATCAAATCCACACATTTTAGATCAATTATCTCAACCTTATTTTCTTTTATGAATTTATTTAATCGATTGATTTGTTCTTTCATGTTCATATGAGAGTCCATTATTGTTAAAAATTTAAAACTTTTATTTAGCTACTTACTCTGTTCAATTGGATTTATTTTACTTAGTTCAAAAAACAAAAAAGGGAGTTTTAAAGAACTCCCTTAAATGATCACTCAAATACCGATTCAGCATTGACAATTTTTAATTTCTTCTCATTTATTTTCAAAGGATATTTTTGAATGTACCTATCTTCATCGAGTATATGTTTTGAAATATTTTGATGCTGATAAGTGATTGGCGAAACTTTGTTCGTTTTCAGATCATCTGCAAATTCAGACGAACCCTCTGTCACCATCGCAACTTTCATATTCTGGAAGTTTAGATATTTTCTAACAGCATTATCAACATCTTTCTTTGTCAACTTTGGCAATTGTTTTGCAATTTCATCAATAAAATAGCCTGTACCATAAAATTCAGAATCCATTAAATATCCCAATCGTCTCGATTGTGTTTGTACCCATAACTTCGAGTAATTAATTAAAAATTTTCTTGTTTCTTCAAAATCTTTTTCAGGAATTCCGTCTTTAATAAGATTTTCAATTTCACGAATTGCCATTCGAAGTGCGAAATGACGATTTGCGTTTACAACAGGACGAATCCAGACACTAAAATATTGTTGCCTTCTCGGAATGTTTGGGATTGGAAAAGTTGAGCCACCATCTTGAATGAAGTTCTCTATATAAGAATAATCTCCATAATTCAGTCCTCTATCACCACGCATTTTGTTCATTAAAATACCATTGAAAGTTCTGTGTTCGCCGAGATATGAATTTGCAACCATGAGAGCATAGAAATCTTTATGTGCTCTTGTAATATTAATCGGATAACCAAAAGAAATTGCTGTTGAAGGAGTTTTTTTCTCGATTAAAGTAACTTCTATGTTCTCAATCTTTTGTGGTTTTGGTAACTTAACAACATTTGATTTTCCAAGGGGTAATTTTGATAAATCTCGTCTGACTTTATTCAAGAATTCTTTTGAAAAATCACCAGCAATTCCGATTGTGAGATTGGATTGGGTATAATATTTTTTATAATAGTTTTTTACATCGTTCAAAGTGATCGAATTAAGTGAACTCACTGTACCGGCTTCAATCCATCCATAAGGATGGTTTTCGTAGAGCATGATCTGCAGATAAGCTTTTCCTAAATTTTCGTCATTTTCTCGTCTTAAAGTGTTCTTGATGTAATTTATCTGTAAATCTCTTAGTCGAATAAAATCATTTTCATCCATTCGCGGGTTAGTCAAAACCTGTTCAAAAATATTCCAAAATTTTTCAAGGTTATCTTTATGAATATCAGCAATAAAAGTAGTTACTTCTTTATCTGCTGTTACTCTTATTTCACCAGCAATGGGATATAATTTTTCGAGCATCTCTTTATAAGTCACATCACCATAACCACCTTCTGCGATTAATCGTGCTGTAAGAAGGTTTATTCCTTCCTTCCCTTTGGGTTCATTTACACTTCCTACACGGAATTGAATTCTGAAAGAAATTAATGGTGATTCATCAATCTTAAGTGTGGTGACTTTCATCTTTTGTGCTGACAAATTCATAGCCAGGATCCCTGAAATTATTATGGTCAACATTATTTTTTTCATCTTAATTCTCTCCTGAAATTAGTGTAACAACATTTCTCTTTTCTTCAACGAGATATTTTTTAGCTGTATTCTGAATATCTTCGGGAGTTAACTTCGTTAATGTTGAATAATATTCGTCAAGACTTTGAGGATAACCTGTCACGCTAACATAATACGCCAGTGTAGAAGCGATTGCATCAGCGTTATCAAGACTATGAAGAAAACTATATTTCATATTAGATAAAACATTACTCAACTTTTTAGGAGAGATTGGCTCGTTCTTTAATTTTTCGATTGAATTGAAAATGAGTTGTTTAACTTTCTCAATATCTTCGTCACGCTTAATTCTTGCAAAAATTCTAAATAAAGTTGGATCTCTATCAATTGGCATCTCTCCACTTATAAAATCCACTAATTTTTCATCAAGAACTAATTTTTGATAAAGTTCAGAAGTTTTGGAGAAAAGTAATTCTGCTATAACATTAAGTGCTGCGACATCTTTACTTTTTGCATCAAATGCTGGAGTTTTGTATCCGATGTATAAGTACGGAAGAGTTTTATTCGGATAAGCAACAACTTTGGATCTTTCCTCTTTTTGTTCTGGTTCCTCGGGAATTGCTGGAGTGAAAGTTCCTTTTTTCCAATCACCATAATATTTTTCAATTAAATAAATTGCTTTATTAAAACTTACATCACCTACAATTATAATCGTGCAAAACTCTGGTCTATAATATCTATCAAAAAATTGAAGACTATAGTCATACTGATTTGGCATATCTTTAATATCTTCAAGAAAACCAATTGTAGTATGGCGATAAGTATGTTTTGTGAATGCAAGTTTTTGCATTTCTTCATTCAGAATCTGGAATGGACTCATTGCGCTTTTATTATATTCACCGAGTATCGCACCCGCTTCTGTTTGAAATTGTTCGAGAGAATATTTCAAGTTTTTGAATCGATCAGATTCAATATCGATTATTGTTTCAAGAGCATCAGCACTTGCAACAATGTGATAAACTGTTTGATCATTCGAGGTCCATGCATTTGAATCAGCACCAAGTAATTTTAATATACGATTATATTCTACATCAGAATATTTTTCTGTTCCCCTGAACATCATATGCTCGAAGAAATGAGCAAAACCTGTCTTACCAGGTTCAACCTCATTCCTTGAACCTGCTCTCACCACTGTATAATAAGCTACAATTCCTGGACTGTTATATGGAACCACGATCACTTTTAGACCATTCGATAAAGTGTGTTCTTTGATTTCGAAAGGAAAAACTTTTTGTGAAAAAAGATTCATATTTACCACCAAGATTGTTAAAACTATTATGCAAAATTTGAACATTTTCATAGTACCTCCTTCGATTAATTAATAATAAAAAGGTTATCCACCGATGTAATTAAATGTTGAAAACAGCAGTGGATAACCTTCGAGAAAATTTTTACAAGCATTTGTGGAATGAATCATTAGTCAAAATTAACAGAACATTTAACCGCATCGAGACCAAGAAATTGTGCAGTTGTATCTAATTCTTCTTCGATTCTTAATAGCTGATTATATTTAGCGAGTCTATCGGTTCGGCTTGCTGACCCTGTTTTTATCATTCCAGTATTTACAGCTACGGATAAATCCGCAATAGTTGTGTCCTCAGTTTCACCTGAACGATGACTGATGATAGATGTGTAGCCTGCTCTCTTAGCAAGTTCAATCGTATCGAGAGTTTCAGTTAATGTACCTATTTGATTTAATTTTATAAGAATACTATTAGCAATGCCTCTTTCGATTCCTTTTGCGAGAATTGAAGGGTTAGTAACGAAAATATCATCACCAACTAGTTGTATCTTCTCGCCTATTGTGTCTGTTAATAAATTCCATCCATCCCAGTCTAATTCACTCATTCCATCTTCGATTGAAACGATTGGATATTTTTCGACCCATCTTTTCCAGTATTCAACCATTTGTTCAGAAGTCAATTCCGATTTATCTGATTTTGAAAAAACATATTTTTTCTTTTCAGAATCGTAAAATTCACTCGCTGCTGGATCAAGAGCAATGGCAATATCTTTACCAGGTTTATATCCAGCTTGTTGGATTGCTTCGAGAATAACTTCTATTGCTTCTTCATTTGATTTTAAATTGGGTGCAAAACCACCTTCATCGCCAACAGCAGTACTGTAACCCTTTTTCTTTAGAACATTTTTAAGATTATGAAACACCTCTGCACCCATTCTTAGGGCTTCGGCAAACTTGGGTGCACCGACAGGCATGATCATAAATTCTTGAAAATCTACATTATTATCGGCGTGCTTTCCACCATTGATAATATTCATCATCGGAACAGGAAGAACTTTTGCATTAACTCCACCAATATAACGGTACAATGGCATTCCAAGTGCGTTCGCAGCAGCCTTGGCAACTGCAAGTGATACACCAAGAATTGCATTTGCGCCTAAATTACTTTTATTTTCGGTACCATCTAATTCAATTAAGATATTGTCTATTTTTACCTGATCAAACGGATCAAGCCTAACGAGATTATCAGCAATTATATCGTTTACATTTTTTACAGCTTTTTGAACTCCTTTACCTAGAAATCGTGATTTATCTCCATCTCTGAGTTCAACTGCTTCTTGAGTTCCTGTTGATGCACCACTTGGGATTGCTGCTCTACCATATGTTCCATCCTCAAGAATTACATCTACTTCTACTGTTGGATTTCCTCTGGAATCAAGTATTTCACGAGCAATAATATCTTCAATTAAAAGCATAATTTTACTCCCTTTATTTTATTGATAATATCGTACAAAAATATCCATAATGTCCAAGCTATACAAAGTTTTTATTTATTGATTAACAAGCATTTTATTAAAAAATGTAAATAGCAATAGATTAATATATAAACGAGATTACTCATCTGTGTTATCAACTAATTTATTTTTAACCTTTTACGAATAATCAATTGATGAACATATAATATATGTAAAAACCTATTCGATATTTTGTCATCTAAATTAGTTTTTATATATTTGTAACTACTTTTAGACTTGATTTATACAGTTTATTCACATTCTGATATTTATGGTTGGGCGCGTAGCTCAGGGGTAGAGCATCTGCCTTTTAAGCAGAGGGTCGATGGTTCGATTCCATCCGCGCTCACAACAAAAAAACCCTGAAGAATTTTCAGGGTTTTTGTTTTTTAAAGTCTCAATCAGATTGAAAATACAGTATTAAAATTCAATTACCTTCTTGTCTCACAGTTTCTGATAAATTTTTCATTTCATCTTACATCAATCTAATTTTAGTAACAAATTTACATGTTCACATATCTCCATAGTAAATCTAATTAAATCCCACTAAAATAATTGATAACATAATTTACCACATCCAGTAAAGTGTTTACAATACCAGCAATAGAATTTCTGAAAAAGTCAGTAATATCATCAAACTGAATGTTTGTTCTGTTTAATATCCACTGAATTAATTCCACGATAATTCCAAGTCCTGCAAGAACAAGTCCAATTGCCATAGCATTAAATGCAATAAAAGCAAGCGCCGAAGCAACATATTTAGCTATTGAAAATCCAATCCACAACAAAAGGGCAACTGCAAAAACTTTGATTCCCATTATAATCCAATCTACAGGTGAATTTATCTTGTTTAGTTTTTCGGAAATTTTGATAGGAAATTCCAGAGCTTTCCCGTTGCGAATTATTACATTACCAGCATCATCAACAAATTTAATCGTCGGATAAACTCCATCTCTCCCCCAGAGTAAATTGGCTACTTCATTCGTTTTTGAGTTCACAAGTCTAAGATGTGGATAGCTGGCAAGTGTATCTTTAATAAATGTTATTTTCAAAACATTATAGTTTCTGTCCTGTAAAAAGCCAAGAGTTAATTCTTTACCGGGATTATCATAAAGTTCTTGCAACACAGTATGCTTATCTTGAATTTTTGCAGCAATTTCTTCTTCGGTGCCATCAAGAAGAATATCGACTCTGGGAGTTACCGGTCTTTCTCGAGGTGTACCCTCGGTATAACCTGTTATTGAGCTCTCACATGATTGAATGACTGGTGCAAGCGTGAGGAGACCTAAAGATTTAATAAAATTACGACGGTTGATAATTTTTTTCATTTTTTGTCCCCCTGTTTTCTTGCACTTTAATTTTTGCAAGGTAAAGAATGTTCCAGATTTATTGATTTATGATTAATTTTAATTACTAAATCAATATTTCTTTATAGAGCTTACAAAGTTTCGATTTTAATATCTAACCATGGTCAATTTACTTACTTAATTAAAACCATTTTAAATGTTTTCAAAAAATCTGACATACTCACATTGTAAAAATAGATTCCACAAGTTAAATTGTTTCCGTCAAAAAGTATTTCATAATAACCTGGTTCTAATTCTCCATTTATCAAAGTTTTTATTTCTCTTTCCTAATAAATCATAAATTTTGATCGTTACAATATCTTTTTTATGTAAATTAAATGGAATTTTAGTAATAGAGTTAAATGGATTTGGGTAATTTTGATATAGCTTAAATTCATTTAGGAAAGTTTCGTTCTCATCTATACTTTCAGATAATGCTGAATTTGATGACTTCAAGAATGATTTAGATACTTTTGTTCTATCAATTGTATTAACAGCAATTTGTGTAAGTAGTTCATCTGGAAATTTCGCTTTCATTTTGCTTAGAATTGTTCTCGCCGCAATTGTATCACATTATGAGAAGTAGTATATATTGAATAAGCCGAACAACGAAAGTAATTCATCATATCCTCCTTTGAAGTTATTTCCAAGTTTTTCATAGTATTCAATCGATTTAAGAATATTATTTTCTTTCAAATACTCTTCTGCAAGGATTAAATGAGCAAGTGATGATATTTTATCCTTTGACTTCCTAGATGAATCAATTATTGATTGACAATATGACTTAAGTTCATCACTGGACAATTGACAATTACTAACTGAATCAAATTTACATTCCTGATATGTTTGCTGTAATCCCCACAAAGCATAAATTGACCATTGCTTCTTCGGATTTATTTCAATTATCTTTTTATAAACTTTAGCCGCATCGCTGTATTTGCGATTTGCTCGAAGAACTGAGCCTGCGTACATTAATACTTGCTGTTGCTCCATTTTCGCGAAGCCGAATCAAACTCTGCACTAATGAAAATCGGTGACAAAGGAGTAAGATTATCATTTCTTCTTTGGTCAATATCTATTTCTTTCCCTTCAATTATTCCTTTTGCTATGCGTAATGCTTGATTCGGATCGTAATCTAAATAATTATACCAATCTATTGAGGAAGTTTGATCTGAATAAAATTTTGATGGAGAAGGATTTGTACTGCCACACCAATTGTATTGTACCTCCACAACTGAATTATTCAGTGCTTTCAAAAAATATTGTGGTGAGTTATAGATGCTATTGTGACCGCCTAAGTTTGTTTCATTGACTGCATCGTAGCCGCCAAGAAATGGCTGTGAGTTGTATGAATATACACCGATTGAATCGTTTTTAATTACATTATTCCCGTATCCGGTTTGTACTCTGTGTCCAAACTGTGGAGTTGAATTAATACAATAAACACCAACCTGTGAAGTATCTATCTTGTTCCTATAAAAATATGGATGACCTCCGGAAATTAGTATTCCATAAGAATCTCCGTATGAAAGTATGTTATCTGTTAATATACCATTACAATTATTTAATGAAATACCGCCACTAAAGTCACGAATTGTATTGTAATGAATGTTAGCGAACGAATTGTAAGACAAAATTGCTGAATTACAATTCTCTATTTTGTTATTTGATATTTCTGGACTACCGTGATTAGTGTAAGTTCCAAAATCACTGTCTGTAATAAAAATATTGCTAATTACCGGCTCAATGTTTGTACCGTAGCAAGGGTTGTAAATACTTATTGCTTGATTAATGTTGTTTCTGAAATTACAACTGTCAATAATCACATCTGGATCTTTTCCAGCATATTCTATCTCTAAGCCATTTAATGAAAATTCTATATCACAATTTTTAAGTATTGAATAATTATTATGAGAATAAATTTTAATCCTATCCCAGTTTGTAATTGTTGGTTGATCGGAAGTAAAGGTTACTCTTTGAGTTGGGGTGCCTATTGCTTTAAGTGAGCCGTATATGGTTAATCCAGCCCCTTCTTGAAATAAAAACTGTGAACCGGGCTTCATTCCAAGTATGCCTCCAGTTTCAACTGTCAGGTTTACTCCATTATAAGCAATAAACAGCCCCATTGATTACGAGCTTACTATTATCCTCAAAAATTACATCTCCATTGTCCTCTATATCTAACAAAACATTTTCCCCAATAGTCAATGTTGAACCAGATTTTAGTTTTATTTTCCCATTATGCCATAAGTTTATTTGACTGTAGTAATCACTTACTATATTTACATTGCCATTAATCTCAAGTGTTCCGTCTATGAAAAAGGTAACGAAGCTGTCAAGAGTAACCGTTATCGAGCTTATTTTTAAGTATTTATTAACTAATAAACTTATATCACCGTCTAATAAAATAGATGTTTTCCATTCTAAGAAGTGCTCAAAATCAGTATAAATTTTCCCTCTGTATTTTCTTTCAGTGAAGTGATTAACTATATCCATAGTAATCGTTCTCATTCTCTGAACATCTAATTGTGAAATTGGATCCATTTTATATCCCAGCCCTCTTATCCATGCACCAGCCCCAGCAGCAAATCCCCGTGAGTTACTAACAGTATCTTCATAGTATATCATTTGATGCAAAATTAATGAGTCACGATTATCATAATTGCTTAAAAGATATCTTTGTGCAAGAGTATCTCTAATTAGATTATCATTATAAGGCGGTTAATATGTTTCCAGATTATCCAATTCTCCACCTACAATTCCTAATGTATCATATGTATTTGTAATATTATCCCATACAAGATATCCCAATCCAAATAATGAATCCTTTTGAAGACCAGTACCCTTAAAATATCCAGTGATCAGGATTATAACAAATATCTGGTGGTTCCTCATAATTTTTACCAGGCTCCCAGGTGTTATATCCACCTTCGTATTGCTCACCTAAAAATTGTGCTTCCGGCTTTCCAGGTGCACCATTAATCGTTGAACGCCATAAATCATATTCGTCTTTATTCTCATTTTTATTACATTTGAACTTTGTTTGATCAGTAACCCAATGTATCCTCCAATAACATGTGTTTGGTGCAAAACGCGCTATGTTTCCATGATATTCAACGCCTTTAAATTTTTCTATATTATCTCTTTCATTTTTTGACCAGTATTCATCATGAGACCATAGTATTAATAATTTTAATTTGATAATAAATTTATACCTAATTGAGGTGGTGAATTGTCCGGTCGATAGTCTAAATCAATATTATTACAATATTCTATCTTGTAACCGTGTTCTTTAAGCAAATGTTCTAAAGAATGATTATACCATTGCATTGCTTGACTATATTCTAATGTAAATGGTCTGTCAATTGCTATTGTATCAGTTTCAGTTCATGATAATGGTTCTTGATCCCAGGAATAAAGCGAACCCCCACCCTACCAATTGTATGCATGCCAGGTGGTGATATCAAACTTAAAGAGTATTCTTGAATTTTCTCCTGGATTTAAAGACCTAATAACAAATGGAACCCAATAGTATTTTTCACCTAATACGGCAGAATCATTCGATGTAATTTCATAATGATTAAGTTTAACATAATATAATCCGCTTTCCCAATTAACAGGTATATTTATTGTAAAAGAACCACTCTCCCAGTAAGTTCTGCAACCCATTTTATATTCCACAGGTTTTCTAGTCGTATCCCCAGGATATATCTCAACACCATTCTCATCATGCAGCGGAAAAAATCTACCCACTCTCGTTTGTGCAGGTAACATAAGTGAATCATTGCTTCTATACACTTCATATTCATAACTTGAATCGTTATTGTAGCTTCTAACACTTACATAAATTCTTATGCTTTCACCAGGTAATACACTTGTAGACCAGGCAAATCCTTCTATGTAATACCTCTTCCAGGCTAAATTTTTTGTCTCTACAGGTTTATATCTTTCCCAGGGATTTTCTTGAGCCATAATTATTATCTGTAGAAGAAAAAATATAATTAATACTCTACCCGCTTGCATTGTGATTGTCTTCCATTAATCTATGTTAAGTTTTTATTTAACTAATACCATTTGTTTTGTCTCCTGAAATTTTAATTCCTTACCATCTTCAACATAAGTAGCATTTAGTGTATAAGAATATATCCCGCTTGATAATCCCTCGGAATCAAAAATTACACGATATACGCCTGATGCATATTCTTCCTTAATTAGCTCTTTTATCAATTTCCCGATTATATCGTATATACTCAGTTGAACAAAAGAACTTCTTTTTATCTCAAACTCAATGGTTGTTTTTGAATTAAATGGATTTGGATAGTTTTGATGAAGTGTAAATGTTTTAGGTATTTGACCAATATTTTCAATAACATTTGTTAAAGGTACATATACCAATACTTCCCCGTTGCGACCTACTGCCCAGCCATGATATTTATCTATCATAATTGCATCGTTTATGTCTCTTGTTAATCCAACATGTTCTGGATACCAATTATATCCCCCATCCGTTGTTCGAAATATTATCCCAGCTAAATCTCCTCGATAAAAGGTATCTCAAAAAGACCAACCATTTAGAGTATCAGTAAATGAAATAACACTTGCACCAAATTCGAAGGGATCATCCCATGTAAGTGAGTCAGTAACAAACCAGTTATTACCACCATCAGTAGTCTTAGAAAAATATGTGAATCCTCCTACCATTGAAACAGCCCAACCATATTCCTATTTAAGAAAGTAAGAATAAAAACCTCTTTTGGGCTCGAAATTAATTCCCAGTGGTCACCTCCATCTGTAGTCCTAAATAATACTTAATTGGCTTTTGCGTTTATTCCTTTCCAGCCTGATATCCACCCGTATAACGAATCTACAAATTTAATCTTTCTTAATTGAATTATACTATCTCCTAATGTGCGTTCCGTCCAGGTTATCCCTCCATTTACTGATTGGGTCAATTTACCTGTATCTGGATATGAATATATAGTACTACCAGCGATGTTTACTAATGTTCTTTTTGAGTAATTAACACTCAAATATTTGTGATATTTTTTATCTTTATTACTTAACCAATTATTTCTGCGGTTTGTAGTCTTATAAATTCGAGCCAAAGAACTAGCATTTCCAACAACCCATCCAATATTACTTTTATTAACAGTTATTGAGTAAGGTACTAGTTCAGCAACTTAACTATTCCAACTTTTACCCCCATCAGTTGTTCTGTAAATATAATGAGACATGCCAACCCATCCATTAAGTGAGTCTATAAAGAAAAAAGTATATATTTCATTGTAAGATGGTGTTCCTAATTGTGCGATTTACACCCATCCATACTGCTGTGCTAGAAGATTTATACTTATAAGCAAAATAAGGGCGGTAATTAAAAGGATGTTTCTTTTCATTAACGTAACTCCTTTTTTATAATTGTATTAAATAATTTACTACCTGTCAAACCATTTAAGCACTCTCTTGTCATAGTAAAATTCATCTAATTTCAATCCGAAATTGTTTGGTTTCATTTTGTTATTTGGTTTTCTAGCACCATTAGAATAAAGCGTTCCAAGTATTGCAATATTTTCGGATATATCTATTCCTTCTTTTTTCCATCGTCCAATGTTCATTTTTATAAATGCTGCAGCCTACACAATATTGATAGAATCATTACTCAATTTATTTATAAGTTCTTCTCTATTTTTACTTAAACTTATAATTTTTGTGATTTCCTTACCCAGATAATAATGACTTTTTGACCAGTTTAATTGCCTTTCAATCCAATCAGCTGTTTCAAATTTTATCTGACAAAATCCAACGGATGCATTTAATCCAACCTTTAAAAGTAAAAAATCAAGTTCATCATCAAGCCATTTATGATTTAAATATCTCTCTGTAAAAATGATCACTGCTAAAGATCTTGTATTTATTCCAAATAATTTTGAAGTATTTCTTATATAATCCTTTCTTTGTAAAACTGATTTTTCTACTTCATATATTTTGTTTTGTTGATAATAGGAAGGCGAGTTCAGAACTAAATTTATAATAAAAAATAAGAAAATAAATTTCATGATACCACTCTTATTTGAAAGGAGATAAATTTCTCATAAGAATCAACTGGCTATATATTATAATATCTGTTCCATATGGTATGGTTAAAGAAATAAGAAAATTGATCGTAATATAGATTGATTAATTAATAAAGGATTTAGTGATTAAGCTATCGGAGTGTTTCCAAATAAACATTATTCATATAAAAAAGGGTTGTTAATTCAAGTTTTGACTTAACAACCCTTTAACTATTCGTTATATAATTTATGATATTTTTACCTAATCCATCTCTCAAACCAATTGAAAATTTCTGTCATCCACAATTTGAAATTCTGAGGTTTGGCAACGAAGTGAGTTTCATCCGGGAAATAGACAAATCTTGATGGTACACCTAATCTTTGTAAAGAAGTAAATAACTCAAATGCCTGTGATTCTGGAACACGAAAATCATAAGCTCCGTGGGTTACAAGCATTGGTGTTTTAATTCTATCGACATACATATGAGGTGAAAATTTTTGATAAAGTTTTCGATTTGTCCATGGTGTTCCTTTGAATTCCCATTCAACAAACCATAACTCTTCTGTTGAACCATACATACTCTCAGTGTTAAAAACTCCCGCATGTGACACAATTGCTTTGAATCGATCTGTTTGAGTAGCAATCCAGTTCATCATATAACCACCATAAGAAGCACCAGCTGCAACAGTTTTATTTAGGTCAATAAATTTGAAATTTTTAATTGCATAATCATAAGCATTCATCAAATCTACATATACTTTACCTCCCCAATCACCACTGATTTCATCGGTAAATTTTTGTCCATAACCCGTGCTTCCTCGTGGATTGGGCATGACAACGACATAGCCTTTTGATGCATAAAGAGATGGATTCCATCTATAATGCCACAAATCCTCCCACGCGCCTTGTGGTCCACCATGAACTAAAAATACCATGGGATATTTTTTATTTTCATCAAAGAATGGTGGTTTAACCAAGAGACTATGGACCATAACATCATCCGCTCCCTTGCTCCAGAATTCTTCAGGTGTCATCATCTCTATTTGTGATAATAATTCATCGTTAAAATCTGTGAGTTTCGTCAATTTATTCGTGGTCAAATCAAGTTTAAAAATATCTATTGGTCTTGTGATCGAACTTTGGTTAAAAATTAAAAACTTTCCGTTGTTTGAAAGACTTAAATCAGTATTCCAATGCTTATCGTATAAGGTTTCAATTTTTTTTGATTCAATATCAATTTTATAAACAACTCTCCGACCGTGATTATCAGCTGTGAAAAAAATAGTTTTTGAATCAAGTGACCATAGAACTTCCTCAACAGATCTATCAAAATCTTCTGTGATATTTACAATCTTTCCACTATTTCTATCATAAAGCATTAGAGTTTGTCTATCAGCTTCAAAACCTGCACGAGCCATTTGTCGGTAAGCAATGTATTTCCCATCAGGTGAATAAACTGGTTGATTGTCATTTCCTCTATTTGTTGTGATTTTTCTTTTAACTTTTCCATCGATTGTTGTTAACCATAAATCGTTATTAGTTGAGATCGCCATTATCTCATCAGTATTTGTGACAAAGCAAATTTCTTTACTATCAGGAGAAAAAACATAATCCAGTTTGCCACCAAGTGCAATCGGTGGAACATAAGATTTGCTTCCCCCAGTCAAATCAATATATTGACTTGTTTCCAGATCAAGGAGAAAAAGATGACTTCTTTTTTCTTCAAGCCAACTGTCCCAGTGTCGGAACATTAATTTATCATAAATTTTGGCTTTGACTTTACTTTTTTCTTTTTCTTCCTCTTTTGATTTGTTACAATCATCATCAGGACAATCGGGATATACTTCAGATATAAATAATAATTTCTTTCCATCGGGTGATATAACTGGACCAGTGGCACCAGTAGAAAGATTTGTCAGCTGTACGGGTTCTTCATTTCTCTCAATATTCACTTTGAAAATATGTGGTGTACCGGTTTTTGTGGAAACAAATGCAAGATGTCGCGAGTCAGGAAACCAGAAAGGAGAATTTTCAGAGAATTCTGGGGTATTAGTGATATTTTTCTTTTCACCTGTAGTCAAATCGTAAATCCAAATATCACTGAATGATCTATTTTCGTCGAATCTAACTGATGTTAATACAAATGCGACATATCGATTATCTGGTGATAATGTCGTTTGTGAAATTCGTTTAATTGCAAACATATCATCAATTTGAAGTGGTCTCTTTTGTTGTGAAAAAAGAGCCATGTTTAGAAAAAGTAAAAGGATGAGCATCAATTTTTTCATCTTAGATTCTCCTTCTTTATTTAGATTTCTTAAATCAATCATTTCGAATTTAAAGATTAATTTTTTTAATTGTGAATTTTTCTGAAGGACGAAAAGTAGAAAGAAACTCTAATTTTAATTGTTCATTTCATATATATTTAGTTCATGATATTTCTATCTACATTCGAATGGAATTAATTGACTGAGGTAATAATCATGATCGAAACGAGTTCAATATTACATTATAACAGGAATCACAAAAATTTTCCGACTTAATATCAACCGCGTCAACATTCGAAGATGAATGCATTACGCATTCAAAATATCTGCAGTGTTTCAGTCCGTATGTATGACCTAACTCATGATTGATTTCTTTGATTAATCTTGAGAGAAAGAGCTCTTCGTTTGGAGGAAGTCCATAGAATTCAGGATAAAGTCTGTGTGCGGAAACCACAGCAGCTTTTCCGTTTAGTTGTGCTTCCCCAAAAACGAATGTTAGAATTGGAACAAATAAATCAAAATCTGTGAGTGTAAGAATCTTATCGTAATGATTATAGTTTTTCAGTGAATACTCAATAAATTTCGTTGAATAATATTGATCCCTGATTTCTGAATAGAAGTCTTGTAAATTTAGATTTGGTAAGATTAATTCAGATATTAAATTAAATTTATCAGACAAATTTTTTTGGATTGACTTTAGAAGTGTTGTTGAGTTGAAATTTACAAGCAAGACAGCAGCTTTGGACATAATTTAATTTTTTTGTAGTCCATATTTTTTAATCTTGTTGTACAAGGTTACTCGATCTATCTCAAGTGCTGCTGCTGCTTTCGAAATATTCCAGTCATATTTTTTCAGAACTTTCTTGATATGATTTTTTTCAACCTCTTCGAGGGAATCGCTGTTTTCATCTGAATTCATTTCAAGGTGGAAAGGCAAATCCGCGGGAATTATCTCTGGCGGTTTACCAACAACCATAGCTCTTTCAATTGCATTTTCAAGCTCTCTTACATTACCGGGCCAATTATGGTTTAGTAAAATCTCCATTGCTTCGTCTGAAATTTTGAGTGGAGGTTTATTCATCTGTTTTGCATATTTTTGAACAAAATAATATGCAAGAATTGGAATATCGTTTTTACGTTCTCTTAATGGTGGTACATAAATGACGAAAACATTTAATCTGTAATATAAATCTTCTCTAAACTTACCCTCTTCAACAAGCTTCTCCAGATTTTCATTCGTTGCGGAAATCAATCGAAAATCGACTTTAACTATTTCATTACCACCGACTCGAGTGAATTGTTTTGTTTCAAGAACTCTTAGAAGTTCAATCTGCATTTTGGGTGAAACACTACCTACTTCATCGAGAAATAATGTTCCACCATTTGCCATCTCAATTTTCCCTTTTCGTCTATATTGTGCACCTGTAAAAGCTCCTTTTTCGTGACCAAAAAGTTCACTCTCTAGTAGTGTTTCCGTGAATGCCCCACAATTGACCGGAATAATTGGATAATATCGTCTTGGTGAATTCATGTGAATTGCTCTGGCAATTAGTTCTTTCCCGGTCCCACTTTCTCCGCGAATCATCACTGTTGTATCTTGAGGCGCAACAATTTTAATGAGCTCAAAAACTTTTTTCATCTCAGGACTTTCACCAATGAGCCCCTCAAAACTGAACATTTCATCTATACTTGTCTTTAGAGCGACATTTTCTTTTTTAAGAGATTTTTGTTTGATCGCATTTTTTATCAAATGACTCAATTCATCAGGGTCTATTGGTTTTGTGACATAATCAAACGCTCCTTGTTTTAGAGCCTGCACTGCTGTCGGCACTGATGCATATGCAGTAATTATTACAATTATGCATTCTGGGTCTATTTCTCTCACTTTTTCGAGTAATTCCAGTCCGCTTATCTTGGGCATCTTAATATCAACAAGCATAATATCATATTTGCCCGGATAGAGGTCCCTCAAAACATCAAATCCATCTTCGGCAGAACTAACCTGATAACCATCTTCTTCGAACCAATGAGTTAATGAATCACGAACGATTTGTTCATCATCGACAATTAAGATTTTTATTTCTGAATTATTCATATTCTGCCTCATCCCATTTCAGTGACTAATTTTTTCGGAAATGTAAGAGTGAATGTAGTACCTTTATTAACTTCACTTTCCACTTCAATTTTACCTTGATGCTTTTTGACTATTCCATATACAACTGATAATCCTAAGCCAGTACCTTTACCACTTTGCTTTGTTGAGAAGAATGGTTCAAAAATTTTATTTAAGTTTTCTTTTGGAATTCCAATCCCAGAATCAGAAACTTTAATGACTAAGAAGGAATCATAAGTGAAAATCTTTACAGTTAATGTTCCACCATCGGGCATTGCTTCGATAGCATTGATAAAGAGAGCTAATAAAGCCTGTTGGATTTGATTCTTGTCACATTCGAATTCCAAATAATTACAGCAAAAATCTTTAATCAATGTTATATTGTTAAGTTGCAGATGATGATTTATAAGTAGTAGGCTTCGCTCGACAATATTAATTAAATCATTTGTTCTAAAATCTGATTCACCCGCTCTTGAAAATAACAACAAGTTTTTCACAATATTTCCGCAACGCTCCGATTCAGTTGCTATTAGTTCGAGATATTTAAGAAGTTTTTCTTTTTCGTTTTGTGCTAGACTGTCATTTTTAATTTTTTTGATTATCAACTTCGTGTAGGTTAAAATTCCCTCAAGAGGATTGTTCAACTCGTGAGCAACTGTTGCAGACAATTTACCAAGAGAAGCAATTCGTTCAATTTGATTTACATGATTATAAATATTTTTTAGTTGTTCTGTCTTCTCTCTAACCTTAATATTCAAATTTTCATTTAATGATTTAATTTCATCAAGTGCCCGCTTCAAATTCTGTATCATTATGTTGAAATGTTTAGAAAGCTCCCCGAGTTCATCTTTTGATTTATATGTTAATTGATATTCGTAATTACCTTTTGTGATTTCCTTAACACCATCAATCAAAATTTTTACCCTTTTATGTACAAGTAACCACACGAATAATCCACTAAAGGCAGAAATAATTATTGTTACAAAGACATAAGTAGAAATTAATGCCCTTCTGTTTTCATTAATTCTTTGTTCTACATCGGAAAGTGACATCTGAACATCAATAACACCTAAAATTTTCTGATTTATATCGTGAGCATGACAATCGCCATTGCTACAAATCTGCTCATTTTCAATTGGAATAATTAATCCAATTATTCTTTCCCCTTTCTCATCAATAAAAATTCGAGTCCGTTCATGAGTATCTAAGTAGAGTTTTGGATTTTGTATTGAATGACATGGGCTACATTCTGAAGAAGATAAATCAACCTTTCTATTCATGAATGAATCGATGCTAGAAAAAGAAATAACACCCTGTTTGTTGTAAACATTTATCCTTTCAAAACCTTCCTCATTTCCTATTGTTTTTATTATTCGCTCAACATCTTCTCGTCGATTAAGCAACATCGAATGATAAGTTGATCTTCTGATTATATCACCTGTATTAATAATGTTTTGTTCAACAATTTCCATTATATGATTTCGATTCTTATTGATTGTATAATATGCTGATAACGTAAAAATTATAGTGAATAAGATTATGAGGCTAAAGACTAATTTAAAACTAAGAGTATTGCAAATTTTTACCTTGCAAACTTTATCGAATTGAGCAATCAACGGGGAACTATCGGGTATGTTATTATTTCCTTCCATCACAGAGTCCTCAACTCAATACAAACATACTTAGAATCATTTGAAGAATCAATCAAAAAGTCCGGCCACCTCCTACTTACACCTTCATACAGCCGGACTTTTTATCAGAAAATTGTATTTAATTAATGCTTAACTTTTTGCCAGTCCTTCTTGTAATCAAAACCAACAAAGGTTGGACTTTCAGTATTATGACATCTCGTACATATTTTCTCATCGTTCGTACCTATTATCAATCCCTTTTTCAGACCTTCCTCTTTCTTTTCTTTACCATGAGAATTTTTATAAGCAGAACCAGGTCCATGACATGCTTCACAAGTAACACCATCCTCCTTTTTATTCGTTGCTAACGATTGTTCTCCAGTAAAATAACCTGTTGCATGACATTTTAAACATTCGGGGGCTTCTGTAGGCTCATTTTTAATATTCATCTTTCTTGCTATCTCTTTTGATTTTTCTGACTTCAAAGTATTAAATGCTTGAGCATGTTTTGTCTTCGACCACTTCTCATAAACCATATTCCCTTTTGTACCTTTATGACAGGCTATACAGGGTTTTAATCCAATATATTTGTTTTGAGCGATTGAATAGAGTGGTAAAATCAAAAAAATGATAATTATAACTAAAACAAGATTTCTCATTTCATAACTCCTTTGGTTTGTTGAAAATTAGTTTCAGCAAATTAAAATATTCTTTTTTTGAAAGATGATTGCGAAAAGAATCTATTATTTCGCCACCATCTGTTAAAGTGAAAATTTCATTCGAATTATGATGTTTTTTGATTAAGTAATCCTTTAACATTTGATAATCCCTTTTTACAACTTCCGAGTAAGATTCGATATTCTTAAATTTCTTTGTATCAATGGAAATTTTAGTATCAACTTTAATCAATTCAATATTGAATGCGTCATGATTGAAAAATTCAGAAGCATTCTCTTTTATATAATCATTGATCCATACTACATCTCCACTAACTGGAGATTGAAAACCCAGAGCACCGGTTGCGCTTACGATCCAGACGAAATTTTGATCTTCATTAATTTTTGAGCCCATTGAAGGAAAACAAATTCGACAATTTTTATCAAAGAATTTCTGCGTAAAAGGAGTTATTCCCAAAGTAACTAAATTATTTTCAGTATAAAACCAGACATGATTAATTGTTAAAAATCTCAAGCTAGACATTGACGGTTTCTCAGTTTCAATATTTTTGATTTTTATTTCTTTTGCTTTTTTAATTGCTTCATCAAAAGGACAGTTTTCACAATCATAATTTTTATCACACAGTTTATATTCAACATATCCACATTCCATCCATATACACTTTTGAGTAGTCATATTCAATATCAAATTATTTTGCTGGTTCTGTTTTTATGTCATCATCAGTAATTATCTCGAATTCTATAGGAATAGAGCCATGCGTTTTCTCGTAAACTGGCAAGTACTGAACAGCGAGATTGAAAATCACAACACCAAGTGTAACGAGAAAAAGAGTCATGATAATCTCATAAATCGAAGGAAAGTAAGATACACCTGATGCATCTACAAGAGAAGTTACACTAACATTAAGTCTATTCAATAAAAAGCCACCAATTACAAAGCATGCTGAAACAAACAGACCAACTCTATTCAAGCGGATTCGTGATTGACTAAGTAGTATAATTGGAATTACCACACCAACAATAATTTCAAACCAGAACAAAAAAGTCTCTGTTGAATTTACAAAGAGATAAGATAATTTTTTGTTTAGCAATAAATCAACAAATCTCCATGTTAGATAAGCACTGAGAACAACTACTATCCATCTTCCAACATCAGAGACGAGTTCAAATTCAAGATTTTTCCTAAAAGCTTTAGCACTTAGGTAGGATTCAAAAATTATCATTGCACAACCAACACCTATGGCACTTAAATAGAAGAACCAGGGTAGATTAGTCGAGTACCACAATGGATGCATTTTTGAAGGAACGATTAGGTATAATGCTCCGAGTGACGATTGATGCAAAGTTGAGAGTAAAATTCCAAGCACAACCAGTGGGATTGTAATTCCTTTAATAAGTTTCAATAATTTTTCTGCCTTAAGTTTTTCAAGAACTACAGGACTGAATTCAAGAAATAATACAGTCGTGTAAAGCATAACACACCATGCAACTTCGAACATAACTGATCTTGGATTCCACATTATAATTGCATGCCAGATTGCCCATGGTCTTCCGAGATCAACAAGCAATGCGAAAATTACTAACAAATATCCAAGAAAAGCTGTTAAGATTGTTGGTCTTATTATAGGTTTGAATTTTTTGATGTTAAATATGTAAACAATTGCACACAATGTGAATCCACCAGCAGCCATTCCAACACCACAGAGAATATCAAAACCAATCCACAAACCCCAGGGGAAATGATCATTCAAATTTGTTACAGCACCAAGTCCACCCGTAAATCTTAAATATATCGTGTATAATCCCGCAACAAATATGATCGTTGCAACAACTTTCCAGAAAGTTGGTTTGAGAAGTCTTTCAACTGTTGTATTCATTCCTCACCTCGTTGTTTTTTCATTTGCTCGAATTTCTCACGGGCAACTTCATTCTTTCGGTTGGTTAACCAGTAAAAACCTGTCAACAGTACACCACCCACTGATACTAAAGTAGGAATTTTTTCTAAAGCTTCATGAGTGAAGTTTGGCAATGCAGTTTTTTGAAGCTTTGTGTCGAATCCAAGCTCTTCAAAAGGAATTGGGGATAAGTAAAGAACAGATGTTCCACCAACCTCTTCCAAACCATAAATGTATGGATAATATTTTTCAGGTTCTATTGTAATTTTTTGTTTAGCCATAGAGATAATTTCATCACGCTCGCCGAAAAGAGTTGCACCGGTGGGACAGGCTTCTGTACAAGCAGGTAGTTCACCATTTCTTATCCTATCATAACACATGATACATTTTTGAACTCTTGGTTTCAAACTTCCCCATTCATATCGTGGAATCTGAAATGGACAAGCTTGCATACAATACCTACAACCAAGGCACTTAGATTCATCATAAAGAACTGCACCGAATTCTGTCTTAGTAAACGCACCAACAGGACAAACGGAAACACAAGTTGGATCATCACAATGTCGACACAAATTTCTTACATAATAATCACCCTTTTCTTCAACAACAGTGTATGTTTTATCTGAAAGGGTATCTCGCAGTGGGTCATCAGAAGTTTGAGGAAGATTATTCTGCTCTTTACATGCTTCATAACAAGCTCCACAACCGACACATTCGGTTATGTCAATGAGGAATGCTTTTTTACTCATATTCTACCTCCGCCTCAAGAAATTTTCAGGAACTCTTCTTCGAATCTTGAGATACTTGCTTCATCAAGAAACTTTACAACTCCTTCAACGATATTACCACCATCATAAAGGGTTGCCCCGACGAGCGAAGGTTTAGGATTTAGATGAGTTAACATATCTTTAAATCGATTCACTTCTTCCTTCATCCAGCTAACAACTTCTTTACCTATTTTAAAAGTGGGTAAGGTATACTTAACATCACCCGGTTCGATTTCAATGAACCAGCTATCGCGATAGGGATTTTCTTTAATTAAACCTGGGTTGTTTATGATGTTTTTATTTAAAGAAGTTATGACTCCATCAATTGGAGAATATATTCTTACTTTACTATGATTTGTAATAACTTCAAATATTGGTTCACCACGATTGACTTTATCTCCCTCAGATTTTAGAAGTACTATTTTTCGTGGTTTGAGAATCTTATTTAGAAAATCATCAATTCCTAATTTTACTCTTCCGTCTTCAATGAAATTCAACCAGGTATGTCCATGAGAATAATATAAACCCTGTGGAACATAAATCGATTCTTTAGAAAAAACGGTTTTAGTAGCTGGTTCAGGAAAAGTTTCTTCGAAAACCGAGATTTTCTTTTCTCGGACCTTTGTAACTATCAAATTAATGGTGATAATTAAAATGAATGTTAGTAATACGAATAGTGCAACCATTTTTTGACCTCATAATTTTTACTTGTTGCTATTTTTATTTTTTTAATAGAAAGTCAAATCTTATGCCAGATGTTCGGGAAGTATCAAGCTTCTAACTCTTTGAAAGGTAATAATTTAAAATTTTAAGGAAGGGACCTATCTAAGATGTGCAAAATGAAATTGTTGAAAAATACGACAGTAGTTTGTAGATATTTTCGATAATTAATTGAAAATAAACGAGATAGAGATGTTGAATTTTTTAATGCAGAAGTGTTGGAATTTTAAACATTAATTTAAATCTCAGTGTAGTATTAATGAACAATTAAAATGCAACGATATAAATCTATTGTAAAACCATTAAATATTTATTGATGTTTACCAAGATATATATCTATTTTCAACTTCCAATTTATCAAGCCCTAAGAGTTGGATAGAATAATCCCATAATTTCTCCTGGAGTTTTTCATCAAAAGATAATCTCGATGGTGAGACAGGTTTTTTCTTCACAAAATATTTCCCACTCATTTCTTTTACATCATCTGATACTGCTAAATAAATAGAAGTCTCTGCTCCTATTTCCACGGGACTACCTTTTATCCGGAATCCTTCATAAAGCAATTTGGTTGAAATCACGCCGGGATGAAGAGCAAATACTTTTACATTAGAATTTCTTAATCTCCTCTCAAGGCTTCGAGTGAATAAAATATTATAAAGTTTTGAGTTAGCATAAGCAGTATAACCAGAATAATTTTTCCTCAACATAAAATCTTCATCATGAATTTCTGCATTCTCATGAGCAATTGAACTAACATTTATTATTCTTCCATCATGTGATCTCTTTATCATGTGTATTAAAAGATATGTTAAATAAAAATGAGCTAGATGGTTTATCATAAAAGTAAGCTCAATTCCTTTATCGTTCACTTCTCGCTTGTGCATATAAACACCAGCATTATTGATGAGAACATCAAGAGTATCAGTCTCTGAATTTAAAACCTCAGACAATTTCTTTATCTCATCAACTGATGAAAAATCTGCGACAAAATATTTGATGTGATTATTCTTAGTAACACCTTTTATTTGATTAACTGTATCAATACATTTTCTTTCATCTCTTCCATGAACAAAAACATTAAAACCTTGCCTTGCAAGTCCTATTGCAGTTTGTTTTCCTATTCCATCAGTTGAACCAGTTATCAATACCGTTTTTTTCATATGGGGTGAATTAATTATTCACTACATTGTCGATTTGTAATTATAACACTCGTTGTATCGAATTGTTTATCTGAAAGGAAAGATAAAAAATCATTCAATTTTTGTTGAGGAATGTCTGGGGTTCGAGAAAGTATCCAGAAATATTTCCTATCTGGAGTTCCTACTATTGCATAAGAATAATTTTCCTTATCAAGTTTAAGTATCCAATAATCTCCTCTGAATGGCCAAAAAAATTGAACCTTCAATTTTGCATTTCCAGAACCTTCGACTATAAAAGCTTTGCCTTTAACTGATTTAATTTCTTTCGTATCCTGTTTAAAACATTTGTTTACAACTCTTATTGATGTGTTATCCAAGATCGAATACTCAGCAGTTGTACAGAAACAATTTTTTTGAAATCGATTTGGTGCTCGTGCAATCTCATACCAGACTCCTGCGTATCTCTTTAAATCAACAATGTCTACAGTTTCTAACAATGGATAATTCTGACTACATCCAACTAAAATCAAAATAAAAATAATGATAATTATTTCCTTTAGGAATAGCATCTGATTCATCTTAACAAAATCATCTTCTTTGTCTTCAAGTATTTCTGAGTCATTAATTGGTAGAAATAAATTCCTGAAGTTAAACCCTGAGCATCAAATGTTATTCTGTAGAAACCAGCTTCGAGATGATCATTAATCAAGGTTTCTATTACTTTACCGGTGATGTCCAATATTCTAAGTGTAACAAATTGTCTTTCAGGTAAATCGAATCGAATTATTGTTTCTGGATTGAATGGATTTGGAAAATTCTGATGTAATTCAAATGATTCCGGTAAATTATGAGGAGTCTCAGAAACAGCAGTTGGTGCACTTTGTGTTTTGAATGTTAAAATGAATGGATCTCCTGGTATTCCATCACCATTACCATCAATATATAACCCACCTAAAGATTTTGCTGTAGAATCGATCTTAACAGTGTACCATGTATTGTAAAGTAGTGGTTGTGAAGGGAAGAAAAACACAAGAGAACCACTATAAAGATAAGAGAAAGTACCTGAAGTGTAGGGAGTTATCGAAAAAGCATTTCTCACAGAAGCAGTATCCATCGCTCTCGAGAATCTTATACCAATGTAATTTGTAACTTTGAATGAAGTATCATTATTAAATGGTTGAGTAGCAGTAACAACGGGAGGAATATTTGTAATTAAATTTCTATCAATAAAGTGAAGTCCATTGTATGAGACATTTAAAGGTGTAGAATCGTTCACATAACCAGGGGTTTCAAACCTGATAGTGTGATGAGTAGGAGGAACAAAATCAAACATGTAGAATCCATTGTTATAGTAATCACCATAATAAATTCTATTTTGCGGTAATAAGCGAACAATTGTACCATTCTTTGGTTTAGCAGAATCCACATCGGTTTGAATTCCGGCAATAATTCCGAAAGAATCAGAGATAACATTATAAAACTGCATAAACGATTTCATGATAGCAAAAGCTTCCATCTTTCGATAAGCCTGATTCATCAATCTTCGTGTCTCAGGAAAGTAATCATGGAATGAGCCTTCTGAAAGTTGTCCTGGCATCTGTAAGGGTCTTAAAACACCGAGACCTGATGTATTTCCATAAAACGACCAATCACCTCTCACATAAAATGTCGATGTCCTTAGATGATTTTTGATTTGAGGAGAAGTGTACGAACTCATAGTCTTTGCTTCTGGAAAAACTGGCTGATTATCGTATCCTCTGAAAAGAAGCAAAGTATAATTTGTACCTGTATTCGTTCCACCCGCTGCATTGCTGTGAATCGAATGGAAAAAATGAACATTGTTTTGATTTGCAATAGCAGCTCGAGCAGAAAGACTGGGTTCCTGACTATCATCGGGATAATCATTCGTATATCTTGTTAATATCACCCACGCATTTTTCTGTTTAAGTAATGTATCGAGTAATAGGGCTTTCTGAAAGTTGCTTTCTGATTCCCAAAAATCAATTCCAGGGTCTGGTACCACATGTCTATCATTAGCTGGATTGTGACCACCATGGCCCGGATCAATACAAAATTTTAATCCACTAAAATCATTTCTCACTTGAGCATGAATAAAAAATGGTAAAAAAATAAAAACAATTAGATAATTAATCTTTACTTTCATATTCTTCCTTCTCTGTATAATGAATGATGAAAATTTCACCACTTAGGGAAGAACAAACAATCTTGTTTTCTTTGGGTGATGTTGAAGGATACATTTCAATAACATTCGGAGTTGAAGTCAGTTGGTATCTCTCAGAACCATCAAATTTAATAGCCATAATTTCAGATGATAAAATGAAATGTCCATCATCTTTATCGTCCATGTAAACTATATACTTACCATCTCTTGACCACACAGGAGCATCTATTCTACCTGATAATCGATATAAAACATTTCCATCCAGATCACAAATAAAAGCACCTCGATCTGCCTCGTACGCTACCAATTTCGATTTATCAGGAGATAATGAAGGCCAGATATAGTTACCATTTCCTAATGGGTCAAGAACTTTTCTAACTCCATTATGAATTAGTACTATTTTACCATTCTCGATTCCAATGACTTTTGTCACATTTTCTAAATTTGCTTTCTGTAGATTTTTCGTATCATTACCTGATGAGTAAATAACTTGTGATTTAATATAGGTTGGATTGTAGATATCATTACCAGTTGCGATTTTTTTCTTGAACAGAGTTTTTAACTCCACCTGATACAATTCCTGAACTCTTTCTCGTGTCTTGTCTGAATAATTAGTTTTTCGATAAATAAGATATCTTCCATCATCGGAAAATCGGAAATCATTACCAGAACCTGGATCTGTTGTAATTAGCCGTAACTTATTCAATGACAGATTGTATTCCCAGATTCCATTATATTGAGAATTAGTGAAGTATACTTTTTTACCATCAGGTGAAAAAATTGGATATGCCCATTCTTCGATCTTAGGTAGTGGTAATTTTTCGATTCTGGTAGTTTTAATTTGTGCGTTGATAGAAGTAATAAACACAAAAAAACAAATGAAAAAATTAAGTCGCCTCACTGGTGTTTCCTTTCATTAGTTTTTATTGCTGCTACAAAAATACCTTTAAAAACTATTTTTTTTAAAACGCTAAATGATTCAAAATTCCAATAGGAACATATTAAATCTATATTAAAAATTTTTAACTTGTGTTAATTTGCATTTAGAAAAGTATTAATTGCCCCCGTAGCTCAGCTGGATAGAGCACCGGCCTCCGGAGCCGGATGCACAGGTTCGAGTCCTGTCGGGGGTACTGGTATAAAAGATAAAAACTTGAAGTGAGAATAGTATGAGAGTTTCAAAAGAATTTAGATGGGAAATGGCTCATCGATTACCCTTCCATACAGGAAGATGTAAGAATTTACATGGTCATTCTTATAAAGCGCAAATTCAATTTGAAGGTGAAATCGATTCTAATGGGATGCTAATCGATTTTTATGATGTTTTTAAAATTGTAAATCCTATTATTGATGAAATGGATCATTCGATTATTTGTGATATTAACGATAAGGACTTGCTAGAAATAGCTAAAAAAATCAATGAAAGAGTAGTAATCATAAATTCTCCATCTACAGCAGAGAATATTTCAATTTACATCACAGAGAGAATATTAAAATCAAAACTGCCAGAAAACTTAACATCTCTCAGGGTTATTGTATACGAAACTGAAGATGCTTTTGCTGAACATTCAGCGAAAATCAGTTAACTTCATAATGAATGATTTTAATTCATTAAAATGGATGAACTATGAATACTCAGAAAAAATTAGTGGTAGTTCTTGCAAGCGGTGGAATGGATAGCTGCGTAACAACAGCGATTGCAGCACAAAATTATGAACTGGCAATGCTCCACCTGAATTATGGTCAGAGAACAGAAAAACGAGAATTAAAAGCCTTCCATGATATTTCTGATTATTTCGGAGCGAAATATAGACTTATCCTTGATACAGATTTTTTCAAGAAAATTGGAGGTTCATCACTTACTGATGAAAGCATCGAAGTAAGTAAAGCTAATCTAGAATCCAAAGAAATCCCAACTTCTTATGTACCTTTCAGAAATGCGAATATACTTTCGATGGCTGTTTCGTGGGCTGAGGTAATTGGTGCTGAAAAGATTTTCATCGGTGCTGTTGAAGAAGATTCATCTGGTTATCCTGATTGTCGAAAAATTTTTTATGATAAATTCAATGAACTAATCAAAGTTGGGACAAAACCGACTACTAATATCACTATAGAAACTCCACTAATTGCAATGAAAAAATTTGAGATTGTAAAAAAAGGAGTTGAGTTGAATGCACCGTTTCATCTTACCTGGAGTTGTTACAAAGATGAAGAAGTTGCCTGTGGTGTTTGTGATAGTTGCGCATTAAGATTGAGAGGTTTTCAAATGGCAGGATATGAAGATCCAATCCCCTACAGAGTAAAACCAAAATATTTATGAGGAAAATTATGAGCGAGAAATATAAGATTCTTGAAACATTTGATAACCAGTATCCTGATCGAGATTATTTAATCACTCATGTTCAACCTGAATTCACTTCAGTTTGTCCGAAGACTGGAAACCCGGATTTCGGAAAAATTACCATTGAGTACATCCCAGATAAAAAATGTGTTGAATTGAAGTCACTCAAATATTACTTCAATTCATTCAGGAATGATGGAATTTTTTATGAAAGCGTGGTTAATTTTATCCTTGATGATCTCGTGAAAATCTTACAACCAAGATATATGAAAGTAACCGGGGAATTTAATCCTCGTGGTGGTATGTATTCTGTCGTTATTGTTGAATATCCATATAAAAAATCTTCATAATTAAAATGATTAGAACTTTGATGTACTATATAGGTGGAATTGTTCTATTTTTACTAGGTATGATTATGTATGGAATATTTTTAAATTCAAGAAAAACAGATTTATTCGAATTGATTACTCAAAGAAATATTTCAGATATCAATCGTCCAAAAATTGTTGTGAATAAGAGTGACTACAAACTGCATTTATATTTCGACACAATTTTAATTAAGACTTATGACATCTCGATTGGAGGTAATCCAAAATATTCAAAGAAATCAAAGTATGATAGATACACTCCAGAAGGTGATTACTTTATCTGTTCAAAAAATATTACAGATGGGCTTGGTAAAATCTTAATCTTAAATTATCCTTCACTCAACGATGCGATATCTGGATTTAAAGATGGAATAATCACTCAAGATGAATTCCTTTCAATCAAAGATTCTCATTCTAAAAATACCTGTCCACCTATGAACACTAACCTGGGTGGTTATGTCAAAATTCACGGAAATGGAAGATTTGATTTTATTTTAAAAAACCTTCCTTTTGTGTTTAACTGGACAGATGGTTCGATTGCTGTTAACAACAAAGAAATTGAGGAACTATATGAAGTCTGCCAGATTGGCACTCCTGTTTTTATTTATTAGTGTTTTATTAATTCCATCTTGTTTGAAAAAGGAAGAAAAACCAGAAATCCCTCGTAGACTTGATTCGCTTAGTGTGAGATTCATTGATCCTTACTCTTATGCTGATTCAATACTTTCAAAAAGAGTACTTTTTGTTTATCTGGAAGATTCTACAAAAACATTTTCTGGTATCTATCAAAATGTTGATTACGGGATAGGATTTTTTATTCTTGCACCACTTGATACAGTAAATGAAGTTTCATTTCTTTCACCTGTTTTAGATGGAATTGCAGAAGATTCAGAGATCGATACCATCCTTTTGAATTCTAATAAGAAATTTATTTACTACAATAGTGGAAACGCATTTATTGGTTCCAGAAATCTTGAAGTTTACCAGTACCTATTTTCACCTATTGAAAAAAAACTTTATTCTTCTTACTCATCACTTCAGGAAGATGGCTCTGTTATTTTTAAATTCTCCAAAAACCTTAAAGATAAAGCAATGAATTCAATTCGTTCATTCTTCATCGATCAAATTGGAACTAAGTTTATTGAAGATTTATCGGATAGAAAAATTATAATAGACTATGAATAAAAATGTTTTTATCACTGGCTTTCCGGGTTATATAGCTTCCCGATTAATCCCCAGAATTGCGGAGTATCGTCCTGATGCAAAAATGTACCTCTTAGTTCAGAATAAATATATACCGCTAGCAAATGATTTAATTAATCACTTAGTGAGTAATTTTAAGAATTTACACGGCAAACTGATTCCCATTGAAGGTGATCTCACATCTGAAAATCTTGGGGTTGATAAATCTAAAATAGATTTAAATTCCATCACAGAGATTATCAACCTCGCTGCAGTCTACGATTTAAGAGTGAATAAAGAACTCGCGTATCAAGTAAATGTATATGGAACAGAAAATCTCGTTAGTTTTGCAAAATCATTACCAAATCTTGCAAAATTTCATCACATAAGTACCTGTTATGTCGCTGGATGGTTTAATGGAGAGTTTTCTGAGGATGATTTTGATAAAGGACAATCGTTCAAAAATTTTTATGAAGAAACTAAATTTATTTCTGAAAAAATTATTAGAGAGAATAAGAACTCTGTACCCTTCATAATTTATCGTCCATCTATCGTAATTGGTGATTCGAAAACAGGTGCTACAAATAAATTTGATGGACCATATCCTGTAATTTTCTTGATCAACAAACTTCCGAAAATCAGTTTTATGACACAGGTTGGAACTGGAGCTTATCCTGTAAATCTCATTCCGGTTGATTATGTCGTTGATTGTATATCTGCTCTATCAACAATTGATTCAATATATCACACTTATCATTTATGTGACCCTGAACCATTGACACAAATTCAATTGATAGAATTATTCGGCAAAGTTTTGAGAAAAAAATTAATTCCGATAAAGGTTAAACCTACTTTTGTAAAAAAACTAATTAGAATTGATTTGATTTCAAGATTGACAAAACTGTATCCTGAAATTATAGATTATTTTGACCATAATTTAACCTTTCGTTGTGAAAAAACTCTCGAACAGTTAGTAAAATTTAATATTAGACCACCTCGTTTAGTTGATTATATCGAAAAGATTATAGCGTTTGCAGTGGAGAATCGAGGAAAAATTTCATCAAAGGGGATCTGGTAAGTTGATGAGAAAGGTTTTTACGATTCTTATTTTACTTCTGACATCATCTTATGCCTTTTCACAAGAGTATGAGCTTAAAAAAATAAGATTCATCGGTAACAATTTTTTTTCTAGTGGAACACTTTCAGGAGTAATACTCTCAAAAGAAACTCCGCTCTGGGTATGGAAATTCTTGCATAAGTTTTCAAGTTTTGGCAAAGAACCTGTCTACTTTGATTCCCTTAACATTGAAGAAGATATTAATCGGATTGAAAGATTATATCGTGATAATGGATTCTTTTTTGTAACTGTCGAAGCGTCGTATATCTTAAATGAGAGAGATAAATCAGCTGAGTTAACATTCAAAATTGATGAAAGAGAGAGATTAAAGATTAATTTATACAAATATTATGGAATTGATTCGTCAAAGATTGGTTCATGGTTACATAATAAAATTATTACTGAAGGAAAAATTCGTGAAGGTGCCTATTTCCAAAAAGATAGAATAGAAGATGATGCAAATAGAATTGTTAGTGAATTAAGAAATTTTGGTTTTATGCTTGCTGAGCAGGAAAAAATCATTGCAAATGTAGATACAATAAAGAAATCAATAGATGTCGAAATTTATATTCGACCGAATAAATACTTCACAGTCAAAGAAGTAAGGGTCAATAAGACCGGAGTTGCTCGTGATCATGTGAAAGATGAGCTAATCATAAAACTTGTCGGAATAAATGAAGGAGAAAAATACAACCACTCGAAAAATCTCGAAGGTCAAGTTAGGTTATATCGTACAGGACTTTTCACATCAGCACTTATCACGGGAGTGATAGCTGAGACAACTTATAATACTGTACCAATCAACATCAGTGTGGATGTCGCAAAAATGAATGAAATTGGTCCAGAATTAATCATAAACAACCAGACTAATAGATTTAACATTGGTTTGGGAATCAATTATACAAGAAAAAACTTTCTTGGTAATGCTCGTAAGTTTACAATTGAGGGAACTGTTGTTGCTCAGGATATTTTTAGTATTAATTACAAAAATGTTTTTTCAAGAACTGGCTTAAAAGATACAACTGTTATTGGATTAACTGGTATCAGTTTAAGTATCGAACAACCATATTTATTTTACAAAAATATTCGTGGAAAGCTTGACATATTTGCATCAGCTGAACAACAAAAATTTTATCGATATTACTCAACTGGTGCTAAACTTGGCTTTTTATTTGAACTACCAAAATATGTATTCTTCAACAACTACAACCTTTATACTGGTTACGAATCGGAAAACATTAATTTTAAACCAGGCTTACCATTCGAATACATAAAAGGAATTCTAATCACATCCGGTTTTCCACTCTCACCCGAAGATACTACCGAAGCAATAATTAAAAGTGAAAGCGAATCTTTTCTGAGCCATTCCAACACAATCATTGGTGTTGATCTCGTTGCCAATCATACCGATGAAATCTTCTATCCTACGAAAGGATACAATTATTTATTATCAGTAGAATACACTGGTTTACTACCCTACCTAAAAAATTTATTCTTAGAAAAGAAAGATTTGAGCATCCAGTATTATAAGATTTTAACAGGAATAAATTTATATACGAATCCATGGAAACCTGCGCGCGGTGCAGTAGCTTACAAATTAAGAATTGGATACATTCAGAAAATTGCTGGAGAAAAATCTATCTCTCAAAATAAACTTTATTATACAGGTGGTTCTAATTCTGTGAGAGGATGGCGTGCACGTGGACTTGGACCGATATTTACCTTTATCGATAATCAGGGAGAACAAATCACCATTACAGAGATTGGTGGTAGAGTGCTTTTTGAAGGCTCTATCGAATCAAGGAATATTTTATTTGGTGATTTTGGATCAGCTGTGTTTGTAGATTTTGGGAATACATGGAAAAGTTTGAATGATGTTTCAATTAAAACTACTGCTTTGACTTTTGGTTTTGGCTTGAGATACTATTCCTCCTTTGCACCGATTCGTTTTGATTTTGGTACTCAATTTTATGATCCTTATTCATATAAATTTATATTTAAGAGAAAGTTTATGGATGCTTTTCAACTCCATATTGGAATTGGAGAAGCATTTTAAATCTATTTGATTTTAATTTGTAAATACTTTTATGTTCTGAAAAAATGAATTGAATTCTCACCGTTATAAAGCGAATATATTCACTCTATGTTAGATTAAAATTTTTGAAACGACCATGATAAAAAGAAAAAATATTATTACAGGTTTACTCATAACATTTTCAATTTTATTCGTATTCTCTTTCTTTCTGCTAAACCGATTTATCAAAAAATCATTTCCTGAGCATTCGGGAATCATCAAACTAAAAGGATTGAAGAATACAGTGAGAATATATCGTGATAGTTTTGGAATACCATACATCGAGGCTCAAAATGAAGAGGATTTGTTTTTTGCTCTGGGCTTCGTTCATGCGCAGGATAGACTTTTTCAAATGGAAATAATAAAACGTGCTGGTATGGGAAGGTTGGCAGAGATACTTGGTAAAGATGCCCTCGAAGTTGATTTAATGTTTAGAACAGCTGGCTTTGATGAACTGGCAAAAAAATTGTATCAAAATTCCGCTCCTGAAAGCAAACGAATATGTGAAGCTTACACCGATGGAATTAATAGTTACATTAATCACAGTTCTGGGAATTTCTCAATAGAATTTGATTTACTGGGTATCCAGCCAAAATTCTGGGAACCATACCAGGTGTATCTGAATGCAAGACTTACTGCATGGGAATTAAACCTGGGTTGGTGGGTTGATGTTGTATTTGCACAGATTCAGAATAAATTACCTCAAGAAAAAATAAAACAGCTAATTCCAGATTATCCAGATAACTCTCCAACTATCATCAAAAAACAAATCAAGGAAGAACTAACTTTTTTGAGTAAACATCAAAACTCCATTCGTAAATTTTCAGAAGACGAAATTGTTTTATTAAATGAATTCTTGAGGATTAATAATCAATTGAGAGAAATTCTTGGATTAAATCAGACCTATAGTGGCAGTAATTCATGGGCGATTTCTTCCACTCTTTCACAATCAGGAAAACCAATCCTTGCAAACGATCCTCATTTGATGTACTCCCTCCCTTCAAAATGGTATGTAGTTTCTTTAAATTCTCCTACATTGAATGCATCAGGTGTAACAATTCCGGGTTCTCCATCAATTGTTATCGGTAAGAATAAACATATAGCCTGGGGATTAACCAACTTAATGCTTGATGATTGTGACTTAATTATTGAAAAACTGGATTACTCCGAGACAAAATACTTAGTTGATGGTGAATGGAAAGATTTAAAAATCAAAACTGACACAATCTATGTAAAAAATGACTCAAATGTTGTAATTCTGATAAAATCAACTCATCGAGGTCCAATAATTCAATTCTCGAATAAATTTCTCGTTGAATCCAGATTTAATAAAGCAATATCTATGAAATGGACGGGATTTGAATTAAGTGATGAGTTATTCACATTCTATAAAATTAATAAATCAACAAATTATAAAGAATTTAGAGAAGCTCTTAGAACTTTCAACTGTCCAGCACAAAATTTTCTGTGCGCCGATTCAGATGGAAATATATTTTATAAATCTGCTGGCAAGATACCAATAAGAGAATATTCAAACTACCTTTTTCCACTCGATGGAACTTCAACCAATTATGATTGGAAAAAGTATCTCGATTTCGAACAACTCCCCGAATTGTTAAATCCGGTCGAAGGATTTATTGCAACAAACAATAATCCTCCCCAACAATCTATCAAATATTTAATCGGTAATTTATGGGAACCAGCTTCACGTGCTGAAAGAATTGATGAATTATTAAGAAGCAAAAAAAGATTTTCGGTAGAAGATTTCAAACAATTTCAAGTCGATCTGGTTTCACCATATGCAAAAAATGTCTCTCATCATGTAGTTAAAGCATTTGAAAATGTAGAAATCAAAGATAAAAATTTGAATGATGCTATTAGACTATTCAAAAATTGGAATGGAGAATTAAGAAGAGAAGATCCTATTTCAGCAATTTATAATGTATTTATGATTAAACTTCTCAAGAACACTTTTTTTGACGAGCTGGATGAACCACTGTATAATCAGTTTCTGTTTGTTGGTAATGTCCCATTAAGAGTAATTCAGCAATTACTCAATAACAATATTCCCGATTCAATTTCTATCTTCGATAATATTAAAACTGATAAAATAGAAACGAAAGACATGATTATCAGGGAGAGTATGGCTGAAGCAATCAGGGAATTGAGAAGCAAATTCGGAAGAAATATGAATAGTTGGTTGTGGGGAGATATTCACAGGGTAAAATTCCACCATCTCTTCTGTGGTAAAAATCCGATTTTAGATAAACTTATTAATATCGGTCCATACCCAATTGGAGGAGATCAAACTACATTATTGAATACAAGTTATAAATACTATGAGCCATATGAAAATTATCTTGGTCCATCAATGCGACAAATTGTTGATCTTTCCGATATTGATAAATCGCTTATAATAATTACCGGTGGACAATCTGAACATATCGGGCATGAAAATTACAAAGATCAGGCATTGATGTGGTTGAATGGAATGTATATAAACTTTAATACTTCAAAAGAATTTTATAAAAACTATATGAGGTTGACTTTATCACCCGAATAGAGCAAAAAATTCAGGAATCTAATATCGAACTAAGTTAAAATAAATTTAATATTCCTGCTTCATCTGGGCTCATCGTGCATTGCAAAATAATTGTTTTATCCATTCGGGATCATTCTTCTATTCATTCAGTGAAAAATAGATCTCACCATTTTCTTCTTGATGAAGAAATAGAACTCCGAATCTAACTAACTTGATCAGAATTCTTTGAGCTCGTCGTTCACTGATATTTACCAGACGACAATATTCTCTTGTCTTGATTCTTTCATATTTCTGTAAGTAATCAAAGAGTGCTTTTTCTTTTTTCCCGAGATGGAATTCTGATTCATTGAAATTGTTGTAACTTGTATGCAAAAGTTTAATCATCTCACGCGAGGCTTGCATCGATTTAGATTTCATTCTTATAAAGACTTTTGCTGTTCTATAATTTAGCTGTGGTTGATAATCCTGAATGCGATGTGGCTTCTTATCGCTTTCTTTCACTTCACCGACTACAACATCTTTCCCTTCAATTTCGAATACATATACTTTAACATCAATCTCTGGTTCACAAAAATTTTTTGATGTTTCCAAAAGTAATTCTTCCGTCTCTTTCTCACTTTTAACTCCAACAATTTCTCCATTATCATCTACGCCGAAAAATATATATCCACCTTTTGAATTGGCGAATGCAATAAGCTCCCGAGCTATTTTTTCATAGGTTGTAAATTTTCTTTTAAACTCAACTCTTGGTCCTTCTCCTTCGGAGATTAATTTCAGAGCCTCCTGTAAATTAAATTCATTATTGTTTTCATGATTATGGGATATCAGCATTGTTCATCCTGCTTAAAACAAGATTTTTTCTCCTTATTACAAAACGACTATTATCTGAAGGTGAATGTCTTAATGGTGAAGGAAGAACACCGATTATTCTCGCTATCTGTTCTCGTGTTAATTTATTCACATCTCGATTGAAAAATTTTACGCTGGCAGATTGAACTCCAAAAATTCCATCTCCTAATTCAGCAATGTTTAAATAATGTTCCAGAATAGTCTTTTTGTTCAGCTCTTTTTCCATCCTCATAGCAGTTAATATTTCTTTCGCTTTTCGAAAATAATTTCTCCTGTTTGTAAAATAGATATTTTTTGCAGTTTGCATCGTGATTGTACTACCACCGCGAATAATTTTTCCCCTTCTCAAATTAATTCTCGATGCTAATTGTAAACTTTTCCAATCAATTCCTCGATGAGTTAAAAAACCATCATCTTCTACTGCAATGACCGCTCGTTTAATTTCCTGTGGAATCTCATCGTAGTTCAACCAGTCCTGAGAAGGAAAATATATCAAAAAATTTTCTATAACACGTTGCTCCATGACTCCAGAAATTCGAGTTCGTGTGATTTCAAGCGATGGAATATGAAAACCCGGTATCGCAATGTAAAATATCACTGCGAATGTAAACACTGTAAATCTAAATGGGAAGGGTTTTAAAAATCTTTTGCGTATATAATCAAAATAGAGAGTAATCTCAAGCTCTTTTATGAATTCCTGTTTCACTTTCTTATTTCCGGAACTCTGTGTCTTTCCCTGATAAGATTTGAATCCGGTTTAGTTTCAGGATGTTGTTCAACTTTTTGGAATTTCTCTTCTTTTAATTTTTCTTCTTCAGGAAGTAATTTTAATTCTTCTTCCTTTTTTACGCTTTGTTTTAACAAATCAAGGCTATCCTGAATAGCCTTTTTCTCAAGTTCTTTCTTCTGTAGTTCGCTTTCGTATGCAATCAATTTTGAATTTATCCTTTGAGCAAAAAGTGATGATGGATATTTCTCTCTCAATGATTTATAAACAGAATATGCAGAGTCATACATTCTCAATTTTTCTTCATAAACAAAACCGATCAAAAGTAATATTTTAGGTGCGTAATCCGTTTTCTGATAATTTTCATAAAAAGTATAAGCTTGTTGAATTGCTTCATTATATTTCTCCTGGTCTATTAATTTTTCAATTTTTCTATATTCAATATCCGGTAAATCACTCTTTGTAATTCTTTGTTCTAATCCAATGTATTTAGCCACAATTTTTGAAATTTCTGAATCAGTAAAGTTGTCGTAAATAAATCTGTATAAACTATCAGCCTTATGTTTTTCACCTTTTTCCAGATAGTAATTAGCAAGAGCATAAATGGCTCTCTCGCTAAAATCTTTGTCTGGAAATTTTTCTACTATTTCTTTTAAGTGATAATAAGCGGAATCAGGTTTGTTGTAATCAATCATGAATAATGTTGCAAGATCAAATCTTAACCTTGCAACATTAACTTCAAGCGAATCGGCTGTTTTTAGATTCGCCTCATACCTGAGAGAATCCTGTTTTAGTTTAATTGCATAGAGACTATCAGCTTTTCTTTTTTCTTCCAGGTATTCCTGAACTTCAGCTAAATATGTGGAGTCACCCAGCATAGATGAATCTATCTCAATCTCCTGGAATTTCTGAAATGTACTATCCACTGGAAATGTTCTGAGTACTGGAATTTGTTTGCTTAGATTGTTAATGCTTGTCCAGATAGTTTTGTAATTTTCAAGGAGTTTTGATTTGAATTGAGCAACTTTTTTGATATCATCCGGCAATTGAGTTCTCAACGATTTATTATAATAAAATTTTGCTGAATCGAGATTACCTAGATTATTTTCAAGATAATTAGCTATTTCAAATTGTGCTATTCCTGCCGTAGGTTTGTTTGAGTAAGTAGTATCAATTTTAATGAAATGTTCGAGGGCTTTCAATGTGTCTTGTTGACTTAAATAGAAGTAAGCGAATTCAAGTTCTATATAATCTTTGTATTCGTCATATATTGATTCTCTGTACAAAGGGTTGAGAATATTCTGAGCTTCGTCATAATTCCCCTGTTCCCGTAAAATTTTTGCTAACTCAAGTTTTGACTTGAAACGATAATAATAATCAGAGGTGTATTTTTCAACTTTTCGATAATTGTTTATGGCTTCATCAAGTTGACCCAACTTAGCATATGCTGTGCCCATCAGAAGATAAACCTGAGCAATTTGATTCTTGTCCTTAGAAGTCTTAACGAACTCATTACCAAAAGAGATAATTGATTCGTAATCGTTACGAACAAAGTTGATTTTTAAAATTTCAAGGAGTGTTTCAGAGAGAATTTTTCTTTTTTTCTTTTCTCGTGATTCTATAATCAGATCATTCAATAAATTTAAGGCTCTATCAACTTCGATCGTTTGAGCATAGGATCGAGCAATCCAGAGTTTCGATTCGATGAAATATGGACTTTCGGGAAAATTTGTGATCAGTTCATTGAACTTTCTAATTGCACTTGGGAATTCACGCTGATAATAATAAGACTTACCGATTAAGAATAGTGCATCATCTATCAGTGAACTTTCAGAGTGATATTGTAAAATCTTTGAACATTTTTCAATTACTTGTATAAGTTTATTCGTGACATTTCCACCAGGTGCAATAACCCTTGTCGTGAAAATTTCTTTCTGTTGAAGTAAAATCTCATTCTCTGCCTCCGCAAACAATCTACTGGCGTTGTAATAAATATTAAAGTATGTAGTAAAATTAGAATACCCTTTTTTTAAATAATTAGTTATCGAACACGAACTGAATAATCCAACTAATAAGAATAATAAAATTATGTAATTAGACTTTTTAAGCATTTTTAAAACTTTCAATGATTCTGAAAATTGTTCACTCAAAAATTTACATTTAACATCGAGTTGCGAAACTAATTTCGATAATGACTAAAAATATCTTTATAAATAACTCATAGCATGAAAAATCATTGGTCGCAATTTAAAGAGCATTTTTACCAGTTTCTTCAGTTCTAATTCTTATAACTTCCTCAATCGTTGAAACAAATATTTTACCATCTCCAATCTGTCCGGTTTTTGCTGCTCTAATTATTGCATTTATCACAGTTTCCTCCTGCGATTCAGGTACAATCACTTCAATTTTGATCTTTGGCACAAATTCAATTCTGTATTCACTTCCACGATAAACTTCCGAATGACCTTTTTGCCTTCCATAACCACGAACTTCTGTAATCGTTAATCCCTGGATGCCTTCTTCGAGTAAAGCATCTTTAACATCATCAAGTTTAAATGGTCTAATGATTGCTTCTATCTTTTTTAGCTTTGTTGATGCTGGCATAATTTTTAATTTTACCTCCCATGACAATGTTTATACTTTTTACCACTACCACAAGGACATGGATCATTCCTACCGATTTTTTCTCCAACTCTTACAGGTTGTGGTTTACCCGCAGTCTGCGATGAAGTCTCTGGTTCCTTTTGTTTTGCAAAATGCAGACCATCAACTGACTGATGAATAGTGGTAATTCTTTCCGGAGCTCTTCGTCGTCTCTGTAACTGTTCAGGAATTTCCGGAAACCATTTAAATACGAGTTTCAAACTCTCATCTCTAATATTTGTGAGCATGCTAATGAAAAGTTCATAAGCTTCTGATTTATATTCAATTAATGGATCCTTCTGACCATAAGCACGAAGACCAATTCCTTCTTTTAAATCATCAAGGTCTCTCAAATGTTCTTTCCATTTCTCATCAATCACACTTAATACAGCAAATCTTTCAAGATTTGCCATTAACTCCGAACCGAGCATTTTTTCCTTCTTATTATAGAAATCTACCGCAGCTTCATAAATCTTTTGTGTCAACCCGTCCTCACCTAAATCCTGAAATAATTGAGGTGTAATCTGAACATCAATTAAAAGATTACGAATTAATTCTTCTCTAATTGAATCAATTTGTGCATCTTCATAATATTTATGAACCATATCAGAAATATAATCAAACAATTCCTCGAGTAATTTACCTTTTAATCTTTCACCCCTTAAAGCCTGCATTCTCTTAGCATAGATTACCTCACGTTGTGAATTCATAACATTATCGTATTCAAGTAATCTCTTACGAATAGCAAAATTGTTTTGCTCAACCTTTTTCTGAGCCCGTTCGACACTCCTTGTTATCAATGGATGAGTAATTACTTCACCTTCTTTAACACCAATTCTTTCCATTATAGAGGCAATTCGATCACTCCCAAATAATCTCATTAAATCATCTTCAAGAGAAAGATAAAATTTAGAAGAACCTGGATCTCCTTGCCTTCCTGCTCTTCCTCTTAATTGTCTATCTATTCTTCGCGATTCATGCCTCGTTGTTCCAAGGATTGCAAGTCCACCCAATTCACGAACACCAGGTCCGAGTTTAATATCTGTTCCTCTACCTGCCATATTCGTGGCAATAGTAACGGCACCTCTTAATCCAGCATTGGCAACAATTTCAGCTTCTCTTTGATGATGTTTTGCATTTAAAACATTGTGTGGTATACCTTTTCTTTTTAACATTCGACTAACTGTTTCGGAAGCTTCGACTGAAGTGGTACCAACAAGAATCGGTCTGCCAATTTTGTGAAGTTCTTCTATTTCATCAAGCAAAGCATTATATTTCTCACGCATTGTACGATAGATGACATCATCATAATCGACTCTTATGCAAGGTTTATGTGTTGGGATCACAACTACATCGAGTTTATAAATTTCCCAGAATTCAGCAGCTTCTGTTTCAGCTGTTCCTGTCATTCCTGCCAATTTTTTATAAAGTCGAAAGTAATTCTGGAGAGTTATCGTTGCAAGTGTTTGTGTATCTTTTTCAACTTTAACATTCTCTTTTGCTTCAATTGCTTGATGAAGTCCATCGGAATATCTTCTCCCAGGTAACAATCTTCCAGTGAATTCATCAACTATCATCACTTTGCCATCGTCTGTTACAACATATTCAACATCTTTTTCATATAGTGCATAAGCCCTTAAGAGTTGTTGAACTGTATGTATTCGATCACTACGCTCTGCATAAAGTTGATATAGTTTGTCTTTTCGTTTAGTTTTTTCTTCTAGAGAAAGTGATTTATCATTTTCGATTTTGCTTATTTCAGTTCCTAAATCAGGTAGTACGAAGAAGTCTTTATCTTCATTTACATTTGTGATGAATTCTCGTCCCTTTTCTGTTAAATCTATTGAATGATTCTTTTCATCAATTCTAAAATAAAGCTCGTCGTCAATTTCATGCATACGTTTTTCTTGCTCACGCATGTACTCAAGCTCTGTTTCTTGCATCAATTTCTTATTCGAAGGCTCACTCAAAAGTTTCATCAACTTTTTATTCTTCGGATAACCTCTGTGTGCTCTGAGCAATAAAACACCTGCTTTGTGATAATCTGGTTCAGATTTATTTAATTCTTCTTCCGCTTCTTGAACAATTTTAGCAACAAGTTGAGCTTGAACACGCACCAGCCTTTCTACGCGAGGTTTTAATTCAGTAAACTTTTGTTCGGAGCTTTCAACTGGTCCACTTATTATTAATGGTGTTCTTGCTTCATCAATCAAAACGGAATCTACTTCATCAACTATCGCATAGTTATGTCCTCTCTGGACAACCCCATCGAGCGAAACAGCCATGTTATCGCGCAGATAATCGAAACCAAATTCATTATTTGTGCCGTAGGTGATATCACACTGATACATCTTTTTTCTTTCTTCCGGAGACATATGGTTTAGAATAACCCCCACTGACAACCCATGAAATTCAAAAATTTTACCCATCCACTCACTATCTCTTTGTGCTAAATAATCATTTACGGTAACTAAATGACAACCTCGACCTGTAAGAGCATTTAGAAATAATGGCATCGTTGCAACAAGCGTCTTTCCCTCACCTGTAGCCATTTCTGCAATCTTACCTTGATGAAGAACTATAGCCCCCATCAATTGTACATCGAAAGGAATCATATCCCAGGTAATTTTTCGACCAACAACTTCCCAGGATTTACCTACTAAGCGTCGACAAGTATCTTTCACAATTGCATATGCTCGAGGAAGTATTTCATCGAGAACCTCTTCATAAGTTTCATCCAGTTTTTCGTTCAACTCATCGAGTTCATCATAGACTTTTTGCTGTTCCTCTGCTGAAAGATCTTCTTTAAGTTTAGCCTCAAGTTGTTCAATTTGTTCTCTTAAATCTTTTGTTCTTTCATTTATTAAATCTTTCAGTTTTTGAGTTTCGGCTCGCAATTCATCATCATTTAAATCTCTGAGGGTTTCATAAATCTGATTAATTTCAGCAACAATTGGTTTTAGAGCTTCAATATCTCTTTTATGTTTATCACCAAATAATTTCTTTAATAACTTAAGCATTTTACCTCTTTAAATTTTGTTAAAACTAATTAATTGAAAAGTTAAAAACAATTTATCTTAATAACTTATGAAGTTTGTGAAGAATATTAATCTCTAACAATTCAAAAATAATGAGAATATTTACATTTTTTTGAGCCTCTAAATATAAATCGATACGAAAATTATTCTGGCTCTCGATTTTTTACCATCTCTCAGATTTGATCTATATTTAATATCAATTAGATGATAATATCATTCATTATTCTTCTTAGTGATTAATACCTAAAACTATTGAATTTAATTATTAATGAAGCTACTTCTCGTTTGACATAAATCTGTCGCCAAAAGATTATAGGAAATTAATTGAATAAATCTAAAGCTAATGCTTTAAGTACTTTTGAACTTAAAATATTCAAAAAATTACAAAAACATTTGTAAACATATTTTCTTTACAATGCTTCATGCCAGCTGAGATTGTGTAAACTTCACTCTTCTAAAAATATTTTGTTATTGTTTTAAATTAAATTTTGTAAGGCCTACCATACTTATTTTTGTCAATTTAATGAACAGAATTTCTTCTTTTAGCTTCTAGAATTTATAATTATATTTATATGAAATAAACTCTGGAGAGATAATGAATTGAAAAGTTTCTGGAATTACATATTCGTTGGGGCGACGATAATTTCATCCATTGGATTGATATTTATAATATATGCCCGTTCAATCTTGAACAGAACATCTAAATTATTCATCATTACACTTATTCTTGTAATTGCCTATCTAATGTCACATATGGTACATTTTGTAATCATGCCATCCCAAAATGTCATTTTATTTGATAAATCCTGTCATTCACTACTTCTAATGATTTTGCTATCATTAACTTTACTTACATTCAATTATCCAATACCATCTAAACTTCGAGTTTCTATAGGATTATTTTTAATAATTCCAACAACCATAATTTTAATTTTAATTTGGAAAGATTTATTAATCGCAGAATCATATATTCACGGTGAACATTTTAAAGCTCATTTCACAGAATATTATGTTATATATATACTCTGGTATCTACTTTTAATTTCTCTAAGTTTTACCTTCATCTTATTAAAATACAAAAAAAACGATGATATAATCTTGCGTAAACAATTGCTCTTATTCTTGTTTGGATTAATAATAACTAATATAACGACATTCATTTTCGGAATATTCTTACCGTGGATTCTTGGTTTTTATTATCTGGTAGAGATTAGTCCTTTGGCTTTTCTTGCAGGTATAATATCCTTTACAGCTTTGTCAATAGGAAAATATAACATGTTTCCTTACGCGCTCGAAAAAGTACATAACTTTGGTCTGAATAAAAAAATATTCTTCATTGCATTGGTTATAATACCCGTAATTATACTTTTAATTCAAATACCAATAAGTAAAATAATTTTTAATATTACCAGTCATAATGAACTAATAAAATTATTCTTACACAGTTTATTCATTGGTTTAATTGTCAGCATTTCACTATCGTTTATCATTTCAAAAATAATTGCACATCCTATTTCTGTTTTAAAAGAAAAAGTATTGCAAATCAAAAATGGTAAATATGATATAGAATTAAATTTAGTTTCGAATGATGAAATTGGCGAATTGTCTCATACAATTAATCGTATGGCAAACACACTATATAAAAATCAAAGAGAATTAATACAGAGGGAAGAACGAATTTCAATTCTTCTTAACGCTTTTGAAAAATCTTTAACAGCAATTGCTCTAGTAAATAATGATTTTGATGTGGTTGAAGCTAATTCTCAATTTTATAAATTAACCGGCTTTTCTAATTCTCAAGTCGAGAGCAAAAAAATTGATGATATTCAATTCAAAAACAATAAGGATTTGTTCAAACAAATCATAAACGATGTAAATCGCACAGGAATATACATTGGTGAAATAAAAGTTATTGATGAATTTAATGTGTCAAGAGATCTTTTGATTTCCGTAAGTAAAATTATTTCGAATAATATTCAAAAGGGATATCTTTTTGTGGAAATTGATATAACAGATAAAAAGATGCTTGAAGCAAAAATCATTCAATCAGAAAAATTAGCAGCTCTTGGAAAAATGTCAACAATTTTGGCACACGAGATTAAAACACCATTAACATCGATAAAAATGAATATTGATATGTTAGCACAAACATTACAATTGAATGATGAAGAGAGAGTTTCTTTCGAGATAATTAAAAAAGAAACCGATCGACTTGCACGACTGGTTAAAGAAGTTCTTCAATTTTCACGAACTTCAGAGTTGCAATTAAATAATGCTAATCTGAATGAATTAATTGAAGAAGTTATTCAATTAATAAAATCAAACAGTAAGAATAAACAAATCAATTTTATTAAGAATGTACCTAATATAGACTTAAATTTAGATAGAGATAAAATAAAACAGGTATTATTAAATCTAATCCAGAACTCTGTGGATGCGATTGAATCTGAAGGTGAGATACAAGTATATTCGGTAGCAGATGTATCACATATTAAAATTTACATAAAAGATAACGGAAGTGGCATAGAAGCCCCAGAAAAAATATTCGAACCATTTTTCACCACCAAAGCATCAGGAACAGGTCTGGGTTTATCTGTTGCTCAAAAAATTATCGAACAACACAATGGTACTCTTAATTTAATTTCCTCAAGAAAAGGAGAAACAATTTTTGAAATTAAACTTCCCATCAGTAATTGAAGGTCATTCCAATGAATGAAAAAATTTTGGTAATTGATGATGATGAATCAATTCGGAAAACATTAACAAATTTTTTAAAAAGACTGAATTTCAAGGTCATATCAGCCGAAAACGGTAATATTGGACTGGAAATAATAAATAAAGAACACCCAGATTTAATCATTTCTGATATAAGAATGCCTGGGCTATCTGGTATTGAGATACTAAAAAAATGCAAAGAAATCGATCCATTAATTAAAATAATACTGATAACAGCACATGACGATGTAAAAACAACAATTGAAGCAATGCAATTTGGAGCATACGATTATCTTGAAAAACCTCTTGATATTGAACGATTGAAAATAATAATAGATCGTGCTTTGGAATCAAAGGCTCTGAGTGAAAGACTTGAATCACTGGTTGAAGAAGAAGCAGAAGAATTTCAAATCGGGAAGAGAATAATTGGTAAATCCCCTCTGATGAAGGAGATTTATAAGTTGATAGGTCAGGTAACCAATAATCGCGTTACTGTATTGTTAATCGGTGAAAGTGGAACTGGAAAAGAGCTCATCGCAAAATCAATTCACTACAGTGGAATTACAAAAGGTCATCCATTCATCGCAGTAAATTGTTCTGCAATCACCGAAACATTACTTGAAAGTGAATTGTTTGGACATGAGAAAGGAGCTTTTACAGGTGCCGATAGATTAAAAAAAGGAAAATTCGAGCTTGCAGAAGAAGGAACTA
>FWPU01000332.1_pt1 | contig 131952 bp, 99 predicted proteins | sample 2228361 | NCBI WGS metagenome assembly FWPU01 (sample SAMEA103939777, study PRJEB20133) | metagenome | reverse complement strand
GCGGCAAGGGAAACGGCGCGCTCGGAGAGCGCGCCCTACCGAGCAACCCCTCGCTGGTAGGGCGGGCTGTCCCAGCCCGCCGCGGAGCCTGGCCACGCTCACGCGAAGACGCCAAAAACGCGTAAGGGCGGGGCGGAGGCGCGCGCGATTTCAGGACGGCCGGACGCCCACCACCTTTGAACCATTGAGCGGGGGTGTTACCGATTACGGCAGGTTCACTACCCGGTAGAACAGCGGAGCGTTTCCGGCCGCGCGCGGATAGGTGAATGTTCGCGTGGCGCCGGTTACTGTGCCGGTTTCCACCGGGGTCCAGTCACGCAGATTCGACGAGGATTCCACGCGGTAGCTGCTGCCGGACAATCCACCGGCCGTGAACTGGAACTGGGTAAATTGTCCCGGCGAGGGTAGCAGCGTGGGCGCGCTCAGTTGGGGCGGGACGATCTGGCCGGCCACTTCGATCCGAACCGGCGCTGAAATACCGCCCGCACCCTCGGGGTCCACGGCACGAGCGCTCAGTTGATAAGTCCCCCGGGTCAGCCCGGACACCGGAATCGAGGCGGGACTGGTTGTGGCTGTGCCGACCAGGCGGGTGCCCAGGTACACCTCGATGCGAGCGAGCTGGCCTTCGGGATCCCGAGCCCCGACCGAGACATTGAACGATGCTGGCGCGGGAAAGGTGGTACCCGGAGCGGGGCTGCTGATTTCCACCGTGGGCGATTGATTCCCCTGCCCCGCAGCAACCACCTGCACGCGGTAGTAGGCCAGACCCCAATCTGCGTACGCCGACAGGCTCAGCTCGACCCGGCTTTGCGTCAGCGCGCCCCGGGCCACGGTCCACCAGGTCTGCAAGTCGAAGCTCACCTGCGCCTCGTACGGCGTCCCGGTCGTGCCCGCCACCGTGAACCGGAGCTGCGGCAGGCCGTCCGGGCCGGACATCAGTTGGGGCGCTTCCAGGGTGGGCTCGGGCGAGGCGATGACTTCAATGGTCACCGGCGTCGAGGTGGCCGAGGCGCCCTGGTGGTCCACGGCGGTGGCGGTAAAGGTGTAACTGCCCTCGGCCAAATTCGACACCGTCAGGCTGGCGGGCAACGTGGTTGCACTGCCCAGCAGTTGGTTGCCCTGCCGGAACTCAACCCGCGTCACCGTGCCATCCGGGTCGCTGGCCTCGGCGCGCAGGGTTACCGAGGCCGGCGCGAAGAACCGGGCGCCGTTGGTGGGGCTGACCAACGCCACAATGGGCGGGCGGTTGACGATTTCGATTTCCCCGGTCACGCGCAGGTTTTTGAAATACCCCAGCACTCCGCCGGGCAAAACCAGCGTGTCCAGCTTGCCTGCGTAACCGACGCGTTGATGCGCCGGCGGGGGCAACGTGGACAGCAGCTCGATGACTTCGGCCACCGGTTCTCCGTCCTGTAGCAGCCGGGCGACCACCCGGGTGGTGGCATTGGACAACACCGCCCGGTCTGCCGCCGTCGCCGGTTGAAAGGCCAGACTCACGGTGGCAAAAGCCGCCGGGTCATATCCGTTGAACTGCCCCCAAGCCGATCCCAGAAACGCCTGCGCTTCGGTGCCATCCTGGTTAAACAACCCGACAGCGCTGTCGTTGGCCGCTGCCGAGGTCGCCGTGAAATCCACCACCGCCACCTGGAACGAGCCGAAGGGGCCGGGCACGACCCGCGCGGTGATCCCCCGGCGTTGCTCGGGGTCCAGCCAGCCCATGACGCCGATGACCCGTTCCGGGAACGGCTCGGCAGGTCGCACGTCAGCCAGCACTTCGTACGCGTCGGTGACCGGCCGGACGTTGTCCGCGTACCAGACCCCGTTGACGGCAAAGTCCGGGTAGGCGTCGGTCTGCTCGGCGCGCAGGCCATCGGCGTCGGGCGCCAAGGTGAGCGTGGCTCCGCCGGTCCCGTGCTGATTGAGCAGCAAGGTCAGATTGGCGAGCGTGGCGCCGTCGTTGATGAGGTTGGTGCTTTGGGCCAGCAGCACCGGCGCCAGCAGCAATCCTCCCCAGGCAGTGGGGCGCCCCCGCCGGCAGGCAGACACGTGTGATTTCATGGTGCGCGGCAGCGTACCGGGACGTCGCCGGGCGGACAAACCTGTTTTCTTCTGGCGCGGCAGCGCTCGCTGGGGGGTGACGTTGCTAACGTTTCATCCTGTCCACCAGCCGGCGCCAGTTTTCACACGACCATTCCAGCGAGGGCGGCAACCTGGAAACCGGGCATTTACCCTGACACAACTCCGCCAACTTCGTGACAGCTTGGAGGGCCTCCGGGTCCTTTACGCGGGGTCCCCCTCGCGACTCGTCAGTTTTCCCCGAATTGAGGAACTCCACCCAGTTTTCCAGCCGTTTCCTGGCAAAGGCAAAGACCACCTGATCGAATTGAACGGAGGTTATGCCCGCTGCTTTTGCTTGCTCCCAGAAGGCCTGCTTCAAGGCGTCCGGGCTTTCCAAATCATCCACGTCCGCCCAGACCAACAGGGTGGTATCCCCACCGGCCTGCAGGACGGCCTTCAACTCGTCTGGGAATCGCCCGAGCAATTCGGCGCGTCCGCCGCAATCAACCGTGCGGATGACATTGCTGCCCGGCCAGGGGCGCAGCCACGCCGGGTCCAGTTTCTTGATCAGGGTGCGGATGAAGACCGGGTCCATGCTTCGCCCGTTTCTTCCCTCGTGCAGGCAGACAATCTGGGTTCGGCTAGCCACGGACCCACCCCCTAGCAACGGCTTCGCCCGCGGACATGCCGGCGGGAACCTCCAGCGGTCCAAGACGCGTCGGAGACAAGTGGTTGTCCCGCCACAGGTAGCGGCCGTTTTCCGGTCCGGCGCTGTTCAGGATTTCCGGATGATGGGTAATCAAAATCGCCTGGCGCTGATCGTCGAGAAGTTCCCGCAGCGAGAGCACCCACGGTTGCAACTCGGGGAGGCCCACGTAGTTGTCCGGCTCATCAATCAACACGGTCTGCACCGCACCGGTCGCCAGCGCGGTCCGCACCGTGTAAAGACCCAGCAGGGCTTTTTCACCGTCCGAGAGCTGCTCGAAGAACAAGGTGTTGGCGTTTGCGCCGCCGCCCGCCTCGAAGAGCAGTTGCAGGGCCTTGGTGTTCAGCCCCACGTCCACCAACCGGAGCGATTTGAAGTCCGGCCAGACCTCCTGCAGTTGGTTGCGCAAGGCAAGAGCCCATTCCAGGTCCTGAGAGAGGGAACGATACCACGAAGTCAGTCCCGACAGGTGCAGGTCCGGGATTTTCACCTCTGCCCGGCTTTCCCGCTCCATGATGCGGGGGTTGGGACGCAAAATCAGCAACCGGGCCATCGCTTCCTGCAACGTGGCCACCTCGGTGAGCGGCCCTTTGGGCTGAATGGAGGCCAAGGCGGCCTGGCGCCAGTCCAGCGGGAACCCGGCACGGGTCCCGTCCGGTCGCACGAACGTTACCCCGTCCAAATCGCGTTGGAACAACTCCCGGCCGTCACACGTGGCGCGCTCCCAGATAATCCGGGGCTTTTCCCAAGCCGCCTTCTGCTCGAGGTGAAGGATGTACTCAAAAGCATGGCCGCCGGAGGTTACCTGCAGCTCAAACTGCTGTTCCGTGCTCTTCTCCCAGTTGGCAAATTCCAATCGGGGCACGTCGTCCTCCCGGTCTGCTCCAAGCACGCCCTGGCCCGTCGCCAGGCTGCGGACCAATCGGATGGCATCGAAAACCGAACTTTTGCCCGATCCGTTCGGCCCGCACAGCACGGCAAAGGAATCGAAGTGGGCCTGGAAATTCACCAGACAACGAAAGTTGTTGGTGTAAAGCCGTGTAATCATGGCGCGAGAGTAGGCAGGGAGCGGGGCGCGTGAATTATTCCTCCGCCGGCACGACCAGGCGCTCCATGATGTACTCGCGCCGCTCGGGCGTGTTGCGGCCCAGGTAGAAATCCAGCAGCGGCACGTGCTCGGGCCGCGGGACGTACTCCACCCGGCTCAGCCGCATCTCCCGCCCGATGAACGGCGCGAATTCCTTCGGGCTGATCTCCCCCAGCCCCTTGAAGCGGGTGATCTCCGGCTGACCGCCCAGGGTCCGCACCGCCGCGTCCCGCTCCGCCTCGCTGTAACAGTAGAGGGTGCGCTCCCGGTTGCGGACGCGGAACAGCGGGGTCTCCAGCACGTACAGGTGCCCGTCCCGCACCAGCGCCTCGAAAAAGCGGAAGAAGTAGGCGATCATCAGGTTGCGGATGTGCAGGCCGTCCACGTCCGCGTCGGTGGCCAGGATGACCTTTTCGTACCGCAACCCGTCCAGGCTGTCCTCGATGTTCAGGGCCTGCATGAGGTTGTAGAGCTCGTCGTTCTTGTACATCACGTCGCGTTTGAGCTCCCAGACGTTGAGCGGCTTGCCCCGGAGCACAAAGACCGCCTGGGTGTTGACGTCGCGGCAACTGGTGATCGAGCCGGCCGCCGACTGCCCCTCGCAAATGAACAGCATGGAGCCCCGGCCACGGTCGCGCCTCTTGTCGTAGTGCACCTTGCAGTCCTTGAGCTGCGGAATGCGCAGGGTGATGGCCCGGGCGCGCTCGCGGGCGAGTTTCTTGACCTCCTGCAGCTCGCGCCGGAGCTGACGGGTGTCCTCGACCTTGGCCAGGATTTGCTCGGCGATGGGCTTGTTGCGACCCAGAAAGTGGAGCAGTTCTTCCCGGACCTTGTTGACTAGGTCGGCCCGGATCTCGGTGTTGCCCAGCTTGTTTTTGGTCTGCGACTCGAAGACGGGGTTTTTGAGCCGGATGGCGATGGCGCCGACCATGGCCTCGCGCACATCGTCCCCCTCGTACTGCTTGCCGGAGTACTCGTTCACGGCCTTGAGCAGACCCTCGCGGAAGGCGCTCAGGTGCGTGCCGCCGTCGCTGGTGTACTGGCCGTTGACGAAGCTGTAGAAGGTCTCGCCGTAGCGGCTGTGGGTGTGGGTGAAGCAGAACTCCAGGGTCCGGCTGGTGTAGTGCAGCGGGGGGTAGATCGGCTCGCTGCCGTCGGTGCGCAGGTCCTCGAGGATGAGGTCCATCAACCCCAGCCGGGACTGGAAGGCCTGTCCATTGTAGAGCAGGCGCAGCCCGGTGTTCAGGTAACTGTAGTGCCGCAGGCGCCGCTCGATGTGCTCGGGCCGGAATGCGAATTCCTTGAAAATTTCCGGGTCCGGCTCGAACTCGACGTAGGTGCCGTCCGGCTCGTGGGTCCGGCCCTCGGTCTGCTTGTTGAGCCGCCCGCGCTGGAACACGGCCTCGACGAACCGTCCCTCGCGGTGACTGCGCACCAGAAAATGCCGCGAGAGCGCGTTCACCGCCTTGGTGCCCACACCGTTGAGACCCACGCTGAACTGGAACACGTCGTCGTTGTACTTGGCGCCGGTGTTGATGGTGGAGACGCAGTCCACCACCTTGCCCAGCGGAATGCCGCGGCCGAAGTCCCGCACACTCACCCGCGCGCCCTCGATCCGAATCTGCACCTCCCGGCCGAAGCCCATGATGTACTCGTCCACCGCGTTGTCTATGACCTCCTTGAGCAGCACGTAAATGCCGTCGTCAGGGTGCGCCCCGGTGCCGAGGCGTCCGATGTACATGCCGGTGCGCAGCCGGATGTGCTCCAGCGAGGACAGCGTCTTGATCTTGCTCTCGTCGTAAGTGTGCTTCGCGGTCTCGGTCATGTCCGTGTCCGCTGAAATGGGGAAAATCCGGCGGCAAGGCAACGCGGAAAAAGACCCTCCGGCCGGCCGGCGTCAACCCCACGCCCCCACCAGTCCGCACAACGCTCGGCCTCCGACCACAATCCGCCGGCCACGCCGGCCAGTGGGTGAACGCAACATCCTTGTTTCGCGCACGTCCCACCGATGGCGAAGACGGCGAGACTTTTCGACATGAGCGTAGCGGGACGCCTCAACTGTTGGAAGCCGGGCGGGAGCAGGTGGCCGATGGCCCCCCGGCTCATCGGGTCGAGCCTCGCCGGCAACCGCAGCCTCATTGAGATAAGCCACCCAATCATCATCATCGAGCTCAACATCTGCCGGGGGGTGAATGCAGGTCCATGCGACGGGTCGCAACCGCCCGGCTGCCCTGCCCAAGCAGCCCCGGCGTCGGCTCCAGTTCGTCGCGTGGGTGTGGAACGAAGCAACGGCGCCACCTGTCGGGCACTCAGTGGCTGTGCTCGCGACCAGGGGAGCGCGGATGCTGGTCCCGGGCGCGGTTGCGGCGATGGCAACGGTGGACACAACGGGTCCGGCCGACGAGTGGACCGGGCCGGCCCCCGGTTGTGGCCGCCGGCAGCTGACGCCCTGAGCGAGCCGTTCCCGGGGTTCCGTTCCGACCTGCAGGTCCGGGACAGGGCGGCGCCGGGGCCGGCTGCATCCCCTACGGAAAATATTTTAGTGGTTGACAACCCGATCTGATCACGTCTCGAATGGATACGATTAGCCTGTACACATACGCCGACGAATGCCATCGGTTCAGAACACGACGCAGTCGTGGGCGCGGGCTGTCCGTGCCGATTGGCGGAGGCAATGGTGTTCCCCCCGACGCCATCGCTGACGCAACTCCAAGGCCTGCGAACAAGGCAGTCGCCAGTTCCCCCGACCGTATTCCAGCGGGCGGAGAAGGAAGCCGTGGCTCGGCCGGGACTGCCAGGCACATCGGCTGTCATACCCCTGGGCGGCGCCATGCACCGGTCATTTACACCGCACGGACTGAATGAATACGGCGCTGCGCATCCTTTTCGGAGCGGCCTTGCTTGCTGCTGCAGTGTTTTGTGGTTTCGGCTTCATGGCCGTTAACGAGTATCCAGATTCCAGCAAACGGCTGCCGTGGCAGGTTGGGTACAGCATTCTCGGCCTGTCGTGTTATGGCGCGGCGGTGCTGAGTTTTGTCGGGTGGTCTTCACCGATGTCGCCCGCTCGCGCGGGACTCTGGGCTTTATGTGCCGGCCCGGCCGCTGCATGTGCCGTCGGTGGCCTGCTGTGCATCCTTGGTTACGCATTTTTAACAGTTGGAGCGGGTATATTGGCCAGCATCATTGGATCGAGCGTAACGGCGTACTACCTGGGGAGGAGACGCGAATGAGCGCAACATCTTGCCGAAACACTGCAGCGAACAGCCTCTACGTCGTGGGGTCAGGCGTCCCGGGAGTTTCAGCGCGCACCGTGTGCTCCACAGCAGGCGCGGAAGGATTCGCATACCACAAACGAGGAGACACATCATGGATCAAGACACACTCAGACACACTATCGGATTGGCCGGCGGCATTCTGGGCACGTTGCTGGGCCTCCTGGGCGGAGCGATTGGCATGTTTTTTGCCGTCCGAAATACGAAAGGGCCACGCGAGCGGGCGTTCGTGATTCGCGCGTGCATTCTGTGCCTGGTTGGCGTGGTTGCGTACGGACTGGGCATGTGGATCGCCCCATCGCCTTACCAGGTTGGACTCACCGTTGTTTATGTTCTCGCACTCCTGATTGCCATCCGCCATTGGAACAAGCGACAGGCAGCAATTCGAGCCGAGGAGTCAAACCACACAGCCTAGCCGGAGTACCGGTGCGAACGCTCTCTTTGCCAATCTGCCCGTTCGGGCGCCGTGCGAGTACGTGAGCGCACCGTACGGACCACCGGCACCGAGGACGTCGCTGTGTCCGGCCGTCGGAGCGCTTTAACGGACGGATCGAAGTGGCGCCGGGCGGTCACCATTTTTCAGCGGCGCAGTCCCCCTGACAGCCCACCCTGAGGACGGGGTAAGAAGAGAAGGCCAAGGTATACCGCAAGTGCCCGCATCATCGTGCAGAACCGGAACGATAGTGGAGTGCGAAAGACGACGGGGCTGCCACTGGCGACAGACTGATGTATGCCGCGATACTTGGAGCCCAAGCGGCCGAAGTCGGAGGGCAACCGGCCTCAAGCATGTCCCAGCGCCTCCGCACCCCGTTATTGTGTGCGCGGTGAAGCTGCCAACGGGATTCGATGGCGAATCGAATGGATGGCACATCAAATCGCTGAAAGTTTGCTGAAGGCGGCGGCTTTTCTTGAATCAAGAGAGTTTGATTGGCGGGACGGAGCAGTTTACCTCTGTGGTGGGTGTTGCCGCCCCGGGCTTGGACCCACGGGGGTACTCGGGCCGGCGCCTGTCTCGGAATCACCAGTTGTGTTGCCTGCGGTCGGTTCCGGGCTTAGCCTGCGTGTCATGACCGCAAAGCCGGGCGAGACACCATTGCTGAGCGGCCTGTACACCGACCGTTACGAGTTGAGCATGGCGTGGGTGTACTGGCGCGAAGGGCGGGCGGAGGTGCCGGTGGTGTTCGACTACTTCTTTCGGACGCTGCCGTTTGGAGGCGGCTACGCGGTGTTTGCCGGCGCGGCCACTTTAGGCGAGGCGCTCGAGCAGTTCCGCTTCGCCGATGCGGATCTGGAGTTTCTTCGGGCTGAGGGTTTCGAACCGGCGTTTCTGGAGGCGCTGAAAGCATTCCGGTTTCGGGGTTCGATCTGGACGCCGCCGGAAGGCGAGGTGGTGTTTCCGCTCGAGCCGGTGGCGCGGGTGGAGGGCGGGCTGCTGGAGGCGCAGATCATCGAGACGCTCTTGCTGAATGTGCTCAACTTTCAGACATTGGTGGCCACCAAGGCGGCGCGATGTGTGGAGGCGGCGCGCGGGCGGGTGGTGAGCGAGTTTGGTCTGCGTCGCGCCCAGGGTCTGGCCGGCCGCTGGGCCAGTCGCGCGGCCGGGGTCGGGGGGTGCAGCAGCACGTCGAATCTTGACGCGGCCCGGCGTTACGGTCTGCGCAGCGCGGGCACGATGGCGCATTCGTTCGTGCAGAGTTACGGCGATGAACTCGCAGCGTTTCGGGCGTTCGCCGCCGTGCACGGTTCGAACACGGTGCTGTTGTTGGACACCTACGACACGTTGCGTTACGGGCTGCCGAACGCGATCACGGTGGCGCGCGAACTGGCCGCTCGCGGAGAGCGACTGGCCGGGGTGCGCCTGGACAGTGGCGATCTGGCGTACCAGGCGCGGGCGGTGCGCCAGGCTCTTGATGGGGCGGGGTTCGCCGATGTGAAGATCGTGGCGTCCAATCAGCTCGATGAGTTTGTGATTCGCAGTCTGCTCGAACAGGGCGCGCCGGTGGATGTGTTTGGGGTGGGGACGGCGTTGGCGGCGGCTTTGCCGGATGCGGCGCTGGACGGGGTTTACAAACTGGCCGAGTGCGCGGGCAGGCCCTGCCTCAAACGGGCCGACGGCCTGGCCAAGCAGACCCTGCCGGGCCGCAAGGTGGTCTCCCGCTACCGCGACGCCGAGGGCCGCTTTTGCGCCGATGCCATTCATTTGGCTGACGAGCCGCCTCCGGAGCGGATGATTGATCCGCACGACCCAACGCGGCGTCTGGCGTTGGACGGGCTGCGTCCCGAGCCGTTGTTGCGGCCGGTGATCGAACAGGGACGGGGGGTGGCGCCGCTGGCCGATGTACCCGCGGCCGCGGCCTACGCGAAGCAACGGCTTGCAGCCCTGCCGCCGGAACATCACCGGTTTGAGAATCCACATATTTACAAGGTGGGCATCAGCCCGCGGCTGGCGGCGCTGCGGGAGGAACTGATGCGCCCCTGGTTGGAGAGTTGAACGATGACGGCGTTGATCATTGTGGACGTGCAACGGGATTTTCTGCCCGGCGGGCCGTTACCGGTTCCAGAAGGCGACGCGGTGATTCCGGTGCTCAACCGCATTCAGGGGCGTTACCGGCTGGTGGCGCTCACGCAGGACTGGCATCCGCCCGGGCACCTGAGCTTTGCGGCGAATCATCCGGGTCGCAAGCCCCTCGAACGCATAGAGTTGGATGGGCTCGAACAGGTGCTCTGGCCGGTGCATTGCGTTTGGAACAGTCCGGGCGCGGCGCTGGCCGACACACTCGACACGGGCCCTGCGGCGGCAATTTTCCGCAAAGGCATGGACCCGCGTGTGGACAGTTACTCGGGTTTCTTCGACAACGGTCGGCAGCACAAGACCGGTTTGGCCGAATGGCTTCGGGCCATGGGGGTGGCCGAGGTGCACGTGGCCGGCCTGGCGGCCGATTACTGCGTGGCCTCTACGGCTCGGGACGCAGTGGAACTGGGCTTTCGCGTCGCGATTCTGGAGGATGCCACGCGCCCCATCTCGGCGTCAGGTTTTGCGCAGCTCGCCGCCGAGTTGCGCCGGCGCGGCGTACGCATTGGCCCGAGTGAGACGCTCAGCCCGCACTGAGCGCAGCATTGCTGCCGGCTTTATCGAGCGCTCTGCGCAGGCCAACCTTTCTGGAGCGCCAAGGCAGCGCGGCTTGTTGTCGGTGTTCCCGCCGGTGCGGATGAGCGTCCCGGAAGATCGTGCGCATCGCGGTGTTTCTGGGGCGGGGCGCCAAGGAGTTTATCGAACGGCACACGCGACGGTGCGCCGATCGGCAGGGTCTGACGCTCCCGGACAAGACCAATGGTGAATGCGTGTTTGGGAAGGGGCGGAATTCCCGGATTCAGCCCGTCAAAGCGTAGCAGTGCCGCGATTCTCCGAACGTGTGGAATTTGCCCGGGTTCGAGCGATGTTGCCACGCCGTGTCCCAGGAAATGTCCCGACCGGTATGGCAGTGGTACGTGCGCGAAGCCACGGGGTGCGAGCCGGTCTCGCGGGAATCGTTGACTCATGCCGCGGCTGCGGCATCGCCAGGGACGTGAGCGCCCCCGGTGCCGGGCGTTCGAAGCGGTCGGTGTCCGGAAAGGACGCGCCTCTGGGAGCTGCCCGACGGCAGGAGCTCTTCGTTGCGCACCCCTGAGAGTGGTTGAACCGCCGTATCTCCGGCCACGGATAGAATTCCGCTCTGCGTTTGCCCAGGGACACAGGGCTTCTCGCGTCTCGCACCGGCGACGGCAACAGCGTCCGTTCCGGAGCAGGCCGAGGTGTTTTCCAACAGGAGAGGCCCCAGTCCGAATCGGCTTCCTCCGGCGCGCGGTTAGCGGGAGCAATACCCCGATACCGGGCGTTTTCGGGCCGGTCAAGACGGCGATGCGTCTTGGCCCGTTCCGCCGTCGAGCCGGCCGGCGACGTCGGTTCACCCCCAGCGCATCTCGCGGCGGATGCGTTCGAGCAGGGCCCGAGTGGCGCGGATGCCCTCGGGCTCGCTCAAACGTCGGTCTTCGTACTCGATGCCCACGTAGCCGCGATAACCGGCGTCCAGGACGATCTTCATCATGCGGCGGTAGTCGGTGTGAATTTCGTTGCCCTCGGCGTCGAAATCGTGGCTTTTGACGCTGACCGCCCTGGCGAAGGGCATCAGCTCAGCCACGCCGCGGTAGCGGTCATATTCCTCGCGCTCGCTGATGCGGAAGTTGCCAAAATCCGGGAGGGTGCCGCAGTTGGGGAGGTTGACGCGCCGGATCACGCCGGCCAGCCAGGCGCCGTTAGAGGACAGGCCGCCGTGGTTTTCCACCAGCACGTTCAGGCTGTGGCGGGCGGCAAACTGGGCCAGTTGACGGAGGCCGTCGGCGGCGCGCTCGGCCTGTTCCTCGGGCGTGCCCACACCGCGGGTCTCGGCATTGACGCGGATGGAATGGCAGTCGAGGAATCTGGCGGCCTCCACCCATTTGATATGGTTTTCCACCGCTTGGCGGCGCCGGGCAGCGTCCGGTTCGCCTAGCGCGCCCTCGCCATCCACCATGATAAGCAGAATCTTCACGTGGTGAGCGGCAGCGCGTTTTTTGAACTCGGCCAGGTAGGCCGTGTCGCGGGCCTTGTCTTTGAAGAACTGGTTGACCAGCTCGATGGCCTCGGTGCCGTAGTCCTGACGGGCCACGCGGGGAAAGTCCAGGTGATCCAATTGCCCGGCAAAGAGGGTGCGATGCAGCGACCACTCGGCCAGTGAGATCATGAAGGGCAGGCGCGCGGGGTCGCCGGCCCACAGCCGGCGGGGACGCAGGAGCAGGCCGCTGCCCAGAGGCGCCAGCGCCGTCCGGCGAAGGAAGGCCCGGCGGTGGAAAACGGGGGCGGAGCAGAAGCGCGACGGGGTCATGGGCACTTCGCAGGTTGCGCGGAATCAAAGCGCGCCGGGCGCGTCGGGACTTGATCCGGATGCTGGTGGGCAGGGGCACAAGACGACCCGCGCGGGGAAGGCGAGGCGGGCTACGCCACACGAGGGAGGGATGGGCGAATCAGGGCTTGGCGGTTGTTGGAGGCGTGTCTTCGCGATACTGGAAGACCAGGCCGAACAGCACCATGATCACCAACGCGCCCACAGCCGGCAGCAGCCAGATTTGGTCCCAGCGCGGCTGCGGCCGGCTCAGCGCCGTCAAGGGAATAGTGGCCGTCTCGGCGCCGGGTGCGAAACCGGCGCCGCGCGGCGGGAACACCTCCACCGTGGCTTTCGCGGGCGGGGTCGTGGAGATGGCAAGGATCCGGCCGAAAGCGTTGGTTCCATTCACTTCCCAGCGAACCAGGGCATTGGTGGTCCAGTTTTCAGGCGCCACCTGGACGAACCGCGTGGGCATCACCTCCGGGAAGGTGTATTTCTGCACCACGACACCCGAGACGTTGGCGCCGACGAACATGCCCGCGCCCAGCGTGACAAAGGCGATGAAGCCCTGGGCCTTGGCGCGAATGGTATCCGGCGCCTTCTTGTCCACGTAGATGTAGGCGGTAACGAAGAAGAAGTCGTAGCAGATGCCGTGGAGAATGATGCCCAGGTACAGCGGCCAGAGGGTGCCGGCCTGGTAGCCCATCAGGAACAGGAGATACCGCGCTCCCCAGGAAAACATGCCGATGATCAGCATCCACTTGACCCCGAGCCGGGCGAAGAAAAACGGCATCACCAGCATGAAGAAAATCTCGGACATCTGCCCCAGCGTCATGGTGCCAGCGACGTTCCGGATGCCGTTTTCGCCGAGGAACGTGGGGGTGAAGCTGAAGTAAAAAGTCAGGGGGATGCAGATCAGGAACGCCGCCACGACAAACAGGGCGAAGGAGCGGTCCTTCATCAATTGCAGGGCGTCAAGGCCCAGCACATCCCGGGCGGTGACCGGGTGATCCAGCTTCTTCGGCGGGGTGTGCGGCAGCGACAAACAGTAAAGCCCCATGAGGAGCGAGACGGCGGCGGCGATTTGAAAGGGCAGCGGCGTCGTGGTGGCCCTGTCGCCGAGCAGGCCGATGGACAAGCCCGCGCAAATCCAACTGATGGTCCCCAGCACCCGGATGCTCGGGAATTCCCGGCCCGGGTCCTTCATCTGCGCGAACGAAATCGAGTTCGTCAACGCCAGTGTCGGCATGTAGCACAGCGTGTGGGCTATCAGCAGCGGGTAAAACAGGTTGAACTCGCGCGCCAGCGACAGGCCAAAGAGACACAGGCCCCCGAGCACATGCAGGACCGCCAGAATCTTCTCGGTGGCGAAAAACCGGTCGGCCACCATCCCCACGAAGAACGGCGAAATCATCGCCGCCAGCGCCGTGGAATTGTAGGCCACGCCCACCTGGCTGGCGGAAAACCCCAGCGTCCCGCCCAGGTAGGGGCCCATCACCACATACCACGCCCCCCAGATGAAATACTGGAAGAACATCATCAACGAAAGCCGCAGGCGGATGGACAGGTTCATGCGCTGACAGGGGGTGGAACGGTGGAAGTTTCTACCGGGTCGCCGGGCCGGCGGTCCTCGACCGGGTCGGTGGCCGGGGCGGACGCCCCCGCTCCGACCTCGCACGGGCGGCCGAGGGGCACTTGGCCCGCATGCCCGGGAAAACCGCGCGGCTTCATGGTTGGGCGGAGACGCTAGGCAAGGGGGACGCCGTTGGCAAGGATTGCCGAAGTTACGCGGCGCGGACATTGCAACCCTGCGCCTCTGCCGGGCTGAAAGCCCGGCGGGCCGCCCGGTAGGACGTGGGCCGCTCCGACCGCGGCGGCGATCCGCCTCCGGAACCAGGCACCTCTTCGGATGGTGCAGGCTGGTCCCACAGCCGCGAGATTCAAGCGGCGTTGTGAAGAGCGTGTTTCTAGCCGGCGTACACCGGGTTGTTGACCCTCCGCAGGGGTCTGCCGGGCTTTCCTCACCTTGATCCGCCAGAAGCCGCTTGCCGCTGCCCGCGCCGGTTCGGAGACTGCCGCCGTGCGGTTCCAAAAGGTTGCCCTCATTGGGGTCGGATTGCTAGGCGGCTCGCTGGGTCTGGCTCTGCGGCAACGCGGCCTGGCCGGGTGGGTGTCCGGCTACGTGCGGCGTCCCGAGGCGGCGGCTGCGTGCCGAGCCGCCGGCGCGGTGGACGAGGTCGGCGTCGATCTCGCCGCCACCGTGCAGGAGGCGGAGCTGGTGATTTTCTGCACGCCGGTGGGACAGATGCGTTTCCTGGCGGAAGCGATCGCGCCCCGGCTTTGCCCCGGCACGACGGTCACCGACGTGGGCAGCGTGAAAGCCGCGGTGGTACGCGAGCTTGAGCCGTTGTTCGCCGCGGCGGGCTGCGCCTTTGTGGGCAGCCATCCGATGGCCGGCTCCGAACAAACCGGCGTGGCAGCCGCGCGGGCCGATCTGTTTCGGGGCGCGGTGTGCGTGGTCACTCCCACCCCGGCAAGCGATCCCTCGGCAGCAACCCGAGTAGAAGGCCTGTGGCAGGCGCTGGAAGGCCGGGTGCTGCGTCTGCCGCCGGAAACCCATGACGAACTGGTGGCGTACAGCAGCCACCTGCCGTTGGCGGTCGCCGCGGTGCTGGCTCGCCTGGTCCTGGACCCGGAAGCCCCAACCGAGCGGGCCCAACTGTGCGCGGGCGGATTTCGGGACACCACGCGCATCGCCTCCGGCTCGCCCGAGATGTGGCGCGACATCCTGCTGGCCAATCGCGCGCCGGTGTTGCGCGCCCTGAGCGCCTATGTCCGGGGGCTGGACGAGCTGCGTGCGGCGGTGGAAACCGCCAACGCGACGGTTTTGACCGCGTTGTTAACTGCCGCCCGGGAGCGCCGCGAGGCCTGGCTGCAGTCGCCGCCCGCCGAATCCCGAGCCTGATTGCTCTGCCATCATGTCGCTGCCCGCCATACTGGAAGTGGTGCCCCTTGCGGCCACGCCGGAAGCTGAAATCACCGTGCCGGGGTCCAAGAGCCTCACCAATCGGGCGCTGGTGTTGGCCGCTCTCGCCGCGGGCGAAACTGAATTGCGCGGCGCCCTGTGGAGCGAGGACACGGAAATCATGGTCGAGTGCCTGCGCGAACTGGGGTTTTTGGTCACCGTGGCGCCGGACCCGGCCGAGCCGGCCAATCGCACCCTCACGGTGTACGGCCAGGGCGGGCGGATGCCGCGCGGTGGGACCGCGTCGCAGCCGTTGGAGCTGTACGTGGGCAACGCCGGTACGGCGGCGCGGTTTTTGGCCGCGCTGGTGTGTCTGGGCGAGGGCGCGTACCGCTTGCACGGGGTGTCGCGGATGCACGAGCGCCCGCAGGCGGCGTTGTTTGCGGCGTTGCGCGAGCTGGGATACCGGGTCGAGTCGCCGAACGACCGGCTGCCGGCGGTGTTTTTCGGTGCGGGGCCGCGGCGGGGGACCTGCCGGGTAAGCGTGACCGAGAGTTCCCAGTTTGCCTCGGCGCTGCTGCTGTGCGCGCGGGTCGGCGGCTGGGAGGTGCGCGTAACCGGGAGCAACGCCGGCGAACAACCTTACGTGGAAATGACCCGGCAGTTGGTGGCGGTGTTCCCGGAGACGGGCGGCCGCTTTGACATCGAGGCCGACGCCTCCAGCGGGAGTTATTTCATGGCGGCGGACTGGTTGCTGGGCGGGGCGGGACGGGTGCGGGTGGCGCGCTGGCCGCGGTCGGGCTGGCAGGTGGACGCGCGGTTTCCCCGCTACCTGCCGCTGCCGGCCGCCGTCTCGCGGGCGCGGGACCTGGGCGACAGCATTCTCACGGCGATGGTGCTGGCACCGTTTGCGGCGCATCCGGTGCGGTTCACGGACCTCGCCCGGCTGCGCGTGCAGGAATGCGACCGCGTGGCGGCGATGCGCGCGGAACTCACCCGCTGCGGCGTCCGGGTGATCGAGGAGGGGGACACGCTGACGATTCACCCCGCCGCCGGCCCGCTGCACGGGGCGGACATCCAGACCTATGCCGACCACCGCGTGGCCATGAGCTTCGCGATTCTGGGATTGAAGGTCCCGGGACTCAAAATCCACAATCCCGCCTGCGTGCGGAAGACCTTTCCCAACTTCTTTCAAAAACTGGCCGCCCCGCCTCCGCAGGGGCTGGGGGCGGAATTGCGCGACGGGCACACCGGCCGGCGGCTGGAGCCCGGAACCCTGCTGGCGGATTGATTGCCCCCCCCGGCCATGTCTGCTTCTCTTTCCTCCGCAAGTTCGCCCGCGGCCGCACCGCGGAAAGGCCGACGCGCCCGCGCGCCCATCGTCATCGCCATAGACGGCCCCAGCGCCAGCGGCAAGAGCACCAACGCGCGGCTGGTGGCGCGGGCGCTGAATTTTGTGTACGTGGACACCGGGGCCATGTACCGCACCCTGGCTTGGCACTGCCTGCAACGCGGCGTGGACGTGCACAACGAGCGAGCCGTGCTGGCCGTGCTGCGCCGCTGGAAAACCCGACTGGAAAACGTGGACGGCCAGGTCCGCCTGCTGGTCAACGGGTACTACCCGGAAAAGGAAATCCGCACCGCGGAGGTCAGTGCTGCCGTCCCACACGTGGCCGCCATCCCCAAGGTGCGCGAATGGATGGTCAGGACCCAGCGGGCCTGCATGCAGTTCGGCAACCTGGTCATGGAAGGTCGCGACATCGGCACGCACGTGTTTCCCGAGACGGAGTTCAAGTTTTACCTCGATGCCTCGCTGGCCGAGCGCACCCGCCGACGCCGGGCGGACGGGGTGCCGGAAGACCTGGCCCAGCGCGACCACCGCGACAGCCAGCGACGGGCGGCGCCTCTGATGGTTCCGCTGGGCGCGGTGGTGGTGAACAATTCCGGCCAAACCCCGGAGCAGACCAGCGCCTTCATCCTGGCGGAAATCCGGCGCCGCCTGGCCGCCCGCGAGTGAGCCGCGCGTCCTTCCGGTTCCGGCCATGAACCTCAGCTACTTTCTGGGCTGGTGCGTGGCGCAGGGGGTGTTTCGCCTCGGGTTTCGCGCCCGCTTTTATGGCGCGGACCAGGTGCCGCGCACCGGACCGGTCATCCTCGCCGCCAACCACGCCAGCTTCATGGACCCGCCGCTGATCGGCACCGGCGTGCGTCGGTTGATCCACTTCCTGGCGCGCGACACGCTCTTCGACCACCCGGTGCTGCGCGTCATTCTGCGCTCGTGGGAGGTGGTGCCGGTGGACCGCGACGGCGCGGGCGCCGCCGGCCTGAAAGCCATTCTCGAACGCCTGCGCGCCGGCGGGGCGATCCTGCTCTTTCCGGAAGGCACCCGCACCTCGGACGGGCAGTTGCAACCCGCCCGGCCCGGAGTGGGACTGATTGTGGCCAAAACCGACGCGCCGGTCATCCCGGTGCGGGTGTTTGGCGCCTTCGAGGCCTACGGACGCCACCGGCGTCTGCCCCGGCTTCGCCCGGTGGCGGTCACTTATGGCCCGGCGCTGTCTTTTGCCGCGCCACGGGCCGAAGCGCGCGCCGCCTCCCGCGAACGCCTGCGGGCCTTGTACCTGGAGATTGCCCAAGAGGTCATGAACCAGATCGCCCGCCTGGAACCCTGCCGCCACGTCAACCGATTTCCGGCGTGAGAGGTTTGACGCGGGAGGGCTTGGGCACGCCGCGGGCCGCGCCCTCGCGCTGACCCTCCGCTTCAACCCAACAGTTCCCGCACCCGCTCAGCGGGGTCTCCGCTGCGCAACAGCGACTCGCCCACCAGGATGGCGCGGGCGCCGGCGGCCTGCAGGCGCGCCACATCCGCCGGAGTGTGGATGCCGCTTTCGGCCACCAGCAGCGTCCGGGCGCCGGCGGGATGCGCGCGCAACCGCGCGGCCAGGCGCTCGGTGGTGGCCAGGTCCACGGTGAAGCTCCGCAGGTTGCGGTTGTTGACGCCAATCAGGGGGGCGCCCAATGCCAGCGCGCGGTCCAATTCGGGTTCGTCGTGCACCTCCACCAACGCCGTCAGGCCGGCGCCGGTGGCCAGGTCGTGGAAGCGCCGCAGCCGGGTGTCGTCCAGAATCGCGGCGATCAACAGGATGGCGTCCGCCCCCCACTCGACCGCTTCGAGGATCTGGCGCTCGTCCACGATGAAATCCTTGCGCAACAACGGCAGGGACACGGCGGAACGGATGTCGCGCAAATATTGGAGCGCGCCCTGGAAAAAACGCTCGTCGGTGAGCACGGACAGGCAGGTGGCGCCGGCCGCTTCATACGCGCGCGCGATGGCCACGGGATCAAAGTCCGGCCGGATCACGCCCGCGCTGGGCGAAGCCTTCTTGACCTCGGCGATCAGCGCGAGCCCGCCGGCACGGGGACGCCGCAGCGCGGCCAGGAAATCGCGGATTCCGCCCCGGCTGGCGGCGGCAGCCCGCAGCCGGTCCACGGTAATCTCGGCCGCGGGCAGCGCAGCCACTTCGCGGCGCTTGTGTTCAACGATGGTAGTCAGGAGGTCGGTCATGACACATTCAGCGTCCCGGGCGGAAGCGCCCGGCGGGCGCGGTGATGGAGAAGCCGGTTCCGCCACCAGCCGGCTCGGCGCGGGCGGTTCGATTTACTGTTGGCCCCGGCCATTTCGCGCTTGGGGCGGCACGCCGCGAATAGAAACCACGCGCAGCGGATCAATGACCTCGATCAGCCCCTGCTCGTCTTCGATGACGACGTTGTGCCGGCCCACCAGGACAAATTCGGGATGGGGAATGGCGAACTCCTGGCCATCCGAAGTCCGCAGCACATGCGGCCCCTGGCCGCGCAGGCGTTTCCGAATCTGTTCGGTGTTCATACCGCGCTGGTACTCCGGTCATGACGTCGCGTCAAGCGGCGCGCGCTACTCCTCCTCATCCTTCACCCCGGGCTTGCGTTTGGCGGGGCAGCCGGCCCGCAGCCAGGCGTGGATGAAATCATCGAGGTCGCCGTCGAGCACGGCGTCGGTGTTGCCGGTTTGCCAGCCGGTGCGCAGGTCTTTGACCAGGCGATAGGGCTGGAGCACGTAGCTGCGAATCTGGTTGCCCCAGCCGATGCTGCCCTTTTCGCCGTAGAAGCGCTCCATCTCGGCCTTTTGCTGGTCCTCGCGCAACGCGTAGAGCTTGGCCAGCAGCAGCTTCATGGCATTGGCGCGGTTTTGGTGCTGGGAACGCTGGCTCTGACTGGCGGCCACCAAGCCGGTGGGCAGGTGGGTGATGCGCACGGCGGTTTCGACCTTGTTGACGTTCTGCCCGCCCTTGCCGCCGGAGCGGTAGGTGTCAATTTGCAGCTCGTTTGGGGGGATGACGATTTCCCCGCCTTCCTCCACCTCGGCGATCACGTCCACGCTGGCGAAGCTGGTGTGCCGGCGCTTGTTCGCGTCGAAGGGCGAGATGCGCACCAAGCGGTGGACGCCGCGTTCGGCCTTGGCGTAGCCGTAGGCGTTTTCACCGGTGATGAGCAGCGTGGCGCTCTTGATGCCGGCTCCCTCGCCGGGCAGCGCGTCGGTGACCTCGACCTGCCAGCCGCGGGACTCGGCCCAGCGTTGGTACATCCGCAGGAGCATGGCCGCCCAGTCGCAGGCCTCGGTGCCGCCGGCGCCGGCGTTGATGCTCAGGATGCAGTTGCGGCGGTCGTGCGGTCCGCTCAGCAACAGGCTCAACTCCAGGGCGTCCAGGCGGCGGAGCAGCGCCCCGGCTTCCTGTTCAAGTTCGGGCTGATGCGTCGCCCGGGCTTCCTCCGGTTCGGCCTCAGCCAGCTCGAGCAACACCCGCAGGTCCTCGAGTTGCTTCTCGCCTTGGGCGAGCGGCTCGAGTTTGCGCCGGATGCTGTTGGCCTCGTCAATGAGCCGCTGCGCGGCCTCGCGGTTGTTCCAGAAAGAATCGCGGGCCATTTCCGCCTCGATTTCTCCCAGGCGTTTCTGGAGCGCGGCCACGTCAAAGAAACCTCCGCAACTGGCCGAGTTTTTCGGCGGAAGTCTCAAGCTGAGCTTTGACCGTGTCGAACATGCGCGAAAGCCTAACGCATGCCGCGAACGGCGGCGAGCCCCGAATGGCCCAACCCCGGAAGATGCACGCCGATTCGGATTAACCGGCAAACACCGCCCGCCGCCGACGCAGGAGGCAGAGGCCCAACGCCAGCCCCGTCAACGCCGCGCACCCCCAACCAAACCGGTCGCCGTGGCGGACGTAAGCCGTGAGCGGGCGCGCCGCTCCCTCGGCCGGCAAGGGCAGGCGCACAGAAAGAAACCCCGCCTCGTACACGCTGCCCTCCGGGTGGCCGAGAATGCCGCGCAGGCGGCCATGGGGGTCCACCCAGCAGGTGAGGCCGTTGTTGGTGCAGCGGACCAGCGGCAGGCCCGTTTCGACGGCGCGGAATACCGCGTTCACCGCGTGCTGCCATTGTGCGGCGCTTTGTCCAAACCAGCCGTCGTTGGTCAGGTTGAGCAAAAAATCCACGCCCGGCGCCGCGTGCCGGCGGACCCCTCGAGCGAAGACGTCCTCGAAGCAAATCAACGCCGAAAGCCGCGCCGGAGGATTCGTCAGCACAAATGTCACCGGGGCCCTTCCCGGGGTGAAGCTGCCCTCGATCGGCGTGAGCCATTTCAAGAAGGGCAACCAGCGTTCCAGCGGCACGTACTCTCCGAAAATCACCAGTCGTTGCTTGCGATAGACCGCTGCATAGCCGCCATCGGGCCCGAACAAAAAAGCGCTGTTGTAAACGTGCTGCCCGCCCCCGGGGCGCGGTTCGACGTCGTCCGCCCCGAAGACCAACCAGACCCGGTGCGTGGCGATGAGGTTGGTGAGCGCGCGGTAATGCGCGTCGCTGAAGTCCGGCAACGCCGCCTCGGGCCAGACCAGCAGGTCCGGGTCGGCGGCAAGGGCCAACCGGCTCAGTTTGATGACCTGTTCAAACCGGCGTCCGCTCTCGGCCGGGTCCCAGATCAACCGCTGCGGAATGGCCGGTTGCACCAGCGCCAGTTTCAACTCGCGGCTCGGGGAGATGGTTTGCGATTGCACCAGGCGCTGCACCCCCCAAAGCGTCACTCCCAGCAACACCAGGAACGGCAACCCCAGGTCCGCCAGCGGCGTCGCCCGAAAGCGAAACGCCCCCCCGCCCGCCTGCGACATCCCGCGACCGGCCCGAAAGGCACCGCGCGTCGCCGGCCAGCGGGCGGACGCCGCTTCGCCCACCCGCACGGCCAGCGAGATGCCGCTGACCAGCAGCGCCACCGACGTCCAAGCCACCAAAAAGGATACCCCGGGCACACCGGTCACCGAGGCGGCCTGGATCAGCGGCGTCTGGGCATATTGAGAAACCCCCAGGGCATTCCAGGGAAAACCGGTGAGCAGGTGCGCCTGCAGCATTTCCGTGGTCACCCATGCCGCCGCGCCGCCGAGAGACCACAAGCAGCGCCACGCCCAGGGCAGGTGCGCCACGCGCTGGCAGGCTTCCAGCCAGGCAGGACTGGCGGGGGACGCCGTCGCTTTACCTCCGGCCCGTGACCACTCCGCTGGCCGTTGCGGCAGCAGTCGCCAGCACGACCAAACCCACAACGCCGGATACAACGCCAGATAGGCGCCCAGCGCCAGCCAGCCGGCGACCGCGCCAGCGGGAAAAGGGATGTGCAACAACCAGCGCAGGGAAATCAGCGCAAACGCCAGCCCGCCCAGGTAGCCCAATCGAAACGCCCGCGCCGGCGCCACATGAAGTCCGGCCAACAGCAACGCCCCGGGCGCCAGCCAGGCCAGACCGCTCCAGCCGGGTGTGGGAAACGCCAGCGCCAGAGCTGCGCCGGCCGCCAGGGCCAGTGCCGCCCGCCAGGAACCGAATTCACCCCGGAGGAAGGTCCGCACGACCGCGGCAGCTTGTGCCAACCGGCATTTCAGGCAAGCAGCGACCTGGCGACGATTCCCGAATCAACGCGGCAGGTGCCTGGGAAGCTCCGGGGCGTTGATTCCTCCGCCGGTCGGTCTGGGATGGACGATGCCGTTTGAAGGGCCCGGTGGAATCAGCGCTCGCTCTTGGCTGTCTTGGCCCCGGCGCCCCCCTTGCGTCCCCCTCCCAGCATGACCGTGCCGGTGAGCAGACCCCCCGCGAAGAAGATGAAATACATCAACGCCGCCGGCAGGCGCACCGGTTTGGACAGCAACGGCGGCAGGGCAAATCCCACAGCCTCCTTGTTGTGCAGGCCAATGAGCACCAGGAGCAACAACATCAGAATCAGGAACACGGTCTTCAACAAAAGCTTGGTATTCATAAGCGGCGCATGGCGGACAATAGAGGGCCGGGCCAGGGCGTCAATGCGGATCGCGCCCCGCACCCGGTCCCGGACACCCCCGGGGTTGTGCAACCTGCCCGGGACGAAGGACCGTTCTCCGGCTTTGCGCGCTCTGCCGGTTACCTGACGAGGTTGGGCGGCGCGCCCGGAGAGCGCGTTCTACCGGGGCTAGATAATTGCTGCGGCGCGTTCGGAGAACGCGCCTTACCCGAGCGAGATGGTTCGTTACCGGTAGGGCGGGCTGTCCCAGCCCGCCGCCGGAGCCGGCCATACTCACGCGAAACGAAGGGCACGAAAAAGGGCGGCGCGCTTGGAGAGCGCGCCCTACCGGGGGGTCGGTACACGCCGCGGCGCGTTCGGAGAACGCCTCCTTCCAGAGTTGGCCCGGTCCGACTCTTGATTCGCGGCGCGTTCGGCGTAGCTTGACGGGTAATCACCAACCAGGAGCGACCCATGATCGCACGCAAACTCAAGGAGTTTCTCGACCAAAACGGGGTGAAGTACATCACCATCACCCATTCGCCCGCCTACACCGCCCAGGAAGTGGCTGCTTCGGCCCACATCCCCGGACGGGACCTGGCCAAGACGGTCATCATCCGTCTGGGCGACCAGTTCGCCATGGTTGTGCTGCCCGCCAACCGGAAGGTGGTACTGCACGACCTCATCGAGCTGACCGGCAACAAGGACGTGCGCTTTGCCACGGAAGCCGAATTCGCTAGCCGTTTCCCGGATTGCGAGGTGGGCGCCATGCCGCCGTTTGGCAATCTGTACGGGATGGACGTGTACGTGTCGCCCGCCCTGGCCGCCGCCCAGTGGATCGCCTTCAACGCCGGCTCGCACACCGAGGTCATCCAGATGGCGTACGAAGATTTCGCCCGGCTGGTCAAACCGCGCGTGGCGAGCTTCACCACTTGAACGGCGCCGCGCCCCGGCGGCCGATGGCCCGCCCGGAACACAGCGCAGCCCGCGTCCGCAGGCAGGCTGCTGCTTTCGACTGGCCAGCGCGCGGGCCGTGGGTTGAATCGCGTCGTGGCGCGCGCATATGTGCTGCAAACGTCCCGTGAGGCGGTCCATCTGCGGATTGACTACGCCGCCGAGTTGAATCCGCAGCAATTGGCCGCTGTCACTGCCCCGCCCGGACCGGCGCTGGTCCTCGCCGGCGCGGGGGCGGGCAAGACCCGCACCCTGGTGTACCGGGTGGCCTACCTGATCGAACAGGGCGTTCCGCCGGAAGGCATCCTGCTGCTGACCTTCACCAACAAGGCGGCGCGCGAGATGATGCAGCGGGTGGCTGCGCTGTTGGGACAGGACCCGGCCCGGCTCTGGGGCGGCACGTTCCATTCCATTGGTCATCGGCTTTTGCGCCGTCACGCCGAGACGCTCGGGTACCGGCGGGACTTTACCGTGCTGGACCGCGAGGACGCGCGCGATCTGGTCAAGGCCTGCCTGGGCGAGGCGGAAATGGACGTCAAGGCTACCCGCTTTCCCAAGGCCGATGTGTTGTGTGATCTGTTCTCCCTGGCCGTCAACACCGGTCGCTCCCTGGCGCGGGTCATCGAGCGCCGGTTTCCCCACTTCCAGCCCCTGACGCCGCAGATCGAGGACCTGGCCCGGCGTTACGCCGAGCGCAAGCGCGCCACCAACGTCGTGGATTTCGACGACCTGCTGGGGCTCTGGCTGCAGCTGCTCCGCGAGCACCCGCCGGTGCGCGAGCACTACCAGCGCCGCTTCCAACACCTGCTGGTGGATGAATACCAAGACACCAACCACCTCCAGGGCGAGATCGTGGACCTCCTGGCGGCGGGCCACCATTGCGTGATGGCCGTGGGCGACGATTCCCAGAGCATCTACTCCTGGCGCGGCGCCGATTTCCGCAACATCCTCAACTTTCCCCAGCGCCACCCCGGCGCGGCCATCTTCCGCATTGAGACCAACTATCGGAGCACGCCGGAAATCCTCGCCCTGGCCAACGCCGCCATTGCCGCCAACGTGCATCAGCATCCCAAGGAACTGCGCCCGGTGCGCCCCCCGGGCATGAAACCGGCCCTGGTGGTGTGCGGGGACGCCTACCAGCAGGCGGCCTTCGTGGCTCAGCGTGCCCTTGAACTGCGCGAGGAGGGCGTGCCGCTGGACCGCATCGCGGTGCTGTACCGCTCGCACTACCACGCCATGGAGCTGCAGATGGAACTCACCAAGCGCAACCTCCCCTTCGCCATCACCAGCGGGGTCCGCTTCTTCGAACAGGCGCACCTCAAGGATGTGGCCGCCTTCCTCCGGCTGGTGTGCAATCCCCGGGACGAACTCGCCTTCAAGCGCCTTGCCTGCCTGCTCCCCGGCATCGGCCCCAAGGCCGCCGACAAACTCTGGACCGCGCTGGCCGGTCGCCTGCCCGCCGGCGCCACCGCGCCGGTCCCGCCCGCCAATGCGGTCCCTGATGATGTCGCGTCCCTGTGGAATCCCGAGGGCGATTCCGCGCCGGCGCCTGCTGCCAATTCGAATCCGCCGGACACCGCCGGGCCCGCCTTCGATCTGGCCCGGGAATTGGCGGGGCTTGCTCCCCAGGTCCCCAAGAAGGCTGCCTCGGCCTGGGGCCGGTTCGTCGCCACGTTCGCCCGGCTGGAAACTCCCGCGGTTCGGCGCGCCGCCGCCGCCATGATCGGGGTGGTGCTCGAAGAAATGTACGCGGACTACCTGCGGGACACGTTCACCAACGCCGAGGCGCGGCTGGAAGACCTCGAACAGTTGGCGGCGTTCGCCCGGCAATTCGAGTCGCCGGAGGAACTGCTCGCTCAACTGGCCCTGCTCACCAATGTCGAGGCCGAAGCCGAAACTCCGGCGCGCGATTCCGAACGCCTGCGGTTGTCCACCATTCACCAGGCCAAGGGGCTCGAATTCGCCGTCGTCTTCGTCATCATGCTGTGCGAGGGCCTGTTTCCCTCGGCCCGTTCCCTCGAGGACGCCGAGAGCGAGGAAGAGGAGCGCCGGCTGTTTTACGTGGCGGTCACCCGGGCGCGGGACGAACTGTACCTCTGCTATCCGTTGATCCGCACCGCCCCAGCCCACGCCGGGGACTACCTCCAGCAACCCTCGCGGTTCCTCGGGGAACTGTCCCCCGACCTGTACGAGGAATGGCAGCTTCGGGTGCCGGGCACGCCGCAGTTTTGAACCGCCCCGCCGGGGCGGCGCGGCAGCTTAGCTGGTGTTCAATGCCTCCAGCAGCCGCGGGTGCAACGCCGGGGAGGCCGCCACCAGCGCGTGCGTGCGTTCCCGCGCGTCCACACCGGGACGGAAATCCGGCGCGGCCCCGTCCGGTCCGGTGACCACCCCGCCCGCCTCGCGGATGAGCAGCGCCGGCGCCACGAGGTCCCAGAGCTTGCAGGCCAGGTTGACGGTGCCCCCCAAGCGGCCGTCCGCGGTGTAGCAAAAGTCCGTCAGCGAGTTGGTGGCGCGCACATTGCGGACCCGCGGCGCGAGCACCGCCAGCAAATCGCCCGCCCGCCGGGCTGCGGGCGGGTCCGCCGCGGCATCAAAGGCGAAACTCACCAGCACCCGGTCCAGCGCGGTCTCCGCGCTCACGCGCACCGGCCGGCCGTTGCACCGGGCGCCCTCCCCTGCAACGGCGGTGTAGGTGAGCCCCAGCGCCGGCAGGTGCAGGACCGCCAATTCCGGTTCCGCGCCGCGCAGCCGGGCGATCATCACGCCGAACCACGGCAGACCGGCAACGAAATTCGAGGTGCCGTCCAGCGGGTCCACCACCCAGGTGTGCTCACTGCGACCGGGCGTCCAGCCGGACTCCTCAGCGAGCACGCCATCGTCGGGAAACCGCGTCCGGAGCCGCTTGAGCAGGCATCGCTCGGCCACAAGGTCCGCCTCGGTGACCACACTGGCCGGGCTTTCCTTGATCCGCACGCCGCCCAGCCGGCCGAAATGGCGTTGGAGTACCGCGCCGGCTTCGCGCGCACAGGTTTCCAGGAAATCCACCATGGGATGTGTTCAGCTCCCGGCGGGTGCGGGGCTCTTTCCGGTGTGCTTGTGGTAGGGGGAGTGCAGGTTGAAATAGATGCCGCACAAGGGGCGGTCCCCTTCGGTCTGGCTGAGGATGATGGTGAGGTGCCGGTCCAGAGCGATGCCGTGGCGCAGCCCCGGGGCGCGGTTCTGGTAGGCCTTGATGGCCTTGAGCATCAGCGACTCGAGCGAGCGGCGCGCCTCGTCCGGCGTCTTCTCCAGGCACACGATGTGGCGATCGTACACTTTGAGCGCCTCGTTGATCTCGTCTTGAAACAGGTCCACCGTCACAGCCCCAAAGGTAGGAAGCGCCCGCCGGCATTCAACCGGAAAGCCGATCGGCTCCCCACCCTGGTTCCGTCCAACCGATCTGCCGAGCGCTCCTCCGCCAGCGGCGGAATCTCCCGCCCCGTCTTACACCGCGGCGCGCCCCCCATCACTCAGGGCACTTTCGACCCGAGGGGGCCGCGTGCCGGCGCAGCGCGGGCTATTCAGCCGGACGGGCCGGACGCGGTGGCCGCGGGCCAAAGAGAGCCGTGCCGATGCGCACCAGCGTGGCGCCCTCCTCGATGGCCACCTCGAAGTCGCCACTCATTCCCATGCTCAACTCGGGCAGCGGGACGCCGAGCCGTTGCTCGCATTCGGTCTTCAGGTGGCGCAGCCGGCGAAACACCGGCCGGACCTTTTCCGGTTCGGGCGTCCAGGGCGCCAGGGTCATCAGACCGCGCAGCTCCAGGCGGGGAAAGGCGTTCAGGGCCGCCAGCTCGGCCAGCAGGGCCTCCGGCCGGTAGCCGAACTTGCTGGCCTCCCCGGCCACGTTCACCTCGATCAGGACGGGCACGCGCCGCGCGGCTTTGTCCGCCTGTTTTTGCAGCTCCTCCGCCAGCGAGAGACGGTCCACGCTCTGGATCATCTCGAACCAGTGCACGGCGTCGCGGGCCTTGTTCGATTGCACGTGCCCCACCAGATGCCAGCGCAGATGCGTCGGGCAGAGCGGAATCTTGGCACGGGCTTCCTGCACCTTGTTCTCGCCGAACAGCGTCAACCCCAACTCTGCGGCCTGCCGCACCACCGCCGGCGGCTGGCCCTTGCTCACGGCCAGCAGGGTAACCGACGCCGGGTCCCGACCGGCCCGTTCGCATGCCGCGGCGATGCGCCTGCGCACCTGTTCCAGATTTGCAGCCAGGTCCATGCCGCGAGGCTAGTCCGGACCCCGGAGAGTCACAAGGCGCGGGGTTGACTTGCCGTGCCCACGCGCTTCGTTACTGCGTGCATCAAGACGCGGCATCCCTGCTTCCGGCCGATGCGGGCACGCATCCTGCGCCGGCGTTTCCCCGGGCCTACCTCGAGTTCTTCGAGCTGTTTAACGCCGGACGATTTTTCGAAGCGCACGAAGTGCTGGAGCCGCTGTGGCTGTCGGTGCGAGGTGCGCCGGAGGCGCGGTTTTACCAGGGACTCATTCAGTTGGCTGGCGCTTTTGTTCACTTTCGGCACGGACGCCGCCAACCCGGGTTGGCGCTGCTGCGCCTGGGCCGCCGCAAACTGGCCGATTATCCGGCCACCCACCTCGGCCTGGACCTGCGGCGCGTGCGCCGGCAGGTGGACGAGTGGCTTGTGAAGGCGGCGCACCCGGCATCCCCACCGTTGAGTCCCGGTCCGCCGCGACTGGAACCGCCCAACCCCACGCGACGGCCCGGGCAGGGCACGCCGACCGGCGCCGCCCACTGACGGTCGCCCTGACGCGCGGTTTGCCGTTCAACGCGCCGGCGCCAGGTGGCGTTCGAGCCACACCAGGGTCTCTCGCCACATCTCCGGCAGATAGACGTGACCAACACCGGGGTAAACGACGCTGCGGAAGCGGTCTCCCGCGTTGTACAGGGTCCAGGCCGGTCGGGCACGGGATTCGATCTCGCGAATGCCATCCACGGGCGACCCTTCGTCGCGGTCGCCGTTCTGGCAGAGCAACGCACGCGGCGCCACCAGGGCAATCACGGCCTCGGTGTCGAAGTGCCGCAGCATGCCCGGCACGTAATAGTAGATGCCGTGGTACTTCAGGCCCTGCGCGGCCAGGAGGTTCTGATACCGGGTCAGACAGGCCACGGCTACGCCCGCCTTGAGCCGTTCGTCCAGCGCCATCAACCACCAGGTGCGCGTGGCGCCCATGCTGATCCCGGTGGCGCCCAGTCGGTCGGGATCCACCTCCGGCCGCGACGCCAGGTAATCCAGCGCCATGAGGTCGTCGCGCAGGATCATGCCCCAGAGCGTGCGGCCCAGCCACAGATGATACTTGCTGGCGGTGAGTTCGCCGGCGCCGCCCGTTTCATCCGAACCGGGGCCGCGGCCGTGCCGCTCGCCGAAACAGTAGGCGTCTATCGCCAACACGGCGAAGCCGCGCCGGACCAGCGCCGGCCCGGGCGCCTCCGGCGTGTGCTCCTGCTCGAACAGCTCGACCTTGCCCTTGTCGTATTCCCCGCCGTGCCAGTGACAGTACAAGAGGCCCGGCACCCGACCGGCGCGCGGTTTGGGCAGCAGCAGGACGCCGGGCACGCGGGCGCCGGCGCCATTGTCGAACTGGAAGCGCTCAATCACGTAACCTTCGCGGGGCTCGCGCGAGAGGGTCTGCACCGTCGGCACGGCAGGACGCGGCGGCAGATCGCCCAGCAGGCGCCAGAGTTGCGCGCGGATTTCCGCCCGGCGGGTATTCCATTCCGCGACGGTTCCGGGAATTTCCAAGCTTGGCGCCGAGGGCGTGGCCGCCAGCCAGGCAGGCAGTTCGGAAGAAACCATCGGGTGCATGGGCAGCAGCGTGGCCAGGCTCAAGGTTCCCAGCCAGGTGAAACGGGCATTCATAACAGGTCAGGAGAACAGTGACTCCGGAGTTCAACTTCCCACGATGCGGCCATCCTCCAGCCGGAGGATGCGCGGGGCACAGGCCGCCACGTGGGGGTCATGCGTGGCAATCACCAGGGTGGCACGCTGTTCGGCCTGCAGCTCGGCCAGCAGCGCGAGGATTTCCGCGCCGGTGTGCGAATCCAGGTTGCCGGTGGGTTCGTCCGCCAGCAGCAACTCCGGTCGGTTGATCAGCGCGCGGGCGATGGCCACGCGCTGTTGCTCGCCGCCGGACAACTCGGCGGGACGATGCTCCAGGCGGTGGCCGAGACCAACCCGTTCCAGCAGCATTCGTCCCCGGTCCGCGGCCTCCCGGGCGGGCACCCGAGCCAGGCGCGCAGGCACACACACGTTTTCCAGCGCGTCCAGCTCGGGCAGGAGATGGTAGGCCTGAAAGACAAAGCCCACCCGACGGTTCCGCAGGGCGGCCAGCGCGCGGGGCGCGAGCGCCTCCAACGACCGGCCCTCGAACTCGATGTGTCCGGCCGTGGGCACGTCCAGCCCGCCCAACAGGTGAAGCAGCGTGCTTTTGCCCGCCCCGGAAGCCCCTTGCAACGCGATGAACGCGCCGCGCGGGATCGTCAGGTCCACCCCGCGCAACACCTCGACGTCCCGGCGACCGAGCCGGTAGGTCTTGGTGACCCCGCGGGCGGAGACCAGCGGCGGCGCAAGGGCGGCTTCATTCATGACGCAGGGCCTCAACCGGCTTGAGCCGCCCGGCATGCCAGGCGGGGATCACCCCGCCCAGCAGACACATGACCAGGGCGCCGGTGATGATGATCGCCAGGTCCCCGGGCACCACCAGGGCGGGTAGTTCGTAGAAGTGGTAAATCTCCGCCGGAAAGAGTTCGAAACCGGTTGCCCGGCGCATGAAAAACAGGAACTCGTTCCGGAAGCGTACGCCCAGCAGCCCCAACGTCAGCCCGGCCGCCACCCCCGCTGCTCCCACCACCAGGCTCTGGCTGAGGAAAATCCAGGTCACCTGGCCGTTGGTGGCGCCCAGCGCCTTGAGGGTGCCGATTTCCCGGGTCTTCTGCGTCACAAAGGTGATCATCCCGCTGCAGATACCGAAGGCCGCCACCAGCGTGATGAAAAACAGCAGGTAGTACATCAGGTTCTTCTCCACCACCACCGACTGCAGGAATGACTCGTGTTCCTCGTACCAGGTGGTCACCCGGTACGCCCCGCCCAGCCGGCTCAGCAGGTCGGCCTTCACCTCGGCGGCCTGCTGGGCGTCGTCCAGCGCCACAATCAGGCCGTGCACCCCGTCCTCCAGCCCGAACAGGTCCTGGGCATTGGCCAGGGAACACACCACCAACAGGGCGTCCAGGTCGTAAAAGCCCACCTCGAACACTCCGCGGATGGAGTAGTCATCCGCCAGCGGCGCTTCCTCCTCGCCGCGCCGGCGGCTGTCGTTCCAACGCTCGAACTGACTGACCGCGTACACCGCCACCGCGTCGCGGACCTTCAGATCGAGCCGGCTGGCCAGCTCCCGCCCGGCCAGGAAGCTGTACCCGCGCAGGTCGTTGGTGCCGGCGATCACGCTGTGCAGGAGCGTGCTCACCGGCGGCACCTGCGATCGGGGATCCACCCCCAGCACCGAGGGCACGTGAAACGCCGGGCTGCCCTCGGCGGGCTGGGTCTTCAGCAGCACCGGGCCGGTCACATAGGGTGTCACCCCGCGCACCCGGGGCAGCGCGGCAATGCGATCGGCCAACACCGCGTAATTCGTCAACAAGCCTTCGCGGGATTCCACGCGCAGATGGGCCGTGTAGGAGGCCAGCTTCTGGCGGAGCTGCCGGTCAAACCCGCTCATCACCGCGATGACAATCACCAGCACCGCCACACCGAGCATTACTCCCAACACGGAGATGAGCGTAATGACCGAAACGAGTTTGCGCTTGGGACGCAAATAACGCAGGGCCAGCATCCACTCGAACGGCAGGCGCGACACGGCGCCGCAGGCTAGGGACTGCCGCCGACGGTGTCAAACGTGGCTCTGGACGTTGCGCAGAAGCCCGAATCCCTGACGATTTGGGGCTCGGTCCCCTGCTCGGCAATGGAAGACAAACCAAGCACCCGGATTCCTCGCGAGCCGAATGGCCGCTTGGCCTCGCGTCTTCGGCGGGTAAAGCAGGCTGTCCCAACCCGTCGACCACGCAGACGACGCGAAGAATTTACCGACGGCGCGCTCGGAGAACGCGCCCGACCGGAGGGTTGGGCAACCCATCGCGGTAGGTCAGGCTGTCCCCAGCCCGCCGCAGGGCTGGCCTCGCGCGAAGGCGCGAAGCGTTCAGCGGTCAGGAGTGACGCTGACGCTTTCGGGAAGTCCCAATGCTCCACGTTTTCCCAAGCCGCTCAATCCGCGCGCCAGCACTTGGAGTGCGCCGGCTGGCCGGCGCTTTTCGACAGCGACAGCAAGCTGCCGCACTCCCAACGCTCCGCGTTTTACAGGCCGTTCGATCTCGCCTCCGCCGCTCGGATGACCGCCGCTCCCGTAGCGGCAGGCTTCCAGCCCGGCGGACTCCGGCCCGCAGACCACGCGGAAGACGCGGAATGGGGAACGGCGTGCTCGGAGAGCGCGCCCGACCGAGCTTGGGATCATCCGTCGCTGGCTGGACAGGCTGTCCCATGACCGCCCAGTCCCACGCAACGGTTGCTGAACCTGAGACGTGTCCGCGTGGAGGCGCCCAGCAACCTGGCTTGACCTCGGAGCGCCGCCCGCGTAGAGCGACCGTCATGCAATCACCGCTGCGGATTGGCCTGCTGAGTGTCCTGCTGCTGGGATGGTTCGCCCCGCGCCTGGCCGCCGGCCCCAACGAATTGACCGACGCCGAGCGTGCCCAAGGGTGGCGGCTGCTCTTCGACGGCCGCACCCCAGCCGGCTGGCGCAGCTTCAAGAAAACCACGTTTCCCGCCCGCGGCTGGGTGGTGGAAGACGGCTGCTTGAAGCACCAAGCCCGCGGCGGCGGCGGCGACATCCTTACGGAGGCCGAGTTTGGTGACTTCGAGCTGGTCTGGGAATGGCGGCTGGCGCCCGGCGCCAACAGCGGGGTGAAATACTTCGTCACCGAGTCACGCCCCACCGCGCTGGGCCATGAGTACCAGATGGTCAGCCCGCCCAATCCCGAGACGACCGTTCAACCCGGCAAACACGGCACCGCCAGTTTTTACGACGTCTGGCCCACCCGGATTCCGGTCCGGCTGCGGCCGCCGGGCGAATTCAACGAATCCCGCATCCTCGTGCGCGGCCACCGCGTCGAGCACTGGCTCAACGGGGAAAAGGTGCTGGAGTACGAGCCGGGGAGCTCCGAATTGAAGGCTGCCGTGGCCGCGAGCAAGTTCAAAGACGTGCCCGGATTCGGCGAAAAGGTCCGTGGGCACATCCTGCTGCAGGACCACGGGGGCGAGGTGTGGTTTCGCAACCTGAAGGTGCGCGAGTTTTGAAATGGCCGACCCGGGAGACGCTGGAAAAATTTGCACGGCCCCTTGCTCCGATCGCGCTGGAATCTGCCGGGAACGGGTTGAAGCGGCCGTCTTGGGGTTCAGTCCGGGCTCGTCCGGGACGCGGGCCGCAACCTGGTGAAAAACAGCGGCGCGGGCCACACGCCTCTTCGCGTGTTTCCGGCCAGCTCTACTGTCCTCGAAGCAGTGGCAGCAACTGGCTCACGTTTAGCGAACCGGCCTTTTGTTGAATTTCCCCCGCGTAGCGCGCGTGCATCGAACGCGCGCGCTCGGAAAGGGAGCCAAACATCGATCGCAGCTCGATGGCGGAGAGCCGTCGCCCGCCGGCATAATATTGCTTGGCGAGCATGCCCAGCGCCCAGGTCGTGGCAAATGACATCGCGGAACTGGCGGCCTGTTTGCCCACACCCTTGAGCAACCTGCCGCCCGCCTTGCCCAGCAAGCCACCCAGCAGTTTGCGCGCGTATCCCTCCAGCACTTGCGCAGTCAGGCCCACGCCCGCCGTGGCCATCAATTCTTTGATGTGGCCGCGCCCGAGTTCGTACCCGTAACTCTTGCCGATTCGATAGACCATTTTCATCTGCAGGGGCACGATGGCCAGGGTGGCGAGCGATTCGGGCAGCAGTTCCAGCGCCCCGTTTAGAATGGCGTAGTTGAGGATCATCTTGTCCACTCTCGCCTCCCCGTCGGTCGCCGGCGTCAGTCGGGAACCGGCCGGGATCGGCGATCCCGGATTATGGTCCTGCAGCGGTTCGATTGCGAGCGCCTCGGCGGCCCGGTTCACGCCCTCCACCGCCTGTTCGTCCAGTTGTAATTCGTCCCGCAGTCGAGCGAGAAACGTCTTCTCCGCGTCCGACTGCGCGCCATCCGCGTCGCACACGCAGACCGCCAGCTCGTAGGCCAGTTGGCGGAGTTCCGGGGACCGGAGTGACGCCGCGACCTGGGCGAGCGTGACCTGCTTGAGCAGCACGCGCTGGTACAGCGCCGCCAGCGACACCTCCTCGCCCGAGAGGCTTTCCGCGATGCGCTTCAGTTCGGCGCGCTCGGCGTCGTCTTTCAGGCCGTCGGCAAACGCCGCCATCAGCGCCAGGGTAAGGATGGATTCCCGTTCAACCGTGGTCATAAGGCGCGGCCAGTGTGGCTACGGATCCGGGGCCGACGTCAAGCCACATGGCAGGCGGGTATAGAACAGGGAACGTGCGCTTTCCCCCGCTGGGAGGGGCCGGGCTTGCCCCGGACAGACCGCAACGAACAGTTGGCGTCAGCGACGCAGTCGGAAGTAGCGCGCGGACTCCGCCACTGACACGGTGACCGCCTGGGTGGCTGCGTCCACGGCCACCGGCGTCGCGTCCACCGGCTTCCAAACCGCCCCGAGACCGAGGGTGTCCGTAGTTTCCAAACCCCAGGGCTCGGCGGCCACCGGCCACCGCAAGCGCAGTCCTGTTGGAATCAATTCCGCTTGCAATTTCATCGTCGGCGGCGGCGCGCCGGCGGGCAGGGTGAGCGCCCGGTGTTCGAACACGCCGTCGCCCTCTGCGTCCAGGGACACGCGCAGCCGCGGCAGCGCCGGATCGGGCAGTTCCACGCGCTGCACGCCGCCGGACGGGATGGCAAAGGGGCCGAAGCGCTCGGTCACGTTGGTCTGGCGTCCGGCGTCGGCGCGTTCGACCCGCAACACCACCGACAACGCGCGGCCGGATTGATTGACCAGGTCCGCGCCGGTTTGGTCGGGCAGGGCGCGAACTTCGAGCGCCCGCCCGGCGTTCACGGCAAGGTTTTCCCAGTTCAGAACCAGCCCCGGGCGGTTGGTGGCGAGCATTCCCAGCGCCATCTGGAGGCTGGTGCGGTTGGCTTGTGGCTCGATCCGAAGTGACTGCAGGGCGCCGGCAGCCTCGCCCACTTTCAACCGGTCCATTTGCCCGTGGGGCACGCCGTCCACCTGCAAGGAGGCCATCACGCCGGCTCCACCGGCGTAGAACTGGTAACGGTTGGGCGACTCGCTCGCGCTTGGTTGGGGACGCACGCGCACCCGGATGTCCGCCGGCGGCCGTCCTTCCGGTGGGAAGAACCACGCCGCGCGCCCGCCGTAGGTGGGCGGCCAATCGGTGTTGCCAAAAGGCGCAATGGCCCGGCCGCCGGGGTAGTCGTACACCCGCGTGCCGGAGGCATCGTAACCCCAGCGCCTGCCGTCGCGGTCCACGTACTCCGCGTCGGCCTCCCCGAACACCAGCAGCGCAAGACCACGCGCGAGCAAATCCGCTCCGGGCATGGTGCCGGGGCCGCGGAACAGGCTCAGCAGCGTGGCATAGACGCCCTTGCCGCTCCAGATGATGGGCACCCAGTTGGTGACCGGGCCGGACGGAGTGTTGGTGACGACCGGACGCCAACTCCAGTGGTACCGGTACGTGTTGTTGGTGCGGTTGATCTCAAACCAGCGGTTAGCGTTGCCGGGATGATTAGGATCATACACCCGCAACACACTGCGTCCGGGCGCCGGGACCGGATTCAAGGCCGTTTCCTCATCCAACCCCACGTCATCCAGCGCGGCGTAAGCCACGACGCAATGGGACTGAATCACGTCGGCCCCGTTCTGAAAGCACAACAGATGGTTGCGGAAATTGCCGCTGCGGAGGGTGTTCAGCGTGCGCATCGGGTTGCCGGCGATGTCGTAGCCGGGAGCTCCCATGGGCGCCACGCCCGTGCCGTCCATCTGGCTGAGGATGGACCCCAGGAATTCGGCGGTAACCTGCATGGCCTGATGCCGATGGATGCGCGCCCAGAGGTTCACCGGTTCCGAGTAATTGCAGAGACGGAACCGATGCTCCTGCGGCTTGGGCGGCCCCAGTTCGTCACTGCTCCCATCCGGGAACGTCCGTCGGCGGGTGCTGACGCTGGCCGCATACCGAACCCCGGCCTCAAATCCCTCCGGTGTCAGCTCATTCCGGGCAAACATCAGGCTGGTGGCGGACATGCCCAGGCAACTGCCGGTCATCAACTCCACCTACGGGGTGAACACCAGGCTGTAAAACGTCAGATAAACCGGATTGGGCACCCGGCAGCCCAGGCAGGTTTCAACAGGCGGAATAACCACCCCGGGTGGAAACGCCAACACACAGTCGTAGGCTTTCCACTGGAAGACCCCGGAAAATTCGTCGAACTGGGTGCCGTCGCGCTCGTTGGCAAAAGGAAAGCCGTGCACCAGGGGATAGAGCCCTTCCAGCCGTAAGGACTCGGTGGCGGTCCGCCAGACCGGGTCCCAGGTGTCCCGCACCAGCACCCGGTACGGGCCCTGAATCCACTAATGACGCGGGTCATGAAACGGCAGACCGACAGTAAAATCCAGCTCCAGCGTGACCCGGGACCAATCCGGCGCCCGCTCCGCCACGCGCAACGCAAAGTTCGTCACCGTGGCGCCGCTGGGCAACGGGTCGCCCGGACTACTTGGCCGGTCGCCGTTGACATGGGACAGGTAGAATACGCAAAACGGATGGAAATTGGCGCCGGATAGCTCAAACCGCGTGGGCGACGTGAATTTGGGCGGGGTTTCCCGCAACAGCCAGCGCGGCGTGCCGGAGAGAGGATCGATGGCGCTGACGGAGGGCGATCTGTGGGAAATCAGGTTGAAACGAACCGCGCCCAAGGTTTTGGTTCCGGTGAATCCGCGGTTGGTGTAAGTCACGCCGTTGAACCGATCCGCGCTCAAGACCAGCAGCATGCCCGCGGTATTGGTGACCGCCGGATCCAAATGCCGCCACACGCCCTCTGGCGTGTCGCACATCAGCCGCAATGGCGCGTTGGTGGGAAAGATATCCGTCTCTATCCTAAACTGCCCCTCGGCCGAGGTGATGCTGGCGCCGAAGACCGTCCCGGGGTGCGGATTGAACAAGCTAACTCTTCGACCCTGCAAAGGCCGATCCGCGCCCGCGGTGATGTCGCGCACGCTGCCCTCGACAATGACCCGACTTCTGGGCACATCCGCGGGACCCGAGAAATACATCAACGGCCGGGTGGCCGGGTTGTTTGGATCCCCGTTGAACGGCGTCGGCAACGAGTAGGCGGGCAGGAAAAGAAACGGCACAGCGTAGGCGAACTCGCCCAACAACGCCGGCTTTGGAAAATCAAAGCCGCCCAGCAGGCTGGAGTGGATGCGGAAGATGCGCGGGCAATCGAATTCGCAGCCGCCGGCGGTTACCACCTCCCAGCTTGATGCGCCGGGGGCGGGGGTGGTGCTGGTAATCCAGCCGCCGCTGCCGGTGCTGCGCGACAGAATGTTGGTCGCGCCAGGGTCGAGGTTCTCCGCGGTGGAGTCAATTCGAACATGGGTTGGCTGAGGCACGGACGGTTCCGGGTTCTTGAACGGCGCCGGCGCAAACATGAAACTGACCCACAAGGGCTGGAAGACGTTGAGATTCCCCGCCCGCAAGGACATGTCGGGAATTGCCAGATACAAATGGTCACCCTTGCGAACGGCAAATCCCTCGACGTCCCGCGCGGCGCCGGTCGCGGTCAAATATCGCCAGATCAGCTGCTCGGCGCCGGCAGCTACGAATTCCCCGTGATCGGAATCGAAATTGATGGACAGGTGCGACGTGGGCTCCCCCCAATCGCGGGGCAACACACCCCAGACATGAGAGACTGCCCGGGTCGCCGTGCCCGCCCGGTCGGCCACCGTGTCCCGGAAACTGCCATCCCCGGCCACGCGGAACAGCAGCGCGGGGGCGTTGTTGATCTCGTCAAACCGATTCGCCGCGATCTCTTGCTGCGTCCGTGCACCCGCCCACGGGCGCACTTCATCCAGATATCCCCGCAACGCCAGCCCGCTGGCGAGGTTGTTGCCCAGGTACAGGGTCTGCGTGCGGTTGACGCCCGCATGGCTGAGGGCTTCGTCGCCCGCCGGCTGGCCGTCAAGGTAAAACCGCACCCGACTGCCGTCGTAGCTGGCGGCCACGTGGGTCCACCGATTCCAGGGCACGGTGGCGGTCGAGTCGCGGAAATAGCCCACCCCACCGCTCCGGTAAAAGCGCAGCCGCCCGGTGTTGGCGATGCCGAACCACAGCGAGGACCGCCAGTCCCGGGAAACAAGGGTGTCAAAGCGATTGGTGCTGCCGCCGAAGGGGAGGTCGCGGTGCACCCAAGCCTCGACCGTCACGGCTACCGAGGCGTCGTGCCGGGCGTCGTGAGGGAAAGTGACGCTGCCGTCGCCGTTGAAGTAAAGACTGCGTTGCGGAGGTTGAGCCAGGACTGCCCAGGCGCAGCTCAGGGCCAAAACACCGCCCAGAATGCGCAGCCCCAGTCCGTTCGATGCATGCATACCCAATAGACCGAAGTTGCACTGATCCAAACAATCAGAGGCAGCGTATATCATCCCCCCCTGTCAACCGGCAATCGGCTGTTCTCCACCTATCAGCATGGCGAATTCTGGAAACCGCTCCCCTTGCTAGAGCAGGCCGAGTCCTTCGGCGGGAAAGCCCGCATTTCTTGGGAATCGGAAAACCCCGGGAGCTCAGTGGCGCACCGATGCTAACCGACTTTGCCAGAGAGGCCGGGCCCACGTCCCGAATTCGCCGTGCACCAAACAGGCAGATCCTGGACCGCCGCAAGATCAGTCGCGTGGAAACGCGGGCACACCTGGCCGTGGACAGGCGCGACCTGTTTATCCGTGAGTTGCACGCCTGGGCCGCCCGGCGGTGGAACGAACCTCCCGCCGTCACTCTCAACCACTGAACGGCGCCCTCCTGTGGTTCCTCCTGCGGGGAACGTGATTGACAAACCCCGGCCCGCTCCGGCTTGTGGGGGCGGTCATGTTTGCCCGATTGGTCGCCGTGTTCCTGTTCCTGCCTCCCCTGGGTTGGCCGGCAGCCGATCCCTTGTCCTGGACCGAGGGAACGAACCATCGCGCGGCGCCGGTTCTACCCGCCAAGGGGGAGCGTCTGGTGGGGTTTACCCTGCTGAGGCCGGAGCGGACCGGCATCACGTTTACCAACTTCCTGGCGCAGTCCCGCTACATCACCAATCAGATTTACCTCAACGGCGCCGGAGTGGCTGCCGGGGACTTCGACGGAGATGGCTGGTGCGACCTGTTCTTCGCCGGTTTGGACCGGCCCAACGCCTTGTACCGCAACCTGGGCAACTGGCGCTTCGAAGACGTCGCCGAGCGCGCCGGCGTGGTCCTGCCCGGACACAGTTGCACCGGCGCCGCGTTTGCCGATTTGGACGGAGACGGCCCCCTGGACCTGGTGGTCAATACCGTCGGCGAAGGCACCTTGGTGTTTTTCAACGACGGTCGGGGCCGCTTGGAACAGCGCTATCCCCCGCTCAACCCCGGACGGGCCGGCATGACCACCGCCCTGGCCGACGCGGATGGCGACGGCGACCTGGACCTGTACATTTCCAACTACCGCACCACCACTATCCGCGACATGCCCAACACCCGCATGCGTCTGCGGGAAACGGAGACGGGCAACGTCGAGGTGGTGGCCGTCAACGACCGGCCCACCACCGAACCGGATCTGGTGGGGCGCTTCACCGCCACCTGGGATGGGCGGATCATCGAAAACGGCGAGCCGGATGCCTTCTACCTCAACGACGGCCGGGGCGGCTTCATCCCGGTCCCTTTCACCGGCGGGGCCTTCCTGGACGAGGACGGCCGCCCGTTGTCCGCCCCGCTCTACGACTGGGGACTGACTGTCACCTTTCGCGACGTCAACGACGACGGCGCGCCGGACCTGTACGTTTGCAATGACTTCGAGTCTCCCGACCGCATCTGGATCAACGACGGCCGGGGCCGTTTTCGCGCCCTGCCGCGCCTGGCACTGCGCAAAACCAGCATCTTCTCCATGGGCGTGGATTTCGCCGATATCAATCGCGACGGCTACCTGGATTTTTTTGTTTCGGACATGCTCAGCCGCGATCACGCCAAGCGCATGCTCGAGACGGGCGAAATCCGACCCGTGTACCTGCCGCCGGGGGTCATCGAAGACCGCCCCCAATACTCCTACAACACCCTGTTCGTGAATCGCGGTGACCACACCTTCGCGGAAATCGCCCAGTATGCCGGCGTCGAAGCGTCGGAGTGGACCTGGTCGCCGATCTTCCTGGATGTGGACCTGGACGGGTACGAAGACCTGCTCATCACCACCGGCCATGAGCTGCAAATGATGAACTCCGACATCATCGAACAGGCCGAGGTGCTCAAGGCGCAAAAGCAGATGACCAGCCACGAGTTGCAGCGGCTGCGGACGATGTTTCCCCGCTACGCCATCCCCAACTTCGCCTTCCGCAACCGCGGCGACCTCACCTTTGAGGAAGTCAGCGCCGCCTGGGGGTTTGATTTCTCGGACATCGGCAACGCCGTGGCTCTGGCTGATCTGGACAACGACGGCGACCTGGACGTGGTGATCAACAACCTCAACGGCGTTGCCGAGGTCTTGCGCAACGAGGCCACCGCCCCCCGCCTGCTGGTGCGCTTGCGCGGTCAACCGCCCAACACCCAGGGCATCGGCGCCCGGGTGTTCGTGCGGGGCGGCCCGGTCCCCGAACAACGCCAGGAAATCATCGCCGGTGGACGGTACCTGTCCGGTTCCGAGCCGGGGCGCGCCTTCGCTGCTGGCACGCCCGGGCAACTTGAAATCGAAGTCCGCTGGCGCAGCGGCCGACGCAGCCTCCTCACCCACGCCCTGCCCAACCATATTTACGAAATCCACGAACCCGCCGGCGATCCGGAGCCGCTCCCGCCGCCGCCTTCCAAACCTCCGTTGTTCACCGACCGCTCCGCGTGGCTCGGCCACCGGCACATCGAAGAACCGTTTGACGATTACCAGCACCAGCCGCTATTGCCCCGCAAGCTCAGTCAGCTCGGCCCCGGCGTAACCTGGGCGGATGTCAACGACGACGGCTGGGACGACCTGCTCGTGGCGGGCGGCCGCGGCGGCGCCCTCGGGGTGTACCTCAATCGGGCCGGACGCGGATTCGAGGCCCTGACCAACGCGCCGCTCCTACGCCCCAACGCTCGCGACCAGACCACCGTGCTCGCCTTCGGTTCCGCCCTCCTGGTGGGCAGCAGCAACTATGAGGACGGTCTGACCAACGGCGGCGCCCTGCGCGTGTATGACCTCCGGGCTGGGGTCAGCGGCGAGGCCGTGCTTGGCCCCCGCTTCAGTACCGGACCCCTGGCCGCTGCCGACGTGGACGGCGACGGCGATCTGGATGTCTTTCTGGGCGGTCGGGTGGCGCCGGGCCGTTACCCGGAACCGGCCGACTCGGTCCTGCTCCGTCGCGAGGGTCCGAAACTCATCCCGACCCGGCGCTGGGAACAACTGGGACTGGTCAGCGCCGCCGTGTTCAGCGATCTGGACCAGGACGGCAGTCCGGACCTGGTCCTGGCTTGCGAGTGGGGGCCGTTGCGAATCTACCGCAACCAGGGCGGCCAGTTCACACCTTGGGAGTGGCCGGTGCAGCTGCCGGCCGGTATGGCCCACAGTAATGTCCCCCTGAGCGCGCTCACAGGCTGGTGGCTGGGCGTAGCCACCGGCGATTTCGATGAGGACAGTCGCCCGGACATCCTGGCGGGCAACTGGGGCGCCAACAGCCGCTACCGGCCCTCCTTTGACCGCCCCTTGCGTGTCCATTACGGCGACCTCGACGACGACGGCCTGTTCGACGTCATCGAAACGTACCTCAACCCCGCCACCGGCCAGGAAGTCCCGGTGCGCGGTTTCCGGCCCATGCGCGAGGCCCTGCCTTTCCTGCGGGCCCGGGTGAACACCTACGAGGCCTACGGACGCGCCAGCATTCAGGACCTGCTCGGCGTTCACCTGGCCGAAGCCCGTACCCTGCACGTGGTGGAATCCCGCAGCGTCCTGCTCCTCAACCGGGACAACCATTTCGAGTTGCGCTACCTGCCGCCCGAAGCCCAATGGACCCCCGCGCTAGGGATTGCCGTGACTGATTTCGACGGCGACGGCCGCGAAGACGCCTTCCTGAGCCAGAACTTCTTTGCCGTAAACCCGGACGAGTGGCGGCAGGACGCCGGACGCGGGCTGCTCCTGCTGGGCCACGGACGTGGCGATTTCCGCCCCGTGCCCGGCCAGGAAAGCGGCATCCTCGTGTACGGCGAGCAGCGCGGCTGCGCCGTGGCCGACTTCGACGGCGACGGCCGCACGGACCTGGCCGTGAGCCAGAACGCCAACGCCACCGTGCTGCTGCAAAACACCGGCGCCCGGCCGGGGCTGCGCGTGCGGCTGCTAGGTCCGCCGGGCAACCCCGCTGGCGTGGGCGCCTCCCTGCGGCTGAAAAGCGCCGCCGGTTGGGGACCGGTCCGCGAGGTCCAAATGGGCTCGGGCTACTGGTCGCAACACAGCGCGGTGCAGGTCCTCACCGCCCCGCAGCCGCCCACCCATCTGTCCGTGCGCTGGCCGGGCGAACGCCAGCCGCGCGAATATTCCCTGCCCGCCGGCGCGCGCGAAGTCCTCGCGCACCCGGACGGCCGCCTCGAGAAAACCCGCTGAGCGCCGCCGTACTCCCCGCCGGGCTCAACCGCGCAACCGGGCCAGCGCCTCGGCCACCTCCCGGCCTTTGGCCTCGATGAACGCCAGCAACTCCTCCGGCGTGCGGGTGTCCTCGGCGTTCTTGCGATGCGGGTTCACGGCCTTGAGGTCGAAGTTCCGCGCCTCGATGTCCCGGCGCGACACCGTCCAACTGCGTGCGCTGTCGGCCCGCGCCGGCAGCAGCCGGAAGAACTCCTCAAAGTACCCGACGGTGAGCGGGCTCTTCTTGCCCACCTTGATGTCCGAAAGGTCGTAATACCAGACGCGCTCGGTGGGCCGGCCCTTGGTGAAGAACAGCAGGTTGGCCTTCACGCCGGCGCCGGCGTTCACGAACGTGCCCGGCGGCAGGCTCACGATGCACCCCAGGTCGCAATCATCCAGCAGCTTGCGCTTGGTCTGCACAAACGCCTGCTCGTTGGTGCGGAACAGCACGCCCTCATCCGGCACGATGCCGCACCGGCCGCCGGGCTTGAGGCTGTCCATCACGTGCTGCAGGAACAGCACCTGGGTGGCGCTGGTCTTGTAGGCAAAGCGCGTCTGCGCTTCCTTGCCCCCCTTGCCGCCGAGGGGCGGGTTCATCAGCACCACGTCGAACAGCGCCGGCGCGTCCTGAAACAGCCCACCGTAAATCTCCGCCCCGGTGAGCGTGTTCCCGTGCCAGAGGTGCGGCTCGTCAATCCCGTGCAGCATCAGGTTGGCCAGCGCGATCGGGTAGATGGCGTTGTCTTTCTCCCGCTCGTAAAAGGTGCGCCGCTTGAGCGTCTCGAGCTGGTCGGGCGCGGTGATCTTCGCGTGGTTCGGCCAGGCCATGTGCTCGAAGGCCTGGGCCAGAAACCCGCCCGTGCCGCAGCCCGGGTCATACGCCGTCTCGCCGATCCGCAGGTCCACTACCCGTACCATCACGCGGATGATCTCGCGCGGGGTGAAAAACTGGCCGCCGTCGTTGCCCTTCTCACCCATCTTCAGCAGCAGGCCCTCATAGACCTGCGAGAGGGTGAACACGTGCGTCGGGTCCACCGTCGCGGCGCTGATCTCGTGCACCTTGTCCAGCACGTCCAGCAGGTTGCGCTCGGTGTCAATGCGCGTGCGCTCGATGCCGCTGAAGATTTCGCTGATGACCTTCTGGCGCGGCGTGGCGTTGGGCCGGTCCTTGAGGCCCTTCAGATGCGTGATCAACTCGCCGTTGACGAAGCCGAAAAACGCCCCCAACGCCCCGCGCTGCAACTCCGCCCGCTTCCAACCGCCCGGTCTTTCACCCCCAAGGCCATTGGGTTTGTTGGTCTTGGTCTTGGTGGTCTTGGTGTCCTTGGTGCCTTGGTGGTTGCAGGCTTGGTGGTTCTGTTCGGGCAGCGCGGCCCAGTCGCGCCACCGATACGGCGCTTCAAGCGAGGGAACAAACTCCGCGCCCACGGCCTCGGCCGCCTGCCGCTCGTGCTCCTCGCGCTCGTCCAGGATGCGCAAAAACAGAATCCACGTCAGCTCCGGCACATACTGGAGCGCCCCGGCGCAATTCGAGCGCCGCATGATGTCGCAGATGCCCTTGATCGCGGCGTTGAGCGACTGCGGGCTGGTGTGGCGTTTCATCGCGCGAAGGGTAACCACCAAGGACACCAAGAGCACGAAGGGATTTTCCCTTGGTGAACCTGGTTTCCCGGTGGTTCATCGCACCACCCGTTGAAGGCCGTCTTTGAGGCGGGGCACGTTGAAGTTGATGAGCAGGCCGAGCCGGTGGCCGGTCAGCTTCAGGTAGGTGAGCACCTGCGCCAGATACAGCGGCGGCATCGTCTCGACCGCCTTGATCTCCACCACCAGGCAACCCTCCACCAGCAGGTCCAGCCGCAGCCCGGCCTCCAGCCGCACGCCGTCATACACCACCGGCAGGCTCACCTGCCGCTCCACCTTCAGCCCGCGCCGGGCCAGCTCGTGGGCCAAGCAGACCTCGTACACGCTCTCCAACAGCCCCGGCCCGAGGGGCGAATGCCCTTTCAACGCCGCGTCCACCATCTGCCGGGCCACCGCGTCCACCGGCGCGGGAATCGGTTCGTGTGTCATGCGGGGAGGGCAACCACCAGGGACACCAAGTTCACCAGTTTTTCCTTGGTGGTCTTGGTGCTCTTGGTGTCCTTGGTGGTTCAAATCCGGTGGTCAAAGCTCGCCGCGGAAGGCCTGCCGCAGCAGGCCGGCGTCGGCGATTATCTTCAACAAGTGGACGGCGATGAAGGTCTTGCCCGCGCCGGTGGCCAGGGCGAGCAGGGCGCGGGTCTCGCCGCGGGCGAGTTTTTCGAGCACGGCGCGGATGGCGGCATCCTGGTAGTAGCGCCGGGCGGCCTCGCCGCCGGGGTACGGGATGAGCAACGGGCGCGCGGCGGGCGCGTCGAACGCGAAGCCCATCGCCCGCTCGTAGCGGGCGCGCAGGTCGGCAGGCGTGGGGAACTCGGCCAGCGGCCGGGGCGCGGAGGTCCACCCGGTGAACCGGTCGAACTCGACGAAGAGATGGCCGTTGGAGGCGAAGACGAAGGGGACGTTGAGGCGGCGGCAGGCGGCGTAGAGTTTGGCCTGTTCCAAGCCGTGGGTGGGCGGCAGGTGCTCGGCCTTGGCCTCGAGCAGGCCGAGGGCGACCGGCTGGGCCTCGGCGGTGACGCGCACGCGCAGGGTGTAATCGGTGCGGCCCCGGGCGCGCTTGCGGGGTTTGCCGTCCATGATCTCGATGGCGCCGGCGGTTTCCTCGCGGCGGATGAGGTCTTCGGTCCAGCCGCGGGCGTGCAGGGCCGGGTCAATCCGCTGGGCGCGCGTGTCGGCTTCGCCCAAAGGCATGGAAACCTCATAGCAACCACGTCATCCGAGAGAAAGCCCGGAATGGACCGTGAGCGCGAACCGGGCGCAACCGGCTTGCTCCCAGCGGGGGTAGCGGGTGGCCTCCTGCCGGCTGTGGGGCCGGACGGCCCGACCCGGTGCAGCCCACGGCCTTGCTCGGAAGGCGGGGAAAACCGTGCTGCCAGCGACCGATCAGCCCGGGGGCAAAACGGGACAAGACGCGGCGCAGGCCGTGGCTGCCCTTGCATAACTTTGCGCCCTTTTGCGGCGGGCACTGTCCTCGCCTCTCGGCCTAAGCGAGTGCGCGGACGCAGCAGACTTTGTCTTCGCGGAGAGGTTCGAGGGCGGATTCAGGGACGGTGACGACGGCAAGGGTATCGCCCAGCGCGTTGACCACTTCGGCGCTGTAGCCTTCCGTGCTGTCAGGGGCGACGTGATGTTCGACCAGCTTGACGATGTCGCCGCGTTTTAGCCGTTCTTCCGGCAGGTCGCGCGCCAGCGCGACGTCTTTGTACGGCTCAAACTTCATGCCGTTCTCCGCTTGTCCGGGACTGGTGTAACGAATTTTGTCACTCCCGACAAGTGCTCGGCCATCCAGATTGTGCGCCCCGCCAGCGTGACGCCGTTCGGGCCGGTGAGGCTGCCGCGAATCTCGTAGTATTGGCCGAACTTGTTGGACTTCGTGGGCACCGCATCCAGGAGCAATTGCGCGCGCAAGTCGCGGAGCAGTTGGTCGGCGTGTTCCGCCGTGTAGCCGGCCAGTGTCAGAAATCCCGACTTGTCCCCACGCGCCTGTGGAACGAGCAGGTAATGCTTGATCTTTTCCAGCGGGATGCTCGCGTTAGCGGGCGGCTTCTTCATATCAGCCGCGCAGCATCTTGGCCGCTTGTTTCACGCCGTTCAACGCATTCTCGATTCCCTGAACCGTGCTCAAGCTGTGGGAACCTCTCGTTCATGATGGCCAATCTCTCAAGCCCGTAGCCTCGCACCCGTGCGTGTCTCTTTGCTCTTCTTGATGGGGACTACGTTCCATTCGGGATGCCGACAGATCGGGCGGCCCTGCGGGCCAAGTCTGCTTTTGCGTGTCCTTGTGCTCTCATGCGGCCATGAAGCCGGCGATTGTCCGGGCGACCTGCGGTTAGGAACGAATCCGATGCCTCATCCGACCTGGCTGGGCTTCTGGAGTGCGCGGCGCGGCGACCCGGGGGTCAAAAATGGAAAAGCCGCTCCGGTTTCCCGGAGCGGCTTTCGCGATTTGCCGGTAGGGCGGGCATTGTTCAGCCCGCTGGAAGCGGCGCGCCCGAAGGTCGCGCCCTGCCTCATCACTTCGTCTTCGCCGGTTTCTTGGCGGGGGTCTTGGCGGTTTCCTCCTCGAGTGCGGCTTGGGCGGCGGCCAGGCGCGCAATCGGCACGCGGAAGGGCGAGCAACTCACATAGGTCAGGCCGATCCGATGGCAGAATTTGACCGAGTCGGGATCACCGCCGTGCTCTCCGCAGATGCCCAACTTGATGTCCGGTCGGCTGGCCCGACCCTTCTCAACCGCGATCCGCATGAGTTGGCCCACGCCGGTCTGGTCAATCGTGGCGAAGGGGTTCTTCTTCACGATCTCCAGCTCGGTGTAGGCGGGGATGAACGAGCCGGAGTCGTCGCGGCTCATGCCCAGGCAGGTTTGGGTGAGGTCGTTGGTGCCGAAGCTGAAGAATTGCGCCGTCTGCGCAATCTCGTCGGCGGTCAGGGCCCCGCGCGGCACTTCGATCATCGTGCCGACCAGATAGTTGAGTTTCACCTTCTGTTCGGTCATGACCTCGCGGGCCACGCGGTGAACGACCTCGACCTGCAGATCGAGTTCCTTCTTGAAGCCGACCAGCGGGATCATGATTTCGGGGCGGACCTTGATGCCGGACTTTTGAACCTCGTCGGCGGCTTCAAACACGGCGCGCGCCTGCATTTCGGAGATTTCCGGATAGACGATGCCCAGGCGGCAGCCGCGGAAACCGAGCATGGGGTTGAATTCGTGGAGTTCCTTCACCCGCTGCTGAATCTTCTCGACGGGCACGCCCATCTTGCGGGCGAGGTCTTCCTGCGCGGCTGCTTCGTGCGGGAGGAACTCATGCAGCGGCGGGTCGAGGAAGCGGATGGTAGCCGGGTAGCCCCGCAGGGCCTTGAAGATGCCCACGAAGTCTTCCTTCTGGTAGGGCAGGAGCTTGGCGAGGGCGACTTTGCGCGCTTCGCCGGTGTCGGCGAGGATCATCTCGCGCATGGCGTCAATGCGATTGCCCTCGAAGAACATGTGTTCGGTGCGGCAGAGGCCGATGCCGGTAGCGCCGAAGGCGAGGGCATTGGCGGTCTGCTCGGGGGTGTCGGCGTTGGTGCGGACCTCCAGACGGGTGACCTTGTTGCACCAGTCCATGAGGGTCTTGAACATCTGGTAGGTCTTGCTGGCCTTCGGATCGAGGGTCTGGTTGATGAGGACCTGCACGATCTCCGAGGGCGCAGTCGGGATTTGGCCGGCATAGACGTTGCCGAGCGTGCCGTTGATGGAGAGCCAGTCGCCCTCCTTCCAGGTCCGGCCGTTGACGGTGAGGGTGCGCTTTTCGTAGTCCAGTTGCAGCGCGCCGGCGCCGGTGATGCACACCTTGCCCATCTGACGGGCAACCAGCGCGGCGTGCGAACTGACGCCGCCCTTGGCGGTGAGGATGCCCTCGGCAGCGATCATGCCCCGGAGGTCTTCGGGCGTGGTTTCGTTGCGGACCAGGAGAACTTTTTCGCCCTTTTCGGCGGCCGCCACGGCGCGTTCCCAGCTCAGGTACATTTTGCCGGAGGCGGCGCCGGGACCGGCGGGCAGTCCGGTGGCGATGACTTCGGCGGCCTTTTCGGCTCGGGCGTCGAACACTGGCGCCAGGAGTTGATCGAACTGGTCGGCCGGGTTGCGGCGGATGGCGGTCTTCCAATCAATGAGCTTCTCCCGAACCATGTCCATGGAGAACTTGAGCGCGGCCAGGGCGGTGCGCTTGCCGTTGCGGGTCTGCAGCATGAAGACCTTGCCGTCCTGGATGGTGAACTCGAAGTCCTGCACATCTTTGAAATGTTTTTCGAGGATGGCGCGGATGCGCTCCAGTTCGTGGTAGGCCTCGGGCAGATGTTTCTTGAGGTCGGCCACCGGTTCGGGCGTGCGAATGCCGGCCACGACGTCCTCGCCCTGGGCGTTGATGAGGAATTCGCCGTAGAACTCCTTTTCGCCGTTGGCGGGGTTGCGGGTGAAGGCCACGCCGGAGCCGGAGCGCTCGCCGGTGTTGCCGTAGACCATGGCCTGGACATTGACGGCCGTGCCCCAGTCGTGGGGGATGTTGTACTTGCGGCGATAGACGATGGCGCGGTCGTTCATCCAGGAGCCGAACACGGCGCCGATCGCGCCCCAGAGTTGTTTCCACGGGTCCTGCGGGAAATCCCGGCCGCCGGTGCGCTCCCGGATGAGCGCCTTGAACCGGTTCACCAGCTCCTTGAGATCGTCCACGGTGAGCCGGGTGTCCTCGATGTCCGCGCCGTAGCGCTCGTGTTTGAGGGCGTGGATGACCGTCTCGAACGGTTCGTGGTCCTCGCCGGGCCGCTTTTGCACGCCCATGACCACGTCGCCGTACATCTGGACAAAGCGCCGGTAGCAGTCCCAGGCGAAGCGTTCATTGTTGGTGGCCTTGACGAGGGCGAGGACGGTCTGGTCGTTGAGGCCGAGGTTGAGGATCGTGTCCATCATGCCCGGCATGGAATCGCGCGCTCCGGAGCGCACAGACACCAGCAGGGGCAGGGCAGCGGTATCGCCGAACTTCGTGCCCATGATCTTTTCGATGTGCGCCATGCCGGCGCGGACCTGGGGGTCCAGGTCCTTGGGGTAGGTCTTTTTGTGGGCGTAGTAGTAGGTGCAGACCTCGGTGGTGATGGTGAAGCCGGGCGGGACGGGCAGGCCGATGCGGGCCATCTCGGCGAGGTTGGCGCCCTTGCCGCCGAGCAGGGGTTTCATCGAGCCGTCGCCATCGGCCTTTTTGTTGCCAAAGAGGTAAACGTACTTCGGTGCTTTCGTTGCCTTAGCCATAATGTGAACGTGGTTTCCTGACCGCGGGTCCCGCTCATGGAACCGCGCGGAAGCCGAAAATGAACCTAATGCGCGAAGCGGGGTCAACGGCTGAATTGCCGAATTTGAGAACAATTTCTGGTTGGTCCCCAGTCGGGTGCATTCCGGGGAGCCGTTCCCGGGGTGGGACGGTGCGCCTCGGAATGTTCGGGCCAACGCTCAAACAAACGGGGCCGCCAGCGGAAGGGCGTCCGCTGGCGACCCGTCGGGGCTTCAAGGGGGAACTACTTTGCAGCAGCGTACAACCGGGCCACCTCGGACCAGTTCACCACGTTCCACCACGCCTTCAGGTAATCGGCGCGGCGGTTCTGGTACTTGAGGTAATAGGCGTGTTCCCAGACGTCCACGCCCAGGATGGGCTGGCCTTCGCAACCGGCGATCGCTTTGCCCATCAACGGGTTGTCTTGATTGGCGGTGGAGGCGATTTCGAGTTGGCCGCCGTGGACCAGCAACCAGGCCCAGCCGCTGCCGAACCGCCCCAGGCCCGCGGCCTCGAAGCGGGCCTTGAACTCCTCAAAGCTGCCGAAGGCGGACTGGATGGCCGCGGCCAGTTCACCGGTGGGGGCGCCCCCGGCCTGCGGGGCCATGATCTTCCAGAAGAAGGTGTGGTTCCAGTGCCCGCCGCCGTTGTTGCGCACCGCGGCACGGATGTTTTCCGGCACGGCGGCCAGATCGCTGATCAGGGCCTCGAGCGATTTGGCTTCGAGGGTCGGGTTGCCAGCCAGGGCCTTGTTCAGGTTGTCCACGTAGGCCTTGTGATGTCGGCCATGGTGGATTTCCATCGTCATCGCATCAATGTGCGGCTCCAGCGCTTCCTTGGGATACGGCAAAGGAGGGAGTTCGTGTGCCATGGTTCAGTCGGTTCAGTGTTCTTGTTGTTTCCGGTTAACTCGATTGCGCTCCCAAAGTAGCAGTCCATCCCCGCCCGCACAAGCGCCCGGCGGGGCGAAATTCCGGGCGTTCTCCCGAACCCGGTAAAAAACGGGGCCGGTTCCGGGCCGCGGCCTTCAATGATTTGTCCACCCGGCATTGCCGGGTGGGAACCTCAGGCAGGTGATTCGGCGGACGGTTTGCCGCGGGGGGACGGCGCTTGGCCCGGCACGCGCCACCCGCCACGCTGCAGCCATTTCAGGGCGGCGGGCAGGACCACGACCCCGGCAATCAGGCAGGCGGTGGTGCCCAGGGCCATGATCAGTCCCAGACTGGCGATGCCCCGATGCTGGGCCAGCATCAGGCTCCCAAAGCCAGCGACCGTGGTCAACGCCGACAACAGGACCGCCTTGCCGGTGCTGCGCCCGAAAATGGTGGGACTGCCCTCCTCGGCAAAGCGGTGAAGCACGTGAATGCCATTGGTCACGCCCACCCCGACCACCAGTGGCAGGGTCATGATGTTGGCCGGGTTGAACGGGATGTTCAGCCACCCCATGATTCCGGCCATCCACAAGGCGCCCAGCCCCACGGGCAACAAGGCCAGCATCACACAGAGCCCGCTGCGGAAATGGAGGAACACCAGCACCACCACCGCCGCCAGGGCGTAGCCGGCGGCCTGCTCATAGCTTTGCTTGAGCAGCGTCGTGTATTCGTAGAGCTGAACGGGTTCGCCAGTGACCTCGGGCGCCACCTGGCGGACCTCGCGCACGAAGACCTCCTGATGAGCCCGCTCCCACACGTTGGACCGGGGATTGACCTGGAGCAGGTAGCGGTCCCCGCTTTTGCTGATGAACCGATGCCGCAGCGGCGCGGGGATATCCTCGGGCCGCAAGGGCGCCGAGTCATCCTGGTGCAGGATGGCCTGGAGGGTGTCCTGTAGGTCCTGCAGCAGGGCGCGTTGAAAGACCCCGAGCTTGCGGGCGGCCTCCTCCGGGTCCGCTTCTCCGATGGCGGTCTGCAAACGCGCCAGCGCCGCGCGCACGCTGCGGAGGGAATCGGACAAGTCGGTTTCCCCCTCGCGGTCGGACAGGCTGGCGCCCAATCCCAGATAGGCTTGCAGGGAACGAAGCGTCTGCCGCAACTCCCCCAGGTTCACCGGCTCCGGATCCACCCCGGCAAAGCGCAGCCCGGCCAGTTGGGCGCGGATCTGGCGAATCAAGGCCAGTTTGCCGCTGGAGTCCGCGGTCAGTTGGGGAACCATGGAATCCACGCCGGCCACCGAGGGCAGTGCCTCGAGGCGGGCTTGCAATTCGCCGGCCTCCGCGAGCGATCCCGCGGTCACCACGCCGAAAATCACCGAGCGGTTGGCGTGGTGAATGAGCTTGTGCTCGTACACCACCGCCGGGAGCCCACGAGATTGCAAGTTCAGCAGGTTGTAATCGAACCAGACTCGCGGCACGCCCGCGCCGGCCACCAGCGTGGCCGCCAGCGCCGCGCCCAAGGTCCACCCGGGCCGCTCCAGCCAGAGGCCCTCGAGGCGCGCGCGCGGGTCCGGCGCCGGCGGGTGCGTCCGGTCCAGAACGTTTTGTCGCCCCCGCAACAGCAGCACCGGCAGCAGCGTCAGCATGGGCGCCAGGCTCAGCAGCAGTCCCCCGCCGCAAATGAAGCCCATCTCGCGAATGCCCTGAAAGTCGGTAAACCCCATCGCCAGAAACGCCCCGGCCGTGGTGAAGCAGCCGGTGAAAATTCCCCGGCCGGTGTGCACCAGGGCCGTTTCCAACGCCTGCGTCTCGATCCGGCCCCGGCGCAGTTCCTCTTCGAACCGGCTCACCAGATGGATGCCGAAATCAATGGCCAGTCCGATCAGGATGGGCAGAAAGGTGATGGTCAGCAGGTTCAGATGGCCAATGGTGAGCGTGGCATAGCCCAGCGTGTAGGCCAACCCCACCACCAGGCAGGCCACCGTTTTCAGCGGGCGCCCGGTTTCCCGATACGCGTAAATGAACAAGGCCGCGCACAGCGCCAGCGCCACGACCGAAGCCAACAGCGTGTCCCGGCGGGCCTGGTCCATCTCGTCCACCTCGAGCACCGGCCCGCCGGTCAGACCCGCGTTGACGCCGGGCACCTCCGCGCGGGTGTGGGCCAGCAACTCGCGCAAGCGATGCACGGCGGGTTCATTCAGCCGGTCGTTCAACGGCCGGGCCGTGACCAGGTAAATGCGGTTCGACGCAAAGGTCAGGTACAACTCCTCCTCGGCTCGTTCTCCGCCTCCGAACAGCGCCGTGATGCCGGGCGAGGGCGGCGTGCCCGGCCGGGACAGAGCCTCTGCTGCCTGGTCGGCTATGCGGGCCAGGGCCGGCAGGGATTCCAGCAGCGCGGGGGGGACCTGCTCCGGGTCCCGCGCCGCGGCTCGGAACTGGGCAATAACCGCGCGAAACAGGCTGTTGAGATTGGTGACGCGGGAAAAATTGTCCAGGACCGGACGGACCTCCTGCAGGCGCGCCGCCATTTCGGCCAGAATGGCTTCGTTCTCGACGAACAACAGCGCCTTGGGTCCCATCATCTTCAGGTCGCCCTTGTAAAAGACGTCGGTGAAGTGGTTCGTCTCGGCCTCCAGCCGCGCCCCCAGGCGCTCCACAAACTGCCGGTTCTTCTCGATGTCCTCGCTCTCCACCAGCACCACCAGCTCGTCCTGCGCGGCGAAATCCTGACGATATTGCAGGTAAGCCCGATGATACACCTTGTCCGTGCCGACCAGATGGTTGCGGTTGGTATCGAATTCCAAATACCGCACCGTGTACAGGATCGAGATCAGAAACAGCAGCGCCTGCGGATAAAAAAACAGGCGCGGAGACCGGCACACCAAGCGAGCCAGCCCGGCCAACGCCCGGGCCGCACGAGAACCCCCCGCGGGCAGCGGACCCGGCCCGCCGGGACTTTCCCCGACCTCGGGGGACACAGCCGAACGGAGCCCGGACATCAACCCGTCTCGCCGGGATATTCGGCGTTGGTAAACACTTCCTTCACGTCGTCATGCTCCTCGAGGGCCTCGATCAACTGGTCCAGGGTCTCTGCCGCGGCGCCCGAGACAGGCACCGTGGTCAGCGGCAGATGCGTCACAGCGGCACTGACCGGTCTGATGCCCGCCGCCTCGACCGCTTTGTGGACCGCTTCAAACAGGGCCGGCTCGGTGAGAATCTCATAGCCCTCGGGCTCCGCGCGGAAATCCTCCGCTCCGGCCTCGAGGGCGATTTCCATCAACCGGTCCTCGTCAGCCGCCTCGCGGGTGACGATGATCTGCCCCTTGCGCTGGAACAACCGGCTGACCGCCCCGGTGGTGGCAATGCTGCCCCCATGACGGGTGAGGATGCTCCGCACCTCCGCGGCGGTGCGGTTGCGGTTGTCCGTGCTCACCTCGATCAGCAACCCCACCCCGGGCGGGGCGAAAGCCTCATAGCTCAGGTCCTCGTACGCGGCCGCCTCGCCCCCGCCGGTCCCCTTCTTGATGGCGCGTTCGACGTTTTCCGACGGCATGTTGGCAGCCCGACACTTCACCAGCGCCAGGCGCAGACGCGGATTCAAATCGGGGTCCCCGCCGCCAAGTTTGGCGGCGATGGTGACCTCGCGTGAAAGCTTGGCAAAAAGGCGCGCGCGCTTGGCGTCAATCGCGCCCTTGAAGTGTTTGACCTTTGCCCATTTGCTGTGACCGGCCATAAAGCAGGCTACTCCGCCGGCGGCTCGACGCGCGGCGGCAGACCCCCGCACTGTACCGCGCTCCTTCGGGAAACAAAATCCCAAAGCGCGGAAACGGGAAGAAGCTCACGGCGCCGGCTTTCTTCCAGCGGATCGAGGGGCATAGCCCGCTGACCACGCAGATAGCGCAGCAAGAACCACTCTCCGGCGCGCTCGGAGAGCGCGCCCTACCGAGCAACCCTTCGCCGGTAGGGCGGGCTGTCCCGAGCCCGGCAGCCCCGGTAGAGACCATGTTCGCGGGCCTTTCTCCGCTTTCGGCGTGGTGCAGTGTGGGGACCGGAGTTTGACCGCGGGGGCGCTTTCGCGCACCCTGCGGTTATGGCAAACACCTTCGGCCACCTCTTCCGCGTGACCACCTGGGGCGAATCCCACGGCGGCGGCGTGGGCGCGGTGGTGGACGGCTGCCCGCCCCGGCTGCCCCTGACCGAGGCGGACATCCAACCGGACCTCGATCGTCGCCGGCCGGGGCAATCTAGGATCGTCACCCCCCGCAAGGAGAGCGACACGGTGCAGATATTGTCCGGCACATTCGAGGGGCTCACCCTCGGCACGCCCATCGCCCTGTGGGTGAAAAACGAGGACGCCCGTCCCGAGGCCTACTCCGAGATGGCCACCAAGTTCCGCCCCTCGCACGCGGATTACACCTACCACGCCAAGTACGGCATCCGCGCCTGGCCGGGCGGCGGACGCAGCAGCGCGCGGGAAACGGTGGGGCGCGTGGCCGCCGGCGCCATTGCCAAAAAGCTCCTGCGCCAGCGCTGGGGGGTGGAAATCCTCGCCTGTGTGATCCAAGTGCAGGACCTCGCGGCCGAGGTGGACCCGGACACGGTCACCTTGGCGGCAATCGAGTCCAATCCCGTGCGGTGTCCGGACCCGGCGGTCGCCGCGCGCATGATCGAGCTCATCGAGCGGCGCCGGGCCGAGGGCGATTCAGTGGGCGGCCTCATACTGGGAGTGGCGCGCGGGGTGCCGCCGGGCTGGGGCGAGCCGGTGTTTGATCGGCTGGAGGCCGATCTGGCGAAGGCCATGCTGAGCCTGCCGGCCTCGAAGGGCTTCGACATCGGCTCGGGTTTCGCGGGCGTGCGCCTGACCGGTCGCGAGCACAACGACGCCTTCCGGAACGTGGGAGGGCGGGTGCGCACCGTGACCAATCGCAGCGGGGGCGTGCAGGGCGGCATCAGCAACGGCGAGACCATTTACTTCCGCGTCGCTTTCAAGCCCGTGGCCACCATCATGCACGAGCAGGAGACGGTGGACGTGAACTTGCAGAACACCACGCTCCAGGGGCGCGGCCGGCATGATCCCTGCGTGTTGCCGCGGGCTGTGCCGATGGTCGAGGCCATGACCGCGCTGGTGCTGGCCGACCACGCCCTGCGCCATCACGCGCAGTGCGAGTGAGAAGCGAGTCTCCGCGCCTCGCGGTGGCGGGGGCACCCCGGTATCCCCGGAGGAGTTGTCGGGCTGGATGTCTGTCGCCGCCGGGCCGTAGAGGCCGCCCGCCTTGGAAGCCGTAAACGGCGGCGTCGTGCCGCCCAAATGCTCGGACGGGAGACCGCACCGCCGAGCGCCCCAACCTCCGCGTCTGCGCGGCTGCTCGCGAACATTTCCGGTTCCTTTCAGACCACTCGGCCCGGCCGGGGTCTTGCCTCACCGGGCAGGGCGATAGGGGGCGCCGGCTTTGCGAGTCCCTCAGGCTGGAAGCTGGTCGCCATGCTGCGCGCCAACGGTGAGCGATGCCCTCAACTTCTGGCGCAGAATCGGACTTGTGCCGGTCCGATGGCGTGACCATCTTGTTTTCGTGCCCAGCCTCACCCCAAATCGGCTGCATGCCGGCTTCGAGACGGTTCCTCCGATAGCGGAGTCGGACGGCGTCATCCGCCGTGAGGATTCCGCTTTTACCCTTATCGAGTTGCTGGTGGTCATCGCCATTCTTGCCATTCTGGCGGGGTTGCTGTTGTCGGCACTGAGCCAGGCCAAGGCCCAGGGGCAGGCCACGGTCTGTCGGAGCAACCTCAAGCAAATCGGCCTGGCGACGTTTCTGTACGCGGACGACCACCAGGACCAGTGGCCCTTTGCCTGGTGGTACTACGCTCCGCACGACAGTGCGGACTCGAACAATTTCCAGACCCTGCTCATTCCGTGCGTGGCCAAACTGAAGTTTGAGTCGAGCACCAACACCGCGACCAGCGACTTTGCCAAGAACGTGTTTCGCTGCCCGACCCGGATGCAGGAAAACCCCTGGCGCGCCTTCCAGAACTTCCCCGGCTAGGCCAACCCGTGGAAGATCAGCTACGCCATGAGCCAGTACACGCTGGCGGGTTACCCGCCCGCGGTCACCAGCCCGCGCACAGCCAGGCTCACCTCCGTGCCCGCGCCATCCCAGACCCTCGGCACGGTGGATGTTTCCTACGAGCTGAATCACCCGGCCATCATCACCCGGGGCCGCACGGGCGAGGGGGTTTACGACGTGGGCTACCGGCACGGGCAGGCGCATGCGGCCGGGCGGGTCCACGTGGTCTTCTTCGACGGCCACGTCGGCTCGTTCAACGCCCGGCAGACCAACGACATCATCCTGGATTTCAAACGCTGAGCCGCGCCCGACCAGGGCGTCGCCCAGTCGGCCCTTTGCACGATCAACCCCAAACTCCCAAAACTCCCATGAAGCGAACCCTCCTGTGTGTGGCGACTGCGGCCGCCCTGCTGTGTGTGATCCCTGCCCCGCCGGCCCGGGGTCAGGCGTTGGTGCGCAATCCCAGTTTCGAGAGCAACTGGAACGTAACCTGGCCGCACTACGGCCCCGTGGACGAGTGGCCCGGCGCGAGCGGTGTCAATGGCCTGTCCCTGGACCCGGGCGGGCCTTTCCACAACGCCGGCACGCCGGTGCCGGACCGCGTGCGCGTGGGCTTCAAGCAGGGCAACGGCGACGTGTCCCAGGTGATTTACGGGCTGAGCCGGGCGCGACGTACTGGGTGCAATTTTTCTACAACGGCCGCCGCGGCGGCGGCGCCGCGCAGTCGCTGCAGGTGAAGTTCGACGACACGGTGATTGCTGACATCCCGGTGATCCGGCCCTCGGACGGTCCGTACTACTTCCACAACGCGGTATTCGCGCCCGCCGGCGACACCGGCACGCTGACTTTCAGTCACACGGTCAACGGCGATCGGACCCTCCTGCTGGGTGCGGTGACCATTCTCGAGCGCGGCCCCAACGACGTGGTGCTGCGAACCCGGGCTTCGAAGCCAGCGGCACCCTACCGGACGTGGGGGTGGTGGACAACCTCGCGGGATGGACCCAGACCGGAATCGTGGGGTGGACAATGGCGCCGCCGGCCATGCCAACACCGGCGCCATTCCCGAACAGGAACTGGTGGCCTTCATTCAGGGCGAAGACTCCTTGGCTCAGACGCTCGAAGGGCTCATTGTGGGCAACGAGTACGAAATCCAGGTGCTGGTGAACGCCAGCGCCGGCACCGCCCCGCGATTGCAAATCCGCGTCGGCAACGAGGCGCTCGTGGAGGAAACCATCACCCCCGGCAATTACCGGCTGATCAGCCGGAAATTTCGGGCCACCGCCCCCAGCACCGAACTGGTCCTGGCGCAAACCCGGGCGGGTTCCGACACCCTCCTGCTGGACAACGTGCGTCTGCTGGGCACGGTGAAACCGCCGCTGCCGCCGATGACCTTTGCGCCGCTGGCCAGCGAGACCGGTCCCGACCAGCTCCTGCCGCACACCGTCACCATCCCGACCGCTGCCCTGGAGGAGGGGCCGGTCACCATCCGGCTGGCCAGCTCGAACCCGAACGTGGCCCGCCTCGAAGGCGCGGCGGCGGACAACACCCTCAGCCTCACCTTCAGGCCGGGCGAGCCCGCCGCGCGGGAGTTCACCCTGCGCACGCTCCGCCGCGGCACGGTGGTCATCAACGTGGTCGAAGCCGGCGGCGTGCCCGTGCAACTCACGCCGTTGATCCACGTCACCTCCTCGTTGGTGAAAAACCCCTCCTTCGAGGCCAACCTCGCGCCCGGATTCCCCGGTTACGGCCCGATTCTGGCCTGGGAGGGCACGGGGCAGACCGGTCTCAACGCGGCGGACATCGCCAGCACGCCCGCCGGGCCCTTTGGCGACAACGGCCTGGTGCCGGACCGCCAGCAGGTGGCTTTTATCCAGGGCAACGGCAGCCTCAGCCAGGAGATCAGCGACCTGGCGCCCGGACGTTCGTACTGGCTCCAGTTCCGGTACAACGCCCGCGCGTGCTGCGGCGAACGGGTTCACCCCTGCGGGTGCGGTTCGCGGGCGTTCAACTGGCGGAATTTCTCAACCTCGCGCCCGTGGCCGATCTGGGGGAAACCAGCTACTACTTCGCCAACATCCCTTTCACGCCCGCGACCAGCAGCGGCCGGCTCGAGTTCGTGCATGAAGTGGAAAGCGGCGACGCCTCCGTGGTGCTCGACGCGGTGAACATCCTCCCGCGCGCCGCGGACGAAATCGTCATTCAAAATCCCAGCTTCGAGGCCAGCGGGTCGCCGCCGGGCGTAGGCTATCTGAATCCGTTCCGGCTGGCCGGCTGGAACGGCGGTCCCGGCGGCTACGGCATCAATGTCAACGGCGAAGGACCGTTCACCGACAACGGCTGGGTGCCGGACCAGGACCGCGCCGGCTTCGTGCAAGGCGCCGGCACCGGTGTGGCTCAGTACCTGACCGGACTCATCCCGGGCAGCCAGTACACGCTGGTGCTGGGTATCAACGCCCGGAACTGCTGCGGCGGCGTGCCGGTGGCCCGCGTCTCCTTTGCCGACGAGGTGCTCTTCGAGCGGGTCGTCACGCCGGTGGGCGGTCTCAACCCGTATCCGTCCCTGTACCTGCCCTTCACCGCCGCCGTCGCCGAGGGCGAGCTGCGGATTGAAATCAGCGGCGCCGAGCTGCCCGGCAGCGACGTTTCCCTGCTGTTTGACGACGTGCATCTGGTACCCGGCACGCGCACCCCGCCGGTCATCACTGACCAGCCGGACAGAGGTCGCTGCCTCCGGCTCGAACCTGCGCTACTTTTGGCGGCGGGGCGACGTGGCACTGCGCAACGGCCCGCGGGTGAGCGGCGCCGACACCGCACGCCTCATCCTCGCCGGGGTGACCCCGGACGACGCCGGCACCTATACCGTGCTGGTGTCCGATGGCCTGGGCGTGGTGGGCAGCGACCCCGCGGAGCTGGTGGTGGAAGGCGAACCGGTCACAGTGCGTCTGGCCGTGCAACGCCTGGCCAACGGCAACGTGCGGTTGAGCTGGCCGGTCGAGGCGGCCGGTTTCGTCCTGCAAACCACCACCGCCCTGCCCGGCGGCTGGGTGAACAGCCAGGCCGCCGTCATCAGCGAGGGCGACCAGTTCGTGGTCCTGCTGGTTCCCCCAGATCAGGCGCGGTACTTCCGTTCTGGTCGGGCCCTGAGCCGCGTTCAACATCCGGCTTCAAGGTTCAGGAGATTTTTGAGCGCCGGGCCAGCCGGCACAGTCCCGGCGCCGCGCGGGATCGAACGACCCGGGAAACAGTAGAACAACAGAACAACAGCGCTGGGTTTGATAAATCCGGGCCGACAGCGTATTTGACTGCCCCGGCGACCGAAATGGAACCGACCCGAAATGAAACCCGCCTCGACTGGCCGTGAGCCCGTTCTGTCCCGGCAGCCGCCACCGGCTGCTGCGGGAGGAAGCCGCCTTCCGAGAGGCGGGGCGCGCGACGCAACCAGGGGAGTAATCCGACGGCCAGGCGCCCGGGCACGATGAGCCATTCCCCTCGCGACATCCTCCCGCAGAAACTTTTCGACCCGGAAGCGGCGGTGGATACCGGGGCGCCACCGGTGGCGCGGCTGGTCCTGCTGCTGGCCTGGCTGGTCCTGCTGATCATCCCGGCGCGGGTCATCACTTACGGGTATTTGCCGGCGGACGACGCGCTGCGCCACGCCGCCAAAGCGGTGAGCGGTAAATCGTGGTCCGAGGTTCTGGTGCTGGGGCCACACTACACGGTGGACCACAATTTCGGCTGGGAAGCTTTCCTGCAGCGGGTGCATCGCGTTACAGGTTGGGAAGCGGAGCGGTTGGTGGATTTCTCGGTGCTGGGGCTCTTTCTGGTGACGGCCGCGGCGGCGTTGCCCTGGCTGAAACGGCCGGAGGCGTGGTTGGGGGTGTTGCTGGTGGCTTTCGCGGCCTGGCCGCCACTGGCCGGCCGCTGGATGATCGGCCGACCGCTGCTGGTGAGCGTGGGGGTGTTGATCGGGGTGTTGTTTCTGCTGGAATCCACCCGAGGAGAACGCCCCGGACGGGCGCGCGCGCTGGTCCTGGCCGGAGGCATTGCCGCGGCGGTGTTCACCCACGGTGTGTGGTATTTGTGGGGGTTGCCGCTGCTGGCGTGTTTGCTGGCCCGCGACTTTCGCGGCGGTCGGACCCTGGCCCTGGCCTGGGCGGCGGGCACGGTGGTCGGCGCGACGCTCACCGGGCGGCCGGTGGATTACCTGGTCGAAGCGGTGCGCACGGCGATGCGCGCCCTGCAATGGCATCCCACGGCGCGCACGTTGGTGCCCGAGTTCCAGCCGGCCTCGAGCGGGTTGCTGCTGTTCCTGGCGCTGGGCGCGCTGGTGCTGCTGCGACTCCTGGCGCGGCTGGAGGCAAAACCCCTCGCGCGCAGCCCGGCGTTCTGGCTGGCATGCCTGGGGTGGACGCTCGGATTTCTGAATCGCCGGGTTTGGGAGGATTGGGGTTTGCCCGCCCTGTTGGTGCTGGCGGCGGCGGACCTGGACCGGTTCCTGCGCACGCGTCTGGCCGAGGAAGCAGCGCGCCGGCTGGGGCTGACGCTCGCGCTGACGGTGGCGTTGTTCTGCGTCGTCAGCAGCGACCTGGACAGCCGCTGGACGCGCGGTCTGACCCGGCAATATCTCTCCGCGGAGGACCCGCAACTGGCCGGTTGGTTGCCCGAACCCGGCGGGATTTTTTACGCGGCCGACCCCGCGTTCTTCTACGAGACCTTTTTCCGGAATCCGCGGGCGGACTGGCGTTACATCCTGGGTTTTGAAATGACCCTCATGCCCCGCGAAGACTTCGACATCCTCTACCGCATTCTGTGGAATTTCGGCGCGGCCGCCGCCTACGAACCTTGGGTGGAAAAGCTGCGGCCCCAGGACCGGCTGTTTGTGCGGGGAGACCCCGGCGCGGCGCCCCCCATCCCGGGGCTGGAATGGCATCACACGCTCGCCGGAATGTGGAGCGGCCGATTGCCGAAGGGGCCTACGCCGCAAAGTGCGAACTGAGGAGAGACTCATGGGCGCGGCATGAGCCGAGAAGTCTGCGCCGCCGGATTGGAGCAACTCAACATTGGCGGGCGGATGGTCCCCAGCCCGCCGTCTGCTCTTGACCGGCCTCGCGCGAAGGCACGCAGGGAGCCCTGGGGGCCGGCGCGCTCGGAGAGCGCGCCATACCGGGGTTGAGGGAATCTGACTTTGGTAGGGCGGGCTGTCCCAGCCCGCCGCAAGCTTCGCGGAGCGCAACCGGCGCGGTTGTCGGATTCGGTGTCCCGCCAAAGCTTCCCGCGCGCCCATCCGCTCGGGGACTGGTCGGCAAGGACGCCGAGTCTCCCAATTCAGTCGGATCTCACGGACCGGCGGAGAACTTTCGCCGAGGGATGTCAACTTTCCCAATTCATCGCCCGGTCTCCAGACGCCAGACGCAAGTCCCGGAAGCCAGCCCCCAATCCCGACGGCCCCCGTTCCACTTGCTCCGTATCGGATTCCCGGCTTGTCACCCCGGCTTGGCAGGGCCAGATTCAAGGCGGTCGCCCGACCCTGGCGTGAACGACGTTGTGAGTGCCCGAACGGTTTCCAGTTCTCACCCTCCCGCCCCCTGTTTGGTGCGGAGCGTGGCCAGCGCGTTTGCCGAGGAGCCGGCGCTGGAAGCGGTGACTTTGCATCGCCAGGCGCGCACCATTTCCCTGGCCACGCTCGGCCGGGTGGATGCCGGGGCGCTGGAGGCGCGGTTGCGAGCGGAACTCCAGCGGGCGGGAGACCCGGAAGGAGCGCCGGCCTGCCAGTTGCTCGCCGGCGCGCCCGATTGCGGCGTGTGCGACTCGGCCGGCCCGCAGGCGGCTCGTGCGGGGTTGGTTATCCGCCAGGAAGGACCGCGCACCACGATTGCGCGCGTGCGGTGCCCCACTGCGCCGCGCTTCTGGCGCTGGCGCACCTTCGCCCTGCCGCGGGTGGTGCCGCGCGAGATCGAGCTGCCCGAAGACGAGGCCGCCTTGGCCGAATGGAAATGGCAGTTGCTGGCCGCCGGCCTGTGCGGCGCCCTGGCGCTGGCGGCCTGGGTGCTGGGGGAACGCCCTCCGGCGCCGCTGTTGTATGGGGCTGCGTACGTGGCGGGCGGGTGGTTCGCCGCGCTCGAGGTCCTCGAGCGGTTGCGCCACCGGGTGCTGGACGTGCATTTCTTGATGCTGGCCGTGGCGGCCGGCAGCGCCAGCATCGGCAAGTGGGGCGAGGGCGCGGTCCTGCTGTTCCTGTTCTCGCTGTCCGGGGCGCTGGAACACTACGCGCTGGGACGGACCCAGCGCGAGGTTCGCTCTCTGTTCCGCACCGCCCCGCGGGTGGCCACGGTGCTCGATCCCGCCGGCGTGGAACGCGAGGCGCCGGTGGACCGGTTGCGTCCGGGCGAGCGCATCCTGGTCAGGCCGGGAGCGCAGTTTCCCGTGGACGCCGAGATCGTCCGGGGCGCCACGGCGGCGGACGAATCCAATCTCACAGGCGAAGCGGCGCCGGTGCCCAAGCAGGCGGGCGACACCGTGCTGGCCGGCACGCTCAACCTGTGGGGCGCGGTGGAGGCCGTGGTGCTGCGCCGGGCTGCGGAAAGCGCGCTCCAGAAAATCGTGCGGCTCATCCGCGAGGCTCAGCACCTCAAGGCGCCGTCGCAGCGGTTCACGGACCGGTTCGGCTCCGGTTACACGTATGCGGTGCTGGGGTTGACCGCGGTCATGTTCCTGGTCTGGTGGACCCTGGTTGGGCTGCCGGCCTACACCGCCTTCTATCGGGCCATGACGCTGCTGGTGGTGGCCTCGCCCTGCGCGTTGGTGCTCTCGATTCCGTCCGCCATCCTCGCCGCGATTGCCCGGGGCGCGCGCCGGGGCGTGCTCTTTCGCGGCGGCGTGGCGGTGGAAAAACTGGCCGAAGTCGACGTGGTGGCCATGGACAAGACGGGTACCCTCACCACCGGCGACCTGCAGGTCGAGCGTGTGGAAAGCTTCCCTCCCGGACGCGAAGCCGAGGTGGCCCGGCTGGCGTATTCACTGGAACGGCTTTCCACTCATCCCCTGGCCCGCGCCGTCACCCGGCTCGGCAAACACCTCGACTTGCAGCCGCTGGAGCTGGACCAATTCGAGTCCGTGACCGGACAGGGCATTCGCGCCTGCTGGCAGGGACGGATGGTGGCTCTCGGACGCCGCGAATGGATCGAGTCCGAATGCGGGCCTGCGCCGGCGAACGCCGCGCCGCCAACGGACACGTACCACTCCGAGGTGTGGCTGGCGGCCGGCGACCTGCGCGGGCGGCTGCTGTTCCGCGACGATCTGCGTCCTCAGGCCCGGGCCGTGGTGGAGGAATTGCGCCGGCTGGGGCTGCGGACCCTGGTGCTTACCGGCGACCGGCCCGAGGCGGCCGCCGCGTTGCAGGTCCACCTCGGCGTAGATGACGTGCGGACGCGCCTGCATCCGGAGCAAAAAGTGGCCGCCGTGCACGACCTCACCCGCCAGGGACATCGGGTGGCCATGATCGGCGACGGGGTGAACGACGCGCCCAGTCTGGCCGCCGCGCACGTGGGCGTGGCGATGGGCGCCCGGGGATCGGATGCCGCGCTGGAGCAGGCCGACATCGTGCTCATGCACGACCGGCTGGAAAATTTCCTGGCCGCCTATCGGTTGAGCCAACGCGCGCGCCGGGTGATCCGGCAGAATCTGGTGATTTCGCTCGGGACCGTGGTGGTGCTGGTGGGAGCGGCATTGTTCGGGACGATCCCGTTGACCCTGGGAGTGCTCGGCCACGAGGGCAGCACCGTGGTGGTGGTCCTCAACGGCCTGCGTCTGCTGGTGGGCAAGGGACATTCCCCTGGAGCGGCAAGTGAGTCGAGGGGGGTGAGTTGATGGATGGAGCTGAACTTTGCCCGCGAAGGGGTTCAAGCTCCCGCCTGAGTCAAACGTTTCGCCCCGATCCCGACACCGGTTGGGCTTCTTTGGCCGGCGTGCAAATCCACCTGCTCCCCCCTGCCCAAACCCAGCCCGCGCCCGCCGTCCGCTGGCCAAACTGCATTCGTTGAGGGACGTCTGCCCCGTGGGCGAGCAGCTCTTCTACGCCCTCCTCGACGCGCGCGGGCGACGGGTTGGGTGTGCGGGGCTTCTGCGCCGCTGCCCGCCGGTTGCGCGCGCGGGATCGCTGGATCGGCTGGACCGAGGAGCAACGTCGCCGCCGCCGGCCGCGGGGGGGCAATCACTGCCGCTTCCGGTTCCGGCCCCACAACCCCTTTCCCCGTTTGGGCTCCTGTCCGCTGCGCCGGACGCTGCAGCGCCTGAGCGCCGACTGGCAAGCCCGCTATGGTCATCCGGTGGTGCGGGTCGAAACGTTTGTAGATCCTGAACCGTTTTGCGGCACCGTCTCTACCGCCCACGGGGAGGGCAGGAACCGGGCGCCCCTGACGGCTGGGCCGCGTGCGCCGCGACTTCCAGGTCGAGCACCACAAACCCAAGCGTCGCTTCGCCCGGGAACTGTGCCAGAACGCCCGTCACCGTCTGGCGGCCGACCAGCTCACACCTGCGCTGGCGAGGGTCGAAGCCCAAACCCGCCCGTGCAGCCCGCAGCCTCCCGCCCCAATCCATTCCCGGATCGAGCATCTTAAAACCCTGCCCGACTACCGGGGGCGCGTCGGTCTTTATCCCCTCTGGAATCGGGTGGCCATTGGCCTGCTGGCGCATCTGTGCGGCGCGCCGCGCGGCCACGCTCGAAGAAGTGAACTTTCCCTGCGTGGAGCAGGTCGCCTTGCTGCGTCGGCACCTGCGTCAACACGCCTCCGGGGTCGTAGCTCTGGTGACCAGCCTGCCGCCGGCGGAACTCCACGCCGCCCCATGGGTGGCTGCCCATCGGGCGGCCAGGGGCATCGAAAGCGGCCTGCACCAGCGCCTGGACGTCTCCCACCGGGAGGACCTGTGCCGGGTGCGCCGGCCCCTAGGGATGCGGCTGAAAGGATGTTACGGCGCTTCAGCCACGGCCTGTTCCTGGAATGGCGCCGCCGGCAGAAGAAACCTCACCACAAGACGACCCCCGACATTTTCAGCGCCACGAACGCCGAACATCATCGTTATGCCATACGTTTCCTTCATGCCCGCTACCCTGGCTTCCAAACCGCTTCATGAATTGGCCGTGGCGCGCTTGTTGACTCAAAAGTAAATGACCCCGAAGCCATTCGGGTAGGAGGGGGTCGTTGACTCAAAAGTCATGACAGCAATACTTGTTCCGGTATTGCTTTGTTTGGCCCGCAACACAAGGAGGCCGTAGGCCAACTGAAGTGGCGCGCCCTACCTGAGGTTTGGGTAATCCTTCGCCGGTAGGGCGGCTGTCCCCAGCCCGCCGCAGGTTGTGGCGGCAGGCTTCCGAGCCTGCCGTAGAGCCGGGCTTCCAGCCCGGGGGATTATGGATGGGCCGCGAAATAGCGCAGAAGACACAGAAGCAGCGCCCTCGGCGCGCTCGGAGAGCGCGCCCTACCGCATCTGGACTGCTTCCAGTTGCCCAATCACTTTGACGGGCGATTCGCACTGGAGTTGGCGCACCAGCGGCTCGGGGCAGGCGGTGAGTTTTGCCCGGTCCTCGCCCCAGAATGCCCGGCCCACTGCCGGCAGGTGTGGCGCCGTGGGGTGGAAGTCCAACCGCTGGCGCGCCCGCGGCCAGCGGTCGTCGGCCAGCCGCCACAGCCCTACGGCTCCATCACCAATGACTCGCGCCCCGGCGGCCTGTCCCAGCCCGCGGCGCAGGGCTTCGGTGTGCCTCGGTTCGCGCAACGCCTCTAGTCCGGCGCGCGGGGCGACCAAGCCGCGTCCGGTGATGAGGGGACGCCCCCCTGCGGTGCACCCGCGTTGATCGAGCCGAAAGCGGACGCCGGTACAGACCCAGGGCCAGCGTTCGGGTTCGTGGCCCGCGCGCCGCTGGCGGGCGGTTGGGCCCCAGTCACCGCGTTCGCGGAGGTTCCAGGTGTCCAGTTGAGTGATGAACGGATCGGGCTCGAGGGCGAGTTCCAACTGGCGTTTTTCCGGGGCGGCTTGCTGGTCCAGTTGAGTGCGCAACGCCTGCGCCCGTTGGCCCTGGTGCTTGGCTTCGCGGTCGAGGGGGCACGCGGCCGTGGGCGGCCGGTCAGGGGTCGAATATGGCGCGGGCTTCTGCCACGGACCGCTGGCTGGCCAGCAGGGCGGCCCGGTCCTGTACGGCGGGGGAGTAGCCGGTGCTTGCCTCCAACCCGAGGGGGCGTCGGCGGGCGTGCGCCATTGGCGGCCGTGCTGACCGTATCCGCGCGTGTCCGAGAGGGGGGCGCACCGAAGCGGGACTCGAAGGTGCGGGCGTGGCCGCTGAAACAGCGGGTGAGCTGGGGACCGCACACCGGACAGGTCGGCGGGGCGTCGGCCTTGGCTGGTGCGCTCCGTTCGACGGCTTGGCGGAGCAGCTTCCGGAAGTCGTGAGGGGGGCTGCACCTCCAGATGGCCGAGGTTTTGGTCGCTGGCCAGCGCCAGATGCCAGATGGATTGCTGCAGCGTGTCGGCGGCGCGGGCGGCCCGGCGCGGCCAGCGGTTCAGGGCGACGGGATGGGACCCAACCTGAGAAACGGACTCAAGGCAGGTTGTCTTCCTGCCGGGAGCTTACACCCCCTTCAAGAAACTGAGATGCGCTCGGCGCAGGGCCGCCGGAGAAAGGGAAGAATCCGACTCGACCGGCGGGCGGGAATCGTAGCCAGGTAAGGATGGTCGGGGAACGGAAGGCCGGCCTCTTCGCCGATCTGTCCCACTGCACGCCCGATCGCTTTTCACCGGGCACCTGCCGTCCCGCAGCAGGAATGGCGCCGGACCCCCCATCTTTGGCCCGGCTGGCAAAAGATTCAACCGGGCTGCGCGCCGCCGGACGCCAATTGGCGGATGCGAACGGAGAACGGTACGATTGACCTTGATCCGCCGCTCCCTCTCGGGCCGGTTGCCAATCTACGGGATTACCGCAAACGCCGGAAACACCCTTTCTTACAGAACGGGTTAAACGCGGCGTCAGTGAATTGTTATCCGCCGATTGGGCCGGGGCTTTGAGATTGACGCTTCGCGGTCGCCCGATAAAGTCCGCTCCATTCTAATCGCTCGCCGATTAGCTGAAACGGAACTCGAAATTGGAACACACCTATGCCTGTCAAAGTTGCCATCAACGGCTTCGGACGCATCGGGCGCATGGTTTTTCAAGCGCTCTGTGACCAGGGCCTGCTCGGCTCGCAGTTTGAGGTTGTGGCGGTCGTGGACATCTCCACCGACGCCGATTACTTCGCCTACCAGCTCAAGTACGACTCCGTGCACGGGAAATTCAAGCACACCGTGGCCACGGAGAAAAGCACCCCCGCGCTCGAGGAGGCGGACACCCTCCTGGTCAACGGCCACAAGATCAAATGCCTGATGGCCGTCAAGGACCTTGCTACCCTGCCCTGGAAGGACCTGGGCGTGGACGTGGTGGTCGAGTCCACCGGTCTGTTTACCGACGCCGAGAAGGCCAAAGCCCACCTCGCCGCCGGCGCGAAAAAGGTTATCATCACCGCGCCCGCCAAGGGCGGCGCCAAGACCTTCGTGATGGGTGTCAACGAGGATCAGTACAACCCGGCCACCGACCACGTGGTGTCCAACGCCTCTTGCACGACAAATTGCCTGGCGCCGCTGGTGCACGTCCTGCTCAAGGAAGGCTTCGGCATCGAGACCGGCTTGATGACCACCATTCACGCATATACCGCCACCCAGAAAGTGGTGGACGGTCCCTCCAAGAAGGACTGGCGCGGGGGACGCGCGGCGGCCATCAACGTCATTCCCAGCACCACCGGCGCTGCGCGGGCCGTGGGCGAGGTGCTGCCCGCTACCAAGGGCAAACTTACGGGCATGGCCTTCCGCGTGCCCGTGGCCAACGTGTCCGTGGTGGACCTGACCTTCCGCACCGAGAAGGACACCTCCATCCAGGAGATTGACGCCGCCCTCAAGCGAGCCAGCCAGACCTACCTCAAGGGCATCCTCGGCGTCACCGAGGAGGAGTTGGTCTCGACGGACTTCATCCACGACGACCGCAGCTCGATCTACGACAGCCTGGCCACGCTGCAAAACAACCTCAAGGGCGAGAAGCGCTTCTTCAAGGTCGTGAGCTGGTACGACAACGAGTGGGGCTACAGCAACCGCGTGGTGGACCTCATGAAATACATGGTCGCCAAGGGACTGTAAGCGTCCTTTCAGATGCCAACGACGCCGCGGCGGTCCCCCCGGACCGCCGTCTGGCTTTTCGGCGCGGCCGGTTTGTGCTTCTTTTTCCGTATGCGCATTACCGGCGGCAGTTCGGTCCGACGCCAGCTCCGGGCGCCTCGCGGGTGGGGCGTCCGCCCCACCCCGGACCTGGTCAAGCAGGCGGTCTTCAACAGCCTGGGCAGCCGGGTGGCCGGCGCCCGGGTGCTCGAACTGTTCGCGGGCTCGGGTGCCCTGGGACTGGATTGCTTGAGTCGCGGCGCCACGGTGGTCGTCAGTGTCGAACGCTCCTCCCGTCACGCCCGGCTCATCCGCGAGAACCTTCGGCGCACCGGTCTTCCCGCCGAGCGCTTTGAGCTGCGTACCCAGGACGCCTTTCCCGCTGTGCATCAACTGGCTGCGGCTGGCGCCCGGTTTGATTTGGTCCTGGCCGACCCGCCTTTCGGTGAAAAAAACCTCGGTTGGCGTTCCCGTTCCCTGTCCCAGCGCCTGCTGGACGAACCCGCCCTGCCCGGACTGTTGACCCAAGGCGGCTTGATGGTTCTGGGCCACGCCCGTCGCGACGTGCTCACCATCCCTCCCCCGTGGCGGGAGGTGAAATCGCTCCGGCACGGCGATTCGGTGATGACCTTGCTAACCGTTGAAACCGGAGAAGGTAATTGACGCGGCGCGCCCACGCGTCATGTTGCAGCCATGAAACACGCCGGCCTCTGGCAGTTGGTGATCTTCGGAGCGGTGCTGCGCGCGGTCACCCCCCTTGCCGAAGAGCCGTCCGCGCCGCCGCCCCCACCGTCTCCGCCGGCTGCCGCGCCAGAGAAAGCCACCGCAACCGCGATGAAAAAAGTGGTCAAAAGTGACGCCGAATGGCGCCAACTGCTCACCCCCGAGCAATACCACGTGACCCGCCGCAAGGGCACCGAACGCGCCTTCACCGGTGCCTACTGGAACCACAAGGAACCCGGCGTGTACCGCTGCGTGTGTTGCGGCCTGGAGCTGTTTGCCTCCGACCACAAGTATGACTCCGGTTGCGGCTGGCCCAGTTACTGGCGGCCCCTCAAGCCGGAACACATCGGCACGGAACCGGATTACAGCTTCTTCATGGTGCGCACGGAGGTGCATTGCGCGCGCTGCGGCGCCCATCTCGGTCACGTCTTTGACGACGGCCCGCAACCCACCGGTTTGCGCTACTGCATCAATTCCGCCGCTTTGAAATTTGAGCCGCGCCCGCCCGCCGCGCCCCCGCCGGCTGCACAACTACCGGCTTCCCCTCCTGCCCCGCCCGATCCGGAGGCGACACGGTAATCGCGGGGCGCTGCGTCCACCGGACGAAGCCCGCCATCTGCAGGCAACGCGGGGCGTGGCAGGACGGCTGGAGGTTACCCGGGACCGGCGCCCGAACCACCGGCCTCGCGGTGCGCTTCAGGCGATCTGCAGCCGGCTGTCTTCCTGCAGCATTTTCTCAAGGTTGGCCCACCGTGCCCCGCTGGTGGCCTGGATGGCGTTGAGATACAGCGCCACCTTTTCCCGCGGGTAGGCAGCCAGCAATTTTTCCACCGCCGCATGCAGACGGTCGTCGGGCACCGACTCCGGGAATTCTTCCACCACTCCCTGCTTGTGCGGGATGCCCAGCGCGTCCAGGAAATCGCCGAGCATGGCGTTCTGGCTCTTGACCAGCCAGCCGCGCAACAGATTGGCCGCGGTCTCGTCCATGCGGGGCCGGCCCAAGAGACTGATCAACTCTTGGTGGCGCTGGGCGCGCGGTTTCTTCTCCAGAAACACCGGACGCACGCGCAGGGCGGCGGCGGCGGCGGCCAGCACCGCCTTGTACAGCGGCTTGTCCTCCCGCCAGGTGGTCTCGAGGATTTCCAGGGCCAGGGCCGGGGGCATGAAGCCCACCAGTTCGTAACACTTGAGCATAGGGGCGCGCGGTTGCGGAACTGCCGGTAGCGCAAGCGCGGGTTTCGCGATACTGGTCGCGCTCAAGGTTAGCAAGGCTTTTTTCCAAGGGCGCCTCGTCCGCCGCCGGCTGGACGGCGCAAACGTGCTTGCTGGATTCGTCGGCCGTTTCTTACAGTGGGCGTCATGCCGTTTTGGAGTTTGGTCCTGGCCGTCGCTTGCGGGTATCTAATGGGGAGTCTGCCCACGGGATACCTGGTGGGACGCGTCCGGGGCGTGGACATCCGCCGGACGGGCAGTGGCAACATCGGCGCCACGAATATCAGCCGCGTGCTGGGCTGGCCGGCCGGACTGTTCGTGCTGGCGATGGATGCGTTGAAAGGTTACCTCGCGGTGTTTGGGGGCGGAGTTTACCTTCCATCCCGGGCCATCGGAACAGGCGTCGGCCCGGGCGACTGGTCGGCCCTGCTGGCCGGGGTGGCGGCCATTGTGGGGCACAACTACCCCTGTTGGCTGCGCTTCAGGGGGGGCAAAGGGATTGCCACCAGCGCGGGGGTGCTGTTGGCGGTGATGCCGGCCGCGCTGGGCATTTGTCTGGTGGTCTGGGTGGGGGTGTTTGTGGTCAGCCGCTATGTCTCGCTGGCCTCGATCGCCGCGGCCCTGGCGCTGCCCCTGGCCGTGTGGTTCACCGGTCGGGGACCGGTCCTGACCCTCGTGGGGTTGGGCCTCGGCGCGCTGGCCATTTACAGGCATCGCGCGAACCTCCGGCGCCTGTGGAACGGCACGGAACCTCGCTGGACCCGGACCAAACCTACCTCGCCGCATCCCGCATGAACATTGCCCTGCTCGGCCTGGGCGCCTGGGGCAGCGCCCTGGCCCGCCTGTTGCTGGCGGACGGCCATTGCCTCACCGCCTGGGATCACGACACCGCCAACTTGGAGCGCGTGGTCGAAACCGGCCGCAATGACAAATATCTCCCGGGCGTAACACTGGGCGCCGGGTTGCGCGCGGTGACCCGGCCTGCGGAGGTCCGGGCGGACGCCGAGCTGGTCATCGTGGCCGTGCCTTCGCGCGCGATCCGGGTGGCGGTGGAGGCGCTGGAGGGCTTTGCCGGCATCGTGATCAGCGTGACCAAGGGCATCGAATTCGAAACCGGTCGCACCATGAGCGCCATCCTGCAGGCCGCGTTGCCCCGGGCGACGGTGGTGGCGCTTTCCGGTCCCACTCTGGCGCTGGAAGTGGCCCGGGGCGTGCCCACGGCGGCCGTTGTGGCCGGCGCGGATGAATCCGCGGCCCGCCGGGTGCAGGACCTGTTTCACCGCCCGGCCTTGCGCATTTACACCAGTACCGACCCGCTCGGGGTGGAACTGGGCGGGGCGCTCAAGAATGTCATTGCCATCGCCGCCGGCATCGGCGACGGCCTGGGCTACGGGGACAACACCAAGGCCGCGCTGGTGACGCGGGGCATAGCCGAGATGCGGCGTCTGGGCGTGGCCTGCGGCGCCCGTCCGGAGACCTTCAGCGGCCTGAGCGGCCTGGGGGACCTGGTGGTTACGTGTTTTTCCCCGCTCAGCCGCAACCGCACCCTGGGCGAACACCTTGGCCGGGGCGCCCGGTTGGAAGACCTCCTGGCCCGCTCGGTGAGCGTGGCTGAAGGCTACCCCACCGCCCGCGCGGCCCGGGCGCTGGCCCGGCGCTTCGAGGTGCCCGCGCCCATCATCGAGGAGGTGTACGCCGTCCTGTACGAGGGGAAATCGCCCGCCGCAGCCGAGCGCGACCTGCTGGCGCGCGTCTCCAAGCCGGAGGATTGATCCGACGCTCAGGCGGAGGCGGGCGGGGCGGCGTCGCGCGCCTGCCGAATCAACTCCAACAGCTCCTCGTAGTTGTCCACGGCCGGGAACTGGGGAAACTCCCGACGGACGCGGGCCGGGGCGCGGAACAGGATGCCCACGTGCGCCTCGGTGAGCATGGCGGTGTCGTTGTAGGAATCTCCGGCGGCGATCACGCGGTAGTTGAGCAGCTTCAACGCCGCCACCGCGCGCTGTTTTTGCTCGGGAATGCGCAGGCGGTACCCCACCACGCGGTCGCGGTCCACCTCCAGCCGGTGGCACAGCAGCGTGGGCCATTCCAACCGGCGCAGCAGCGGCTGGGCAAACTGCTCGAAGGTGTCCGAGAGGATGATCACCTGCATCTCCGCACGCAGGGTGCGCAGAAATTCCAGGGCGCCCGGCAGCGGCTCCAGCGTGCCGATGACCGCCTGGAGGTCCGAGAGCCGCAACCCGTGCCGGTCCAGCAGCTCCAGACGCCCCCGCATCAACACGTCGTAGTCCGGCTCGTCGCGCGTGGTGCGGCGCAACTCGGGAATGCCGGTACGCTCGGCCACGGCAATCCAGATTTCCGGCGTCAGCACGCCTTCCATGTCCAGGGTGACGATCGCTTGCTGCACGGCGGGATGGTTCCAACGGACCGGGGCGGTGTCGAGCGCGGCCGGGCGGGGCTCAGCGGCTGCCGGGTTTCACCGCCGGCAGGGCCGCAAGGTCCGGCGGCAACTGGTCCGGCGCGAAAGTCTCCACCTCCAGTTGAATCAGGCTGAAGATCGGGACGCCGAAGTCCACCCGCCCGCCGGAACGGTCCACCAGTACCGCCACGCCCACGACCTCGCCCCCGCGGGTGCGGACGATCTCGAGCGTTTCCTGCACCCGTCCGCCCTGGGTGATCACGTCCTCGACCACCAACACGCGCTCGGCCGGAGAGATTTGAAAGCCGCGCCGCAGCGCCAGCCGGCCCTCCTCCTTTTCCGCGAAAATGAACCGTACTCCCAACTGTCGCGCCACCTCCTGGCCGATCACCAGCCCGCCCATGGCCGGGGCGATCACCGTGGCGGGCTGCAGCCCGCGCACCCGCTCGGCCAGCGCCGCGCCGAAGCGCTCGACCAGCGGCATTTGTTGCAGGGCCAGGGCGCATTGGAAGTACTGGCGGCTGTGACGTCCGCTGCGCAGGATGAAGTGGCCATCGAGCAGGGCGCCGGTTTCGCGGAACAATTGCAGGGCTTCCTCGGGCGTCATGGGATGCGGGCCGCGGCTTGTTTGCGGCCGCGCCTTGGCTAGCAACCGCGCGGCTCCAAGGCAAGGCAAGAGGCACGGCCGCCTCTCCCATTCCCGCCGCTTCAGGAGGACCGGCATCTGGCCTGCCGCAGCGCTGGCTTTCCTGCCCCGCTGAGAAGCCGGGGGCAGTCCGGTGCTCAGAAACGATTTGCCAGCGCCAGCCCGGGCCGGTTAGCTACGGACACGGCGACGAACAACGGCTCTGCCCACGGAACATGGCCCGAATTACCAAGCTCAGGCTCTCGCTCAAGACCGGCTCGCAATCCTTCTCCGGCACCGACGCCCGCGTGTATCTGGTTCTGGTCGGTTCCCATACCGAACGGGTGTATTTGGTGCCCACCCAACCCGGCGACCTGGAGACGGGCAAGCTGGATATCTACCCGGTCGAGTGTCCGGATGGCCCGGACGTGGACGACGTGACCCACGTGTTGCTCGTCAATGGCATGAACCGCCCGCAACCGGCCTGGCGCATTCTCTGGGCGCGCCTGGAAGCCGTGGATGCGAACGGACGTGCGTGGCTGTTGGCGGACGCCATGGTGGAGCGCTGGCTGGAGAGCTCGCCCGACCGCGCGCCGCTGGCCTTTCTGCCCCTCAAACGCCCGGTTCACGCCCTGGGAGCATCGGATGTGGTCGGACCGCCTGTGGGCTTCTTGAAGCTCATTGCCTGAGACCCGAGCCGGCCTTTCCCGCGGATACTGCATGGTCCGGCGCCGCTCCGGGTTGACCGGGTGGTGGCGACGCCCCCTCGCAGGGAGGCGCACCCCGCCGTCGCGCCCGAACAGTCCGCGGTCAGTTTCCGCGTGCCAGCCGCGCGCACGCACGGCATAACGCGGGCATGGGCGGCGCCCTGTTCATCCGCGACCTCGCGATTGTCCTGCTGATTGCCGGCGGGGTGGCCTGGCTCTGCCAGCGCCTGCGACTGTCGGTGGTGGTGGGCTATCTCGTGGCCGGGGCGGTGATCGGCCCGTACACGCCGCCGTTCGCGCTGGTGTCCGATCCCGACCGGATTCAGACGCTGGCGCAACTGGGCCTGGTGTTTTTGATTTTCTGGATCGGACTCAATCTGAGCCTGAGTCGGCTGCGCAACCTGGGCTTCTCGGTCATTGCCGCCACGGTCATCAGCGCCCTGCTGGTGCTCAACGCCTGCCGGTTGCTGGGCTGGGTCCTGGGCTGGAGCACCACCGCCAGTTTGGTGCTGGCCGGCACGCTGATGGTCTCCAGCTCGGCCATCATAGGCAAAATCCTCGAGGAGCTGAACCTCACCCACGAACGGCCCGGTCAACTGGCGCTGGGGGTCACCGTACTGGAAGACGTGGTGGCGGTGGCCATGCTCACCCTGCTGACGCCGCTGGTCCAGTTCGGAGGCGGAGAGCGCCCCGACCTGCTGGGCACGCTGGGCGCCCTGGGCGCCTTTGTGGTGTTTGTGGCGTTGATGTCCCTGTTGCTGGCCCCGCGGCTGCTGGCCCGATTGAGTCACTATCCCGTGGTGGAGATTCGCACGTTGTTGATCGCGGGCCTGCTGCTGGGACTGGCTTGGTGGGCCTTCCGGGCGGGTTATTCCCTGGCCCTGGGGGCGTTTGTGTTCGGCGCGGTGGTGGGCAGCACCCGGTTCAAGGCGGATTTCGAACAGCTTTTTCAGGGCTTTCACCACCTGTTCGGCGCGGTGTTCTTCGTGACCGTGGGCATGCAGGTGGACTTCGCACTGGTGGGCGAGGCGTGGCCGCTGATGCTGGCCCTGAGTCTGCTGGCCTGGGCGTTGCGCCCCGTGGCCTGCGCGCTGGGGTTGATGGCCGTGGGCAACCCGGGTCGCGAGGCGGTGCAGGCCGGCCTGGCGCTTACGCCGCTGGGCGAATTTTCCTTCATCATCGCCCAACTGGGCGTGAACGCCGGGGTGGTGCCCGGGACGTTTTTCCCGGCGGCGGTGGGGGCGTCGCTGCTCACCTCGCTGGCCGCGCCGTTGCTCACCCGTCGCGGGGAGGCGCTCTCCGAGCGGGTGATCCGCGCGCTGCCGCGGCAGATGGGGGACTGGGTGGCGTTTTATCACGCCCGGCTGATGCAACTGCGCAGCCGCACCGGCGGCAGTCTGCTCTGGCGACTGACCTCCAAACGCCTGTGGCAGGTGCTCGTGCAGGTGTTGTTCGTGTCCGCATTGCTGCTGTTTGCCCAACCGGTGTATTTGCGGTTGCGCGACTGGCTGGGGCGGGACTGGCTGTTCGAGGGCGGGCTGCCGTTTTTGTTCTGGAGCGGCTTCGGCGTGGTGTTGCTCGGGCCGATGGTCGCCCTGTGGCGGAATCTCACCGCGCTGGCCATGATCCTGGCCGAAAGCGCCACCCAGGGGTCGGCCCGGCAGCGGCGGTTGCGGCCGTTTCTGGAACTGGCGCTCCGCGGGGTGGGGGTAACTGTGCTGGCCATCTGGCTGCTGGCGTTGTTGCCCACCGGGGGGTCCCTGCTGGGCGCCGCCGGCAGCGTGCTGTTGGCGCTGGCCGTGGTGGCGTTGTTTTTTCGCAAGCGCCTGGTGCGGCTGCACAACCGGTTGGAAATCGAACTGCGCCGCCAGCTTCAACAGGCCAGCCGCTCGACCGCCCAATCGGCCTGGAACGTGGCCCTGCCCCTGGAAGCCACGGACTGGAACCTGGACATTGACGAGATCACCCTGCCCGCCGATTCGGAGCTGGCCGGCCGCACGCTGGGCGAACTGGCCATCCGCCAGCGCTTCGGCTGTTCGGTCGTGGGCATTGACCGTCAGGGCTACGGCATTGCCAATCCCCCGGCGAACACGATGCTGTTCCCCCGGGATAAGCTGCTCCTGTTGGGCACCGCCGAGCAACTGGCCGAGGCGGCGCGCCAGTTGGGCGCCTCCGGCGGCAGTCCGCCCGGCGATTCGGACTTCGACGAGCTGACCATGGAAGCCGTGCGCGTCCCGGAAGGGTGTCCCCTGGCCGGGCGTCCCTTGCGGGAGCTGGATTTGATCCGCCGCGCGGGAGTGCAGATCGGCGGAATTCGGCGCGGCCGCCGGCAAATCGTGGCACCCAGCGGGCGGGATTCCTTTGAGCCCGGCGATGAACTGCTGCTGCTGGGCACCCACGCGCGGATCAAAGAATTCTGCGCGCACCTGGCGCCGACGGTGAACCATCCGGCGGCGTCCGCGACCCCGTCCCCCGGGTGAGTTTTGGATCAGAGCCCCTCGCCAAAAAGGTTGGCCAGGCGCGCGGCCAGTTTGCGGCGGGCGACCGCGTAGGAGAAATACTTCAAGCCCAGGTCGTAGTTGGTGTACGCCCACTGCCGGCGCAGGGTGTCGGACTGGAGCACCTCCCGCACCTGCTCGACGACCTCGCGGGTCACCAACTGGGTCATTTCGATGGTCTTGAAGCCGAGGGGGTCCAGGTCCCGCGCATAGACGGCGTAGGTGTTCACCACCACCGGTTTGCCGAAGTAGATGGCCTCGAGAAACGCGTTGCCGAACCCCTCATACAGGCTAGGATAGGTGACCAGGTCCGCGTGGGGGTATACGTCGAAGAGCGTGTACACCTTCTGGCCGGCAGCGTTGCGGCCGCGCCGCTCCCCCACCCGGTCGGCAAGGAACCGCACGTCAATGCCCGCGTCCTGGATGCGGTCGTGGAGCATCTGCATGTAGGCGTTGCCCTCGTCGCCGGCCGGGTGGGAAATGACCAGCTTGGCGCGGGGGTCCTTGAGGCGGCGGACCAGTTCGATCGCGTGCTCGATGCCCTTGCGGGGGACCACCCGCGTGGGCTGGAGGATGAACCAGTCGTCCTCGGCCAGGCCGATTTCCCGGCGCAGGTCCCGGTTGTAATCGTCCAGTCCGGGCGGACGGGTCTCGAAGTCCAGCACGTTGGGGATGATGGCCGAGGGCAGGCTGCAGCGGCGGGCCAGTTCCTTTTGTGCCATCGAGTTGATGACCACGTGCTCGGTGCGCGGCGTGGCGCCCGGAAACGCCGCGCGCAGATGGTCGTTCACCGCGCTGAGCACGAACCGTTCCCGCTCCCAGGCGAAATCATGATGGTGCGCGATCACCGGCAGGCCGGTCTCGCAGATCACCTCCGTCATCGCCAGCCCCAGCGGCACGTGCATGGGGATGGCCAGGATGTTTTCCGGGATGAGCACCTCCAGCTCAAACCGCTCGATGAACCGGTACAACTCGTCCTTCAACGCCTCCTTGATTCGGTGGATGGTGTTGGTGATCTCGCGGGTGCGCGTGGTCACGCCGAAGAGCTTCGCCTGCAAATCCCCCACCTCGGGGTGACCGAAAAAAGCCAGCGGAGTGAGCTGGCTTACCTCCGGCGGCGTGTCCAGGCGCCCGGCCATCCAGAAGCACCGATGGCCCATGCCCTCCAGAATCTGCGCCCACTTCCGCGCCTCCAGCGTCACGCCGTCGGTCCCGGCAAAGCGGGTCGAAATGAATCCGATCCGCTTGGGAGGCCCCGGATTGAAACAGATCGTCTGCACCGGCGGGAAGCTAGGGACGCGCCCGCCGCCTGAAAAGAGGCTTCCGCGCGGCTACGGCGAGGCGGGGACAACCGGCGCCGCGACGGGCGCGGCCGCGCCTGTCGCCCCGTCCGGCAAACCAGCGGCTTCCCATCGTTGGACGTGGCGTTGTTCGAGCAGACGCAGCTCGCGGTCCAGCGCGGACACCGTGCGCGTGGTCCCCCAACAACAGCACGGCCATCAGGGCCAACAGCGCCAGCACGGTTACCGAAGCGGCAAAGCCCCGCCGCGAACCCGCCGCAAACCGGCGAGACCGCGAATGCTCGGTGCTCCGCAGCTTCATGGGGCGTCTCCTGCCGCCGGGACGGCCAGGAAACTAAGCACGGGCCGCGTCCGGCCGGATTGCGGACCGGTCGGCAACTCCAGTTCCCAGTGCCAGGCCGCAACCCGCTGGCGTGGATCGGCCACAAACCGTGACGTCTTCACCCGCGGCAAAAACACTTGCCACGTTGCGTCCGCACCCGCGCGCCGCACCACGTTCGATCCGTCGAAGACGTACACCGCCTCCGTGTCCGCCCGTGGCAGGTGCAATGCCTAGGTTGGTTCCTCCCCGACCAGGCGGGGCGGCGCGGTGGCTGCGCGCACGTCCGCCCGCCAGCGCTCGCCCGCGTCGAGCGCCCGGGCGATGTCCGCCGCCACGCGGCGCATCTGTCGCGTGTGATCCAGCACCCGGACATGGGCCGGGCCGGCCACGGCGAAAATCACGAACAGCACGGCGACGTACACCAGGCACTCGAGCAGCGACATTCCCTGCCGGCCGCGCCAGCGGGAGCAGGAATGGGTGGTGGAGACCGGCTTCACGGCGAAGGAGACGCGGCATCCGCCGGCGCGGATTTTCGGAGTGCCTCGCGCGCCACGATTCCCCCGGCGCCGCGCGCTTCGGGAATCCATTCCAGACGAATCCGGTCAGGGGTCAGAGTCAGGAAAAAGCCGCCCGGGGGCAGGTGTTCGGCAGCTTTGGCCCCCACCGGATAGGGTTGTCGTCCCGGCGAAAAAGCGGCCCATTCTCCCGCGGCGAGGACCTCCATTTCCCCGTCCACGATTTCGATCGCCACCGCCCGGTAATAGCGGCTGCGCAGAGCGGCCTGGTCACGGGGGAAAGCCAGGGACAACGGCAGCAGCACCGCGGCCAGGATGCCGGCCGCCAGCGCCAGCTCGACGCTGAGCGAGCCGCGTGTTCCGGATTGGCGCGTGGTTGGAACCGCAATCACCATAGAATGCCGGACCAGATTGTATTGACCAGCAGTTGGAAGACCGCCACCGCCAGCAGACCCACCAACACCCCGTTCAATAACACCAGCCCGGTGGTCACCGCCTGCGCGGCCAGTTGCTCGTCCCGAAACGCCCGGGCATCGAGCGCCTCGATCCATCCGGAAAGCGCGGCCGGGAACCCGCCGCCGCCGAACCGCGCGTTGGCCAGCCGCCAGCGGAACTTGCCCGAGTCGTCCAAACGGGCCAGGGCCTCCGGCAGGGCCACGCCCTGTTCGAGGTCCCGCCGGGCGGCGTTCGCGCGCAACCGGACCCCTCATCGCCGGCGCCGTCGCCCGCCAGTGCCACTGCCTGCGCCTCGGGCAATCCGACGTCCACCGCGACGGCCAGGAGCAGGGCAAAATCGCGCATCACCCGTCGGCGATTCCAGGGCAGCGCGGCCCGCCAGCCTTCCCAGGCGCGGGGCAACCGGCGTGTCAGCCAACGCGTGAGTCGGGGGCCGCCGCAGTACAGCGCCGCCCCGGTCCACAGCACCAGCAGCAGCCCCAATTGCAGCGCCAACACGGGGACGCGCCATTTCAGGAGCTCGACCACCAAACCCGACGACTCCAGTCCGAGCTCCTCCACGACCCCCAGGAAGATGGGCAGTACGTAGAAATAGAGCACCCCGGTCATGCCCAGCCAGGCCGGGGTGGTCACCAGCAGCAGGAGCACCAGGTAGTGGTGCGCGCGGCTTACCTGTTCCACCCCGTCGCGCAGCAACCGTCGGCAGGCCGGAATCGCGGCACGCAGATTGCCCAGCCGCTCGCCGGCCTCGATCAGCGCCACCGCGGCCGGCGGGAGCAGTTCGGGAACGCCGCGGAGCGCGTCCCCCAGCCGGACGCCGCTTTCCAGGCGCCTTGCCTGCCGTCGCAAGGGCCGCTTCAGCACGCGCTCCCGCCGCACGGCGTCCTCCTGTAGGAGGTGCTCGGGCGACTGACCGCGTTCCAGACCGATTTCCATCAACTCCAACAGCAGGCGTGCGCGCTCGTGCCGACGCATCGGCGCGCTGAAGAGCCAGCACAACAACCGGGCCACCCCATAAAACAAAGCCAGTCCAACCAGCGCCACCAGCAGAAGAACCACAGCCCCTTCCAGGCCGATCTCCTCAACCAACGATCGGCCTGCGTCCCACAAAACCTGGGGAAATGTCCGCACCATCCCGGCTTAGGAATCCAAGGCGCCCAGCATGTTGACGAAGCGAATCAACACGCTGAAGGAGGCCGATAATTGCCCGAGGATCATCAAGCCCAGGCACAGCACCGCCACCGGCAGTCCGGCGTGCAGCAACAGTTCGATCCGATGCCGCGCGCGGCTCTGGTAAAGGTCGGCCGCGCGGCGGAATCCCCCGCCCAGGTCAGCGCCCGCCTGCGCCACCAGCCAGACAAACAGACCCGGGAATACTTTCGCGCCAGCGGCGAATTCGGCCAGTCGCCCTTCGCCGGCGGCCAGCCGCTGACGCCAGCGTCCCAGTTCGCGGCCGACGGGCGAGGCGCCCTCCATCTCGGCGGCAAGCGCCAGGGCTTCAGCCAGCGGGGCGCCGCGCGCCAGCAGGAGGTGCAGCACGGCCGCCAGTTGGGCGAGGTTCGCCTCGCGGAAGCCGGGCAGTTTCCAACGCAACCAGCGACGCGCGGCCGGCGTCAGCGCCAGCCCCAGGACCAGGGCCCCAATTCCCATCAGCGCGAAAGGCGGGACCCAAACCAACAGCAGCATGGACGGATCTTCGATTGGACTCTCCCCGAAGATATCGGCGGCTGTCGGCGACAGCACCGCATGGTAAAACCAGAGAAAAAAACAGCGAGAGCGCCGTACAGCTCGCCAGCACGACGGCGGGATAAAACACCAGGGTCAGCAGCCGGGTGGTCAGGGCATGGCGACGCTGGTAATAGTCCGCCAGCAACGTGAGCAGTCCGGGCAGGTTGTGTCCCGCCGCTCCCACGCGCACCAGCCGTTGAAACAGGTCGGGAAACGCGCGCCGCTTCAGCGCCTCGGGCAGCGGCGTGCCCCGCGCCAGGTCCTCTTCCAGGGCCTGGATTTCCCGGCGCAACCGGCCCGCCTTCAGGGTTTCCGACAGTTGGCGCAAGGCCCCTTCCAACGGCAGCCCGGACCGCAACATCTCCGCCAACTGGCGGTTGAAAAAGGCAAACTCATCGGGGTTCATGAGCCGGGGCGACGGGCGGGCAAACGGGTCGAGCGAATCCGACCTCTCTCAGAGAGGGGGCGAGTGACCGAAGACACGCTCATATTCCCGAGCATCTGATACGCCCTGCGCCAAAAGATCAAGCGCGCAGGCCGACAGCGGAGGATTCGGGCCTACCGCCTCCAGCTCCCCGGCTCGCAAGCGGGCCCGCAGCGCGTCGGTCACCCGCACCCATTCCATCACCGGCACGCGCCCCCGATAACCGGTGCGCGTGCAGGCGTCGCAACCCGCGCCGCCGCAGGCGGGGCAACGGCGGCGCAACAGTCGTTGATTGACCACGAGCGCCGTGGCGGCGGTGACCGCATAGCGGTCCGGACACATGACAAACAGCCGCTCAAAGACCCCGCGGCAGGAGCCGGCGTGAAGCGTTGAAATCACCAGATGCCCGGTGAGCGCGGCGCGCACGGCGAGCGCGGCGGTTGCGTCGTCGCGAATTTCCCCCAGCACCAGCACCTGGGGGTCCTGGCGGAGGAGATGACGGGCGGCGACCGCATAGGTCAGACCCCGGGCCTCGCGCACCTCGGTCTGCATCACGCCGGGCAGGATTTGCTCGACCGGGTCTTCGACGGTGATGATGTGCCGCCCGCCCTGCTCCACCAGGTGGCGCAGGCAGGCGTAGATGGTGGTGGTCTTCCCGCTGCCGGCCGGTCCGGTGAGAAGCAACAGGCCGGCGGCGCCGCGCAGGAACGTTTCCAGTTCCCGCCGCGCGCCGGCGGGCAGCTCCAGTTCGGCCAGCCGGCGGACCGCGGTTTGGTTGAACAGGCGCAGCACGATTTTCTCCCCGGTGACGGTGGGATAGGTGGCCACGCGCAGATCGTGCGCGGTCCCTGCCTCGGCGCGGTCAATGCGACCGTCCTGCGGCAGCGAGTCATCGTAGGTTTTGAGCCGCGCCAGGTATTTGATACGACCGAAAAGGCGCTGAGCCTGGTCGGGCGGCAGGGCGGCCACCGGCGTGAGCACCCCGTCCAGGCGGAAGTCCACCGTGGCGCCCTCCGGAGTGAGCTGAAGGTGGACATCGCTGGCGCCGGCCTGCTCGGCCTGCTTCAGGAGGCGCCGCAGAGCGGCGGGGGCGTCGGTCTCGCCGGTCATACCCGTGGAAAGGGCTAGCGCGCCGGGCGCGCGCCGTCACGCGGATTTTGGACCGCCCTGTTACACGCGATACTCCGTTCTTCCAATCGGGTGAACGCCGGCGCCGCGACTTCGGCTACAACGGCCACCGCCAGCGGCTCGCGAGGCCCCCAGAGATGGCGCTTCTGTCCTCACTCCCTCGTCGCCGGATACTCAATCGCGGGTCGTCACCACCTGGCGGCGCAGCTCAGCGAGGGAGACCGGGCGCGTGGGGACTTCGACCCGCAGAGGATTCCAGCGCAGACGGAGCCGGTCGTCGTCAGCCGTCACCCTTACTTCCGGCGGCGCTTCCGGTCCGGGGCTGAATCGAAGCGCCAAAGCGACAACTGCCGGCACCGTCTCGCCCAGGCGAAACTCGCGTTCGGGCCCGGAATACAACACGCCCTCGATCCAGGCCGCGCGGTCGTCTCCACCGCTTTCCCAACGGACGGTTTCCCCGCCGAAACGGGCGTGGGGCACGGCGAGTTGAAGATGCAGGGGGCCGCTTCGCACCGTCTCCCGGCCGGACGCAAATGGCCGGACCGGCAGCTCCAACGCCCGTGCGGCGCCGCCGAACTCAAATCGCAGCCGCAGTTCCCGGGCTGTGAACACGCCGTCCTTAAGCCGATCCAGGGACACGTGGGTGTTGCCGCCGTCGGTGGCGAAGACCACGGCCCCGAGCACATCGCCGCGCGCCTGCGCGCTGACGAATTGCGCGGCGCTGAAGTCGTAGCCGTTCCGCAGGATGCGGACGTGCAGGTACGCCGGCGCCTCCGCGGTTCCCCAGTAGGCCACCAGCGCGCGGCGTTGATTCCAAAAGTCGCCGAGGTTCACGCTTCCCACGGCGAATTCCGGCGTCAGCCACGTGGTGCCCACCACCGGCGGCTCGCCTCGCTGAAACGTGCGGCGCACCTCCCGCGGTTCGGTGAGCGACAGGAAGCGGGCGTGAAACTCGGCGGGACACGGCGTCGGCAGTCGGATTTCGTCGAGCGCCGGCGGCGTGTCCTCCGCGCGCCGGCCGATGGCCCGGTCCAGAAAGGCCAGGGTGTCGGCCCCCAGCAACGTGCGGTAACTCCGGCTGTGCGGACCGGCCCACTGGCGCGTGGGCGGGTGGAACGATTCCGCCACGTCCGCCCAGGCCAGCCGGTAAATGTCCTCCGCCAGCCGCCGGCTTTCCGCGTCGCGGACGTGCCGCAGGATGCGGCTCAATTCCTTGAGCGCGACCACCGTGTAGGTGGGGCTGTTGTACTCGCTGAAACCGCCGTTGCTGAGGGTGAACTCGTGGAACCGCCGCCAGCGCGCGCGGCCATAGGCCAGCAGATCCTCCCAGCCGTACAACTCCCCGGCCACGAGCGTCACGTAACTGCCCATGATCGCAATGTTCGTGTAGGCGGGGCCGACGTTCCGCCGCTGGATCGAGCGCGCGGCGTGGCAGATGGCCTCGTCCACCAGTGCGGCGACCTCGGGCGCGAGCCGGTCGCGATGGTCCAGCGCCACCTGCAGCAACGCCACCCCGCAAAAGTCCGCCCAGTTCCAGTCCGGCGGCGACATCCGGGACAGCGGCTCCTCCAGAAACCACGGCCAGATGCCGTAGGTGCGGCTGTCGGGATTCTGGTCTTGCAGGGCGATGACGCGGCGGAGAATGGCCTCCGCGCGCTCGCGCCACTCCTCCCGGCCGCTGTCCAGCAGGGCCACGGCATAGTTCAGCGAGGACCGTGTCGGATGCACCATCCCGCCGGTCAGCGTCGTGTGGTAGCCGGGCGAGCTGAACGGCTCCCGCAACATGCGCTCGGCGGGGTTGTAGCGCGCGTGGAGCGGCTCCAGCGCGCGCAGATGCCGCGCCAGTTTGGCGGCCGATGGGGCAAAGCGCGTCGGCTCGGGCCAATCCGCCGCAGACGCGGAAACCGCTACGGCGCCAACCACGGCTGCCACTGCCACCCTCCGTTCGCCGCGGCGCTTGGCCAGAAGTCCGAGAAGCATGGCGAAGCATAACCCGTCCGTCAGCGCGGAGAAAGCGATTCCGGGGGCTGCTGGTTTAACAAGAGTTGCTCTCCCATCCTGAACCGGACGAACCCGAACTCCGAAGCAGAACGGTAGCGGCGGGCCTCCTTGCCTGACGCCACGGCGCACTGTAGCGGCAGCCATCTTGGCTGCCGTGGAGCCGGGCTTCCCAGCCCGGCGGAAGAAAACGCACGAACGAATCCGAGCATCGAAACTCTCCGGTCATCTTCCGGCGGACAGCGTTCTTCCCGGGCGGCAAGGATGCCGCCCTCTACGTCAGGCAGGGATGCCTGACGCTACGCCGCTACGGACTTCGGGATGAACTGAACGGATTCACCACGAAAGGCATGAAACCCATGAACCACAATCGCTTATCCCGACCGGAGCAGGTCTGGTTTTCCCAAGGCTACCGTCTGCTTTTCGGGCCGCAGTTGACCAGTAGCGCCCGCGGCCTGCGGGCCGGTTCGGCAGTCCGCCGAAGCTTCCGGCCCCTCTGCCACGGAAAGGAACTGAACTAGCTCGACCGCGCGCCGCGCGGCGGCGAGCGGTCCCTCACCGGGGTCCGGCGGGCCGCCGACCCGTCACGCCAGCGGCGTGCGCTCGCCAGCCTCGGAGTTCGGGCTTGCGCGTCACGCCACGAGGCTTTTCGACAGCGGCGTTCCGTTCCGCTGACTTGTTGAGAGGCCGGCGTGAGGGTGACGTTGGCGCGGATGGGGCCGACGCCGTCGGGGCCTTTGTTCTGCACCAGCACGTAGGTGCCCGTCGCCGGGAGTTGGAGCTGGAACGCCTCGGAGGCAGGCGGCCTTGAGGCGGAGGCCAGCGACGGGGAGGGCGGGCGGGACCACCAGCACAGCCAGGGCGGTGAGGAACAACGCCATCCGGTCACCAGAGCGCCGGTGCTGCCGGCGGCAGTGGGTTCGGAGGAGTGGAAAGCGGAGAATCACGGTCGGAACCCGAATGAATAGTTCGGCAACGGTTGCTCAGGGCCGCTCGACCACGCCACCGCCGGTCTCGGTGATGGGGCAGTTCTGGAGAGTGGTCAGCACGGGGACCTGGATGCGACCGTTGTCCCTGGCCTCGATGGCCGCCGTGAACGGCGCCTCCGTGCCGATCACGCTCGCCAGCACCGGCGCGGCCAGCACGCTGCCGTCACCGGTGGCCAGTAGCTTCACGCGGTGGTTCAGCGTGGTGAGGGAAGGCAGTTCCAGCCGGCCCCCGCTGGAGGCTTCGAAGGTCAACGAGGGCGCGCCGCGCACGTTCCAGTTTACCGGGCCGCTTGCCGAGGTCATTTCGCTCAAGGTCAATCGGCTGCCCGCTCCAAGCGCCAGGAATGAGGTGCCCACCGGAAACAACGGCGTGAAGTCGCCGGGGCCGTCGTAGTGCGCGAGGCCCGGCAGTTCAATCACCGCGCCGTCGCGAGCGATGAGGCGGAAGTTCGCGCCCTGGATGCCGCCGGTCGGCACCAACTGCGCGCCCGGCCCGGAGAGGGTCAGCTCGCCGCCCGCCTCGAGTGCGAGCACCGCCCGCGTTTCCAGGCGGCCCGACACCCCGAGGGCGCCGCCGTTGATCGTGAGCGCCTGCCCGAAGAGCGCGGCGCCGTTGACGGTGAGATTGCCCTCGGGGATGGCGACCGGCTCGCTCGCGCTCAGGTCCTGGAGGACCGTCAAACCGGCGCGGCGCGCGCTCGTGAGCGGCGCCCCCGCACGCAGGCTCTTCACAATGGCGCTGGTGTTGAGCGTGATCTTCGGTTTCGCGCCGAACCGCTGGAGCAACACGGGGTCATCCTGCGACGGCAGCCGGCCGTGGAGCCAGTTGGCCGGGTCGTCCCAGGTGCCGTCGGTGTCGGAGATCCACACGGCGCTGCCCGGATGCGCGTCCACAAGGTCGAAGGTGAGGACGTGCGTCTGTGCCAGCGCGTTGCCGGAGCGATCTCTGGCAAAGCCCGGTTCGAGCGTGAGCTGGTACCGCCCGACGACGAGGTTGGTAATCCCCCACCCCAAGTTCACGACGGGGCCGTAGGCGATGGCGGAGTCCAACGGCACCACGACATCGTCGCCTCCGCCCAGTCCGGCATCCGCGCCCAAATGCGTCAGGCGCACCTTGGCAACGTCCACGGGCCATGAGTCCACCGCTTCGTCGAACTCCAGGACGAACGGCTGTCCCCTGAAGGCCGCCTTGCCCGGCGCCGGCAAGGAAGCGGATAGCGTCGGCGTCGTGGCGTCCGGGATGACCTGTACGACCAGAGGACCGCTGCGGCGTTCATTGCCGGAACGGTCCACCGCGCGGAACTCGACCACGAGATTGGTCTCGATCCCGGGTTGGACGATCAGGTTGGTTTCGATGCCCAGCCGCGCGCGCAGGCTGACGGGGAACGTGCGCGTGGCATCCACGACCACGCCGTCCACCAGCAGTTCGGCGCGGTCGAACTGCACGTCGTCCACGATGCGGGGCAGCAACTCAAGGTCGGTTCCGAATTCCACCTGCACCCCGGGCTTGACCGGGTCCAAGTCCAGCAACGCCGGATCGAAGGTGATCGCCGGGGCCTGGCGGGCGAGGTCGGGGTCGGCGACGTTCGCGATGGTGAGGCCGCGGAAATCATCCGCCACGACGGCAAAACCGCGAAGCAGGGCGACATCGCGCACCCGCCCCGGCGTGAAGATGCCAAAGAGGAAGGTGGTGGTGTTGGCCGGATCGGAGGCGTCGTAGATGGACAGCGAGGCGGCGCCTCCCGGATTGCCGGTGGGCGTGCCCGACACGAGCGCCAGCAGGCGCGGACCGCCGGTGAGCGCCAGCGAACGCACGGCGCCCGTGGTGGCGGGCGGCACGCCGATGAACTTGGGCGCCGCCGGGTTGGAGACGTCCACGGTCGCCACGCCGCGGGTCTTGCCCACGTAAAGGGTGTTGCCGTCGAGAACCAGGTGCGCGCGGCCAAGCAGCTCCGGCGTGAAGTCGCCCGCGAGCCGGCCCAGGCGATTCAGCGCGCCGGGGCGCGCGTCGAAGATCTCCAGCCCCGACACGGTGGCGACGTACGCGTGACCGCCCACGACCCGGATGCCGGTGGCGTAATCCTGCAGGGCGAAGCGCCCGACCTCCAGGGCGGAGCCGGCGTCGTACACGCGGACTTCCTTCAGCGCGAACTGGCCCAGCGCGACGTAGAACCGGCCGTTCCAGTGGTCAATGGCGACCGCCGGCAGCGAATAGCTCAATTTGAGCCGCGGGTTCCGCGGGTCGGCGACGTCCACCAGGTGCAGCAGTCCGCGCTCGCCACCGACGAACTGCTCGGGCGAGGCCACCAGGCCCACGACCTGGTGGTCGGGCGCGAGGCTGATGTCGAAGCTCTCGCCGGGGAGGTCCAACTCGCCCAGCCACAGCGGACGCAACGGATCGGCGGCGTCCACGATCGCAAGGCCGCGTTTGCCATTGGCGACGAACACGCGGGCATCGTCCACGCAGAGGCCGAGAGCGCGGGCGTCGTTGGAGAACCCGGTGGTGGAACCGCCCAGCGGGAGGTTCGCGACCACGCCCTGCGGCAATGCGAGCCCGTCGAGCGGGTTCAAACCCTGGCGCACCTCCTCGAGGTCGGACGCGCCGTCGTTGTCGGTGTCCGCGGCGTCCGCGCGGGTGCCGACAATGTGTTCGAGGAAGTCGTTGAGACCGTCGGCGTCGGCATCGGGTCCGCTCAGGCCGGTCAGCAGACCCAGCGGCAGGCGGTAGCGTTCGCCGGCCGCGCCGGACCGGAAATGGGTGGCGCCGGCCTCGAGCGTCTCGGGATCGAGGTAGGTGAGGAAATACGGCGTGTCCACGCCCGTGATCAGGTTGTCCAACTGCCCGGTCGGCGCGGTGCGCCCGCGGCGGACGAACCCGGTGCGCAGGTCCACCAGGTGGTAGAGCAGCTCGCGGTTCCGCACCGGCCCGTAGCCGCCCGGGGCGTGCGGCGAGGGACGCGCCGCCGCCGTGGCCGGCCCCGCCCCGCCGGCCGCGCCGCGCAGGCCCTCGTCGTGGACACGGGTGATCTCGGCGAACTGACCGAGCACCCCGTCGAGCAGGGTTTCCCAGCCGGCGGCCTGGGCGGCGGTGGCGGTGTCGCGCAGCGCGGTCGCCGCCGCTTCGATGGCCGACTTCTCCGCTGCGGTCATCCCGCCCTGGGCGAAGCGGTCGAAACGGTCCAGCAGGGCGCTGACGGTGGCGGCGGGCAGGCCGTTGGGCGGCGGCAGGGCCAGCAGCGCGTCGCGCTCGGCGGCGGTGATCCGGGCCGCCGCGTCGCCGGCGGGATCGAGGGCGGCGACCAGCGCGTTGCCGAAGGCGGCGGTCCTCTCGGGATCGCCGGAGGCGGCCTCCATCCACACCGGGCTGCCGTAGATGGAAACCACCAGGTCGCGCGCCGCGTCGAGCAGTTGGTCTTGGAGAACCTGATCGTCGTCGTCCAAGAGGCGCGGGCTCGCCAGCGAGGCGTGGCCGGCCCGTTGCAGTGCGCGTCGCGGGATGCTCTGGCAGGCCGCCAAATCGCCCACCGCGGCGCCCAGCTCGATCGAGCATTGCAGCGCCCCGGCATACAGGCCCACCCCGGGGACGCAGCCAGCCACGCCGAAGAGGCCATTGTAGGCGAGCGAACCGGCGCAGCTCTTCGTGGGATCGGAACAATCCGAGTAGGCCGTGGCGGCGGCCACGCCCACACTGATGCCGCAGCCGATGGCCGGGGCGAGTTCCGCCAGTTCAACCGCCGCCCCAAAAGCACAGCCAAAAAGGGCATCCTGAAGCGCCTGTTGCTCGGCGGCGCACGGTCCCGGCCCGCCCGCGCCGCCGCCGCCGCCCGCGCTGCCGGGCGAGCTGCCGTGCCAGCCGGGTTGGCGCACGCCCACGCCGGGGTCGGTCTCGACGAACTGGCCGTCCGCCGACACCGTCATGCTGCCCTGGATTTCCCAGCGACCGGTGTCGTGGTTGTAGCTCCAGAGCGCCGACTTCGCGCCGGGCGGCAGCTTCTGGCCGGTCACGGGATCCGGCAGGTTGGGGAGACGCACCGGCACCGGCTGGCTGAAGTTCGCAGGCCCGTCCGTCTGGATCGTGATCACCAGCGGGAGTTCCAAGCCCGGCGGCAGCGGCGACGGGATGCGGTCCGGCTCAACCGGCGCGATGCCCACCCGCCCGCCGCGTGTGCCGCTGTCGTCATACAGGGCATTCGGGGGCACCGTGAGGCTCACGCCGGCCAGCTCCGGATGCTCCGCGAGCACGGCCGGCGGAAACGTCACCGTGGTCGGTTCCGTGGCGCTGACCGCCCGGAGGGTGCCGGCCCGGACCAGCGGCAGGAAAATCTCGCCCGTGCCGCCGGCCAGGTTGTTCGTGACGCCGGGCACGGCTTCGAACGTTTTACCGACGTACGGGTAGTAGTCGCCATCGGGCCACTGGCTGTCCCAGGCGGTCCGCCCGTCCACATGCACAAAGAACCGTCCGGCGGGACTGCGGAGACTGAAGAAGCCGTCTTCGTCCGTCTGGGTACGCAGCAGTTCCTCGGCGCCGTCCACCGTGATGGTCACCCCGGCCAGCGGGCGGTTGGTGACCCCTCCGCCCGCCAGGGGCACCGGCTCGGACGCGAACACGCGGCCGATCACGCGCGTGCCGGGCAACTCCGCGTTGGCGGCCGTGACAAAGCTGAGCACCCGCGTGCCGCCGGGCTGACCGTCGCCGTCGCCGTCCACGCCCCGCCCCGCGGCATCGAGCAGGCCGTCGCTGACCAGGGTGACCTGGATGCGCGCCGCCCCGGGGAGAGGTTCGAGGTAGAAGAGCGTCGCGCCGCGCCGGTCGGCCGACAGCTCCACGCGCGTGAGCAGCCGACGCCCGCCAAAGTCGGCGAAGAAGCGGTCGGGCGTGAGTTGAGCATCCGGCGCCAGCGGGTTCGAGAAGCGCAGAATGGTCTCGCGCGTCACGGACACGCCCGTCTCGCCGGTCGTGGGGGAGGTTTCAGCCACCACCGTCAATCCCGTTCCGCGCAGGCGGAAGAAGCGGGCGGCCTCGGCCGGCGAGAAAGTGACCGTGAGCAGGTCGCCGCTGGCAGTGGGCACTTCTGCGGCCGCGGTCCACGGGGCGGGTGGCGAGAGGCTCGGAGAAGTTTCCAGCACGAAGCCCGGCGGCTGGTTGGTCCAGCGCACTTCAAACTGGCCGCCGGCCAGCTCGGTGATTTGGAGACTGGGTTGCGCCTCCAGTCCAGCCGCTCCCAAAGCCAGTCCGGCAACCGCCCCGGGCCATTTCCACACGTACGAAGTTTTCATGCAGAAGCCGCCAACGCCATGATTAGAGACAATTTACGCGCGCAAAGTAGCGCGAATGTCCCGTGGCGTCAATCCGCGCTGGATTCTGAAGACGATTTACGCTGGTGACGCGCGAGGTGGCGTCGTTTCAGAGCCCCGCCGCGTCCAGCATGGCCTTGCCCTTGGCGCCGGCGTCGTACGGGTCCGGGATTTCCCAGGCATCAATCATGGCCCAGCCGCGGAAGCCGCCTTCGCGCAGCAGGCGCAGCGACTCGGGGAGATTCGCGTGGCCTTCACCGCAGGCGAGGTGCTTCGAGGTGCCGCCGTCCCGCAGCGTGCCGTCGGTGTCGGTGAGGTGCAGGTAGCCGATGTTGGTCACGCCCACCTTCAGCAACAGCTCATGCGGCCGGCCCGTCAAGCCGTTCATCAGGTCAAAGTGGCTGGGGTCGTAGATGACCTTCAGCGCGGGGTGATCGGCCTGGCGGTGGATGCGCAGTAGGTGCCCGGCGGTGTTGAAGACAAACGGCGGCTCGATCTCGAAGGCGGCGATCAGGCCCAGGTCGGCGGCGATCCGGCCCGCCTCGTGGAAAGACCGCGCCAGCACGTCCAACGCCTGGTCCCCGGACTGGCCGCGCAGCCCGCCGTAAGGCCACAGCCCCACGCACGCGCAGCCCAGCCGGCGCGCCAGCCGGGCGCGGTCGTGGAACTGGTCCAGCCAGCGTTGCCAGGTGGCGGCGTCGGGGTCGAACGCGCCGTCCGCGCCCAGTTGGATCGAGAAGATCGGTAGCCCGAAGCTGGCGTACATCCGGCGCAGGGCGGCGATGCGCCCGGCCTCGTCCGCGGCCGGGTAGGGTCCCGTCGGCCAGTTCTGGACGAGTTCGATGCCGTCGAAGCCGTGCTCCGCGGCGAAGTGCAGGACTTCCCAGATTGGGTAGGTCTTCCGGTACCTGGCCGTGCCGGACTCGAAACCGTTCAAACCAATGGCGGTCCGCCAGCGCAAATTGGGAATGCCGGAAGCGGCGCCGGCTCCGGCCCCGGCGGCTGCCAGCGCGGTGAGTGATTGCAGCAATCGGCGTCGGGAGAGCCGGTCTTGGGTGATGGCCGCTGGGTGCGCGGGTGGACTCATGACGTGATGCTGGGCCGGAACGCGGCGATTGAGAACCACGAAAAGGCCCCGCAGGCGGCGCGGCTCCGTGAAGCTCGGTTATTTGGGTCCTTGGTTCTGGGTTCCTTGTTCTGGCCTTCGACCTTCGACTTTTGGCCATCGCCCCTAGTGGGGGCGAGACTCCGCGGAGCCCTGGCTCCCAACGCCGGAATGCAAAAAGCGAATCGCGGGCGGCTCACCCCCCAGCGCACTGGCGACCGGGCGGGGGCGGGGCGCGGTTCAGAAGGCGTAGCGCAGGCTCAGGGTGCCGAGGTGCCGGGTGAATTCGCGCCCGGCCGTGTGGGGAATTTTGCTTTCCACCCAGTCGTACGAGTAGGCCAGGGCGGCACTGAGGCGCTTGTGGAACGTGAGGTCCAGGCCGGCGCTGACGGTGTAAATCCAGTCGTCGCGCTGCACGGGATGAAGCCAGTCGCCGGCATAGATGCGGAAGCCGGTTTTGACCGCGGCGTGGTCGCAAAACCGGTGACGCCACACCGCGTCGTAGGTGATGTCCTCGTAGGCGGAAGGCGTGCCAAAAGCGGGCTGCATGAACTGCTTCACGGTGAGAGTGAGCGTATCCCTGGCAGTGGGCGTAATCACGGCGGAGGAGTCCACGTACAGGAGCACTTGGTGACCGTCGAAGTTCGACGGGGTGGCGTGGTCGAAATCGTGATACGCCGGGCCGAGATGCAGGTTGATTCTGAACCAGCGAGTGAGCCGGCCCTCGAGTCCGCCGGTCGCGCGGTGATAATGGTTCGAGTAGTCCACGGAAGAGCCCGGCAGCGACGGCTCCATTTGGTAGCCGAACCAGTAGCCGAGCACGGCGTGGACCTCGCCGGCGATCCGATACCCCACATCCAGGCCCACGTTCAGGTCGTTCCGGTCCACGTAGTTCTGGTAGTACGGGTACAGGCGCGGGTCGCGCAGGGTGGTGCGGAAGTCGTGCACGTAGGTCGAAAAACGCGGACGGAAAAAGAACCGCCCGCGCGGGTGATAGGCGCCAAACCCGTTGCGATAAATCAGCGCCTCGCGCCGGTCCCGGATGGGAATGCCGCCGATGGCCGGCGCGCCGACCGGTTTGCCGGTCATCGGGTCCACGATGCCAAAGGTCAGACCCGCGGTGCTGCCGTCAATCCAGGTGAAGGTGTTGAATTGCTCCCAGCGGACGTCCTGCACCGTGCCTGAAAAGGTCAGTCCCACCCGGTGCGTCACGTGGCTTTCCGAGGGCGCGTCGTGGTAGGTCGTCACCTCGGGGGAGTAAGACGCGGCCAGCCCGAACTCCGTCATCGGCCGCCACTCCAGCGCCACCCGCGGCATGACCGTGGTGACCCAGGACTCTTGGAACGGCCGCACCGCGTTGGGAATCGCCGGCGAGGGGGCGTCATCCTGGAGGTACACATTGCTGTCGAAGGTCTCCTTCACCGTCAACTTGGCGTTGAAGGTGAGGTTGGTCGGCGCCGCCAGGGCGGCCACCGACAGCAGACCGTTCCATTGCAGAACCCGGGCTGTCGAGGCGCCCCGGACGTGGCGAAGCTGTCGTTTCATCGGGAGTGATTGCGCTCTCGTGCCTCCTTCCGACCGGGAGCGCGGTCGCGGTGTCAGTGCCGGCTTTTCGGGGGCGGTGGCGGTTTAACCAACAACGTGACCAACGCCGCAGCGATCAACAACCCCGCCGAGCAGTAGTAAGCAAAGGCGAAGCTGCCCTTCCAAGCGGCCACCAGCGAGCCGTCATACACCGCGCCGGCCAGCAGCGAGAGGCCAAAACCGCCCCAGCCCCAGGCGGTAAACACCAGGCCGTAGTTCATGCCAAAGTGCTTCAGCCCGTAAAAATCCTTGGTGATCGCCGGGAACAGGGCGAGGTTCGCGCCGTACAGGCCGCCGATCAGCGCCGACAGCACGGCCAGCATCACGGGGGTCCCCAGTACGTGGCCGCTCCGGGCCTGGGAAAGCAGCAGAATGGACACCGCCTGAAGCAGAAAGCAGATGAACAGCGTGGTCTGTCGGCCAATCGTGTCCGACAAAGTTCCGGCGATGATCCGTCCGGCGCCGTTGCCCAGCGCCAGCACCGCCACCAGAAGGAACCCGAGTTGCACGCCGGCCTGGACCTCCGCGATCTTCGCCAGCTTGGAGATGATCATCAGCCCGGCCCCGGCTCCGCAGACGTACATGAATTCCAGCACGTGAAACTGCCAGGTCCTGAGCATCTCCAAAGGAGTGAAGTCCGTGCGGGCCGGGGCGTCACCGGGCCGGGGTGGCGGCGAGCCGGACGGAACGTATCCCGGCGGCGGCGGCTGGAGCAGTTGCGCCAACCCGCTGACCACCAGCAGGAAGCCCACGCCGAGGATCAGCATGGCGGTCGGCACGCCCCAGACCTGAATCAATCCCTTGACCAACGGCGCCACGTACACGCTGGCCAGTCCGAAGCCCGACACCACGATGCCGGCGATCATGCCCGTCCGGGCGGCGGGAAACCATTTGACCGCCGGCGGCGTGGCCGAGGCATACCCGAAGCCAATCCCCGCCCCGGCCAGTAGTCCGAAGCCCAGCACATAGCCCAAGGAAGAAGTGGTGCGGCTGGCCAGGATCAGGCCCAACCCCACCAGCAGCCCGCCCAGGGTGGCCGTGATGCGCGGGCCGATGCGGTCCTGCATCCGGCCGGCGGGCACCATGATGAAGGCAAACACCAGGCAGGCCACCGAGTAGGGCAGCGACTTGGCGGCCTCCGTCCAGCCCCACTCGGCAGGGATCTCCTTGCTGACCACGCTCCAGGAATAGAGCACGCCCAGGGCGAGGTTGATGCCGGTGCCGGCCAGGGTGACGGTCCAGCCGCGAAACCGCTCCGGCGCCGGTGAGGCGCCGGCCGGCGGCGCCGATGTGGTCGGCCGAGTCTCAAGACGAGCCATAGCACGCGATGGTTGATTCACTGCCCGCGGGGCAGGGCCTGCCGGCGCTCAACCTGCAAGGGAGCCCGGGGTCAGGACGCAACCTGCATAAGGAGCACTCCATGTGTCATGCCGTATCTTGCCAAAAACTTTCCATCCATTGCCCCGATCTCCAGCGGACACCGGGGAGCCCTCTCCGGGCGGAGATGGGCGCGGCCATCATCCCATCGCCTTTTCCTCCACCGCGCGGATGAGCGGCGACCACACGAAAATGGTGAATCGGACCGCTTGGCGCGGGGGCATCTCCCGAAACGGTTGGGTCCGGGGGGCAACCGTCGTCAGCCAGGAGCGGAAACATGCCGGATTCCAGCGGGCGGAACCGGGGCTCGCTCAGCAGTTGCCGTCATGCGGGACATTTTGGTAGTTTCCACCGCGTTTCATGAACCGTCTGTCACCGTCAACCGCCGACGCGCAGAGCGAGGATTTTCTGCGCGTCCTGATGCGCCGGCAGCTCCGGCTTTCCGTGATTTGCGCGCTGGCTTTTCTGGGGGTGTTGCTCGGCCTGCCGCTGGCGAACTACCTGTGGCCGGAGCAGATGGCGACGCGCTTGTTCGGCGGCTTCACGCTCACGTGGTTCCTCCTGGGCATCGGCTTCTTTCCGGCGGTCTGGGCCATTTCCTACTTCTTCATCCGCCATTCTCTCGCCCTGGAAATGGAAATGACGGCGGCAGCGGAAGTCCCGGAGACGCCCCCCGGCGCGCGCGTGACCGCGCCTCTCGACGGCAATTGAGGCGCCCGATCCGTGTCTTCAATCCGCCCCCATGCGTCCGGACCTTTGGATTCTTGTCATCAGCGCCCTTACGGTCCTGGTGACCATCTGGATGGGCTTTTGGTCGGCGGGCAAGTCGCGGACGGCCAGCGACTTTTTCGTGGCCGGGCGCGGCGTGAGCGTGGGCTGGAACGCCAGCGCCATCTCCGGCGAATACCTCAGCGCCGCCAGCTTCATGGGCATCGCGGGCATGGTGATGTCCAGCGGTTACGACGCGCTGTGGTATCCGGTGGGTTACGCGTGCGGGTACCTGTTTCTGCTGCTGTTCATCGCCGGGCCGCTGCGACGCTTTGGGGCCTACACCATACCCGACTTCGCCGAGGGCCGGTTCGACTCGCCGCTGTTCCGCAAGATCGCCGTGTGCTTCGTGTTGTTCATCGGGTTTTTCTACACCATGCCGCAAATGAAAGGCGCGGGGGTGACGTTGGCCTACATCTTCCGGGGCCTCCCCTACTGGGCGGGCGTGGTGCTGGTGGGCGCGGTCATCACGCTCAATGTCGCGCTGGGGGGCATGAAGGGCATCACCCTGGTCCAGGCCTTCCAGTACTGGCTCAAAATGTTCGCCATCTCCGCCCCCGTCTTCGTGCTCATGGCGGTGTACGGCCATTATGGCGCCCACCTGTCGGCAAACGCCGTGGCCGCCGATCCTCCAGCCGCGGTCTCAACTGCCGGGCCTCTGGAAGATGACCGCCCTCCGTCTCCCCCGCCCCGGACCGGTTCGGTGGAACGGAAAGCCCTGCCCGCCACGGCCCCCGCCGATGCCGCCTGGCTCTCCCCGTTCGGTCCGCTCACGACCCGGGCCGCGAACGCCGCGGGTCTGCGGGGCGAGGCGGCCCGTCCCTATGCGCTGGTTTACACCTACTCGCTCATCATCGCGCTGGTCTGTGGCACGGCGGGTTTGCCGCACATCCTGGTGCGCTTCTACACGAACCCGGACGGCGTCGCCGCCAAGCGCACCACCCTGTGGGTCATGATTCTCATCGGTGTGTTCTATGTTTTCCCGCCCATCTTCGGCGTGATGGGGCGCAACCTGGCCCCGGAGCTGTACGCCGGGATGGGCGCCAAGGGCACGGACAAGGTGGTCCTCGAGCTGCCGCGCCTGTTGAACGACAACTATGCGCCGCTCGGTTCAATCCTCTCCGGCATCACCTGCGCCGGCGCGTTTGCGGCGTTCATGAGTACGTTTAGCGGGCTGCTGGTGAGCATGACCGGCGCCATGGCCCACGACGTTTACGGCCGGATGCTGCGCCCGCGGGCCACCCCGCAGCAGCGCATGCGCATGTTCAAGTTGTGCGCCGTCGCGATCGGGGCAATGGCCGTGGCCCTGGGCAGCCTGGTGGAGCCGCTGGAGATCAACTTCATGGTCGGCCAGGCCTTTGCCATCGCCGCGGCCAGCTATTTTCCGCTCCTGTTCATTTCCATCTGGTGGCGCGGACTCCCCATGAAGGGCGCGGCCGCCGGCATGTTAACCGGGGGGGTTGTGCGCGGTGGGGGCAATTTCCCTGACCAGCTTCAGCACCCTGGCGCTGGCGCCGGGCAAGAGCGGCGAGCTGTTCGCGCTGTTCAAGCCGCTGAACGATTTCTGGGCCGCGCATCCGCTCCTGCGTATCCTGTGTGAGCAGCCGGCCATCTGGGCCGTGCCGCTGGCCATCGGCCTGATGCTCCTGGTTTCCCGTTTCACCCGGCGGGACGTGCCGGCGGACATCCGCCGAAAGATGCTCGTGTTGCACGCGCCGGAGAGGCTCGGCCTGAAGCAGGATTACATCCAGGAACCCCCGCACTCCTGAATCCCGCGCGTGAAAGCGCCCGGGTACGTCCCACCGCGCCCGGCCGCCCGGGTTGATTCTCTCCTCCCGGACCGCCGGGGCGCGGCCCGGGAGGAGACACAAGGAGCGGCGGCCTACTGGCGCTCTTTCACCAGGATTTCCACCACGTGCGGGTCGGCGAGGGTGGTGGTGTCGCCGATCTGATCGGGCTGCCCCTCGGCGATCTTGCGCAGGATGCGGCGCATGATCTTGCCCGAGCGCGTCTTGGGCAGCGCCGGGGCAAACTGCAGTTTGTCCGGCGCGGCGATGGGGCCGATTTCCTTGCGCACATGCAGGATGAGCTCCTTCTTGAGTTCCTCGCTCGGCTGCACGCCCTCTTTGAGCGTGACGAAGGCATACAGGGCCTGGCCCTTGATCTCATGCGGCATGGGCGCCACGGCCGCCTCGGCCACCTTGGGATGGCTCACCAGCGCGCTTTCCACTTCGGCGGTGCCGATGCGGTGGCCGGAGACGTTGACCACATCGTCAATGCGGCCCATCAACCAGTAGTCCCCGTCCGGGTCCACGCGGCAGCCGTCGCCGGTGAAGTACAGGTTCGGGTACATGGTGAAGTAGGTGTCAATGAACCGGTCGTGGTCGCCCCAGGTGGTGCGCATCATGCCCGGCCACGGTTTCTTGATGCAGAGCTTGCCGCCCTCGTTGGGGGCGCATTCGGTGCCGTCGTCGCGCAGGACCACCGGTTCGACGCCAAAGAACGGCCGGCTGGCGCTGCCGGGCTTGAGCACGTGCGCCCCGGGCAGTGGGGTGATGAGGTGGCCGCCGGTTTCGGTCTGCCACCAGGTGTCCACAATCGGGCACCGCTCCTTGCCAATCACCCGGTAGTACCACATCCACGCCTCGGGGTTGATGGGTTCGCCCACCGAGCCGAGCACCTTGAGGGAGCTGAGGTCGTACTTGTTGGGCCATTCCTCGCCCAGGCGAATGAGCGAGCGGATGGCGGTGGGCGCGGTGTAGAACTGGGTGACCTTGAACTTCTCGACGATCTGCCAGAACCGGCCGGCGTCCGGGTAGGTGGGCACGCCCTCGAACATGACGCTGGTGAAGCCGTTGCACAGGGGGCCGTACACGATGTAGCTGTGGCCGGTCACCCAGCCGATGTCCGCCGTGCACCAGAAGATGTCGCCCTCGTGGATGTCGAAGACGTACTTGGTCGTCAACGCCACGTGGAGCAGGTAACCGGCGGTCGAGTGCACCACGCCCTTGGGTTTGCCGGTGGAGCCGGAGGTGTAGAGCATGAACAGGTAATCCTCGGCGTTCATCGGTTCCGCCGGGCAGTCGGCCGAAGCACCGGCCATCAGGTCGTGCCACCAGACATCCCGCCCGGGCTCGATGTGGCAGGGGGTGTCGTTGCGCCGGACCACCACCACCTTTTCGATGCTGGGAGTCTCCCGACAGGCTTCATCCGCAATGGCCTTCAGCGGGATGGTTTTGCCGGCGCGCAGGCCGCAGTTGGCGGTAATGAGCAGCTTGCAGGCGGAGTCGTTGATCCGACCGGCCAGCGCCTCGGCGCTGAAGCCGCCGAAGACCACCGAGTGGATGGCTCCGATCCGCGCGCAGGCCAGCATCGCAATCGGCAGTTCCAAGATCATGGGCAGGTAGATGCTCACCCGGTCGCCCTTCCGGACGCCGAGGGACTTGAGCACGTTGGCAAACTGGCACACCTGCTTGTGCAGTTCCCGGTAGGTGATCCGGATCACGTCCTGCTCCGGTTCGCCCTGCCAGAGCAGGGCGATTTGATCCCCGCGCGCGGCCAGATGGCGGTCCAGGCAGTTGGCGGACACGTTGAGCACGCCATCTTCGAACCAGGTATGACGAATGATGCGAGCTGCGGTGTTCCATTCGTACTTCCGGGCCACCGTGGGCGGTTTCACCCAGTCCAGCACCTTCGCCTGTTCCAACCAGAAACGGTCGGGATCGTTGACCGACTGCTCATACAGGGCGCGGTACTGCTCGGCGTTGATGTACGCCCGCCGGACCACCTCCGGCGGAGGCGGAAAGGTGCGGCTTTCCTGCAGCAGGGAACTGGTCGAGACGGTTTTGACGGGTTCGCTCATGATGTGTACGGACTCGGGTTTGTGGTTCGTGTTGACTCAATGACAAATCGCCCCCCGCCGGAACTCCGGCTACCTTCCGGCGCCGCGTCCGTCAGGGGGATCTGGTGGAAAGGAAAGACGTTTCGCCGCACCGCGTCAACCGAGGCCCGAAGTTCGGCCTCGACCGCGGCCGCGCGGGCCGGGTCCACCGGTCGTTCCCGGTCCCGGAGTCCACCGGCCCACTCGGTGCTGCCCAGGAACACCCCGCCCAGCCCGAGGCTAGGGTCATGCGCATCCGTCTCGCCGGCACAAATCTGCCAGGCCAGCGTCCAACCGCGCACGGTGTTCTCCACGTGGTAGCCCCCGCCACCGGCCACCAGTAAGGGCACGGACAGCCCCAGCAGCCACTCGAGCACGCGCGCCGGGGCGTGATTGGTCAGGGCCAGGTGCGTGAGCGGATCCCCCGCCAGCGTGTCCATGCCCAGCTCGAGCACCACCACCTCCGGAGCATAGGCCCGCAACAGGGGAAGCACCACCGCCTCGAAGGCTCCCAGGTAGGCCGCATCGTGCGTGCCTGCCGGCAGCGGCAAATTCACGTTGTAACCCCGGCCCGGCCCCTCGCCGATTTCGTCCTCGAACCCGCCCCAGGGAAACAGGGTTTTGCCGCTTTCATGCAGGGACACGGTGAACACGTCGCGACGCCGGTAAAACGCCGCCTGCACGCCATCGCCGTGGTGCGCGTCCACATCCACGTAGGCCACCCGCCGTCCGGCGGCCGCCAGGGCATGGCAGGCCAGCGCCACGTCGTTGAGATAACAAAACCCGGCCGCGCGTTCGGCCATGGCATGATGAAACCCGCCCCACAAGTTGAACACCACATCCGCCTCGCCGGCCAGCAACAGCTCGACCCCGGTCAACGCCGCGCCGCAGGCCCCCACCCCGTAGCGAAACAGGTCCTTGAACACCGGCGTGTCCGGGCCGCCCAACCCCATGTGCAGCCCCGCCACGGTCAATTCCCCGGCCGCCGCCCGCTGCAACTCCTCGAGATAGCGCGGGGTGTGAATCGCCTCCAGTTCTTCGAGCCGGGCCTGCCGGGAAACGACCTCGCGCCGCTCCGGCGTCCCCAGCCAGCCAAAGGACAGGAGCCGCCGCCGGGTCAACCCCGCCCGCTCGGTTTTGAAGGGACAGTCCGCCGGATACCGGATCGCCTCCAATTCGGCGTTGCTTAAAAAAACCAGGGTTCGCTCACTCATGCTGAGCTTTCCGGGTTCGGACCTCGCCCATCAGGGATGGGTCCACCGGGTGCATGAGCTAATGCTGCGCAATTGAAAATCCAGGTTGCTTTACGTATCTTGGCCGAAGCTTTCCCTTTCTTGAACCACCCGCAGCCCTGCAAAGCCGTGGTTCGCCGGCGCCGCGGTTCGCCGCTCGCGCACACCAGCCGCGGCCCGGCTCACCGAGGTGATTCGGACGAGGCCTTGCCGCGCGCGTCGCGGGCCTCTGACCGGCAGGCGCGGGAGAGGTCTCGCATCCGTGGGGGGGAAGGGGAGGTGTCCGGGAAATTAATCGAGCCCCAGCGCGGCAGGAGCGAACACGACGCCTTCCCGGTCACCGTCAAATGTGTAACAGGAGGTGGGGCTGTCGAGCGGCGCCGCGGGGTTGTCCGCTCCGACCATCAGCCGGTAGCGGACCTCTTCCGGCCGAATCCCGGGAAACCTCTGGTGCAGTAACGCGGCCACGCCGGCGACATGCGGAGCTGCCATGCTGGTGCCGGACATCCGAACCGTGCCGCCGCCCAGTTTGGTGGACAGGATGCCCACCGAGCTTAACCGGTAGCCGCGCAGTATGTTCTCCTGTTCCTCGCCCGGAGCGGAAATGGTGATGCCGCCTCCCGTCTCGCCAGTGAACGCTCCATCCGTGGTGAAATATGAGGCGGTGTCCGCCCCAATCTTGATGGTGTAGGGCGAAGTCCCGTCTCGGGCCGTGGTGCTGGCTACGGCAATCACCTCCGGATAGGTCGCGGGCACCAGGTGGGAAACCTCTGCTGCGCAATCATTCCCCGCCGAGACCACCACCGTGATGCCGGCGGCGACAACTTCTTGAAAGGACCTGCGTAGCGCGGGGTTGTCCTCCAAGCTGCCCGGACGGCCCAAGCTGAGATTGGCCACTTTGATGGGCGGGGAAACGGTTTCGGCATACTGGGCGATCCACTCCAAACCGCTGATGACATCCGAATCCGTGCCGCGCCCCCGCCGGTCCAGGACCTTGACCGCGTAAAGTTTGGCCGCCGGCGCCGTTCCCAGCACGTCACGATCGTTGTCCAACGCGGCCACGATGCCCGCCACGTGTGTGCCATGACCCTGGTCGTCTTGGGGCGAGCCGCCAAAGGCGCTGAAACCCGCCCCCGGACTTCCCAGGTCCGCGTGATTCAGGTCGATTCCGGTATCCACGACCGCCACGCCCACCCCGATGCCTGTGACTCCCTGCGCGTGGGCGGTTCGGGCACCGATGCGTGTCACCCCTGCCGGCACGAGCTGCCCTGTGCCGCCCCCGCCACCTCCGGGCTTGGCCTGAATGGCCATTACCCGGTCAGGTATGACGGCCTCCACCCGGGGGTCGGAAACCACCCGGGCCAGCAATCCTGGCGGGATGAATCCCGCGTACCCGTTAACGACTCGACTAAACACATGGATTGGGGCGACCCCATGTGCCCGGGCAGCCGCTGCCGCTTGCACCCCCGACTTCAATTGAACGATGTAGCGGTCCGGGACTGTTTCACCGGCTGCCTGACCGAGAGCAGCAGGCGTCAGTCCAGCAAGCATCACCGCAGTCGCCCAAAAAAGACATGGAGTGGTTGTTTTCATGGTGAACGATTGGACATTTGTTTTGTCAGTCTTACCCGTTGTTACGCCTGGATGCCCCCTCGAATTTCGGTTGTCAAGCTTCCTTTGGGAGGGTTGGGCGATGACTGGGCGAATTCACGAACCCGCTCAAATTGCTGGTACGCGCCGACTCCTTCGGTGCAGAAGCCCGCAGTTCTTGGGAATCGGAACCCCTGGCAGCCTTGTTGTTACACCCCTGCTGACCGGCACTGCCAGAGATGCCTGGCCTCCATTCTGAATTCGCCATGCCCCGTCCCATCGCGGGGTGTTGGTGTTCCCTCCCCGTCTCGGGCTGACGGGGCTTGTCGCTTTAAGTTGTTCCCTCAACGGACAAAACTCCCGCGCTGCGCTCGGAGCCGCGCCACCCCCATCTGCAGGAAAATGAGGCAGAGATCCGGCACAAACGTTGCTTGAACGTCACTGGACAATGTTTACCGTGACCGGCATCGCTCGCATGGATCGTTTGTCGCTTGTTCTCGGCCTGGCACTGCTGGCCGGACCGGTGCTCCGGGCTCAGGAATCTCTGGTGCTGGCGGCCACCAACAGCACGTGGAAGTACTTCAAGGGCACTCGCGAACCTTCCCCCGGCAACCTGGCCGCCTGGCGCGCCCGGGACTTCGCCGAAACCGGATGGGAGAGCGGTCCCGCGCCCTTCGCCTACGGAGAGCCCGGTTTTGCATCCGGCACCGAGTTGACAGACATGCAGAACCGCTACTCCACGCTGTACCTGCGCCGCCCCTTCGTCGTGGAAGACCCCGGCCGCGTGGAAGCGCTGGAGCTGGCGGCGGTGTGCGACGACGGGTTTCTGGCGTGGATCAACGGCGCCCTTGTCGCTCAGCACAACGCGCTGAGCGGCGCACCATCGTACACTGCCCTGGCGAGCCTCAACGCGGCTGAGCCGATTACCTATCAGTACTTCCCCGTGGCCGAGCCGGGCTCGCTGCTGGTGGCGGGGACCAACCTTCTGGCGGTGCAGGTGTTCAACGTCACCCTGGGCAGCAGCGATCTGGTCTTCGACGCTCAGCTGGCTGCCACGTTGCGGCAGCCCGGCCCGCCCGTGGTTACCGGCATCGAGCCCGCGCCCGGTCTGGTGTCCGCGCTGACGCGCATCGCGGTCACGTTCAACAAAGCGGTGACCGGGGTGGCGGCGGAGCATTTTCTTGTGAACGACCGGCCGGCAACGAACGTGTCGGGCGGCGACCGCGTGTGGACCTTCGCCTTTCCACAGCCGGGCTACGGGCCGGTGCACGTTTCCTGGAGTCCGCTGCACACCATTCGGGACCTCGGTTCGCCGCCCGAGCGTTTCGATCCCGTGGCGGCGGGTTCCACCTGGGCGTATGAGTTGCTGGATCCGGAAGGACCCTCGGTGATGATGCGGTTGCCTCCGCCCGGGTTGACCGTGCGGTCGTTGCGGCAAATCGAGGTGCTGTTCAACAAACCGGTGCGGGGTGTGGAGGCCGCAGACCTGCGGATCAACGGCGTAGCGGCCAGCCGGGTGACCGGTTTCGCGGCCGGCCCGTATCTGTTTGAGTTTCCCGCCGGCGCCGCGCCTGCCGGGCCGGCGGTCGTGGAGTGGCATCCGGGCCACGGGATCACCAGCGATTCGGTGGCGCTGCATCCGTTCAGCGGGGCGGGGTGGGAATACCGCGTGGACCCGGCTGCGGCGGCGCCGGACCTGCGCATCACGGAGTTCATGGCCGAGAATTTCACGGCGCATCGCGACGAGGACGCCGATCCCGAGGACTGGATCGAGATTTACAACGCCGATTCCACACCGGTGAACCTGCTGGGCTGGTTGCTCAGCAACAACCGCAGTGAGCCGGGCCGATGGGTGTTTCCCGCCGTGACGCTGACGCCCGGCGGCTATCTGGTTGTGTACGCGTCGGGCAAGGATCGCGCCCCGACGGTTCCTGGCGGGCGGCTGCACACGAACTTCAAACTCAATCCCAACGGCGGGTACCTCGGCCTGTTCCGTCCGGAACTGCCGCGCGTGGCGGTGAGCGAGGTCGAGTATCCCGTCCAGGGGCCGGACCATTCCTACGGCCGCGAGCGGGGCGACGGACCCTGGCGGTATTTTGTGCGGGGCACGGCCGGCGCGCGCAACAGCGCCAGCGCCATCACCGGCGCGGTCGAGGAGGTGTACTTCAGCGTGCGGCGCGGATTTTTCACGCGTCCGTTCAATCTCTCGCTGTATTGCCCCACCCCCGGGGCCACAGTGGTGTACACGACCAGCGGCAGTCCGCCCTCGCTGACCAACGGCTTCGTGTACCGGGATCCGATTCCCATCACCGGCACGCGAATGATCCGCGCGGCGGCCTTCAAGACGAATGCCCTGCCCTCGCGCATCCAGACGCACACCTATCTGATGAACCAACCGGCGCTGCGTCTGCGGCTGCCGGCTCTGAGTCTGGTGACGGCGTCGAACCATCTCTACGGTCCTCGGGGCATCATGGAACCGCCCAATCCGCGCAACCGCGGCCCGGCCTGGGAGCGGCCGGTGTCGGTCGAGTGGATTGAGCCCGCGGACAACAGCGGGTTTCAGGTGGATTGCGGCCTGCGCATCCAGGGGGGGGACTACGTGCGCGGGAACTACAACTACCGGTCGGGGCAGTTGCCCTTCAACAAGTATTCCTTCCGCCTGTATTTCCGGGGCGAGTACGGGCCGGGGCGTCTCAACCGCCGGCTGTTTCCGGACACCACCCAGGAATCGTTTGACACGATCGTGCTGCGTGCCGGCATGAATGATCCCACCAACCCGTTTCTTACTGATGAATTTGTGCGCGGCCTGGCGCGGGACGTGGGCCAGCCGGCGCCGGTGGGCACGTTCGTGCATCTCTTCCTCAACGGTGTGTACCAGGGCTATTACAACCCCTGCGAGCGCGTGGACGTGGATTTCCTGCGCGCCTACCACGGCGGCGGCGAGCAGTGGGATGTCATCGCCCAGTTTGGCGAGGTGCGCGAAGGCGACGCCACGGCGTGGAACAACCTGCGAAACTTCATCAGCTCGGTGAACCTCACCAACGCGGCCAATTACCTCGAGCTGGCCCGGCGGCTGGACCTGACCAACTTCGTGGACTACCTCTGCCCGCTCATCTACGTGGACAACGACGACTGGCCGCACAACAACTGGCGCGCGGCCCGCGAGCGCGTGCCGGGCGCGCCGTTCCGCTTTTACGTGTGGGACGCCGAATGGGCCTGCGGCCTCCAGGGGCACAGCCCGTCCTGGAACACCATTGCCAACCAGCTCTCCTCCACCTCGCCGCCCTGGGGCACGGCGGACATCGCCCGCATGTTCAACGCCCTGAAGGTCGTGCCCGAGTTCAAGCTGCTGTTTGCCGACCGCGTGCACAAACATTTCTTCAACGACGGCGCGCTCACCGACGCGCGCATCCGCGCCCGCTACAACACCGTCAAGGCCCGGCTCAACAACAGCATCAGCGGCTTCAACGACCGCATCGGCGCCACCTGGATTCCGCAGCGTCGGCGCTGGGTGCTGGACCACCTGCTCAAGTCCGGTCTGATGGCCTCGACCAACGCGCCGGTCTTCAGTCTGCCCGCCGGGCGGGCGCCCGCGGGCTACGCGCTGGCCATGAGCAACCTGCAGGGCGCCATCTGGTACACCACCAACGGAACCGACCCGCGCATGATGTTCACCGGCGCGGTCGCGCCCGACGCGCAGGCCTATGACCCCGCGCGGCCGCTGATCCTCACCCGCGACCTGGTGGTGAAGGCGCGCTCGCTGCACGGCAGCGAGTGGAGTGCGCTCACCGAGGCCGCCTACCAAGTCGAGGCGTTGGGCGTCCCGGTGCGCCTTACTGAAATCATGTACAACCCGCCCGGGGGCGATGCTTACGAGTTTCTCGAGCTGACCAATCTCGGGAGCACACCGGTGGACCTGAGCGGCTTCAGCTTCACGGGCATCAACTTCCGCTTTCCCGAGCCGTTCCCGCGGCTGGCCGGCGGGGCGCGGCTGGTGCTGGCCAACGGCGCCAATACCAACGCCTTCGCCGCGCGTTACCCCGCTGTGCCCGTGGCCGGCTGGTTCGGCGGCAGCTTGAGCAACGGCGGCGAACGGCTGGAATTGCGGGACCGTGATGGCCGGCTGGTCACCGCTGTCGAGTACGACGATGAACCGCCCTGGCCCACCGAGCCCGACGGCAACGGCCCTTCGCTGGAGATCGTGGATCCGGCGGGCGACCCGAATGATCCGGCCAACTGGCGAGCCAGCGCGGTGGCGGGCGGCACGCCCGGCGCGCCCAACTCTCCGCCGCCGCCGCCCGGCGTTCGGATCAACGAGGTCTTTGCCGTGGGCGAGAGCGGGGCGAGCGCGGATTGGGTGGAGTTTTTCAACGCGGGCACGGAACCGGTCAACCTGGCCGGCTGGCGTTTCCGCGGCGATGGTACCAACACGTTCACCTTTCCCGCCAACACCCTGCTGGCTCCGGGAGCTTACCTACGCGTGTGGTGTGACAGGGCCACCACGCCGCCCGGGCTGCACAGCGGTTTCGGCCTCCAACGCACCGGCGAGACCCTGCTGTTGTTCGATGCTCAGGGCCGCCGGGTGGACGCGATGACCTATGGCCTCCAAGCCGACGGGTTCAGCGTGGGCCGCGTGGGACTTGAGGGGGTCTGGCAGCTCACCGAGCCCACCCCGCTGGCGGCGAACGAACCCGCCCTGCTGGCCGCTTCCGGACAGGTCGTGATCAACGAATTCCTGGCTAACGCGCCCGCGGGAGAACGCGACTGGATCGAGTTTTACAACCTCGATCCCCGCCTGCCTGCGGCTCTGCACGGACTCTGGATTGGCGCCAGCAACGCCCTGCAGCAAATCGCGTCGCTGTCTTTCCTCGCGCCCCGGGGGTTTGGAGTACTGTGGGCCGACGAGCAGCCCGGGCCGAACCACCTGGCTTTCAAACTGCCCGCCGCCGGCGACACGCTGGTGCTGTACGACGCCACCGGCGCGGAGGTCCAACGGTTGACCTACCGCAACGCCCTCGAAAGTGTTTCCTCCGGGTTGCTGCCGGACGGTACCGGCGCATTGACACAGTTTCCCGGCTCAGCCAGCCCGGGCGCGCCCAACCACGTGGTTACCAACACGACCTTGCGGCTGAACGAAGTGCTGGCCGCTGCCCGCGCTGACCAACGGCCCGGCGCGCCGTCCGTGGCAGACTGGGTGGAGCTGGTGAACCTCGGCACCCAGGCCGTAAGCCTGGCCGGCCATAGTTTGAGCTTGGGCGCGTTCAAACCGGGGCAGTGGACCTTTCCCGACGACGTCACACTTCCCGCCGGAGGCTATCTGGTGGTGGACTGCGATGCCGCGCGGCCGGCGACCACCACGGCCGGCGCTTCCCTGAACACCGGACGGTCTCTCAGTGCCCAGGGCAGCGAGGTGTACTGGTTCGATGCCAACGGTCGCCTGCTTGATGCGATTGAATTTGGCTTCAGCCTGCCTGACCAGTCCATCGGCCGACGCGACGGCGCCTGGCAGTTGCTCACCACGCCCACACCGGGCGCGTCCAATGCCGTTCCCGCGACCTTGGGCAACGCGGACAACGTGCGTCTCAATGAATGGCTGGCCCGCACCGCGGGTGACAACTGGCTGGAGGTCTTCAACCCCGAACGGCTCCCGGTGGACGTGGGCGGGTACCGGCTCAGCGACGACCCCTCGATGGCCGGCCAGACCAACCATGTCATCCGCCCGCTGACGTTCATTCCGGCGCGCGGGTACGGGGTGTGGATCGCCGACGGCAACACGAACCTCGGCCCGGACCATCTGGGCTTCAAACTGGCCGGACTGGGAGAAACCTGGCGCATCTACAATCCCTTCGGCTTCCTGGTGGATTCGGTGGACCTGCTGGTGCAGACCCCCGAAGTGAGCGAGGGGCGTTTTCCCGACGGCGGCACCAACCTGGCGCGCTTCCTGGACACCGCTTCGCCCGGCGGCGCCAATTACCTGCCGCATCCCGCAGTGGTGATCAACGAGGTGCTCCCGCACACCGATCCTCCGTTGGAGGACGCCATCGAAGTGCACAACACCGGCTCGCATCCGGTGTACTTGAGCGGCTGGTGGCTGAGCAACAGCCCGGACCGGTGGCAAAAATACCAGGTCCCCGCCGGCACGATTCTTCCCGCCGGAGGGTACCTCGTCTTCTACGAGGGGCAGTTCAACGCTCCCTCCTTGGGCGAACGGGCCTTTACCCTCAACTCCGCCCATGGCGACGCGGTGTACCTGAGCGAGACGGACACCACTGGCGCGCCCACGGGGTATCGCGCGTTCGCCCGTTTCGGCGCCGCGCAGAACGGCGTCTCCTGGGGGCGGGTGCCCACCAGCATCGGGATTGATTTTGCGCCCTTGAGTGCGCGCACCTTTGGGGTGGACCTGCCCTCGAGTGTGGAACAGTTCCGGCAGGGGAGGGGACGCTCCAACGCCGGCCCGGTGGTGGGCCCGGTGGTAATTTCCGAGATTCACTTCCAGCCTGCCGTCTGGCAAAACGGAGTGCTGGTCGAGGCGCCGGAAGACGAATACGTGGAGCTGCACAATCCCGGCGAGGCAGCCGTGCCGCTGTACGACCCCGACTATCCCACCAACACTTGGAGTCTGGCTGATGGGATTCGTTTTAGCTTCCCGCCCGGCGTCATTCTGCCCCCGGGAGGCTATGCCGTGGTGGTCGCCTTCCATCCGGCCACCAACTCCGCCGCGCTGGCCGCTTTCCGCGACCGCTATCGCGTGCCCGCTTCAGTTCCCGTGTTTGGTCCGTTCAGTGGCCGCCTGGCCAATGAGGGAGAGCGCTTGATCCTGTTTCGACCTGACACGCCACAGCGGCCGCCGCATCCGGATGCCGGCTTCGTGCCCCAGTTGCTGGTGGAAAGCCTCTGGTATTTGCCGAACGCGCCCTGGCCGACCGGCGCGGCCGGCACCGGCCAGGCGCTTCACCGGATCCATCCCACCCGGTATGGCAACGAGCCGCTGAACTGGCGCGTGAGCCGCCCCACGCCCGGGCGGCCTCCCGCGGCGCCCGAGACTGACAGCGACGGCGACAGCCTGCCCGATGATTGGGAGCTGGCGCACGGGCTGGACCCGGACTCCACCGCGGGTGAACACGGCGCGCAGAGCGACCCGGACGGGGATGGCCTGGGTAATCTGCGCGAATATCAGCTCGGCGCCTCGCCGCGGGAGTTCACGGTGAAAATCACAGCCCTCCGGCTGGCGCCGGGAAGGGTTTACCTGTCCTTCAATGGCGTGACCGGACGCGCCTACCGGCTGGAAACCCGTCCGTCCCTTGCCGAGGGGGAATGGTCGGTGTTCACCAACATCCTGCCTGCGGAGACCGGCGAGATCGAGTTCTGGATCCAGCGCGAGGCCGGCGAGCCGGTTCGTTTTTACCGACTGGTGATGCCGTGAGGATGATGGCCCGCCGGGTGGCCGGGCGGACGTTGCGGCGCGCTGCGCGGCTCAGGGCAGGGGCCACACCTCGAGGCGGCGGAAATGGATTTCGCCGCCCTCGGACTGGAAGCCCACCGGGCCGGGGAGGATCTCGCAGTCCCAAGCCTCGTTCACGAAAACCCCGTTGATCCATGCCCGCAGGGAACCGCCACGCAGTTCAATCTCGTAGAGGTTCCATTCCCCGGGCGGATTCTCGAGCGCGGCCTGCTTGCCGACGATGGTAATGTCGCCCGCCAGCTCATGGCCTTTGATCTGGCGCAGCCGTGCCGGGTCGCCGCGGATGCCCATGCCGTGGAGGCCGAGCAAATCCCCGGCGTTGCCATGCATGAGCTGGGCTTCGAGGCAGCGGGGCAGGGCGCGCGACTCGCCGTTGATGCGCAGGAGCACGCCGCTGTTGCCCGGCTTGGCGCCGGGCGCCCACCGCCACTCGGCCACCACCCGCACGTTGGTGTAGGACTGAGCCGTGGCCAGATACCCCAGCGGCTCGCCCCGAGAAACCAGAATCCCCTCCCGAACCGACCAGACCGCCTCCATCGGCACGGTGGGATCCGCCAGGCGATGGGTCCAGCCTTGCAGGTCACGTCCGTTGAAGACCTGGCCCGTCGGGTGGCGTCGGGCGGTTGAACATGCGGTCAGGCACACCAGACCAACCACCAGGACGGTCCACACGGGGAAGCGAGCGGTGTTCATGAGCGTTTTTGTGGGGGCTGAACTAGCGGGAAACGCGGCGCGAGGCGAGGAAAAAGCGTTTCCGCCGGTTCAATTCAGATACGTGCAAGGCGCCGGTTCGTCCGCGTCAGGAAAGGCGCGCATTTCCACTCGAGGCAAACGCCCTCGCGACCCGGCCCAACTGTCTTCCCGTTGAATGCCGGCGCGGCCGGCGAGTCCAATCCGGTCATGAACCGTTCCCTTACCCGACGCGAATTTCTGGGCCGGGCCGCGAGCGCGGTGATCCTGACGGGCGGCCTGAACCGACCCTTGTCCGTCCGGGCGGCGGCCGGCGCCGAGCTGCCCGCGCCTTCGCCGCAGAAACTGCCCCGCTGGCGCGGGTTCAATCTCCTGGAAAAATTCACCCGGCGCCCCGAGGGCAACCCGCCCTTCCGCGAGCGGGACTTCGAATGGATGGCCCGCTGGGGCTTCAATTTCGCCCGCCTGCCCCTGTCCTACCTGTGCTGGACCGATCCCGCCGACTGGCTCCGGTTGCGCGAGGAGGAACTGCGGCACATTGACCAGGCCGTCGAATTCGGTCGGCAGTACGGCGTGCACGTGAATCTGAACTTCCATCGCGCCCCGGGCTATTGCGTGAACCCGCCGCCCGAGCCGCTGGACCTGTGGAAGGACGAATCCGCGCTGGAAGCCTGTGCCCATCACTGGACCGCATTTGCCCGCCGCTACAAGGGCATTCCCAATCGGCATCTGAGCTTTGACTTGCTCAACGAGCCCAAGGACCTCCCCACCGAGGTTTATGTCCGTGTGGTTCGGCGCCTGGTTGAGGCCATCCGCGCCGAGGACCCGGACCGGCTGATCATCGCGGACGGGTTGCGCTGGGGAAACCAGCCCGTGCCCGAGCTGCGCCCTCTGCGCGTGGCCCAGAGCACGCGGGGATACCAGCCCATGCGCGTAAGCCATCACGGCGCCAGTTGGGTGGGCGGCCAGAACTGGCCCGTCCCGGACTGGCCGTTGACCCTGCGCGAGGGGGATGTCTGGGACCGGGACCGCCTGCGCCGCGAATGCATCGAGCCCTGGCAGGCCCTGGAAAAACTGGGCGTGGGCGTGCACGTGGGCGAATGGGGCGCTTACAACCAAACGCCGCACCGGGTGGCCCTGGCCTGGATGCGCGACTTCCTCGAGCTCTGGCGACAGGCCGGCTGGGGCTGGGCGCTCTGGAACCTGCGCGGCAGCTTCGGCGTGGTGGACAGCGGCCGGCGCGACGTGGCCTACGACGACTGGGAGGGCCACCAACTGGACCGCGCGATGCTCGAACTCCTGCAGGCCGGTTGAGACGCGCCGCGATGGAACACGTCGCGCCAAACGGCGTTGACCGGCCGGGCGGCGGCTCGCCATCATGCCGTTCATGCAAGCCACCGCTCTCATAACCAGGGGGGCCCTGCTGGCCGCCCTGGTCGGCCTTCTACCCGCGGTCACCGCGCAAACCCGTACCCTCTCCCGCGCCGCTCTGCTGGACAAAATCCGCGGCGGCTGGGCTGGACAAATGATCGGGGTGGCCTACGGCGCGCCCACCGAGTTCAAGTCCAACGCTAAAATTGGCGAATGGGACCTGACCTGGAAGGACGGCATGCTCGAAAACACGATTCACCAGGACGACCTGTACGTGGAGATGACCTTCGCCAAGGTCCTGGACGACGTCGGTCTCGACGCCACCACCCGCCAATTGGGCGAGGCGTTCAAGGGGTCGAAGTATCACCTGTGGCACGCCAATGCCGGCGCCCGCCGGGCTCTCAATCGGGGCATCGAAGCCCCGGGGTCCGGGCATCCAAAGTACAACTTCCACGCCAACGACATTGATTTTCAGATCGAGGCTGACTTTATCGGGCTGATGTGTCCCGGGTTGCCGCGGGAATCCAACCGCTACTGCGACCGCGTGGGCCGGGTGATGAATTACGGCGACGGGCTCTACGGGGGGATGTTTGTCTGCGGCATGTACGCCGCCGCCTACTTTGAACACGATCCGCGCCGGGTCGTCGAGGCCGGTCTCCGGTGCATTCCCGCCCGGAGCGAGTACGGTCGAATCATCGCGGACGTGCTGCGCTGGCAGGCGGAACAGCCCCACGACTGGCGCGCGGTCTGGCATCGGATCGAGGCGAAATGGAACCGGGACGACCCCTGCCCGGACGGGTTCCTGCGGGACTTCAACATAGATGCCAAGCTTAACGGCGCCTACATCGCCATGGGCCTGCTTTACGGGGGCGGCGATTTTGAGCGAACCCTCGAAATCAGCACCCGCTGCGGTCAGGACTCGGACTGCAACCCGTCCAATGCGGCCGGCATTCTGGGCGTCATCCTCGGCTATGCGGGCATCCCCGCGAAGTTCAAGGCCGAGATGCCGCCCCTGGAAAACCGCAAGTTCGATTACACCGACTATTCCTTCAACGACATCGTCCGCTCCACCGAGGCGCGCGCGCTCGAGAACATCCGCCGCACGGGCGGGCGCGTGACCGACACCGAGGTGGTGGTCAAACTCCAGAAACCCCGGGCCCCGCGGCTGGAACAGTGGTCCCCGGGCATCCCTGACCGTCGGATTGCTGTCAACGACGCGGCCTGGACCTTCACCGGCGACTGGCGCGAGGAGCGCGGCGTGCGCGTTGCCGAAACCGCCGGCAGCGAGGCCGTGTTGCGCTTCCACGGCGTGGCCGTGGCCGTGCTCGGGGTGCTGAATCAGCAGGGCGGCCGCGCGGAGGTTTATCTGGATGGTCGCCGGCAGGAACTCGGCCTGGACGCCTACATTGTTCCCAACACGCACGACAACGTCCTCTGGCAAACCTACGGCTTGAAGCCCGGCCCGCACACCCTCCGCCTCGTGCTCACCGGCACGGCCGATCCGCGCTCCCAGGGCCGGCAGGTGGCCATCCGCGAGGCCTGTGTCTATCGCGCCCCGAAATCGAAATAACCTCCAAGGTCCGCCTCCCCGCGCCATGCCTGCTCCCCGTCCACGCCTGTGCGCCGCTGCACTGCTCCCTGCGCTGCTGATCCTCGGGGGTTGTCGGCCGGCCGGAGAGTCGCCCGCCCCGGCCCGCCCGCGCATCGCCCTGGTCATGAAGTCCCTCGCCAACGAGTTCTTCCTGACCATGGAGAACGGCGCCCGGGCGCACCAAAAAGCGCGCACGGATCAGTACGAACTGATCGCCAACGGCATCAAAGACGAGCTCGACGTGGGCCGCCAGGTCGAGCTGGTCGAGCAAATGATCGCCCAGAAGGTGAACGCGCTGGTCATTGCCCCGGCGGACTCGAAAGCGCTGGTGCCCGTGTGCAAAAAGGCCCAACAGGCCGGCATCATCGTCGTGAACATTGACAACAAATTCGACGACGCCGTGTTGGCGCAGGCCGGGGTGAAATTCCCTTTCGTCGGCCCGGACAACCGCAAAGGCGCCCGGGCGGTGGGTGATTACCTGGCCCGACACCTCCAACCCGGGGACAAGGTGGCCATCATCGAGGGGGCTCCCAACGCCTTCAACGCCATCCAGCGCAAACTCGGCTTTGAGGAAGCCATGAAAGCCGCCGGCGCAAACATCGTCAGCTCCCAGTCCGGCTTTTGGGAGACCGACAAGGCCAACCGGGTCGCCGCGGCCCTCCTCACCGAGCATCCGGACCTGCGCGCCTTCCTGTGCGCCAACGACAGCATGGCGCTCGGCGTCGTGGCGGCTTTGCGCGCGGCGGGCCGGCTCGATCAGGTCCTGGTGGTCGGCTACGACAACATCGCCGCCGTACAGCAACTGCTGCGCGAGGGGCGCATCCTCGCCACGGCGGACCAGCACGCCGACCAACTGGCTGTCTTCGGCATCGAGTACGCCCTGGAAATGCTGCGCACCGGCGCGGCGCCGGCGGACCGCGAGACCCCGGTGGACCTGATCACCCGCGAGACGCTGGCCGCGCGGTGACCCGCTGCGCATGAGCGCGGGCGACCTGTTGCTCTCGGCCACTGGCCTGGACAAATCCTACGGGCCGGTGCGCGTGCTCACGGCGGTGAATTTTGACCTGCGCCGCGGCGAGGTCCACGCCCTGGTGGGCGAAAACGGCGCCGGCAAAAGCACCCTCTCCCGCATCCTCGCCGGCCTGACGCCGCCGGACACCGGCGCCATGACCCTGTCCGGGCAGCCCTATCGGCCGCGGGACCGCCGCGACGCCGAGTGGCGAGGCGTGCGCCTGGTGATGCAGGAACTGAATCTGGTGTCCAATCTGACCGTGGGCGAAAGTCTGTTTCTGGATCAACTGCCGCATCGCTGGGGCTGGATTGATTACGCGACGCTCCACGACCGCGCCCGGACGGCACTGGCGCGCGTGGGGCTGGCCGACCTGGATCCCGCCCGGCCGATCCACACCCTGGGCGTGGGCCAGCAGCAGTTGGTGGAAATTGCCGCCGGACTGGCCCGCCGCTGCCAGGTCCTGATCCTCGACGAACCCACCGCCGCCCTCACCCAGACCGAGATCGAGCGCCTCTTCTCCCAGATTGCCGCCCTGCGCGCGGCCGGGACCGGTCTCCTGTACATCTCCCACCGCTTGGAGGAAATCCGGCGCATGGCCGATCGCGTGAGCGTGCTGCGCGACGGCCGGCTGGTGGCGACCCGTTCGGCGCGCGACTTCTCCATCGAGGAAATCGTGCGCCTGATGGTGGGACGCGATCCCGCGGAGGCGTGGGAACGACGCCTGCGCACCCGCGGTCCGGTGGCTCTGGAAGTCCGCGGCCTGCGGCGTCCGCCGGCGGTGCGGGACGTCAGTTTCACCGTTCACCGCGGGGAAATCCTCGGTTTTGCCGGTCTGATGGGATCGGGGCGCACCGAGACGATGCGCGCGGTTTTCGGTGCCGACCGTCCGGTGGCGGGGGAAATCCGCCTGCACGGCTCGCCCGTCCCGGTGCGCATTCGTTCCCCGCGCGATGCCGTCCGGCACGGGCTGGCCCTGCTCACCGAGAACCGCAAGGAACAGGGCCTGCTCCTGCCCCTGCCGGTCCGGGCCAACCTCACTCTGGCGGCGTTGCGCCGCTTCGCTGGTCCGGCCGGTTGGTTGCGGGCGCGGGCGGAGGCCGAGACCGGCGCCCGGTGGATTCACGACCTGACCATCCGTTGCCGCGATGCCGAGCAGCGGGTGGGCGAGCTCAGCGGCGGCAACCAGCAAAAGGTCGTCATTGCCCGGTGGCTGTTGCGGGATTGTGACATTCTCCTCTTTGACGAGCCCACCCGGGGCATTGACGTGGGCGCGCGCTTCGAGATTTACCGGCTGCTGGAAGACCTAACCGCGCGCGGCAAGGCCCTGGTCGTGGTTTCCTCGGACCTGCCCGAACTCCTGGCTTTGTGCGACCGGGTCGCGGTCATGTCCGCAGGGCGGATCGCGGCCACGTTTGCGCGAGGGGAATGGACCGAGGACGCGATCCTATCCGCGGCGCTCAGCGGGCATTTGTCCGCGCGCCCGACGGACAAAAGTAAGGCGTCCGAGTCCGGGGCGCCGGCTCGACTTGCGTAACGCGGGCAAACCCCGTTCGGTTTCCGGCGGCGCGGGGGCGGTTCAGGCCGTGCGCTTGTGGTAATACCACCACTCGAAGAGCAGCACGGCCAGGCCGGCGGCGGCAAACCAGCGCCACCACTCTAGATTGGCCGGTCGCAGCGTGGCCGCTGCTGCGCGGGCGTAGCGGCCCAACTGAATTTCCGGTTGCGGAGTGGTGTCGGACTCCGCCGCGTCCAGCAGGTTGACGGCGAAGGCCACTTCGTTGGTCCCCACGGCGAGCCGGTACACGCCGCAGCGCGCCGTTTCGCCAAAGACCACTTCACGGGCGGCGCTGTCCAGGGCCAGGACACGCTCCGTGCCGTCGGGCAGGCGGACCCGGGCTTCGCGCGCCGGCTCGCGCAGCGGCAGACGCAGCGGGTCGCCGGCGCGCACCAGCATTCGCGGGTCGCGTGTGGCGGCGGGGTTGAGCCATTCCACCGCGTTGGCGATGAAGATCGGAAAGGACACGCGCAGCGGCCAGGTGCTTTGCAGGGTGTCGAATCCCAGCCAGACCAATCGCCGGCCCTCGACTTCCCCTGCCAGGATCAGCGGAGTGGCGGCGGATTCAACCAGCGGCACGGCCCAGTCGGGCGTTTTCACCGCCAGGGACTCGGCCACCGCCACGTTGTCGAGGGACACAAAGCGCAGCAGCGGATGGGTGCTGCGCCAGTCCACAATGAGCGGTGCCTCGACCCGCCCGGTGACCTCCAGCCAGTGCGCCTGCGCCGCGCGGATGGCCAGGACATGGGCTTCGGGCCACACGGCCGGCAGCACATTGTCCAACACCACAAGGTCAAAATCCCGCGCCGGGTCGGAGCAATCCGCCGCCACCGCCACCTCGGTGTTCGGCGCGGCGACCAGCGCCCGTTCCAGAAACCGGTTGCCGCAGGTTACCAGCAGCACCTTGACCGGTCGCGGCAGGCGGCTGACCACCGAGACCGCGTTGTCCGCGAGCAGGTCGTCCGCCTCCGCCAGGCGCACGGTGAAGATGCCGTCGCGCTCCTGCACGGCGCTGAACAGGACCGGCTGGGTCTCGCGCGGGCCGAGGTTGAGCCAGCGGCTTTCCAGCAACCGGTCATCCAGGAGCAGGTCCACGCGCGCCGGGGCGGCGTTGCTCGCGGCGTTGAACACCCCGGCAAAGACCGCGCGCCGGGCGGGGTCCTCCGGAAGCGGCCGCACGTCCACGGACACCACGCCGCGATTGTTCGCGGTCTGACCGAAGCGGTGGAAGACCACGTTCAGGCCCTCGAACTCGAATTCCTCCAGCGGGCCGAGCGCGCCGTCGCTGAAAAGGTGGATTTCGGCGTCGCGCCGGTCGCGCACCAGGGGCTGGGCGAGCTTGAACGCCTCGAGCAGGCGCGTGGGGGAATCAGTCACCGCGCAGTCCTCCAGGGCGCGACGCAGGGCCGCCTTGTTGCTGGTGGGCGATTGTTTGACCTCGGTCTGCGCCGCAGCCTGGAGGACCACCATCTGGTCGGTGTCCTGCAAGCTGTCCACCAGCGCCAGCGCGGCCCGGCGGGCGCGTTCGAAGCGCGAGGGCTCCTCGTCGCGGCTTTGCATCGAGGCCGAGGCATCCAGGATGACCACCAGGAGCCGGCCGGGGCGGGTGGCGCCGGCAAAGTACGGCCGGGCCAGGGCGAGGAGGGTCAGGACCAGCAGGAGCAGTTGCAGCACCAGCAGCCAGTTGTGGCGCAGCCGTTGAAACGGCGCGCTGGCCTGCGTCTCGGCCAGAAACCGCTGCCAGAGCAGCGTGCTCGACACCCGATGCGCCACCCGCTTGCGCTTGAGCAGGTAAAACAGGATCACCACCGGGATGGCGGCGGCAAAGGCAAAGGCCGCGGGAGCGAGGAAATTCATGGGCAACGCGGTTCGACCGGCACGGCACGCCGCCGGCGCCGCCGGCGGCGCGGAGCCGGCGGTTTTTCACCGCGCAGACCCCCCATCGCCGGGAGGGGGAAAGGGCTGTTTCGTCTCATGCCGTTCAGCGGGACTAGGCCCAGAGCGCCGCGGCCCGAAGCTGCTTGAGCAGCAGGTCGTCCAGCGACTCGTCCGAAGTGGCTTGAAAGAAGCGCACGCCGCGGGCGGCGCAAAACGCGCGCAGCCGCGCCACGAAGTGGCGCACCGTCTGTTGATAAGCCGCCAGGCGATACCGGCCAAAGGTGACCTCCTGCACGGCGCCGGTCTCCGAGTCCACCAGTTTCAAGTCCCCGTAGGTGGTGGGGGTCAATTCCTCCGGCGCCAGAATCTGCACGGCGTGGACCTGAAAACCGCGTCCGACCAGCGCCCCCAGCCCCGCCTCGTAACCACCGGGGTCCAGAAAATCGCTCAGCACTACGGCCACGCCGGGCTGCCGCGCCTCGAGCGCGCCCCGGCGCAGCGCGGCATTGAAATCTCCCGGGCCGCCGGCGGTGAGCTGTTCCAGGTGCTGGAAAAAGGCCAGCGCCGAGCGCCGCCCGCGCACCACGCGCAGGCCGCGCCGGGCCGTCAGATCGCGGTCCTGCTCGGGGAAGGGCAGCACGCTCACCCGGTCAAAGCCGCACAGGGCCACGTAGCCCACGGCCGCGGCCACCTGGCGGGCAAAATCGAACTTGGTCGGCCGGCCAAAGGTCATGGACTCGCTCGCGTCGAGGAAAATGCGGACCGGCAGTTCGCGTTCCTCCTCGTAGAGTTTGAGGAACAGTCGGTCCAAGCGGCCGTAGAGGTTCCAGTCCAGGTAACGCAGGTCGTCGCCGGCCACGTAGGTGCGGTGGTCGGCGAACTCGACCGAGAGGCCGCGGGCGCGGCTGCGACGCTCGCCGCGGAGATTGCTTTTGGCGCGTCGCTGGGCGAGCAGTTGGAGTGGCTCGAGGCGGCGCAGGAGTTCGGGGCTGAGCAGCGGCATGGGGGATTCAAGCGCGTGCGGCGCGGCGCAGTTGTTCGAGCTCGGTTTTCAAGGGCTGCCACCAGACCCGGTCCCGCTCGCGTTCGGCCAGTTCCTCATCAGCAACGCGCGTTCCACTTCGGCCGGCGCCCCGCGCGCGGCCTCGTCCAGCAAGGGCCGTTCGCCTCGCAGCCGGGCCGCTTCTTCGGGCCAGCGTTCGACCGCCTCGATGAGAAATTCCGGCGTCTGCAGTTCCCGGAGCCAGAACGGGATCATTTCGGGGCCGGGCGCCTCGCGATGCTGGAGGTAATGCGCCTCCAAAAGGCGGCGCACCATGGGCCAGTCCTTGCCGCGCTGGGTTTTCTTGGCGAGCACCAGATCCTGAAGGGCCAGGAGTTCGTAAACGGTCCCGTCGCTGTCGGTGATGGTGGTGCGTCGCTGCCACAGCACTGGAAAAGGGTCCCCCCCGCGCAAGCGGGCCATGACATCCACTCGGAGGCCGGTGGCATCAGGATGGTGACAGCGAAAATGAACCGCGTGCCCGCGCTCCAGAAATTCGGCGGCAAAGGGCGGAACGGCGACGCACTCCGCCTGCAGTTCCTCGAGGGCCCCGCGCAGTCGTTGCAGATTATCCGGAGCGGTGAGCACCAGCAGATCGGCATCGCGGCTAAACTCCGCCGCGCCGTAGAACACGCAGGCCTGGCCGCCCATCAGCAGGGCTTGGACCTGGCGGTTCGCCAGCGTGGAAAGGACTTTCTGTATCCGGCTCGGGATCAAGCGTGCCTCCCAGCTTCAAATAATGGGCCCACAACTCGCCGCTGGCATGCCAGCGCTCGCAGGGGGTCAGCCGATACCAGTCCAGCCATTCGGGCTCGATCACATCTTCGGGACGAACCATGCCCTAGTGTGACGTGGAGGACGCCCCGTCTCAAGTCGCTGCCGTCATCGTCGCGGGTCCCGCCCGGTCGGCGCGGGAGTTCAGGGTTGAGCAGCGGCATGGGGGATTCAAGCGCGCGCGGCGCGGCGCAGTTGTTCGAGCTCGGTTTTCAAGGGCTGCCACCAGACCCGGTCCCGCTCGGCTTAGGCCGCCACCGCCTCGCGGGTTCGGGGCACGTCCTTGAGCACCTGGGCAATGACCTGATCGGTGGTTACGCCCTCGGCCTCGGCCTCGAAGTTGAGAATGAGCCGGTGCCGCAGGGCAGGCAGGGCCACTGCTTGAATGTCATCGAGGCTGACGTTGAACCGTCCCTGCGCCAGCGCCCGCACCTTGGCGCCGAGCAGGAGCGTCTGCGCGCCGCGCGGGCTGCTGCCGAAGCGCAGAAACTGGTTGGCGACGGGCGCGGCGGTCTCGGTCTTCGGATGCGTGGCCAGCACCAGCCGCACTGCGTAATCCTTCACGTGCGAGGCCACGGGCACCTGTCGCACCAGGTGCTGGAGCTCGATGAGCCGGTCGCGATCGAGCACCCGCCGGGGCTGGACCTGGAGGGTTTCGGTGGTGCGGTTGAGCACCTCGGTCAGCTCCGCGGCGGTGGGATAACCGACCAGCAGCTTGAAAAAAAACCGGTCCAACTGCGCCTCCGGCAGGGGGTAGGTGCCCTCCTGATCAATCGGGTTCTGCGTGGCCAGCACGAAAAACGGCTCGGGCAGCCGCCGCAACTCGCCTCCGGCCGTGACCTGGCGCTCCTGCATGGCCTCCAACAGCGCGGACTGCGTTTTGGGCGTGGCGCGGTTGATTTCGTCCGCCAGGATCAGATGGGCAAACACCGGGCCGCGCTGGAACTCGAAGACCCGCCGTCCGTCCGGGGTTTCCATGACCAGGTTGGTGCCCAGGATGTCCGCCGGCATCAGGTCGGGCGTGAACTGGATGCGGCTGAAACTCAGGTCCAGCACCTCCCCCAGCGTGCGGACCAGCAGGGTCTTGCCCAGGCCGGGCACCCCTTCCAACAGCACGTGCCCGCCCGCAAAAATGGCGGTGAGCGTGCCCTCCACGATTTCTTCCTGGCCGACGATGACCTTGCCGATTTCCGCGCGCAGCGCGGCATGGGCCTCGCGAAAGGCCTGGATTTGAGCTTCGGTGTTCATGACAGGGTGAAACGGGCAAATCGGGGTCCGGAAAAGGTCCGCCCCGCGCTGTTTCCCGCCCGGCCCGCGGCCGGTTTGCAGGCTGGCGTTACCGTCCCGGTGAGCGCGGCGTGTCCGGTTTGCGCGAGGTTCCGAATGCGGTCGTCGGCAGGGGCGGCGCGCGGAAACATGACGGGAGTTTTGGTCCTTCCGGTTTCGCGGTTCGCTACTTCAAATCGTCGAAGTAGTCCTTCACGGTTCCCTGGTAGGCGCGCGGGATTTGTTCCCGCCCCACAGCGGCCTGGGCCTCACTCTGGGCGGCGATGATGGCCTCCCGTAACTCAACCGTGCTCTGCCCCTTGATGCTCACTCCTCTGAGCGTGATGCTCGGCATGGGGGCGCCGGGGTTGAAGCGACCCTGCACGCGGGTGGAATTGAGCGCGTCGGTGGGGTCCGGGTCCCGCTCGGGATCGCCCAGCACATTTTCATCCACGGCCCAGCCCGCTTCCCGACCGCGTTGCGGGTTGAGATTGGACCCGCCCGGCATCTGGCATTGTCTCCAGGCCAGACCGTTGCCGATGCACATCTGCGCGCGCTTGAGGGCGTCCAGAGCGGCCTGCAAGGCCTGCGCGTCGGCCAGTTGCTGCAACAGGTCTTCGAGTTCCCGGGCGGCGGCGGCCAGCGATTCGGCCGCGCCGGCCTGATCCGACTGCTGCATCTGGCGGGCGGCCCATTGAAGCGATTCGCCCGCCCGGCCATACTTCTCACCGGGCCGGACCGCGCGGGCGACCTCTTCTCGGAGTTTCTCGAGCTGTTCCGGCGAGAGGCTGCCGGCGCGAAGCTGTTGGATCATGTTTCGCAAGGTCTGGATGGCCGCGTCCGCCTGGCCTTTTTCCAGTTGCTCGGCCAAATCGCGGCCCGTCGCCAGCTCCGCCAGTTGCTGCTGTTGGGCCCGTTGAAGCGCCCGAGCCAGGTCGCGCAGTTGTTCGAGGTCCTTGGCAGCAACCTGGAGGTTCTTGAGGACCTGGTCAATCTGGCCGGCTTCGAGCGCGGCCAGGGCTTCTTCGAGGTCGGGTAGGGCCGCGCCCAAGTCGGCGGCCTGACGGGTCATCTGGGCCAGTGAGCGGGCCAACTGCTCACGCGCGGCGTGGGCAGCAGCCGCGGACTCTGCCTGCCGCAAATTGGCCGCGGCCTGGCGGGCCTTTTGCAGCTCGCGCTCGAGGGCTTCCAATGCCTCGGGCGCAGGCTCCTTGTCGCCCAGCGCCTCCCGCAACGCCTCCGTCTGTCGGCGCAGTTGTTCCGTCTCGGCTGGAGAGTTTTGCGAGCCGGTGCGGGCGGCGCGTTCCAGACTGCGCAGGGCGGGATTTTGAGCTAGCTCGCGCGCCTCTTGCTGGACCTTTTCCGTGAGCTTGACTACTTCCTGGAGGGCTTCGTCGCGCGTGGCGGGCCGGTGTTCCAGGCGCTGGCCCAACTCGGCCACGGCTTGCAGGGTCTGGCGGGTGGCCTCGAGGGCGTTGGTGCGCTTCTCCAGCGTGCGGCGGGACAACTCGGCCAGGTTGCGCCCCGCGTCGCGCACCGCTTCCTTTTCGCGCTGGCGCTGCAAATGGGCCTGGCTGCGGTATTCAGGCAGGAACCCCAGCCCGGCGGTCAACGCCAGCACCAGAAGCACCCACCGGCTGGTCCGGGGCAACTGCCAGGGCAGGAGGTCGCGCACGTTCACGCGCCCCGCCAGGGCGGCGGCGTCGCGGGCCACCAACTCGCCCCAGGCGCCGGATTTCTGGTCGCGACCCAGTTCCAGCGCCGTGCTGAGGCGTTCTTTAAGATGCTGCCGCTCATCTAGCCACTGCGCGGTGGCCAACAGTCCTTCCCGCCGCCAGAACCCCGCCGCGGCGCCGCCGATCACGCATAACACCCCCGCCAGCCCGGCCCAGGCCAGGGTCATTTCGGGCAGCGGCAGCACCTTGTACAAGCCCAGCCCCAGCAGCCAGAGCCCGCTGCCCAGCAACCCGCCCTGCCAGAGCCCCTGCCAGGTGCGTTGCCAGCGACGACGCCGCGCCGCGGCCGCCACGATCTGTTCCACGCGTTGAAGCTCGCTCATGCTTTGATGGTTAAGGTGTGCCCCCGGCGCCGGTTGCGCCAGCGCAAATTCGTCCGGCCGGTCTCGGCTTGTGCACAAGGGGCATCGCGCGGCCTAGAGTTTCTCGTACTCGCCCTTGCTGACCCGTTTGAGCACGGTGAAACCCGCGCTCTTGGCTTCCGAAATGGACAGCGGTTTGGTCAGCCGGGGCGTGTTGAAGCTGCTGATCACGCGTCGGACCGGTTTCTTGCACAGCGGACACTTTTCCAGCGGAGGCGCCGTGACCGGTCGCCGCAGGGTGAACCGCCCGCCGCAAATGGCGCAGGTTCCCTCGCACAGTTCGTACTCGTAAAGCGGCATACAGGTGGCGGAGCGTCCAACCGCCCGCGTGCGCCAAACAATACTTGTCCCCCGGTCGGGGCTCAAGGAGCCGAAGCGTCACGATTCGGACCCGGGTGCATCTCATGTTTCCGCAACCGGCGTGCGGGACAGGGGCGGGCGGGCACGACGGGCCGGAAATCCCGGCGTCGCGGCAGGCAAAAGGCCGGCCGCCGCCGGGCGCGCGGGAGAGGACGGGCGATGCCCCCTGCCGACTCCGCCGGACGTTCCTTCCGGAACCCCACGTGACGAATCCATTGGAAGCTGAGGCCGCCGACTTGACCGGCTTTCGTTTCCTGCCCTAAGGTGCCGTATCATGAAACACCGATTAGCCGGCTGGTGGACGGTGCTCGGCCTGGCGGCCTTGGCGCCGGCCGCTCAATCGCGGGTGGTCAACGGCCTGATGGCGATCGTCAACCACGAGGTGATCACCCTGCGGGACGTCGTGCAATACGCGGCCCCCGCGGTGGAGGTGCTCCTGCGCACCTACGGCAACCAGCCGGACGTGCTGGCGCAAAAAATCGAGGAGGCCCAGCGCGACGCCCTCGAGCAACTGGTGGAGCGCAAGCTCATCCTGCACGAGTTCGAGCGCGCCGGCTACAATCTTCCCGAGACCCTCATTGAAGACCGCGTCCGGGAACGCATCCGGGAACGCTTCGGCGGCGACCGCGCGGCGCTCACCCGGACCCTTCAAAGCCAGGGGCTGACCTACGAGGCTTTCCGACGGCGCATCCGCGAGGATTTCATCATCAGCGCCATGCGGGCGCGCAACATCGTCTCCGAAATCATCATCTCCCCCCACAAGATCGAAAAATACTACGCCGAGAATCTCGACAAATACCGCATCAAGGACCAGCTCAAGCTGCGGGCGCTCATGCTCCAGGCCGGTCCCGCCCGCCCGCCTGAGGTTACCCGCCGACTCGCCCGCGAGATTCTGGCCAAGCTGCGGGAAGGGGCGTCGTTCGATGAAATGGCGCGGGTGTACTCCGAGGACACCTACCGGGCCCGCGGCGGCGACCGCGGCTGGATCGAACGCGGCGACCTGCGCCGGGAGCTGGCCGAGGCCGCCTTTGGTCTGACCCCGGGCCAACCCAGCGACGTGATCGAGGTGGGCGACACCTTCTGGATTCTGCTGGTCGAGGACGCCCGGGCCAATCAGATCCGCACCCTGCCCGAGGTGCGCGAGGAAATCGTCAGCACGCTCCAAGCCGAGGAACAGGCGCGTCTGCAACGGGAGTGGATTCAGCGCCTCAAGGCCAAGTCCTTTGTCCGCTACTTCGGCATCTGATTCCTCAGGGGCCCCGTTCTGGGTGGGGATCACCTTGGGCGATGTTACCGGCATCGGACCGGAAATCGCGCTCCGTGCCCTGGCCGAGCGTGGTCGAGACCGGGAAGGCCCGCCCGGGGTCAAGTTTCTCCTGCTGGGCGATCCGGGCTGGCTCGCCCGCGCCAATGCGTCGGTGGGCCTGCCCGTGGTGCCCTACACCGGACCGGACGACCCGGGTCCGTGGTGCGTGCTGGACCCGCGCCCGGATCCCCTGCCCGAAACGTTGCTCCCCGGAGCGGCACCGGCTGCGCGGGCGGCTCTGGATTGGTTGCGCGAAGGCACGCGCCGCTGTCTGGCCGGTGAACTCGCCGCGCTGGTCACGGCGCCGGTGAGCAAAGCGGCAATCGTCCGCGCCGGCGTGCCGTTTGTTGGCCAGACCGAGTTCCTCTCCGAAATCGCCGGCGCCGCGCGCACCGTGATGATGCTGCTGGGTGATTCCGACAACGGCCGCTGGTTGCGCGTGGCCCTGGCCACCACGCACGTGCCCATCCGGCAACTGGCCGAAGCCGTCACCCAACCCAAGGTGGAGCTGGCGATCGAGCGCGCCGCGGAGGCCTGCCGCGACCTCGGCCTGGAACGCGCCCGCATCGGCGTCTGCGGGCTCAACCCGCACGCCGGCGAAGGCGGCCTGCTGGGGCGCGAAGACGTCGAGGTGGTGGCGCCGGCGGTGGCGGCGGCGCGCAGCCGCGGGTTGGACGCACAGGGGCCGCTGGCGGCGGACACGCTCTTTCACCTGGCCTGGCGGGGCAACTTTGACGCCGTGGTCGCGATGTACCACGACCAGGGGCTCGCGCCGTTGAAGCTGGTTGCCTTCGACCGCGGCGTGAACTGGTCGCTGGGCCTGCCGTTCATCCGCACCTCGCCCGACCACGGCCCGGCTTACGACCTCGCCGGCCGGAATCAGGCGCGCCCGGACAGCATGTTGGCGGCGATCCGGTTGGCCGTCCAACTGGCCGCGCGGCGTCAGGCCGGGGGGGGAACGCGCGACTCCGCCGGCCGGTCGCGCGCGACGGTGGCCAGCAGCGTCGCGCCCACGATCAAGCAGCCGCCCGCCAGCGTGCGCGCGCCCGGGGTTTCGCCCAGCAGCAACCAGGCCAGGGCAACGCCATAGACCGGCTCCAGCGCCGCGGTCACGCCGGCCTGGCGCACCGGCACGCGGGACAACGCGCCTGTGAAAGCCCAGTGTGCCAGCCCGGTGAATACGACACCCAGCAGGATCAGCCACGCCCAGTCGCGACCCGGCAGCGCGGCCAGACCTGGAGCGGCCAGCGGCAGTAAGAGCAGACCGGCCACGGCGGTTTCGACGGCGACCAACGCCCGCGCCGGCGCCTCGCGCAACAGCCGACGGTTCAGCAGCGACAGCAATGCGAACGTCAGCCCCGAGGCCAGGCCGCTCAGGGCCGCGCGGCCGGCTTGCGTGCCGAAGTTCCAGTCCGGCGCCACCAGGGCGAGCCCCGCCACCACGCCCGCGCAGGCCGCCACGTCGGAAGCGCGCAGCCGCTCGCGAAAAACCCCCGGCTCCAGCAGCGTGGCGAACAGCGGGTAGCTGGCGAAGGTCAACAGGCCCAGGGCAACCGTGCTGAGCTGGACGGCGGCAAAAAAGGTCCACCAGTGCGCCGCGAGCAACGCGCCCGCCGCCAGCAAACCGAGCCACAATCCGCCGCGGCGCCGGGCCGGCGTGCGCGGCGCCTCCCGCGACCGGCTCCCGCGCCACACCAACAGACCCACGCCCAGCGCCAACGCGCCCACCAGCGAACGCACGCACGTGATGACCAGCGCCGGGCTGGCGATCAGCTTGCCCAGCACGCCGGCGCCGCCGAACAGGGCCACCGCGCCGTGCAGCGCCAACAGCGCCTGACGCGACGATTTCACGGCGGCCTCCGGCTACTTGTTGAACCGGAAGTTCACCACGTCGCAATCCTGCATGACGTAGGTCTTGAGTTCGAGCCGTTGTTTGCCCGCGCGTTTGGCCCCGGTCTCGCCGCCGCAGTCCACGAGGTCCTGGAAGCTGATCACCTCAGCGCGGATGAAGCCTTTCTGGATGTCGGTGTGGATCGTGCCCGCCGCCTCCCAGGCGGTGGCGCCCTGGCGGATGGGCCAGGCGCGGTTTTCCTTGCCGCCCACGGTGAGGAAGCAAATCCAGCCGCTCTCCCGGTAGGCGCGCAGCATCAGCGCGTCCGGGTTCTGCAACTCGGCGTCGTCGGCCACGATCACCGGCTTGTGGGTGTGGAAATTGTGCGCGGCGATGGCCTGCATCTCCTCGTGGGCCAGGCCTTGTTGCAGCACCGTGCGCTCGCTGATGAGCGCGTCGGCCAGTTTCTCCAGCACGGCGCGCTCGGCTGGGCCGGGATCGCGACCGAGCCGTGCTTCGACGAAATCGAGGTCCTTGGTCAACAAGTCCGCCAGTGCGGAACGGGTGGTCAAAATGGCGTCCGCGGTCAGCGTTTCGGATTCTCCCACCACGTCCACCTGGGCGTAGGTTTTCTTTTTGGCCTCGACCAGGCGATCCACCTGTTCCAGGCGGGGGTCTTTGAGGTTGCGGCGGCCCAGGGGAATTCCCGAGATGCCGAACAGAGCGATCTTCATCCGCCTTGCTTAGGGTCCGGGCCGGAGCCGGTCAAGGTGGGGACCGCCCGTGGCGTTCGTCCCCGGCGGCGCACCAGCCAGACACCTCCCAGGGCCACCAGAACCAGCACGACCAACCCAAACCCCGGCAGCAACAGCGTGCCGCCCGCGGTCAGCGCCGCGCCCACAGTCTCCCCGCCGGCAAAAAACGGATTGGCCAGGCCGCCGGTGGAGAGGGTGGAGAGCGCCCGCGCGGCGCTGGTGGCGCCCTGCACCAGACCGGCGGCGCCGCCTCCGGCAATCAGGGCCAGCGACCACTTCACCAGCGGGTCCAGCGTGCCCAACTGGGCCGCGGTGAGCAACGTCCCGGCCGCCACCGCCGCCGGCCCGGCCAAGACGTCCAGCACATGGTCCAACCACGGCGCCTGATAGGCCAGCGCCTCGACCACCGTGGCCACGCCCAGGACCATCAATGCCGGCCAGGTGCCCAACCAGCGAAACCCCTCGGACAGCGGCAACCAACCGGTCAGCCCCGCGACGCTGACCAACAACAGGGGCACAAAGACACGAAATCCACACGCCGCGCTCAGCCCCACGCCGAGCAGCAGCCCGCTGAGGATTTCCGTCCAGCTCATGACTCCAGGATCAACCCCGCCGGACGGGGGGCGGTTTCTGGAAAACTTCCCTTCCTTCCGGAATCCCGCGGGCTGGTCGGTTTGCGTTTCACCCCATCTTCAATCGCGGAGCGGTTCGGTCAACACAGCCAGCGCCTTGCGGAGGGCTGTGATCGTAGCCGCGCACGCCGCCTCGTCGTCCAGCTCGTTTAGGGCCTGGTTGAACGGCTCGGCCCGCACCGGCCCGTCGTAGCCGATGCGCTGCAGCGCGCGCAGGAAGGGCGCCAGCGGGATTACGCCGGTCGCAGCGGGCAATTCCCGCTGACCGTCCAGTTGTTCACGTTTGGCACGCCGGGCCGGGGCGTCATTCAAGTCCACCGAGACCACGTCTTCCGCCCGCAGCGCCAGCAGTTCCGCTTCCGAATCCTCCGCTTGCCACCAGTGCCAGGCGTCCAGCACCACGCCCACGTTGCTGCCGCCGATTTCGGCAATGAGCTCGCGGGTCTCGGCCAGGGTGTGAATGAACGGATGCCGGGCCGCCGTCCGGGCCGTGTAAGTGCCCACGTATTCCAAACCCAGCCGCAGGCCGTGGTCCCCCAGTACCCGGGCCACCGGGCGCAGCCGTTCCACTGTTTGCCAGAAGTGCTCCCGGTAGGTGAGCGTGCGGCTGGCCGGAGACAGCCACGTTCCCACCCGGGTGACTCCGGCCCGCTGCATCGCCGCCGCCAGCGCGGGCAGGCGCTCCAGCCCGGCCCGGTAGGCGCCCTCGTCCCGGCGGAATTCGACCGGCAGGCCGGCCGCGCCCCAGACCAGTTGGCGGCGGCGGAGCCGTTCTCGCAGCGCTTCCGCCTGGTCCGGATTCAGGGCGGCCAGCGGCTGCGGATAAGGTTCGACCGCGTCGAAGCCGAAGTGCGCAGCCAGCTCGATGGCGCGGTCCTGATCCGCCGCCACGCCAATGCTGCCGGGAGACAGGCAGAGCTTCATGCGGTGGGCGAGTTCGGCGGCGGAGGCGGAATGAGCCGCGGAACCGGCCGCCGCCAGGCCGAGCGCGGTGAGGAACTCACGTCGGGACCAGCCCCAATGCCGTAAGGAACAGTTCACGAGCGCAACTTACGTTCAAGGATTTCACCCACCAGAGCCGGGTTGGCCCGGCCGCGGCTGAGCTTCATGACCTGACCTTTGAGGAAGTTCAACGCCGCCGTCTTGCCCGCCCGGTAATCCGACGCCGGACCGGGATGAGCAGCGAGGACCTGGTCACACAGATTTTCCACCGCGGCGGCGTCGCTGATCTGGGTCAGACCGCGCCGCTCCATGATCGCGCGAGGGGCGTCGCCGGTGTCGAACATCTCGGCAAAGACCTGCTGGGCCGCCGAGCTGCTCAGGGCGCCGTTCTCCACCAGGCCAACGAGTTCCAGCAGGGCCTCGGGCGGGAATTTCAGTCCGCTCAGGTCGCTGCCCGGGGAGGAACCGGCGGGGGAGGGGAAGAGCTCGGCGTCCGGGGACGGCGCGGCGGTGGCGACAGATTCGGCCAGTTTGGCCCGGAGGTTGTTGATGATCCAGTTGGCCAGCGGCTTGGGATGGCGGACGCCGCGGGCCAGCCGCTCGAAATAATCGCCCAACGGCACGTCGTTTTTGAACACCTCGGCGTCGCCCGCCGGCAGCCCGTACTCGCGCATGAATCGCTGCTTGCGGGCCAGGGGCAGCTCCACGCGCCGGGCACGCACCTCGGTCAGCCATTCTTCCGTGGGCGCCACCGGCAGCAAATCCGGGTCGGGAAAGTAACGATAATCGTGCGCCTCCTCCTTGGTGCGCATTTCCTCGGTGACGCCCGCAGCCTCGTCCCAGCGCCGGGTGGACTGGACCAGGCGGCCGCCCCGGCGCAATACCTCCATCTGGCGATGAATTTCGTATTCAAGGGCCCGGCGCACGCCGGAGAAAGAATTCAGGTTCTTGATCTCGATCTTGGCGCCCAATTCGCGCGCGCCGCGGGGCCGCACCGACACGTTCACATCGCAGCGCACCATGCCCTTTTCCATGTCACAGTCGCTCACCCCGCCGTACACCAGGATGTCTTTGAGGGCGTTGAGATACGCATGGGCCATGTCCGCGCTGGTCAGGTCCGGTTCGGAAACGATTTCCAGCAGGGGAACCCCGGCGCGGTTGAAGTCCACTCCGCTGCCGCGCTCGAAGTGAACACTTTTGCCCACGTCCTCCTCGAGGTGGGCGCGGGTGATGCGGACCCGCGCCAGCCCGCCGGCCCACTCGAACTCGACGTATCCCTCCACCGCCGAGGGCAGTTCGTACTGGGTGATCTGGTAGTTCTTCGGCATGTCCGGGTAGAAGTAGTTCTTCCGGTCAAACCGGGCGCGGGGCAGAATCCGGCAGTTGAGCAGCAGGCCGGCCAAGGCGGTCAGCCGCAGGGCTTCCTCGTTGGCCACGGGCAGCACGCCCGGCAGGCCCAGACACACCGGGCACACCCGGCTGTTGGGGGGCTCGCCGAAGCTGTTGGCGCACCCGCACCACATCTTGGAGCGGGTCTTGAGCTGGACATGCGTCTCCAGACCGATGACGGCTTCGTACTCCATGCGCGTTGCCGCTAATAAACCACGGCGGCCCGGAGGCGGGCAGCAAAAATTGCGCAGGGTCAGGCGTTGAGGCGGAGAAGTGCGTCTGGCGCGGCAAGTCCAGCGGCGGAAAAGCTGGTGCCCCGGCCAGGACTCGAACCTGGGACCAATTGATTAAGAGTCAACTGCTCTACCAACTGAGCTACCGAGGCACCTTTTCCTCGCAGCGGGTGGGCGGTGACGTTTTTCGCAAACCGTGCACCACTCGCCAAACGGATCAAACCACACTCCGTCACGCTGGCAAGCCCAAATCACAGCCGGTAGGGCGCCACCGCTACCGTAGCGGCAGGCTTCCAGCCTGCCGTCGAGCCGGGCTTTCAGCCCAGTGGATCGGGCGGCGGCGCGTTCGGACCGCGCGCCCTACCTGACAACCAAATGCTCAGCGTTTTCCCGGGACGCTCGTTCCCCGCACCAGCACTTGGAGTGCGCCGGCTTGCCGGTGCTTTCTAGCTGCGGCAGCTAGCTGCCACACACCAATCGCTCCGCGTTTTCCTAGCGATTCGGCCCTTCCACAAACAAAAAAAGCGGGCTGAAGCCCGCTGTGAAGTTGCTTTTGGAAGGATCAAGCCATCAAGCCTTGCGGAAACGACGGTAAGCGCCGAAGGCCAGCAGCCCCAACGCGCCCATGAGCGCGTACTCACCCGGCTCGGGTACGCAGAATAAGATGGCGTCCAAATCCATGTCCCCGGAAAGCGGAGTGTTGAACACGAACTCCAACTTATTGATGTCGTTCGTGACAACCGGGCCAATGAAGCTGGTCCAAGGAATCAAATAGTCAGCATTGTAGGTTCCCGGAGGGATGGATGCAGTAACGCTGGAGGACAACCCTCCGCCGGACGTAACATTGACCGTCAACAAGATGGGTCCCAAGTCGTTGCTAAGGTCGTACAAGACGATGCCCAAACTACCGGAAGCGTCGAAGTTGAAGTAAGGTCCCACTGCTGAGCTGTAGGTCAGCGTGGTAACACCGTCCGCTTGAACGCTCGAGTCGATGTTGAAGAAGTCGGGAAATGCTATCGTATTGATCTGAGCGGTGTAGTTGCCTGAGCCAGATGCTGACACCGCCAAGGTTCGATCAATCCCTGAAATCCCGCCAAAAATCCCCGTGTAGGTCGTAGGCGTCAATGTAAGAGTGGCAATTTGCCCCCCTGTTGGCTCGTTGAAGTGGTCCCACGAGATGCATGGTCCCAAATTCTGCGGCAACGGGTTAAGTGGCAACTGCCCGAGGGCAGCGGGGGCCAGCCCCAGCGTCACCACACTTCCCGTGATCAACCCTTTGGTGATGTTGTTTTTCATGTGTGTTTGGTTTGTTTCTACGGTTCTTGTTGCAACAATCCGTCGCACTTTCCCCGTGCACGGACTGGTGCACTTTATTCAGGCCCGCAAGGTTGTCAACAGGTTTTTGAATTTTTTTTTTCCCGGGGTAAGCAGGCGGGTAGCTGCAGACTTCCAAGCCTCGCCGTGGGCAGGACGGTCGGCGCGCTCGGCGGGGATCCTCGTCGGTAGGGCGGGTCGTCCCAGCCCGGCGGATTTGTCCGGGGAGCGCAACCGTCCCGGTTGCCG
>FWPU01000453.1_pt1 | contig 132113 bp, 126 predicted proteins | sample 2228361 | NCBI WGS metagenome assembly FWPU01 (sample SAMEA103939777, study PRJEB20133) | metagenome | reverse complement strand
CCCGGCTCACCAATCAAGACCGGGTTGTTCTTGGTGCGGCGGGAAAGCACCTGGATCACCCGGCGGATCTCCTCATCCCGGCCGATGACCGGATCGAGCTTTCCTTGCCGGGCAAGCTCGGTCAGATCTCGCCCGTAGCGCTGCAGTGCCTGGTAGGTGGTTTCCGGCGTTGGACTCGACACGCGCTGCCCGCCCCGAATCTCTTGCAGAGCCTGATAGACGCGGTCTCGCGTCACCACAAGCTCGCGGAGCATCTGCCCACCGGGTCCGCGCTCGGACTCATCCACGATCGCTAGCAGAAAGTGCTCCGTCGAGACGTAATCATCCTGCAAGCGCTGTGCCTCGCTCGCGGCGGCGTCGAGCACACGCCGGAACCGGTTCGACACGTAGACCTGGACCGTGCCCTGGGCGCGGGCAAATCCGTTCAAGATCGTTTCCAAGCGGCTGATCACTGTTTTGGGATCGACGCCGAGCTTGCTCAACACCGATGGCACGACGCCGCCCTCTTGTTGGACGAGGGCATAGAGCAGGTGCTCCGGCTCAAGCTGTGTATGGCTGCGGGATTCGGCAAGCTGCTGCGCTGCAAGGAGCGCCTCTTGCGCTTTTTCCGTGAATTTGTTGGTAGCCACCGATCGGTCTCCTTCCCGTTGGCGATGCTGCGGCTATCGGAGCGATAAGCACCCAGCGCCTACAACACAAGATCTATCGCTTGCACCGCGCGCTCGACTTCCCACAGGGTCGGCCGTGCTTGGTCTGCGCGTAATAAGAGCTCCAGGCGCTCCTTGGGCGGAATCGTTGCTGGCTCAAGGAGGGCAACCATCTGCGCACCCAGCAGGAGGAGCGCGGCCATTAACCGCGGCAGGTCGCCGCGAATTTCTTCGTCCAGAATCTCGGGTGAGCCGGCAGCATACAGAAAGACGAGCACTGGCTCGAGTTCGATCTCGCGCGCCAGAGCGGTCGCCTCTTGCATTCTCCGGCGTAATCCCTTGGTCAGCGGGAGGTCATGAGCGAGGATGCGCTGCCGGCCGTTGGCCGCCGCAGCTTCCTCAGCCACTTCAAAGAGATCAATGAGCTTGCGCTCGGCCATCCGGACTAGCGTCGTGGCTTGTTGCAGGGTGACATCGAGACCAGTAGCACGCTGAATGAGGTCGTGGATCCAGGGATACCCATAACCGACCGCTGAGATCGGCTCGCTGGCTTGTTGGGGCGTCGCTTCACGCACTCCAGCGAGATTGAAGATCGAGCGAATGCCAGGGATAGCGCGGGCCCGCTCCGCGACCGCGCGCCGGTCGGCGGCCTGCTCGACCATACCGCGGACAATCGCAGTCTCGCCATGGACCTGAACCGAGGCAGCCTCAACGTGAGGAGCCGATCCTGTGACTGCTTGCAAAACCTCGGCAGCCAATTGCTCTGCCGCGGCTGAGGGAGCCGGTCGCGCTTCTTCACCAGCGACCGGTGTAACCCGCTCAAGTGCTTCAGCAGCCAGCGTCTCCATCGAGCGTGCCCGGTTGCGAACGCCCAAGACGCCGCGAACACCGGCAGCAACCTGCTCAATCGCGAGGCGCCCGGCCTCGGTGACCGTCGTGCCCCGGATCTCGACGATGCCATCGTGGGTGGAGATATCGACACAACACAGCTCGCTCAGGTCGATGCCAGAGCTGTACCACAGGGCATCGAGCACGTCGGCCGTGATCTCATCGTCGGAGCGATATTCTGGCAACTGCTCGATCTGTTCGCGCGTCACATCGAGGAGGACCCGGTCACCGGTAACAGTCCTGATCCAGTCAACTGGCACAATCGTGTCACGGCGCAGGGCACCACGGCGAATGACGAAGTGCGTCGCTCGCCGGGTGGCGGGGTCAAGGAGCACCAGCGAGAGGCGACCCACGTCACCGTCGCGGCAACTAACCGTCTGACCGGCTTTCAACACCTGACCGCCCGTGATCTCGGTCGTCTGGCCCGTGGTTGTTGCCTCGAGTCCTTGTTGCACCGAGGCTTCGGGCAGCGCGAAGATGGCGCCGGGGATTGCCTGGCCACCGGCCGTTCGCCACTCGGCAGGAGCGGCAGTGTACGCCTCTTCGCGGAAGGGCGGCAGCGCGTCTAATTCCTGGCTGCTGAAGCGAATACGGATGAAATCTTCGGTCACTTCCTCAATCGCCTCGACCGGTACCACGACATCCTTGCGAAGGAGAAGGCCCTTCCGAACGACAAGGCCAGTGACTTCGCCACTTCCAGGACGGACGACGAGCCGGTCAACGCGACCGACGTCGCCGTCCTGGCTGACAACCATCATGCCTAGCCGAAGCTCTACGCGCTCTGACATGGTCATCCTCCACACCTATCTCTCTGCGGAGAGGTACCGCTCAAGCTCCCTGCGGAGGCTGGCAACCTCGTCGAGCAGGCTCAGCACAATCTCAATCGCCTGGTCGTTCAGCCCGAGATCGGATCGAAGGCGCCGAATCTTGCGAAGCCGGGCCAGCTCGGCATCGCTGAGCAGCGGGCCACTCGCGTCCTCGATAGCTGGCCGAACGAGCCCGCTCGCCACATACCGGCGGACGCGAACCGGCGATAGGCCCACGAGCCGCGCCGCAACGTCGAGCCGGTAATAGTGACCTTCACCGCGTCCGGCAATCATCGTCGTCCTCCTACTGGCTCCGCGCTCTCCAGCTTGGCAAATTCCTCGATGAGCTCTCGCTGGCGATCCGTCAGCTTCTCTGGCAATTGCGCGTGGACCTCGACGAAGAGGTCACCGCGCCGGGACGGCTCGCCCAGCCGGGGCATCCCCTGGCCGCGAAGGCGGAACACGCGCCCATCTTGGGTACCCGCGGGAATGCGCAGTTCCAGGGTGCGCCCGTCGGGTGTCGGCACCCGGGCGGCGCCGCCAAGCAAGAGCACGGTGAGCGGGACCGTGATCTTGGTGCGCAGGTTCTCGTGCTCGCGCTGGAAGCGGGGATCCGGAATAACCGAGATGACCAGATAAAGATCACCTGGCGGTCCGCCGGCGCGGCCGGGATATCCCTGTCCGGCCAGGCGAACCCGCGAGCCATCCGTTACACCCGCGGGAATGGTGGCTTCGACGCGGCGCTCCTGGCCGTCCGGCATCCGCAGCGTGACCTGCCGGGTTGTGCCGCGATAGGCCTCAGCCAGTGAAATCTCAACTGGGAGTTCCAGGTCGCTGCCGCGCCGGGGCCGCGGGGCACCACCGGCCCGTGCGCCGCCAACACCTCCGCCAAAGATCGCTTCAAAGAATTCTGAGAATGGCTGCCGCTCCCCAAAGAGGTCTTCCAAATCCTCTTCCGTGACGGTCCGGTATTCGTAGTACCCACCGCCCGGCCACTGACCGCGCAGGAAGTCCTGGATGTTGGGTGTACGGCCTGCGGCTCGCTGTGCCGCTTCCCACTGCTCATATTCGCGCCAGCGTGGGCCGAGCTCATCGTAGCGCTTGCGCTTCTCCGGATCGGAAAGCACTTCGTACGCTTCGGCAATCTCCTTGAATTTCTCTTCAGCTTCCTTGTTGCCGGGATTGACGTCTGGATGATACTGGCGCGCCAGCTTGCGATAGGCCGACCGAATCTCCTTTTCGGTGGCAGTGCGTGGCACGCCGAGGATGGCGTAGTAATCCTTGTACTCCATGTGCTATGTCCTACATTCAATGTGGGCCGGGAGCGCGGTGCCCCCGGCCAGTTTGCGCTGTGCGGCCGCTGGTTGCTGTCCGCGCTAAATCTCTCGGAATTCGCCTTCAATCGTGCCTTCGGGTGGCTCGCCTTCGCCTCGCTTGGGACCGCCTCCAACACCGGCCGCGACGGCCTGGCCCGCGTCCTGAAGAGCCCGGTCGAGCGCCTCAAGTGCCTGGCGAACCGCTGCTGCGTCGCGCCGGTCAAGGGCCTGGCGGATCTCCTGGATTCGGTTCTCAATGTCGAGCTTCAGGCTGCTCGGCACCCGGTCGCCTTGCTCGCGGAGGAATTTCTCGGCCGCGTAAGCCGTATTATCCGCGCGATTCATCATCTCCGCTTCTTCGCGCCGCCGCCGGTCCTCCTCTGCTCGTTGCTCGGCTTCCCGGATCATGCGCTGAATTTCTGCCTCTGTCAGCCCGCTCGATGGCTGGATGACGATGCGTTGCTCCTTGCCCGTTGCAAGATCCCTGGCGGTCACGTGCAGAATGCCATTTGCGTCGATATCGAAGGTGACTTCGATTTGCGGCACGCCGCGCGGCGCTGGAGGGATGCCGTCCAGGACAAAGCGGCCCAGGCTCTTATTGTCCGCCGCCATCGGCCGCTCTCCTTGCAGGACGTGAATCTCTACCTGCGGCTGGTTGTCCTCGGCAGTGGAGAAAATCTCGCTTCGCCGCGTGGGAATAGTCGTGTTGCGTGGAATAAGGACCGTCATCACTCCGCCTTTGGTCTCCACGCCCAGCGACAGCGGCGTCACGTCCAGCAGGAGGACGTCCTTGACTTCACCCTTGAGAACACCGGCTTGGATAGCGGCGCCGATGGCGACAACTTCGTCTGGATTAACGCCACGGTGCGGCTCCTTGCCGTTGAACAAGCGGCGCACGAGATCCTGCACCGCGGGCATGCGTGTCTGCCCACCAACCAGCACCACTTCGTCAATATCCGCTGCTGAGAGCTTGGCATCCTGGAGCGCGCGCAGCACAGGACCACGCGTCCGCTCGATCAGGTGGCTGGTCAACTGCTCCAGCTTGGCACGGGTCAGGGTCAACTGGAGATGCTTGGGGCCTTCGGCGGTCGCTGAAATGAAGGGGAGATTGATCTCGGTGGTTTGGGTGGAGGAAAGCTCGATCTTTGCTTTTTCCGCTGCCTCGCGGATGCGCTGCAAAGCGATCCGGTCCTTGCCAAGATCAATCCCCTCTTGACGCTTGAACTCCTCGATGATCCAATCCATGACAGCGCGGTCGAAGTCATCGCCGCCAAGGAAGGTGTCACCGGCGGTTGCTAGAACCTCGACAACCCCTTCGCCGACGCGAAGAATCGAGATATCAAACGTGCCGCCGCCGAGATCGTAGACCGCGATCTCCTCGTCAGACTTTTTGTCCAAGCCGTAGGCCAGCGAGGCTGCGGTGGGCTCATTGACGATGCGCAGAACCTCCAGACCCGCGATCTGGCCAGCATCTTTGGTCGCCTGTCGCTGGGCATCATTGAAATAGGCTGGGACCGTGATCACCGCCTGCGTCACCGGCTCGCCCAATTTCGCCTCAGCGTCGGTTTTGAGCTTTTGCAGAATCATCGCCGAGATCTCGGGCGGGCTGTACTCGCGTCCAGCCATCACCACGCGTACGTCGCCGTTGGGCGCCCGCGTCACGCGGTACGGCACCCGCTTAATCGCCTCCTGGACCTCGGGATCGTCGTATTTGCGGCCCATGAACCGCTTGATCGAAAAGATCGTGTTCTCGGGATTCGTAATCGCTTGCCGCTTGGCAAGACGGCCAACCAAGCGCTCTCCCGTCTTTGGGTTCACTGCCACCACCGATGGCGTGATGCGCTCTCCTTCCGCGTTCTCGAGGACGGTTGGCTCTCCGCCCTCCATGACGGCCACGACGGAGTTGGTCGTCCCTAAATCAATGCCAATGACCCGTGCCATAGAACTCCCTCCTTTTCCGGGGCAATGGTGCTCCGGAACCTCATGATGGACCAGCAACGATCACGTGGGCTGGGCGCAGGACGCGCTCACCGGCTCGGTAACCCGGCCGGATCACATCGGCGACGACTGGCTCAGCCAGCCCCGGCCGGACGTCGTAGGCGACTGCCTCGTGCAGATTGGGGTCGAATCGATCACCCGGCGCGCCATAGCGCTGAACCCCAGCGCGCTCGAGGAATTCTCCTAGCTGCCGGCGGCTGAGCACCAACCCCTGGACCCAAGGGTGCCGGGCAAGCTCGGGTGGCACGTGCTCCAGCGCACGATCAAGATCATCAAGAAAGGGGAGCAGCCCAGCCAGGAGCTCGCGTCGCGCTCGTTCACGGTCCTCATTGCGCTCCTGCACGACCCGCCGCTTGAAATTCTGGAAATCCGCTCGCTCTCGCTGCAGCAGGGCGAGCAGCGTTTCCTCGCTGCTGTCACGAGGTGAACCAGACCGATCTGGCTCGGTTGCCTCCGTCATCGACCCCTCCTCGCGTCGTGAGGCGTTTCCGGGATGCCCGCGCTGGCACTCCGTTGCCTGGCACCTCGGACGGGTTGTACCCACCGGGAGCCAACCGAAGTCTTATCGCATAAACTCCGGCGCGCAACCAAACGAACGGGACAGTACACTCGTCGTATGCAGGGTAGTGGCGTGATTGAGCGAGTTAGACAGAATCGGGGACAGCGCGTTCGTATCCTGGGGCGAGGCCGTCCAACCGATCTGCCGCCGCCGGGTCCGGTCACGCCAGGAACGATTCGCATTCTGGCTCGCTCGGTGGAGCGTCCGGGTGCGCGGGAGCTGGCGCCCGAGGATTTGGAGCGGGCGATCGCGGCTGGCGATCTGGTCTGGATTGACATCGTGCCCGGCACGGCCACGGAGATGTTGCTTGACGCCCGCCTCCACCTTGGCCCGCTCACAATTGAGGACTGCCTCGTGCCACTACGCATGCCCAAGCTCGACCCGTTGCCCGGCGGCGGCGCCTTTGTCGCGGTGTTTCCAGTGCGCCTGGTCGAGGGGTTCGAGCCGCGGTTGCGGATGAGCGCGGTGCCGATCGTCGTCGGACCACGATATATCGTGACCGTCCAGCGCGAGCCGACACTCGAACTCACCTTGCGGCTGGAGGCCGCCTTCGCTGGCGACATCCCGCTCGTGGAGCCGTCGGGCGCAGCGCTGGCCCACCTGGCCGTTGATGCTCTCGTTGACCGCCACCTGCCGGTCATGCTGCGGACGGCGGAAGTCGCCGAAGAGCTTGAGGAGCGACTCAACCCGCAATCCGAGCGCGACAGCCTCGATGCGCTGGACCGGCTCATCATTCTGCGGCGGGATCTCCTGGCCTTTCGGCGCCTGGGGGTGGCCCAGCAGGAGGTGCTCGGACGTTTGGGGCGCCTGTACCCATCCGTGCGCGCGTATTTGACCGATGTTGCTGATAACCAGCAAGAGGCAGTGGACACGGCTGCTGCAACCTGCGACTACATTGATGGAGCCATTGAAGGGTACCGGCTACGCAGAGACGCCCGCACAGAGGATGGGATTCGGAGACTCACAGTGCTGGCGGGCATTCTTGGTCCGCTGTCGATCGTTATTGGTTTGTGGGGCGTCAATTTCCCAAACATCCCTGGCACCTCGTCGTCATGGGGCTGGACGGTGTTTGTGCTCGCTCAGTTCTTGTTTGTCGTCATGGGTGTCTGGTATTTCCGGCGGCGTGGCTTGCTGTAGTGTCTCGGCGCTGCTGGCACGCTGGCCGGCAGAGCCGTGGCTTGCCTGTCCAGACCGGATGAGCAGGACTGGGGTTGTTGCCCGCCGTATCACCGCCTCGGCCACGCTGCCCAGGAACCATCGCGCCAGCCCGGTCCGTCCATGCGTGGTCATAACGAGCAGGTCGCCGGGCCGGAGCGTTGCCAGCACCTCATCCACGACCGGTCCCCCGCGCACCTTCGTCGAGATGACCACGCCGCTGCTAGCCAGCCGCTGGCTGACAGCCGCCAGGTAGTCCGCCGCGTCGTGTTCTTCGCTTGCGATCGCCTCCAGCAGTGCGGCAAAACTGGCTTGCTCGATCGCCATCCCAGGACCAATGAAGCTGATGGTGCTCGTGTCGACAACCCGCACAAGATGAAGGGGAATGGTCAGGGCTCGCGCGAGTGTGAGCGCATGCGGCAGTGCCTGCTCAGCCAGATCACTCCCATCGAGTGGCACAACAATGCGCTCGTACGTCGCTGGGGCAAATTCGCCAGCCGGGCGGGGATCGGCGTTCCTCATCCTGTCACCGCCGCCCCGCGCTCGGCCGCTGCAAGCGCCCTGGCCATCGCGCCGCGGGTCGCGCTCACAAGCACAACGGGCACCACTGTCTGGTCAAGCACCGCTTCGGTCACGCTGCCGAGCAATTGCCGCGTTGCGCCAGTACCGCGCGTGGCCATCACGACCAGGTCACCGAGCCGGATAGCCTCGACGACGCTGTCGGGCAGCGTGCCGGAGCGCACCTCCCGTGTGACGGGTACGGCGGATGCTAGCTGCCGTTCCTGGCTCACCAAATAGGCATCAGCCTCGCTGACGAGCATCGCCTCGGTGTTGAGCGAGGTTGCAGGATCAACCGCGCGCACCAGGTGGACAGGCACATGAAGCGCCTGAGCAAGCGTACTGGCGAGCGGTAGCGCCTCCTCAGCAAGTGCTGAACCATCGAGCGGCACAACAACGCGGAGAACGGCAGGCGCCTCTTTCAGGGTCGTCTCCCGGAGAACCAGCACTGGGACCGGCGCATGGCGCACCACATAATCGGCGGTTGTGCCGAGGTGCAGGCGGGTGGCGCCGTGACCCCGCGTCGCCATGACGACGAGATCGGCGGTTTTCGCCGAATCGACAATGGCAGGGCCGGGCTCGCCGGAGAGCACGGCAATCTCGATCTGGCGCCCCTGCGCGCGGAAGCGCCGGCCGATCAGCTCCAAATACTCATGCGGCGTTGATACCAGCCAGGTGCTCCCGTCGGGGAGCGTCTCACCGAGAGCCCAGCGCTGGCGCGCTGCCGAAAGCTCGACCGGCTCGACGCTGAGGAGGCGCACCGTTTGACTGGGGATGAGCTCAACATAAAAGAGCGCTCCCTCCGCGAATGTTGACCCGTCTAGCGGGACCAGGATATTGCCGTACGACACCGCTCCTCCTTCTGGGAATCTCCGTTTCCCACTGGCTTAGCGTTGGGTCCGGTGACCGGGCGGCTCGGTGCGCCCCGGCGCACGTGGACCATATGGAACCGGAATGTACTGCACCGAGGGGCGTCGCTGGGTCGGCTCGCGGTACAAGGCCATCAGTTCGTAGACCTCCTGGGGGAGATCCTCGCGCACGGCCAGCCCGAGCTCCCTCGCCTCGGCCACACCGATCGGATAGTCATGCGTCCAGGTGCCGCAGCTCAGGGTCTCGGCGAGGCGCTCGGCGCGTTGCTCGTCCGATCCGTTCGCCAGGAGGATCTCCCGGACCGTGGCGTGGACCTGCTTGAGGGCTTTGCGGCCAATATCGGCCAGGATTAGCGTTTCATCGTCTAGCTCGGTAATCGGCTTGGTTTCTGCGACTTTGACGATCGATGCGGCTGGCCATTGCCCGAGCTGCGGATCGACTGGGCCAAGGACAGCGTTCGAATCCATCACGATCTCGTCAGCGGCCAGGGCAAGGAGCGTGCCGCCTGACATCGCATAGTGAGGGACCAGGACGCGCACGGGAGCGGGGTGACGGACCAGTGCGCGGGCGATTTGCTCAGCAGCCAGCACCAGACCGCCGGGTGTATGAAGGATCAGATCAATCGGCAGATCGGGAGGCGTGAGCCGGATGGCGCGCAGCACCTGCTCGGAGTCTTCGATGTCGATGTAACGCGCGATGGGGATGCCGAGGAGCCGGACCGACTCTTGCCGGTGAATCATCGCGATCACCCGCGAGCCACGGTCCTTTTCGATTTTTCGTAAGAGCCGGAGCCGCTGCGACTCGAGCCAGCGCTGCTGGAGGAGGGGCGTCAGGCTGGAGATGATGAAAAACAGCCAGAGTAAGCTGAGCGGATCCACCGGTGCTGCACTCCCTTGTGCATGCTTGCCAATCGTTTGCTACGCAGGCGTAACGAGGCAGGACAGGCAGTGGACGGGGTGCCATGCCATGCCATCAAAGGATAGCGCATACGGGATGGCAGGCGTGACTGCGTGATCTGTCAGCATCGCTTGGCCCGAGATGGCGGAATCGCGTCTCGCACCGTTATCAAGGTATTGTCCTTGCGTACTCGAGGAATCAGCAGATACAGTTGATGGGAAATTACTTCACATTCGTAATCATCGCTAACACGTGCTCGAATGACCGATATCGTGGATGGTGTTGGCAAGCGAAGCCAGATTGAGAGCATGAGGCACACAACTGGCCGATTACGCCTGATGTGGCAGGTTTCTGGTAACGCTGCGTGTTCTGGCAGGGTGCCTGCGGAATGGGGTCGCCAATCTCCATGCAACACACCTGTAACACCGCTGCTGAATCCGTGATGCGTTTGTCATGCGTATGCTGGGATGCTAAGAGTGGTCAGGAGGCCAGCCGGCCGGCGCCCGCTGTCTGGGGCGCTTGGCACCCGGATGGAGATGGATGCTGACCAGCACGCACCGGTGAAGGGAGGTGTACGGCGCAGTTGCATTGACAGCGCTGATTTGGTGAGCAATCAGCGAAAGGAGGATGACAATGAGCGAGAAGAGCAGTGTTCCGGCCAAGGCCAGCGAGATGCGTCCACGCCGGTGGGATCCGTTCGCGCTGCTGTCAGAGATGGAAGCCGAAATGGAGCGCTTGTTCAGTGAGCGCTGGCCAATCACCCCGTTTGTGCCGACCCGGCTAGCCCGGCGGCTGCTGCCGAGCACGGAGGTGTGGACACCGCGGGCGGACATCTTCGAGCAGGATGGCGCCCTGGTTGTGAAAGCCGAGCTACCCGGCGTCAAGAAGGAGGACATCGAGGTCGCGGTTGAGGATGGCGACCTGGTGATCCGTGGGGAGCGCAAGGCGGAGGAGAAGGTCGAGGAGAAGGACTACTACCGCATGGAGCGCTTCTATGGCTCCTTCTACCGGCGCATTCCTCTGCCGGAGGGCACGGATGCCGAGAAGATCGAGGCAAATTACCAGGACGGCGTTCTGACGGTGCGTGTGCCCAAGGCAGTCGCTGCACAGCCGGAGCCGAAGAAGATTCCGATCCGATAGTGTGGCGTGTATCAGCCTTGGAGAAATCGGTTAGCTAATGGAAGGAGGGTGAATGCGCTATGGCGACTCGTGTGTATACGGATACTGAGATTCACCGCGACGTGCTGGCTGAGCTTGACTGGGATCCCGAGGTCGATGCCAAGGATATCGGCGTGGAAGTCGACAACGGGATCGTGACGCTGACGGGTACCGTCGATTCGTACACCAAGAAGTGGGCGGCCGAGCGCGCGGCGCTGCGCGTCGCCGGGGTTCGCGCGGTGGCGAACGACATCGTCGTCAAGTCCCCGACGACTAGGACGGACACCGACATCGCCAAGGCGGTTGCTGACGCCCTCGATGCCAACAGTCTGGTGCCCAAGAACCGGATCAAGGTGACGGTGAAGCATGGCTGGGTCACGCTTGAGGGCGATGTGGACTGGCGGTTCGAGCGCGAGGAAGCCGAGAGCACTGTGCGCAAAGTCGCTGGTGTGACGGGTGTGACTAACCTCATCGTCGTCAAGCAGCCGAGCGTCAGCCCGGCGGAGATCAAGGAGGCGATCGAGCGGGCGCTGGTTCGTAGCGCCGAGGTCGATGCGGACCGCATCCAGGTGCATGTTGAGGGTGGGCATGTGACGCTTACCGGCACGGTGCGCTCGTGGGCGGAGCGGCAGGAGGCCGAGGCCGCGGCGTGGCGCGCGCGGGGCGTGACGAGCGTCACGAACGAGATCCGCGTCGTTCCCTAGTCTATCGTTCGACGCAAGAGCGAATCATACGCCGGGGCCGCGGGCGGGAGGTGATTGCCCCGCCCGCGATTGGTCTGACCCGGTTCGGGGCTGGAGCTCCGAGACCGGATCGAGCGGGGAGGACGAGGCCATGGCAGTTCGAACGGATGCTGACATTCACAAAGACGTGCTCGAAGAGCTGGAATGGGATCCAGAAGTTGATGCCACTGAGGTTGGCGTCGAGGTTGACGATGGCGTCGTGACGCTCACGGGCTGGGTGGACAGCTATGCGAAGAAGCTCGCGGCGGAGCGGGCGGCGCTGCGCGTGGCTGGCGTCCGCGCGGTGGCGAACGACATCTCCGTCAAGGGGCTCACGACGCGGACGGATACTGACATCGCCAAAGCGGTGGCCGATGCCCTGGAGGCGAACAGCCTGGTTCCACGCGATCGCATTGATGTGACGGTGAAGAATGGCAAAGTGACGCTCCAGGGCGAGGTGGACTGGGAGTACCAGCGGCGGGCGGCCGTGAATACCGCGCGCGATGTCGCTGGCGTCCGCGATGTCATTGATCTCATCACCGTCAAGCAGCCGAGCGTCAGCCCGTCGGAGATCAAGGAGGCGATCGAGCGGGCGCTAGTTCGCAGCGCTGAGATCGATGCCGATCGCATCCAAGTGCACGTGGAGGATGGCCATGTGCGCCTGACCGGCACGGTGCGCTCCTATGCCGAGAAGCTGGAGGCGGCCGCGGCGGCCTGGCGGGCCAAAGGCGTGACCCGTGTGACGAACGACATCGAAGTGCGGCCGGTCTAGGGAGCCGCTGACGGGATCGTGTAGCGGAAGGAGGGAGCCGTGGCTGTGGCAGTGAAAGATGATGCGCAGATTCTGGCAGATGTCCAGGCGGAGCTGGACTGGGATCCGGAGATCGACGCGACGGATGTCGGCGTCGAGGTCGAGAACGGCGTGGTGTCGCTGACTGGAACGGTGACGTCGCTCTGGCAGAAGTGGGCGGCGGAGCGGGCAGCGCTGCGCGTGGCTGGCGTCCGCGCGGTGGCGAACGACATTGAGGTGCAGCTCCCGGCGCTTGGGGCGCGCACGGACGCGGATTTGGCGCGCGAGGTGGCGGAGGCGCTTGGCTGGCACCCGGGTGTTCCAGCAGATCGCATCGAAGTGGTGGTGCAGGACGGCCGGGTGACACTGACCGGCGAGGTGGATTGGCACCATGAGCGCCAGGCCGCGGAAGAGGCGGCGCGTAGTGTGCCTGGTGTGAAGGAGATCTACAACCAGATTGCCTTGCGGGCGGTCCCGTCCTCGCCAGAGGCGATCAAAGAAGGCATCGAGCGAGCCCTGCGCCGGAGCGCACTGGTTGATGCGGGCCTGATTCAGGTTCACGTCCAGGAGAGCCGGGTCACGCTGACTGGCGTCGTGCGCTCCCCGGCGGCGCGGGCGGAGGCCGAGGCGACGGCCTGGAGGGCGCCTGGCGTGACTGAGGTGGTTAATCAGTTGCAGATCGAGGCGCGCTGAAGTGACGGAGACCCTGGCGCGGGATGCTCTGGCTCCCAGCGCCAGGTCAAGAAGGAGGCCGTGCTATGGCAGCGACGCTGCGCACTGACACGGATATCCAGCGGGACGTTCTCGAAGAGCTTGATTGGGATCCCGAGGTCGACTCGACTGAGATCGGGGTGGAGGTTGATGAGGGTGTCGTCACGCTGACTGGCACGGTGACGACGTACGCCAAGCGCTATGCCGCGGAGCGAGCGGCGTTGCGCGTGGCCGGTGTCCGTGCGGTTGCGAACGAGATCGTGGTGAAGGAGCGAGGCGCGCGCACCGATACGGACATCGCGAAAGCGGTCGCCAATGCTCTGGAGAACGACGCGCGCGTGCCTGCGGAGCGCATCCACATCATTGTGCGGGGCGGCAAGGTCACGTTACAGGGGGAGGTCGATCATGCCTTCCAGCGTGACGCGGCGCTGGAGGATACGCGCCGGGTGTCCGGTGTTGTTGATGTCATCGACCAGATCACCGTCCGGCCCGCTGCGGTCTCCCCGGAAGATGTGAAGGCGGGCATCGAGCGCGCCTTCCTCCGCAGCGCGATGCTGGATGCCGAGCGAGTCAAGGTTCACGTCGAGGATCATCATGTCATTCTCACCGGCGTCGTGCGATCCGCGGCGGAGAAGCGAGAAGCCGAAGCGGCTGCCTGGCGGGCTCCGGGCGTGATGAAAGTGACGAACGAGTTGCACATAGAGCCCGGTGAGTAGCCGCATCTGAGGTGTGACGTGATGTGGCACATGGGCGATGGCTGGGGCTGGTGGATGCTCTTTGGCTGGCTGTGGATGATCGGGTTTTGGCTCCTGATCATTTGGGCGGTGCTCGCGTTGATTCGCGGCCTGTCCGGGCGCGACCGGGAGCGCCAATCGCAGGTTTCACCGAGCGCCTTGGATATCCTGCAGCAGCGATACGCCCGAGGCGAGATAACGGACGAAGAGTACGAGCGCATGCGGCAGCGCTTGCTCGGCTCGTCGCAGGGCTAACACCGCGGCATCATCTTGACAGCCTCGCCGGCTGCCTTGAATTTCTTGCCGCCGTGCCACAATCCGATGAGGCTGGCATGCGTCGCGCATCACACACGCTGGCACCGCTTCTCCGCCCACGGCAGATGTTGGCTTTCATGAATCTGAAAGGAGGAAGACGATGACGGCGATGGCAACCGATGTGCGCGCTGATTTGGTCAAAGGATTGAACGACGACCTTGCGGGTGAATACCAGGCCATCATCAGCTATATCACCTACGCGGCGCTGGTAGGTGGGCCGAACCGTCCTGAGCTCGCGGAGTTTTTCCGCGCTGAGATCGCCGATGAGCTGCGCCATGCTCAATTCCTGGCGGATAAGATCGCTGCGCTTGGCGGGGAGCCCACGGTGACACCCATGCCTGTGGTCGTGACGCGGGACACCCGCGAGATGCTGGAACAGATTCATAAAGCCGAGGTGGAGACGATTGCCCGGTATCGGGAGCGTGTTTCCCAGGCTGAAACCGCGGGTGATATCGGCCTCAAGGTGAGGTTGGAAGAGATCATTGCGGATGAGACGAGCCACAAGGAGGAAGTAGAAAAAATTCTCTCGCTGTGGCGATCATAGGACCGCGTGAACAACTGGACGCAGGCAGCTGGCACAGACGCCAGCTGCCTTATTCTCTCAGGAGGATTGCGCATGGCTATCGACCCCGTCGAACGGGTTCGCGCGTTTGAGCATCAGACGGCGCTGGTTCTCGATCTGCCGCAGACCCTTCGCCGCCTCGCCGCTCTGCCGCCATCACCGGAGGCGCCGTACCTCACGGTGTGCTTGGACTGGCGGCCCATTGGCACGAAGCCGGGTAGGATTCCTCCGCCGGAGCCCAAGCGCTCCGAATTGCGTGCGCATCGGGACGAGGAGGGCACGAGCCGGCGTCCTGCTCGGGAGTTCCTTGATAAGGAGTGTGCCTCGGCGCTTGATCGCTACCCGGAGCACAGCCCCGCTCGGGAATGTCTGGCCGCCGATATTGAGCGCGTGAAGGTGTATCTCGACGAGGAACTGGATCCCGCTGCGCATGGGGTCGTCGTGATCGCTTGTCAGCAGGCCGGAATCTTTGAGCCGGTGGCGCTCGACGTGCCGGTGGCCAACGAGGTGGTGATCGGCCCGATTCCATCGTTGCGGCAACTGGTGCACGCCGCAGAGGACTACCCGGCGTACGCGGTGCTCGTAGCCGATCAGCGCGAAGCCTTTTTGTGGCTGTTTGAGCGCCAGGTGTGGGAGCGCAACGTCGCCCTTGAGGCTGACGATTATCCACGGCACCAGAAGCAGGGTGGCTGGTCCCAGCGCCGGTACCAGGCACGCGCGGACGAACGTGTCGAGCATTTCGCGAGCGCTATTGCTGAGGAGATGCGGCGGGCGATTGATGATCGTCAGGAGGCGATTGAATACGTCGTCATTGCAGCCGACGAGCCTATGTATAGTGCCTTGCTCGCCGAGCTCCATGAGACCGTGACGTCACGGGTCATCGGCCGAGTGCACCTGCCGGTTGATGCATCAGTGGAGCAAATTCTGGCTGAAGCAGAGCCGCTGGTCGAGCGTGCCGAGCGGCAAAAGGAGCTGCAAGCCGTCCTAACCGTGAGGGACGAGGCCGCTGCTGGCGATCGCGGCGTCGCTGGTCCAGAGGCGACGCTGATGGCGCTGCAGGCTGGCCAAGTGATGACGCTGGTGATGAACGCGGACTTTCGCTGCCAGGGCTGGGCCGATTACAGCCTGCCGCTGTTTGGCGCCGGCGATCTACCGGCGGAGCATCCGGCAGGTGGTGATGTGCGCAACCTTGTTCGCACGGCTCTGGAGGACGAGTGCGTACGGCTGGCGATCCTGCACGATGCCGAGGTGGAGCTTGTGCACACCAAGGTGCCGGTCCAGCCAGAAGAGCTGAGCGACATTCCCGATGCCAGTCAGCCTAAACCCAGGCAAGAAGCCGCCCGGCTCCTTGACGAGCTTGGTGGAATTGGCGCGATCTTGCGATTCCGTTGATTCATGGCATGGTTGGACCTATCGCTCGCGCAACCAGGGAGCGCGTTCCGCGGAGAGGCTGCGCGTCTCTTCTGTAACGCATCCAGGCGAGATCCCTCGCGGCGCGCTCCATCCCGCAGAGGCGCCGCTATCGCTGCCTAGCGCTCGCGGGCGCGGGGATCGAGCGCATCGCGCAAGCCATCTCCAAGCATGTTCAGGGAGAGCACCGTGAGGACGAGGGCACAGCCAGGCACAATGGCGAGCCACCAGGCGCGCTGGAGCTGGAGCTGGCCTTCACGGAGCATATTGCCCCACGTCGGGGTCTCTGGATTCACGCCAGCACCCAGGAACGACAGCGATGCCTCGGAGATGATCGCGAAGGCGATGACAAACGTGCACTGTACGATCAAGGGCGAAAGTGCGTTCGGAAAGATGTATCGCCTCAGGATTGCCGCGTCGCGCAGGCCGATCGAGCGAGCCGATTCGACGTAGGGCTGCCGCCGCAAGACGAGCGTTGAGCTCCGCACCAACCGGGCGATGCTCGGTGTATAGACCACGACCAGTGCGATGAAGACATTGACGGCGCCTGGTCCGAGGCTGGCCATGATGGCTATCGCCAGGAGAATGCTGGGAAACGCCATCAACCCATCCATTGTCCGCATGATCCAGCTATCCAAACGGTCGTAATATCCTGAGAGTAGTCCCAGCAGCGACCCGAGCACCGCCGAGGCGGCAGTCACGGTAATCCCAATCGCAAGGGAGACGCGAGCGCCGAAGATGACCCGGCTCAGCACATCGCGTCCGAAGGCATCGGTGCCAAGGAGGTGGCTTCGCGATGGCTCTCGCAGGCGCACTGCCGGGTCAACAAACGTTGGGTCCGCGGGCGCGATCGCATCAGCGAAGACAGCGGCCAGGGCGATCACCGCGATGGCGACAGCGCTGGCAACCGCGACCCGGTTGCGGGCTAGGACGCGGAGCCAGTACCAGCGCGATGACGGCGTGATTCCGGCGAGGAGACTGCGCTGGCGGGATGCCGCCACGCCCGGAAGTGATCGCGTTTCAGTCGCTGCCATAGCGCACCCGCGGATCAATATACACGTAGAGGATATCAACGAGGAGGTTCACCAGCACGTAGGTGGCGGCAATCAGCATCACTGCGCCTTGAATGACGGGATAGTCGCGCCGGGCGATGCTTTGGACGACAAGCCGCCCCATGCCGGGGATTGTGAAAACCGTCTCCGTCACCACTGCGCCGCCGAGAAGCGCACCCATTGATTGCCCGATGACGGTGATGGCGGGAATGAGGGCGTTGCGCAGCGCGTGGCGGACAACCACGGCGCGATACGGAACACCTTTGGCCAGGGCGGTGCGAACGTAGTCCTCGCGCAGCACGTCGAGCATGCTGGAGCGGACGAGCCGGGCCAGCAGGCCCGCGGCGGAAAATCCGAGGGCAAAGGCTGGCATCGCCATCCGTCGCAGGTGCTCCCAGGGATCGTCCGTAATCTCGACGAAGCCGCCCGATGGAAGCCAGCGGAGCACGACCGCGAAAAAGAGGATAAGCAGAATGCCGAGAAAAAACGTCGGAATCGCTGCCCCGCTGATTGACATGACCATCAGCGCGCGATCAAGGAGCGAGTTCCGGCGCACTGCGGCAATGACGCCCGCTGGAACGCCAATGAGAATCTCGATCAGCAGGGCGTAGATCGTGAGGAGCACAGTCGGTTGCGCCCGGTCCCGCAATGCCTTGGTCACCGATTCACCGATAAACAGGGACTGGCCAAAATCCAGGCGAAGCACACCACCGAACCAATCAACGAACTGTTTGTAGATCGGCTCGTTGAGGCCAAGCTGATCCCGCAGTTGCTCGATCTGCTCGGGGGTGGCCCCTTGCCCCAGGATGACCGCGGCCGGATCGCCGGGGGTCAGGTGCACCAGGGCAAACACGACGATCCCGACGATCAGCAGCACCGGAACCAGCATCAGGAGGCGGCGAAAGATATACGCCGTCACGAGTTACCTCAGGAAATGGGCCAGGCAGACAGGGCGTTGCCTACCTGGCCCCAGCGAAACGGATGCGTTCGTTATGCCTTCAGCCAGAGATTCCACCACGGAACGCCGCGCTCGATCTGGTTGACCCAGCCACCGACTTTGTCTGATCGGAAAACGCAGTTGCTGGAGTCGCCAATCTTAATGGCGGGGATCTCTTTGTAGGCGTTGGCCTGAATTTTCTCCCAGATGGGATAGCGCACCTCGAACTCCGATTCGGCAAGCAGCTCGGCAGCCAGCGCCAGGCTCTCCTCGCTGTTCCACCAGCCAGGATAGATGTTCATCTGGCCAACATACGAGATCTGGCTGGGATCCGGAACAAAGCCGTGTCCGGTCGTGAAGGCATCCCACTCCTCGGGCTTGGCGCGCCGCTGCACGAGCGTCGCCCAGTCCATAACCTGCAAGTCGATCTTGAACCCGACCGCCTCAAGCTGCTGCTTGGCAACAGTCGCGTCAGCATACATGTACGGGTATTCCTGGGTGGTCATGAACCGAACCGGCGTGCCGTCGTAGCCAGCCTCTTGCAGCTTCGCCTTCGCCAGCTCGACGTCATGGATGTTGTACAACTCGCCGCCAGCCGTGGTGTACCAGGGCGTCTCCTTCATCATCAGGCCGGGATCGAGGCGGATGAACTCCTCGCTGCCCCAGGCCGCGAGCAGCATCGGCTTGTGATCGAGCGCCGCCCGGAAGGCTTCGCGCATCGCCAGGTTGGACATCAGCGGCGACTTCCAGTTGAGGAAGATAACGTCCCAGTTGGTGGGGTGCATAATCTCGGCGACGATGCCCGGCGCGTCCTTGAGAATCTCATACTGATCGTTGCCGATGTTCATGGCGTAGTGATAGTCACCGGCCTGCAACCCTGCGACGCGGGCCGCCTCGTCCGGCACCGGGATGAACTGGATTTCATCGAGGTATTGATACTTGTGGCCGCCATAGCCGTTTGGTTCGCCCGGCAGCGCCGCATACTCCTCAAATCGCTGGAAACGGATATAGCGGTCGGCCTGGCGCTCAACGAGCTTGTACGGACCGGTGCCGATGCCGGCTTCATTCGGCTCCAGCGTGCCAGCGTCGATGACCGATTTGGGATAGATCACGCAGGCTTGGGTGTTGTGCGCGAGGGCGATCAGGATGGTGCCGTAGGGGCGCTTCATCCGGAACTCAATGGTGTGATCGTCAACCTTGACGAGCTCGTTCATCGCCTCGAAGAGCCGCTTGCCCACGCCGCTGATCTGTCCCCAGCGATTGATGGAGGCGATCACATCATCGGCGGTCATGATCTCGCCATTGTGGAATGGCACACCCTGGCGGAGCTTGATCGTGTGAACGAGCTTGTCTTCGCTAATGGAATGGGATTCAGCCAGCATCGGGATCGGCTGATACTGTGTGTCATAGGTAAACAGCGTCTCGTACATGCAGTAGCCGATAATGGCGGTGATCTCCGCCGTTGTCTGGTGCTCGTCGAGCGTCGGCGGCTCGCCGATGGTGGCCACCTTCAGCGTTCCACCGCGCGTTCCGGCTCCAGGATCGTCCTGCAGAAGGCCGCGGAGCATCCGAGCTTGAGCCCGCCGGGGGCCCGTGACACCTTGGAGCGCGGCCGCGAGCGCCGCGGCGCCCAATCCGATACCCGCTCCGCGCTTGACCAGCTCGCGGCGGCTTAGCTCGCGTCCCTCAACGCTGGTTAAGAGGCGATGAAGATCTCGGTGCTGCTGCTCACGATCCACGTTCACCCTCCTTGCGTGCACTGTTCCCTTGTGGTCTCCGGTGGATGCCCGGGGACCCTGTCACCAAAGCCCCTGTCCATGCTGGGGCAATGCTGGCCGCCCGGCCACCTCCTTTCACCACTGCCGTTGCCCACCCTGGCGCTGGTTGGAGCAGCGTCGTTGCATGACATCGTCCAAGCTGCTTGCGGGAAGTGTGCCGGAAGGTGTGCAAGCTGGTCAATAGGCCATGTAACTTCGTTTCGAAATGCGACGCGTTAGATCGGCGAAGATAACACATGAGCAGAACGGGGGAGTGTCACGATGAGGCGCCGTGCGGCACAATGTACCTGCATGCGAGGATTGGTGAGTGAGCAGGGTAGCGATGCAGGGAGCGCGATGGGCAATGGTTGACCGGACGCGAGTCTATGACGTCATCGTGGCAGGGGTGGGGGCGATGGGCTCGGCGGCGTGCTATCACCTGGCGCGCCGTGGCAAGCGCGTGCTGGGTCTGGAGCGTTTCGACATTCCCCACACCATGGGATCGTCGCATGGCGTGAACCGGATCATCCGACTGGCCTATTACGAGGATCCGCGCTATGTCCCCTTGCTTCGGCGGGCATATGAGCTCTGGCGCGAGCTCCAGGCCGGGTTCGGCGAGCAGCTTCTCTACATCACTGGGTCCATTGACGCCAGCGAGCCGGACGGTGAGGTATTTCGCGGATCGTTGCACTCATGCCAGCTCCACAATCTGCCGCACGACGTGTTGACCGGAGCGGAGCTGGGTCAACGATTCCCCGGGTATGTCCTGCCAGCCGACCATCTCGCGGTCTTCCAGCCCGATGGGGGGTTCTTGCTCTCTGAACGCTGCATCGTCGCCCACGTGCTTGGAGCAATCGAAGCGGGCGCCGAGATCCACGCCCGGGAGCCGGTCCTCTCCTGGGAGCCGACCGCCTCAGGAGTGCGGGTCGAAACAGACCGAGGCGCCTACGAAGCCGAGCGCCTGGTCGTCAGCGCGGGCGCGTGGATTGGCAAGCTCGTGCCGGACCTTGCTGGACTCGCCCAGCCGGAGCGGCAGGTGCTGGCCTGGTTCCAGCCCGTGCGACCGGACCTCTTCACGTTGGAGCGCTTTCCGGTCTTCAACCTGACGGTGGAAGAAGGCCGGTATTATGGCTTCCCGGTGTTTCACTATCCAGGGTTTAAGGTCGGCCGATACCATCACCGCGAGGAGCACGTCGATCCGGATCAGTGGGACCGGGAACCAAATGCCGCCGATGAGGAGGTGTTGCGGGCGTTCACCGCACGCTACTTCCCGGCCGCTGCTGGGGCGACGATGGGCTTGCGCTCCTGCATGTTTACCAATACCCCGGATGAGCACTTCATTATTGACTCCCTGCCGTCGGCCGCACAGGTGATCGTTGCCTCGCCGTGCTCGGGCCATGGCTTCAAATTTGCTGCAGTGATCGGAGAGATCATCGCGGATCTCGTGACGCGGGGAGTCACGGGCCACGACCTCGGTCTCTTCACCTTGAGCCGCTTCGCGACAGCGGAAGGGACGCGAACCGCACCCCCGGCCGAATGACGGCATTGTTGCATTCACGCCCTGGAGCCTCGCTTCAGCTTGAGCGCGGTGCCCAACGCTGAGGACAGGGGAGCCAAGCATGGCTTCTTGCTGGCGTTAGGCAGTCCGCAGGCGGACTTCGATGATGAGGTGATCGCCACGCTCGCGGGCGCGCCGGAGGTCGGCATGGTGGGCCATCGCGTCAACCAACGCAGCCATGATGCCGTGGGGCGAGGAGTCTCGTGTTGATACCGTGGCGGTATAGCGGGCCTCCTCAACGTTACCCTGGTGGAAGCGCTTCATGCGCACCTCTGCTTCCACCGCGGTCGGTGGAAGGTGATCCGAAGCGGCGGTAGTGTCAGCCGGAGCAAATGGCCAGGTGATGATGGGAGCAAGCTCCTCCACCGGGCGTAGCTGTGGGGGCTCGTTGCCGCTCGGACGGTTGCGTTCACGAATGGCTGGCCGGTGATAGAGCGTTCGCAGATTCATGATGGGCCTCCTTGCGCGGTTCCCGCGCTTAACCCTGTCGAGCTGATGTCCCTGTCGCCTCTGGTGCCGGGTGACAGCGGCGACATTCCGTCACGACGACCGCGGGATGGGTGCGTACTCGGTACGGCGCAGATTGCGTTCCACCGTGTACGTACACATCATATCAGAACATTCGCTCTAGTCAAGAGGGGAGTCGTACATTTGTGCGGTGCCATCTTGGCACACAGCTCACGCCCTCATGCCGGCGCATGCCGAGTCTGGATCTCGCCGCGTGCTTCCCGCTGCGCCGACCAACCAGAAGTCCGAAGACTACCTCTTCCACCCGCTCAGCTCAGGTCAGGACCTCTACTGGGATGAGGTGTACTATCAGTCGGGGCAATGGGACTCTTGGGATGCTGGGTGCCAGCGTCTCTACTCAGGCTACACCTACAGCAACTACTACGGATCGAACTGGTGGATCAATATTGGTTATTGGTACACAGACGAAACGATTAACGACCCGTCGCTCGGTTGCTCCTGGTGGGGCGAGGCTCCTCTAGATTGGGGGATGAGGGGCCAGGGTCTTGCCAGCACCTCTCGATCTCGAGACGGCAGAGAGGCGTGCCTGGGGTGAAGCATGGACAACAGGGGTGCCTCGCTCCATCGGGGCGGTCTTGGCATCAGGATCCTGGTCGTGGGACTGCTCGTTGCTTCGTCCCGCGGCCCAGCGGTGGCGTGGCAAGCGGCGACGCCGGTGCCGGAGGCCTCGTGCGCAGTGGCTCCCCGCCCGCCTGGGTTCTTCCTCTCCGTGGCTGCCACCCCGATCCCCACGCCGCCAGTGGTCTCCCTGCTCGATGCCTTCGCCGCTTCGGCTGTACGCGCGAGTGCGGAAGAGGTCACGGCGGTCCAAGCCACGGTTGATCTCCTGGTGGCGTGCATCAGCGCGGGCGACTTCAGCCGGACGGCTTCGCTGTTCACCGATGCCTATTGGCTGCGCGAGGTCGGAGGTGTCCCAGGCAAGGCGGAGGCCCTTGCGTCCGCCGCTGGGGCGACGCCCGTCCCGGTTGCCGGTGAGGACCGACAACGGCCTGCAACCGTCCTCGACGCGCGGCTCCTCGCCGATGGGCGGATCGCCGCGGTCGTCGCCTTTGGGCCCGCCACCCCGGACGACAGCAACATCGATCTGGCCGCCTTCGAGAAGATCGACAACCGCTGGTTGATTGATGAAGTCGTGACCGATGTGGGGAGGAAACTGGGAACGCCCTTGCCGGCTGCATGAGCCACGCTTTTCGAGCCGACGATTCTCAGATCGTGCCAGCCGTGAGCGCACGTCTCGCGTTCAGATTCGCCGTTCATGCGCCCACAACCCTGGATTCCGCAGCGCACACAAAGAAGCGTAAACGATTCACAGATGTGATCAAAGAACTGCGTTTTCCATGCGCATGACACGATTGTTAATACTTCCCGGTCACGCGTGTGGTATCATAGCCCGTTGATCGTCAGCGGGCTGATGGCCGCCGTCCTGCCACCGGTCCCGTTTCAACCCCGTGCGACTATCCGCGGCAAGGGGGGAACTCTCACAAACGGTTTCACGTTGCGTTGATACAGAGGGATTGTTGCTGGCCGCGGGGCGTTGACGCCGCGCCCGGCTGTGCCAGAGGTTGTGCGAAGGGAGCGTGCGCTGGTGACAGAGGATTCGGTGATCATCCGGGCGGAAAAGGTGGTCAAGACCTACGATACCGGCACAGCCCGCGTGACGGCGCTGCAGGGCGTGGACTTGGCGATCCGGCAAGGGGAGATGGTTGCCGTGATGGGGCCATCGGGTTGCGGCAAGACGACCCTGCTCAATTGCCTGTCGGGACTGGACTATGTCAACGCTGGGGAGATCTGGCTGGAAGGCAAGAACCTCGCCACGATGTCTGACCGGGAGAGGACGGAGTACCGTGCGCGCCGCATGGGGTTCGTTTTTCAGGTCTACAACCTCCTGCCGGTGCTCAACGCGGTCGAGAATGTCGAGCTCCCACTGTTGGTGTCGGGCCGGCGGCCGAAGGAAGCGCGGGCGCGGGCGATGGCCGCGCTGGAGGCGGTCGGCCTCGCCCAATGGGCGAAGCACCGGCCGGCCGAGCTCTCCGGCGGGCAGCGCCAGCGGGTGACCATCGCGCGCGCCCTGGTGAACGATCCGGCCATTGTCTGGGCGGACGAACCGACCGGCGCACTCGATTCCCACACAGCGAACGAGATCATTGACCTCATTCGTGAGCTCAACGAGCGGATCGGACTGACGGTTGTCATTGTGACGCACGACCCCGCGATCGGCGACCGGTGCGACCGGATCATCCGGATGCGGGACGGCCAGATCGTGGGGGAGACACCCGGAGCCTTGGGTCTTGGACACAAGGGCTGGCCTGTTGGGGCCGGAGCGGCAGATGGCCAGGCGGGAGGCGGCGTGCGACCCGCTGCTACCACGCGGTGATCGAGGACCTGGCTCAACGCTCCCTACGAGATGATGGAGATGGTGCATGAGTGAGATCTTTGGCATCCCCATGTCCACGATCATGGTGGTGCTGCTGGCTTTGCTGGCTGTCTGCCTGCTCTCTGTTGGCTGGGTGGCGTGGCGGCGTCCGGTCATCTTCAAGATGGGCGTGCGCAACATCCCGCGGCGGAAGGCGCAAACCATCCTGATCGTGATTGGACTCATGCTGAGCACCCTGATCATCGCCGCTGCGCTCGGCACGGGCGACACGATCAACTACTCTGCTACGCTCGAGACGTATCGCAGCCTTGGTCCCACTGACGAGCTTGTGGTGGCAAGCCGGCAAGAAGATGCTGAGGGATCCATTGCCACCGCGATCAACGAGCGAGCACGCTTGCCCGAAGCGGCGCTTCAGCGTATTGAGACCCATTTTCAGGGCACGAACCTGATTGACGGACTCATGCCCGTGCTCATCGAGCAAGTCCCGGTCGCCTTGATCGAGGGCGGGGCACCGGCGGCGAATGCCAGCATCATGCACCTGTTTCAGCAGGGCAAGATCGTGCAGGCGGAACCCGCCGTCTATATCGTCGGTCTCGACCCCGCGCGCGTTCCGGAGTTTGGCGGGCTTGCCGATGTCCACGGCAAGACGATCGACTTTGCGGCGCTGGCGGACACGGAGACGGTGATCAGCCAGGAGCTTGCGGACAAGCTTGGCGCTGGCCCCGGTGATACCATCGGCTTCACCTTTCAGAACAAGCCCTATTTCCTGACCGTGAAGGCGGTGGCTACCGATTCGCCCCTGAGCGGGCGATTCGACCCGACCACGCCAGGCATGGCGGTCAAGCTTGACTGGCTGCAGCAGCAGACGGGCCAGGAAGGATTGCTCACCGCGGTGGCGGTGTCCAACGCGGGAGACATTCGCTCAGGCATGACGCTCACCGATCGTGTGACCGGCGAACTCAAGGCGTTGTTCGCGGGCGACCCGGTCGGGATCGACACGATCAAGCAGGAGTTAATTGATCAGGCGAAGCTGTTTTCGAGCATCTTCACCACCTTTTTCCTGATCTTCGGGTTGTTTTCCATTGCGGTCGGCATCTTGCTGATCGTGCTCATCTTCACCATGCTGGCCGCCGAGCGCCGTCCGGAGATTGGCATGGCCCGGGCCATTGGGGCCCAGCGACGGCAGATCGTGCAGCAGTTTGTGGCCGAGGGGGCGGCATACGCGATCGCGGCAGGGTTGGTCGGGGTGGTGCTCGGCGTTGGCGCGGCCTATGCCATCGGCCTTTCCATCGCCCCGCTCTTTGGCGATTTCCTCGACATTGAGCCGCATGTGACCCCGCGCAGCATGGTCGTTGCTTACTGCTTGGGTGTGGTCATCACCTTCATTGCGGTTGTTGCGTCGTCCTGGAAGGTGAGCCGCCTCAACATCGTCGCCGCGATACGCGATATTCCGGATGTGTCGTCGCCGAAGCGCAAGCTGAGCACGATCATCTGGGGCGCGCTGCTTCTCGTCGCCGGCGTTGGGGCGACGCTGGCCGGATCGGCCGCTGACAGCGCGTTCCCGTTCTACCTCGGCATGAGCTTGCTACCGTTTGGGGTTGCGCTGCTCCTCCGCTTCTTCGGTGCGCCAAGCCGGCCGGTCTTTAGCATTGTCGGGTTCTACATCGTCGTCCTCTGGCTCTTGCCGGACAACGTCTCGAAGGAGCTGTTTGGGGAGCTGAGCGGCGATATCGAGATGTTTTTCCTTTCTGGCATCATGATGGTGACTGGAGCGACGATCCTGATCGTCCAAAACCTCGACTGGCTTCTGGCCGGTTTGAGCGCCATCGGAGGTGTCTTCCGTTCCAAACTCCCGGCGGTGCGCACCGCGGTTGCCTTTCCAGGGGCAGCGAAAGGCCGAACGGGGATGACGATCGCCATGTTCAGCCTCATCGTCTTTTCGCTGGTGATGTTTGCGACGATCAACGAGAACTTCGTCAACATCTTCCTTGGCGATGAGGCGAACGCAGGCTGGGACATCCGCGCCGATCAGGCCCAAACGAACCCGATCGGGGAAACCGAATCGTTCCTGGCGCTGTTGCGTGAGCGCGGCGTGGATCCGGACAGCTTCGTGGAAGCAGCGGGCCAGGCGACAACGAACTACCAAGTGAACATGCGCCGTCCCGGTCAAGAAGCGTGGCGGACGTACATTGTGCATGGCCTCGACGATGGCTTCCTAAGGGATACAACCTGGGCATTCTCGCAGCGGGCCAAAGGGTACGACGATGACGCGGCGATCGTGCAGGCATTGCTCACTGAGCCGGATGCGGTCGTGATTGACCAGGCTGCGCTGGCAAGCCAGGGTGGCTTCGGTGCAGATCCGAACGCGTTCCGCCTCGATGATCCTGATGGCGATGGGCCAGCGCGTGCGCTCACCTCGTCGGATAAGACATTTGATCCCATTCCGGTCGAGATCCAGCGATCGGATGGCACCATTGCCACGGTCCGCGTGATCGGCATCATTGACGCCAAGCTCGGCACGTTGTTCGGCATGTTTGGCCGGGATGCGGTGATTCGCTCGATTTTGCCGCAGCCCGCGTTCACGTCTTACTACCTGCGGGTGCGCGATGAACGTGAGGCAGACCGGCAGGCGAAGGCGATCGAGCAGGCGCTGTTGATCAATGGCGTTCAGGCGACGTCAATCGCAGATGAGCTTGAGGACCAGCAGCGGCAGAATTCGGCGTTCTTGTACATCATCCAAGGATTCATGGGGTTGGGTCTCATCGTCGGTATTGCGGCCGTCGGCGTCATTGCCTTCCGCTCGGTCGTGGAGCGGCGCCAGCAGATCGGTGTGCTGCGGGCGATCGGCTTTCAGCAATCCATGGTCTCGCTTAGCTTCCTGATCGAGACCCTGTTCGTCGTGGGACTGGGCGTTCTGTCTGGCACTGGCCTTGGGTTGGTGCTTGCGCGGAATCTGTTCGCCAGCGATGATTTTTCGCCGACTGGATCAGTGGACTTCGTCATTCCGTGGACCATGGTGGTGGCCATTCTGGTGGTGGCGACGGTCGCGGCGCTGGTGATGACGATCATTCCGGCGCGCCAGGCGGCCCGCCTCGCTCCCGCCGAGGCGCTGCGATACGAGTAAGCGTGCCAAAGAGGTAGGCAAGGGTGAAAAAGACAGGCGTGCTCAATCACCGGCTCTCTGAGGTTATCGCCACGATGGGGCATACCGATATCCTGGTCTTGGCAGATGCTGGTTTGCCGGTGCCTCGCGGCGTCGAGCGGATTGACCTGGCCGTCTCGGCTGGCGTGCCGGCCCTGCTCGACGTGGCGCGCGCCGTGGCTACCGAGCTTCAGGTGGAGCGGTTGATTGTGGCCTCCGAGCTTGTGAGCCGCAATCCAAGGCTCCCGGACGAGATCGCCGCCTTGTTCCCCGGTGCTACCGTTGACCGGGTGCCGCACGAGGATTTCAAGGCCCTGACGGCGAAAGCGCGGGCAGTCGTGCGCACGGGAGAGTGCACGCCGTACGCCAACGTGATGTTGGTAAGTGGCGTGACCTTCTCATGAGGCTTCCGCGGCAAGCGGAGGCGTTCGGCGTGCGACCGTCCGCCAGCGGAGTGCGTATCTCACAGTGCGGTGGGCAAAAGCCTGCGGTGGCTTTCGGAGGAAGGAGCGGCACCATGCTGGCAACGCGGCGGCGAGTGATCGCGGGGGCAGTTGGAGGATTGGGCTTGCTTGGCCTGCCGGTGGTGCGTCGCGCTGCGGCCAGCACGCCCCAAGCTGGCGAAAGCGACTGCTTCGCGTTGAAAACCTATCGAGTTCCAAAGCGCGACCACCCGCACGACGTCGCCCCGGACCCCGAGGGGCGCTATGTCTGGTACTCCGGGCAAGCGAGTGGCATTGCTGGCATCTTCGATCCGAAGCTCGATCAGGTGCAGTTGATCCCGCTCGGGGAGGGATCGGCTCCGCACGGAGTTATCGTCGGGCCGGATCGCGCGGCCTGGCTCACCGATGGGGGCTTGAACGCGATTGTCCGCGTTGACGCCACCACCTTCGACGTGACCACCTATCCGCTCGATGGGCCGAATGCGAACCTAAACACCGCAACCTTCGATCTGGAAGGAAAGCTATGGTTCACGGGCCAGAATGGGATCGTCGGACGGCTCGACCCGTCAACCGGCGAGATCGTGACGCACGAGGCGCCGCGGGGGCGGGGGCCATATGGCATCACCACAACGCCAGGAGGAGATGTCTGGTTCGCGTCGCTGGCCGGGAGCTACATTGGCCGGCTGACCTTTTCTGGTGGTGTCATCGCGGTCGAGGTGGTTGATCCGCCGACAGCGGACGCCGGTTGCCGCCGTGTCTGGAGTGACTCGCGCGGGAGATTATGGGTCAGCGAGTGGAACGCGGGACAGGTCGCCGTCTATGACCCGGGGTCCGGCGAGTGGCAAGAGTGGCGGTTGCCAGGCGATCAGCCCCGGGCCTATGCCGTCTATGTTGATGAGCACGATGCTGTCTGGCTGAGCGATTTCGGCGCCAACGCCCTTGTGCGATTCGATCCGGAGACGGAGCACGTTGATGTGCTGCCGCTGTCTCATCCGGATGCTGCGGTGCGCCAGCTTGCGGGGCGCCCAGGTGAGGTATGGGGTGCAGAATCTGGCGCTGCCTCGCTGGTCGTCGTTCAGACAGAATGTCCGTCGTAACCTGATCGGGCGCCAGAACCGCCGGCTACAAACCGCCTGCTTTGAGGATCCGCTCATGGTGCGGCTCGTGGCGAAGTTCCCCGAGCCATTCAATTGGTTGCAGAATGATGCCAAAGGCGCTCTTGGGAGAGATAAGCGCCTCTTTGCGAATGCCCTCAAGTGTCCGCCGGTGGGAGACGCGGGCGCCCTGCGCCTCGGCATGGGCTAGAAACGCGTCGAGGTCATCGACTTCGATGCCAACGTGCTGGATTCCCTCCCCGCGCTTTTCGATGTGCTGCGTGACAAAGCTGTCGGGGGACGTGCCCTGCAGCATCGTGATCAGCGATTCGCCAAGAAGAAAGTAGGCGACGATATACTGCTGCTCGCGATTCTCCCGTTGCCCAAGGTACCGGGCGCCATAGACCGTTTCAAAGGCTCGGCGGGATTCCTCGATGCTCCGGACAGCGATGGCGATGTGATCAATACGCTGGACGCTGGCCATGGCGTTCACCTGTCTCTCCATCGCTTAGAGCGATGCGTAGTGACGTACCTCAGGGACCGCTCTCGCGCTCACGCTCACGACACGGCTCTCCACACAAGCCCGGCTTCTGATTCGATGCCCCTTCACCAAAGAAAACCCGAGCCATTTGCTGCTCACTACGCCGCACGCCTCACCGGAAGACGCTGACCTGATCGCTGCCATACTCGTGCTCACCGCGAATAGGCGCTCCTTCGGCAAAGCGGGTGCTGCGGAACGGGTGGATATTCGCGGTCCTGGGCTCGCCGTGCACGATCCACTCGGCGATACAGGCGCCTATTGCCGGAGCGGTCTTGAAATTCGTTCCGCTGTCGCCCAGGATCACGAAGAGACCGGGGCAGGAAGGAACCTGATCAATGATCGCGTGACCGTCCGGGCTGGAAGTGATGACGCCAGCCCAGCCGCCGCGCATCGGCGCTGCTGCGAGCGCGGGCAGGCGCTGGACCAGTCGTCGCCGGAGTTCTGACACGTAGGATGCATCCACGCTTTCGTCGTAGGCATCGGGATCGACATCGAACTGATCGAGGTCGAACCCGGCCAGTGTGCTCCGTGATCCTTCCGGACGGATCCACATGGCATGTGACCCATCAATGATGATCGGGTGAATGCGTGGGCGTTCTTCGAGCCGGTGGAAGATCGCCACCTGCACCCGGTTGGGCCGGAGCCTGAAATCAAGGCCGAGCGGGGCAAGGAGCGCGTTGGACCAGGCTCCTGCGGCCAGCACGACCGCTCCGGCGGCAATCGCGCCGGTCGCCGTCGTGACGCCGGTCACCCTGCCGCTTTGAACCGCGATGCTCGTGACCGGAGTCTCCGTTCGCAGATCAACGCCAAGCTCTTTGGCACGGAGAGCGAAGCCGAGCGTGGTGGCGATAGGGTCCGCGTAGCCACCCTCCGGCTCGTAGGCGGCGACAGTCACATCGTCTGCGGCGATCGCCGGATCGAGCGCAAGGAGCTCGTCTCGGGGGATCACGGTTGTGTTCACTCCGGCGCTGCGGAGCATTTCCACATTCGCCGCCAGCAGGTCTTCCTGACCGGGCTCAACCAGCCGCACCACGCCGGTCTGCACGAAACCGGGATCGCCAAGCCCGACGATCTCGCCCCAGTGTTGGAAGTAGGGGAGACTCTTTTGCGCGAGCGTTGCATCGTACGGGTTCGTGTAGTGCATGCGGACGACTGCGCCGGACTTGCCGGTCGCCCCTGCGGCGAACGATGCCCGTTCGAGCAGCACTACGCGCCCAGCGTGCAACTGTGCGAGGTGGAACGCGGTGCTCGTTCCGCACACCCCGCCCCCGATGACAACAATATCAGCGGTCTCGGCAGTCAATGCGCACCATCCTCGGCATCGGCACGGGTGTCATGCCAGATCATAGCATTCCAGTCTGAATCGTCCTGCGCAACACGTGAACGAGAGCATGACTGCGCACGGTCAGCACTGAATTCCCGCGGTCTTGGGTGTTGGTTAGGCTCCGCCAGTTTCCAGATCTCTCGCGAACTCGTCCGGCAAACCAGGCTCGGCGCGGATCGCGGCAGCCATGGCGGCAACATCGTACGGCACGCGGTGAAACTCGACTACCGGAGGCTGCCCGGCGTTCAGCGTCAAGAGTACCCAGCACGCCCGGGGATCGGCGTCCTTGGGCTTGCCGGCGCTGCCGTCGTTGACCAGGAGTACGTTGTCAACGACGCGAAACCAGGGCTTGTGCGTGTGTCCGAAGGCGAGCACGTCGGACTCGGCTTGCCGGGCGATGCGTTCAAGCGAGCGCGGATCGCGGTCCGCGAAGAGATATTCGTTGATCCTCCGGGGACTGGCGTGGACGAGGCGAATCTTCAGCCCCTCTGCTTCAAAGCGGATGTCAAACGGAAGGGACCGCAAATAGGCTTTGCGGTCTGCTGTGACGACGTTCCGCGTCCAGAGCAGCGAGCGCTGGCCACGCTCAGCCTCAGCGGCATCCTTGTAGGCGCAGCCGCAGTCATCCCGGTCCCAACCAACCCCGTCGTCGTAGTTACCGATGACGGTCGGGATATTCCTTGACCGGATAAGATCGATCGTCTCGTTTGGTCGTGCCCCATAGCCCACGAGGTCGCCCAGGCAATAGACTGCATCCGGTGAGGAGGCGGCAATGGCAGCGAGCACCGCCTCGGTCGCGGCGCTGTTACCGTGAAGATCACTGAAGAGCGCGATTCGTGTGGTCATGAGCGTCAATCCTGCAATGGCACATCAAGCCTGGGGCGAGGCGTCCGGTTCAGTCGTGCCAGCGCCGCTGGACAGCGCCGCTGGTTGCTGTGAATGAAGCGGGTTTTCGCCGCGAACGCATTGATACGCAAAAGCTCCAAGCACCGCTCCCGCGGCTGGGCCGAGCACATAGAGCCACTGAGCCTTCCAAGTCCATGACACCAGCGCCGGTGCGAGCGAGCGAGCCGGGTTCATCGAGGCTCCAGAGATCGGTCCGGCGAACATCGCTTCCAATCCAACCGTGCCGCCGATGGCGATCGCCGCCGCCTGGCCCACCGCGCGGGTGTCGGTCGCAACAGCCATGATGACAAACACGAGGAAAAACGTCAGCACGATCTCTAGGACAAGGGACTGGCTTATCAATCCGCTCGGCAGCGTCGCCCCAAGATGGGCGGAAGCGCCAAAGAGCGCGCGCAGCAGCACGCTTGCCAGGATCGCTCCTGATAGTTGCGCGAGCCAGTATCCAGCAGCCCGCGGCCATGGCAAGTGCCGGGTGATGGCAAACGCGAGCGTCACCGCGGGGTTAAGGTGCGCACCGGAGATGTGGCCCGTTGCGTAGATCATCACCATGACAGTGAGGCCGAAGGTGATTGCGACACCGGCGTGGCCGAGTGCTCCTGTCTCGTTGTTGACAATGATTGCCCCAGTACCGGCAAAGACCAGGCCGAAGGTTCCAATCGCCTCGGCGCCAAGCTGATGAGCGTTGTTCATAGCCACCGTGATGTGCCTGCATATGCAGTAGCCCCTGGCAGGATAGAGCACAGCCGCTGGCTCATGATTGTCAAACTGTTAACCGGTAACCGGGAATCGTCACGGGGCCTTGGGCAGGGCTCAACGACAACGAGTGGTGAATCGTTCGAGTTGCCGCGCTTGAACGGACGAGCCGCGCCGGTCGCCGGCCAAGCGCGCGAGTGAATCTCCCGCCATGCCTGGCCGGGCGGTAGCTGGCATGGTGGCAACCGGCAGGACTGCGACAGCTCAGGCGGTTTCCCAATCCAGCATCTGAACAGGAAGGATCATCCCAGACTCGGCAGCGGGTAGATCCTCGGGAATAATGAGGAGTCCATTGGCTCGGGTGAGCGAGGTCAACACGCCGGATCCTTGGGGGCCAGCGAGGCGCGCTGCATACCGGCCATTGGCATCGGCCTCGACCCTGACGCGGACGAAATGCCGGCGGCCACCCGAATTCTCGATGCGATCGAGAACTCGTGCTTGCACCACTGGCAGGTCACGGTTTCGGTGGCCGAGCATGGTGCGAATCGCGGGACGGACGAATTGGGCGAAGGCCACGGCGGCGGCCACAGGATTGCCGGGGAGGCCGATTAGCGGGATCGAGCCCACGTGCCCGAATGCGAGTGGTTTCCCGGGCTTGATGCGCACCTGCCAGAGTGAGATCGAGCCCTCCAGGCAGAGCGCTTCCTTGACGATATCGTAATCTCCGGCGGAGACGCCGCCCGACGTGAGGATCAAGTCGGCATCGCGGATCGCCGCCAGCTTGGCATGCACATCGCTGAGCGTATCGCGGGCGATGCCACAGCGGATAGGCTGGCCGCCACACTGGCGAACGAGCGCGTGCACCAGGGAGCTATTGCAATCGTAGATCTGGCCCGGCGCCAGCGGTTCGCCGGGCTCCGTGACCTCGTTTCCCGTGGCCAGAATGGCGACACGCGGGGGACGGTGGATCCGGACGCGCGCTTGGCCAAGGGCGGCGAGCAGCCCAATTTCTGAAGGGCGGATGGGTGTGCCAGCAGGCAAGACTAGTGTGCCGGCGAGCACATCCTCGCCTGCCGGGCGAATATTCTCGCCCCGGCGAAGTGCGCGGAAAATTCGAACCGTGGAGCCCTGGGACGAGGGCAAGCCTCCATCGGTGTCTTCGAAGCGGACGACGGCATCGGCGCCTTCCGGCACTGGCGCTCCAGTCATAATGCGCATCGCCGTGCCGGGAGCCAGGCTGGCGGCTGGGGCGGAGCCGGCTGCCACCTCCCCTACAACACGCAGCACGACCGGCGTCTCGGGATTCGCGCCAGCGACATCCTCCGTCCGGACTGCAAAGCCATCCATAGCCGAGTTGGTGAATGGCGGTAAGTCAATGGGCGCGACGATGTCCTCGGCCAGCACGCAGCCCAGCGCCTCCTCGATGGGCACGCTGATGGTTGGCAGAGGGTGAAAGGCCGCGAGGATGCGCGCTCGTGCCTCGTCAACGCTAACTGGCTCCTCGGTGTTGGCGGCTATGACTGCCATCGGATGTCCTGGTGGATCGGACGGCGGGCTCCGGTCGGGCATCATCCTCGCTCCTTTGCGCCGGTCATGCCGGGTCACCGTGGCCCGGCGGCCAGCGGGTCCCGGGCCGCGCCATGGGCTTGACTCACGTGTCGCTCCCGAATGGCGACACGACGCGGGGTGACACCGCAACGATTTCGCCGGTGACCTCACACGCACTCGCTAGCGTATTGTAAATCGCCCCCTGATCGCTGGATATCGAGCGGTAGCGCTCCGCGGCCCGCAACGAGATGGTTGACTGCCGTTGCTCGTTCAGTACGGGACCTTGCCTGCGGTTCTCACCACATCCAGTAGGGTCTCGCAAACAATCACTTCCCGTCACGCCTATTGATATGCCATCTCATCCGTGATAGGCTGGCCACTTAAGCGCCCAAGAGCGCGGGCGTCAGCATGTCGGAACGGAGTACACTGTGGCAACCGGGACGGTGAAATGGTATGACCCGGACAAGGGGTTCGGGTTTATCGCGCGCGAAGGCGGGGACGATTTGTTTGTTCACCGTACGGCGCTCAGCGGCGAGGTGCTCGCCGAAGGAGATATCGTCGAGTTCGATCTCGGCGTAGGCATGAAGGGCGCGAAAGCCGAGAACGTCCGGATCATCGAGCGAGGCGCGGGAGTGCCACGCGCTTCCCGGTCGACTGGCGGATTTAGCGGCCGTGGTGACCGCCCCGCACGCTCCGGGGACCGGCCGGCTGTTGATCCCTCAACGCTGCCGCTCGCGACGGGCGTTGTCCGCCGCTACGACGCGGAAAAGGGGTTCGGCTTTATCGCTCAAGACAGCGGCGGCGAAGATGTCTTCGTCCACCGCTCGGCAGCGCCATATGGCGGACTGAATCCCGGTGATCGGGTCGAGTTTCGTCTCGGTCAAGGCCCGAAGGGAGCCCGGGCCGAGGAAGTGCGCCGGATCGACGACACGGGCGAGGCTGGCGACTCGCACGACTACTAGCGATTCCCGATCCCAACCGAACCGCCACCGTAGGCGTTCCCGGCGCGAGATGGTTCAGGTGCTCTCGCGCCGGATGAGCCGTCTTGCGTGGCAATCTTCCAGAGCGCCGCACAGTATGATTTGCCGTCCCCCTTTGAGAGGGATGGAACGAGATCGCTCCCCTGCGCACCCTTAACCCTGGATTGGGCCTGATCGAGTTCGCGTCTTCTGTTTCCAGCGCGTGGATCAATCACCAATGCGCGGACGCCGCTCGGGACTGTCCAGCCAGGGCCGCCGTTCTTCCACGACGTATGCCGCTTGCACCACCTGCCTGTCCTGATACGGGCGACCGACGAGCTGCACGCCTGTGGGAACACCGGTCTGCGCGAACCCAGACGGAATGCTCATCACCGGGCAGCGGCTGCAAATATTGAACGGAATGGTCATCAGGTGAGCCAGGATGCCCGCTTGCCGGGCGCCACCGATCGCGGGTGGCTCATCCACATGATCGTTGCCAGCTTGCAGGGCCGGTAGGGCAAGCGTGGGACAGAGGAGGAGATGGTAACGGGCGAGGATATCTCCTAGCTCGCGGTAGATTCGCCCTTCGATCTCCAACCCGCGCAAGTACGCCCCAGGTTCCGCGGCTGCGGCCGTTGATTGCTCGGCAAAGGCAATCGCGTAGCGCGTGACGTCCTCCGGGTACGCCGTGACGACATCCTTCACCCAGGCGCCAAAGATGGTGCCGTAGTGAACCATCGCCGCAAGCATGATGTCGCTCCGTCTCCAGGAAAGTTCAACTTCTTCGACGATCGCGCCAGCCTCGCGTAACACCTCGGCAACGGCCAGTGTGTTGCGTCGCACATCGTCATCCACGTCGTAGTCGCCGAGCGTGAGGCTGAGCGCGATCCGCCAGCCCTTAATTGCCTCTGGGCGCCCCTGGAGGGGAAGGGAGATGCGTTCCGGGAGCGAGGCGATATCGTGTGGATGCGGCCCAGCAATAACCTGGGCGAAGAGCGCACAGTCTCCCACGGTTCGCGCAAGCGGTCCCTCGTGGCAATAGTGATCGAGATTGAACGGGGGATCTTGCGGCACACGGCCATATGAGAGCTTGAAGCCGACGACGCCGCAACAGGAGGCAGGAATGCGGATCGAGCCGCCGATATCCGAGCCGCCAGCAAGCACGGTCGTTCCGGCTGCCAGGGAGGCCGCTGCGCCGCCGGATGAGCCGCCAACGTCGTACGCTGAATTCCAGGGATTCCGGGTGATGCCGTACAGGCGTGAGTGGGTGAAGGGCATGCAGGCGAACTCTGGCTGCGTCGTTCGGGCATGGATGATGGCTCCGGCCCGCAGGGCGCGCTCGGCCAGGGGAGCGGTGTGATCGGCGATCTGGTCCTTGAAGGGGATGGATCCGAAGGTATTTGGCTGCCCGGCAACCGGCATCTCGTCCTTGATGGCAAGGGGCAACCCCTCAAGGGCTCGGGGCCGCGGCCCCTTGCCAAGGTACCGCCGCTCGGCTTGCCGGGCAGCCTCAAGCGCTTCCTCGAAGAAGCGGTGGGTGAACGCGTTGATGACCGGCTCAACCCGCTCGGCTCGGGCAATCACGGCCTGCATCAACTCGACCGGAGAGAGCTGCCGGGAGCGAAAGGCTGCCAGCGCTTCGAGTGCGGACAGATCCGCCGGATCAGTCATTGCGCGACTCCCCACTGCTTCATGCATTACGCCACAAGAACCGGGTCGAGATTGGCAGCCCGGATCTGGGCATTGAGCGCGGCCAGATCCTCGGCGATGAGCCGGTCCAGGCGACCAAGCTGCTCCTCGATTCGTGCGGTCAGGTCGTTGAACACTGTCTCAGCAGCATCCGTGGGACGGTAGTCTCCGAGCTGCACCACCGGAATGAGACTCGAGAGCTTTTCAAGGAGCCGGACGCCCTGGTTCAGGTTGTCGGCCCAGCCGGGGCGGAGATCAGGGACGAGCAGCGTCTTCTCGATTTCCAGCACCTTATCTTTGAGCTCGCTGGCTGTCTTCGCTATCGCTTCGCCCGATTCGGTGCCCTTGGCGCGCTTGGCCCAACCGTCGAGCTGCGCACGCAGGTCCCGCATCCGGTTGATCGCTTTGACGGTCCGATCCAATTCCTTGTGGATACGGAGGAGCAGATCGGCCTGGGCGTCGAGGTCCTCCTGCGAGGCGGGGACGTTCCCCGGGACAACGATGCGGAACGTCTGCATCAGCTCCTGCTCACCCACGTTGAGGGTCACGCGGTATTCGCCGGGCTTCACCATCGGCCCGTCGATCGGCTTTTCGGCTGCCGGATCGGTTCCTTCGATCTTGGTCACTGGCGCGTACCGCATATCCCAGATGAAGCGGTTCCACCCGGCCTGGGCAGGGACGCGACGCTCCTTCGCCTTGGGTGGATCGTCCGGCAGGCGCGAGGTGAACGACCTAACGATTTCGCCACTGGCAGTCGTAAAGGTGAGGGTGATGGGTTCAGCCGGTTCCTCGGGGAGCCGGTAGGTCACGATAACTCCGGCCGGCGGATTTTCACCGGCATCCAGATAGGTGCGCACGATCTCGCCTTCGGGAGTGATCGTCACCCGGTACGCACCGGGCCTGCCACCCAGGTAATTGACCTGCCCGGCCACGTTCGAGCTCCAGTCAATGCCTGGCAGCACGCGCGGTGTATCCCTCGGCGGGAACAGGTACGGACCGTCTGGCAGCCCGGCGGCGATGGTTCGCAGTGGAGTGAGATCGTCGAGAATCCACATCGACCGCCCGTGCGTCCCGGCGACCAAATCGGTCCCTTTGACGACGAGGTCGTGAATCGGGGCGACCGGCAGGTTGAGCTGGAATCGTTGCCAGTTCACGCCGTCATCGAACGAGACGTACAGACTGGTCTCGGTGCCAGCGTACAGGAGCCCGCGCCGTTCCGGATCACAGCGGATCACGCGGGTGAAATCGTTGGCCGGAATGCCATTGTTGATCCGCGTCCAGGTCTGCCCATAGTCGGTTGTCTTGTAGAGATACGGTTGGTAATCGTCGAGCTTGTACCGGGTGGCGGCAACGTAGACAGTTGCGGGATCGAACGGTGAGGGCTCAATGCAGGAGATCAAGGTCCACTCAGGGAGGTCAGGAGGAGTAACCGGTTGCCAGGTCTTGCCGCCGTCCCGCGTCAGGTGAATCAGCCCGTCGTCTGATCCAGCCCACATGACGCCTGCCTCATGCGGCGATTCGGCCAGGGCGAAGACCGTCGCGTACGTTTCCGCGCCGATCGCGTCCTTGTTGATTGGACCGCCCGTCGGCTTGAGCGTCTCAGGGTCGGCTCGCGTGAGATCGGGGCTCACCGGCTCCCACGACTGCCCCTCGTTGACGCTGCGAAAGACCATGTTGCCGCCGATATACAGGGTGCCGGGCTCGTGGCGGGAGATGAGGATCGGATAGGTCCAGGCGAAGCGGTGCTTGTGCTCGGATGCCCCATACCCGGACATGACCTCTGGCCAGGTGGTGATGAGACGGATCTGCCGGCGCTTGTGATCGTATCGCTGGAGAGCGTTGCCCCCGCCGGGCGATGAGCCGATTGCCCCGACATAGACGATATCGGGATCCTGAGGATCCGGCACGATATAACCGCTCTCACCGGTGCCCGCGATGTAGCAATCGCCCCAGCCAATAGCGACATCGGCGGAGCGGGATGGCACCGCGATGGAGGAGTTATCCTGCTGCGTCCCGAAGACATAGTACGGATCGCGGTTATCCACGCTGATGTGATAGAACTGTGCGGTCGGCTGGTTGTAGATGCTGCTCCAGGTTTCGCCCCCGTTGAGGGAGACGTTGGCGCCGCCGTCATTGCCCTGGATCATCCGGCGGTTGTCGCGTGGGTCGATCCAGAGATCATGATTGTCGCCGTGGGGCGTTGGCATCTCGGTGAAGGTCTTGCCGCCGTCAGTCGATTTCCACAAATCGAGATTATTGACATAAACGGTATCGGGATCGAGAGGATCGGCGGTGATATGGGTGTAGTACCACGCCCGGGAAAGGAGATTTTGGTTATCCGACACCCGTTCCCACGTTGCGCCAGCATCGTCCGACCGGTAAAGGCCGCCTTCCTTCTCGTGCTCGATGAGCGCCCAGACACGCCCGGGCCGGGCCGGGGACGCTGCGACACCCACCTTACCCCACATTCCGCGGGGCAACCCAGGACGCTGGGTCAAATTGATCCACGTCTCCCCGCCATCCAGCGATTGCCATAATCCGGAGTCGGGGCCACCGGACGAGATTTGCCAGAACGAGCGGTACGCTTCCCAAATCGCGGCGTACAGGATGCGGGGATTGGCATAGTCCAGCGACAGGTCGACTGCGCCGGCCTTCTCCGAGACGAAAAGGACATGGCGCCAGGTCTTGCCGCCGTCGGTGCTCTTGAACACGCCCCGCTCGGGATTCGGGCCAAAGGCATGGCCGAAGGCGGCAACGTAGACGGTGTCGGGATCATGGGGATCAATGCGGATCTTGCCAATGTGCCGCGTGTCCCGCAGGCCGATGTTCGTCCAGGTGCGTCCGGCGTCCGTCGATCGGTAGACACCATCGCCATGCGACACATCAATGCGAATTGTTGTCTCACCAGTGCCGGCGTAAATCACATTCGAGTCGGAGGGCGCGACGGCCAGCGCGCCGATTGAGGCCGTCGTGAAGAAGCCGTCGGACACGCATTCCCAGTAGGTTCCAGCATCCGTGGTCTTCCAGACGCCACCCGCGACGGCGCCAAAATAGAACGTGTTTCGATCGTGATAGCTGCCGGCGATGGCCACGACCCGCCCGCCACGGAATGGACCGATGCACCGCCACCTCAGCAAGCCGGCAAACGGATCAGACGCACCATGAGGTGCTGGCGAGGCTTGCGAAATGCTGACCACGGACGCTCCTTTCACCCTTGGCACATGCCCCACGTGCCGAAAATCCACGCTGAGGCAGGATAGCAAAGCCGGCGAGATTGCTCTCGGTGGTCCCGATCGAAGCGCCAGCAGCCGGCAACGGTAGCGAATGGATGCCGGATTCATCGTAGGTACACGTGCTCTCTCGGACCGAGCAGATGCGGGGCGGGGTAGGCTATGACACGAACGACGAGTCATGGTGAGCGAAGGACGGTGCAAGCGATGGGGCGGCGGTTTGAAGGAACGCGAGTGCTGGTGACCGGAGGTGCGAACGGTCTTGGGCGAGGCATCGCCGAGCGCTTCATAGCCGAGGGCGCGCTGGTCTGGGTCGCCGACATTGATGAACGGGTCACACATGTGGCTGCCGAATTGGGTGCGGCTAGCGGCGTGCTGTGCGATGTCAGCCAGCCAGGGGCCATTGATGAGGTTGTCCGGCAGATTGTCGAGCAGCACGGCGGGCTGGATGTGGCAGTCGCGAATGCTGGCATCGGTGGACGGGCACCGGTGGTCGAAATGAGCGATGAGCAATTCCGACGCATCCTGGCGGTCAATCTCGAAGGTGTCTTTTTCACCTGCCGGGCGGCGGCGCGCGTCATGCTCGCGCAGCACTCAGGGGTCATTGTGACGGTGAGCTCGGTGTTTGGGCGAGACACGCCCGCCGGATCGAGCGCATACGGCGCTTCCAAGGCTGGCGTGATCGCTCTTACGCAGGCGCTTGCCAGGGAGCTAGCGCCAGCCGGCATTCGTGTCAATTGCATCAGCCCTGGACATATGGCGACCGACCTCTATTGGGCGGCGTTGCGCCGGCGCGCGGCGATGACCGGGCGCACCTTCGAGGAGGCTAAGGAGGCTGAGCAATCGAACGTACCGCTCGGACGTTTGGGCACCGGCGCCGATGTCGCCGGGCTGGTCGCCTTTCTTGCCTCCGGCGACGCAGCGTACATTACTGGCCAGACAATCAATGTTGATGGTGGCCTGCAGATGCGTTGACAAGCCGCCGGCAATAACGAGGTGGCAGGCGGGGCTGGGGCCGCCTGCCAGTGGAGGGGTTGGCTGGCCACGCGCAAGCAGGCGTGGTCACCGAGCGGCTAGGTCGCCGGGGTGGCAGATGGTGTAGGGCCGGTGCCGGGGGCAGTAGCGTCGAGGAGGGCATCTATCCGCTCCTCAGCGCGGGAGAGCAAGAACGCTTTGAGATCGTCCCGGGATTTGCCGTGCGCTTCAGCGATCTCGGCAAGGCTTGAGCCCTGATGCCATTCGGCTATCAGATCGCGTGGGGTCATGCCCAGGAAACTGGCAACATCCTGAAGGAAATCCAGTGCTCCAGGGTGCAAGACGCCAGGCAAATGGGCTCCGACCCGGGCATGATGCCGCCCGGCCCGGTGGCCGCCATCGAACAAACCGGCGAAGTGCCCGGCATCAATCTGTTGCTTGATGCGCTCGGCTCGCTCATCAACGCGCGCCTTCAGCGTAGCTTTGACGGCGGCGTCAACTTGCTCCACTGGTAAGCCAAGCTGGGCAGCAAGATCAGTGATAAAGTCCTGGTATCCTGGAGGCCCGGCGATAGCTGGCGATGTTTCGGCGGTTGGCGTCGCATCCTGCGCCAGTACCGAGGTGACAACACCGCCCGCAATGAGCCCAACGAGGGCCAGACTGAGCATGATGCCAATCGATATGCGACGAAGCATGGCGGTCTCCTTTCGTTGCTCCGGGGTAAGCGCTCCCGGTTCGGTTCCTGTCGTGACGATAGCAGAGTGGTGTAACAGGACTGTAAACGGCTTCAGGAGGTCACGCCTCGGCTTGGCACTGGTGTCCGGGTATCTGACCGAAACGATTGCGCACGAAGGCTGCGAGGGTGACAATTGGAAGTCAGGGGCCGGGAGTCGGGGCAGGATCGTGCCAGGGCGCGATGCATCGCGCTCCTCTGCGTCCCTGAGCCCTGACTCCTTGTTGTCCTGGGTGTCACGTTGCTGGCCGTAACAGGGATCACGACACGAGCATGACTGATAACGAGCAGACCACACACCTTTTCCTTTCCGGTGCGGACATGGATCCAACCGAGATCCGGAACGCCTATCCCGGCGCCCGGTTTGTCGCCCGGTCGAGGCTCGCCACTGCCGGCGAAGCGTTGCCCCCAGCATATGGCGACCTGGATGGCAGCGAGGTCTGGGGGATTCTCGTCGCGGCACCTTTTCAGCCAGTGAGTGCCACGGTGGATGTCGTTACGGACGACGGCCGCCGGTTCCAGGCGCAACTCGGGCTAGGTGGACTCTTGTGTGGATCTCCGGCCGACGTGCTTGCCGCGGCTCGTTACTGGGAGCTACCGCCGTCGTATATCGCGCGTCTTCGCCCGGTCGTTCAGGCACTCGGTGTGGCCGTAGACGAAGAAGAACCCCGAGACGGCAACTAACCTGGAGAATTCATGATGAATCCGAGCTCGGAGCCAAGCTCAGGCGCTGCGTGCGTTCCGGCCCGTACGACGAGGGGAATTCCTCACTGTGCGCTCCATCCACCCATCCATCCATCCCGCGCTTCGCGAACGCGCTGTGTGAACGGGATGACACCCAAATCACGGCGGCAGTCGTGAACACTATGCCGGTTTCCCGCCTGGACCCGAAATTCCCGCCGTGGTGGCGCCGCACCACGGCAAGGCTGCCCGCGATGACGTTCGGGTTTTGGTTGCTCGTCCGCAGCGGCCCGCGTGCGTGAATTGGGGCGAGGGCCAGCCCTGAACCTGGTGGGGCGCCACCTTTGGCCTATGGTGAAGCGCCCAAGGCGGCGCTTAGAAGCCTATGATTGAAGTAGGCTGATTGCAGGCGGCCGTGAGGCGCCCGCACCAAGCCTGGGGCCACTCGCGATTAGTGGACGTCTTCGAACATGAGTGATCGGCAGGTAGAGCGAACGACGATCCGGTCCGCTGCTGCGACTGGTGTGCTGATGGATATTGACGGCGTCTTGCACGTCAGCTACCAGCCGATCCCCGGAGCGGTGGAGGCGATCCGGGCACTGGCCGAGCGCGGAATTCCTTACCGGTTCCTTACCAACACCACGACGGCCACCCGGCAGTCGCTCTCCGCGTCGCTCGCGGGCATTGGATTGCCTGTCACGGCAGACGATCTGCTCACCGCGCCGGCAGCGACCGTTACCTATCTGAAGCAGGTGTTTCCAGGAGCACGCTGTTATCTGATCGCCAAGGGCGATGTCGCTGAGGAATTCACGGCCGCTGGCATCGAGCTTGCGCCGGATGACGACACAGCGGACGCGGAGGTGGTGGTGATCGGCGGCGCGGAGGAGCGGCTGACGTATGAGCGTCTGAATCGCGCGTTTCGCCTGATCCTGAACGGCGCCCGGTTGATTGCCATGCACCGCAACCGGTGGTGGCGAACGGCTGGCGGCTTGCAGCTTGATAGTGGCCCCTTCATTACGGCGCTCGAGGAAGCCACTGGCACTCGCGCGATCACGATTGGCAAACCAGCGCTTCCTTTCTTCAGGGCGGGCCGGCGGGCGTTAGGACTCCCCTATGCCCGGATCATCATGGTGGGCGATGATGCGCGAAGCGATCTGAAGCCGGCGCGACGGCTTGGCATGCGCACCGTGCTCGTGCGCACCGGGAAGCCGGTCAGCGCCGGCGATGAGGCGATTGCGGATCTCACGCTCGATTCTATCGCCGGGTTGCCACAAGCGCTCGGGCGTTTTGCGGGCTGCTGAGCCTGGCATGACCGCCGGGAGCATGTGCTAGGATGCGGTTGTGATGGGACACGGCTGCTGGTCTCCATGCGAAATCGGCGACTTTGGCCCTGACGCAGTGCTGGTCTGATGGATTCGCGCTGCCGGTCCGTGGAGGAGCCACATCCATGGTTTACAAGGCCACCCAAGATGTTGTCCGTCGTGTGATGCCGCTGCTTGATCAACTGGCGGTCAGGACGGTTGATAAGGCTCGCCTGTTGCAATACCTCTCCGCTCGCACCGGTGAGCAATGGGGCGTTCTCGATTTTCTTGGCGAGATTGAGGACGGGGTGGCCGAACCGGGAGGGACTCGAAGGGTGCTGCTTTTCCGCGACCGGGCCACCGGCGCTGAGCATCGCATCCGGTATCCATCGTGCCTGCCGGAACAGATCGAGGAGCTCGTCCTTGAGGAATATAAGCGCCTGGCAATGGACCAGCCGCTGACGATGATGTCGCAGCAGCTTTTCGACTACCTCTATGCCGAGAGGTATTGCTCCCAGTGCCGGTGGCGTGGCCCGGCGCATGAGCAGATTCACCGGGAGTGTCGCTTCGCTGGCCGGCCAGTGAACTACGAGCCAGTCAACAGCTAATCCGAGATCGGGCAAACGCGGCTGTGTGATCGACCTCGTCCCGTCGCCACAGCTTCAACGGAGCGAGCGCCGTGGGCGGAGAAGCCGGTTGTGCTTCCGGGCCAGACAGTGACGATGCTCGCCTGGTCGCGGCGCTGAGGCGGGGTGATGAGGCGGTGTTCGTCCAGATGATCGAGCGCTACCAAAGCAGCCTGATCCGCATGGCGATGCTCTATGTAGCTGATTGGGACACTGCAGAAGAGGTCGTGCAAGAGACGTGGCTGGGCGTGCTCCGTGGGATTGATCGGTTTGAAGGGCACTCGTCCATCAAGACGTGGATCGTTGGCATCCTCACGAATCGGGCGAAGCGCCGGGGCCAGCGCGAAAAGCGCAGTGTGCCGTTTTCGCGTGCCTGGATCTCAGGCGAGGATGACGAACCGGCGGTGCCGGCCAGTCGTTTCGAGCCGCCAGGGCACCGCTGGGCAGGCCATTGGGTGGCGCCTCCCAGCGATTGGGCGGTGCTTCCAGAAGAGATGGTGCTCGCCCAGGAAGTCCGGGAGACGGTGGAGCGAGTCATAGCCGCTTTGCCGCCAGCACAACGGGAGGTCATCACCTTGCGCGACATTGAAGGATGGCCGGCGGTCGAGGTCTGCCAGGTGCTCCAACTGACTGAGGTCAACCAGCGCGTATTGCTGCACCGGGCACGAGCAAAGGTGCGCCAAGCGTTGGAGCAGCATTTCGGCGAGTGAGCGACGCGCACCATCGAGAAAGGACCGGCTGATCCGTGAGCGCACCTGATCTCACCTGCCAGGAACTGGTCGAGCTGGTGACCGATTATCTTGAGGGTGTCCTGGATGAGCGAGACGTATGGCGATTTGAGGAGCACCTAGCGGATTGCGACGGGTGCGCGTCCTACCTGCGCCAGATGCAAATCACGCTGCGCATCCTCGGTCGCCTCCGGGAGAGCGATGTGCCGCCGGAGGTGCGCGATCGTCTCCTCGTCATCTTCCGACGGTGGAAAGCCGGGCGATAGCGCGCCGTGCAGAGATGTTGCGCATGCCCCTTGCAACGCTACGAGGCGAGAGCCCGCGCCGCACTTGCAATGACGCTGCACGGCTGCCCCGTCAGTCCCGTGCACATGGTCCCGTCCGTGAAGGGATTGGCGCGGCCAGCAGGGATAATGTAGCCTGAATGTGTGCCATCGGGCACATCAGGGACAGGGGCGCCGCGTACCCGTTACCCACGTGGCTGACGGTGGGGACTGCCAGGTTGGCGTCTCCATTTTCATGTTGGGCCAGAACGTGGGAGCACAACCGGCGGGCAGTGTGATGCGCTGAGGAGTAGCTGTGCTGGCGGGTGCATGGAATCCAACGCTGGTGTTGCTGATAGCTGCGCTGGCGGCTGCGCCGCTGACGGCGCTGGCTGGCTTCCGGCGTGCATCGCTGGCCACACCCGTTGCCGTCATCACCACGGCGGTCGCGTTCGCCGCCGCGCTCTGGGGATGGGCACGCGGTGGCCCGGTTCTGGATGCCGCCTGGGCGCCGGCCTGGCACGTGCGACTAACCTTTCACTTGGACGGTCTTGCAACACTCTATGCGGTGCTCGCTACCGGCATCGGCCTGGTGATCGTGCTCTATTCCTCCCGGTATATTCCGCTTCACCTTCAGCATCTTCAACGGCCAGCGGGTGAGATCGTCCGGTTTTATGGCTTCCTGTTGCTGTTCATGGGAGCCATGGTTGGGCTGGTGCTGGCGCAGGACCTCTTCCTGATCTTCCTCTTTTGGGATTTAACGGCGATTGCTTCCTATTTCCTGATTGGCTTCGATACCGAGCAAGAGGACGCGCGGGCCTCCGCACTGATGGCCTTCCTCATCACAGGCACAAGCGCCGTGTGCTTCCTGATCGCATCGCTCCTGCTCTACGGAGCCTATGGCACGTTTTCCCTCCCGGAGCTCATTCAGCGAGCGGCATCCGGCCGCTTGCTCACCACCGCTTGCGTGCTGATCGCGGTGGCGGCGCTTGCCAAGAGCGCCCAAGCTCCGCTCCATTTTTGGTTGCCACGGGCTATGGCCGCGCCGACGCCGGTGTCTGCCTATCTCCATTCGGCAGCTATGGTCGCCGCGGGTGTCTTCCTCCTAGGCAGGACGCTGCCGCTCATTGCCAAGGCGCCTCTTGTGATGGATGGTCTGGTGCTCGTTGGCTTTCTCTCGATGGCCGCCGGTGGCGTGCTGGCGCTGACGAAGAACAACCTCAAGCAAATCCTGGCGTATTCGACGATCTCACAGTATGGCTATGTGGTGGTCATGCTTGGCATCGGTGGTCCTTACGGCGCCGCTGGAGCATCGTTCTACGTTATTGCCCATGCCCTAATGAAGAGTGCGCTGTTTCTCACCGCTGGCGCCGTGACGGAGGCGACTGGGCAAAAGACGCTGAGTGGTGTGGGAGGGCTCTGGCGACGCCTGCCTGTGCTCGCGGCCGGGAGCGGTGCGGCCGCGGCTGGGCTATCTGCTCTTCCCCTGACTGCTGGATTCTTCAAGGACGAGCTGTTTTTCAAAGCCGCGGGGCATGAGGGCAGCCTGATGCGCGTGCTAGCGGTCGCGGGTGCTGCCCTCACCTTCGCCTATACATGGCGATTTTGGGCCGGCGCGTTCCTCGGCCCGCTCCGGACCGAAGCCTCGACGATACCCAGCTTACTGACACTGCCAGTGGCGGCGTTGGGTGCCATCGTGATCGTAGGTGGCATCTGGACTCATCCCTTCGTGCGGCTATCCGAAGAGGCTGCCACCGTGACGGCAGGCCGGCCTGTGCGGATTGATATTGCCTACCATCTTGATCTCCGTGCTGAGAACGTGATGGCGCTGGCTGCCTATACAGTGGGCGCAGCGCTCTTGGTATCCCAGCGCTTCTGGCGACCGGCGGCCTCAGTGGCATCCCTCGCTGCCGCGCGATATGGACCGGAGCGCTGGTATTGGACTGCGCTGGTCGGGCTCAACCGGCTATCTGATCGGTTACATGTGATTGAAGTCCACGATCTTCGCGGCAGGGTCGCGACAATTCTCGCACCGGCGGGCGTACTGGTGGCTGCCGGTGTCGCCGTCACACCCGGTGGCGGCACCTTCAACGTTGGCACGATTACGCGAGGCAACCTGCCCGAACTGGTGATGCTCAGTGTGGCTTCGCTGGCAGCGGTAACTGCGGCGCTCGCCAGCGATCATCTGTCGCTCGCGCTGGTACTTTCTGGAGTCGGGTTTAGCCTCGCTGTCGTCTACGCACTGCTGGGGGCGCCAGATGTTGCTCTGGTGGCGGTGCTTATCGAGACGATCTTCGCGCTGCTGTTCTTTGGAATGCTCACGCTCATTCCCCGTGACGCCGGGCCGGTCACCGTCATCGCACCCGAGCGTGCCGGTGAGCCCCACGCCGAAAACCGCCAGCGAGACGCCGCGCTGGCGATGATTGCAGGCGCACTGGCCTTTGTCGTCGCGTGGGGGATCCTCTCCAAGCCGGCGTCGCTCGAGAGCGTCATCGCCGATCATATTCGGCTCACTCCGGCAGCTCATGGCAAGGATGTCGTGACGGTGATCCTGGCCGATTTCCGCGGACTGGATACGATGGGCGAGATCACCGTAGTCGGCATTGCATTTCTTGGCATCGCCACCTATCTCCGGCGCTGGAGGACGCGATGATGACCGTGATGGCACGGCACATAGCCCGGCTCTTGCTGGCGCCGATCTGGATGGTGGCGCTCGCGATCCTGGTCAAGGGATATGCCGACACCGGCGATGGATTCAGCGCCGGGGTTGTTGCCGCGCTGGGTGTGCTGCTGCAATACCTCGCCCTGGGCTCGCGCCAGGCCACCGCGCTTGTACCCGTGCGTTACGCGCGGGAGCTTGCACTGGCGGGATTGTTGATCGCTCTGGGGGTTACGTTCTTCCCGGTGGTCCGGGGACAGCCCGTGATGACGCATGCGCCAGAGCCGGGAGAGCACGTCGTGCACCTGGGGTCTCTGGAACTGCTGACTGCAGTGCTGTTTGACGTCGGAGTGTTTTTCTTAGTTCTTGGATTCGCCACCGGCGTGATCGATCTCATTGCACGCTCGCGCGAGCGGAGGCCAGCATGACCCTGGTTGTGGCACTCAGTATCGCCGTGCTCTTCGGCGCAGGGGCCTATCTGCTCTTGAAGCACGACCTCATCCGCGTCGTGGCCGGCATGGTGTTGCTGTCGAATGCCGCCAACTTGTTCATTATGTCCTCGGGCCTCACCAAAGGGCAGCCACCAATTCATCCGCTGCGCGCGGATCGGGACGCGAGTGACCCGCTCGTGCAGGCGATGACCTTGACGGCGATCGTCATCGGCTTCGGTGTATCGGCGCTGCTATTAAGCCTGGTCTACCGCGTGTACCAGACCCACCGCTCGGTGGATATCGAGCAACTGGCGGAGGCTGAGGAAGAGGAGACACGGCGACAGGAACTCCTGACCGCGGCCGAGGCGATTCGCCTATCCGAGGAAGCTGCTGCGGCGTCAGCAGACCAGCAAGCACCGGCGACGGGGGGCGAGCGAGCAGGAGGGTAGGGCAGTGCTGTTGGTGCTCCCGCTCGCGGTGTGCTGGTTTGGGGCTGTCGCCCTGGCTATTCTCGATGGCCGGCGACCGGGCGTGGCCTGGATCTCTGTGGCCACACTCACCGCGGCTTTTGCCAGCGCCATCGTGCTGGCCACGGAGGTTTTCACCGGGCAGCCACGCCAGATGGTGGCAGGCGACTGGCCGCCAGGCGTCGGCATCGTGCTCCGAGCCGATGCGCTGGGGGTTATCTTTGCGGTTCTGTGCTTAGGTGTGCTCCTTGCCTCCCTGCTCTTCGAGACGCTGGGCGGCGTGCGGTCGCGGTCATTTCCTTCACTGGTACTCTTCCTGGCAGCGGGACTGACGGGATTATTCCTTACCGGCGATGCCTTCAATTTTTACGTCTTCTTCGAGATCAGCATGATCGCCTCGTATGTGCTGACGGCGTACGGAGAGGAGCGGCGCCAGCTTCGTGCAGCGGCAATCTTCGCTGTGGTGAATCTGCTTGGCTCGACCCTGTTTCTGATCGGCATCGCCGCACTGTACCATGTCACGGGTAGGCTGGATCTCTTCGGCATTAGCTCGCGCATCGTTGAGGTGCCGTCACGGACGGTCGTACTCAGCGCGACGCTGATCTTCGTCGCCTTCGGGGTGAAGCTGGGCTTGTTCCCATTCCATTTCTGGCTCGCCGCAGTCTATACCGGCACCCGGCCGGCGGTGGCGGCAATCCTGAGTGGCGCGGTCGCGAACATTGGCGCCTATGGCCTGTTGCGATTTGGCGGCGAGTTGTTGCCACGGGAGCTTGGCTACAGCGCGCCCGCGCTGGTGATCATCGGCGCTGCCAGCATCCTTTACGGCGCGCTCCAGGCGGTTTCCCGTCTTACGCTGCCGGAAGTGCTGGCCTACTCTTCAATTGGGCAGGCGGGATACATCCTCGTCGCCCTGGGGATCGGTGGACAGGTGGGTTACAGCGCGGCAGTGCTGTTCGCCGTGGTCAATTCATTGAACAAAGCGCTGCTGTTCCTGTCGGAGAACCTGCGGGGCTGGCTCGTCGGCGCGGCGTTCGCAATCGGGGCGATGAGTGTTGCCGGGGTGCCACCGGCGGCAGGATTCGTGAGCAAGGCCGCGTTGTTCCGCGCTGGCATCGCGGAGGACAGCGTCGCGCTGGTCGTCCTCATCTTTGTTGGCGGAGCGCTCTCCCTCGTGTACATGGTGCAAGCCTACCAGCGGCGATTCTGGCAGCCGGACGCGGCTCCTGAAGGCGCGGTGCCGGGAGCGAGCCCCCTGCGAGTCCGGGCCATTGTCGTTGCGCTGGCCTTCCTGATTGTCGCGCTTGGCGTCTGGCCGGAGCCGCTGCTGTCGCTTAGCCGTGACGCGGCGACCGTCCTGCCGCCGGTGCCCGCGGAGCCAGGACGATGATCGCAATGCGTATGGTTGCCATTGGTGCAGCCCTCGTTATCATTTACTGCCTGGCTCTCGCTAGCTTTCAGCCGTGGGACGTTGCTATTGGCGCATGTCTCGCTGCTGGTGTGCTCGCGCTTTTCCGGCCGTATCTATTCGGTCCCATGCACGCCCAGCGAGCCGGCTCTCCACCACTGGCTCGCCGGATGATTATGTTCTTCCCCTATGTGGCGGTCGTCATCGTGGATATCGTCCGCGGCACCTGGACCGTTGCGCTGATCACACTTCATCTGAGGCCGCTGGTGCATCCCGGTATCGTCGCTGTGCCGATTGAGGAGCGCACGCCGCTTGGGGTCACGGTCTCAGCCCTGGCGACGACGCTGTCACCGGGCACGTTTTTAGTGGATATTGACTGGCACCAACGGGTGATGTTGATTCACACCATCGACGCGAGCGATCCAGATCAGCTTCGCGCCAGCATGCGGCACATGTACGAGCGATGGCAGCGCCACGTTTTCCCATAACTGCGCGGTCCAGAAGCCATCAGGGGCGCAACTCGGGTGTCCGGTAGAGCGTCTTGCCAGCAACGCGGATCTCCACATCAACCAAGTATTTCTTCGCTGCTTCGAGATCTGGCTCCACGCCCAGGCCTGGCCGGTCCGGCAGGGAGATGGTGCCGCTGGCATCCGGCTCTAAGTGGTCCCGGGTAATCTCAACGGCAAGCGCCTTGGGCTCCACCGGATACTCGCAGATCACATGCGTTTCGAGTCCAGCGTAGGGATGCAGCGACGCGGCCAGCGCGAGATGCGACGTAAAGGTGTGATTGACATACGTCACACCCTTGTGGCTGGCATATTGCGCGACGTCGTACGCGGGCGTGATGCCGCCAATCCGGCCCGCGTCAATCTGGACGTAGCCGATACCCGCGTAGTCGATCATGTGCCGGGCCATGTAGACATTGTGCGATCCCTCGCCGCCGGCGAGCTTGACCGGAGCACTCTCCTGCGCCAGTGCGCGATACGATTCAAGCGCACCGGAGACAAAGGGCTCTTCAAGCCACGTCGCGCCAAATTCCTTGAGCGCCGGAAGGCGGAGGCGGGCGCGCTCCACGTCGTCCTTCCACACGGTGCCAGCATCAACGAGCAGGATGCCCTCCGGGCCGAGCCCTTCTCGCGCGGCGGCGACCTGATCGCGGTCTGCCTCAACGCTTCCTAGGCCATAAGGTCCCCAGCCGAACTTTGCTGCCCGGTAGCCGAGTTCACGCGCTCGCTTCGCTTTCTGGAGCGTTTCTTGGGGTGTATCGCCAAACAGCACGGAGGCGTAAGGCATTTTGGGGAACGCCCGCTCATAGCCGAGCAGTGCGTAGACCGGCTGCCCAAGGCGTTTGCCGAGCAGATCCCACATCGCAATATCGATGCCGGAGAGGGTGTGATCCGCTTGAAGCAGGTCGAGGCTGTTGGCTCGGACCAGATCGCCGATCCGGCGGATGTCGTCTGGATTTTCCAGGCGCTGCCCGAGCACGGAATCGCGCACGGGTTTGCAGGCGCTGTGGGACATGGGGCAGACGAGGCTGGCGATACTAGTCAGCGGGGACGCCTCGCATTCTCCCCAGCCAACATCAGCACCCGCTTGAATCCGTACCAGGAGGAGATCTTGGCTCCCGTCCCCAATGTCAAGAATCTCTGGCATGGACAGGTAGTAGAAATCAACCGCTTCAATACGTGATCCCATGGTGATGTCTCCATATCCTTCTACGCTGGCGCTACCTGGCGTGTCTCCCGGACGAGCAGGGCCAAGGTCGCCGACGCCGCCACCCCGACAATGGCTAACACGACGGCGCTGCCCTGCAACCCGGCTGCGCCAGCGATGATACCGACAGCGACCGGCCCGAGGAATGCGCCACCGTCACCGATGAGCCGCCACAGTCCGAGAAATTCTCCTGTTGCGCCTTCCGGCGCCAAGTCAGCGCCGAGGGTCATCATCGTGCCAGAGCCTAACCCGTTGCCGAGACCGATGATAGCGGTGGCGAAAAGGAGGCCACTGAACGAGCTTGCCAAGGGAATGAGCGCCACACCGGCGGCCATGACGGCGAAGCTGGGGACAGCAGCGGTTTTCCGGCCGAACCGGTCCATAAGCTGACCAGCGGGGACGAACATGGACACATCAATCAGCGCTGAGATTGTCATAATAAGCCCCACCTGCGCGGGGCTAAGACCAAGGATATCCGCGCCATACACCGGTACAAGAAAAAGGCGCCCGGCGCGGATCATCTGCGCCAGGGTTTGGGCGATGGCCGCCGCAGCGAGATCCCGGCGGTTTTGCCGCAGGACGACCGCCACGACGCGCCATCGTCCCCGGCCAGTGCTGTTGGCTGGCTGTGCTGAGGAGTGCGGGATAAACCGGATGGCGAGTGCCAATGCGAGCGTTGCCAAGAGCCCGGCGGCAACGAACGATGCTCGGTAGCTGAGCCAGGCCGCGAGCGCGCCACCCACCGCCGGACCGGCAAAGGTGCCAATGCGGTTGATGCCGCCGAAGACCGAGATCGCGCGCCCTCGCTCGTCAATGGGGACGGCGGTGGCAATCAACGCGTGGCGGGAGAGGCCCCACATGGCGGTACCAATCCCGGCCACGACGCGGGCGGCGAGGAGCAATGGATAGTGCTCGATGAACGCGAGCGCCAGTGTGCTGAGCGCGACGAGGGCGGTGCCCATGGTCATGGTCTGGCGCAAGCCCAGCCGCCCGACGAGCGCACCTGCTGGCACGTCGGTTGCCAGGGTACCAAGGGCCGCCGCAGCCACGGCGAGACTGACAAGAGTGTAGGAGACGCCGAACGTGGCGGCATAGAGGGGGAGCGTGGCGATGAGCACCCCCTGGCCGAAGGCGAGGAGCCCTGCTGGAGCGTATACCGCCAGCAAGAGTCCTGCATCAAATGGTCCGCGCCGCTGCCGTGATCCTGTCACCGCCACCAACCGTCATCCACCGATCCGGCAGTCTCGCATGTTCACATTGTGCTCGCAATTCCTATTGCATGGCTGGAGCGGTGACGTTTTGTGGCGGATGCGCCAAGATGCTGCCACGTACAATGACCCCATGATGTCGCGTTTCCGGCTCCTCGCACCGCGAGCAATCTGGAGGAATGGTGACGTCCGGGCACTAGGGGCGCTTGGCCTGGTGAGTGCGGTCACACTGTGGAATCGTTTTGCATTCGATTCCTGGCTTGCCGGGCTGGATATCGCAACCTTCCTCTTGCCGTGGTACATCCATCTTGGCGAGCGATTGCGCAGCCTCGATCACCCAGGCTGGAATCCGCATCTTTTCAGCGGAACGCCTTTTGCCGGCGATCCGCAGTCGGGGTGGATATATCTGCCCGCCATGCTGGCTTTCGTCATCACACCGTCCGCGACAGGATTCAAGATGATGGTGGCGATGCACGTCATCATCGCCGCCGTGGGGCTGTACGCGCTCGCGCGGGTCCTGGGCATGCGCCCGATTGCCGCGCTCATCGCTGCCACGGTCTATCTGACTGGTCCCTTCCTCCACTGGAATACCTACTGCTGCATGATCTTCGGGCAATTTGCCACCTGGGCGCCGGTCATGCTGCTCGGCATCGAGCTCGCCGTGCGCTCGCGCCAGTGGGGTAGCCGGTGGGTGTGGTCGCTTGTCGCTGGCTTCGCGTTGAGCCAGATCTTGGCAAGCTGCATGGGGCAGGGGGCGCTCTTTGCTCTGCTGCTGACCGGCTCCTATCTGGTGTACCGTGCCTGCTTCGCTGGACAAGGGAGTACCAGATGGCGCGACCGGCTGGCGGTCGCCGCGGTAACGGGCTTCGCGGTGGTGGCGCTTGGCGCTGCCTTCGGCGCTGGCGGGCTCTGGCCGCGCTTCGAAGTCAACGCCGTTGCCAACCTCGCGGGCGGAGATTCCTCCGCGCTTGGTCCGTCGGGAGCAAACAATCCCCATGGACACCTGCTCAGCTCGTGCTCCAGATTGCTGGGAGCGGCCACGGCTGGCGAAAGTCGGCGACCGGCGGAGCCGTCATTGTCTTGGCCTTGCTTCCGCCGATCGTGGCCGGGCGGCGCTTTGCTGTCCCGTCCTTCGCTGGTCTGGTGCTTGTGTCGCTCGTGCTCACCCAGGACACCACGCCGGTACATCGCCTCTACTATCTGATCCCACGCTTTCGCGTGCTGCACGAGCATGACCCGTGGCGGATCATCGCTCTGCCGCTCCAGGTCCGGCACTCCTTTCCGGCGCAACGGTGGAAGTGTTGCTGGGTCAACGCTTGCCCCGGCGGTTGATCCCCGCTGTGCTGTTGTCCGTTGTCGTTGTGGCAATCGCAGCAGAAAGCGCTGCTGGCTGGGCCGAGATCGGATGGGCGCCGTTTCTGGCGGCTGGCTTTGCCACCATCGTGATGCTCTGGTGGTTGCTGCTTGGCCAGCACGCAGCGCCGCAGCAGCGCCTAAGCGCCGTAGCGCTGCTGCTTGCCACGGTGGTCCTCCAACCAGCCGGTCTGGAACGGTGCCCGACCCCCGGCATGCCTGGATCGTGCATGAGATCCAGCAATTATCGCAGGCGGAGGCGCTGGCGCAGCTTGCATCTGGAGCCGTCGATCCCTATCGGACGGCGCTCGTTGAGGCTCCAGTGGCTCTGCCGTCTGGATCACCGCCGGTGGATCCTGCGCAGGAATCCGTGCGTATCGTTGCCTACGAGCCCGACGCGATCACCATTGACGTAACGACGCCGGCGCGAGGGTTGCTCGTCCTCAGCGAGACCTATGCGCCAGGGTGGAGCGCGACCGCCGGTGGACGGCCCGCGCCGGTCGTCCCGGTTGACGGTCGGTTGCGCGGCATTCCCCTTGCAGAGGGGAGGAGCGTCGTTCATCTCGTGTACCGTCCTATGGCGCTCTGGCTTGGCACGGCAATCAGCATGGCAACAATGGTTATCTTCCTGATGACGGGTGTGTTTGCTGGTCTCCGGCGGCGGTGAAGGAGACCGTTGGGAGATTCCGGGCGAAGACGGGGTTTTCTGCTCGTCGCGCCGGCCAGCGCTTGACAGGGCCGGGTGGTGCCGTCAAGCTGAGCGAGCGCGAGATGGGTTCGTGCATGAGAAAGGTTATAGGAGAGGATTTGTGCCAGTGATCGCACTGTCTCTGCTCGCGGGATTGGCCCCAATCGCTGGGCTTGCACTGCCGGCGGCATCTGGGCCAGGCAGCGCGCCATTGCCGGTTACCGAGGCCTCTGCCAGCGTGCCGAAGCCGGACGAGACGCCGGAGCCCCCGCCGGTTGTGCGGCGTCACGAGATCACGCTCGGCGACAAGCGCCTGGCCTACGAGACGACGACCGGGATGATGCCGCTCCGGAACGAACGTGGCGAGATTGAGGCACGGCTGTTCTTTGTGGCTTACACGCTGGAGAGCCCTGCGCCACGGCACAACCGGCCGCTCATGTTCTCATTCAATGGTGGCCCGGGCTCGTCGTCGGTCTGGCTCCACCTGGGTGGCCTCGCGCCCCGGCGGGTGCGCATGGTTGATGATGGGGCGATGCCCGCTCCGCCATTTCAGCTTATCGACAATGCGCAAACGTGGCTGGAATTTACCGATCTGGTGTTCATTGACCCGGTGGACACCGGCTATTCACGGGCGACAACGCCGGAGCTTGCCAAGCAGTTTTGCGGCGTCCAGAAGGACATCGAGTCAGTGGGGGAGTTCATCCGCCTGTACCTGACGCGTTACCAGCGGTGGGCCTCACCCCTCTTCCTTGTCGGTGAAAGCTATGGCACGTTTCGGGCTGCGGGCCTTGCCGGATACTTGATCGAGCGTGGCATCGCCCTCAATGGCATCGTTCTGGTATCCAGCATCCTTGATCTAATGACCGCCCGCTTCGATCCGGGCAACGATCTTCCAGCGATGCTCTATGTGCCGAGCTACGCCGCGACGGCCTGGTATCATCGTCGCCTTCCCGAGGAACTCCAGCAGCGAGCACTTCCTGATGTGCTTGCCGAGGTCGAGGAGTGGGCTTCCTCGACGTTCCCCATCGCTTTGGCAAAAGGGGCACATCTGAGTCAGGACGAGCGCGCTGCCGTTGCGGAACGGCTGTCCCGGTACACTGGGCTTTCGCGCCAGTATGTCGAGTTGAGCAATTTCCGCGTGGAGATCAACCGGTTCTGCCAGGAGTTGCTGCGCGACGAGGGGCGCATCGTTGGCCGGCTCGACAGCCGGTTCACCGGTTTCGCTGTTGACGCGGTGAACGATTCGCCGGAGTTTGACCCCAGCCTCGCGGCAATACGCCCTCCCTTTACCATGGCCTTGAATGAGTACATCCGGCGGGAATTGGGTTACGAGACGGACTCGGAGTACCACATCTTACGCAGTCTTGAATGGGACTGGGGATCGGCGCGAGAAGGCTATCCGAAGACGGCGCATGCACTCGAGGCAGCATTTGCGAAGAATCCATACCTTCACTTGTTTGTTGCCTCTGGCTATTTCGACCTTGCTACGCCCTATTTTGCGACGCGGTACACGCTGTCGCATCTGGCGCTTGATCCGGCGGTGCGGGCGCAAATCCAGACCGCAGACTATCCAGTGGGTCACATGGTTTACCTGGACAAAGGCGTGCTGACGCGGCTTCAACAGGACGTTGCGGCGTTTGTCGCTGCGGCGACGTCGGTGTCCGACCGGCCGCTTAGCCGATAGCTGTCAGCGGTCAGTTTTCAGCCGTCAGGGTTGGTACTGGCAGGGAAGGAGTCAGGAGCCAGTCATAGGGGTCAGGAGTCGGGAGCCGGTAATGAGGGCGAGGGGTTAGGGAGAAGAAAGCCTTGAGCTTCGAGTGATCCGCCGTCAGCGATCCGGAGTGAGGGTGGGTATTGGGGTGCGATGCAGCTCGCCGGGCCCATCGCCCCGGAGGGCCGGTGATCAATGCGTTCGGGCAGGCACGGCGCTTAGCTCCAGGCAGGCTAAGGCTCACGAAGCCCCGCCGGGGCTCGGGAGGACCGCGGGAGGCACAGGTCCCTCCCCTCCGATTCCCTCAATCCCAACGCCCGCGTTTCGCGAACGCGATGGCGCAAACGACGCGCAACTCGCGCACCTCCCCACCCCATTGGGCTCCAGCTTTTATCCCCATGACTGCCTCGCGGCTCTCTTGTGCATCCTGCGAGGGCGCGGTAGCATCCCGCGCTGAGCAAGGCCACGTAATGGGGTCGGGCGTGCCCGTTGACTGGCGGTGGTGCGGAAGCGATGAGGATGACGCATGGAGCGGGTTGAGGGATACATCACGGTTGACCATGGTCGGGTATGGTTCGAGAGCATCGGTGACGGAGATCAGCCGGCACTGCTGCTGCTCCACGGCGGTCCTGGTGCTCCCTCGGATTATTTGATCCCGTTAATGGAGCCGCTCGCTGCCGAGGGCTTTCGCGTTGTCCGCTATGACCAGCTCGGCTCCCGCCGCTCCGACAAGCCGGAGGATACGTCCATTTGGCAGGTGCCTCGCTTTGTGGAGGAGGTTGAGACTGTCCGGCGGGCGCTCGGACTCAGGCAGATGCATCTCCTCGGACAGTCGTGGGGAGCGTTCCTGGCCCTGGAGTATGCGCTGAACTATCAGGACCGGCTCCAGAGCCTAGTGCTGTACAGCGGGGCGGCCAGCACAGCCGAGTGCGTAGCCGGCATGAATGCGCTGCGTGCGCAGCTTCCGGCGGAGACGCTCGCCACGCTCTCGCGGTTCGAGGCTCTCGGCGATTACGAGCACCCAGATTACAAGGCGGCCGTTGATGTCCTCTATAAACGACACCTTTGTCGCTTGGATCCCTGGCCGGAGCTGCTGGAGGAGTCCTCAGCGCATATGGCCAAACCGGTTTACGAGACGATGTGGGGGCCGAACGAGTTCCGGTGCACGGGTAATCTGATGTCGTGGGATCGAACGAGCTGCCTGGGCGACATCCGCACGCCGACGTTGATCCTCTGCGGCCGGTATGACGAGGTGGTGCCGCAGTGCTCGGAGACGATGCATCGCGGCATACCTGGCTCCGAATTCGTGATCTTCGAAGAGAGCTCACATCTGGCGCATTTTGAGGAGCCGGAACGGTTCTTTACGGTCTTGCGCGCCTTCTACAAGCGGGTCAGGCGGCCTGAGGCGGGGATCGCTGCCTAGGCGTGCGCCGCCTCGTACGAAGTACAATGCGTTACCCCTGCGCTTAACATGCGTGGGGTGGCCAAGCGTCGCATTTGGAGCCAGCTCGGCAGTCCCGTGCCATCGCGACGAGGGTCCGCCCATGAGAGTGTTCCGCAGGGTGGCCTTGCTCACTCCGACGGTCAGCGCGGTGATTATCGCTGGCGGTATGGCCGCGGTGCTGGCGTACTTGGTGTTGCCCTCGGTGGGCCGCGGTCCATCGCCGATCCCACTCCGTCCAAGCTCGATTCCAGCGCCTGACATCGCAGAGATCACCGTGACGGCCACCAGCACCCTGTTACGCGACCCTCCGAAGCGTGTGGACTCACCGTCCCCTACGCGGGATGACACGTCGCAAAGCGCCTTCCTGCTCCAGGAGCCTCCCAAGAACACGGCAACGCCAAGCCCGACACCCCGGCACATCAGGCGTCCTCCGACGGCAACCGCAACGCCGAGCCCAAGTCAGGCGCCACTTTCGTGGCCAGCAGACGACGTTCCGGATGATGACGGCATCGTTGCCGGCGGGGTTCCAACAGCCACGAGCGCGCCTAGCCGCCCGGCCGCGACCAGAGCCGTGGTGTACACGCCGGCCCCGACCGTGCAGCCACGGTCCACGCCCCGTCCGACGGTAACGCCGCGGAGCGCGCCTTCTGCCACGGCGTTCGTTCTGCCAACGGCGACACCGACCAGTTCTCCCACCCCACCCGCGGTAACCAAAGCGCCTGCCACCCCGACGCCGACGTTATCGCCGGTTCCGCCGGCCGCGACGCTGACACCCTCAGCCGTTGCGACGGATACCCCGATTCCGACCATGGTACCGTCATTCACACCGGTACCAACGGCTACTGCAACACTCCTCCCATCGGAGACGCCTGTGCCAACCGCCACGCCGACGCGGATTCCCAAACCGACCCGGCCACCGCGTCCAGAGCGAACGCCCACGCCGGTACCCACATCCACGCCGGAGCCAACGGCCCCTGCTCAGCCTGATTAGCTCGCGGCCAGCGTCTGCTCCGAGCCGAGCGCCATCAGCACCCCTTCGACCAGACCGAATGCGCCAGTGAGCATCATGTCGCCATGCGGTGCAGCTTCGTGGTACCCAAGAGGCCGGGCAATGGCTCGGTTAGGCCCGGTGACAGCGACGAATGAAAATGGGCCATCGGTGAAGTAACTCGGGTCTAGTGCCGCGCCGTGACCATCGAATTCCTGGGTGAAGGTCGCGCTGTCGAGTTTCCCCAGCCGGAGGCGCTCTACGAGATCGGCGATGATCTGGGCGGTGATGCCTCCGGTGTGGTGCTCAAAGAGACCGTACAGACGCCGGCCTTTGACCAGGGTAGCGAAGGTGTGCATGTTGCCAACGTTGACCAAGATTGCGCCTTCCTCACGCACGGCTCGGGCGACGATGGGATCGCCGAGGGCGCCGAGCACAGCGGCTGCGCCGGTGTCCATGAGATACGCTCCGGGAACGGTCGATTGCACCGCGGCCATGCGGGTCATGCCCGGCGGCGGCTGGCGATAGACCATGCCCGCGAGTGCCCCGCCTCGCTCGACCAGACTCTGTAAATAGGCGAAGCGGACCTCGTTGTTGCCGGCGCCTGGGCGATAGCCGTGGTCCTGGACAGCGATCGCGACCAGGGGCGGAATGGTGACGCCAAAGGGCTGCAACGCACTGGCGAGGGCATCGAGATCCACATCTTTCAGCTCGACAGTCACCGCGCCTTCCGGCGCCTGCTCGGCCAGGCGAATGCCGAGGTGCGTGACCCGGGTGAGGTCGTTATGGATGGTGCGGGCAGCAGCCGGCGTTGCGGTGACGGGCAGACCGGCTGCCAGATGCGCGCGGACAGCCTCGCTGGACGCTCCGCCGCCCATAAGCGTGCCCGTGAGATGAAGCGGGCGTCCGGCCACGGTGACTTCGCGGATTCGCCGGGCCACAATCTGGGTTTGGGAAGGGAGGACGAGCTTGACGCAATTCTCCGGCGCCCGGTCGCTCTCGTAGATCAGGATATCCTGCGTCCCAGCGCCAACGTCGATCGCAAGGATGCGCAATGGATGCATCTCCAAAGGTTGGGTTCGCTGACGTTCTTGCAAGCCTGGCACTCGCGAGCATCAACGAGACGGCGGGAGCAAGGCCGGTGCCTGCTCATGGGCAAGCATGGCGGGAGTTGTGTCGCCGGTCAAGCTGAGTTCGCCCATGAGGCGTGGTGCTGCGTTATCTGGGGGTCTTCTCGGACGGCAAGATCTCGACGATTCCATGGCGCACGGCTAGGACCAGCGCATGCAGGCGCGACTCCGCGTTGAGCTTATGGAGAATGTTGACCATGTGCGTCCGGACAGTTTCGTGGCTGATGCTCAAACGGTTGGCGATTTCCCGGTCGCTGAGCCCATCAGAAAGCGCTTGGAGAACCTGGCGCTCCCGTGATGTGATCTGATCAAAGGCATGCTTGGTGGTCGTCCATTCGTTGCGGTAATGACTTGCAAGGCGGAGAAGGTCCACAATCTCCTGGGCAGGAAGTAACTCCTCGCCCCGCCGCGCGCGGAGGATGCTGTCAATAATGTCGTCCACCGAAGCGGCTTTGTGAAGGACGCCAACGGCGCCGGCCTCGACCGCTCGGGCGAGACTCAGGCGGTCGCTGGAGGCTGTGAGCACGATGACACGCGGCAGTTGGCCACAGTCGTTGGGCAACTGAGTCAGCAGATGGACAACATCGACGCCGTTACCGTCCGGCAATTGCAGGTCCACGAGCGCGACATCAATCCCACCCTGCCGGTGCTGAGTTTCAATGGCTCGCTTGGCTTCCGCAATGCTTCCTGCTTGAGCAACAACGTGGATGGCGCTGACGCGTTCCAGAACCACTGCCAGCGCTTCACGGAAACAGGAATGGTCTTCAACAAGGAGCACGCGAGTCATTGAACTGCTGCACATGGCGCTGGTGTCCTTTCTTGGACGGCGGATGCTGGCGGGTCTGCCACAGCCAGTTCAAACGCAAACGTCGCCCCACCGCCGGGCGTCTGCGCAAGCGCGAGGTCGCTGCCGTGCGCCCGCACGATGGCGCGCGCTAAATACAGACCGATCCCCATGCCAGGTATTCCCGAGTTCTGGTGTTGTCCCCGCTCGAACTTCTGGAAGATCCGGTCGGCGTCTTCAGGATTGATCCCCGAGCCATGATCGATGACGGCGATGTGGACGCGATTGTGATGTTTCTTGATACCGACTTCGATCAGGCTGCCTGGCGGACTGTACTTGACAGCGTTGGCCAGGAGATTGCGCAGGACTTGCATCATGCGTTCTGCGTCTGCCCAAACCCAGGTATTATCGAGCTCCGGCCAGAGCACGGGGTGAGCGCTGGCGAATGTTTGCCCGTAATTCTGTGCAGCCCTGACGATTTCTCGGAGCGGCACAGGACGCTTAACGACGGGGATATCGCCCGCGCTGGCTGTGCTCAAGAGTTGCGCATCGCGAATCAGCGCACTGAGATAGGAGAGCTCCAGGTCTATCGCATTTACGATCTGGCAAAGATCGTCGCGCGACCAGTCAGGTGCCTTGAGGCGAGCGACCAGGACGCGCATGGTTGCGACCGGAGCGGCGAGCTCATGCGCCAAAGAGGCTACGGCGTCACGGCGCTCTTGCGGTCCTTCAGGCATATGCGGGGCCGGTGCAGAGACAGGGCGAAGGAGGTGCTGTGGAGCAACGCGTCTTCCTAATGCCAGCCGGGCACGTCTTAGCCAGCGTTGCAGGCGCGTGTGGGTGATGGATGCGCGCTCCTCATTGCGAGGAGCAGATTGGGAGCACACGGCCACTCCCTCTTTCCACGCAGATGGTTATTGGAGCTCGGTAAGGATTGAGGGAAGGGAGCTATGCTGATGAGTTTCCTGCTCTCCGATCCCTTGCCATGGGCCCAGCCGCCGGACAACCCCCGTGATTCCTCCCGTAACCAACATTCCTAGCACCTTTATCCTAGTAACAGCGTAGTCGCGGCGCAATTGTACGTACATGCAGAATTATCATTTCTGCATGTTCGTTCTTGACGATCATAGAGAACCGTTCAAAGAGCAAGAATTTTTCCATATTTTCGGGCGATATTCTCCGGGATGGACGGGACGCCGGTTAGGCGGAGGGAGCTGGCTTTGGGCCGTGATTGCCCAGCGAATGAGTCGCGGTGTGGGAGGCTAAGGTGGGGGGGCTCACACCTCGTCCGGGCGCAGGGCTGGCGGGCGAGGTGGCTTCCGCTCGATGCCGATGCTGGCGTCGTAGGCGCGGCGCCGGGCAGGGTCGCTGAGGACTTCCTTTGCAGCGATCAGCTCCCGCATGCGCTCTGCCGCGTCCGGGGCCGTTGAGCGGTCCGGATGATATTTCATTGCCAGGCGCTTGAATGCGGCCTCAATGACCTCGGGCTCCGCGTCGGGATCGACCTGGAGCACCTGATACAGCGTGCGGCCGGCAGGCTTTCCCGAAGGCGCATTCGCGGGCAAGCGCGCAACATAATCCGCAAGCTGGTCGGCGCTGATGAGCCGCTGCTTGAGCTCGGCTTCGTGCTCCTTGGGCATAGCAAACCGGACGCCGCAGGCGCGGCATTCGAGCACGTGTTGGGAGCCCATGGGAACGGCGAGGAGGACATTGACGGTGAGGCGCCGCTTGGCCTGGTAGACGGTGAAGATGCCCTGGGCGCCGCATTGCGGGCAGCGTCCAGCGACATATCCCACGTGAGCGATGTCTTCCCGGCTGCCAAGGAATACCACCTGACGCCACCTTTCGTACCCTGTCAACTGTAGCGCATTCCCCGCGTGGGGGTAGGGAGGGAGTCGTCGTGAGCAAGCCGGGACGTCTTTGCCCTCGTGGCGTCGCCGTGGCGAGCGCTTAAGGACGATGAGATCGCCTGTTCAACGTGGCATCTGTCCCAGGAACCCTAGGACAAGTGCTTGCTTGGTCAGCCAGGGACAAAGAGCGGAATCTCGCTCTCCTCGTCGCGCACGACAGGTTCGGATGGAATGCCAAATTCGGTGGCGATGGCGTCGCCGAGCTGATTGACCTGCTCGCGGAAGAATCCCATCGTCGAAAAGACGATTTTGCCGTCTGGCCGGATCAGATAGACGGTTGGGGTTGCGAAGATGTCGAACAGCCGGGAGACAGGATACTCATCACCCTCAACGAGCAAGGGAAAGGTGATGCCGTAGCGGCGAGCGAAGGAGCGGGTGATGTTCGCCGAGTCTTGGGCGATGCCGAGCACGGTCAGTCCCAGCGCACCATAGCGCTGGTGCAGGCGCTCGAGGATTGGGAACATCGTCTTGCTCGCAGCGCAGGAGCTCTTGTAGATGCCGAGGAGGACGGGACCGCGCTGCAATGCTTCGCTGATGCGATAGACGCGCCCCTCCGCGTCGGATAGCGCCAGGTCGAGTGGTGGGGCCAGTGCGCCGGTATCGAGTGGTGCCACGAGTCAAATCCCTCCTTCCGTCTCCGTCCTCAACGGCTCATGCTACATGGGGAGGTCAGGTCAAGCAAGTCGCGGTCCGGGTCTGCGACGCCCGGTCAGCAGCGTAGGCGAGCTGGAGCAATCAGCCGTACACTTGGGATGCGAGACGGCCATTCGGGGAAGAGGAGGGCGGCATGACCGGGCGGGAAGGTGCAAAGCGGTTCTCCCGGCGTCAGTGGTGGCTGGTGGTTGTGCTGTTCCTGCTCCTGCCTCTCGGCGCGGCCAGAGCGTGGCAGCTTGGCCCACCGGGTGGCTCGCCCGCGACGGGGAGCGCCCAAGTGGTGACTCAGGGTGTTGCCAAATTGTCAGGTGAGCAGGTGGTCTGGCGGCTTGTGGAGCGGCAGGCGCCGCCGCGTGGGGTGGCCCGGGCGGCGCGGCGAAATCTGGGCTTTGTCCTTGCGAGCGACGAGCCGATTCTCTTGACAAACCAGACCTCGGCTGGTCTTGAGGATGTCGCGCGCCTGGCGCCTGGCGAGGCATATCTGGTGAAAGATGGCACGCGGCAGGCGCGGGCGAGCCTGACCGGTCGGCCGGTGAGCTACTTCGCCTTGGAGCTGGTGCCGGCCGATCAAGCGACGAACATCGGCGCCGGGCGGCTCCTGTTTGTCACCGATCCGTTTGCCGCCCCGCCAGGGGAGCGTGACCTCGATCTCGTGCGGAATGTGCTTCAGGTTGGCGAGGAGGCGACCTTGCCAGACACCGGCGCGCCGGTGGTGGTGCTGGCGACCGATGGAGCGATTGAGATTGTTCCGGGCGGAGGGCGCGCGCGGACCCTGCAAGCGGGCGAGAGCGCCCGGTTCGACCCTGGTGAGCTCGCGATCAAGGCGGTCGAGCCGAGCGCGGACGCGAGCCGCACCGCGAAACGGATGCCGCTTGCTCAGGGCGTGAGCGGCGCAGCGTACGTTGTGGCCGTGATCGGGCCGGAGATTCCGCCACCGCCGACTCCCACGCCTGTGCCTACCTCGACGCCGGTCCCGACGGCGACTCCCCAACCCAGCCCGCCGGGTGGCCAGCTTGCAATCACCGTCTGGAACTGCCCAGAAGGCATGACGGTTGAAACCCTCGTTGGCGATTTCTGCGATCTGGCCCAGGGCGGATTCGACGTCGTCTTGACCTTGCCGGATGGGAGCCAGCTCACCCTCGCGGACGCGACGACGGACGGCTTACGGTACACCTGGACGGGGTTGCCGCTCGGAACCTATCTCCTGGTGGAGTCGCCATTGCCGCCGGGCTATGAAACGTACTTCATCCCCGGCTCGGCGGCCGTCGGCGGCTCGCCCGATACGGGGTATTCCATCACGCTCGACGCCTCGGCGCCCGCTCTGGAGCTTTCCATCTTCAATTTCCTGCCAGCGGCGACTGGCAGCGTGACCGTGCTGGTCTATGCCTGCCCGCCGGGCGTGACCCAGGGACAGGAATCGCCGGCCACCTGCCCGCCGATGCGAACCGGCGGCTACGACTTTCAGTTGAGCGGGCCAGGGCTGCCGTCGCCCTTGACCGTGGCGAACGCCTCGCCGGTGCCGGGCGGGTTTGTCTGGACGGATGTGCCACTTGGACCCTATGGGTTAGCGCAGACGGTGTTGCCGCCTGGTTTCGGCGCGTACAGCATTCCGGGACTGCCGTACGATCAGGCGTCGGGGAGGTATCAGCTTCAGGTTGGCCCGAGCCAAAGGGACGTCACCGTTGCGGTGTACGACTACGAGACGATCACGTGAGGAGGCGGGGTGACCCTCACCACCAACCCCCTCTCCCACGGTTGGGAGAGGAGAAATTCGGGAGGGGAGGCGCCGGTGGCCTCCCGAACCCCTCGAACGGCAGACCGCCGTGTCTGCTCTAGCCCGAACAGGAGGTGTGACGATGGAAACGCGGCGACTTGGCAAGACAGGCCACCAGAGCACGGTGGTGACCTTTGGCGCCTATGCGATTGGGCATCTGCCGCAGCATGACGCCGACCGGGTGATCGAGGAGGCGCTGGCGCGGGGGATCAATCATTTCGACATCGCGCCGACCTACGGTGAGGCCGAGTTGCGCCTGGGCTCGTATCTCAAGCGTCACCCGCAGCCAGACCTGTTCATCTCCTGCAAGACGCAGCAACGGAGCCGCGAGGGGGCGCGGGAGGAGCTATTGCGGACGCTGGAGCGCCTCGGCCGCGACCGCTTCGATCTCTACCAGCTCCACGCGGTCTGCACCATCGCCGATCTCGAAGCGTGCTTCGCGCCGGGCGGCTCGATGGAGGCGATCCTGCAAGCACGGGAGGAGGGCTTGGTCGGGCCGGTCGGCATCACCGGCCATGGCTGGGCAGCGCCAGCGACGCACCGCGCCGCCTTGGACCGGTTCGACTTCGCGACCGTGATGACGAGCTGCAATGCCTTTATGGCTGCCAATCCCACGTTCCGGCGGGATTGGGACGAGCTCCTCGCCGCCTGTGCCGCGCGGGACGTTGGGATTCACGTCCTGAAAGCGACGGCGAAGGGACCCTGGGGCAACCGGACGCCGGCGTACAACACGTGGTACGAGCCGCTGACCGACCAGGCCGCCGTGGACCAGGCGATTGCGTTTGTTCTTCGCTAGCCGGTGACCACCCTGTGCAGCGCCGGGGATGCGCGCCTGCTGGCCGGTATCTGCGACGCCGCTGAGCGCTGGCGCGAGGTGCCTGTTCCCGACCCCGCCAGCTTTATCACTGCCACCGCCGCGGGCGACATCTTCGCGGAGGTGTGATCCCCAACCGATGAACCGCGCATCGTCATTCCCGATGTAACGCCAGCCAGGCTGCCTGAGACTCTCCAGACGGGCTGAGCGCCACACCGTCGCAGACACACTGGAGGAAGATGATGAACGCACGTTTCTTGTCCCGCCGCCGCTTTCTGGGCGCCGCCGCTGCCGCGTGCTACGTGGCCGGCGGATCATCGCGCGCTGCTCGCGCCGCGGAAGCGGTCTGGACAGCCATCGAGGCGGAGCAGCCAGGGCCGTCTGCCCGCTGGGACCACACGATTGTCGCTGATGAGACGGCGCGGCATCTCGTTCTGTTCGGTGGCCGGGACGGCAACGGCGTCCCGTTGGGCGATGCCTGGCGGTTCGACCTGCGGCGCGCTGCCTGGGAGCCGATCGCGGGGCAGGGAGAGGCTCCGGCGGCTCGCTTCGGGCACGCCATGGCCGTGGACCCTGTGGCTCGCGCCGTCTACCTCTTCGGCGGTCAAAGCGGCGACCAGTTCTTCAACGACGTCTGGCAGCTCGATCTGGCAACCGGAGCCTGGACATTCCTCCATGACGGGAGCGATCCTGCTCCGGCTCCACGCTACGGATTGGGAGCCGTGCGCGACGCCAGCGGCCGCATCATTATTTCCCACGGTTTTACGTTTGCGGGACGCTTCGATGATACCTGGGCTTTCGATCCGCTGACGCGCGCCTGGACCGATATCACCCCGCCCGCGGGACAGCGGCCGCTGAAGCGCTGCCTGCACGAGCAGCTCTGGCTACCGGGGGAGAAGCGCATGCTTCTGTATGGTGGCTGCTCCTCTGGATTTGGTCCGTGCCCGCAAGGCGATGTGTGGGCGCTTGATCCGGTCGGAGGCCAGTGGACGGAGCTGACACCTGAGAATGGCCCGCCGGCACGCTCGAACCCCGCACTGGCATGGCACCGCCCTTCGAGCACGGTGGTGCTCATTGGCGGTTTAACGGACACCGGCTATCGCGACGACCTTTGGATCGGAGCGCTGACCGGCGATCGCTTCAGGTGGACGCACGTCACGGTGAATGGCGCGGCGCCCTCGCCCCGGTCCAGCCACGACGCGGTCGTCAGCAACGGCCGCCTGTATCTCTTTGGTGGACAGAGTGCTGCCGGTCCCCTGGCCGATCTCTGGAAGCTCCGGCTGGAGATCCCCTGATCCCTCGGGGCAGCATCAACGGAAGAGGATCGCCCCGGCGCCAAGATCGTTAGGCTGGCGCCTGGAGGAGCAACGCCGGAGCGCCAGTTGGCGTTCTCCTATTCGTCAATCACGGTTGCGCCGGGGGTGAGGATGGAGAGATGCGTGAAGTCCTCGCCCGGCTGGGCGCCATGCCAGTGGCGTTCTCCGGCCGGAATGAGCACGATGTCGCCGGGGCCAATTTCGCGCATCTCCGCTTCGGTGGCGATGATGCCCCGTCCATGGGTCACGATCAGCACCTGGTCCACATGGTGATGGTGGAGCTTGTTGCGAGCGCCGTTGAGGAAGGTGATCGACGTCACCCGCAGAAGGGTGGCATCGGTGTCGGAGACGATGTTTTGCCGTAACACGTTGCCGGCGAAAATCGCTGAGCGATCAGGGACGGCGGCCGTCGGATCCTGGCGGATAATGCGCATTGGCGATCCTCACTTCGTGCGCGAGATCAGCCGAGCGTGGCCTCGCGTGCAACCCGTAGGCACTGACTGCGTGCAGATGATACAGGACTGGGCCGCGATCCACGTGATGAATCGCCAGACGTTCCAAGAGAGGGGCCAGCAAGCAAGGCAGCGGTGGCTCAGGACGCTGCCGGCGCTGTGGCACGGGCTCACGCCGGTTCTGAATGGCGTAGGGCTCTATGGCCCACCAGGTCCCTGGTACTGGCGCGCCAGCTCCTCAAGCCGCTCCAAATAGGCGCGTTCTTCTTCCGGGGTCATCGCTGCCAGATCTTCACGCAGCGCTTCATTCGGCATTTCCCCATCGAGAAACCGGAACGCGACTGGCGGCAAGGGCTCTTCGGCGCCAGATTCGGCGGTTGGAGCAGGTGATGGAGCAATCGGAGGCTCAGACATCGGCACCCTCACGACTGGCCAGGTCACGGCCAACGATGCGCGGGCGGGCGACAACCATATGGTACGGCGGCTGGGTGATGCCCGCAACGGGTCTGGTCACGGTGTGTCGTCCCACCGGCTGCGCTGGACCACGTACTGGCGCTCACGCAGGCGGGCAAAGAGCTGGCGAGCTTGGGTCTCATCGTTCACGGCCAGGCAGAGCTCGACCACGCGCTCGCCAAGGCGTGGGCGTGCATCGTGGCGATTGACGTCCACGTCAATGATGTTGACGTTCGCTGCGGCAATCGGTTCCAGCAGCCGCATCAGCTCACCGGGCCGGTCTGGAATGGCAACGCGAATGACGAGCATGTGAGCGACCGTCCTCTCGTACATGATCCTCCACGTCAGCTCCGGGTCGATGTTCCCGCCGCTGACGACGACAGCGACCTGACTGGCGGGGGTTAGCCCGGGCACTTTCCCGGCAGACAGCGCGGCGATGCCGACCGCGCCGGCTCCCTCGGCCATGGTTTTGGCATCGATGAGTAAATCGGCGATCGCCTGGACGATCTCGGTCTCCCGCACGGTGACAAGCTGAACGATGCCGCGCTCGACAAAATGGCGAATGGTGGCGAAGGTCTTTTCGCCTGGACGCCGCACATTGATGCCGTCCGCAATGGTGCCAGGCCGGTAGGGCAGCTCAACGGGTGCGCCATGCTGCAGCGCGTGGATCAGGCAGGGCGCACCCTCCGCTTCTACCCCAATGACGCGGGTCTGGGGGCGGCAGGCAGCAACCGCCACCGCGATACCGGAGAGCAGACCACCCCCGCCGGCGGGGACGACGATCGCGTCCACTTCGGGCAAATCCGCGAGGATTTCCAGACCGACCGTGCCCTGGCCGGCGATCGTGTGCCAGTCGTCGAACGGCTCGATGAAGGTCCGGCCCCACTTTTCCGCTTTGATGTGCGCAACCCGGTTCGCCTCGCTGAAGTCCTCACCATACCGGACGACACGGACGCCCCAGCGCCGCGTGTTGCGAAGCTTGGTTGCCGGCGTGGCTCGCGGCACGAAGATCACGGTGTTTCGCGCCACGCCGAGTTTCTTGGCGGCGAAGCCGATGCCCTGGGCGTGATTGCCAGCCGATGCGGCGATCAGTCCGCGCGCGAGCCGCTCGGGCGGTAAGCTCGCGATGTTGTTGTAGGCCCCGCGAATCTTGTACGAGCCGGTCCGCTGGAGGTTTTCGAGCTTGAGCCAGACGCGGCAACCGAGCCGCTCACTGAGCGCAAGGCTAGGCACCAGTGGCGTATGGATGATTTCCGGGACGCAGGCAAGCCGCGCTTGCGCTGCCTGCACGTCCTCGATGCCGATCGGGAGACACCCCATGGACCGTATCCTCCGGTCACGTGGCGTGGCGGATCGATCGCCTCGCTGGCTGCGAGACGTTCAAAGCCGGGGCCTGGCTGACCAGCCGGGTGCTGGAAAGTTTACCCGGTATGGCGGCTAAGTGACGGCCGCTGCATTGCTGACCCGGCGTGCAGGAAGCGACGGTTAGCGCCTCATGGTGGGGAAAACGTGACATCATGTTGCAACACTACCGATCAAAATGGTGTTGTCGTCGTCATGCAGGACCTCTGATGCTTGATTTGTGGCAGTCTTGCCGGGGCGCTGGCCGACCAGGAGTCACCGCGATGACGGGAGACCGGCGGAAACGGTTCTTGGGACTTCCGACCACCTGGCTGGGCAGAGTGGCGCTGAGCTTTGCCGGGCCTTTCCTGGCTTACTGCGCGTTGCGGGTTATCCTTACTGCTGCCGGCCTCACAGGTGAAGAACGCTTCCGCTTCACGGAACATTACTGGCTGGCAGTTGCTGAAGCGCTCGCTCTTGGAACAGGAATTGCCGCGGGAGCCACTGCGGTGCTGGCGGTAGCTCGCCAGGGTGAGCGCTCCATGCTCGTCTTCGGGATCGTGGTGCTTGGGCTGGTGGGCACGGCTCTCATAGCCCGCGAGCTTGTTGGGCCTCGATAAGAGGCGCGTGCTTCCTGCGGCGAGGTCTGGAGAGGCCATGTCGAGCGCAGCAAGACATCTCGCCCTGAACGCATCGCGTTCGGCCCCTTGCCCGGAACGAAGCGAGTCAGCCGGATCGAGCTTCGCGCGTCGTTAAGGCCGAAAGCGAAGCCATGGTCTGCGTTAGTCGTCGCCGGTGGCTCTGGTGGTTGCGGGCTCCTCCTGTTGCTCCGCGCCTGCCTCGATCCGCTCGCTGAAGATCCGCTTCCCTTCAGTGGTGAGGCAGCGACCGGTCGCCAGATCGAATTGCCAGCCGTGCAAGGTGCAGGTGAGGATGCCGTCCTGCACCTGGCCGAACCGGGTCAAGTCTGCCTTCAGGTGCGGGCAGCGGCGCTGCACCCGGTACCCATCGCAGATCCAGAACTCCTTCTCGGATTGCTGCTCCGCGTAATAGCCCTCGGCGTACTCGATGCGCTCGGGTGAGAGGCACTTGAAGAAGGAATAGACGAACTCGTTGTAGGCCCCTTTGCGCTCGGCCTCGAAGCGGCAGGAAAGGAAGAGCCGGTTGACCCAATCCTCATCGTGATCGACGATGAGGGCCTCGATCAACGCTGGATCGACGTGGAAGACAAACTCGCACGGGTCGCCTTCCCAGGCGTAGACCGCGCGCTGCCAGAAGTCGATGACGACCCGTGGGTCGCCGCAGTCCAGCAAGATGCGCCCGTTGATGCCGGCGGCGGTGCGGTCTGCAAGCTCGAGGACGGGCTCGAACCACTCCTTCAGCGAGGTGAGGATATCAACCTGGCCACGTGGCCACGATGCCTTCTCCGCCTCGATCAGCGGTCGCGCCCGGCGCTGATACTCCTCCAGGTATGCCCGCTTGTCCGTGAAGATCGCCTTGACTTCGCTATCGGACAGGGCGTGATCAATAGTGATCTTCCCTGGCCGGATCGTCGCAACGGAGCCGGGGATCATCAAGTGCCCGTTCGTTGCGCCTTGCTCGCGCATGAATTCAAGAAACACTGTCTGGTCCGGAAAGATGTTTGCTGGGTCATCACCGAAGTCGTTGAAGCTGAAGAGCGCATCGTCCAGGAAGCAGGGCGGGCCGGCCATCGGCACCAGGTGCGCTGCGCCGATCTGCCGCGCGTAGCGCAACGCCCGGTTCATTTGGGTCTCCCGCTTCTTGCGGCCCAGGGCTTGCTTCATCGGCGGCGGGAAGCGATAGACCATCGGATACCAGATTGCGCCGGAAAACTGCGTGAAGTGCACGTCATACGGACCGAATTCGCGGGCCGCTTCGAGATCGACCGGGCGCGCGTCGTTTTGATCGAAGATGCGCACCTCGCCGTCATCGACCGCGAGTGCTGAATCGCCGAGCGGGCCGTCGGCTGGCGCGATTGTCGCGACCGTCATCACCCGGAGCCCGCCGAGATCGAGCGGCTCGTTGTTCTTTGTCTGTATGAAGTTCGTGAAGCCGAGCGCCCGGAGCTCGCGCTCGATCAGATTGAGCGGGTGGTCAGGCAGGATCACCGGGGTGTCCTTCGGCACGTGCTGCCGCAAGAATTCCGGGTCGTAATGGTCCTTGTGCACGTGGGAGAGATAGAGATACGTAGGCTTGCTGATGCGTTCCTGGTCGATGGCCTCGTTGCTAGGGAAGACGAACCATGAGGCGAAATAGGCAGGATTGAACCAGGGATCGCACAGGATGCTGCCGTGACGGGTCTCGATCAAGAGGCCAGCATGGCCGATGAACGTAATGTTCAGCTTCGATCCTCCTGCTCGCTCCGGGTGGTACGATGTTCCTGCTGCCGAGCGGTCCGGACAGCCAGCCAGCCGAACCGCTCCTCGACAGCGTGTACAGTGCACTATACCGTGACCATGGCCCTCCCGTCGGCCCAGCGAGATCATAGGCGAGGTGGCTCTGGTGGATTGTTGTGATCGCTTCGCGCTCTGGCTTGCGGAACTCACATTGGATCGGGTGAAAGGATTGACGGCCAGCGTCGCGCCGGCGGAGATTACCGTGCGCGCCTCGTGCCAGCGCCGCCGGTTCGACGTCACGATCGCTAAGGATGACGCGAGCCGCTATCGCTGGACTGTGCGGGAGGTGACGCCGGGGGTGGACGCGAGCCGGCGTTTGATTCTGCAATCAGCGGCACCGATGCACAAAGATCCTGAAGAAGCCTATTGGACAGCTTGGGGGGCGATTGATCAGGCGGTGCGGGGCGTGGCCTAATGGCGCCCGAGACCGCACGCGCGTCCATTTGAGGAAACGACGGTGCAGCGGCGACAGCATTTCTTGATCGATGCCGATGATACGTTGTGGCAGAATAATATCTATTTTGAGCGTGCGATTGACGAGTTTATCTCCTTCTTGAACCATTCCCGGTTGACACCGGCTGAAGTGCGGACCGTGCTGGACGAGATCGAGCGGGCAAACGTCCGGATACACGGGTATGGGGCGCGGAGTTTTGCGCGGAATCTGCGGGAGTGTTACGCGCGCCTGTCAGAGCGACATATCCCAGACGAGGAGCTTGACCGGGTTATGGAGTTCGGGGAGCGCATTTTGCGACAGGACATCGAGTTGCTGCCCGGAGTGGAGGCGACGTTGCAAGCGTTGTCGGCGCGCCATGATCTCGTGCTGGTGACGAAAGGCCACCCTGAGGAGCAGCGGCTGAAGATCGACCGGTCCGGGCTAGCGCCGTATTTTCGCCGGGCCGTTATCCTGGCGGAAAAGGACCGGGCGGCGTATGAGCGGATCGTTGTTGAGCTTGACTACCATCCGGAGCGAACCTGGATGGTCGGCAACTCGCCGCGCAGCGACATCAACCCTGCGCTCGATGCCGGGTTGAACGCGGTCTACGTGCCGCACCCGGCGACGTGGCGTCTGGAGCACGAGGAGGTGCGCAGCGGACGTGGCCGGCTGCTCGTCCTGGACCGGTTCTCGGAGCTGGTAGAGCATTTCTAATGGCCGTGGAGCGTGGCTTCCGCTGCGGCCGCGAACACGACATATCCCGGGAGCTAGGCCTCCTCGGCCTACGCGCGCCAGAAATGATCCATCCCCGGCTTCATCCCGTATCCCTCACGAACAGCATGGGGGATGCGCAATGGCCATGCACACGATGACTGCGAGTGGCGTGGAGCTCGCGTACGAGACACGGGGCAAGGGCGAGCCGGTGTTGCTGATTCATGGTGGGATCGTCGCCGACGCCATGGCTCCGGTGATGGCCGAGCCAGTGCTGGCGAACCACTACCAGCTCATCCGCTATCACCGGCGTGGATACGGAGGGAGTTCTCGACCCGAGCAACCGAGTCGCTTCGGCGATCAGATCAGCGATGCTATCGCTGTGCTGCGCCATGCCAGCGCGCCGCAAGCCCACGTCGTTGGCTTCTCCTTTGGCGGAGCCATCGCCCTGCAACTGGCGCTCGATGCCCCAGAGACGGTCGCCTCACTGACCCTGCTTGACACCGTGGTCCCGACCGGCATCGCGGACGCGAAGGTGTTGCAGGTCTTCTTGGACACCATCGGCCAGGCTTACGGCCGGTTTGGCGCCGGGGACCGGGAGGGCGCGGTCGACACATGGGCGCGGGGCGCGTTCGGCCCTGGCTACCGGGCGCGGCTGGAGGCGGCGCTCCCTGGCGCATGGTTGCAAGCCGTGAACGATGCGCCGGCGCTCTTCTTGCTCGATGGGCCGGCGCTGCAATCGTGGCAGTTTGGACCCGCCGACGCGGCGCGCATCCAGGTGCCGGTGCTCGTGGTCAGCCACGCGGATGCGCATTGGGCCGGGTTCGAGCAAGCTCACCGGGCATTACTCGGGTGGTTGCCGGCTGCTGAGCAAGCCGTGCTGCCGGTTGATACGCATTTGCTCCCGATCGTGGCGGCGAAGGATGTGGCGCGGACCCTTGCGCAATTCCTGGGCCGCCACCGAATCGCCCTCAGCCTGCCACCGGCTCAGCGTTGATAATTGCGGGCAAGAACAGTTATCCGCAACATGGGGCGAGTGCTGAATCGAGGTATTGGACTGCTCCCTGGCTTCAGCGCCTTTCTGCGCCTCAGTCCTGCCGACCGTCGGGTTCCTTCGCGACACCTTTATAGGGGCCTGGTGTCGACTTCTGGTCGATGAATCGCCCAGTTGTCCGGTCACGCTTGACCCAATTGCCGTTCGAGTGTTGGAACTGGGTCCGGTTCGTGACGGAGCCCTTCCGGCCACCACCTTTGGTCCCGTTCTTTGCCATGGTGACTGTCTCCTAGAGCCTGAGTCGATGCGTCCACTGGGGAACGACACCAATGCGACTGAGATAATGCACAAGGTCTCGATCACCGAAGAAGGTTAGTCGTCCGTTCCGGACGAACGCCAGAGCGGCTCGATCTACTCGGAGATGGTTCAGGCGGGCGTGTGCTACGAGCTCGGCGAGTATTCGGTGTCGGTCGTGATTCATGCCGCCGCGAGCGTCGGCGTTGAAGATAGCCACGCTGGCCCCGCCGATCCGTACATGGGCTAGCTCGACTTCCATGCTGCAGTCCGCTCCTTCATTCAAACTCACTGTCCAGTGTACTGCCCACGGGAATAGGCAGCTAGGTCAGAAGCGTGCCGGGATACTCGTGGCGGGAGTTGCGGGGTGGTTGTAGAATTATCTAACACATCCGCGAACGTGTGTCAAGAAACTACATCGACTTGCACGTACGGACTTGCTTTCATGGCCTACAATACGAGTCTGCCAAGACAGGAATGCCCGGCTTTATGGGAGAGCGGCGACCATGACAACGCGTGAAAACATTGGGCGGCGCATCAGGGAAGCGCGGGAAGAGCGAAATCTTTCGCAGTCAGAGCTCGGCCAATTGCTGTCGCGCAAGCGGACACACGCAGCAATCTCGGAGTTGGAGCGAGGAAAGGTCCGTCTCGACGTTGAGGAGCTAATCGAGATTGCGGCGATTCTCGGAAAGGATATCTCGTACTTTCTTGCCTCTCCGGAGGCGCCGAGCGTCGTTTACCGAAGAGGTGACCGGGGACTCGACGAAGAGCAGAGGCGCGAGACTGAAAAAGCAATCGAGGCCTTCAAGCGGTACGCGCGTGAGCACGCCAAACTTAGAGAAAACCGGCTTAACCAATGATTCGGTCACGCGATGCCCGCACACGGGCACAGCAACTCCTCAAGCTGGCGGGGATAACCGAACCGCCGGTCGATGTCGAGGCAATCGCCGCCTTCCTAGGCTTTACCGTGCTGAGATACCCTTTCCCTGATACTACGTCGGGTCTCACCTTCATTGAGGACGGGATCAAGACAATTGGCGTCAACAGTAAACACGCTCCGACTCGGCAGCGATTCACTATTGCCCACGAACTGGGGCACTATTTGAGCGGACATGAGATGTATGACGGCGGTGGGACGCACGTCGACGACAGGACCTCTTACTTGGATCCCCAATATCGCCAAGAGGTGGAAGCCAACGAATTTGCGGCTGAGCTACTGATGCCCTCGACCTGGCTGAAAAAGGATGTTGCGGAGATGGGTTTTTCCCAAATTGACGCAGTGGCGCTAGCCAGGCGTTACGGGGTGAGCGAGCAAGCCATGTGGATCCAGTTGCTTGATCTACGACTCGTCTAGGCTCACCGCTTCTGGCCGTGATCGTAGATAAGCGTTAGTAGGTAGCTACCCCACGACGGCCGGCAAGTGGGAAAATCATGCTCTCACGGATGATTCGAATTCCTCCCCAGCTGACCTCAGCCTTGATTGACACACCGTTGGAACGGCATTCCCCGCTGCAGGAGCGAGTTTGGTACACGCTCTCCCTGACCATGGCGTCCGGATCCAGCTCAGTAGAGAGATAGCACCATGGCGACGCTCAATCGCTCGACCGCGCGGAGACCTCCCGCTGGTCCCGCGCTGCTGTTCGGCATCTTTCTCCCGCTGTGGCCCGCATTCGCCACGGCGTTTATCTTCGATCATGGTTCCGTGACTTGCCGCTCGCTGCTGAAGTGATCGTCTGGGTGGCGTTGCTGCCGCTTGTGGTTGGTCTTTGGATCTGGGAGTCGGACTGGTCACTCTGGCTCCGCCCGAGGCTGTTGTTCATCATCGCGGTCGGGAACCTCGGTGCCCTTGGCCCCAAGCCACGTCGCGAGGACAGTCACGCCACCGGCGCTGAGTCCGGCCGAATCCAGGCGGCGCGGCAGGAGGACGATCGCGACATGCCCGCGCTCCGGCCAAGCCGGGAGGAGCAGAATGATTAGCGCGGCTAGCCTTCGCGTCGCGTGAGATGGCAATGGTTAAGTGAAGCCGGTCCGTCTCGCGGTTTGGTGCTCGAGCAGCGCTGGTCACGAGGCGGCCGCGACTGATTCGGGCACATGGTGGCGGAGCGCGTCGGCCAGGCGATGCGGCTCGTCGACCGCAATATGGACCGCGCAGACGGGCAGTTTCGATCGGCGACCCGCCGATAGTTCCAGCGGATGCACCAAGGTCAGGCTCAGGTCAGTGCGACCGCCAACCGCGAGATACGCGGCACGATCCGAGACGTCTACTCACAGACCATCCTTTCCGCCCGGCGCCCGCTTCTGCGCGACCTGAATGGTGCCAATGACCTCGTATGGAATGAACGCCTCGCTCAGAAAGCCGAAATGCAGCCTGAGCCCGTCCGCTTCGAGCCGGTGCGGCAGAACGACCATCGAGGCATACAGCCCTACCAACCAAATGGCGGCGTAGATCGCGAGGACGAGCAACACCCAACGCAGCCAGGACCAGGGAATTAACAGTTCGATAACGAAGATCTCGACTGGTGCGGTAAGGAGCACGAGAATCAGAACGGCGCCGAGCATCGACCGCTTGCGGTACGAGAAATCCCGATCAGTCGGTCGGTAGCGGCGCAAGAGCCACTGGCCGAGACACGCCCACATCCGGACCTCGAGGGCGACCAGGCGTGCCAGGCCGTGTGGCAAGAGGACGGCGAGTGCGTCGGCGAAGGCATCGATGCCGCTCATCCCCTCGCCGCGTCGTGAGCGGTACTGGCGCACAGCGTGGATGGCTTGGCCGGCCGCGACCAGGGTCAGCAAGCCTTCTACGATCACCACGACAGCGATCGCCTGTCCGATGCTCAGCCAGCCGCTGCGCACCAGCGCGATCTCGATAAGGATCAGGATCGGCAATGACCATTTCAGGAGCCGGCGCACCGATGTCTCACATCAGCGATGACGGTTCCGATGCGTCTCGAATCATCGTAGCCGATTTGGCAGCCGCTCGCGCAGTCGCTGCTGGCTCGCTCTCCTCCCCTGCCGGCACGACACCCCTGGAGTTTCAGCCGAAACCGTATTTGCTGCGAGGAGCGCGAAGCGCGAGAATGCCACCGCCACGTGTCGCGCTGTATACTACTGCCCACATGCCAACGGGTTGGGATTCGTCGTCTGGTCTCCCCTGTGAACGGCAGGGAGGCTCCGCTGGCGAGCGCCCGGCTCTGTTCGCGCGATCTCCACCAGGGAGGTGGTCATGCCGTCGGTCGTTGCGGATGTCGTCGAGGCATTCGTCTATCGCCGGCTGAATGGACGGACGCAATTTCTCCTGCTCCGGCGGAAGGATGATGCCTCACTCGGTGGCACCTGGCAGAGCTTTGACGGACGGATCGAGCCGGGCGAGACGGCGCTGCAAGCGGCGCGGCGGATCGTCCAGGAGCGCGCCGGGCTGCACGTCACCGATGCGTTCTCTGCTGATTACGTAAATCAATTCTACGATCACCAGCGGGATGTCCTGGTACTGGCGCCGGTGTTCGCCTTTCCTGCTCCGGCCGGGCAGCGCGTCACGCCAGCCGAGGTCTATTCTGACTACGCCTGGTGTGAGCGTGACGAGGCGACGGCTCGCCTGCCGTTCGTCGGACAACGCTGGGCCGTGCGCCACATTGACGATGTAATCGCACCAGGCGGGAAGGACGCCGAGCCGTACCGCATTCCGTGACCTGTCGTGCCTCATAGGGCGTGCGTGCTTCCCTGCGTCAGCGGCAGGCGCCTGCCCGGTCCGGGGTATACTTGGCAGGAGCTCACCCGCCTCCGATGGCGGGCGCCGTTGTCTTATCCACGGCAGTCAGCCAGCCGGCACGCTGCTCAACCAGCGCTCAGCCCTCCCAACGCCGGTCGCCTCAGGCGCATGGATGCGAGCGCGAGCGGACGTGGCCGGTAGATGACTGCACCAACCTGGTGGCTGACCCATGCCCGATTTCAAGATCGTCTCCGACCTCAAGCCGACAGGTGACCAGCCTAAAGCAATTGAGGAACTCGTCGCGGGGTTGCAAGCAGGGCTCCGCATGCAAACGCTGCTCGGTGTGACGGGCTCAGGCAAGACGTTCACCATGGCCAACATCATCGAGCGGATGAATCGCCCCACCCTGGTGCTGGCGCACAACAAGACGCTTGCCGCCCAGCTCTATGCCGAGTTCAAGGAGTTTTTCCCTCATAACGCGGTCGAATATTTCGTCTCCTATTACGACTATTACCAGCCGGAGGCCTATGTTCCCCGGACTGATACCTACATCGAGAAGGACGCGGACATCAATGACGAGATTGATAAGCTGCGTCACGCTGCTACCCGCGCCTTACTGACGCGCCGGGATGTGTTGATCGTGGCCTCCGTCTCCTGCATCTATGGTCTTGGCTCTCCCGAAGAGTATCAGCAGACGCTTGTCTCCCTGCGCCGGGGCATGTCGGTGCGGCGCGATAAGGTTGTTCGCCATTTGATCGATATTCAGTACGACCGCAACGACATGACGCTCGTCCGCGGCACATTCCGTGTCCGGGGCGACGTGCTGGAAGTCTTCCCAGCCTACGAGGAAATCGCGGTCCGCATCGAGTTCTTTGGCGACGAGATCGAGCGCATCGTTGAGGTAGATCCGCTCACAGGTGAGCTGCTGGTTGAGCGAATGGAGATCGACATCTACCCGGCCAAGCACTTCGTGACGACCGCCGACAAGTTGCAGGCGGCAATCCGCGACATTCAGGCCGAGCTTGAGGAGCGCCTGAGGGAGTTGGAGTCGCAAGGCAAGGTGCTGGAGGCCGCGCGCCTCAAACAGCGCACGCTGTACGACCTCGAAATGATGCAGGAGGCCGGCTACTGCGCGGGCATCGAGAACTACTCGATGCACCTCTCCCGCCGGAAGCCCGGCGAGCAACCTTCGACCTTGCTTGATTACTTCCCTGACGATTTCTTGCTCTTCATCGACGAGTCGCACATCACGATCCCGCAAGTGCGGGGCATGTATGCCGGGGACCGCTCGCGCAAGGACGTGCTGATCGAGCATGGCTTTCGCTTGCCGTCCGCAAGGGAGAACCGGCCGCTCACGTTTGCCGAGTTCGAGCGGATGATCAACCAGGTGATCTTCGTCTCGGCAACGCCCGGTCCTTACGAGCAGGAGCACAGTGAAAAGATTGTCGAGCAGGTCATCCGGCCGACCGGCCTGATTGATCCGGCGATCTCGGTGCGGCCGACAAAGGGTCAGATTGATGATCTCCTGCACGAAATCAACGTGCGGGTCGCGCGTGGCGAGCGCGCGCTGGTGACCACGCTGACCAAGCGCATGGCCGAGGATCTGGCCGATTACTTGAAGGAGATGGGCATCCGCACGCACTATCTCCACAGCGAGATCGAGACGCTCGAACGTGTGGAGATTCTGCGTGACTTGCGTCTTGGCATTTACGATGTCGTCGTCGGTATTAACCTGCTCCGCGAAGGACTCGATCTGCCCGAGGTGTCGCTGGTTGCCATTCTCGACGCTGACAAGGAGGGCTACCTGCGTTCAGAAGGGTCGCTGATTCAGATGATTGGACGGGCCGCGCGCCACGTCGATGGCCAGGTCATCATGTACGCTGACACGATGACGCGCTCGATGAAGGCCGCGATTGACGAGACATACCGGCGCCGGGCGATTCAGATCGCGTATAACGAGCAGCATGGGATCCAGCCGCGTGGCATCGTCAAGGCGGTCAAGGATTTGACGGACCGGGTCCGCGCCGCGGCCGAGGAGAGTGCGGAGTACCGAGCGAGTGGAACTGCGAAAGCGGGGGTGATTGCGGAGATGCCGCGCGATGAGCTCGCCCGGCTGATCAAAGATCTTGAGTCGCAAATGAAGGCGGCGGCACGAGATCTGGAATTCGAGAAGGCGGCGCTGCTGCGCGATCAGATCGTCGAGCTGCGCCGGTTGATCGAAGTCGATCCGGTGACGGCGTCATAAGTGGGGAGATCGCCTGTAGGGGAGGCACCCGCGGCCCCCAACATGGAGGGAAGGAGATTGCGACGGTTCATGGTGCGCTTACCGGCGCCAGCCTGGTTAATTGCGTTCTGGCTCGTGTTCATCAGCCTGGTATCTCAGCCTCTGGCGACTCGTGCCACCACCGAGCCGCCGGACCCGGCGGCGCAGGGCGAGGTGACGCCGGAGCTGCCGCCACCCGATATCCCGACATCAAATCAGCAGGGGTACACCTTTGCGCTGAAGTCGACGCTGCGCGTCGATCTCGATGCCCTGCCGAAAGAGGCGCGGGTCTATGAGCTTCTGCGCCAGGCGCCGACGAAAAAGGAGGCGCAGCAAATAGCCGACCGGTTGAAGATCGGCGCCGAAGTGCAGGACAAGGGGAACGACACCTGGGAAGCCACCGGTCTTGGACAGGTGTTCATTGCCCCTGATCTGATCCAGTATTTCTCGCTGGAAGAAGTCCGCGAGGGGAAGCTCCCGAACGATAAGGAAGCCATCGCGTTCGCACAAGAATGGCTGCGCTTGACGGGATTGTTGCCGCCCGACTTGGGGAAGGCCGAGGTTGTTGGACGCATTGAGGAGTCACAGCGCGTTGTCGTGCAATTCCGGCCAGACGAGCCGCGGGGGATTCTATCCGCGTATCCCAGCATTACGGTGACAATGGGGCCAACTGGAACGATTCTCGAAGCCTCGATCCGCTGGGCAGAGATCAAGCGCGGGGACTTGTACCTTCTGCGACAGCCGAAGGATGCCTGGAACGAAGTGCAGAGCGGAGAGGCCTATCTCGAAGTCGAGCTGCCAGAGGGCGTCGCCCAACCTGGCGATGACATCACGGGCACGGCCACTTACAGTGGTGTTGAGATCGCGTATACCACCGCCGGGCCACCTGGTAGCCGGCAATATCTCGTTCCGATCTTCGTTTTTCGTGGCCGGATGCGACCCGAGGGCTCCGAAGCGACCTACCCAATCCGGGCCTACGTGCCTGCCCTGGCCAGCAGTGGCGCTCCTGTCGGGTAGCCAGCATGAGCGAGCGCCGCATCTTGGTCCTGAATGGGCCAAATCTCAATCTGCTCGGAACCCGCGAGCCAGAGCTTTACGGGCGGACGACTCTGGCGGACATCGAATCGCGCCTGCGCGACCTGGCAGCAACGGCTGATCCGCCCGTCAGTATCGAGACGTTTCAGTCGAACCACGAGGGCGCGCTCATCGACCGGATTCACGAATCCGGCCGCACGGCCTACGGGATCATCATCAATCCTGGGGCGCTGACCCACTACTCTATCGCTTTGCGCGATGCCCTCGCCGCGTGCGGCAGGCCGGTCATCGAAGTGCATCTGACCAACATTCACGCCCGCGAGGCCTTTCGCCATCATTCGGTGATTGCTCCGGTGGCGGTCGGTCAGATCGCTGGGCTTGGAGCCGAAGGCTACCTGCTGGCGCTCAGGTATTTTTTGACGCGCCTGGCTGGCGCAGAAAAGGAGCCGGCGTGAACGAGCACCTGCACCGGGCCTTGGCTTTGCTCGACCAAGAAGGGCTTGATGGCCTCATCATCACCGATCCAGTCAACCGGCAGTATCTCAGCGGCTATACGGCGGAGGATCATGCCCCGTCGTCCCCGCAGGGTGTCCTCCTGATCGGACGAGACGATGCAATCTTGCTAGCCAGCCCGAACAATGTAGCGTGGGCCGCAGCGGAGGCTCCGGCCTTCACGGTCATACCGTGGGGGAGACCCTGGCATGCCACCGTGGTCGAGCAGGTGGAGCGATGCGGCTGGAAGCGCATCGGCTTTGAGGATGGGGCAACAACGGTCTCCATCTACCAGGCGCTTCAGGATGGACTCGGCAGCAGCGCAACGCTCGTGCCCCTCGGCGATGCAGTGGAACGGCTGCGCACGATCAAGACAGCGAGCGACCTGGCTGCAATCGAGCGTGCGTTACACCTGACAGAGATCGGGTTCGGGCACGGGTTGCGTGTCCTGCGACCCGGCATCACGGAGCGGGCGCTCGCCTGGGAGATCGAGCGGGCAATGCGCGAGGCTGGCGCGGACGGTGTCGCCTTCCCCGTGACGGTCGCGGCAGGTCCCAACGCTGCCAGACCGCACCACCGCGTCACGGACCGCGAGATCGTCGCGGGTGAGCCGGTGGTGATCGACGCCGGCGCCCGCTGGGCCGGGTTTTGCGGTGATCTGACGCGAACGGTTTGGCTTGGTGAGCCCGACACGCGCTTGCGCACGGTTTACAATGGTGTTTTGGAGGCGCAGGCGGCAGCTCTGTCGATTCTGCGGGCCGGGCTCCCTGCCAAAGAAGCCGACCTCGCCGCTCGCTCAGTTATCGAGGCGGCGGGATACGGACCGGCGTTCGTTCACGGGCTCGGCCACGGACTCGGTATGCGTGTTCATGAGGCGCCGAGTCTCAGCGCGGCTTCGTCAGATATCCTCCAGGTGGGAATGGTCACCACGGTCGAGCCGGGCGTTTACCTCCCTGGTTGGGGAGGCGTTCGCATTGAAGACGTGGTGGTCATCGAGGAGGATGGCTGCCGGATCTTGACGCGCGCTGCAAAACTGGAATTCATCGAGGCATGATGCCAAACCGTGCTCCGGGCGCGGCTGCGCCGCTGGCTACGCTGCGCCTGGGAATGTGACCGCGAAGGAGTGCGACATGATTGAAACTGGTGATCTGCGCAAAGGATTGACGCTCGATTTTGATGGACGCCTGGTCAAGGTTATTGACTACGCCCACAACAAGCAAGGCCGTGGCTCGGCGCAAGTGCGCCTGACGCTGCGCGATCTGCGCACCGGGGCGATCACGCAGCATTCGGTGCAGGCCGGCACGCGCTTTACCCCGGTTCGCTTGGAGCGCCGGCACGTCCAGTATCTTTATCATGAAGGCGATCGTTATCACTTCATGGATACCGAAACGTTCGAGCAGATGGAGCTCGATGAGGCGGCGATCGGTGAAGCGATGAAATATCTGAAGGAGAATGACGTCGTCGATCTCCTGATGTATGAGGATCAGCCAATCGACATCGAGCTCCCAACGGCGGTGACCCTGACCGTGGTTGAGACGGACCCGGGCGTAAAAGGCGATACCGCTACCGGTGGCACCAAGCCAGCCACGCTCGAAACTGGCTTGGTCGTCAATGTGCCGCTGTTCGTGAATGTGGGCGACCGGATCAAGGTCGATACCCGGACCGGCGAGTACCTGGAACGAGTGTAGGGTGACTGGGAGCCAGCGCGAATCAGCCTTCCAGCCGAGTGTCGCAGGCGCGACGGGCAGCGATGACATGGGTGACGACCCGAGCCGGACGGACCCGGCGCTCAATGATGTAATCGCGGCGACGCGAGCGCTCGTCGACCTGATGCGAGCCAACGGGCTGACGAAGCTCGATGTGACGGCCGGGTCAGTGTCGATCCGGTTGCGCGCGCCGGCACGAGCCGACCTCCCCGCGCACACCCCAGCCGCTCCAGCCCCGTCTCCTGCTGAGACGACGGCTGAGCCCGATGCGGAGCGAGGGCACATCGTTCGGGCGCCGATGGTCGGGACCTTTTACGCTGCTCCATCACCCGGTGATCCGCCGTTTGTCCGCGTCGGTGACCATGTCGAAGCCGGGCAGACGATCGGGATCATCGAAGCCATGAAGATCATGAATGAGATTCCGGCCGACTGTAGCGGCATTGTGGCCGCAATTCTGGTCGCGAACGGCCAGGCTGTGGAATACGGCTCACCGCTAATCCGGATCGAGCCGGATGAGGCGACTGCTGGGTGATTGGACGCGTTGTCCAGGTAGCCGCGCTGACGGCGTACATCCGTGAGCTCTTCGATTCAGACGCCTTCCTCGCGGATGTTTGGGTCGAGGGTGAAGTCGCAGAGACCTTTGTCTCGCGCGCAGGCCACGTCTATTTCACCCTCCGGGACACCGACTGCCAGCTCAAATGCATCCTCTTCCGGGGTTTTGCGCAGCGGCAGCGATACCTACCACAACCCGGCGATCATCTTGCCGCGCACGGGCGGGTCAGCGTGTATGACCGCGATGGCGCCTACCAGCTCTATGTCGATGCCGTTCAGCCCGCCGGATTGGGCATTCTGGCTCTTCAGCGAGAGCTGCTGCGGCAGCGGCTTGCCGCTGAAGGGCTTTTTGATCCATCACGCAAGCGGCCACTCCCGCCGATGCCGCGGTATATTGGGGTGGTCACTTCCCCGGAAGGCGCCGTCTGGCATGACATTCAAATCGTTCTCCGGCGGAGGTACCCGCTCGCTCATCTCCTCCTCTCGCCGAGCCCCGTCCAGGGTGATGCCGCGCCGGAGGGAATCGTCCAGGCATTGGAGCGTCTCCAGCGCGACGGGCGAGCCGAGGTTATCATCGTCGCCCGTGGCGGCGGCTCAGCGGACGACCTGTCCTGTTTCGATGATGAGCGCGTGGTCCGCGCGGTCTTCGCCTGCCGCGTTCCAGTCATCAGCGCTGTTGGGCACGAAACCGATTGGACGCTCATCGACGAGGTGGCTGATCTTCGAGCGCCAACCCCTTCGGCTGCCGCAGAGCTCTGCTCGCCCTCGCTGGTTGATCTCGCCGAGCGGGTGATAGACCTTGAGCACGACGCGCGGCGGCTCATCATGGCGCGCATCGCGAGCGACCGGGGCCACCTTGACTGGCTGCGCACCGCGCTGGCGCGCGAACGTCCATCTCGCGCGATCAACAACGCCCGGATGCGGTTGGCGTTGCTCAGACAACGCCTGCACCAGCAACAGACCAGATCCCTGGTATCCAGCCGCGCCGCGGCAGGCGCGCTCCATACGCGATTGCGGCACGCGATGCGGGGGCACGTGCAGCACCAGCGAAACTTGATCGCGCGCGAGTCGGCGGTGCTGGAAGCGCTGGAGCCGCGCCGGGTGTTGAACCGGGGTTATGCAATCCTGACAGGCGCCGACGGTCGCCCCCTGGTTCACGTGTCGACGGTTACTGCCGGCCAGGCGATCACTGCCCGCCTGGTGGATGGTGTTCTGGCAGCGCGCGTCGAGGGCGTTGCGGTGCAGCCGCTGCCAAGCATGGAGTCAGGACATGGGCGAGAGCGCTGAGCCATCGCTGGAATCACTGATCGCACAGTGGGAATTCGTGCTCACTGCCGGGACGTTTGAGGAGACACTCCATGCGCTGGAGGAGATCGTGCAGCGCTTGGAGGATGGCCATCTGTCGCTCGAAGGTGCTCTGCGCTGCTACGAACTCGGTGTCCGGATGGCGCGGCGATGTGAGATGATGCTTGATGAAGCAGAATTGCGGATTACCCGCCTTGACGACGCCAGCGATGATGAGCCTTGTGAATCCCGCGAAGAGACAACAGAGGACTGGCAACCTTCGACCGGGTAGCGTCACTCTGGGCCTCGCCTGTCCCCTTTCGCCGGTCTTTTAGGGAGATTGGGAACACCATCATGACCGATTCCACGCCCCCGCCCTTTCGGCCCGATGACGTCCTCCCTGTTGGGAAGTTGCCGGCTGCCTTGCTGGCGCGGTTGATTGCCCGCAACCCGATCGAGGACCCGGCGGTCGTCGTTGGGCCTGGCATCGGCCGGGATGCCGCGGCCATTGAGCTGGATGATTTGACGCTGGTCGTCAAGACCGATCCGATCACGTTCGCCACCGAGTCGGCTCCCCGCTATCTCGTCAATGTCAACGCGAATGATTTGGCCTGCCTTGGCGCGACTCCTCGCTGGCTCCTCGTCACCGCCTTGTTGCCGGAGGGAAAGACGACGCCCGCCATGGTCGAGGCGCTCTTCGCTGAGCTGCAGCAGGCGTGCCGGGAGCGAGGCATTGCCCTCGTGGGAGGGCACACGGAAATCACCGCCGGCATCGACCGCGCGATCCTCGTCGGCTTCTTACTGGGTGTGGCAAAGCCAGGGCGGTTGTTGCCGCCAGGGGGCGCGAAGCCGGGCGACCGGCTGCTGCTCACGAAGGCCCTTGCGATTGAGGGTACCGCCTTGCTTGCTAGGGAGCGGGCCGAGGAGCTGACACGAGCTCTGGGAGCCGCACTCGTTGCCAGAGCCGCGAACCTGTTGATCGATCCTGGTATCTCCGTTGTGCGGGACGCGATGGTCCTCTTGGATGCGGGCGGGATTACCGCGCTCCACGATCCAACGGAAGGCGGCTTTGCCACCGGCGTGCGGGAGCTAGCCGTTGCGTCAGGCTGTGGCGCAGTCATCAACCAAGCGCTCGTGCCAGTCTTGCCGGAGACGCAAGCCATCGCGGCCTATTACGGCCTCAATCCGCTGGGGATGCTGGCTTCGGGCAGTCTCCTTGCGGCGGTGACGCCCGAGGCGGTGCCTGCCGTCGAAGTCGCCTGCCAGGAGCACGGCGTACCCATTGCCTGGGTCGGCAAGCTGACACCTGCAGAGTGGGGTTTCACACTCGTTCAGGGAGAGGAGCAACGGGAGCTGCCAGTATTCACGACCGATGAAGTAGCACGGGCGTTAGCACTGAGCACGCATGAGTAGGGTGCCAGCGATGCATGCCTGCCCAGCGATGAATCATCACATGCACATCGAGTCTGGAGAGGAGTGACCGGTGCCAGAAGCGATCGTCGTGGCCAGCGCGAACGGCGCTATCGGCCTCTGTAATGCGGTGGAGGTGCTGCGCGCGGGTGGCAGCGCCGTGGATGCGGTCATTGCTGGTGTCAGCGTGGTTGAGGCGAATCCCGACGACCACAGTGTCGGATATTCGGGATTGCCAAATCTGCTCGGTGAGGTTGAGCTGGATGCCAGCATCATGGATGGCCAGGGCTTACGGGCGGGTGCCGTGGGGGCGCTCAAAGGGTATCAGGACGCGATCGCGCTCGCCCGCCGGGTGATGGAGCACCTGCCGCATGTGCTCATCGCCGGTGAGGGAGCCGCGCGGTTCGCGGCTGAAGAGGGCTTTACGCCGAAAGAGCTGCTGACCCCGGAGGCCGAGCGCATCTGGCGCTCCCGGTTTGAGGGAGCCGATCCGGCTGCCGCGAGCGCCTCGGCATACTACCAGCGCATCCGGCAAATCGTTGGCGAGCTCACCCGCGACCCCCAGCTCGCCGAACCGGAGCCACCGCATGGCACGGTCAATTTTTTGGCGCTCGACCGCAACGGACATCTTGCCTGTGGTGTCAGTACGTCAGGCTGGGCGTGGAAGTATCCGGGTCGGCTCGGCGATTCGCCGATTATCGGCGCTGGCAACTACGCGGATGACCGGTGGGGCGCCGCGGCGTGCACGGGGCGTGGCGAGATGGCCATGCGAGCCTGCACTGCCCACAGCGTGGTGATGTTCCTCCGCTTCGGCATGTCGCTCCGCGAAGCGGTCACGACAGCACTCACCGACTTGCGCGCGCTGGACGATCCCTATGCCAGCGAGATGAACGTGATCGCCCTGGATCCGGCGGGGAACCACATTGCCGCCTCGACTACCCCTGGCCGCACCTACGTCTACATGACCGAGACAATGGAAGAGCCAGCGGAGGCCGAGCGACTGCACGTGCCGCTCGCGGACTGATCGCTCGGCGCTATCGTCTCAGGCGGGCAAAGGTGGTGGCTGCCGGCCACTTACTCGCTCGGCGACACGGCGGCCGATCTCCCGCTTCGCCTCCGTGCTAACCGACCCGAACGGCTTGCGGGAGGCCCGGCCGAAGACGATAAGCGCGTGGTGCCCGGGAACGACTTCCACTTCCTGCGCCTCCACCCGATAGGGATGAGCACGCTCGACGATGTGGATGGTTTCCCACGGCCGCACTGGCAAGAAATCGAGCGTTGCCAGGTGATGCCGCGCGACCGAAACGAGGATCACGTCCGGAACAAGCTGGCGGATGAGCCGGAGCCACAGCGGCGCCCCGCCGGTTTCGAGTAGCCTGCGCTCATCGTGCGTCAGCCTACTCCAGGTTGGCAGAGTGGCGAGGGGCGAGCAAAGGTTGGTGTGCAACGCAGTATTTGCCCGTCCATCGCGGTACCCCGCATCCATGCCATCAAGGAGCGGCTCCAGCGTGCTGAACCAGCTCATGTAGGGCTCACACCGGAAATACGCATTGAGAGCGGCACGATAGCCGCCAGACGAGAGTCCCTCAAGGATACGGGGATACACATGCCGGGCGTTCGGGAAGCGCCGAAACGGCTCAACCGATGGGAACTCTGCCGCAGATGGGTTGAGTCCAACGGTGACTATTCTCAGCGGAGATCGAACATACCGCTCCAGATCCCCGAAATAGAGAATCGGCATTGACGGACGGACGACGCAGGTGATGGCCCGCGAGTCGTGATAGAGCTGCCAGGCTTGCTGAATGAGCTGATTCATAACGCCTATCGCCCGACACCGGGCGACGCGCTCTAGCACCCGCGAAGCCCGGAGCGGGCTTTCCCGAAGGCGGAGCCGGCGTAGGGTGTCGCCGGCTCCGGTGTTTGCTTAGTCGGCCGCCTGGGCCGCGCGCGTCGCCTGTTGAATCGCTCGCCAAACCTTCTCCGGTGTGAAGGGGATATCGAGATGCCGGATGCCCCACGGTTCGAGGGCATCGATCACGGCATTCGCTACCGTCGGTGTCGCGCCGATAGTCGCCGCCTCACCGATCCCCTTGGCGCCGAGCGGATTGATCGGCGTCGGCGTTGTCGTGTGATGCGTTTCGAAGATCGGGAACCCGGTGGCCTTCGGAACCGCGTAATCGTTCAGCGTTCCGGTCAGGAGCTCGCCGTTTGCGTCGTAATGCAACTCCTCCCAGAGCGCCAGACCGATGCCTTGGGCAACCCCGCCGTGCACCTGACCAGTTACCAGGAGCGGGCTGATGATGTTGCCGCAGTCATCAACGGAGACATAGCGCAGGAGCTTGACCTCACCGGTATCCGGGAATACCTCCACCACAGCGACATGCGTGCCAAAGGGGAATGTCTCGTCCGCTGGCCGGAAGAAATCGGTGGATTCCAGGCCAGCGTCGATCTCGGATGGCAAATTGCCGGAGTAGGCCATCTTGGCGATCTCCGCCAGGGTGACCCCCCGTGTCGGCACACCTTTCACGCGGTACTTTCCCTCGGCCAGCTCGATGTCCTCTTCGGCTGCTTCCAGCATGTGCGCGGCGATGCGCTTCGCTTTCTCCCGAATCTTGGTGAGGGAGAGGACGACCGCGGCACCGCCGACTGCCAGCCCGCGACTGCCGCCGGTGCCGTTCCCGTGGGCCGTGTTGCCGGTGTCGCCGTGATGGACGATCACTGAGTCGAAGTCAGCGCCGATAAAGTCTGCCGCGAGCTGGGCGAACGTCGTTTCCTGTCCCTGGCCATGCGGAGAAATACCAGTAAAGATCGTGACCTCACCGCCTGGCTCGACCCGGACGGTCGAGCTTTCCCAGGGGCCGAATCCACAGATTTCGACGTACGAGGCAATGCCGATGCCGAGATAGCGCCCCTGCTTGCGAAGCTCAGCTTGCTGGCGGCGAAGATCCTGATAGCCGATAAGCTCCAGTGCCTTGTTCAATGGCTTCTCATATTCGCCACTGTCGTAATGCTCGCCGGAGAGCGTGGTATACGGAAACTGGTCGGGTGGAATGAAGTTGACGCGGCGCACCTGCACGGGATCGAGTCCGGCCTCGTCCGCTATGAGATCCATCAGACGCTCGAGATAGAACGTCGCCTCCGGCCGGCCCGCGCCACGGTAGGCGCCATTGCAGACTGTGTTGGTATAGACGCCTTCGACGAGGTAGTCGAGATTGGGAATGACATACGGGCCGGTTGACATGACCCAGGTGCACCAGGCCAGACCCAGCGCCTTGGGGTAGGCGCCAGAGTCGAGGGTGATGCGGGCTCGCAGCGCCCGGATCTTGCCGTCCTTGTCTGCTCCGACCTCAAAATCGCCCCACTGGTTGCGCCCGTGATTCGTGGCCAGGAAGTGCTCGCTTCTCGTCTCAATCCACTTCGCTGGCCGGTTCAGCTTTCGGGCCACTGCCGCGACCACGAGATCTTCCGGATAAGCGCCGAATTTGCAGCCGAATCCACCACCTACCTCCGGCGCGATCGCGCGCACCTGGTTTTGATGCAGGCCAAAGGCTGCGGCGATCTCATTGCGGAATCCGTGCGGTGCCTGGTTCGAAACCCAGATCGTCAGCCCGCGAGTGATCGGGTCCGGCGCGGCGACCGTGCCACGGGGCTCCATGGGCATCGGCGCGCAGCGGGGAGCGCGAATGCGCACCTTGACCTTCACCGGTGCGCTTGCCAGGGCGCCATCCACGTCGCCGTGAACGGTCTGGTACCGCACGCTGATGTTGTTCTTTACCTCGTCGTACAACTGCGGAGCGCCATCTTGGCGGGCCTCGAACGGATCAACGACTACCGGCAGTGGGTCATAATCCACGACGACCAAGCTGGCCGCGTCCTCGGCAATTGGTCTGGATTCAGCGATCACCGCTGCAACCGGCTCGCCGATGTAGCGCACTTTGGTGCTGGCCAGCGGCTCGACCGCAGGGACGGGGATGGCCTCTCCGGCAGCAGGCTCTGCCGCGGCCTGGTCTCCGCCTTCGGTGCTCGGCGTCGATACCTCAACGGTTTTCAGCAACGGTTTCAGATCGGCCGCGGTCCAGACGGCGAGCACTCCCGGAAGGGCGAGCGCTGCCGAGGCGTCGATGCCCCGGATGCGGGCGTGGGCATAGGCGCTCCGGACAAACGCGACGTGGACCATGCCAACAAGCTTCAGATCGTCCACATAGGTTGAGGATCCGGTGATCAGCCGGGGATCCTCCTTGCGCTTGACCGATGCGCCAATGTAGTGACTCAAGACCATGAGCGTGCACTCCTCCCTCACACATGGCCGCTCAGTGATCTGGCGGCCGTCTCTCTGCGCTTTGCCCGCATTGTACCGGCAGACGATCCGCGCCGGTGAGCGTGTTGCATCCGCTCCACGTGAACCGGTCTGCCGCCCAGTCTGGCAAGGGGCGAGGAAGAGTCTGGGCTGCCCGGCGCACTGTCTTACCCGACACCAGAGCGTTCGTTCACGATGGCGTGGCTGGAGGGATAGCGTCGTCACGCCGGACTCATCCCGAGCCAGGCGAGGGATCGGTACCGCGGCACGGTGCAGTGCGCATGGGCACCGTTGGTATACGGTGCCCGGTGGATACCGCACCGGCGGGCAACCGCGTGGTCATCAGCGATCTAGCCGCTCCCAGCACCACGCTAACCGGCGGCCGCCGCGTGACCCGGTGATGGCGACCGGCCGGTCGGGCGTTGCTTGTTGCTTGCGTTCCTAGATGTCCTTGTGGAGCGTTGCCAGGAACTCAGCGTTGCTGGAGGTCTTGGCTAGCCGGCCAAGGAGCAGCTCGGTCCCCTCCGTCCCACCGAGCATGGACACCATGCGGCGCATCGTCCACACCTGGCGAAGCGTTGCCTCATCAAGCAGAAGCTCTTCGCGGCGGGTCCCGGAGCGCTGGATATCGATTGCCGGGTAAATCCGGCGCTCGGCCAGCTTGCGATCCAAGTGAAGCTCCATGTTGCCGGTGCCCTTGAACTCCTCGTAGATGACGTCATCCATGCGGGAGCCGGTGTCAACCAGGCAGGTGGCAACGATCGTGAGTGAGCCGCCTCCCTCGATATTGCGAGCCGCGCCGAAGAAGCGCTTCGGTGGATAGAGGGCGACTGGGTCAATGCCGCCAGACAGCGTCCGGCCGCTCGGTGGCACGGCCAGGTTGTAGGCACGGGCGAGCCGGGTGATCGAGTCGAGCAGGATCACCACATCGCGCCCTGCTTCGACAAGACGCTTGGCGCGCTCCAGCGCCATCTCGGCTACCTTGGTGTGGTCTTCCACCGGCTCGTCAAAGGTCGAGGAAATGACTTCGCCTTCGACGGACCGCTTCATGTCGGTGACCTCCTCAGGCCGCTCACCGATCAGGCAGACCATCAGGTGCATATCCGGGCAATTAGTCGTGATCCCGTTGGCAATGGCCTTGAGGAGCAACGTCTTTCCGGCCTTCGGCGGCGACACGATCAATCCGCGCTGCCCGCGACCGATAGGAGCGACGAGGTTCAACAGCCGGGTCGAAAGAATATGGGGCTGTGTTTCGAGATTGATCAGCTCCAGTGGGAAAATCGGCGTTAGCGAGTCAAAGCTAGGACGGCGGCGAGCCGTTTCGGGGTCGACGCCGTTGACCGCCTCGACGCGGAGCAGGCTGTAGAACTTCTCATTGTCCTTTGGTGGCCGCACCTGACCAGAGACGCGATCGCCAGTCCGCAAGCCAAACCGCCGGATTTGGGATTGCGAGACGTAGATATCGTCCGGTCCTGGCAGGAGGCGTGGGCCACGCAAGAAGCCGAACCCGTCCTCAATAATCTCAAGAACGCCGTCGCCGAAGATATTACCCTCAGCCTCGGTACGAGCCTTAAGCAGCGCGGTGATAAGGTCCGGCCGCTTCATGCGGGTGTAGCCCTGGAGACCGAACTGGCGTGCCAGCTCATACATCTCCTCGAGTGGCATCGCTTCAAGTTCGGTCACGCTGAGGTGTGGCAGATTGCCATTGCGCGTTTGCTGAACTGCCGGGGCAGCGGCTGGCCGCGGCTTGTTCTGCACCGCGGTGGCAGCGTTTGTCCGGTCCTTGTTGTTCTCGCGGGATTCGCGCGCTTCGCGAGAGTCCCGGTTGTCACGACCGTTGGGCATCGTAGTTCCCTCCCGGGCATCTCGCGCATCCCGCTCCGGCCGCTGGCGCCGGTGGCGAGGGCGCTCGGGCTCGCCCGACGCGTCCGCCTCGGCGGGAGCAGGCACAAGCTCCGGAGCCGGCACATCCGCGGCAGCGGCGGATTGAGCCGGATCCATCCCCACCTGTCCCTCGGCAGGTGTCGGCACCGGTTGCTCTGCCGGCGCGGACAGCGCGATCTGATCGGCGGTCTCGGCCGTCTTCTTGCGCGAGCGCGACGCACGTGTCTTTGGCGCCGGCTTGGTTGTCGTTTCCGGTTCAATCGTGATCGTTTCCTGGTTCGTCAACGGACTTCCTCCCTATTTGGTTTGTTCGTGGATGACGCGCCGAGCGCGCCGAACGGGCAAACATAAGGTGCCACTATGCGGTGGGTTGCTTCGTCATCAAGGTCATAGTTGGGCATCGCGTTGGGGTAATGGGCGCATCGAGCGCACCCAAAGGCAACGGAAACCTCTCGCGAGTTCCGGCCTGCTTATCGCATTGTCAGTGTCGCACTCCGAGCGCGCGACACCATTGGCGCCGAACAAAGAGCCAGCGGGCGGGCGCTCCTGAAAACCCTAGGTGAATCAGCGGCAGGCAGGGGCCACATTTGCCTACCAAGGCGCACCACTATCCTAACACCCTCATCCTCGTTCGTCAATCCATCCTTTTCTCGCTCTCGTGTCCCCGTTGCCTTGCCTAATCGCTGCGCACCGCCGTCCTTCGTGCATCGCGGCTGGCTGGCGCGGGGATCGGGCTCACCCGGCAAAGCGCCCCGACTTTTCTTTCCTCACTATGGGCGAACCCGATCCCACGCGGCCACCCGTTCCGGATTACAAATGGCTTAGGTATTGTGGAGCACCGATTTGGCGGAGCTTCCACAGCTTATGCTCCGCGTCAATGCGACGGACGGTTCCCGAGCGAGAGCGCATGACCAGCGATTGCGTCGAAGCGCCGCTTCCATAAAAGCGCACGCCCCGGAGTAGCTCGCCATCCGTGATGCCAGTCGCCGAGAAAAAGACATTGTCGCCAGCCACGAGATCCTCGATCGAGTGCTTCCGCTGCAGGTTGATTCCCTTTTCTTGAGCGATTCTCCGCTCCTCATCGTTTCGCGGCCAGAGACGGCATTGCATGTCGCCACCGATGCATTTGATGGCACAGGCTGCGACCACAGCTTCCGGCGCGCCCCCGATACCGAACAAGGCATCAATGCCCGTTCCTGGCATAGCCGCCATCAGCGCCCCCGCGACATCCCCGTCGGTGATCAGTTTGATCCGCGCTCCGGCCCGCCGGATTTCGGCAATCAGCTCCTCATGGCGAGGCCGGTCGAGGATGACCACAAGGAGATCATTAATCTCCCGGTGCTTTGCCCGGGCAATCCGCTTCAAGTTCTCCGTCGGGCTCAGATCGAGATCAATGACGCCGGCGGCTTCCGGACCAACCGCGATCTTTTCCATATAGGCGATGTCCGGAGAGGCAAACATCGACCCACGGTCGGCCAGCGCAACAACGGAGATTGCATTCGGCATGCCAAGCGACAGCAACCGCGTGCCATCAATGGGATCGACAGCTATATCCACCTTCGGCTCGCTCGCACAGCCAACTTGCTCGCCGACATACAGCATCGGTGCCTCGTCCTTGGCGCCCTCGCCGATCACCACGACGCCATCCATGGCAATCGAGCCAAGCACGAAGCGCATCGCATCCACCGCAGCCTGATCGGCCGCTTCCTTGTCCCCCCTCCCCATCCAGCGGGCCGCCATCAATGCCGCCGCTTCAGTTACCCGCGCGAGTTCCAGCGCCAGGTTGCGATCAATGGTTGACACGCTCATTCCGTCCCTCCCTTCCTCACGTCCCACATTGCTCCGCGCGGCCTCTCACGCATGGCCGCGCCCATGCGTTGCACAGCGAGTGAACAGCTAGCGGGATGCGCTACGATCTCGTTGCATCGGCTTGACGACCGGTTGCTCCAACCACTCCACGGCAGCGCGTGGAAGCTCGCTGGCGCTGCCGACGATGACTGAGCATTGTGGAAGCGAGTGAATGAACGATTGTCCATAGCGCTTCGTCAGCACCCGGCGATCCAGAATCGCGCAAATGCCCCGATCCTGGCTCGATCGGATCAAGCGCCCAAAGCCTTGTTTGAACTTCAGCACGGCTTGCGGCACCGCGTACTGTGTGAACGGATCCTCAAAGCCTTCGCTGCGAGCGGCGAAAATGGGATCGGAAGGCACAGCGAAGGGGAGCTTGGTCATCACGAGCACACTGAGCGCCGGCCCCACAATATCAACGCCCTCCCAGAATGTTGATGTGCCGAGCAAGACGATGTTGGAGGCATGTTTCAGCCGCTCGATAAGCTGCCGCGCGCTGCCGTCCGTTCGCTGGGCGAGGACGACAACGCCATGATCCTCAAGGGGTACGCGAATCGCCCGGTAGGTCGCTTGCAGCGCGGCGTGGGACGTGAAGAGGACGAGCATGCGGCCACCCGTGGCGATGGCCAGGTCAACAAGAGCTTCCTCGACCCCCTTTTGGTACCGTGGCGCGTTTGGCTCGGGGATATCATCAACCAAATATAAGAGGGTCGATCGCTCATAATCGAACGGTGACGGGACACTAACCTCCTCGACGTCCTCAAGCCCAACGCGATCCCGGATATAGTCGAAGCTGCCATCGGTGGTCAGCGTCGCGGATGTCAAGACGGCAGTGCGGAGCGGGGCGAACAGGCGGTCGCGCAGCAATGGCCCGACGTGCAGCGGGGCCGCCCGTAAGCTAACCCCGCCTCGGACCACATCGCGCTCAACCCAATACACGGCGCCGGCGCTTGGATCAATCACGCTTTCGGCAAGCTTGACGCGCAGGTCGGCAAGAGCGCGCAGCGCATTGGTAAGCTCCAGCACAACATCCTCGGTCAGATCGAGAATGTTCTCGGCGGTGTCAGATTCGTCGGGGATTGCCCGCTCAAGTGTTTCAAGAAACCAGACGAGCTCGCTCTCAATCGCTGTCAATTCACGATCGAGGCGCTCCCAGGCGATCTCTGCTTCCATCCACTCGCCCCGCCGGCGAATGGAGCGGGTCAGGCGCACACTCCGGTCGTACCCGGCCGCTCCCATCCCTTCCTGGTCAACCAGATCGCGGAGCCGCAGAAACAGATCGTTGGTGGCCATTTTGGCCGAATTCATTCGCCCCAGGAGCTGGCGCCCTCGCTCGACCGCCGTGGCGACACGAGCCCGGCTTTCCGCATCGGTCGCCAGGCGCATCAGCTCATTAATGGCGCTCTGAATGAGCCCACCGAAGGCAGAACCATCTGGCTTGATAATGGTGTCGAGAATGTCCAGAACCGCGTTTTCGCTGACGGAAAAGCCGAATTGCGTGGTTGCCTGATCTTCAAGATGGTGAGCTTCGTCCACAATCAGGCGCTCATAGTCTGGCAAGACGGTGCCGCCCTCGACGGTGTCAGAGAGCAACAACGCGTGATTGACGACCACGATGTGCGCGTGCTCGGCCTGCCGCCGGGCCCGGAAGAGAAAACATTGATTGCGCTGATTGAACACGCACTTGGCGGGGACGCACGCCTCCCCTTCCGCCGATACCCGGCGAAACTCTGCTTCTTCCTCGGCGCTTAGGCGCAGTTCCGCACGGTCGCCAGTCGCCGTTGAGCCGAGCCAGAGCAGGATCTTTGCACGGAGGCTTGCTTCCTCTGGACTGGAGACCGGTTGCCGCTGGGCGGCAAACCATCGCCGCAAGCAGAGGTAATTCTGGCGGCCTTTCAAGATCGCTGCCTCGAACGGCACCGATCCATCAGCACCGGCAAGCGCGCGCTGCAGGTCAGGGATGTCCTTGCGGAACAATTGATCCTGCAGGGCCAGCGTGTTTGTCGAAACGACAACGGTCTCGCCCCGCTCACGGGCGTGGAGCACTGCCGGCAGAAGATAGGCGACGCTCTTGCCCGTGCCGGTGCCGGCTTCGACCAGCAAATGGCGATCAGCGTTGAACGCGCGGGTCACCGCTCGGGCCATCACCTCCTGCGCTGGGCGATGCTCGTACGCCGGCGCCACCTGACTGAACGCTCCGCCGGGAGCCAGCGCTGCGGCGACGGACCGCTCATCGACAGGCGCCTTCGAGCCCGTGCGCCGCAGCGGCTCAGGCTTTTCCATTGGCACAAGAAACCGCATCTCGAGCGGAGGGGTGCGTTCTGCCTCTTGCTGGGCAAACAGCGGGCCGGCCGGTTGCCGGCGGGCTGCGGCCAGGAATAGATCGGCAACCGGCCAGCCTGCCGTGCGGCCGAGGACCGCCACGCGCTCCAGCGTGGTGGCATCGAGCGACTCGATTTTCGCTAGGAGTGCCCGGAACACCTCTGCCGTGACAACGGCATCTGCTAAGGCGCGGTGGCCACTGCGCTCTTCAATACCGAGGGCGCTGGCCACCGCATGGAGCGAGTAATTCGGAAGCTCCGGCAGCAGCAAGGTAGCAAGCAGATGGGTGTCATAAATCACGCTCGGCAGGCTGACCCCAGCCGCGTCGAGCATGGCGATGTCGAGCTCGACCGAGTGACCAACAATCGGGCGACCCGCGGTCATCCGGCGCAAAACGGACGCTAGCTGGTCGATGGCGGGTGCGGCTTGAAGGTCCCGGGGATTGATTCCGGTCAAACCCGCCATATCAAGCGATAAGCGACCGCGTGGCCGGACGAGGCTGGCAAAGCGGTCGATCTCCCGCTCGCGGGAAAAGACCACGACCGCCACTTCAATCACGTCATGGCGGGATGGATCCATCCCCGTCGCTTCGATATCGAGCGCAGCGAATTGATCACTCACGCTCACGGCTCCACCGTGTCGCGCTCGCGCTGGCAAAACATCTGGGAAGGATAGTGCACCGACTAGCCGGCATCGCGCAATTGTTCTACAGAGCTAACCGGGGAGCGATGGTGCCGGCGGCCAGCTCATCGGCAACAGCGAGGCTCAATGAGAGCAACTGGGTCAAGCCAGCGGTGAGCGGCGCAGTGTCAATGAATTCGTCCTCACGGTGCACATTGCCACCGGTTGTCAAGCCAATGCACACGGCTGGAATGCCGCGGCTAATCGGAATATTGGCGTCCGTGCTCGAGGCGTCGCCAGTTGGTGGAATGTGCAATGCCTCCAGTGTTTCGATCGCCAGGCGGACAATGCGGCTCGTTGGTGAGACGACCCCCGCCGGACGTACGCCGAGCACGTCGACATCCACAGTCACCCCGCGCCGGGGAGCGCGCAACACGTGATCGACCCGCTCTGCCAGCCGGCGGAGCGCATCTTCCTCAACCGACCGCAAGTCAACGACAAATTCTGCCTCTGGTGCAATGGTGTTGACCGAGATACCGCCATGAAACGTGCCAACGCTGAGCGTGGTCTTCGGAGTCTGTGGCAGTGGCAGCCGCGCCAGCTCGGCGACGATCTCCGCGGCAACATGGATCGCGTTGGGGTTCCCAAAATCTCCCCAGGAGTGGCCACCCGGCCCAGTCACGCGGATGCGCAACCGGCGGCTCCCCACGGCGACGTGCGTCACGCGACCCAGGTTATGTCCCTCGACGGCAATTACCGCGCCGATCTCGGAATGGGCATCCATGACAGCCCGGATGCCCCGCAGATTCCCAAGCCCTTCTTCCCCGACGTTCCCCGTGAGGAGCAGATCGACTGCAGGCCGGACGCCAAGCGCCTCGAGCATGCGCGGAATCATCAGCACAGCCGCCACGCCGAGGCTGTTATCACCAATACCAGGTCCGGCAATGCGACCATCGCTTCGCGTTTGGGCCAGGGAGGTGCTCCAAGGGAATACCGTGTCAATATGCGCTGCTAGGAGTAGCGCCGGCCGCCGCCGTTCCCCGCGAATCCGCCCGACAACGTCGCCGATCTCGTCAATACTGACCTGTTCAGCGCCAAGCTCCGTCATCCGCTGGGCGACAAACCGGCTGCGCTCGGATTCCTGGTTTGTTGGTGCGGGGATGGCGGCAATAAGGCAAGCGAGATCGACAACCGCTGGTTGGAAGCTGGCCGCGACTTCCTTGACAGCGTGGGCGATGCGGCCGTCGCTCGCCACCAGATTCCGGTTCAGGGGTGCCGTCATGCAATCCTCAGCTCGGGGAGGTAGAAAGACATACGGGCTGCGATCATCGCCCGGATGATTGCAAGTATAGCCGACGCCGGGGTGCGGCACCCGCCGGGTTTGTTCGGGATGTCCCACTCTCTTCGCAGCACAAGACCAGCAATCTTGGCGTCTTGACAGTCCTGAGCAGTGGCGATACGGTTGCCGGTGGAGCGGTCGTCGGGCCGCATGGGCCGGTCCACCGCTCCATCCGCCGCGCACACGGCGGACTGGCACCGCTCGGAGGTTCCTCAATGGCCTACCACCGCTTCGACGCGGTTATCGTCGGCGCCGGTGGCGCCGGCCTGATGGCGGCAATTCAACTCGCCGGGAAGGCGAACATTGCCGTCGTTTCGAAGCTTTACCCGCCTCGCTCACACACCGGAGCCGCCCAAGGCGGCATCAGCGCTGCGTTGGGCAATGTCGAGGAGGACCACTGGGAATGGCACATGTTCGACACCGTCAAGGGTGGCGACTACCTCGTCGATCAAGACGCGGCAGAGGTGCTCGCTCGCGAGGCGATCGATGCGGTGCTCGAACTGGAGCACATGGGTCTTCCATTTAATCGCACGCCTGACGGCAAGATTGACCAGCGGCGGTTCGGCGGCCACACGCGCAATTTTGGCGAAGGCCCGGTGCGGCGCGCCTGCTACGCTGCGGACCGCACTGGCCACATGATCATTCAGACGCTCTATCAGCAAGGCATCAAGCATCACGTCAATTTCTTCGATGAGCATTTCCTCGTCGATATCCTTTTTACCGACGAGGGCGTATGTTGTGGCGTGGTCACACGCGAGCTCAAGACCGGAGAGCTCCACGTGCTTCACGCCAAAGCGGTTCTCATTGCCACGGGCGGATTCGGCCGGGTCTTCAAGATCACCTCAAATGCCATGGCCGGCACCGGCGATGGCATTGCCATCCCCTACCGGCTCGGCGTTCCGCTCATGGATATGGAGTTCTACCAATTCCATCCCACCGGGCTGTACAAGCTCGGGATTCTGCTCTCTGAGGCCGCGCGCGGCGAGGGTGGCATTCTGCGGAACGACACCGGCGAAGCGTTCTGCGCTCGCTATGCCCCTACCCTCAAAGACCTTGCCCCGCGGGACATGGTCTCGCGCTTCATCTACCAGGAGATCAAGGAAGGCCGCGGTATCGGCGGCAAGGATTATGTCTACCTCGATCTCACCCATCTCCCGGAAGAGGTCATTGATCAGAAGTTGCCGGATATTACCGACTTCGCACGGACATATCTCGGAGTAGAGCCGAAGAAGGAACCGGTGCCGATCCAGCCCACCGCCCATTACGCGATGGGCGGCTTGCCGACGGATATTGATGGCCGCGTCATCCGCGATGAGCGGTCCACGCCAATACCCGGCTTCTATTCCGCTGGCGAAGCAGCGTGCGTTTCTGCTCATGGAGCGAACCGTCTCGGCACCAACTCTCTGGTTGATCTCGTCGTCTTTGGCCGCCGCGCCGGGAAGCATATGTTGCAGTACATCCAGCAAAACGCGCTACCGCCACTGCCGCGACAGCCAGAGTTGCGCGCTCGCGCCGAGATTGATGCCATTCTCAGCCGGAAGAGCGGAACCCGCCCGGTAGAGATCCGCACGGCGATGCAAGACGTCATGATGGATAAAGTCTCGGTCGTCCGGGACGGCAAGGGATTGGCCGAAGCGCAGGAGACCATTCAGCGATTGAAGCGCGAGTATGGCTCCGTGGCGATTGCCGATAAGGGCCAGACCTTCAATACCGATCTCATGGAGGCGCTTGAGCTTGGCTATATGCTCGACTGCGCGGAGGCGATCATCGTCGGGGCGCTGGCACGCGAAGAGAGCCGGGGCGCCCACTACCGCACCGACTTTGAAAAGCGCGACGATGTCAACTGGCTGGCACACACGCTGGTCTACCGGACGTCGGGCGGCATTGAATTGCGCAAGAAACCGGTAACCATCACGGCGTTCGAACCGAAGGAGCGCAAGTATTGATGATGCGGCGGATTGCCCGCGGCACCGGCAACGAGCCGGGACCATGGCTTGGAGGGTTGTGTGGAAGTCACACTGAGAATTAAGCGCTACAACCCGGATGTTCCGGAGTTCCAAAAGCCGACCTTTCGGGAGTACCAGGTCAATGTCGAGCCAAACGACCGGGTGCTCGATGCATTGAACCAGGTGAAATGGCATCACGACGGCACACTTACCTACCGGCGGTCGTGCGCCCACGGCATCTGTGGCTCCGACGCGATGCGGATCAATGGCAAGAACCGCCTCGCCTGCAAGGTGTTGATGGGCGAGCTCGGCAGACGGGTGACGATCGAGCCGTTGCTTGGCTTCACGGTGATCAAGGATCTCGTCGTTGATATGGAACCGTTCTTCGACGGGTATAAGTCCGTCAAACCCTACTTGATCGCGGACGATGCCCCCAGCGCGGGTGAGCGGCTGCAGACGCCGGAAGAGCGGGCTCGCTACGATGACACGACCAAGTGCATCTTGTGCGCCTCCTGCACCACGGCGTGCCCGATTACCTGGACGAATCCCGAGTTTGTCGGACCGGCCGCGATCGTGAATGCCCACCGGTTCATCTTTGACAGCCGCGATCAAGGAGCGACGGAACGGCTGCGCATTCTGAACCAGCGCTCTGGCGTTTGGCGCTGCCGGACCATTTTCAATTGCACGGATGCTTGCCCACGTGGCATTGAGGTGACGAAGGCAATCGAAGAGGTGAAGCGCGCCCTGCTCTTCGATCACGTTTCGTAGCGCACCGAGAGCATGCTCGTGATGCTATTGCCGGGCAGGTCATGTGGCACCGCGCCACGGTCCCTGCCCGGTCGCCGTTTCACCCGGTCTTCGGTCGAAGCGCCAGCATCCAGTATCCTTATGCTCAATGGGAGAGCGGGATCGTCTCGGTCGCGGGAGGAGCGTGGTGGCGAGCGCAGTGCGTCTTGAGCGGGCACAATCTGAGGCAATCGTCGCGGCAAGCCAGCGGTATCGCGCTCCGATGATCGACTTTGCCCGGCGTCTGATTCAGACTCCCAGAGTCTCCGGCGATGAGCGTGCGATCGCTGAGCTGATGGCTCGCGAGCTCCGGGGGCTCGCCTACGACGATGTCTGGATTGACCGGGCAGGGAACGTCGTTGGGGTCATTCGCGGCCGGGGCGCTGGCCCATCGGTTCAATTCAACGCCCATCTCGATCATGTCGATGTTGGCGATCTTGCCCTCTGGCCGCACCCGCCCTATGCCGGGGTGATTGACGGGGACACGCTGTTCGGGCGGGGAGCATCGGATGTCAAAGGGGCGATGGCGGTCCAGGTGTATCTGGCGCCCGTCTTGCGTGATGCCGGACTCCAGCCGGACGGCGACGTCTACGTGGCCGGCGTGGTCCTTGAGGAAGTCGGCGGCTTTGGCAGCCAGTTCCTCGCCGAGACGATGCCAACCAGCGCGGCGGTGCTGGCGGAGGCGACAAACAACGAGCTTCGCCGGGGACATCGTGGCCGGGCCTTCGTGAAGGTCAGCTTCACTGGCGTTTCGGCGCACGCCAGCGCTCCTGACCGGGCGATCAATCCGCACTACGCGGCCGCGCGCTTCCTGTTGCGGCTTGAACATCTGCCGATGCGGTCAGATGTCACCTTTGGCTCTTCAACGGTCGCTCCGACGCTGATCGAATCCGATCAGCGCAGCGGCAATGTCACGCCCGCCACGATCTCGGTGTTTCTCGACTGGCGCAACGTTCCGTCGGAGCCGGTGGAAGAGATCGTAGCGACGCTCCACCCGCTCATTGCCGCGGTCGAGCGCGAGGTCAACGGCATCCAGGGAGCGATCGAGATTGTTGGCCGGGAGGTCCGCTCCTACACCGGGCTGACCGCGACGATGCCCGGCACGATGGGCTTCGAGACCCCCGCGGATCACCCGGTCCTCCTCACCGCGCGGGCAACGCTTGAATCGCTCTTCAACCGGCACATTCCGGTGAGCACGTGGACCTTCGCCACGGACGGGGGGCATCTCGCCCAGCGCGGGATCACCACCATCGGTTTCGCGCCAGGGGAAGAGCGCTTCGCGCACACCATCCACGATCAAGTCAGTCTCAGCAAGATGACCGAAGCGCTGGCTGGCAACGCGGCGCTGGCCCTGGCGCTTACCGCGGAGGCGCGAGCGTGAGCCAGTCGGTCCAAGAGCACCGCGAGGCAGCACCCGGCCGGATCCGGTGCGCGATTTTGACGGTCAGTGATACCCGGACGAAAGAGACCGACGCCAGTGGAGCGCTGCTCCGCCAAGCGCTGGTCGAAGCTGGCCATGAGATCATTGATTACCGGATTGTGCGCGACGAACCGCTTCAGATTCGCCAGTGCCTGGAGGATTGGTCGAACGACCCGCGCATTGATGCCATCGTCTCGAATGGTGGCACCGGGATCGCCTCGCGGGATACAACCTACGATGTCGTCGCGAGGATCTTGGATAAGCGCTTGGATGGATTTGGTGAGTTGTTCCGGATGCTGAGCTATCAGGAAATCGGCGCGGCGGCGATGCTGTCGCGTGCAACAGCGGGCGTCTACCAGGGAACCGTCGTGTTCGTGCTCCCCGGATCGACGCATGCTGTCCGCCTCGCTCTCGAAAAGCTCATTCTTCCAGAGCTTGCGCACGTGGTCTACGAGCTTCGCAAGTAGCTGCTATCGAACGAAGACAGGAGCACGGCACCGTTGGACAGTCAGAGCACAAAGATTCCGCTGCGCCGGCCTCAGGTGCTCAAGGGGTTCCGGGATTACTTGCCCCGGCAGATGATCTTGCGGCAGCGGATCATCGAGATTTTTCGCGGCATCTTCGAGCGCCACGGGTTCGAGCCGCTAGACACGCCGGCTTTGGAGTACGTAGAGGTTCTGACCGGCAAAGCTGGTGAAAACGAAAAGCTGATGTACCGGTTCCAGGATCTCGGCGGGCGGGATGTCGGACTGCGCTATGACCTGACGGTGCCGCTTGCTCGCGTAGTCGCTTCGCATCAGCACGAGCTGGTGTTGCCCTTCAAGCGCTATCACATCGCCCCAGTCTGGCGAGCCGAAAGCCCGCAGCGTGGCCGGTTTCGAGAATTCTGGCAATGCGATGCCGATATCGCTGGCGCGTCCTCGATGCTGGCCGATGCAGAAGTGGTCTCGATCATGGCTGAGGCCCTGGCTGCCGTCAACCTGCCGAGCTTTACGATCCACATCAGCCACCGCCGGGTGCTGGAAGCGCTTGCCCGCGCCAGCGGGGTGCCGGCCGAGCTTGCCGGCTCGATTTACCGTGCAGTGGATAAGCTTGAAAAGATCGGCCCGGATGGCGTTCTCCGCGAGATGCGTGAGGCCGGCATTGAGCAAGCTGTTGCCGAGCGAGTTCTCGCTGCAGTGACCATTACTGGTCCTCCGCAGGACGTTCTGGCCGACCTCCGGGGTCGCCTTGCCGAGATTCCTGGCGCGGTGGAGGCGATTGACGAGTTGCGTCAGCTTTTCGATCTGCTTCCCTCCTTCGGTGTGCCGGAAGGGCAGTACCGGCTGAACCTGAGCTTGGCTCGTGGGCTCGATTACTACACGGGTCCGGTCTATGAGGCGACTGTGGACCGGCCCAAGGTTGGGGCCGTATCCGGCGCCGGCCGCTACGATGGATTGATTGGCACCTTCCTCGGCCGTCCCGTGCCAGCGACCGGCATTTCACTGGGGTTGGAGCGAATCATCGAGGTGGTGCAAGAGTTCGGTCTCATGGAGACGCCAGCCACGGTGGCGCAGGTGCTTGTGACCATCTTCGCTGATACCGTCGGTCCGGCCGCGGAAATCGCTCAGGCGCTGCGCTCTGCCGGGCTGAACGTCGACTTTTCACTCCAGCCCAACCGGAGCCTGGGCGACCAGCTCAAATACGCGGACCGGAAAGGCATTCCCCTGGCCGTGATTGCTGGCACCGATGAGCTGGCGCGCGGTGAGGCAACACTCAAGGATCTACGGACCGGCGCGCAGGAGAGCGTAGCTCTGTCGCGGCTCGCGCAGGAGATCCGAACCCGGTTGAGCGCGATGGCGCCGGTCAGCTAGCGGGGACGCGATGGCGATCACAATCGGGAGCGCCGCCGCCCCGCGATGGTGGAATCTCGATCACGCGGCTCTCGACGGCTTTCTCGCCAACCTACGGGCATGGGGCGCCACATCGGCTGAGCTCGTCCTGCACCATGGCCCTGCGGATGAGCAGATTGCGCGCGTGCACATTCTCGAAGCCGATTGGACCGAAGTGATTCATCGCGTTCATGCTGCCGGGCTGCTCTGCCACGTCCACGCGCCGCTTTCGCCCCGCTTTTCGCTGCGCCGATGGCGACGAGCGCGAGACGGTCTCCAGCAAGCGTATCTGCCCATTCTGGCGACGGCAGACCGCATTGCGCAGCGCCAGGGGCATCCCTGCGTGCTCGTGGTGCACGGGGCCAATGAGCCAGACGCGAGCGCGACAGTCAATGCCGCTGCCACGGTCGAGTTTTTGCAATGGGCGGCGAGCTTGTGCGATTGGCAGTTTCCCGGTGTGCGCTTGGCACTTGAGCTCCGCCGGGGGAACGCGGCCTCCCCTGCTCCAGACGCCAGCCGGAGTGATCTTGTTGCGCTGATTGACCGCGCCGGCTCCGACCGCGCTGGCATCTGCTGGGATCTCGGCCATGACTGGGAGAACCGGCTCAGCGAGCCGGGCTGGTCGCCCATCCCCCATCCAGCGTTCTTACAGCGTGTGATTCATGTCCATGCGCACGATGCCGGGCCGGATGATGCGGTCCATTATCCGCTCGTCACGGGCCGGGTGCCGGTCGAGGAGCAGAGTGCCGCGCTGCTGGCCAGTGGTTATGCCGGCGCCGTCACGCTGGAAATCCGGTATCGCTATGCCGCCGCTCTTGGTGAGCCTCTGGCGATGCTGCGGGCAAGCTATGAGCGCATGCTCACCGCTGTCGGTGGGCGAACTGCGCCACCTACGCCGCCTGAGCGTGGGCACGACCGAGGGAATGGCTCCGACTAGGGCCACCTCGGTCATGTCCGAACTGAGGTGCTCTCACGCGGGTGCCATCCCGAGTGACGCGAGGGATCTCGCCTCGTCTCGCTCACCGCACGCGTACTGGTGATGCTGCAATGCGCTCTAAGCGCGGGAGCGCAGCCGAGGGTTTCCGACCTCGTCCAGCCCGATGTGCACAAGGTAAAGCGATAGAAACAGAATCATGAGGGTGATAACGGGGGTGAGCCACCACCACCAGAGATTCTGCAAGATGGCGCCGTAGCTCAGCGACCAGTAAATCATCATGCCAAGGGTCATGTCGCGCTGTGGCCCGAGGCCCAGGATCGAGAGGCCAGACTCCGCCAGGATGGCCGCAATGAAGGCGTTGAGGAAATTCGCGCCAAGCCAGGTCAGCATGTGGGGCAAAAGCTCGCGCACAACGATCTCGATCCCGGACATGCCGGAAAGCCGGGCAATTCGCACGAATGGCCGCTCCTTCAAACTGAGCGCCTGCGCGCGTGCCGCCCGCGCCGGCCAGGACCAAGCAAACACGCCGATGATCAACGCCATGGCTGGAACGCTAACGCCCTTGAGCAAGGAGGCGATCAGGATGAGGAACAGCAATGACGGGATGGAGAGAAAGACATCGATCAATACGCGCAACGCTGCATCTGTCCTCCCGCCAAAGTAGCCGCTGGTGAGGCCGATGAGCGCGCCGAAGACGGTGCCGATCGTCGCAGCGATCAACCCGACCTGCATCGAGTTCGGGATCGCCTCCGTGAGTTGAATGGCCACACTCTGCCCCAGCGACGTTGTGCCCAAAATCGCCGTGGCGCTCGGCGCTCGCCGTGCGGGAAAGGCTCCGGTTCGCCGCTCGTTTGGCTCCACCGTCAGACTGCCAACAAGCGCGAGGAGCAGTAGCGTCAGGAAGACTGCCGCGCCAGCGACGAATTTCCGGTTGCCGAGGAGGATCGTGACAAAACCGCGCCGCGCCGGGTGGGGCGGCTGGACGACTTCAGCAGCGGTTGCGACAGCCATCGTTATCCGTTTCTCGTGGCTCCGGAGCGAATCCGGGGATCAATCAAGGGATAGAGCAGATCGATGGTGAGATTCGCTGTTGCGACGGACAGGATCAGCAACAGGACGCCACCTTGGATGACGGGATAATCTAAGCCTTTGATCGAGGTATAGATCAGCCAGCCCAGGCCGGGATAGGCAAAGATAACCTCGGTGATCAAGGCGCCGCCGACGATGTGCCCCAGCGAGAGTGCGAGACCCGTTGCCTGTGGCAGGAGGGCGTTGCGCAGCGCGTATGCCCAAAAGATGCGCCGCCGTGGCAAACCCTTGGCCTCGGCCCACAAGATATAGTCCTGCCCCTGCTCGGCGATGATCAGGCTGCGCATACTGAGGAACCACCAGCCGAGCGACACGAGCACGATGCTGAGGGCAGGCAGTGTGCCATGCCGAATCACGTCGAGCGCGAAATCAAGACTCCATTGCGGCCGGGCACCGACCGAATAGGCGCCCGACAGGGGAAACACCGGCCAGCGGAACGCCAGCAAATAGACGAGGATGATGGCAAGAATGTAGTACGGAGTGGTGTACAGAACGAGCGCAATGGGAACCAGCGCCTGCAGGGGCCGGGAGCGCCCGCCTGTCCACCCGACGACCGCGCCAAGCAGGGTTCCCAGGATCCAGCTAATCACCGTCGTCAACCCGAGGAGGCCGATGGTCCACGGCACCGCCGCGCGCAGGCGCTCAGCGACGCTTGTGGGGAAGCTGGAGATCGAGTAACCCAGATTCCCCTGCACGAGCTCGCGGAGATACGAGAGATATTGCTCCATGAGGCTCTTATCGAGCCCGAACCGGTGGCGATACTCTTGCACGAGCGCTTCGCCACCGGCGCTCGCGCCCACGCCAGCAAGCTTGATGTAAATGGCTCCGAGCGGATCCCCGGGCACGAGCCGGGGCACGAAAAACACCACCGTCACCGATATTGCGACCGTGGCAACAAAGATCAAGAAGCGCTCGACAAGATACCCGAGGGATCCGCTCATGGCGCAGCCTCACGGCTGGCAGTCACCCGGCGTTGCACCGGGCGGCTGCCAGTCAAGTCACGACATCATGATTGGCCAGTGGGTTTGATCCCGCCGACCCACTCACCGGTTTCCGGATCTGGATAGCCATTGATCACTAAGTTGAATGTGGCCCACCAGCTAACTGGCATGTTCCAGGGGTTCTCCGCGGTTGGCCAGCCGTCCCAGTAGGTGAAGTTGAACGGCACCAGCGCGGGCGCTTGCACGACCGGCACGACCGGAAGCTCGTCCAGCCAGATGGTCATGGCTTGCTTGTAGAGATCAATCAGTTGCTGCTCCTGATCCGGCGGCACCTGGAACATCTTGTCCACGATCGCGTCCAGCTCCGGGTTCTTGTAGCGGAACGAGTTCCGCTCGTACCACGGCGCCATCTCCCCGAGTGGGACATAGAACTTGCTGTGGAACAGCTCCAGGTTTTCGACGATGTAGCCGGGGCAGAACGAGTGCAGCTTCAGATCGTACTCTCCGCGCAGGATGGCATCGTTGAGCGGGCCGCCGCTGAGCGGCTGCACTTCTACGTCCAAACCGGCGGCGTTGAGCTGGTCCGCCAGCACCTGGGCTACCTTCATCTCTTCATTCGAATCGGCGTTGACGAGGTACCGCAGCTTGAGGCTCTTCGGATCGACACCCGCTTGCGTGAAGAGCTCCTTCGCCTTGGCAGGATCGTGGGCGGCCGACGGATATTGCTCGCGCAGGTCAGTGATCGCGTCGAAGTAGGGCTTGTTGCCGTCGTACTCGGGCCAGATGCCCCACGCCGGCACCGTCGTGCCCTCATAGGCAAGATCCACGATCGCCTGCCTATCGATCAGATAGGAGATCGCCCAGCGCACTTCCTTCTTGTCCAGCGGTGGGTTGGCGTTCTGAATCATCAGCGCCCGTGGGCACGGATCGGACCAGGCATAGGGTGGCTCCGAATACCAGGCTCGCACCTTGGGATTGCGGCGAGCGACCTCCTGGAACGAGCCAGCCGAGAGGATCCCGATGAAAGGCGTGTCAATCTCGTTGTTCGCCAGGGCGAAGGCAACGTTCGTTTCCGCACCGAGGTTAACGAATTGAACGATCTTCGGCGCCGGTGTCACGCCAAACACTTTCGTGCCCCACCAGTCATCCCGCCGCTCCCAGGTCACGGACGTCTGGGTGGCGTCCACCAGGCGGTAGGGTCCTGTGCCAATCGGTGGGTTGTTCTTGAACGTCAGCGGATCCTGCCCTTCCCAGATGTGCTTGGGCAGAATCGTGATGCCACCCCAGATGCCGACCGCCGGGAAGGCTTCGCGATTGAGGTGATAGCGTGGGTTCGGTTCCGTCAGATTGAACTTGACGGTGAGGTCGTCAACCTTCTCGACCGAGGCGACCCGCTTGTTGGCCTCTTCGGCCCACGCCATCGTTGGATTCGCACGCATCGTGTCATAGGTGAACACGACGTCATCCGCAGTAAACGGCTGCCCGTCGCTCCAGGTGACACCCTCCCGCAGCTTGACGGTCAGGCTGGAGAAATCGGCGCTGTATTCAAAGCTCGTGGCGAGCCAGGGGATGAACTCTCCCGTTTGGAGATTGTTATAGAAGAAATACTCGTAGACGAGCTGGTGGAGACCCGTTGCCGAGCGGCTGACGCTCCAAGACGTGATATTGAAATTGGTCGGATCTTCGATGCGCTCACCAATCGCGATCTTCAGCGTTTCATTGCGTTGCGCAGTGGTTTGCGCGGCTCGCACCGGAGCAACAGCGACGGCAAGCAAGCTGAGCAGGACGACGATCGACATCATTGTCTTGGATCTCATCTGCGCTCTCCTTCCGTGAGTCGCCGAGCATCGTGTGTTCATGTTCCATCCTGCCCGGGAGCAGCGTGAAACGATTTCTCCGGCAGATCACCTCCTTTCTCCAGATGCGGGCGCGGCGCCGGCGGTCTCCGCGGCCTTGATGAGCGCTTCCCAATCTTCCTCTGCTTCGACCGCTGAGTCATCCCATGCGCGCTCTGGATCCGGCACCGGGATCGAGCTTACCAAGAGTTGCGTATACGGATGCTGCGGGCGTTTGACGATTTGCTCGGGATCTCCGTCCTCAACCACCCTACCGCGATGCAAGACGATGATCCGGTCGCTCAACTGAAATGCGGTCGCAAGATCGTGGGTAATGTACACCAAGGAGATCCCGAACTGCTGCTTCAGTTGGAGGAGGTTCGCCAGCACCGTTACCCGAAGCGAAGCGTCGATCATCGAGACTGGCTCGTCGGCGACGATCACCTTCGGTCGCAGCAGCAGCGTTCGGGCGACCATCGTCCGCTGCCGCTGACCTCCGCTCAACTGATGCGGATAGCGGCCGAGCGTCTCTTCCGGCTTGAGTCCGACCGCGTGCAGCGCCTGTTCGATCAGATGGCGGGCCTCGTCACGGTTGCGAGCCAGGTGAAATTTGGCGATCGGCATCGTGAGTGCATGATCGACGGGATAAAACGGATTGAAGACTCCAAACGGATCCTGGAAGATGGCTTGCACGTCCCGGCGGAAGGCACGCCATTCCTGCCGCGAGCACCGGCGCAAATCCTTCCCTTTGTACAGAGCCTCCCCGCGCGTCGGCGTTTCGAGTCCAAGGAGGATGTTGGCCATGGTGCTCTTGCCACTGCCGCTCTCGCCAACAATGGCGATCACCGATGGTTGTACCCCGTCAATCACGAGCGAAAAATCACGCAAGGCAACCACCTGACTCCGGTGGATGAGCCCACCCATGGTGAATACCTTGGTGACCTGGCGAAGCTCGAGCAGCGGCGTAGCGGGGGGTGCTGGTCCGTCGCGGGGAGCAAGATCAGGCATGCGAACCCTCCGCGGGCACCGCGCTGCTTTGCGCGGCCGCTGCAGCGACAATCGAGTGCTTCCGCTCAAGCGACGGCAGACTCTCCATCAGCAAGCGGGTGTACGGATGGTGCGGATGGGAGAAGATCGTTTTCACATCGTTGTCTTCGATGATCTTGCCATCGCGCATGACCGCAACGCGCTGGGCAAATTGGGCCATCAAGCCCATGTCATGCCCGATGAGGATGACTGCCGCGCCAAGCTCCCGCTGCACCCGGCGCAGAGTCACGATCACCCGCCGCTGGACAACCACATCGAGCGCGCTGGTTGGCTCATCGGCAATGATGAGCTTGGGCCGGAGGCAAATCGCGGTTGCAATACAGACCCGCTGCTTCATGCCGCCGCTCAGTTGGTGGGGATAGTGATGGGCCACCTCTGGCGGCAATCCGACCGAACGCAGCAGCTCCTGAATGCGAGTGTCCAGCTCGTGCTCGGACGCATGCACGCCGTGTGCCCGCAAGGCGTCAATCATCTGCGGACGAATCCGGAGGACTGGATTGAGGGCGTTCATCGCTCCTTGTGGGACGAGCGCGATGTCCGAGAGCCGTCGCAGGCGCAACGCTTCGTCGGAAAGGCGAAGAAGATCGACACCGTCCAGCCAGATGCCGTCGGCGTCCACCTGTCCAGGCGGTTTGATCAACCGCAGAATCGCCAGCGCGAGCGTGGATTTCCCTGACCCGGATTCGCCAATCAGACCCAGCCGCTCACCTGGCTGGACCGTGAGGCTAACCCCATCCACCGCCTTAATCGCACCGTACGGTGTGGGGAACGTAACCCGGAGATTGTGAATCTCAAGCAGTGCGCTCACCTCTCACCATGGACTGCCCGAACGACGGATGCCGCAAGCGCAAATGTCTCGATCGGCGACGGGTGCAATCGCAGTTTATATGTAGACAGACTACCACTCCGATGTCAAGCCGAACGCACAGCTTGAGCCGGTTTCCCGTGCTTGGGAGATGGCTGGGCACTTGGTAAACAGAGCAGCGGATTTCAGACTACTGCGCGCGCGCCGTTCAGGGTTATCAGTTCGTCCCAAACTTGAGCGGGCTTGTCAACCAGGAGGACCACGAGCTCGTCCTTATCGGCTCGCTCAATCGCTTCGCGCACCGATTGCAGCTCGTCAAGCACGATTGAGACGGAAGAAGGGGCCATGCCGGCTTCGAGGGCAGCGTCCCGGAGCAGCGCCGCGATCGCGCCACGCGGGCGCCCCCGTGTATTCGTGTCCTCCCGAATGATAAGCTCGTCGAAGTGCTGGCCAGCCAGGCAGCCAAATGCCCGAATATCCTCATCCCGCCGGTCACCCGGCATCGTGATGACCGCGAGAGTCCGCTGCGCCCCCATGCGCTTAACGAAGTCGATCATCGCCTCCAGACCAGGGACATTGTGACAATAGTCCATGAGGATGCGCTTGCCTTGCACCTCGAGCATGTTGAAGCGGCCGGGCGTTTGATAAAAGCTCGCGGTAAACGTGCGCAGGGCATGGCGGATATAGTCGAGCTGGACATCTTGGCCGAGGGCGGCGGCGGTTGCTGCCATAGCGTTTTCGATATTGACCCGGAGCCGGCCATCGAACGTCGCTGGAATCTGATTGGCCAATATCAGGCTGGTTTCGCGCCGGTGCTCGATGAGCGTAATCATCTCGCCGTGTGGCGTCTCTCGCAGGACGACTGCCCGGCCGCGATTGCGCACATGCTCGCGGATGACCGGGTTATTCTCGTCCATGCTGAAGTAGATGATCTCGCCCCGGGCGATGTTCGCCATCCCGACGGTCCACTCGTTGTCGGCATTGAGCACGCTTGTGCCATCCCGGAAGACCGATTGCGGCACCACGGCCTTCACGCGCGCAAGTTCGGCGACCGTTTCCACCCCACCCAAACCAAGATGATCGGCCGAGACATTGGTCACGACGGCCACATCGGCGCGGTCGAACCCGAGTCCGGAGCGGAGAATGCCGCCTCGGGCGGTCTCCAGCACCGCACAATTGATCGTCGGGTTCTTGAGCACCATTTGCGCGCTGGTTGGGCCGCTCATGTCCCCGGCCATGATTTGGGTGCCATCAATGTAGATGCCGTCGGTGGTGGTCATCCCGACGCGCTTGCCCGCGGTTTTCATGATGTGCGCGATCATCCGCACCGTCGTCGTCTTGCCGTTGGTTCCGGTCACGGCAATGATTGGCACCCTGGTTGGCGTGCCAGGCGGGAAGAGCATGTCAATCACCGCCCGGCCGACATGACGCGGATGCCCCTCCGTCGGGTGGGTATGCATGCGAAATCCGGGACCAGCATTGACCTCGACAATAGCGCCGCCCGTTTGCCGGACTGATGCGGAGATGTCCGGCGCGATGAAGTCGATGCCAGCGATATCCAAACCGACCACCATCGCAGCTTGCCGCGCAAGCTCGGCATTCTCCGGGTGGATATCATCCGTGCGGTCAATCGAGGTGCCGCCCGTGCTCATATTCCCGGTTTGCTTGAGCCAGACAACCTGTCCCTCGGCCGGGATATCATCCAGGCCAATACCCTGCCGCTCCAGCGTCTCCATTGTCTGGGTATCGATGGCGATCCTCGTCAGCACTCGCTCATGTCCGACGCCCCGGCGGGGATCGGCATTCGTGATATCCACCAGTTCCCGGACGGTATGAACGCCATCGCCCACGACGTGCGCAGGCACGCGCTCAGCGACAGCTACGACCTGATTGTTGATCACGAGGATGCGGTAATCGCGCCCAGTGATATAGGTTTCCACAACCACCAGACCGCTGCGGCTCTCCTCGCGGGCGACCGGAAACATCTGGCGCACCTCGTCATCGCTCTTGAGATCGAGACAAACGCCACGGCCATGGTTGCCATCGAGCGGCTTGATCACCACCGGATAGCCGATGCGGTTGGCCGCAGTCACAGCCTCCTCGGCCGTGCGCACGGTCAGGCTTCTCGGCACCGGTATACCGACTTCCTGGAGCAGCCGGTTCGTGAGCTCCTTGTTGCTGGCGATATCAACGGCGATATTCGACGTCTGTGAGGTAACGGTCGCCCAGATCCGCTTTTGGTAGCAGCCATGCCCGAGCTGCACCAGCGAGCGGCGGGGATCGAGCCGGATCACGGGGATCTCGCGCCGCTCCGCCTCGGCCACGATGGCCCCAGTTGAGGGACCATAGGCGACCTGCTCAGCGAGGCGGATGACAGCGTCTTCCAGCGCTTGCTGAAAATTGAACTCAGGCTCGGTGTCATAGATCAGGTGGTTGAGCAGGCGGACACCGAGCTTCCCAGCCGCCAGGCCGACATCTTCCTGTTTGTATTCGTAAACCACGTTATAGATGCCACGCTCGTGAGCGCCGCGAGTCTTGCCGCGCGTCACTTCAGCGCCGGCCAGATTTTGCAGCTCAAGCGCGACGTGCTCAAGGACATGGCCCATCCAGGTGCCCTCGCGCATCCGTTGCAGGAAGCCTCCGGGACGGCCCAGCGAGCACCCGTGATCGTAGAGGGATGGCAACAGCTCGGTCAGACGCTCGTAAAAACCGGGGATCTTATTGGTTGGCCGGTCTTCGAGCTCACCGATATCGACAACCAGCAAGATGACCGGCATCCTGGCCCAGACATTCGGTCCCCGGTAGACGGTCGTGCTCCGAACCTCGATCATCGCGTCTCCTCGTTGCCGATAGGGGTTAGGGGCTGGAAGCCGGGAGTGAGGGGTCAGGATGTGGGAGTCCACCGCCAGCACTCAGCCGTCAGCCGCCAGTTGTCTTTGCTCCCGAACGCCCGATTCCTGGCTCCTCCCCAAGCCCCGACCTCCGAGTCACCTCGCTCTCCGCTCCCATCACCGATCAAGCAAGCGGCGACTGTTCAGGTCGAACCGGCGCCCTGGCGTCAGGACATGGAGGATGGCTCCGCTGATGGTGATTGTGCCGTGCCCTTTGACCTGAAAGATATCTGAATACATGTGTGTGCCATCGACGATGGTGATGGTGTTCTTACCGATCACCTCAAGGACACCATTCGGCCCAATCAGTGCGGCGGTATCCTCATCAATGCCGACGCCGAGCAGGCCAGGGTTCGAGGCGACAAACATGAGCAACCGGCCGATGCGATCCCGCTGCCGGAAGTGCTGGTCAATAATCAATTCTGGCACAAGGCCAAAGCCCGCAACCATCTGAGCCATCCGTTGCTTCGGGGTTTCGCCGCTCGCCCCGAACGCCACCATGTGGGAGGACAGAATCGAGGCGCCGGCGCTCGTGCCAGCCACGATGGCCCCGGCTTCATTGCGGTCGCGGACGAGTGCGGCCGCCTTTGTGCCACCAACAATGGTTGACAAACGCATCTGGTTGCCGCCGGTGATGAAAATGCCCGTGGCATGCCGCAGTGCCTCAAGGACGTCGTCATCGTTTGCATCGTCGCGATCAGCGATGTAGACGACCTCGGCGGAGTGGGCGCCAAGCTCAAGAAAGATCGCTTTGTAGCGCTCGCCAGCCGATTCGATGGAGGATGCAGTAGGCATAATCGCGATGCGAGCATTCCGTCCACCGGCAAGCTGCGTGAAGGTAGACAGGATGATGCGGTCATTGAACTTTTCTTCCGCGCCACCGATGGGCATAATCGGGCCACGCCGGGATACGCGCGGGGCGTGTGCCGTGGTGGGGTGATCAAGAAGGACTGGTTCGGTTGATGTCGTTGGCATATGCGTAGCGCTCGCGGTTCCAAGTCGGGTTGTGAAACGCGGCCAGGGACCCGGCGCTCCTGGCAAGCAGGGCGCGTCTGCGGCATCCCCGGCGCGGGCACGTATTGCTGAGCGACTGTAACGCGTCAGGCAAAAGGCGTCAAACGCGGTGCATCCGGTGACTGCTCGATGGCTCAGGTGTGGCGCGCTTCCCCTCTACCGGTAGTTGTGTGCCTCGGGTGCGACTGCCGCCAGTGCTCGTTGTGGCTCCGGATCAGGTTCTGGATGGCGCACGGCGTCGTCACGTGGCTGCGTATCCTGCGCCCTGGGGGCCCGCCGTGCTGTCTCCAACGGGAAGACCCTGCGGGCAATGATGTTGATTGTCCCCTCCTGCTTGCGCAGCGTCCCCTCGACCACCAGAAAGGGCTCGCCGCGGACGGTGAGCCGTGCCGCCTCATAGAGCCGCGGATAGACGATGATGTTGGCCAGGCCGCGCTCATCCTCGACCAGCAAAAACGTGACCCCCTTCGCCGTCGCCGGCCGTTGCCGGCAGACGACGAGCCCGGCAAGCTGGATCAGCGCTCCGTCCGGCAAGCGATCCAAATCGGCAGTGGTAGCAAGGTGCGCCGGCAGGTGCGGACGCAGCAAGCCGAGCGGGTGATAGCGGGGCGACAGATCGAGGAGATCGTAATCGGCTACCAACTGCTCCCAGGCGCTCATTGGCCGCAGCGCGGCGCTCTCGTGCTCAACCGGCAGCGCGAGCGGCATCTGGCGTCCTGGTGCATGCGCCGATCTGACGCGGCGGGATAAAGAGCCCAAGTTGCCAGAGCGCCTCGCGCCGCCCTAGTCCGAAGCAATCGAAGGCGCCGACGAGGATCAGGCGCTCGACGAGCTCGCGAGGCAGCACAACGCGGCGGATAACATCGGCCAGCGAGCGGTATGGCCCGTTCGCCTCCCGCTCCCGCACGATGCTCCGGGCAAGCGCCTCCCCAAGTCCTTTGACATAGCCAAGGCCGATCCGGATCCCGTTTCTCCCTTCAACCGAGCAGCGCACGCCGCTCAGATTGACATCGGGCGGGAGGATGCGTAGGCCATGCCGCTTGGCATCGCCGATCAGCACGTGAGGCGGGTAAAAGCCCATTGGCTGGTTGTTCAGCAAGGCGCAGGTGAACTCGGCTGGGTAATAGCGCTTCAGCCAGCATGATTGGTATGCCAGCACGGCAAAGGCCGCGGCGTGTGCCTTGGGGAAGCCATAGCTGGCGAACCCGAGCAATTTCTGGAAGACTGCCTTGGCCGTCTCAACCGGCACGCCATTGCGCGAGGCCCCCGCGCGGAAATCCTGCCAGAGCCGCAGCATTGCCTCGCGAGATCGCTTTCGGCTCATCGAGCGCCGCAGCATGTCTGCCTGTCCGGCCGTAAAACCTGCTAGCGCCATGGCAACTTGCAATACCTGCTCCTGGAACAGGATCACTCCGTGCGTCTCGCGCAGCACCGGCTCCAGGCACGGATGGTCGTAGTGCGGCTCCACGGGGAGAAAGCTGGTGCGCTCGCGCTGCCGGTGGGCGACGTAGGGCTTGACCGCGCCCCCGACGATCGGTCCCGGCCGGACGATGGCCACTTGAACGATGAGGTCGTCTAAGCAGCGTGGCCGCGTGCGTGGCAACATCTGGATCTGAGCGCGGCTCTCGATCTGGAACACGCCGATGGTGTCGCCCGCGCAGATCATGTCATAGACGCGCGCGTCGTCGAAGGGAATGCGGCTGAGATCGACGGGCGGCTTTCCCGACGCGGCAATGAGCTCTAGGCACTCCTCGACCAGCGACAGCATCCCCAGTGCAAGAAAGTCGATTTTGACCACACGGGCATCGTCGCAGGAATCTTTGTCCCACTGGCAGATGAAGCGCCCTTCCATCGCTGCCGGCTGGATGGGCACGAACTCGCAGAGCGGTGAGGAGGAGATAATCATTCCACCAACGTGCTGCGTGACGTGCCGGGGGAAGCCGGCAAGCTGCTCCGAGAGCTCGACCAGGTAGCGCCAGGGCGGCGCGTCCTTCTTGTCCGCGTAGCCCGGAATGCGCTCTAACTCGTGACGCAGCGCGCTGGCGGAACGCGGCTCGCTCAGCTTGGCGATCTTGTCCAGCTCGGGTTGCGGCAACCCCAGCGCCTTGCCAACGTCGCGCACCGCGCTGCGCAGCTTGTACGTGGCGAAGGCGCAGACAAGCGCGGCATGATCGTGCCCATATCGCTCATAGACCCGCTCGATCAGCCGTTCGCGGATTTCGCGCGGAAAATCGAGATCAATATCAGGAATGGATGCCATCTCGTCATTGAGGAAGCGGCCGAAGAAGAGCTGGTGTGCCAGAGGATCAACGTGGGACAACCCGATGAGATAACAGACGATGGAGGACACAGAGGAGCCCCGCCCGCGGCCAGGGGGGAGATTGTGGCGTGCCTGGGCACTCCCCTGCCCTCGTACCTCCTCGGCCACCTCTCGCGCCAGAAGCAAGAGATCACGGTAGAGCAGAAAGAAGCCCGCTAGGCCATGCTTGCGAATGACAGCCAGCTCCTCGCGCAGCCGCGCTTCTGCCCGTTCCCGATTCTCCGGGTAGCGCCGGACAAGCTCCTCCCAGCAGATCCGGGCCAGGAGATCATCGGGCGTTTCCCCGTCTGGAGCCGGATACGTAGGGAAGGTGTACGCAAGATCGGTGGCGAGATTGAATGTGCACCGGTCAGCGAGCCAGCGTGTCGTCGTCAGCGCCGCCGGGTAGCGCGCGAAGAGGCGCGCCATCTCCCCCGCTGGGCGAAGGGCAAACATCGCGTTCGGGCGCCGTTGCTGGTGGCACTGGTCGAGCGTCGTGCGGTGGCGGATCGCCACCAGGACATCGTGCAGCCGGTGCCGGTGCGGATCGTGGTAATGGACGTTACCGGTCGCGGCGAAGCGCAGATGAAGGTGCTCCGCAAGCTGGACGAGCCGCCGGACCCGCTCCGTGTCGCCAAACACCAGATTGTGCTGGAGTTCGACGATGACGTTGTCCGGACCGAACCAGGCGACATACTCGCGGACCAGGCGTTCGGCTTCCTGGTACCTCCCGGCATCGACCAGGCGAGCAAGCTGACTCTGGCGACACCCCGTCAGGAGCACCAGCCCCTCGGTGTGGGCAGAGAGAAGGGCAGGGTCGAGCCGGGGGACGCGGTCCGCTCTTCCCGCGCGATGCGCCGCGGTAATCAGCCGGCAGAGATTGGCATAGCCCGTCCGGTTGATCGCAATCAGCGTCAGGTGCGAGCCGCCGGTCAGGGTGATCTCGGCGCCAGTGATCGGCTGGATGCCCGCGGCGTGGGCGAGCTGCGCGAATTCCATCGCGCCGTAGAGTCCGTCATGGTCGGTGATTGCGAGTGCCTGGTAGCCCAGATCAGCGGCGCGCCCGATCAACTCCTCCGGCAGGGACGCCCCGTCCAGGAAGGAATAGGCTGTATGCAGATGAAGCTCGACGTAGCCGGTTGATGCGGTCATTGTCTCACTGAGGGCTTAGGAGCCGGGAGTGACCCTCACCCCCGCCCCCGCTCCCACGGTTGGGAACGGGAAGATTCCGTAGGGGAGGGACCGGTGCCCTCCCTGGGACCGGTGCTCTCCCTGGGACCGGCGCCCTCCCCGGTACCTCAGATCGCTCCCCGGCGATCGCTCGCGCCCCTACCATTCCCCATCTCCTCACCTCCATCACCGATCCCAGACCCCAAGCCCCTACGCATAGCTCTGGCTGAACCAGGCATCATGAATCAGATCGTGATAGACCGTGCGAATCACGCCGTCCTCAAGGAGCAGGCGGTAGTAGCGGCGGCTGATTGGATCGCGCCACCATTCGTCGTCGATTTGCCACATATCCTGAATGCGCACGACACGGCGCCGGCGGTTCCCTTCCACCAGAAAAACGGGCTGACCGTCTACCGCCCGAACCGTCACCGGCTGGGGCTGGTTCAGGGGTCGTAGGTCATGAGCGCGTGCCGGCGCTCGGGTAGTCTCGACCATGGCTCCACCTCCACGACTCGGTAAATCGGTGAATCGCCGTACCGCTGCTTCAACTGGCTGACAGCCTCAATCAGTGGGCGCATCCGGCGCACGCGTAGCTCACTGAGCGAGCCGGGCAGGCGCTCCTGGCGGGCGCTTTCGCCTGTGATCCCGATCAGCTCGAGCGCTAGCCCCTCGGCGGCGCCAGGGAGATCGATCAGAGAGAGCCGGTGACGCAGCGTCTCTGCGACGCGCTTCTGTCCCAGCGGCTCGCGGAAGGTCAGCAGCCGCTCCCACGAACGGTTCCCCTCGATCAGCACGCGCACCCGCGCCTGCCGGACCTGCCGGTGGTGCAGCGCTGGCCGGGCAAACGCGCGGGCGACCAACCGCTCCAGCCCGAGAAGCAGCGCTTCCCGGCTGGTAACCGGTACCGGAAATGTCCAGTGGGCAGCGACGGTCTCCTCGCGTTTCACCGGCACAATCTGGGAGTCATCAACGCCAGTGGCCAGCGCCCAGGCTCGCCGTCCATCGGGGCCAAAGCGGGCCGCCACGGCTGGAGCAGGCAACGCCGCCAGATCGGCCAGAGTGCGCAGGCCGAGCCGCTGGAAGCGCCGGATCAGCTCGCCGGGTCCTGGCAACCACGTGATCGGCACTGGCGCCAGGAATGCCTGAACCTCCTTCGGCATGACGATCACGAACGCACCGGGAGCCGAGCGCCGGGCAGCGACAGCCGCGGTGAACTTGCCTGGGGCGATGCCAGCGCGCGGCCGCAAAGCGGGTGGGACGAGACGAAGCAGGCGCTGCGCCACGTCCGGCAACAGCGGACCAGTGCTGTCACGGCCGCGGAGATCGAGATACCAGCACCCGGGCTTCGCCTGCTCGACGAGCGGGCTGATCTGATCGAGCGCCTCGGTGATGCGCGCGGCGATCTCAGCGTCCCGGACCGGGTTGGGAGCAAGAACGATCGCCTGTGGGCAGAGCGCGGGAACTTCGCGTAAGGGCGTGCCGGGCGTGATACCCTGGCGCACCGCTTCTGGCGTGCAGCTTGCGACCACTGAACGGCTCCCCGAAGGAGCCGGCAGGACGAGCGGCAAGCCATCCAGCTCCGGCCGCTCCAGGAGCGCGATCCGGAGTGAGAAGTGCGGCACCCAGATACAGGCGATGGTCATCCCCCTCCCCTTTCGCTCACCGCCCACGCGATCATCTGGCCTGGAACCCGGCGCTCCAGACCCAAGCGCATGCGTGAAACGCCGGCGCCAGATCCCAGCCGCTGGCCATTCCGGCGCATTCACCGTTGCCGCTTTCCTAGATTAGAACAAATGTTCTATTCTGGCAAGAGGGGACGATCGTCCCGGAGCAGCCAGAGGGGCGTATACTTGCCCAGACGCAGGCTCCGGCCGCCACGGGTGGAGTGCGGCGAGCCCGGCCGGATGATGCATCGCCGCGGGGGATGAAGCAGGGGAGTGACCACACCGATGCCTGAGGTAGCAAGCCCGACTCATCAGTTTGATCTGGTCCTGCTTGGTGGGGGAACCGGAGGGTACGTCGCCGCGATCCGGGCCAAGCAGCTCGGGCTCAACGTCGCCGTCGTCGAGGAGCTCATTCTCGGCGGCTGCTGTCTCCACCGGGGATGTATCCCCACGAAAGCCTTCCTCAAATCGGCCGATGTCTTCGATCAGGTCAAGCGGGCCAGCGAGTTCGGCGTGGAGATCAACGGGGATATCTCCTTCAACTATGATGCCGCGCTCGCTCGCTCAAAGAAGATCGTCGAAGGGCAATACCGGGGCTTGCTCTACCTCTTCGAAAAGAAGCACAAGATTCCTGTCTTTATGGGCCGCGGCCGGCTCCTCAGCCCGACGATGGTCGGCGTCACGCCGAACGACGGCAGCGCTCCTTTCAGCATTCAAGCAAAGGACGTCATCATCAACACCGGCTCGCGTCCCCGTCCGATCAAGGGTGTGCCCTTTGACGGCAAGGTTGTCATCAACTCCGATCACGCCGTGGTGCTAGACCACCTGCCAAAGAGCTTTATCGTCCGTGGTGGCGGGGCAACTGGCGTTGAGTGGGCCTCGATCTATCACCGGTATGGAGCGAAAGTCACCCTTGTCGGCAATATCGTTCCTCAGGAAGACGAGGAGATTTCCCAGCATCTGACCCGCGCATTTCAGCGCCAGAAGATGGATCTCGTCCCCGGCGCCCGCCCAACCGCCGATGATATCGAAGTAACCAAGGATGGCGTGCGCATGCGCGTCACCGATCCCCGCGGGAAGGAGCGGGTGCTGGAAGCCGAGATGCTCCTTGTCGCCGTCGGCCGTGAAGGCTGCATTCAGGATATCGGCCTGGAAGAGGTTGGCGTCAAGACTGAGGGGGATTACATCGTCGTCGATGACATGATGCGCACGAACGTGCCGCACGTCTACGCCATTGGCGATGTCAATGGCCGCCAGATGCTCGCCCACACGGCGATGCACCACGGCATCATCGCCGTCGAGCACATCGCTGGCCTGAATCCTTTCCCGCTCGATGAGCTGAATTCTCCATCCTGCACGTATTGCGAACCGGAAATCGGCAGCGTCGGCCTCACCGAGAAGCAAGCGCGGGAGCGCGGTCATAATGTGCGCGTCGGCCGGTTCCCAATGAAGCCGAACGCCAAAGCCAACATCGAAGGCCATCCGGACGGCTTTACCAAGATCGTCGCTGACGCCGACACGAACGATCTCCTTGGCGTCCACATCATCGGTCCGCATGCCACGGAGCTCATCGCAGAGGCAGGGTTCGCGCGGCTGGTGGACAGCACGCCAGAAGAACTGGCCATCGCTGTCCATCCCCATCCGACGGTCTCTGAGGTAATTGGCGAAGCCGCGCACGACTGGCTGGGTCACGCCATCCATATTTGAGCCGCCAGCCGTCAGCCGTCAGAAGGGGAGTCAGGAGCCGGGAGTCAGGGAGATGCCATCCGGCTAACGGCTCAGTTGCTGACGGCTGACGGCTCGCGTGCTGGCGGCTCGACGGCCGCGGCTCCCCGGCTGCGCCGCCAGCGCTGGCGGATCAGGAATGCCGCCTCACCAAGTGATACCAGCACCGGCGGACCAAAAAGGATCCCGATGCCCGGTCGTAGCACTGTCGGGAAGTCCACCTTCCACCATTCCCAGCCCCAGATGAACAGGCCGTAGATGGCGATGGCCCCGAACGACCAGGCGGTAGCTCTCCACAGCGGCCACCCGATGGGCAGGGAGGCTGCTACCGCCACGATCCAGATCACGTACCAGCTTCGGAACGTCCACGACGCGGTCAGCAGGTAGACAAAGATCACTTCAAATCCGGCGCGCGAAAAGCGCTCCGGGTTCCGCAGGATCGCTATGGCCGCGAACAGCAGCGCGATTGCCACGCAGATGATCCCGGCTCGTTTCGCCCATGTGACAATCTCGCTAAAGGCGTACTCTGGTTGCAGCAGATCCACGGCAAGTGCCGCTGGCGAGGTCATCACGATGGAGCTTTGCCGGTCAATGCTGCGACGGATGGCAGCGATGTCGAAATACGGCGCGAGCGCACCTACCGTGATCGCGGCGCTTGTCACCACTGACCAAGCGCCAGTGCGCACCCGGTCCCGCAGGCTGCTCTGCCGGCGCCAGAGCGCGATCGCCGCCAGCGGCACCAGGAGCACGGTTACGTACTTGATCAATACTGAGGTTACCAGCGCTGGAATCACCCAGGCATCGCGCCGCTGCCGCCAGCAGAGCAGCGCGAGGAGCATCGGCACGGCTAGAACCACATCGTTGTGTCCATTCGCGACGCCTTCGTAGAGAACCAGCGGACTCCAGAGGTACGCAAGCGAGGCAGTGGCTGCGAGGTCCGGCTGGTAGGTGCGGGCGATCTCACCTACGACCCAGGCGCCAGCCAGCACGCAAAGCGCAGCGAGCGCTTTATAGGCCACCACGGCGATCTCGATGCGGTCACCGGCGATGAGCGTGGCCGGGGCGGCGATCCAGTTCCAGAGTGGTCCATACGGTGAGACATCGTCTGCCCACTGTTGAGAGGCAAACGGAAGCCACGGATCGTGTGGATGGGTGAGAGGCCGGACTGCAATCGGGTTCTCGCCGTACTCGGTGAAGAGTCTGGAGCGGACGGCGTAGATGAAAATGTCGATAGCGTTCACCGGGTAGACCGTGCTCATAAGGCACACGAGTGCCGCGCCGCACGCGAAAACTGGCAGCCTGGCGCGAGTCGCTGGCAGGCGACGGCTTTCGTGGATGGCCAGGAGATAGAAAACGAAGAAAGCCACGATCGACGCGGTCCAAGCCGCGAATGGCGGGAAGGCATAGCGGGAGAGCTTGCCCAAGTCAGTCAGGTGATGCGTATTCGGCCACAGGGGATAGCGCCAGGCCAGATACCCAGCGGGCACGATCATCCCAAAGCCATAGAGCCAAAGACGGCGTGTGTGGTGGCGCTCAACAGGCATGGTGGTGAAGCCCATCATCCAGCAAGCATAGCACCGCAGGCACGAGCCAGGAGCCAGGCATGGGAACCCAAGCGATGGGATCCCTCAAGGGGCGTGACATCGTAGGGGAGGGCACAGGTCCCGCAGAACAGCGGGGAATCGTGATACGCTGTTGCCCATGAATGAGCGCTGTCACAGGGAGGATCCAGGCCGATGAAACCACATTCGCGACTGGCGGAGAGCCTACCTCGCTCGGGCATCCGGGAGGTCATGGAGCTTGCATCTCGCCTCGAAGACGTCATTCACTTGGAGGTGGGTGAGCCCAGCTTCAATACCCCCGCCCACATCATCGAGGCGGCAGGCAGGGATGCGCACGCCGGATACACCAAATACACCGCGAACGCCGGCTTGCCAAGCTTGCGCCGGTGCGTGGCGGAGCGTTATTCCACCGCGTGGGGACGGCCAATTCAGCCCGATCAGGTGTTGATCAGCGCTGGCGCGGTCAACGCCATCATGGCGACACTCGGGGCTCTCCTTGACGAGGGGGATGAAGTGCTTATCCCCGATCCGGGCTGGCCGAACTATGTCAGCATCGTGCGCATGCTGCGCGGCACGCCGGTTCCCTATCCCTGCCATCCGGAGCACGGCTATGTGCCAGATCCCGCGGAGATTGCCTCGCGTGTAACCCCACGGACCAAGGCGTTGATTCTGACCAACCCATCGAATCCCACTGGGGCGGTGTTCCCGGAAGCGGCGGTCGAAGGGCTCATCCGGCTAGCAGCGGAACGGGATCTCTACGTCATCGCGGACGAGGTCTACGAGGCGCTGGTTTTTGACGGCCAGCACGTGCCGGCTGCGCGCTTCGACCGCGAAGGCAGAGTGATCGCGGTTTCGGGCTGCTCCAAGACCTACGCGATGACAGGCTGGCGGATTGGCTGGGCGATCACGACACCAGAGATCGTGAGCCTCGCTGCCAAGATCATGGAGACCGTCGTCTCCTGTGCCCCGGCTGTCTCCCAGCGGGCGGCGGAAGCGGCCCTGACGGGACCGCAAGATTGTGTTGCAGCGATGCGATCGGCATATGCCCGGCGCCGGGAGATCGTGCGTGACATCCTTGGCGTGGCTGGGCTCTTGCCTGTGGTGCCGAGCGGGGCATTCTACGCCCTTGTTGACCTGCGGGCCACGGGCATGCCGAGCCGGGAACTCTCTCGCCGGTTGCTAGAAGAGGAGCGTGTCGCCGCCGCGCCAGGCGATACCTTCGGCCAGCAAGCTGAGGGGATGGTGCGCATTTCACTTGCCTCGTCGGACGAGGCCGTGACCGAGGGCTGCCGCCGGATTGTGCGCTTCGTTGAACACCATGCGATTGCCCCGAGGCAGGCCGTTGCGGCCAGCATCTCGTAAGCCCCCAGGGTTTGGTAACCTACCACTACGGCTGGTGAGCGACGGCGGGCCACAGATGCCCGCCGTCGGCATGGAAAGGGGCAGAAGGAATGAAGCTGTTGACCTTCCGGGAAGGCGATGCGCTCCGCCTGGGCGTGAAGATCGACTCTGGCGTGGTTGACGTCGCAGCGGCAGCAGATGCGCTGGGGCTTAGCGAGGTGCCCTCGACGATGGACGCGGTCCTCACTGGCGGACCGGCGGCGATCAACGTGCTTCATGAGCTGGTTCGCAGGGCAATGATCGCGCCACCTGGCGAGCCGTGGCTGCTTGATGAGCTGGGCTTGCGGCACGGACCGTGTGTGCCCCACCCAGGAAAAATCATCTGCGTCGGGCTCAATTACCGGAAGCACGCGATTGAGACCAACGCGCCGATTCCGGAGGTGCCTGTCCTGTTCTCCAAGTACCACAATGCCATTGCGGCTCATGGCGATGTGGTGCCGATGCCACCGGTCGCGCATCAATATGACTACGAGGTTGAGCTCGGTGTCGTCATCGGCGCCCGCGCGGTTCATGTCGAAGAAGGTGACGCCCTCTCCTACGTCTTTGGCTATTGCTGCGCGAACGATGTCAGCGCCCGTGACCTGCAGATGCGCACGAGCCAGTGGCTTCTTGGCAAGACGCTCGACAAATTCCTTCCCATCGGCCCGTACCTGGTCACCGCCGATGAGGTTGGCAATCCCCAGGATTTGCGCCTGCGCTGCCTGGTGAACGGTGAAGTCCGGCAGGACTCCACGACCGGCGATATGATCTTCTCTGTCGCGCAGATCATCAGTTACATCAGCCGGTATTTTGCGCTCGATCCTGGCGACGTCATCATTACTGGAACGCCAGAGGGCGTCGCGATGGGACGTCCTGACAAGCCCTGGCTCAAACCCGGCGATGAGGTGGTCATCGAGATCGACCGGCTTGGCCAGCTTCGCAACGTCATGGGGACGTAATCAGGGAGGGATCAGGAGCTTGGGGCTAGGGTTGGGGAAGGAGTCGGAGTCGGGGATACGTCATTTCTTTGGGAGGGCACAGGTCCCTCCCCTACTACGATTCCCCGACTCCTGACTCCTCACGCCTAACTCCCGGCCCCGGCTCCTCACCCCCTACGGCACGCGGGCTACAAGCGCCTGTGCGCGTGACGATTCTCTAGCAATTAGCGCATAGGAGCCAGCGCAGGCGGGAATCACGACCGACTCAAGCGTTGCCACATCTGCCTGGCCGCCCGCAGTGCGCACGGTCATCGCGCCCTCGATCACGGTCACTGCGTGAAACGATTGGCCGTAGGTGTCCAGCGTGGCCGGTGATGTGCCGACGGTGACGCGCTCCAGGCAGAAGTACGGGCAGGAGATAAGCATTTCCGTCTTGTCGTCGGTTCGGACTGGCGTGGGTAGCTGTGGCCGGGCCGCCGGATTCACCGAGGCAATTGCCTGGTGGAGATGAAGCTCACGACCGGCGGTAGCGGGCCTCCCCCAGTCGTAGACGCGATACGTAAGGTCAGAATTTTGCTGGACCTCGTAGACGAGGATGCCGGGGCCAAGCGCGTGAATGGTACCCGCCGGGATAAAAACCGTCTGCCCCGGACTCACGAGGAGACGTACGACCTGCTCCATAATCGTGCCGGTTGTGATGGCGTGGGCGATTTCGCTAGCAGTCGCTTGCTCGTGGGTGCCGGCGATGATCTCGGTGTTCTCCTCAGCCGCCAGCACATACCAGGCCTCAGTCTTGCCGGCGTGGCCTGGGCCTTCCAGGCGCTGCGCGGTGCGGTCGTCTGGATGTACCTGGATCGAGAGCCATTCAGCCGCGTCAATCAACTTAATCAGCAATGGAATCGAGGCTCCGTGCTGGTGGAAAACCCGGTGGCCGACCAGAGGCTCTCCCCACGCTCTGGCTAACTCACCAAGTGTGCCGCCAGTGCCAGGGCCTGCCGCGATCTGGTTCTCCGTGTGAACGACCCACGCCTCGCCAACAGGTGGACCATCTCCGCGCAAGCGCCTACCGCCCCACACGCGCTCACGGAGTTGCGGGATGACGCGGATCGGAGCGCAGCGGTGGGAGAGATGTTCCGATGGGTGCTTGGCTGGCTCGTTCACGTTCGGTTCCCGTAGCGGTCGGACACTTGCGCCATGTCTGGATTCTGTCACCATCATAGTCTATCGGCTGTGCCTGTCGAGGACATGAAGCGAGCAGTGCCCTTTAGGGCAGATGACATGCTTCGCGCGCCAGGAATTCGCGCAGGCGATGGCGCAGTTGGTTCCAGTGATCGTTCAGGCAGTCCCGCTCTTCAGGTGTGAGCTCAATAAGCCGTTGGTTACCCTTCTGTGGGCAGATCCGGATAGCAGACACCCAGAAACCATTGGCACGTTGGATGAGCTCAGGGCTGACGTCATACGCGAGAATGCCCGGACCACTCCGTGCTGTCCAGCACGCTAGCACCGTGCCGTCCCGTGCGACGGCAAGTGACTCTTCCCACCAGATCTGCCGCTCGTCTCCTTGCAAGCCGGATGCGAGCGCAAGGAGGCGCTGTGCCCGCTCTTCGTCCGTTGCATGCGGACCGGCGAAGCGGCGAGTCATCGTTGGTTCCCAGGCGGTAAGCGCCGGAATGATCAGGCCTCCGTCGGTAGCGAGGACAAGGGTCGAGGGGATGAGTGCCGAGGCGGTGGCGGCTTTGTGCTGGGCGGTTGTTGGGGTTGTTGCGGGGGTGGGGGGCTCGGGGGGGAGCTTTTGGGATATGTCGTGCGGCAGGGACTCGACCTCCGCCAGACCCTCTACCAGTCGCTCAATCTCCGCCAGCTTCGCTGGGTTTTGCGTCGCTGCTACGATTCGTACCGGACGGGTTGCTCGGGCCGCCCGTCTCCGGTTGTGGTGACAGCTATCGTCCTGGCACATCGCTCGTGCCCGAAACGTTCAAGCGCTGCCGCGTCCCTTTGCGCACGGCTCGCTCCACCGTGCCCACGATCCGCTCAATTCCGAGATCGAGCGGCCGCGCAAGGGCGAACGACACCGCCCGGCCCGGCGGCGGTATGGCAATGCTCTCCGTTTCAACCCACAATTCCGGCACTTCCGAGGCATGAATAAAGACGCGCTCCGCAGGCAAATCGCCAGGCTGGGGCGGGCCTGGGAGGAGATGTGCTGCCTGCAAATACACCCGTACTGTCATACGCCCTCCTCCCCCCACCCGCTGAGCGCGTCTGGTCGGTTCTTCCTCAATCTTAGCGCATCATGCCGGGTCCTCTGCTATCCATCGGCACGAGCGGTTCCGCCTGGCGCCTCAGACGAGGCCATTGACCGCGATGGTTCGACCCCGTGGCACAGTAGCCAGGGAATCGCTGCTCGAAGGTTCGGCACGGTGACATCCGGCTCCACGGGAAACGGCAACGAAGCCGTGCGCTCGTTAGGCACAGCAATCACGCGCATCCCCGCCGCCTTCGCTGCCTCAACCCCGAGCGGTGCATCTTCCAGCACGACACAGTCCGCGGGCGACACGCCAAGCTGTTGCGCGGCCAGCAGAAACAGATCGGGCGCCGGCTTCCCGCGCTGAACCTGATCCCCAGTGACTTCGGCGTCGAACAATCCACACAGGCCAGATTCAGCTAGCGAGACATCGACATGCTCACGCATTCCGGAGGTTGCCAGCGCGAGACGCAAGCCAGCCCGGCGGCCAAATGCGAGAATCTCCCGTGCACCGGCCATTGGCCGGAGATTCCCCCGCAAGGCAGCGAGGCGCATCGCTCCGTACACGCGCGTGAGCTCTTCGAGGTCAGGTGCGAGTTCGTAGGCATCACGCACGATAGCGATCGCCTCTGGCAGCCGCCTCCCTAGCAATTTCGCCGCGACCTCTGGGCGTGGCGACTGACCAAAGCGAGCGAGAAAGTCGGTCATCGCCTGGGCGGCCAGCGGCTCGCTATCGACCAGCAGGCCATCCATGTCGAAGATCAGCGCGCGAATTGGAAGTGCCATGTCCAACTGTCCATCCTCAATACCCCGTGTCATGAGGTCACGTCAAATCCCGCGGATTGCATGCCCCACAGGGCCGCTCCCACCACCCCAGCGTCGTATCCAAGCTCCGGCGGCTTGAACGCGATGCGCTCGATTTCTGTCACGTGGGAGTGGCCGCGGGCGGTCTCCTCAATCGCTCTCCAGAACACCCCGCCAGGCTTGACATTCCCCCCGCCGATAATGACCACTTCGGGGGCGAGCGCCGCGATGGCACTGGCGATGGCGATGCCAAGGTAAAAGCCCGCCGTTTCCAGGATTTCCACAGCCACCGCGTCGCCCTTCTCGGCTTCCTGCTCGATGATTGAGGGCGTCATCCGGTTGAGATCGTCATCAATCGCATCGCGCAGGGTTGTGGTAGCCCCTTGCACGATGCGGCGCAGCGCTTCGCCAACGACGGCCGGGCCACTGGCGAACGCTTCGGCGCATCCCCGGTTGCCACAGTTGCAGCGCGGTCCAGCCGGATCCACGATGATGTGGCCTAGCTCGCCTCCCGCCCCCCCGAGGCCGAAATTGACCTTGCCGTGAGCGATGACACCGCCGCCGATACCGGTGCCGATCGCAAAGCACAGACCCGTTGTCACACCCTTCGCCGCTCCGAGCGTGAGCTCCGCAAGCGTGAAGGCACGAACATCGTTGATTAAGAACACCGGCAATCCGATGGCCTGGCTGATGCGAGGTCCGACAGGAACGTTAGGCCAGTGGCCAGGGAAATTGGTCAAGAATTTCGTGACCCCGGCCTCCATATCGATGACGCCGGGCACGGCCACACCAGCAGATGCCACCGCGCCGTCCGAAGGCACCTGCGCCATCAATTCCTTGGCGTGGAAGATCATCCGATCAATAACGGCATCATGGCCCTCGTCCGCATGCGTGGGAACGATCAGGCGGTTGATGATGTGGCCGGTGCGGTCCACAACGGCAAACTTGATGTTTGTGCCGCCTAAGTCGATGCCAATGTGGTAGGTGGTTCCCATGACCTCATCCTCCCCGCGCTGCGCCTGATCGCCCCTGCGGGCTCAGGCGGGTAGTGGTCCCCGCCATAGCTCGATCGGTCGGTTATAGGCAGGTGGAGTCCACGGCAAGCGAACCTCCTGCCCAGTTCCAGCCGAGTGATATGCGGCAAGGATCGCTTCCAGAACCACCTTCCCATCCTCTCCGGTCAGGAGCGGCTGCTCATCTCGTGCAACGCAATTCACAAAGTGCTGCATCTCTTGGGGGAAGCCGTAGTTCCAGGTCTCCTCAAACATGGTAAAGGTCCAGCCGCGGGTGGTCGTCGCCTTTTCGACGGCGTAGCCATACCCCGTTTCGCTGTAGGTGATGAGCGAGGAGCCACGCAGGAGGTCCGCACGCGTATTGCCCTGGGAGCCGTAGATTTCGGCGCGGTCATCAACACCGCCAGCCTTGGCCCAAGAATTTTCGCAAAGCCCGACCGCTCCACCTTCGAAGCGCAATAGGCAGATAGCATGGTCTTCGCCAATCGTCTTATCGGCATGCACGTAGGTACCGAGCGAGGCAAAGACGTGGGTTATCGGACGATTACCGAGAACCCAGCGGCAAAAAGCGATCGAATGACAGCCCATATCGAGCAGCACGCCTCCACCAGAGCGCCGGACATCCCAAAACCACGGCGAATGCGGCCCGTAGTGCTCCTCGCTCTGCTTCACGAGAAACACGTCGCCCAGCGCTCCTTCCTCGACCAGGCGCTTGGCACGGACGTATTTCGGGGCGAAGCACAGTTCTTCGGCATACATTAGCTTGACGCCAGCCGCACGGCACGCCTCGATCATGGCATCCGCTTCCTCCAACGTGAGGCACAGCGGCTTCTCGCAGATCACGTGCTTGCCGGCCTGAGCCGCATCAATGCAAACGCGCGCATGCAGATCGTTCGGCACGGCGATGGTAATCAGGTCGATCTCATCCATGTTGAGCAGGTCGTGATAATCCGTCAGGGCATGGGGAATGCCGAACCGCGCCGCGAAGGCCGTGACATGCTCGCGATTCGGTGAAGCGACTGCGACGACCTCAGCGTTCGGAACGTAGGTGAACGCTTCAGCGTGTAGATGGGCGACAAACTGCGATCCGATGATGCCAACCTTGACCTTCTCCACGCCTTCAACCTCCCGTCTCATGCGCGTGTGCCGGCGGCCCGTCCGGCAGCGCCAGCGCCTCCGCTGGCAACCGCGCCCGGAGCGCCAGCGTCCCCGTTGGCAACCGGCGGCCCCGCACGCACGCGGGTGATATCCTC